>VAOW01009317.1_pt1 | contig 568639 bp, 524 predicted proteins | sample 3393921 | NCBI WGS metagenome assembly VAOW01 (sample SAMN08290428, study PRJNA428436) | hydrothermal vent metagenome | isolation source: Deep-sea hydrothermal vent chimney | place: Indian Ocean: Southwest Indian Ridge | depth 2742 m m | reverse complement strand
AGCTTCAACAACATATCCAAAACGGCCAAACTGCATTCTGACTGTTAAATCATCTGCTGCTTGTCGCGCTCCACGTTTTGGCCGGTAGCCATAACTGAAATGGGAATAAAGGGGACGAATAAAGGGGACGCGCGCCTTTATATATCTGGCTTTCAAGGACAATACCTCAGTATTGTCAGAACACCATCTTACATATGAAGATGGGGGTCTATCCGGATTTCCCAACGAACGGGGCCAGCATTCCAGGTTGATGCAATGACTTGAAATTCAATGTAAACAAGGGTTTCATTTTCTGATCTATTCCATGTCATGAAGGCACTGAACCAGGCCGTGGACGAGGTGCGCAAGGACGAGTGGCGTGCGCTGAATTCCACCACTAGCGCCTGAACTTCCCAGGCTTTTCGTTCATTTCCGTCCAATGTCGGCCTTCAAACCAACAGTATCTTTACCGCTCCATCAGAGTCGCAGAAATTTTATTGGAATAGTTGTTGTTTCCGGCGTCAGCCGAATAGCTTCGTCCGAGTCGGTGCCCGGACTTTCGGCAACAAGCCTGTTCCTCCCGAGGCTGATCTTTTCTCCAGGTAGGTGAAGATCTTCTCGATGTCGATGTCACACCCGCTTGAGTCGCTGAGCCCAAGTCATGGCTGCATGGCACTGTAATCGGGCGAAGCGCCGACCCTCAGGTGGTATGGCCAAGCTGGGCACCCTTCACCCTACGTCATTGTGGGAATGTTACAATGCGAGACCCGGAAGACCCGCGCAGTCAGAGGAACGGCGAGGCAAGGCGCCAGCGGCGACCTAACCCCGGCAGCACCGGGGAGGGGCCAATATACGCCCGAAACGGGGGATGTGACCTGACTCAGGCCCGCGCGAAGGGAAAGGCCACGACCTCCTCGATCGATACCGCTCCCACTGCCAGCATCAATAGGCGATCGACCCCGAGAGCCACACCGGCACACTCTGGTAGCCCCCCCTCGGCCAGGGCGCTCAGCAGAGCCTCATCGAGCGGTGCTACCGACTGCCCGGCCACGTGGCGGTGTTGCTGATCGGCCTCGAAACGCCGCCGTTGCTCAGTGCTGTCGCCCAGTTCATAAAAGCCATTGGCCAGTTCCATACCGTTGATATATAGCTCAAAACGCGCTGCCACCCTCGGCTTGCCGGGCACCAGCCGCGCCAGTGCGGCTTGCGAGGCAGGAAAGGCATGAATAAATACCGGCTGATCGACAGGCAATGAGGGTTCCAGTACCTCGGACTGAAGTAGTTCCAGCCAGGTATCCCGATCCCAATCTCCACCATCGTCCCTGTCGGTGACGCCGATACTCAGGCCATGTTCACGGGCACAGGTCGCCAATGTCCCCGGCGTGGCAGTGTGAGGATCGATACCGACGTAGCGCTGAAAGGCCTCGGCATAGCTGAGCTGCACAGCCGGACCCAACACCCGTTCCGGGAGCAGGTCGCGCACCAGCACCTCGACCTCTCCCATGAGTTCAAAATGATCCATGCCCGGGCGATACCACTCCAGCAGGGTGAATTCCGGCTGATGGCGCCGCCCCGCCTCACCTTGACGGAACACCTTGCACAATTGGTAGATCGCCCCGCTGCCGGCAGCGAGCAGCCGCTTCATGGGGAACTCCGGTGAGGTATGCAGGTAGCGGCGCTGCGCACCGCCAGGACCGGCATAGAGGACGGAGAAACTCTCGATGTGGGGATCGTTCGTTGTCGCCACAGACATTACGGGGGTATCGACTTCGAGCACGGCCCGGGTCTGGAAGAACGCGCGGATGTCGGCATACATCCGGGCACGCCGACGCAACACGGCGAGGCTCGGCGCGGGGCGCCAGGGCACGGGGCCACCACTAGCCGTCATGTTGTGATCTGTCCGTCGTCAGTGTGTCCTGACTGTGGGGATCGGGGGGTCGGGAAAGCGCAGAGCACGACGCATGCGGGTGGCAGCGAAGACCCGGCATCGCCTGCCCTCTCCTCGCCAGCGCACACGCTGGAGCGGCCTATTCCTTGGCCCGGGACACGTAGGTGCCGGTGCGGGTATCGACCTTGATCAGTTCGTCCACCTCCAGGAACAGGGGCACGCGCACCACCGCACCGGTCTCCAGTGTGGCCGGCTTGCCACCGCCGCTGGCGGTATCGCCACGCACACCGGGTTCGGTGTCGGCGATCTTCAGAACAACGAAATTAGGCGGCGCCACGATGATGGGCTGTCCGTTCCACAAGGTCACGGTACAGGTATCCTGTTCCTTCAGCCACGGGTTGGCGTCACGCACCGCCGCTACGTCCGCTGCCACCTGCTCGAAGGTCTCCGGGTGCATGAAGTGCCAGTGCTCACCATCGTTATACAGATACTGCATATCTGTCTCGAGGACATCCGCCGCCTCGATGGACTCCCCGGACTTGAACGTGCGTTCGATCACGCGCCCGGTCTTGAGATTGCGAAACTTCACGCGGTTGAAGGCCTGCCCCTTGCCAGGCTTGACGAACTCGTTCTCAAGAATGCTGCACGGATCGCCATCGAGCATCACCTTCAGTCCGCCCTTGAATTCATTTGTGCTGTAGGTAGCCATTGTTTCCTCGTTCTGGGATCATGTCCGCACCCGGACTACGCAGAGTGATACCGTCTATGATACCCCGAAGCGCCGTCACGTGGCAGGCCCAGTCCTGGCAAAAAATACAGGCCCAGGCCGTGCGCGACCCAGCGGAGTTACTCACCCTGCTGGCACTACCCCCGGCACTGCTGCCTGCCGCCCGTGCCGCGTCTGTGCTGTTTCCGCTCTGTGTGCCCCGGGGTTATGTTGCGCGCATGGAACCGGGCAATCCCGATGATCCGTTGTTACGCCAGGTCCTGCCGCTCGATCTTGAGCTGCATGCCGACGCCGACGCCCTGATCGATCCGGTCGGGGATCTGAGCGCCATGGTGCGCCCCGGTCTATTGCACAAATACCCGGGCCGGGCACTGCTGGTCACCACCGGCGCCTGCGGGGTGCATTGTCGCTACTGCTTCCGGCGCCACTTTCCCTACCGCGACGCCAACCCAGCGACCGATGCCTGGGAGAGTGCCCTGGCGTACCTGCGCGAAGATGATTCGATACACGAGGTGATTCTCAGCGGCGGCGACCCACTCACCCTCAATGACCACCGACTGGCGGCACTCGGCGCTCACCTGGCCGGGATAGACCACATCAAGCGCCTGCGCATCCATACCCGACAACCCATCGTCTTGCCCGAACGGGTCGATGATGCCTTGCTCACATGGCTCACCGATTGCCCCCTGCAGACCGTCATAGTCGTGCACACCAATCACGCCCGGGAGCTGAACACCGACGTCAGAGAAGCGCTGGCACGTCTGCGTGCAATCGGGGTCGAGCTGCTCAACCAATCTGTTCTGCTGCGTGGTGTCAACGACGAGCCCGACACGCTGGCCGAACTCAGTGAGGCCCTGTTCGCATCCGGCGTCCTGCCCTACTATCTGCACCAGCTCGACCGGGTACAGGGTGCGGGACATTTCGCTGTAGCGGACGAGCAGGCCCGTGCGTTGATCGATGCACTGCGTGCGCGCCTGTCCGGTTACCTCGTGCCCCGCCTGGTCCGGGAAATACCCGGTGGCGCATCAAAGATCCCACTGAGTTGATACATCCCACTTCAACGTACCGCGTTCAACCTGGTCCACGCGCATACCCTGTCAGACCCACCTGCCATACGGTGCAAGTAGACGTTCGTCAAGCAATAATGTCATACTTTCACTAACGGGCTGTCCATAAAGGATTTTTGTTATTGTACGCGCGCGCGCAGGAGAGCTCCCTTGGGGACACACCTTGATCTGAACTTGCCTGAGCAGGGTCCTCGGCCTGCCAATGCCTTCGACATCCGCCACAAAAGGGTGGAGCAGTGGTTAGCCGAACTGCCCATGGCCAACATCGGCGAGACGGCACGGCAGATATTCGGCGTATTGACCGAGACCAACCGCTATACGCTGCCGCCCCAGGACAGGCTGCGTTTGCTGGAAGTATTGCGCGAGCCCGTCCACTATCTGACCGAGGCATTCAAAAAACATTTCGTCGGCATCAGCCTTCCCCTGCCCGGCAAGAGCCGCAAGACGGCTGGCCTCGCGCGCGCGATCTATGCAGAAATGGGCACCGGCTACAAGATTGCCCTGGAAAACAGCCAGGCGCGCCTCCGCCTGTTTCAGGATAACAAGACCCTGGCCCTGCTCACACACCGCGCCATCACCTACCAAGTCCAGGTCCTGCTCACCGCCTATCAGATCTATGCGCCGGTCCCTGGCGGACTGTGGCGCGAACTGCACGCCCTGTATCATTTTGCCGAGGAACACAAGCTCACAGCCAACACAGTGATCGACGACCGACACCGCTTGTTACCCAAATCCACCCTCACCAACGAATACAAGCGTGCGTTGCTACTCGCATTGGCCTCGCCCTATCGCCTGCGCCAAGGCGAGGTGGAAAAGGTCTATGTCAATCTCGAACGCTGGGCACAGCCCTGCCGTCTCGGTCAGCTTAGCCAGAAGGGTCACCAGAACAGTCGCTTTGTCGTCGTACTCAACGCCGACTATCCCCCGAGCTATATGCCGCCTTCACCGTCAAAACACCACCCGGAATACTGTCGTGGCCTCGATACCGATGAACTGGCTCGTGTCCTGCGCGAGCAGATCATGCACAACACCGAGGAGACACTGACCACGCTGACCGGCATCGACTTGCAAACACCGACGCTGTCCAATGATCTGATGCGCCGACTCATGCTGACCTGGGGCATGACGCCCCAACGCAGCTATTCCCGGGTGGATAAGCGCGATAAGGTGCAGGTAGCCCTCGGTCTCAGTGCGGCACACCACTTCATACCGGGACGGACTGGGCAACAACACGCCAACCGGCAGGATGTACCAACGGATGGTGCGCAGCAATTCTCACGCCCTGCCCACTACGACAGTCAACCGGTCAAGGATATCAACCAGACCCAGCCGGACGTCTGGGAGATGATCTATGCACACGATACCACCCCTTTTGAACCGCTCAGGGACAGCGAACCGGCACCGCCCCCGTCCTTCGATGCATCACTGAACGCACGCAATTATCACACCCTGGTCTGGCGGCTCATCAACGAAAGTGCCGGCGGCTGTTGCCTGGTCAACCCGGTAAAGGAGCATGCCAGCGTACTGGTAGGCGAACTCGTCGCCTTCCACCATGTGGACGCCTCGATGCCCTATACCTGGCACATCGGTGTCATTCGCTGGATGAAAAATGACGACACCCAAGGCCTGCACCTGGGAGTCCAGATGATCTCCCCGGCCGCCGACATCGGGGGGGTCAAACCGGCTAGTCATCCCCGGCAAGAAGACTATGAGCGCGCCCTGCTGCTGCCCGCCCTCACCGGCATCAACCAACCGGCCACACTGGTCCTGCCACCGGTTCCCTATCGGGAGGGAAACAAACTGTTGTTGCAGGTTGCTAACGGGGAAACACCGATAGCATTAACAAAAATGGTCGAAAATACGGGTCTATTCGCCCAATTTCAGTTCTCTTCACCCGACACGTCAGCGCCAAAAAAAAACCACCCTGAATCGACCAACGAACATGACTTCAGTACCCTCTGGTCAACCCTGTAAAATCACTGTTCGACAAAGACACGGCATAACATCGTATACCCGGGCGTTTCCCCTCCTGGCTCCCGCAACCGACAGGTATTGAGAGAAACCGACATGAGTAACAACAACCTCCTGAGGATAGTGACCCTCTTCGATGCATCCGAGGAAGCCGAGATCTTGATCAATGCGCTGCGCAATGCCGGACACATCGTCCGCGATATCCGCGCCGAAGACGATGAAGACCTCAAAAACGCCATTGACGAACACCCTCTCGATCTCGTACTCGGTCGCCCCAAACTGGCCCTGCTCAATGCCCGCCAGGCCCTGAACATCATCGCCGCCAGTGGCCGTGACCTGCCCATGGTCATCATCACTGATCCGGGCCAGGAGAACAGCGCCATCGACCTGCTCAACGCCGGTGCCCGCGATATCATCGGTAATGACCAACCGGTGCGCCTCCAGCATATCGTAAGCCGTGAAATCGCCGATCTGCAGACTCGTCGCGCCCTGCGGCAAAGCGAAAAAATGCTCCACGAGACGGAAAAACGCGCGCGCAATCTCATCGACAATTCGCGCGACGCCATCTCCTATGTGCATGACGGTATGCATCTGTACGCCAACCAGGCCTACCTGAAGATGTTCGGCTATGATGATCTTGACGACATTCTCGGCATGCCCATCCTCGACATGGTCGACACCAAGGAGCATGCGGCGTTCAAGGACTTCCTGCGCACTTATATCCGGGGTGACAGCGAGGACAGTTCATTCAAGCTCAGCGGCCGTCACAGCGAAGGGCGGACCTTCAAGATCACCATGGAATTCACCCCTGCGAGCATGGAGGGCGAGACCTGCATCCAGATCATCATTCGCGACCAGTCCCTGAGCAAGGAACTGGAGAAAAAACTCAGCGTGCTCAGCCGCCAGGACCTGCTGACCGGGACATACAATCGTTCCTACTTCATGGAACAGGTCGACAAACTCATCTCCCGGGCGGTGGATGGCAAGGCCCGCGGGGCGCTGCTGTATATCGACCTCGACGACTACCAGGACATCAAGGAAAAAATCGGTATGTCCGGGACCGACCTGTACCTGGTCGAGGTAGCTGGCGTACTCAAGGCACAGCTAAGCGCACAGGCCCTGCTCGCCCGTTATGAGGGCGCGGTATTTACCCTCCTACTCGAGGGTGCTGACACGACACAGGCACAAGCCAGTGCGACGACAATCTACACGGCGATTGCGGATCATCTCGCCGATGTAGCGGGGCAAACGGTGCGAAGCACCGCCAGTATCGGCATCAGCCTGTTCAATGAAACCACCAGCAGTGGGCAGAGATGCCTGCTCAATGCCGAGAAGGCCTGCGACGATGCCCGGCAAAGCGGCGGCAACCGTGCCATGGTCTACAATCCCCGCATCTCCGAACTCGCCGAGAAGGAGAAAGTGCTCCACTGGTCGCAGACCATTAAATATGCCCTGCAACACAACCAGTTCCAGCTGCTCTATCAGCCGATTATCAGTTTGCATGGCGAGCCGGGAGAAAATTATGAGACCCTGCTGCACATGTACCAGGAAGACGGCACCGAGGTGTCACCAGCAGAGTTCATGCCCGCGGCGGAAGAAACCGGCCTGATGCTGTATGTGGACCGCTGGGTGATGGCCAATGCCCTCACCAGGCTGGCCGAACGCCACCAGAACGGCACCCGGACCCGGCTGTTCATCAAGCTGTCGGGGGGCTCGATCTCGGACCCACGGTTGCTGGAATGGGTTGGTGAGCGGTTCAAGGCGCTGAAACTGGATGCCGACTACGTCGTCTTTGAGATCGACGAACAGACGGCACTCAACCGCTTGAAACAGGCCCAGCAACTGATTGACGGCCTGTCCCGGTTTCACTGTCGCATTGCCCTGGACCACTTCGGCAATGAATCCGATACCTTCGATGCCATCAAACACCTGCGCGTCAATTACCTGAAACTCGACGGCTCACTGGCAAACAATCTCGCCAACAATCTTGGGGCACAGGAAAAGATCAAAATAATCAGCGACCATGCCAGTAATATCGGAGTCCAGACCATCGCCTCCTGCGTCGAGGACGCCAACAGTCTCGCCGTGCTCTGGCAATGTAGCCTCGACTTCATCCAGGGCCATTTCCTCCAGCCACCGGGCATCGAACTCGACTACGATTTCAACGAGGAAGGCAGCGCCTGATTTCGTGCAACACGCCCCCTCCCCTGGGCACACCGACACCGCGGCTCAGGAATGCAGACCATCCTCTCTGGACCGGTCGACAAAACGCCATACCCAACTGTCGGACTGAGCAGGAGACGGGCACACCGGTGGCAGAGTTAGTACAGATTTCCCTGATCCCTCATTGTACCGGGCCACTGTAGCTCTCGAAATCGGGAAAATGAATCCCCCCCCTTGCCTGCCAGCAACACCTCCGAACCGACGGTCTTCTAGCGAATAAAAACCCGGTATCGATACCCCGCAGCATACCCCGGCAAGATCCGGGCAACAGTTTCGTTTGAGAATATCAGACCGGCTCAATATAATTTAACGCTTTATTTGCATATCGGCCCCTCCAGGGGTCAATGTACCCAGCGATACGACAACCACCGGAAAGCACGAATGGAGCACTTACAGCCTGTCAGGCAACCACAGCAATGCAGTCTTTTCTGGGTCCGGCTGTTTCCCTTCCTGCGCTGGTGGCCGATGGTCAATCGGGTAACCCTGCGGGCCGATTTCCTGGCCGGGCTGACCGGCGCCATTATTGTGCTGCCCCAGGGGGTGGCCTTTGCCACCATCGCCGGTATGCCACCGGAATACGGCCTGTACGCCGCCATGGTGCCGGCCGTCATCGCTGCCCTGTTCGGCTCATCCTGGCACCTGGTGTCTGGTCCCACCACCGCGGCCTCGGTCGTACTGTTCGCCTCGCTAAGCGCCCTGGCTGAACCTGGTTCAGCCGACTATGTCCGTCTGGCCATCACCCTGACCTTCATGGTCGGCCTCATCCAACTGGTGATGGGCCTGGTGCGGCTCGGCACGCTGGTCAATTTCATTTCGCATTCGGTGATTGTCGGTTTCACCGCCGGGGCCGCCATCCTCATCGCCGCCAACCAAATCAAGCACTTTTTCGGCGTTCCCATACCCCGTGGCCTGCATTTCCACGAGATATTCCTGACCCTGTACCAGCAATCAGACAAGATCAATCCCTATGTCACCGCCGTTGCCGTGCTCACCCTGCTCACCGGTATCCTGGTCAAACGCTACCTGCCGAAGATCCCCTATATGATCGTGGCCATGTTTGCCGGCAGCGCCCTGTCCATTGCACTCAACGCACGCTATGGGCAGAACGTAACGGGCATCCTCACCGTCGGTGCCCTGCCCGCTTCCCTGCCACCCCTGTCGGCACCGGACCTGACGCTGACCACCATCAGAAATCTGGCGCCCGCTGCACTGGCCACCACCCTGCTCGCCCTGACCGAGGCAGTCTCCATCGCCCGGTCCCTGGCGGCCTACTCTGGTCAACGCCTTGATGGCAATCAGGAATTCAAGGGACAGGGCCTGTCCAACATGGTGGGCAGTTTTTTCTCCTCCTACGTCGCTACCGGGTCGTTCAACCGCAGTGGCGTCAACTACGAGGCGGGTGCTCGTACGCCACTGGCTGCCGCCTTTGCCGGCGTCATGCTGATGGGCATCATGCTGCTGGTCGCCCCCTATGCCGCCTACCTGCCCAATGCCGCAATGGCGGGCATTCTGTTGCTGGTCGCCTGGGGGCTGATCGATTTTCACCACATCAAACACATCATCCGGGCCAGCCGTTCCGAGACCGCTATCCTGGCCACGACCTTCTTCTCCACGCTGTTCATCGAGCTGGAGTTCGCCATCCTGCTCGGTGTCATCCTCTCGCTGATCGTCTACCTGAACCGTACCTCGCGACCACGCATCCACACCCTGGTGCCCAACCCGAGCGATGAACACCGCACGTTCACTGCCGCTACCCTCCCTGGCGATGAATGCCCCCAACTCAAGGTGGTGCGCATCGACGGTTCCCTGTTCTTCGGCGCCGTCAACCATGTCCAGGAAAGCCTGCAGGGCCTTGAACAGCGCACGCCCGGACAGAACTGCCTGCTGATCGAGGGTTCGGGCATCAACTTCGTCGATATCGCCGGTGCCGAGATGCTGGCGGGGGAGGCCAAACGCCGCAGACAGGGAGGTGGCGTGCTCTATATGTGCAAGATCAAGGACGATGTCTGCCAGATATTCAAACAGGGCGAATACCTGCGCGAGATCAACGCTAAACACGTCTTCGCGAGCAAACAGGAAGCCATCCATGAGATCGTGATCAAACATCTTGACCCGGAGCGCTGCCGCCGCTGCGACAAACGTATCTTCCTGGAGTGCGCACACATGCCCGCCCCCGCCACAGCACCCAACTAAGGCCACCGGCCGGGGCATCCGGACAGGCAAGACACCCGCCGGTCTGCCGTGCGGCCCACGGCCAAGGACATGGTTCGGGTAAACTTTTCCCCGTGCCCGCCGCTAAACTGAACGGGAATACCCGATTAGCAGTGCCGAATTGACGGTTCTGGGTTGACAGTTCTGGCAGCGACACACTTTGAGGTATGATAGGCCCGAACGGCCAGATCAACCGGGAATGCCAGGGAGTTCTTCGCACGTGGGCGTATCCTCACCACACCCAAGCAGACGTTTTCGCCGCCTGAGCATCCGGGCACGACGGCGCGTGAGCGGACTCCTGCGTACCTATCGGCCGAAGAACTTCCCCATTGCCTATAAGCTCGCCCTGATTATCACCGTACTGATCACCATCGGCATGAGTCTGCTGGGTCTGGTTATCGTCAAAAACCAGACCCAGTTGCTCGAAGTTCAGATGCACGAGTTCGGCCAGACGGTCGTCACCCAACTCGCCGAGTCCGCCCGCGAGCTGGTACTCGCTGGTGACATGCTCGGTCTCAAGGTGCTGGCGCACAATCTCGATGCCAACGACAACATCCTGGGCACCGCCATCTACTCGGACACGGGCAAGATGCTGGTATCGCGCGGCATCACACCGCAACTCGGTATACTTGACGTGTACAGCCGTGCCACGCAGCTCGGACCAGGCAACTACACCTACAGTTGGCAGTGGCACGACAAACAGGTGGACCCCATTCCCGTGGTCTCCTACCTGACACCCATCCGCTTTCACAACCTGATCGTTGGCCATGCCATAATCACTTTTAACCGCTCAACCATGACACGGGCCATCCACGATGCTATCCGCGCCATCATCAGCGCCATGGTACTCATGATCCTGCTCGGCATCATCACCGCCTTTCTCATCGGGCGGCGCATCTCCAGACCCATCAATGAGCTCATGGACGCCAGTCGGGCCATTGACGAGGGCAACTTCAGCTATCGCATCACGGAGCGGCGCAACGACGAGATAGGCCATCTCATGGGCGCATTCAACACCATGGCGGCAGGTCTGCTGGAAAAACATCAGGTCGAGAGCGCCTTCTCGCGATTCGTCTCCGCTGGCGTCGCCAAACAGATCCTTGGAAACCTCGATCATATCCAGCTCGGCGGCAAGCATGTGCAGGCCTCCGTACTGTTTGCCGACATTGTCGGTTTTACCAGTATTTCCGAACTACTCTCACCCGACGAGGTCGCCACACTACTCAACGAGTATTTCTCCTATATCTCCCTGGCCAGCCAGCACTACAACGGCACGATCGACAAGTACATGGGCGATTGTGCGATGGTTGTCTTTGGTGTGCCCGAACAGGACGCGGATCATGCCTTCAATGCGATCGCCTGCGGGGTGATGATCCACCATCTGGTGGCACGTCTGAACATACAGCGACAACGCGACGGAAAAATTCCGATCCATTTTCGCATCGGTGTCAACAGCGGGATGATGCTCGCTGGCAACATGGGATCACACGAGCGTATGCAATACACCGTCGTGGGTGACTCGGTGAATCTCGCCGCCCGCCTGTATTCGGTCGCCGAACAGGACCAGGTTGTCGTCACCGAAGAATTCTGTGCACATCCCGCCGTGGCCGGACGTATCATCGCGCGGCGCCACGAATCCATTCGCCTGCGTGGAAAACGCCTCCCGGTAACCACCTATATCGTTCGGGATGTGGCCAGCACCTATCGCCAGGAGATGCATCACCGGATCGAGGCCATTCTGGCCGACAAAGTGGTGGCATGAGGAGTCCGGTGCGCACCATGGTGTCCCGTATCCCGCTCGGCCTCCTGCTGGCTCTCCTGTCCGGCTGCGCCTATCTGTACCAGCCCGGACCAGCGCTGGACCGACAAGTCGGGGTATGGACCCGCCAACAGGATTACGGCGATGCCCTTGATGTGCTCACTCGCCTGGCCGCAGCCTACCCCGACGATGCCCGACTCAAGGCCGAACTCGCATCAACGCGCCGCCATGCTGCGATCTATGAAACCACGACACTGCGCGCCGCCCGGGAACTGGAAAAGGGCGGTAACTGGCGCGCCGCCGCACTGCTGTACCGCCAGGGCCTGGACACACTCCCACGCAGTACTCACCTGCGCGCAGCCCAGGCCGGCTTCAGACGCCACCGCCGCGCATACATCAACACCCTAGAGGCGCAGATCGCACTCGGTCATGCCCGTTATCTCATCGCCACCCTGCCCCTGCACGAGCGGCGCAACCAGGTCGGGGGGACCGATAGCCGGTCCGTGCAAGCGCTTGAGGACGAACGCCAACAGGCCGTGCACCTGGGCAAACAGCTCACCATCATGGGACAGGCTGCGCTCGCTGACAGAGACTACCGGCAGGCAGGCGAGGTATTTAGACTGGCACAAAAACTACACCCCGGTCCCGTGTCCCGTGCCGGGCTGAAGACTGTACGCACCTATTACCGGACACAAACCCGGCTACACACCCGGGCACAGGCAGCACGGGCAAAGACCCGGCGTGCCGCACTGGCGCGTACCTACACGGCACATTTCGAGCGCTGCTATCAGCGCCGTAATTGGCTCTGTGCCAGACAGGCACTCACCACCCTGGTTCAGGTGGCCCCGAACGCCGAGGCACTACCCGCACTACAACACCGCCTCACCGTGCAAATCCACAACACCGTCAAGCACGGACTGGAAACGGGGCGCCAACTCTACAGTCAGGGACAGATACGCGAGGCACTGGACATCTGGCTGCGCGTGCGAAAACTCGCCCCGCAGGACGCCGAACTGGCGGCACACATCACGCGTGCGCATAAGGTGCTGGCAAAGTTGCAGGAACTGCGCATCCATCCGGCCACACCTGTCCCATCGGTGGCACCCCCACCCTGAGCGGACACCCCGCACTCTCAATCCAGGTTGCAACGCAGCCCCCACCCCCCCATCGGTGCGCGGGAGTTACTCACTCGGACCCATGCGCTCGACACTGCGAAAGCCCCGGGGCAATAAACTACCGCGATGTCCTCGTTCACCCGCATACGCTATCTGATCGGCCTCCTTGAGCGTGGTGTGGCGTTTACCCGAGTGGATCGTCAGGCTTCCATTCTCGCCCAATACCGTGATTGCACAAACAAACTCCTCACGCGCCTCGACCCGTTTACCGGGGATAGCGATGATCTTCACCCCCTTGCCACGAGAGAGTTCGGGCAACTCGGAGACCGGATGGATGAGCAGCCGTCCTGTGTTGCTGGCCACCGCCACCCAGTCCGTCGCCCTGTCGTTGACGACGATCGGCGCCAATACCCGTGCCCCCTTTGACACCGTGAGCAGGGTTTTGCCGGTCCTGTTGCGGGTCATCAAATCACCCAGCCTGGCGACGAAACCATAGCCGGCATCCGTGGCGAGCAGATAGTGCTGTTCGGGATCGCCACACATCACACCACAGAAGGTCGCCCCATCCGGGGGATTGAGCCGACCGGTCAGCGGTTCGCCCTGGCCACGCGCCGAGGGTAAGGTGTGAACGGGAACGGCGTAGGTACGCCCGGTTGAATCAACAAATACGGCGAGCTGGTTACTCCGCCCGGTCGCGGCATGCAGGAAAGCATCGCCAGCCCGATAGCTCAACCCCCCGGCCTCCACCTCATGTCCCTTGGCACTACGTACCCAGCCGCGCTCGGACAGCACCACGGTCACCGGATCGGCGCTGATCAGTGCAGTGTCGTCCAATGCCTGCGCGGCGCGGCGCGCCACAATGGGCGTACAGCGCGCGTCACCGAATTCAACCGCAGCCGCCTCAAGCTCCTTGCGCACCAGGGTCTTCATGCACCGTGGCGACGCCAGCGTCTTCTCCAGTCCGGCCCCTTCGCTGGCGAGTGCATCCTGCTCACCACGGATCTTCATCTCCTCGAGTTTGGCCAAATGGCGCAGCTTGAGTTCCAGGACGGCCTCCGCCTGGGTCTGCGAGAGACCGAAACGGGCCATCAGCACCGGCCTGGGTTTATCCTCATTGCGAATAATCGCGATGACCTCGTCAATATTGAGATAGGCGATCAGCAGGCCTTCGAGCAGATGCAGGCGCTGGCTGACCTTGTCGAGGCGAAATTGCAGACGCCGCCGGACCGTAGCGATGCGAAAGGTCAGCCAGTCGCTGAGCATCTCACGCAGATTGCGTATCTGCGGGCGACCGTTGAGCCCGATGACGTTCATATTGACCCGGTAGGTCCGCTCGAGGTCGGTGGTCGCGAACAGGTGAGCCATGAGCACATCGGCGTCGACACGACTGGAGCGGAGCACGATCACCAGGCGAGTAGGATGTTCATGATCCGACTCGTCACGCAGGTCGATCACCATGGGCAGTTTCCTGGCGTTCATCTGCGCGGCAATCTGCTCCAGCACCTTCGCGGGCGAAGTCTGGTAAGGCATCCCGACGATGATGATATCGCCATCCTCGCGCTCAAAGCGTGCGCGCATGCGGATACTGCCAACACCCGTCGCGTACATGCGTGCGATCTCATCGCGCGGAGTGATGATCTCGGCATCACAGGGGTAATCCGGCCCCTGCACATGCTCACACAGTTGTGCCACGTCCGCCTTGGGGTCTTCAATCAGGTGGATGCACGCGCTGACCACCTCACGCAGATTGTGCGGAGGAATATCGGTGGACATACCCACGGCGATACCCATGGTGCCATTGAGCAACACATTGGGCACCCGCGCAGGCAACAGCAAGGGCTCCTCGAGCGTACCATCAAAATTGGGTGCCCAGTCCACAGTGCCTTGCCCAACCTCGGCCAACAGCAGATCGGCGAAATGTGAGAGTTTGGACTCGGTGTAGCGCATGGCGGCGAAAGACTTGGGATCATCGGTCGACCCCCAGTTGCCCTGACCGTCCACCAACGGGTAACGATAGGAAAACGGCTGGGCCATCAACACCATGGCCTCATAGCAGGCACTGTCACCATGCGGATGAAACTTGCCCAGCACATCACCCACTGTACGAGCAGATTTCTTGTATTTCGCGCCGGCATTCAAACCCAGTTCCGACATTGCGTAGACGATACGGCGCTGCACCGGTTTCAGGCCATCACCAATGTGCGGCAGTGCACGGTCGAGAATGACATACATGGAGTAGTCCAGGTACGCCTTCTCGGTAAATTCTTTCATCGGCAGACGCTCAGCGTTATCCGCCAGCGGGCGTTGCGGGGTATCAGTCGTCATATCGAATCCTGGAAAATTGAAATCGGCTCAAAGAAACAGCGGGCAGGACGCGCATCACACTTCAGCCAGGTCGCCCTTGTCTTCGAGCCAGCGTTTGCGATCCGCTGCGCGCTTCTTGCCCAACAACATATCCATGAGCTGTTGTGTGCCGTCGCCGGGTCTGATCGTCATGCGCACCAGACGCCGGGTATCGGGGTCCATGGTTGTCTCGCGCAATTGCAGGGGATTCATCTCACCCAACCCCTTGAAACGGGTCACTAGCACCTTGCCCCTTTTCTTCTCCGCGGTAATGCGGTCGAGAATACCCTGACGCTCAGCGTCATCGAGTGCGTAGTAGGTCTCCTTGCCCACGTCGACACGATACAGCGGCGGCATGGCAACATGGATCCTGCCCGCTGCCACCAGTGGCCAGAAATGGCGCAGAAACAAGGCAGAGAGCAGCGTGGCAATGTGCGCACCATCGGAGTCGGCATCGGCCAGGATGCATATTTTGCCGTAGCGCAGACCGGAGAGATTGTCCGAACCGGGATCAACACCTATCGCCACCGCAATGTCATGGACCTCCTGCGAGGCTAATACCCGAATGGATTCCACTTCCCAGGTATTCAATATCTTGCCGCGCAGAGGCATGATCGCCTGAAACTGACGATCACGTGCCTGCTTGGCAGAACCACCCGCAGAGTCTCCCTCCACCAGAAACAGTTCCGTGCGTTCCAGGTCCTGTGAGGCGCAATCCGCCAACTTGCCAGGCAGCGCCGGACCCTGAGTCACTTTCTTGCGTACCACCTTGCGCCCGGCCCGAGCCCGATTCTGTGCATTGTTGATCGCCAACTCAGCGATACGCTCCCCGGCATCGGTGTGCTGATTCAGCCACAGGCTGAACGCATCCTTGACCACACCGGCGACGAAGGCCGCGCAGGCACGCGAGGACAGACGTTCCTTGGTCTGTCCCGAGAACTGCGGATCGGCCAGTTTCACCGACAAGATGTAACCCACCCGGTCCCAGACGTCATCGGGGGTCAGCTTGATGCCGCGCGGAGTCAGGTTACGGAATTCGCAAAATTCGCGAATCGCCTCGGTCAGACCGGTGCGCAGACCGTTGACATGTGTCCCCCCCTGCACCGTGGGGATAAGATTGACATAGCTCTCCGTAATACTCTCACCGCCCTCAGGCAACCACACTACTGCCCAGTCCGCAGCCTCTTCATTGCCCTCGAAACTACCCGCGAAGGGGGGGTCTGGCAGGATATCGATGCCCTGAAGGGCACCGGTCAGATAGTCCTGTAGTCCCCCCTCGTAGTGCCAAATCTCTTCCTCGTCGTTGTGCTCGTCACGAAATACTACCGTCAGGCCGGGGCACAATACGGCCTTGGCACGCAGCACATGGCGCAGACGCGGCACGGAAAACCGTGGCGAGTCAAAAAACTGTGGATCGGGCCAGAAGCGCACTCTGGTACCGGTATTGCGTTTGCCAACACTCCCCGTCACCTCCAGGTCCGAGACCTTGGTGCCATCGGCAAAGGCCATCTTGTACTCCAGCCCATTGCGACGGATCCACACCTCCAGATGCCGGGACAGGGCATTGACCACCGAGACACCGACACCGTGCAGGCCGCCGGAGAAACGGTAGTTCTTGCTGGAGAACTTGCCGCCCGCATGCAACCGGGTCAGGATGACTTCCACCCCCGGCACTTTCTCCCCGGGATGCAAATCGACCGGCATACCACGCCCGTCGTCGCTGACCGACACCGAATCATCTTGGTAGAGCGTGAGCTCGATACGACTGGCGTAACCCATCACCGCCTCATCGACGCTGTTGTCGATCACCTCCTGGGCAAGGTGATTGGGCCGTTCGGTCTGCGTATACATGCCGGGGCGCTTGCGCACCGGCTCAAGCCCGGTGAGGACCTCGATGGCCTCCGCCGTATAGGAATCACGTGCCATAGGGCTCCAGTTATCATGATGGTTGACTGAATACTGCGTACCACCCTGCCCACCCATCACACACTCCATGATGAGCAAGGATTCGGCGGCGGTCCAAAAAGTGTCACAAAGGCTATCTGGAATCCGGGCGCAGGACAAGCCGCACCAACCCCTTGATCCGGAGCATGACGCCCGCCAGGGTTAAAAATATGATGCAGCACACAGTGGACAGGATAAACGCACTACGGCGGTGATTCCGGTTTTTCTGCGGGAGGTAACGGAGTTGGAGGGTGCGCGAAGGCATGCTGCCCCCGTCCCCATCCCGGGAAGGATGACACCGCTATTCGCATTCAGACTTTGAACTGACCGACCATGCCCTGCAGATCGGAGGCCAACCGGGCAAGATCCCCACCCGCTGAGGAGAGCTGCTGCGCCCCTTCGGCGGTCTGATCGGCTATCTGGGTAATATTGAAAATGTTCTTGTTGATCTCCTCTGCCACTTCACCCTGCTGGCTTGCGGCATCGGATATCTGGGTATTCATACTGGCGATCTCACCCACCGCATTGGTAATGCTATCGAGTGCACTGCCGGCCTGTGCAGCCTGCTCGACACTGGTCTTGGCACGGCTGCGTCCTTCGTCCATCACCTGCACCGCATCCCGGGCACCACCCTGGAGGCGTTCGATCATCGTCTGAATTTCCTGCGTCGACTGCTGCGTACGGCTGGCCAGCGTGCGTACCTCGTCGGCCACCACGGCAAAACCCCGTCCCTGCTCACCGGCACGCGCCGCCTCGATGGCTGCATTCAGCGCCAGTAAATTGGTCTGCTCCGCGATACCGCGAATCACATCCAGTACCGAACCGATCTCCACGCTGTCGGCCTCGAGTTTCTGGATCACCTGCGCCGCCTTCTCCACTTCACCGGCAAGATTGTCAATCGCATCCACGGTCCGACTGACAACACCCTTACCAGCGGTGGCCTCGCCGTCGGCACGGCTGGCCGCCTCCGCCGCTGCCGTAGCGCTACGGGCGACTTCCTGCACTGTCGCCGTCATCTCATTCATGGCCGTAGCCACCTGATCGGTCTCGGACTGCTGGCGCTGTACACCCTGGCTGGTCTGGTCAGTGATCACCGACATCTGTTCGGCGGCCGAGGCCAACTGCGAGGTCGATCCGGAAATCTGACTAATGACCTGCTGGATCCTTTCACCGAAGGTATTGAAGGCCATAGAGAGCTGTGCGATTTCATCGTGGCCCTTGACCTCCAGTCGCCGGGTCAAATCACCCTCGCCCTCCGCAATATCGCGCATCGCCGTCACGACGGTGCGCAAGGACCCCGTGATGGTACGACTCACGAGCCAGGCCGCAAACACACCCAGGGCCAGACCGATGATCAGCAAAATGGCCACCCTCTGTTTGGCCCGGTTCAAATCTCGCAGCAGTGCATGGTTGGTCGCTGCGCCCATCTTGCGCGTCGTGGCATCGAGCGTGGAGAGTTTCCGTGCGGCGCCCGCCAGCACCACACCGAGTTGCGTGCGAATCAGATGTGCATCGGTACGCCAAGCATCACCGCCCTGGATAGCCTGCAAGTGCTTGAAGTTGGCGATAAACCGTGTGCGCAACTTGCCGATCCGATCCACTGCATCGCTCTGGTCCAGGCCCAATGCATCACCGTAGCCACGCACTTTGTTGAGGTAATCGCCACTGGCCTGCAGATACAGATTTGCCTCCTGTAGCGAACTCTTGCCCCGGAAGGCCAGGTAGGCCCGCACCCCGTTCATGACATTGGCCCAGGTGTAGCGCAGATTTTCCATGTTCAGTAGCATCTGCTGCTGTTTGGGCCCCACCGTGTCATTGCTCTGGGACATGATCATGTCCGACATCAATTGCAGCGTTTGCTGAGAGATCGGATTGATATTCTTGCCGGCATAGGCGATGCCGGGGAAGTTTTCCGCCGTATTGGTGGCCAGCTCCAGCAGGCGATCGCGATAAGACTCGAACCGGGTCACCTCACGGGCGATTGCCGCGACCTGTTGCGCCAATTCGGCATTGCCACGCACCAACGGCATGGCTTTGAGCCTGGCCAGATCCACCTTGACCCGGACAAGACCCTGAATGAAATGTTGCTTCTGGACCGCATCCTTGCTCAGCAGGTAGAAACCCAGGGCGCTGGTGGTACGGTTTAGATCGGCATCGAGTCGGGTGGAGGCCGCCACAACCGGCTGGATGTGATCGACGACATAGACAGCCCGACGCTGGGTACTGGCAAAGTTGAGCAGGGCGCTGCCCGCCACCGCCACCAGAATCAACAGTACGACCCCGAATCCGGCCCAGATCCTGTGTTTGATCATGAGTCGGGATAGCGCGCTTTGCATACACCTTCCTCCATCTCAGCACATCACCCACTTTTCAGCCTTGGGGTGTTTACGGTCTCTTAAGGCTGTATATCGGACGCCGAGGAGGAAACTTTATCGCCGGATCGGTCACTGACAGTGGAAGGCCATAAAAAGCAGTGGCAATGACCCGCGAACACAATGGAAAAGAACGGGATGCCAGCGGACAAGACTCGGCATCGCCCTGCGGGCAGATTGGCCCAGGGGGGAGTGACAGGGGAGAAAAAAGCGCAGGCAGAGCGGCCCATCGGCACTCTGCTAGAGCGTGACGCCGATCCGGTGCGCCAGCTCCTCATAGGCCTCGATGACACCACCGAGTTCCTGGCGAAAGCGATCCTTGTCCAGTTTCTTCCGGGTCTGCGCATCCCACACACGACAGCCGTCTGGCGTGAACTCATCACCGAGCACGACCTCGCCGTGATAGTGGCCGAACTCCAGCTTGTAGTCCACCAGCAACAACCCGGCCTCCAGGAACACGGGTTCGAGTACGCTATTGACCTGGAAGGTCAGGGTCTTCATGGCCTTGATATCGTCATCGCTGGCCCAACCGAAGGCACGAATATGGTAATCGTTGATCAGCGGATCATGCAGGGCATCGTTTTTGAGGAAGAACTCGAAGGTCGGTGGGGTGAGGGTCTGCCCTTCGGTGATGCCCAGGCGACGGCAGAGGCTGCCCGCAGCCCTATTGCGGATCACGCATTCGACCGGGATCATGGTCAGTTTCTTGACCACGGACTCATCGTCCGAGAGTAATGCCTCGAAGTGAGTCGGAATACCTGCGGCCTCGAGTTTTTGCATAATAAAGGCATTAAATTTATTATTAATCATGCCTTTATGTTCAAGTTGTTCGATCCTCTCACCATCAAAGGCAGAGGTGTCGTCGCGAAAATGCAGGATCAACCGCTCCGGCTCCTGCGTGGCATATACCGACTTGGCCTTGCCGGTATACAGTTCAGTCTGTCTTTGCATCATCGCCCCCTGGCGCTGTCATCCCGGTCTGGTTTCATCTCATGCCTGCCCACCCGGTCGAACCTCACGCCAGGCCAGACATGCGTCCTGTGGTGCAATCGCGACCCAATCATCTTCACAACCCAGCACCCGACTCAGGGCGGTGCTGGCCAGGGCCGGTGTGTTGTTCTGCTCGCTCAGGTGCCCGGCCACTAGATGCTGCAGTGCCGAAACACTGATCGCCGCCAGCAGACCGGCGGCCTGAGTGTTACTCAGATGACCAAAGCGCCCGGCAACCCGCGCTTTGAGTGCCTGCGGATAGGGACCCTGCGCCAGCATCGGCACATCGTGATTGCACTCGAGGAACAAGGCATCACAGGCACCAAGCCGGTCCACGATATGTGGTGTGATGTAACCCGCATCCGTCAGCATACCAAAACGACACCCACCTTCGCTGAAAACGAACTGACAGGGCTCGCGCGCATCGTGCGGCACGGGATAGGGTTGAATCTCCAGGTCATCAATACCGAAAGCGGTATGGCAATTCAGGATACGCAACTGCGCCAGGTCTCTCAGGCTGGCGTGGCCAGCGGTGCCGCGTGTCGTCCACACCGGAATGTTGTGACGCCGCGCCAGCGCGGCAACGCCGTTGAGGTGGTCGCTGTGCTCATGGGTCACCAGTATCGCCGCGACATCGTGTGGTTCACGCCCCACTGCGCCCAACCGCTTCCGTGTCTCGCGCAGGGAAAATCCATTATCGACGAGGATACAGGTCTGCCCGGCCTCGACCAGTAGCGCATTGCCACGACTACCGCTGCCCAGGCAGGCAAAGCGCAGACCAGCTCTCAGCGGATTTGGCATCTGTCATCCCAACGCATGCCACTGCGCGCCATGGCGGCGCTTATTTCAGATTCACCAACAATTGTTTGAGTATCCGCTCTGCCACCGGGCTCTTGTCCGCCACCCCGGTACGGGTCAGTACAGTGATCACGCACCGTGGTCCCTGTGCCACAATCTTGAGCTGATAGCGGTCAGCGACGACCTGCTCTTTATCCCCTCCGAACAGGCCGGCCAACCAGCTCTTGCCCTGTTGAGTGGAAAAATCTTTTGGCAAACCAATAAAATACAGACCATTGGAGCGATCACGATCTGTGACCCTCACACCCATCCGATCCAGCGCCAGGCCGGCACGCAACCAAGTGCGGGCAAACACCTCATCGACCAGCAACACTGACACAGCGCCACGCCGGGCCAATCGTGCATGCGGTTGTGCCGGCGTGGCCGCCAACATCTTGCTGGCCACGGTCTTGCCCTCACCGAGATAGACCAGGAAACGCTGCATCATCTCGGCTTCCAGTCCGAGGTCGGTGGGGCGTGTCTCCCACGCGGTCTGAATAATATTGAGGCCATTATCCGCCGTGGCCACCTCACGCAGGCCCTGCTGGGTGATATAGACATCGGTCTTGCCCGCCGTGGTAGCGGGCTCGATACGAAAACGGTAACGGTTGCGCAGCCCGGTGGAGTTGAGTTTGCCCAGCAGGCGTGAGAAAAACCCATCTGCTGTCTCCGCCTTGTACTCGCGCCAACCCGTCTCGATGATGCCGAGTTGCGGATTATCCTGCGTGATCTTGAGTCCCTGTCGGGAAAGAAAATCGCGCACCTTCGGCCACACCTGCCGGGGCGTCAGGTCCAGTTCCAACCAGCGCACGGCACCGTCGCGCATGATGCGCACCCCGGCCTGACCGCTCCGGGCGTGTGGTGCAGGATTTCCCGTCGCGCTCGCCGCGCCGCTCGCAGACGTGCGAACGGCGGTATTTCCCTGAGCGCTCCGGGCAGAGTGGGAAAAGCGCGCTGAGCTGGGTGCAATCTGCGGTATATCCAGCGCTGCATTGCCCTGCGTGTAGGACAGATCCGGTGGCACCTCAAGTGCCCGGCCATTGCGACTATTTTCATACACACTCTTGCTGGCAAACAGGGAACAGGCACTGAGTGACACCATCAGCGGCAAGGCCAGCGCGCACTTCGCTACGAAAGAGAATTTCATCATGCTCCGATCACCCCCGCCTGGTGCAAGGCGACACGAATCGTTTCATGATGGACCTCGGCCAGGGGGGTCAGTGGCAGGCGAATACCCGGCGGGATCAAACCCATTTCATACAGGGCCCACTTGACCGGGATCGGATTGGATTCGACGAAGAGGTTTCTGTGCAAGGGCATAAGCGTCTCGTTAATGGCGGTGGCCTGCGCGCGATCGCCAGCCAGCGCGGCGGCACACAATGCGTGCATGGCGCGCGGCGCGACATTGGCAGTGACGGAAATATTACCCTTGCCACCGGCCAGTATCAGTTCCATGGCCGTGGCATCGTCACCGCTAAGGATATCCATCTGCTGGCCGCAGCGCGCAATCAGTTCCCGGCCGCGCCCCAGATCGCCAGTCGCATCCTTGATGCCGACGATATTAGAAATCGGCGCCAGGCGTTCGACCGTCTCAGGCAACATATCCACAGCGGTGCGACCGGGGACATTATACAGGATCTGGGGGATGGCCACGGCCTCGGCAATGGCCTTGAAATGACGATACAGACCTTCCTGAGTCGGCTTGTTGTAGTACGGTGTCACTAGCAGACAGGCGCTGGCCCCGGCCCCCATGGCGCAACGCGTCAGGGCAATGGCCTCAAGGGTGGCATTGGCACCCGTGCCGGCGATGACCGGCACCCGGCCGTGGGTCAGTCCAACCACACGACGAATAAGGGCACAATGTTCCTGGTGATTCAGCGTGGCCGACTCTCCGCTGGTCCCCACCACGACGAGGGCATCGGTACCGTTGTCGATATGAAATTCGACCAGCCTGGCCAGCGCCTCGTCATCCAGGGCGCCATCCTCCCGCATTGGGGTCACCAGCGCAACCATACTGCCGTGAAACATACCCGTACTCCCGTGAGAACAGACGTGCATGTTACGTTCGCTATTGCTTCATGACAACCGGTCAATCCTTGTGCGCGGGTCACCGACACGATGATTTGGTCGACGGGCCCGTCCCCGCCGGGGGCCACCCTCCGGATAAAATCCAGCCATGGTGTACACACCCCCCTGCGACGCGCAGGTGGCAAGGACACTGTCTATAGTGTTGACGATCTATGGCCTCGGTACTCGCTGCCTGTTTTAAGGTGTAGCGTAAAACTCACTAAGGCATGAAGACCGAATATCTTTGAATATCTTTAAATGACATATTTCACCATAAACCATTCTATAACAACGTGTTACAATTAAATGGCCCTCGGCTGAGGTCGGAGAGTTCGAATACCTACCCGTCACCAAGAACGCAACACCATGCATCGTTTCTTTCATAGCGCTCTGCATTTGACGTACATTCAGATTTTCCGGAATACAGCCCCGTAGTGATAAGGGCCAACATCCACGACTTTTTCCAGTTTGAACCCGGCGGGTTCCACGACCTGCTGCACATCTTCAGGTTCCATGCGCAAATCAGTACTTGGTCCGCGAGGTTCACCCAGGACAGGAGTTTCTTCCCGTGGTCGCCGATACCAGTTTATGATGGCAAAGCGCCCACCGGATTTGAGTACCTGGTGTACTGCCTGGGACAGTCCGGTCTTGTCCGGCACGCCATGGAATGTATTGGCGATAAACACAAAGTCCACCGGCGCAGCGATCTGCTTTGGCAATTCGCGTGCATCACCCAGAATGGCATGGAAATTCGGGTTGTCCTGGCAACCCTGTTCGGCCTGATCCAGCAGGTCCGCATCCAGATCCACTGCCCAAGTCTTGCCAGGATGGACCAGCTCGCATAGGGGTTTGGTGAAATGTCCGTCACCGCAACACAGATCCACAACCTGCATGCCGGGTTTGATACCCACATCCCGAAGCACCGCTTCGGGGTCCGGCCACAAGGCCTGCCACCAGCCCTTGTCCGGCATAATGGTGGCGGGAAACAGTGCATCATCGTTCATGTTCGGGGCTCCTGATTGACATTCATGCGTAGATCGGCAAATATATGCGTTATTGTTTATATGCGAGTGTACGCATAATATAGTTGTCTTGTCAACTGCCGCGCCCATCTGATCCGGGGGAAACCTTTTTTGAGTTCATTACAGTTCTACAGCAACGATGTCTGCCCGTTCGCGTATCGCGTGCGCCTGACGCTGGCCGAGAAGGCCATCGACCATGAGTTACACACGATCGATCTGTTAGATATTCCGGACTGGTATTACGACATCTCCCCCACTGGCAAGGTACCGCTGCTGAAGCGCGGTGATGACCTGGTCTGGGAAAGCACGGTCATCAATGAATTTCTGGAGGATGCCTACCCGGATATTCCCCTGCTGCCAGAAAACCCGGTTGCGCGTGCGCATGCGCGTATCTGGATCGCGTTTTGTAATACCGCTTTCCAGCCCAATTACTGCGGCCTGGTCTTCGAGCTCGATGAGAGCAAACACGAAGCCATCCGCACTGTGCTGCAAGACAGTCTCAAAACCATGGATGAGGGGTTGGCTGAAACTGCTCCAGGTCCTTACTGGCTTGGCGAGCGACTTAGCCTGGTCGATCTCACCTATTACCCCTTCTTCGAACATGCACCGGTGCTATCCCACTATCGAGGATTCGACATACCGACGGAATATACCCAACTACATCGCTGGTTGGAGGCGATGCGGGAACGCCCCTCGGTTCAGGAGAATCAGCGGGAGGCTGAATTCTATATCAAGGCGTACGCGCCTTATGTAAACGGCAGTGCCGGTAAATAAAGCCACTGCACACTGAACAGCACACTCACTTCTTCTTTGCAGGGGCCTTTGTCTCCGTCTGTTCGGTTTCGACAACCTCTCCAGACGTGGCATCATCAGGCATGTCGCCACCCCTGCCACCCATCATGCCGTCCATACCCATAGTACCCATCATTTCATCGCACATTTTCATCATAGCCAGGCCCTCCGGCTAGAGTTTATCAAGATGTTGGTCGGTGGTGGTGCCACCGGAATCCTCAACGTATCACTGCGTATACGCACAAAATGCTTCCCTCAAACATTGACATTCGTTCAGCAATCCATGAATATCCATATATGAGTGAAAACACATATGATTGCGGATCTGTCAAGGCCCTGAGCGAGCTTTTTAAACTGCTGGCGGAACCGAATCGCCTCAAGATCTTGTGCGGCCTGGGGCTGGAGTGTCGCCCGGTGTCCGATATCATCGAAGCGACGGGGTTAAGTCAGACCAATGTGTCCTTCCATTTACGCGCATTGCGCGAAGCCGGGGTGGTTCGTCCAGAGCGCAGGGGCACATTTATCTACTATTGCCTACCCGACCCTGAACTGCTCCGTTTGCTGAATGATTTCCGCAATTGGATGGAGAGCCATGGCAACAGTAACGACGTCGCGCCACAGAAGAAAGCGAGTCGTCGATAAATCGCTTCCTGCGAATACCTCTGACGGAGAGATTACGATGAAGTCAAATGACCGGCGGGGACACGGGTTCGTGTTTTATGTGGATAATTCGTAACTATTCAGCGCGATTTTCCATGATCACCGGATTATTACCCTGGAAAAGCAGGGTCAATGCTTGGGTAGCCGTCAATCCCTGCGCGCGACAGGTAGCTGCGAATCTGACAAAATATCTTCGCTCCCTCCATCGGTGAGGCCACCTTGGACCGCTCGATTCACCCCTTGCGGGAAAGAGGCCACAAACCGGCTCCCCTGGAGGTCCTCGATGACCTGTGCCCGGTATTCGGTCACCACCCGCGAGAAGTCGATATCGATGACTTGGCGCGATTCAAGACCTGCCTCTTGGTACCGGCACCCCTTGGGCAAGGTGCGCCGCTCGCAGCGCAGGCGAGAGGTCGCGCTCTTTTCGAAGGAGCGTTTTAGCCGAGTCGATTGCAGAACCGACGTCAATATCTTCTATTTTCAACAAACCGCACCGTAATGCCCTTGTGTGAGGGCATTATCGCATGGGTGTTCAGAACGAGAATTTGGGTGCCACCAGCAATTCTAAGACGTTTTCTGCAAGACCATAGCCTCGGGGGGGCCTTCACGGATTACAACCCGTTAGCCAGCCACCTATCGCCTGCTATGGCAGGTATAATGGAACCGCACAGAAACTCCCGGGATCAAGGGAATCTCGCAAAAACCTTGTCAAGTAGTCTTTTCGATTTTCTTCGCTGAATAGTTACGATGATGGAAAATAAACCTCTGTCAAGAGTCCGCCAAACTCAAGATAATCCCACTGTCCGACGAGACGGCGCTCCCCGCATCTGCATTTCCACCGGTCTTGATCCGGGCCCTGGCCTGTTCGGCAACACCCCCCCATTGCGCGATAGTCGTCACCCAATTGCAGGATGTGACCGTCTGAGAGCAACACGCAATCCTTGCATCCTCACCGCCTGTGATACACTCCGGCGAAAGGGCTGCCACCATCGACCCGCAACCGTATCACGCGCAACTACCGCAGGCATTCATGAGCACGCTGCTGATTATCTCCGCGCTGGGCACGGACCGACCCGGCCTCGTCAATGATCTTTCCAAGTCGATAGCCGATTGCGGCTGCAATATCCAGGACAGTCGCATGACCGTGCTGGGCGGTGAATTCGCCCTGATGATACTAAGCGCCGGACACTGGGGGGCGATTGCAAAACTCGAAGACGCCCTGCCCGGCCTGCAAAAACGCCTCGACCTGACACTGATCTCACGCCGCACGCAGGAACGCGCCACGCCCGGCAACGCCATGCCTTACAGCGTCGAGGTCATCGCCCTGGACAACCCCGGTATCGTCAGCGAACTGGCCCGTTTTTTCTCCAGCCGCCAGATCAACATCCACGACATGTACACCGGCAGCTATGCCGCGGCGCATACGGGCACCCCCATGTTCAGTGTCAACCTGACTATCGAGATACCGGCCGACACACACCTTTCCAGCCTGCGCGAACAGTTCCTGGACTTCTGCGATGCCCTGAATCTCGACGCAGTGATGGAACCTATCAAGGGCTAGCTGACTGGCGGCGTTGGGGCACAAGACCCGGGATTTAGGCGCCGCGCCAGAATCACATTGCCACATTCACCACCATGGCCCATCCGATACGTGCATTAGGTAACTGGAACGATGCGTTACATCCACGATGAAGTTGAAAAATCAATATCATGTATGGCAAACAGGTACGTGGTATCGAACGCAGTACCTTCCTGATCGACAGCGCGGGCGTACTGCGCCACGCGTGGCACAAGGTGAAGCTCGACGGGCATGTCGCTGAAGTACTTGACGCCGCCCAGGCGCTCAACAAGACGCACTGAGCCAACATCAGACTTGGCGATCTCGAACAGGGAATTACGCGCACATCATGAAGAAGAAAATTGCCGCCAAATCCCGCCTTTTCGTCATCGACACCCATGTTCTCATGCACGACCCCACGGCCCTGTTCCGCTTCCAGGAACACGACATCTTTCTGCCCATGAGGGTACTCGAAGAACTGGACAATAATAAAACAGGCCACTCCGAGGTGGCTCGCAATGCCCGCCAGGCAAGCCGGTTTCTCGATGCGCTGGTGTCGGGGGCAACACGTGAGCACATCGAGGCGGGCATTGCGCTCGAACTCACCCGGGCCGGCACACCGGGGATAAAGACCGGGGTGCGGCCCGGACGGCTATTCTTCCAGACCCGCACCCTGGCCGGGGACGTGCCGGATTTCCTGCCTGGCAGCCACCCCGATAACGCGATACTCGATACCACCCTGGGTTTGCAGCACGTCTACCCAGACACCAGCGTCACTCTCGTCTCCAAGGACATCAACCTGCGCATCAAGGCTGCGGTGCTGGGTATCCACGCCGAAGACTACTACAACGATCAGGTCCTCGACGATGTCAGTCTGCTCTACAGTGGCTATCGGGCATTGCGTGCGGATTTCTGGGAGCGCCACGACAAATCCATGAATATCTGGAAGGAGGAAGGACGGACCTACTACCGTTTGCGCGGCCCCGAGACCGCAGAATGGGTGCCCAATGAATTCCTCTACACCAACACCGGCGACGCCTTTCAGGCCGTTGTCCGCAAGCGCGACGACCAGGACACCGTTATTGAACTCATCCGTGACTATTCGACCTCACGCAACCGGGTGTGGGGCATCACCGCCCACAACCGCGAGCAGAACTTTGCGCTCAACCTGTTGATGGACCCCGAAATCGACTTTGTCTCTCTGATGGGCATGGCCGGTACAGGCAAGACCTTGCTGGCGCTCGCCGCCGGCCTGGAACAGACCCTGGAGCACAAACGCTACCAGGAGATCATCATGACCCGGGTGACCGTGTCGGTGGGCGAGGACATCGGTTTCCTGCCGGGGACCGAGGAAGAAAAGATGACCCCGTGGATGGGCGCCTTGATGGACAATCTCGAGGTACTCACCCAACCGCATTCAGGCGGCGATTGGGGACGCGCTGCGACCAATGAACTGATCAGTCATCATGTCTGGTGGGCATCGGTATCGGTGCCGTCCGGCGCCGGGCGCGGCCACACCTCGAGCAATACCTTGACCAGGGTGGCCAGAGGAATGGCAAAGAACACGCCCCAGAATCCCCACAGCCCCCCGAAGACCAATACACTGACGATGATAGCGATGGGATGCAGGTTGACCACCTCGGAGAACAGCACCGGGACCAACAGATTGCCGTCCAGGGTCTGGACTACCAGGTAGAAGGTCATCAGATAGGCAAAATCCGCACTCCAACCCCACTGGAAGTAGGCGATCAGGGTCACCGGGATCGTCACCACCGTAGCGCCGATATACGGGATGATCACCGACAGTCCCACCAGCACCGCCAGCAGGATGGAATACTTCAAGTCGAAGAGGGCAAAACCGATGTAGGAGACCACGCCAACGATGAGGATCTCCCAGAACTTGCCACGGACATAATTACCCAACTGCTGGTCAACCTCGTCCCAGACCTGCTTGGTCAAGCTGCGCTCCTGCGGCAGATAGCGTCCGAACCAATCGAGAATGGTCCGTTTGTCTTTGAGGAAAAAAAATACCAGCAGCGGGACCAAAATCAGATAGATCACCAGGGTAAGGACGCCAGGGATGGAGGCCAGCGAGAGCGTGATGATGTGTTGGCCCACGCCGGTGAGCTGACCACGCAGTGTCGTCATCACCTCATCGATCTGTTCCTGGGAAATGAAGCTGTAGTGTTCGGGCAACGCCTGTAGGGCATGTTGACCCCGGACGATGTAGTTGGGTAATTCGCGCAGTAGTTCCTTGAGCTGGGTCCACAGCACCGGGATGACACCAAACACCAGAGCCGCCACAAAGGCCAGAAACAGGACGAACACCAGCAATACCACCCAGAACCGGTGCGCGCCATGGTGTTCGAACAAGGCCACCAGGCCCTCTAGCAGATAGGCGAGAACCACCGCTGCCAACAGCGGAATGAGCATATAGCCCATCGTCAGAATAATGCCGAAACCGATGACCAGCAGGACCGCGAGGAATACTGCCTGCGGATGGGAAAAGTAGCGCTGGAACCAGTGGCCGATGACGGTCAGCATCAGCGCTTTTCGTGTTCGTTCCGCAGGGTCTCGTAGTGGCGCTGAAAGACCACTTCCAGTTCGTCGATCACCTCCACCTTGTCGCGTCCTTGCATGATATGTTGCGTCATGATGGTCGAGGTCTCATTGAGCATTTTCGCCTTGTCGAGCATGGCATAGGTTGCCGACAGGCGCTTGAGCGCCCCAACGACACTCTCTAATTCGGGGCGGGGAACATCGACCGGCTCGGGCAGGACCGCTGGCGCAGCCTCAGCGCGTGTCGCCAGAAACTCGGCAAAGACGAACAGCGTCTCCGCCTCGGCCTCGGACAGGACTCGGAAACGATTGAGTAATTTACGTTCACGTGAATTCACAGGGTCCCCCGGACTCTAGTCATTAGGTTCCCACACGCACACTGAATACCGGCTGCTTGTGGCGCTCCTGCATCAGGTCCAGTTCCTTGACCAGCGCCACAATAACCTGATCATTGAGCGTCTGCATCTCACCCCAGTGCTCACGCGCGACACCGAGTAACTCACCGAGATTATCGGGCACATCACGATCTGTCTCCATGATCATGTCCTCGATCATGCCGGGCTTGAGTTCCGGGCGAAACAGCAATCCATAGGTCAGGGCATCGGGGCGGATAGCCAGCCAGTGCCCCGCGTCATCGACCAGGATGGGCGCCACCCCTTCGGGCAGATCGACTCGCCCGTTATACATGACAAACACCCGTCGTCCGTCCACCGCCTGAGCCAGCGCATCGTCGCGCCCGGCCTGCGTGGCATGTGCCGTAGTCCAGTAAGCGGTATGCAAGGGCGTATCATGAACCTGTCCGCCGTCCAGCTCCGCGATCAACAGGGCACCGTAACCCAGGCCCACAACAGGGCGCTCGCTCTTGCGGAAAATACGGATGAGGTTCTGCTCATCCCCCGCCCACGGACTGGCCTCGGGGTCATTGATCCGCGTGGCACCCGCCAGCACGAACAACCCATCCCATTGCTGAGTGCTGCCCGGCACACCCTGGTCGATAAAGGGGCGGATATAGGTGAAACCGATATCGCGTTTTTCCAGCTGCGTCTCGATCAGGCCAAGAAACTCGGAATAGGTGTGCTGCAATACCGCATAGGATTTCATCAGGAGGGGCCTCTTGTGACTCGCGCCCGTGGGCGTCTTTACAACACGTCTTCGGCATGTGCGTGACAATAGTTGCGAGCGAATGTCAGCAACTCGTCCATGGCGTGGAGACGGAACTTCTGCTTCTGGTGGACGAAGGAAAACGGCCGATCTATGCGAGGGTCGAGGTCCACGGCAACAAGGTAGCCCAGCTTCAACTCCTTGGCAATGGTCGCGCGCGAAAGTATCGAAATACCCATGCCGGCCTCGACCGCGCCCTTGATCGCCTCGGAACTGCCCAGTTCCATAACGACATGGAGATCCCCGACACCCAAGCCGACATCGTGCAGGTGTTCCAGTATCACCTCGCGAGTACCCGAGCCTTCTTCGCGGCAGATATAGTGATACTCAGTGAGTTCAGCAAGCGTGACCCGATCCCGGCGCGCCAGCGGATGCCCTGGTGCCACGATGAGCACGAGCTGGTCCACGCGGCAGTGCTCGACGACCAGATTCTTGTTCATGACCGGGGCCTCGACTACTCCCAGATCGATGACGTTGTTCTCCACCATGGAGACGATGCCGTCAGTATTGGACACCTTCAGGCGAACGGTCACATCCGGATACTGGTCCTTGAAATCGCCCAGCAGCGCCGGGAGCATGTATTCGGCAATAGTCGTACTTGCGCCCAGGATCAACACCCCGCTGATCTCACCAGTCAACTCCCGAACGGCGTTCTCCATCTCAGCGTACATGACAAAGATATGCTCGGCATAGCCATAGACACGCTGACCGGCCTCGGTCAGACTGATGCGATTGTGGGTGCGATCGAACAGTCGGGTATTGAAATGCTCTTCGAGCTGTCGGACCTGGAAGGTGACCGCAGGCTGGGTCATATGCAGTGACTCCGCCGCTTTGGTAAAGCTCAGCAAACGTGCCACGGTGTGAAATACTTGTAAACGTCTATCCGACATGTATGCCTCATTTTGCGGCCGGCGCAACGGCTCCACCGGTTAAATCGGAACGGCTACACGACCTTGCTCTTCCAGCCGGGGAGCACACTGTTCATCGCAAATCGCGACCTCCCGGTCGTGCGATACGGAAAAATACATTCCCTTTATACTCGCATATATGAAATCTAAGCCGTGTGCATACTACCAAGCTTGGGAAGGAATACAAATACACGCCGAATCACCGTGCGGGCGGGCTGCGTGCCGGACCCAGGGTGGCCAGCGACGGGCAGAGGGCGTAACATCGCCAGCGTGATGCATTCAGCCACAATATAATGAAAAAAGCCTGGAAAACCATCGATCTTGAAGGCGGCGGGCTACAGCATGTCAACCAGCGCCTGAGCCGCTCGATGAAAAGACACGCCCCAGCCTATGCCTGGTGGCTACTGTTCCCCCTGGGTGCCCACCGCTACTACCTCAACGCGTACGCCTCCGGTCTGATCTACCCGGGACTCAGTGCCCTGGCCTTGCTGGGCGGGTTCACCCTGCACAGTATCTGGGCCCTGCCCCCCCTGCTCGTCACCATCGGCTTCGGCCTCTACGACCTGTTCTGGATAGACCGTCGAATCGTCTCACTGAACAAACAGATCCGCATGCGCATCTGTCTCGGCACTGCTGGCACCGCCGCCCCTGCGGGGTATCGGGGGCGCTACACCGACGAGAGCGGACTGGATGACTACCTGCGCGAGAAAGACCAGGAGCGTGCCGGTATCCAGCCAGTCAGGCCGGGCGGGACTGCGCCCCCCCGGCACAAGGCCCCGTCCTTCGCCGAACAAGAGGCCATGCTCCGGGCACTGAGCAAGCGCGGCAAAGACAAACAGGACTAACGTCTCACCCCTACACCTGGAATCGCCCAATGAGATCCTGCAACTGGACAGACAGTTGTTGCAGTTCCTCACTGGCCACCGAGGTCTGCTGTGCACCCTCGGCGCTCTTCTCCGCCACCTCACTGATGTTGATGATATTGCGATTGATCTCCTCGGCCACCTGGCTTTGTTCCTCGGCGGCACTGGCGATCTGCAGGTTCATGTCACTGATACGCGTCACCGCCTCGGTGATGGCCTCCAGAGAGGTACCGGCTCTCGCCGCCTGCTCCACACTCGCCTGGGCCTGACCGCGCCCCTCCTCCATCACCTGTACGGCATCGCGCGCACCGCTCTGCAGGCGCTCAATCATGACCTGGATCTCCTGGGTCGACTGCTGGGTGCGGCTCGCCAGGGTGCGCACCTCATCGGCCACGACGGCAAAACCCCGACCCTGCTCACCGGCACGCGCCGCCTCGATAGCGGCATTGAGTGCCAGCAGATTAGTCTGCTCGGCAATACTGCGGATGACATCCAGTACCGAACCGATCTCCACACTGTCGGTCTCCAGCTTGTGGATCACGCCCGCGGCCTTCTCCACCTCACCCGCCAGGTCGGTAATGACACTGATAGTCTGTTCCACCTCACCCCTGCCGGTGGTTGCCTCCTGGTTGGCATGCGTCGTCGCATCCGCCGCCTCGTTGGCGTGGTGCGCCACCTCCTGCACCGTCGCCGTCATCTGGTTCATCGCCGTAGCGACCTGCTCCGTCTCTGACTGCTGCTGTTGTACCCCGTGGTGGGTGATCTCGGTGATCTCCGCCATCCGCTCCGAGGCCGCATTGATCTGCAGTGTGGAGTGCGCCACTTCACCGACCAGGTCACGGATCTTGGACACAAACCGGTTGAACGCCCCGGCCAGCTGGGCCACCTCGTCACGGCCATTGACCTCCAGGTGGCGAGTCAGGTCGCCCTCACCCTCGGCGATGTCCGTCAACGCCACAATGGTGGTGCGCAGCCCGCGGGTAATCGCCAGCGTCACCAGCAACACCATCAGGACACCGAGTACGATGGCAATCCCCCCCACCACCACACTCCAGTTAAAATCACGGCCCGCCCGCGCAAAGGAGGCATTGCGTGCCGCGATATAATGTGTGCGCTGGGCCTTGATCAACCCCTGCAATTCGATGCGGATCCGGTGCCAGGTCTTGTGTTCTTTATTGACGACCAGGTCTCTCGCCACATCGGCCTTGCCCTGATCCAACAGATCGAAGACCTTCATCTTCAGGGCACTGTTTGCCTGCCAGGCCACACCAAGGTGTTCAAGGCGTTTCAGTTGTTGCGGTTGGGATTGGGCATCCTTTTCCAGCCTTTTCAAAGAGACATTAAATTCATCGATTGCCTTCTGGGTAACCCTGCGTGGTCCCTGCGCGGCCGGGTGCAATATCTTGACACGTACCGCAACACTGGATAACAGGCCATTGCCATACATGCTCTGTAACAGACTGAGCCGGACCTGCATCGGTTCGACGACATGGGTGAAGCGATTGCGCAGATCCTGAATCCCGTACAAGGAGACCAGCAAGGCGATAAATACCAGACCGGCAGCCAGGCCGGTGACAGAGAGTATCTTGGCCTTAATCGTCAAGCGATTAAAAAACATGTTATGGCTCCTGGATTTGATACAAGACACAGACCGGGATGCGGCACAGGACCCGGCCCGGTATGTCCCTGTGCCTTAAGGGTCAGGGTGGTATCTCACAACAAGACGTCTGCTCACGTTGGCGGCCTGATATCCCCAATCTTTAATAATTATTCTAGATACGCGATGTAGCCATGGCACCCGAATCCGTCCGCATCCAGCCTATTCGTTCCGCTGATACATGGCGAGATAGGCCTTGCGCGCGATCGGCGCACACCGGGCAACCGTAAGCACATCGTCAAGGTGGCGCAGGTCGCTCACCCCAACCAGGCTCGTGCCCAGCCCCGGTGTGGAGCGATTGAACTGGATCGCACGCTGGGCGGGGTTGGCCAGTCCAGCCAGGGTCTCGGCAACCACGTCCAGGCTCTGGCTGGCCAGATGACCCTTGAACAGGGTGTGACTGGCCATGGCATAGCAGCCGAGTTGGAAGGCACTCTGCAGGGTAGAGGCAACATTGCCCTGACCGGTGGCGTGGTTGAAACGGGTAAAACCTTCGAGCATCACCTGGTTGAAGGGCATCTGTATCAGTTTGAAATGGTGGCGCGCCGCGTCATCGCCGGTCGCCTCGCGCACGGCCTTCTCGGCATGGCCTTGCATGGAAGTGAGGGACTGGAACAGCGGGGCATCGGTCTCCACCCGGAAGCCATCAAAGGTGGAGATGCCATAGCAACGGATGCGATTTTCCACCACTGCGCGTTCTAGTTGCACGAACACCCGCTCCAATTTCCGGTTGAGCCGATCCTTGCCGATCTCGGGGATGTGCACCTCGGGCTGGTCGATGAGAAAGGCATCCAGGGTCTCGACACCCATCAGGCGGCGGGACAAGTCGATTTGATAATCGATGTAGGCCGGGCTCAGCAGGTGCGCGCCCTTGGCCAGGTCCTCGTATCCCCCCAAGCCCTTGGCCACGATCTCGGCCTCAAACCAGGCGTTCATATCGACCGGCATGCCATCGCGCAGGGTAAGAAAACCACCCTTGGATAACAGAAACATCGCCTCGCGTGGCACGCCCTTGGCGACGGCATCGCGCACCCCCGCCCCCACTGCAGCCAGGGAGCGGCCATAACGGTAATGCGCGGCGGTATCGATGACGTTGATCCCCGAGCGCAGGCCCTGACTGATGATGGCGGCATAGGCGACATCCACCTCCAGCGAGGCCGCGCCAGGGAGAGTGCCCAGACCAATCGAACTCAGGTGAATGCGGGTCTTGAGAAAATCACTGAAATGACCCTCGCCCAATTCGGTAGCAAAGCGTCGCACATACGCACGCGTCCCCGGCGCATTGGCATAACCTGGAATCACTGCGACCTGGTTCATATCTCACTCCTGAAGACCGGATGTTCGTCTTGCAGTCGCTGCAGCACAGCTTCGCATTCGGGGCGCACTGGACCCGCCTGCTCCGGGTCGAGCCGGGAGCGGAACAGGGCGTCGAAATAGTCCTCGTCCTCGTCCTCATCCCAGTCGACCGCACGTAACAGGGCCACACCCGCCGGAGGAATAGCCGTGGGCAGGGTGCGCCCGGAGAGGATGGCCCAGACTCCGACCCAGCAACGTGCCAACATCAGGGGATGATAGCCCCCCCCACCCACCGCCATGAGCCTGGGAGTGCCATCGGCGTGGCGCGGACTGTCGTCACGCACCCGCTGCACCAGTTCAAGGAACAGTTGGGTGGAGAGGGCGAACTTACCCAGGGGATCGGGCATAAGGGTGTCGGTCCCGGTCTGCAGCACCACCGCATCGGGACAAAAACGACGCAGCACCTGCGGCCAGAGCAACTCAAAGGCGAGCCGGTATTCCGTGTCATTGGTCCCGCGAGGCAGGGGCAGATTGACGGCATGGCCATATCGACCCTGATCCTCGATATGCCCCCCCTCGAAGGGATAGGCATACCCGGTATCCATGTGCAGCGAGACGGTCATCACCTCGGGCTCATCACGAAAGGCATATTCGACGCCATCGCCGTGGTGGGCATCGAGGTCCAGGTACAACACCCGCAGGCCCGCCTCGCGCAGGCGCAAGATGCCGAGCACGGGGTCATTGATATAACAGAACCCCCGCGCCTCGTTGGGCCGACCATGGTGCATGCCACCGGCAGGGTTGAAGGCCATACGGCCTGCCAACAGCTGTTCGGCGGCCTGGATGCTCGACCCGCTGGCCAGGGCCGGGATGGTGAACAGGCCGGGGAAATACGGATTTTCCAGATTACCGATATTGTGTGCCTTGCGGTAGCGGTCCAGGATCTTTCCCAGGGCCTCGCAGCGCTGCAGCGCCGCGATGTACTCACGGGTATGAAAGACCTCGAGTTCGGCCACCGTCGCCTTGCGCCCGATGAGGCACTCTTCGTCGCTCACGGCCCCGTAGGCCCGAATGAGGTCCACGGTGAGAGAGACGCGAGGGATACCCAACGGATGATTGTCACCATAGCTGTGGTGCCGGTAGCGTGCGGCGGCGATCAGCGTCGCCTTGTGCATCGGCGCAAGGTAGTCGGTCTCGGTCAGAGCCTGATTCGGGCCAGGGTTTGGATTCAACATCATATTTCAGTCTTGTCTGGTCACGGGCCGACCCTCGGCACGCTCAGCGTCGCAGGCGCAAATAGACCTCGGGCAGGCGCCGCGGCAGGTCATCGACACGATCGAGGATCATATAGTGACCGGGACCGAAGATCGACGGTAGATACTCGCTGCCACTCGGGTCCAGGGTCACGCAGAAGGGATGCACGCCCGCATCGAGCGCCTCTTTCACCGCCATCCGGGTATCCTCGTGCAGATAGCGCATATCGCCCCCGTCGTCGTAATCCGCCGGGCGCCCGTCGGAGAGGATGAGTAGCAGGCGACGACTGGCGGTGGCACCGTCAAATTCAGTCAAGGCGTGGCGAATGGCCGCCCCCATGCGCGTCGCCAGCCGACCGGTGAGCCCGGCAATGGTGGCGCGTATCTCGGCGCTCAACGGGGTCTCAAAGCCCTTGATACGGTAATAACTGACGTTGTCGCGGTACTTGGATGCGAATCCGGCAATGGCGCAGGCGTCTCCCACGCTGTCCAGCGCCTCGGCAAACAACAGCATACCCGCGCGCAGGCGATCCACGACCCGCCCGCCACCGTGCGCCGCGGCGGTCATAATCGAGGTGGACAGGTCGGCGAGCAGCAGTGCCGCCGTCTCGTGGGTCTGCATCACTCGGCGCCGATAGACATGGGGTCTGGGTGAGCGCCCAGCACGGCGTTCGGTGACATATTCTATCGTCGCTTCCAGATCGAGTTCATCGCCCTCCCGTTGGCGGCGCAGCGGCGAACGGCGATTGGGCTTTTGTCTCTCCAGCGCCTTGCGCAGACGCGTGAGCACAGTGGCATGGCCAGCCAGGATCTGTGTAGCCCGCACCGGGTCGCGCTCTTCCAGTTCACGCACCTGCACCCAGGCCCAGTCCGGCTTGTAGCTGTTGTCGCGGTAATCCCATTCCCGGTAGGCCACCCCCCTGGTGCCGTACTGATGCCCATAACCACGCCCGTAAACCCGTGCAGGTTGGGGGATCCCCACCCCGATGCGGCCACCGGAACCCGCCGTGTCTTGCGTTGGGATATCAAGGTCCGGGTCATTACTGGTCACACTCGGCGGGATCCTGGTCTCCTCGGGTCGGGGTTGCTGTGCCGGTTCACCCTTCACGTCATGGACAGTACCGGGTCCATCGGTGTCTTGCGGATGCTCACGGGGATAGATCGGTCGCGTGACATTGGGTCCGCGACCGGGCAAGAAAGCCGCTTCGTGCTCCGCCTGCGTCACCGGAGGCAGCGTCTGCGCATCGTAGAGGGTATTGGCGATACGGAAGGCATCGGCAATCGTGGCATCGGCACTGAGCAGAGGCACCAGGCAGGCATCCGGCATCGATGCACTCTCTCCCGCAACGACGCCGGCCACGCTCTCCAGCGCCAGGCGGTAATACGCCGCTGCCGCGCCTGTGGGCAGCGGTTGACCGGCTGCCTTGCGGTGCAAACGGTGCAGGTAACCCGGCACGATGCGATCAATGGCCACATCCACACGCAGGTCCTCACACAGGTCGAAGAGCAGCCGGAAACGCACCCCGTCCTCACCATAGCGCGCAAACAGCGACGGCCACTCGATACGCTGCTCGGCATCGAGTGGCGGTGAGTCCATGCCCGCCTGGCGAAACAACGCCTCGATGCAGTGGCGCGCATAAGAGTGAAAATACAGATGCCCACAGGCATGGAGCACCGCCAGTACGGCCTCTTCGTGATCGGCCATGACCACGGGCACAAACAGGCCCCGGGCATCGGTCTCGATAAAGGGGCGACCGTAATCCGGGCGCCAGCCGCTGTCTGCAAACGGAAAGTCCTCACCGAACCACACATAGGCCAGCAACTGGAACAGCCGGACGTGCTCGCGCATCTGCAGCCCCGGCGTATTCTCCAGCAGGATGGCCAGACTCTCATCGCTTTGCAGTTGAAAAAAGGCCTCGCCGCGCTGACGCCCGGCCTGCAGGATGTCCGCGCCCCGCCGCGCCCAGGTCGCCAGTCCGGCATCACCGATGAGTTGGCGCACTTGCACCGCGCCACCAATATAGCTGCCCAGCGCCAGGCGGCGTTCCTGAAACAGTCTCTCGGCCGGGGCCAGCAGGGCGCGCACCCCCGCAATGCCCTCACCGCCGCTCAGCGTCGCCCAGGAGGTGCAGAAATAGGCTACGCCGCTATCCAGGTGCCGACCCAGCCAGGTATGACCCAGGCGGTACCACTCGGCCTCACCTCCAGCACCCCAGGCCTGGTAGACCTCGTCGAACTGCGCCATGAAGGCCTCCAGCGCCTTCCAGGCACCACGTCGCTGTGTAAAGCTCACTGCCTGCGCCACCCACTCGCGCACTGTGCCGGTGCATGCGATGCTCGCTGCGGTATGGTGCATGAAGGCCTTGCCCGCATCGCGATCGTAAAAGAACAGGGTGCGTGCCGCATCCAGCCAATACAATTGCGTGTCCACACTAAATGCGCTGAGCGCGGGCAGGACTGCCCTGGCATCACGGTGGGCCACAAAGCTCACCGCCTCCAGGTACTGGAGTCCTGCTTCAACGGTCAACGGGGGGTCGCGTTCAGTCATCATCCGCCACGCGTCAAGCCCACACCGTGGCCCCGGTAGTGCGATCGCGCCCAAGGCGGGAGTTATTCAGCGTCCGGCGCATCTGCGGGCATCTCGAAATGAGCCTGGACGATCTCCATCAGCGCCTCGATCAACTCCGGATCGTCGGTGAGCGGATAGACCATGGCAGCACGGCAGGCTTCGATCGGGTCCAACCCGGCGCTCATGAGCTCAGCGGCGTAGACCAGGGCACGCGTGGAGATCGCCTCCTCCAGACCGTGGTCCTTGAGAGCCCGGGCCTTGCGCCCGGCAGCGACCAGTCGCTGGAGTCTGTCCGCGTCAAGTCCACCGGACTCATTGGCGACGATCTTGCGCTCGAGCGCCTCACTCGGATAGTCGAACTGCAGGCCCACAAAACGCTGTTTGGTGGAAGGTTTGAGGTCCTTGAGTACAGTCTGGTAACCGGGATTGTAGGAGATGACCAGCATGAAATCGGGGTGCGCCTCGATGATCTGGCTCTTTTTTTCCAGCGACAGTTGACGACGATGATCGGTCAGGGGATGGATGACCACGGTGGTATCGGTCCGGGCCTCGACGATCTCATCCAGATAACAGATGGCCCCCTCCTTGACCGAACGGGTCAGGGGACCATCCTGCCACACGGTCGATTCGCCTTCGAGAAGAAACCGTCCCACCAAATCGGAGCTAGTCAGGTCTTCATGGCAGGCAACAGTGACCAGGGGCTGCGACAGGCGGTGCGCCATGTGTTCCAGAAACCGCGTCTTGCCGCAGCCGGTCGGTCCCTTGAGCATTACCGGCAGACGCTTCTTGTAGGCCGCCATGAATATCTCGACCTCGTTGCTCTGCGGTTCATAGTAAGGTGTCACGCCCCTGACCGGAGCCTGGATCACATCGCGTTCCACGCCGAAGAGTCGATCAATGAGTTCTTTCATAACAGGGGGGCACTCTCGATGGTATTCGATTTTCTACACGTATGCGGAGATCCGGACAACGTGCCGACACAGTCGTAGACCAGAATGCGTGGCTGCGGGCACGATGATGATCCCTCACTGGTGAGCGGGAATTACAGCGGTGTGGTGTGGCGCTCGGCCTGGATGAGCCGGGTGCACAGATACAAATGAATGTGGCGAACCGTGCGCACTGCGGCGCAGTGGGCCGCCTCGGGCAGGGCATCGCGCCGGTCCATCTCGATGCAGTTCTTGTAGTACACCAGCTCGCGCACATTGTCGCGCACGGTGTTCAGGCTGGGATCGGCCTTGACAAAGGCCTTGAACATCACCAGCAGGTCGGCATCCTCTTTCAAGGGTATGTCCTTGCCACGGTAACGACCGAAGGCACTCAGCATACGCCGGGTCAGTGCCATACTGGACGCCAGGGTCACATCCAGTGAGAGTGGCGGGGTCGTCTCGCGCAACCGCTCCTCAAGTTCGCTGATGGCCTCACCAATCGCCTCGAACTCGGCGCTCAGGTCTTCCAGGCACAGGGGGGTCAATGTCATCATGGGTGGCAAGGCTCTTCGTCTGTTCTACACTGTCTGTTCTGCAATCGGGATTCGTCGATAAATCGCAGGTGCGCAACGCGCTGGAATATGCGTATAATCCGTAGATTATACTTCACTAATATAGTCAGGCATAGTCAGACAAACGGTGTGGACACCGTCTCTCCCGGCCCACACCCACTGGAGATTGGGAATGAATATGAAAAAACTGGTCAAACTCGTCAGACTGAATAACCTGCAGTACAACCCGAATCGGGACCCGGCCGTCTATCGCAGGACCCCGGATGAACCCTTCCGCGTCCAGGCCCTGCTTGATGGCAGCGGCACCGCCAAGGCCCGTCTGGAGGTCGACGGTAAGACGGTCTACGAGAAGAGCATTCCTCTGCCCGGCACCTTCGACTGCGAGGTCAGCTTCCACAATGCCGGCATTCGCCTCGGTACGCTGATCGTCGAGGGCAGCAACGAACAGTTTAGTCAGTCATTACGCCTGGATGTCATGGAGCATGCCTGGGTAGGCTGAACCTGGCAGACCACCGCCTCGGACCACCTCAACCGCCGCACATCAGACCACGCTGGCGCCCTGTGGCGGGGCGGGTTCGGGCGCAACCTGCGCGGCTGGGGGAGCAACACCTAGTCCCCCCAGCCGTGTTGTCGCAAAAAAACGGGCAACATGGCTGCAATCGCATCGCGGTCAAAAAACCGATCCGCGCGCGCCATGCGCATCTCGTCGCGGATATCCTGCTCCCCGCCGAAACAGAACACCGCGATATTGACCAGATACTCGCGGCGCAACAGGTGGATGACATCCAGCGGGTCAAAGGCATCGTACTCATCCAGATCGATGAGCAAAAACCGGTGGAGCAGGATCTCGTGCCAATCACCGATCTCCTGCAGATCGTCCACACTCACCATTTCCCAGTCCTCGGGCACCTGTGCAACCAGGCTCTGGCGCAAGGCATCATCCCGAGTCATGAGGATGAACCTGCGTTGCAGGCGTCGTTCAATCGTGGGCTCAACCATGCCACAGTCTCCTGACATCGCAGGCGGCCTCATCGATACGTGCCGTCCAGTATTCTGCTGCCGACCCCGCCAATGGTGCCCCGACCTGCCTGCGGTCACCGCTACGTCCCTTGCGCGACGCGGCCAACAGGCAAACGCGCTCAGGTTCATAATTCAGCCAGTATTGCAGGGCGCGTGCGATCCCCACATCCCCTGCCGTAATGCGGTGTATACGACCGTGCGCCAACCACAGGCGCAGGCTGTCCGCGCCTGCGCCTGTCTCGACCAGATAGGTCTGGTGATTCACCTTGATGCCATGGCGCACCCGTCGCCTTGCACCCGGCGCGCAGACCACCTCGCAGTCCTCCCGTGCCGCCTCCATGGCCGTCGCCTCCGCAGCGCTAATGTTCGCGGGCTCGAAACGACAGTCAAAGGCTGCACCAAAGGCCTCACGCAGGGCGATGCGCAGGGCGGACTCGGCAGGTGGCGGGGCATACGCCTCCCAGCAGGTCATGCCAGCAGCCAGGGCCTCGCGCAGCCAGGCACGAAAACCCTCGGAGGGACAGGCCACCACCCGACTGAAGGCCGCGCTGTCAAAGCCCAGTAAAAAACTGCTGCCAAACACCATGGCCCGGTTAATCGTCGCCGCACCACTGCCAAGGATCTTCTTCCCGGCCAGCCAGATATCCGTCTCTCCCACCCGCTCGACCGGCAAGCCAAAGCGGTGGTACACCGCAACCACGGCCTCCAGACAGCGTGTGAAGAGCTGCAGATGACGCCCACCCAGCCGCCGGTACGGCGTGATGAAGAAAAAACAGGCCTGATGCTCATCGATCCAGGCCATCCCGCCACCCAATGGGCGGGCGACGATATCGATACCCATCTGCCGGCAGACGTGCAGATCGAGCTCGGCTCCCGCCCATTGACTGGCGCCCGTGGTGACATGCGCCCGGCTGTGCGCCCAGACCAGCAACGGTGAGGCATCATCCGCCATGGCCTGGGCCAGCCCGCTGTAGGCGGCATGCAGTGACACGGGCGAGCACTGACCGAGATCGAGCCAGCGCCCCCGTAATTCACCCATTAGCGCGCACTGCCACCCTTGGGCTTGCCCTTCTGATCATAGAATTTGTCAAAGTAGAAGTCACGCTGGCACAAGTCCTGATACCGGGCGACGCGCTCCTGAAAGCCTTGCTCCAGGATACGCGCCAAGGCATCACCCTGCGCGGCATCCACGATATGGATGTGACCAATCAGTTCCTGCTCGATATCGAGTATCTGTTCCGGTAGGGACTCAGGATAGTCACAATAGAGCAGGTAGGATTTCACCTCCTCCTCCGTGGGGTCGAGGGCCTGGAGCACCACATTACCCAACCAGGCCAAGCGGGCCACCTTGTTGAACTGATGGATCTCGAATTTCTTGCCTTTACGGTACTTGTTCAGCTCGTTCTTGAGGGTACCGACGTCGGTGACTTTAATCGATTTCATACTATCCTCGGCGGGTTGCAGGTCGGCAGTGGCGACTGGCGCCACATTGTCTGCCATCATGCGGAGAAATAAAACCCTCGGTATATCGTGTGTTTGGTGCCGATACCGTAGACCGGACAGGCGCCGGGAGGTGAAAATGCTACAATCCCGCACTCATAGAGTGTATCCGTGAGCTCCACTGAGGCCATCACCTGCCCTCAGCCCACACACCCGACCGTGCAGCGCTATGGCCCACTACATCTATACCATGAATCGGGTAAGCAAGATCGTGCCCCCCCGACGCGAAATCCTCAAGGACATTTCACTGTCGTTTTTCCCTGGTGCCAAGATCGGCATACTGGGACTCAACGGCGCCGGCAAGTCCACCGTGTTGCGTATCATGGCCGGCGTGGACACCGAGATCGAAGGTGAGGCCCGGCCCCAGGCCGGTATCAAGATCGGTTACCTGCCGCAGGAACCGACACTCAATGAGGACAAAGATGTACGCGGCAATGTCGAGGAAGCCTTGGGCGAGATCCAGGCCGCACTGCGCCGCCTCGATGCGGTGTATGCCGCCTATGCTGAGGCGGGTGCCGATTTTGACGCCCTGGCCAGTGAGCAGGCAGCGCTGGAGGCCCTGATCCAGACCCGCGATGGGCACAACCTCGAACGCCAGCTCGACATTGCCGCCGATGCCCTGCGCCTGCCACCCTGGGAGGCCGATGTCCGCACGCTGTCCGGTGGCGAGCGCCGCCGTATCGCCCTGTGCACACTGTTGCTGTCCCAACCGGACATGTTGCTGCTCGATGAACCCACCAACCACCTCGATGCGGAGAGTGTGGCCTGGCTGGAGCGTTTCCTGCAGAATTACCCCGGCACCGTGGTGGCCATCACTCACGATCGCTACTTCCTCGACAATATCGCCGGTTGGATTCTGGAACTCGACCGCGGCCACGGCATCCCCTGGGAAGGTAATTATTCCTCCTGGTTGGCGCAAAAGGAAAACCGCCTGGAACAGGAACAGAAGGGCGAAACGGCCCGCATCAAGGCCATGAAGGCCGAGCTGGAGTGGGTGCGCAGCAATCCCAAGGGCCGTCACGCCAAGAGCAAGGCCCGCCTGGCGCGCTTCGAGGAACTCTCGCGCAGCGACTACCAGAGTCGCAACGAGACCAACGAGTTGTTCATTCCGCCCGGGCCGCGTCTGGGCGATCACGTTATCGAGGTCTCACATCTGCGCAAAAGCGTGGCGGATCGGTTACTCATCGATGACTTGAGTTTCACGCTTCCGCCCGGCGGCATTGTCGGTATTATCGGCCCCAACGGCGCCGGCAAGACTACGCTGTTGCGCATGCTCATCGGCCAGGCGTCGGCCGGTGGCGAACGGCCCGACAGCGGCGAGATCCGGCTGGGCGACACGGTACACCTCGCCTATGTCGATCAGTCGCGTGATGCCCTCTCGGCAGACAAGACCGTGTGGGAGGAGATCGCCGATGGTCAGGACATCATTACCGTTGGTGGCTTCAAGTTGAATTCCCGTGCCTATGTCGGGCGCTTCAACTTCCGCGGTGTCGAACAGCAAAAACGCGTGGGCGACCTCTCCGGGGGCGAACGCAAGCGCGTGCATCTGGCCAAACTGCTGCGCGCCGGTGGCAACGTCTTGCTGCTCGACGAACCCACCAACGATCTCGACATTGAGACCCTGCGCGCGCTGGAGGAGGCCCTACTGGAATTCCCCGGCTGCGCGGTGGTGATCTCCCATGACCGCTGGTTTCTCGACCGTATCGCCACCCACATTCTCGCCTACGAAGGCGACAGTCGGGTGGTCTGGTCCGAGGGTAACTACGCCGACTACGAGGCCGACTACCAGCGCCGCGTCGGCGCCGAAGCCACCACCCCGCACCGGCTCCGGTATAAACCTCTAATCCTGTAACACCGATTATCCTGACATCGGGCATGCCACTCAGAGCGCTTAGTCGCACTCAATAGCGGTTCAAAATACCCGATCATTTTGAAAAAAACCGGACTATCAGAAGGGACGTATTTACGCCGTGTCTTGACGTACGACGGCCACATTGCTTCCCGCAATCAAAACCGCAATTCGATTCCACCCAGTTCTAGGTGGGCGGGTATTTGGAGCGCGTATTTAGACGCCCCTTCCCTGCCCTGTCAGGCTCGCCTATACTTTGCACACATCGATCACCTCACGGTGATCGGAATCGACGAGCGACCTCCTTGGCTCGCCCCCATCACCAGCGCGACACATCGACCCTACACCGTGAACGACACCCTGCATGCATTGACGGCGGCCATTGAACGTCTGAGTGTACAACTTGGCACCCTGCACGGGACCACATCCGAGCCCGACTGGGCGCATCACAGTGCTTTTCGCTGGCGTCACGACGATGGACAGGGCCGGTTGGAAACCGTAGCGCATCCCCACACGATACGTCTGCGTGACTTGCAGGGCATCGATGCACAAAAACAGACTCTGGACCGCAACACCCGTCAATTTATCACCGGCCTGCCCGCCAACAATGTCCTGCTATGGGGCTCGCGGGGCACGGGCAAGTCCTCGCTCATCAAGGCCCTGTTAAACGCGTATGCCGAACAGGGCCTGCGACTCATCGAGGTCGAGAAACACCATCTGGTGGATCTGGCGGATATCGTCGCGCAACTGTACACCCGCAACGAACGCTTTATCGTCTTTTGCGACGATCTCTCCTTCGAGGCCAACGACCCCAGCTACAAGGCATTAAAGGTTGCACTCGACGGTTCGGTGAGTACCGGACCGGACAACGTGCTGATCTATGCCACCTCCAACCGTCGGCATCTATTGCCGGAATTTATGAGTGAAAACCTTGAGGCACACCACGTGGAAGGCGAACTGCACCACGGAGACGGTATCGAGGAGAAGATATCGCTCTCCGAGCGCTTCGGCCTGTGGCTGTCGTTCTATCCGTTCAAACAGGATGCGTACCTGGCCATCGTGGCCTACTGGCTCGACCAACTCGGTGCCCACGCATGCGCCGCCGGGACACTCCATGAAGACGCACGTGCCGAAGCCCTGCGCTGGGCGTTGTCACGCGGCTCACGCAGTGGTCGCAGTGCCTGGCAATTCGCCCGTGACTGGGCAGGCAGGAACGCCCTGCACGAGCGCTAGACACGGCAATACGCCAGGTCGAACGGCACACCGGGTCGCAGGGATAATTACATAGCGTGAGCGCCTGCTGATATAGCTAAACCTCATCGAGTGGTTTACCCCATGCATCCGGCCTGAACGGCAGATCACTGTCACCCCGATCATCGCGATCCGGCATATCGAAGGGTCCGGACCAATCCTCGGGCTCAGCGGCAAGCTGCAGATTCATCTCCTGCCAGGTTTCCCTATCCAGCTCGGCGACATCTGCGTCAAAATACTGAATCTCGATGCTCGCCTCATCATCGTCAATAGCCACCACTTCGAAGGTACGACCCTCGCCGTCCTCATACCAGTCTCCCACACGCGGCTCGAATTGTGTCGGCATCACCTGCCTCCTCACGGTGCAAGTGCCCTGTGCAGCGCCGCAACAGGATACGGTGCGGAACCAGACCGGGACTCAGGGGATCAGACAAAACGGCAGGAATAGACTGGCCCCCGGTAAAGGGCAGGCCACTAAAAAAGTCGAGGAGGCACGCATTGGCGCCCGGCAAGGCACATTGCTTCACTACACCGCACCTTGCCGGATGTCCCACCGAGGACATTTCCACCAGCCTGTTACGCTAACAGTAGCAGGCTCTGCGGGTTTTGCTGTTCTGCCGGAGAATCGACACCGGGCAGACGCCACGACGATACACCACGGTGCGTGAGGTCGGACCCAGGCGGGCCGGCCTCACCAACCCTACTGCTGTGGCGCCGGCATGGGTGCCGGGACGGGCATCGTCTTATGCTGCGGTGCCGGCATGGGCATCGGGGCAGGCATCGCCTTATGCGACGGCGCCGACATGGGCATCGGGGCAGGCATCGCCTTATGCGGTGGCGCCGGCATAGGCACCGGGGCGGGCATCGCCTTATGCGACGGCGCCGACATAGGCATCGGGGCAGGCATCGCCTTATGCGGTGGCGCCGTGACGTAGTTGAATGCATCCTCGGCGATTGCCTGGCCGGAACCGTTGATCACGAACACCTTCCACTGGCCCGTCTGGTCCGGCCTTATATTCTTGCTCGACCACACCCGCCAACGCGGACCACGCACCTTGAAATGCACCGCCGCCATAACCGTACCTTTATATTCCCAGCGGTGGATCACCGTCTGCCCGCTCAGTCCGCGCAGTTCCGTGAAGTAATAGACCGTGTGTACCGAGTTGGGCACGGTGCGCAACGTGTCTACCGGTTCACGGTTCACCACCGCCGTGGTAAAGCTGGAACGCTGCACCCGACCCCGTGGTAATACCGCTTGCACAGGCGCAATCGATGCCGCAGGCGGCACCACGGCAGGTGTCTTATTCGCATTGCCTGAGGCCGGCATGGGTGTCGCGGACACGTTGGGGGGCGTCGCGGACGGGGTACTGACCGGCATGCGCGCGGTCGGCATTTTCTCAGCAGCGGACTGCGCCCGCAGTGCCTGCTGCGCGAACACGCTGCCAGACACCCCCGCCAACACGCACAAAACCGCGGTGAGCGACAATCCCAAAAAGACCTTCCGGCCCAGCCACGGGCCCGACTGCACATGCTGCCGGGGCTCCCCTCCGGACACGCTATCCACTTGCTTGTTCACGATATTTCTCCCCAGTTCAATGTCAGTGATAGCCCGTAGGATGAGTATAAGTGATAGCGGGCATCGCCCCCTGCCAGGCAGGGACACGCCATCTTCCGAAACAGCGCCGGTCAGCGCAAGCGCAAGCGCCGCATCTGTGAAGACGTTCACACTTTCCCGCGTGCAGGCGCGCGTCCGTCACGTCACCCGGTTACGTGGCTGACCATCGAGAAAGGCCCTGATATTCTGGGCTATCTCGTCGAGCATACGCTGGCGCGCTGCATGGCTGGCCCAGGCAATATGCGGGGTCACGATGAGGTTGGGGATATCCAGTGCCAACAGCGGATTCCCGTCACGCGGCGGTTCCACACTCAGTACATCCACACCAGCGCCACCCAGCTGGCCGGCACGCAACGCGGCGGCCAGGGCCCCCTCATCGACGATTCCACCGCGCGCCGTGTTGATGAGCAGGGCAGACGCAGGCAGGCGCGCCAGGGACCGGGCATCGAGGAGCCCCCGCGTCTGCTCGGTCAGCGGGCAATGCAAACTGAGTACATCCACCTGGGGCAGCAGTTCGTCCAATACGATTCGCCCGGGACCGGGGGGCTGCCCCGCACGCGCCGCCACCAGCACCTTCATGCCAAATACCTGCGCGGCCCGCGCCACGGCCTGCCCCAGTTCACCATAACCGACAATGCCCAGGATCCGGCCGGACAGTTCAAGGATCGGGTAGTCCAGCAAACAGAATTTGTCACTGCGGGCCCATCGTCCATCCACCACCGCCGCCATGTACTGCGGCAGGCGTGTGGCCAGCGCCAGCATCAGTGAGAAGGTCTGCTGCACCACCGAGGGCGTGGCGTAGGCGCGGACATTACTCACGCTCACGCCACGCTCAGCGGCGGCATGGACATCGATATTGTTGGTGCCGGTCGCCGCCACGCTAATGTGGCGCAAGGCTGGCGCACCCAGGATCAGGTTGCGATCCAGCACCACCTTGTTGCTCACCACGATCTCCGCCCCCGCGATGCGCCCGGCCACCTCTTCCGGCCGAGTGGCGGCATGACAGTCCAGGTCCGGCAGCACCGCCCTGAGACCGTCGAAATTCAGATCACCGGTGTCAATGGACGCCAAATCCAGAAATACGCCTCGCATAATGTCGCTTGATTCCTTGACTGTCAGGGGGGTGGCTAGCTTTCGCCTGAAGGCAGCGCACGCGGTATACTGGTGCGCCGTTCAAATATCCGGACCGATAACATACCACAGTACAAGGGACACGCATGCCGCATTATCAGGGAGAGCACAACTTCTCCCATGACGCCCCCTCCTGTCTGGGCATCCTGGTCACCAATCTGGGGACGCCTGATGCGCCCACCCCGGCGGCACTGCGCCGCTACCTGGGTGAATTTCTCGCCGACCCGCGCGTGGTGGAGTTTCCCCGCACGCTGTGGTGGGTGATCCTGCACGGGGTCATCCTGCGCCTGCGCCCGCGTCGTGCCGCCCGCGCCTACCAACGCATCTGGACCGAGACCGGCTCACCACTGCTCGTCCATACCCGGCAGCAGGCCACGGCCCTGCAAGACAGACTCACCACCCGCCTACCCGGCCCGGCACAGGTTGCACTGGCCATGCGCTATGGTCGACCCTCCATCGCGCAGGGTCTGGAGACGCTGCGCCGGGCCGGCGCACGACGCCTCCTGGTCCTGCCGCTCTACCCGCAGTACTCTGCCAGCACCGCCGCCTCCACGTTCGATGCCGTGGTCGATGTACTCAAAACCTGGCGCTGGGTGCCGGAGTTGCGCCTAGTCATGCACTACCACGACGACACGGCGTATATCGCCGCGCTGGCGAACAGTGTGCGCGCCTATCGGGCGCAACACGGCGAGGGCGACAAGCTCCTGTTCTCCTTCCATGGCCTGCCACGGCGCTACCTGGTGCAAGGCGATCCCTATCACCGTCAGTGCCACAAGACCGCCCGCTTGGTGGCAGCTGCCCTCGATCTGCCCGCGGAACGCTGGCAGGTGGTATTCCAGTCACGCTTCGGTCGTGAGGAATGGCTCAAGCCCTATGCCGATCACACCCTGCGCAGTCTGGGCGAAGCCGGTCTGCGGCGCGTGGACGTCATCAGCCCCGGCTTCTCTGCCGACTGTCTGGAAACCCTCGAAGAGATGGCCATGCAAAACCGTGACCTGTTCCTCAAGGCCGGAGGCCAGGACTACCATTACATCCCCGCCCTCAACGCCGGTGCCGAACACATCGACATGCTCACTGGACTCGTCGAGCGACACATCCAGGGCTGGCCGGAAGCCGACCCGGCCTATGACAGCAAAGCCGTCACCGAGGCACAGTAGGACTGTGGCCATGAAAATCCACCGGGGGCCACTTTCGCGCCAAGCGAAAAACGCACACGCGCCTAACGCCTCACCTCTCTCACTTTTTTACTGCCCTCAGCTCAATATCTTGCCGGCATAATCGGCAATACCCGGATTGCCTTTGACATTTTTCAGCTTCGGTGTGTTGAGTTTCTTGATCCGCGCAACCTTATAGAGTCCCAGATAGTCGGATACGACATCCCAAATCGGTGCACCCGGGGCCTTTGAATTCACCGTCGCCCAGCCAGCGACCATGTAGTTCTTGTTCGCCTCGACCCGGGTGCCGTCATCGAGCTGCATCTCGGTGATACGCTTGCCGATGGTCTGGGTCGGGTCCATGACGTAGTCCAGACCACCGGTGCGGACCATGTCACCACCCTGCTGGTAGTAGGGATCTTTGTTGAACAGGTTGTCGGCCACGTCTTCGAGGATAAGCTTGATCTCAGCACCACTCATCGCACGCGCATAGGTCTCGGGGTAGGTGATGCATGTCTGGTCCATCACGTTGTGCACGGTAATGGCCTGCCCCGGTAACACTGTGGTGCCCCAGCGAAAGCCCGGCGAGAGCGCTATCTGCGCACCCTTCACCTCACGCAACGCATCGCAGATGATCTGATCGAAGGTGCCATTGAAGTTGCCGCGGCGATACAACAGCCCTTCGGTCACCGCCAGTTCCGTCTCCAGCTTCTCCTTATAGGGTGCATGCACCTGGGTGATGTAATCGCTCATCTCCTTGTCGGGCTCGATGAGATTGGAGAACACCGGCAACAGCTTGTAGCGGAAATCCTGCACCTTGCCGTTGCGAATATCGAGCTGCATCACGCCCAGATACTTGCCGTTGGAACCGGCGTTGGTGACCAGCGTCTGGCCACCTGGGTTTTTGACCACGCTCGGCGTCGGCACACCATCGTGAGTGTGGCCCCCGAAGATGACATCGATGCCGCTAACGATAGAGGCCATCTTCAGGTCCACGTCCATGCCGTTGTGCGAGAGCAGAACCACGGCATCGGGTTTTTCCTTTGCCCGGATCTCGTTGACCAGTGCCTGCAGATCTTCATCGCGGATACCAAAGGTCCAGTCCGGGATAAATCGGCCGGGATTGGCGATCGGCGTATACGGGAAGGCCTGACCGATGATCGCGATGCGTGAGCCACCGACATTTTTCATCGTATAGCGTTTGAAGACAAATCCGGTGTCGGCGTTATAGCCGGGGGAATCCGTATACTTGTAGTCAAATATCGCATCGGCCTTGAGCTTGATGTTCTGCGCGATGAACTCGCCCTTGAAGGCGGCAATGTTGTCCAGTATCTCCTTTTCAAGATAGGTGAATTCCCAGTGTCCGGTCATGACATCCACACCCAGCAGATTGCCGGCGCCGACCATGTCGCGGCCACGGGTCCAGTAGGCGGTGCCGGAGCCCTGCCAGGTGTCACCACCGTCAAGCAACAGGGTATTGCCATCGCCGTATTCACTGCGCAGACGCTTGATCAAGGTGCGCAGGTGGGCAAAACCGCCGACCTTGCCGTATTTCTCCGCCGCTGCGGTGTAGTTCAGGTAGGTAAAGGCATGCGCCTCTATAGTATTCGGCTTAATGCCGAAATGGGCCAGCAGCTTGTCGCCCACGAGATGGGGCACACGGCCATAGGCCACCCCGGCCCCCAGATTGACATTCGGCTCACGAAAATAGACAGGCAGCAACTGTGCATGGCAGTCCGTCATGTGCAGCAGCGTGGTATTGCCAAACTTGGGGATCTCGTACAGATCACTGGGGGCCTTGTTCGCTTCGGTCTTCGAACTGCAGGCCGGCAGCAGGCCAGCAGCACCGGCGATACCCATCAAGTGAATGAAATGGCGTCGACTGATTGACATCTTTCCTCCTAATCACATCTTTGAATGATCTGTTTTAAGTATTTTCACTCCCGGCGAGGGGCATCATCAACCCGGCAGAGGGGGTCAATCATAATACAAGCCACAGGCGTGTGCATGTTTTTGCCTTCCCGCCGTACCCGCCCACCGGGTACGGGCGACCTTAGCCATCGGCCGGGGCGGGGCGCACCGCAACACGCCGCCGGGCGGGTCGTAGACGCCGCCACCGCCCTGGTGCCAGCCGGTAGAGGAGCAAGAGCGCAAGGATCACACCATACAGGCCCACCGCAAGCAACGTCAGCGGGTGCATGGCCTCATCCAGGCGCAAGCCCTCGACATAGGGCCAGTCGAGTACGTCACGCCGCTGACCCGGCATCTCCCCGGGATCGTATAAAGTGGTGAACTGCACAAACCGGGCCTTACCGGTCGGTTCGAAACGCGTGAGCAGATCGGCCAGCGGAAATCCCACCCACGGGATCACCATCGACCAACCCTCGACGCAGCGATGGCGATAGATACGTTCCTGCAGCGCCTCGGGGCGCAGGATATCCTCCAGGTGATAGACCCCCGGCTTGTTGACCTCGCCCTCAATCGCCACCGACCAGGGCGTAGTCTTGAGCGTATGCGCGAGTCGGGCGGGAGAAGACTTGTCGGTACCAAATTCGTAGAAATTGTTATACGTGGTCACATCCTGGTACGACGTGCGTTGCTCATCGGTGGAGAACGGCCAGGGCATTAAAATGCCCCCCCAGCTGATCGATCTCATCGCGCGCTCGCACCGGCACCGGATAACGTATGCCGGCACCGCCAGTATCCGCAGTAAACGTCTGCAGGGTACGTGAGAGCCGGGTCAAACGCCGCGTCAGCCAGGCAAACAACAGCAGCCCAGCCACGAGGGCCACCAACAGACTGGCCACCAGCCCCAGAGTACTGATGCGCAGGATATAACTGCCCGCCAGCATCCAGATTGCGTGCCAGATCGCTGTTGAGCTTTTGTGTCAATTCCTGCTGATAGTGCAGGTTGGCAAAACGCGCCAGCAGCACGAAGGCTAAGCTGATCAGACACACCAGCAGGAACAACACCAGGGCCAGCCGACTGTACAGCGTGTTAAACACGCTCATGCTGTCCTGTTCCCTACCGGCATCCCAGCCGCGTCGATCGACTCGGCAAACTTGTACCCCACCCCCCATACCGTCAGGATATACTGCGGACGCGACGGGTCGTGTTCTATCTTTGAACGTAGCCGGTTGATGTGAGAGTTTACTGTGTGTTCATAGCCCTCATGGCCGAAGCCCCACACCTGATCGAGTAACTGGCTGCGCGAAAAGACCCGCCCGGGATGGGTAATGAAATGCCAGAGCAGATCGAACTCGCGCGCGGTCAGGTGAACGGTTTTACCACCCAGTTGCACCGCCCGACGCGCCGTGTCCACCACCAGTGCGCCCACCTGCGCGCTGGCCTCCTCCATGCCCGCACTCAGGGCATCAACGCGCCGGAACAGGGCCCGCACCCGCGCCAGCAGTTCGCGCAGGCTGAACGGCTTGATCAGGTAATCGTCGGCTCCAATTTCCAGTCCTGCCACCCGATCCGCCTCGCTGCTCCTGGCGGTAAGCATCAGCACCGGCGTATAGACCGCATGGCAACGCAAGCGTCGGCACAGCTCCAGACCCTCAATCCCTGGCAGCATCAGATCGAGGATCACCAGGTCATATCCCGTCTGCAAGGCCAGCTCCAGCCCCCGTATCCCATCATAGGCAACCTCGGCCAGCATACCGCCATCGCGCACGTGCAGGGCGATGAGATCGGCAATGTCGCGATGGTCTTCGATGATCAGGATGCGACGTGGCATGGCAGGTAGTCTCGGCACTGCTTTTTGTATGGACAATAGGCCGTGGTGGACATATCGCGACAGCTACAGCGGCAACGATTCAAGGCATTGTAGGCCGCTATTCATCACAAAAGCATCCCGCCCTCGATCGGGCGATGGGCCCTGCGGGCATTCTGGATGCTCCCTGAATGGCACAGACGTGAACCCGGTCACTGCTTACGGTGCATAAAGACCATTATCCCTTGACCATCAATGATCTGCACGGCATATCGGTCGGCCTGTGGGCCTTGGGTGACACGCTGACCTTTCTCCTCTTCTTTCGCCAGAAACGTGATCTGGATCAAGCACCGACCCCATGCACATGGTTAGCATACGTACCTTAATTGTCTATACCTGTTCCCAAGTACGGTCATGACACACGGACAATCGCAGTCACCTTCGGTGTCTCATTAAAGACTTCAGAAAGCGCACGATCAGCCGATAACGGGAGTATCGGGGGTCGTGGGGGCACAATGCCTGCACGACCCCGTCCTCGTTAATCACGGTCCTGGGGGTATTGGACATGCATTGGTTTAGCCGCAGCCTGTTTCGCAAACTACTGTTGATCACCGGTGGCGGCACGACGCTGCTGCTGGCGAGCGCCCTGACCGGCCTGTGGTGGATCCACGTTGATATCACCCGTATGGACGCGGGCATGCACCACGAGGTCACGGTCAACGCTTCACCTGCATCCCGCGCCGGGACGCAGACGGGACAGGCGCAGGCGCTTGCACAGCGCGTGCGGAGCCTGACCACCCGCATGGATCAGATGGTCGCCCAGATCGACCAGAGGCTGGTGGTGACGTTGATGCTGATGGCGGCCTCGGTGTTCGTGTCCTTTGTGTTTTTCATGGTGCTCTCACGGCGTGGCATCGTGGCCCCGGCCCGCACCCTGGTCGATGACCTGGAGCGGCTGGCAGGCGGGGACTTCAGTGCACCGGTACATGTGGGGGGGCAGGATGAATTTGGGGTCGTGGCGCGGGCCGCTGAGCGCCTGCGCACCGGTATAGGAGAGTTGATCGGCGCCCTGGCAGTGAGCGCGGAAGAGCTGGGCGCACAAGCGGCGCAACTGCGCACAACGGCGGGACATGCGCAGGAGGCCATATCCGGACAGCGGGTGCAGACCGACCAGATCGCCACGGCGATGAACGAGATGGCCGCCTCGGTGCAGGAAGTGGCACGCAACACGCAGACAGCGGCGCAGACGGCACAGCAGGGCAAGGCATTGGCCAGCTCGGGAGCCCTGGTGGCCAGCGAGGCGATGGGGGCCATCGAGGCGCTGATCGACAAGCTGCGCGCTGGTGGCGCGGTCATGGACCAACTACGTGCGGCTGCCACAGAGATCGGCGGGGTGCTGGAGATCATCGCGGGACTGGCAGAGCAGACCAACCTGCTGGCACTGAATGCGGCGATCGAGGCGGCACGGGCGGGCGAGCATGGCCGTGGGTTTGCGGTGGTGGCCGATGAGGTCCGTTCACTGTCACAGAAAACCCACCAGTCCACCGAGCGCATCCGCGAGGCGGTCGAACACATCCAGCGGGGTGCGGGCGAGGCGGTGGCCTCAGCGCGGGAGGCGGATGCAGCGGCCAACAAGAGTGAGGAACAGGTCGAGCACAACGCCGAGGCCCTCGCGGAGATCAGTGGCGCCGTGGGCACGATCGCAGACCTGGCGGCACAGATCGCCAGTGCGGCCGAGGAGCAGAGTACGGTGGCCGCAGAGATCGACCGCAACGTGGTGGCCATTGCCGAGGGCGGGCGTGACAGTGAGGTGGCGGCCGACGAGGTCCGCACCTACAGCGAACGCCTGCAGGCGCTGGCGGCGGATCTGACCAACCAAACCGCCCGGTTCCGACTGGGATAAACCGAGCAGAAAAAACCAAGGCTTGTGAAAGACATCGAAGACATCGGCGCCTCACGCACGCCCCACCCGAACGAGGCCCGCCCCCTGCGGGGTCTGCGCACCCTGGTGTACGGTCTGCTGGCGGCCTTCACACTCTTCTCTGCACTAGCCTCATGGCAGAACTTCGTACACCTGCGCACGGTGCATCTCGGGCATCTCGCCGATCTCGCCGCGACCGGGGCGAGTGTGTTGCTCGGGGAACGACTGCGCCAGCTCGACACGGTGGGGAGGCGGGCCGAGGCGGACTTCACCGGCGCGGCAACGGCATTTCTCGCCGCCCACCCGGACTGGCAGGGCGTGGCAGTATATGGGCCACACGGTACGCTCGACATGTCCGGGGCGGCCCCACCGCGGGCGGTACCTGCGGCACCCTGCGCCTCGACGACCGGGTGCGTGGTGGCACTGGAGACCCCGGCACACGCGAACACGCGCGTGTGGCTGGTCCGCAAACGGGGCACACACACGATCGTCGGGGCGCTGCCACTGGCGGTGTTGACGCCGTTGTGGGCGCAGTTCCCACGGCATGATACGACCGACTTCTTCGCCCTGCGCGACCCGAACGGGCACTCACTGCGCCTGTGGGGCGACACCGTGGCCCCGGTGATATCGACCTGGCAGGCCGTGGGCGACACCGGGTTGAGCCTGGGCGTTGGGATCTCAAACGCCTCACTGCGCCACCAATGGTGGGCGATCATCTGGCCGGGGATGCTGTTTCTGGTATTGATCGCCTCCGTGGCAGAGGCCGTGATGCGGGTATTCAAACGCAGCGCAGCGGCGGTAGCCACCGAACAGGCGCGTGTGCGCCATACCCGCAATCTGTATGCCGCACTCAGTGATACCAATCAGCTCATCGTGCGCCACCCGGACCCGAAGGCGCTGTTCACGAAGGTGTGTCAGGTACTGGTTGAACGGGCCGGGGTGTGGGTGGCGCGCATCGGCTGGGTAGTCCCCTCCCTCACCACCCCCGGTACACCGCTGCCGACCCGCTTCGATCCATCGATACGCTGGGTGGCCGAGGCCTCACAAGCACCCAACACCACGGTGGACACCGCCCTGGGGCCCTATTGCCAACCGGTAACGGGGGCAACGGGCACGGTGATCACGAGCGGTCAGATGCACCAGAACCCGGGCCCATCCGAGTGCGAACGTCTCGATTTCTGTCAGGGAGAACCCACACACCGGCTCCTGCCGATCCGCCAGGGAACGGACATCGTGGCAATGCTGTGGCTGTGTACGAGCGAAGGCATCCTGGAGGATACATCGGAGCAGACCCTGCTCGACGAGCTGGTGCTCGACCTCGGCTTCTCACTGGAGGACACCGCGCAACGCCGACACCTGGAGTATACCGCCAGCCACGATGCACTCACCGGGTTGGCAAACCATCAACACCTGCTCGATCGGCTGCAGGGAGAACAAGACAGCACGGCACCCGGCGTGCTGGCGGTGTTCTACCTGGAGGGGCTACGTGAGATCAATACCATACATGGACGCGAGGCCGGCGACGTGATGCTGCGCGCGACGGCGACACGGTTGCAGGCTGCGGCCAGTGCCCACACAGGGGCACTGGCCGCGCGCGGGGACGGTGATCGGCTGTTCCTGATGCTACCGGGAGCGACCCCCAGTGAGGTCGAACAACGGCTGGCCGAGGTACAGGCGGCATTGGACACCCCACTGCGCCTGAGCAGCAGCGAAGACGTGGGCGTGCAAAGCACGGTGGGTTGGGCCGGCTGGCCCGAACACTGGAACGGGGCCAGCGGCCTGATGGTGCGCGCCGAACTGACTCTGGAGGCGGCCCGCGTACACGGGGCCGGCACCATCATCGGCTTCACCCCCGCACTGGAAGAAACCGTGCACGTGGCACAACGCGTACGCCAGGACTTCGATCGGGCACTGGAGCACGGCGAGCTGGTCCTGTACTACCAGCCCGTACTGAGCCTGAACAACGGCCGGATCGAGGGGATGGAGGCACTGGTGCGCTGGCGCACCGAGGACGGCAGCGTGCGGGAACCGGCCGCATTTCTGCCACAGGTCGAGCAGGACCCGCGACGGCTGCGCAACCTGGGATGCTTCGTCCTCAAAGAGGCGCTTACCCGCATCGCGGCGTGGTCGGCGGCGGGCCTGGCCGTGGACGTATCCGTCAACATCGGGGCCAGTCACCTGTCAGACCCCGCCTTTGTCAGTGATCTGGAGGCAGCACTGGACGAACACGACATGTGCACCCGCAAGCGGCTGCTGATCGAGATCACCGAAAGCGCCTATCTGGCGGCGCACGGTGCGGCGGTTGCAGCGCTGGAGGCGGCCCGCGCACGGGGGGTACGCGCGGTACTCGACGACTTCGGTACCGCCTACGCCTCGTTGAGCTATCTCCAGGATCTCCCGGTACACCGCATCAAGATCGACTACTCCTTTACCCACCAGTTGTTGCAGGGGCGCCGTGAGGAGGCCATCGTCAGCGGTATGATCCTGACCGCGCGCCTGCTCGGCCTGGACGTGGTCGCCGAGGGCGTGGAGAACGACAATCAGGCCGAGTTGCTGCACCATCTCGACTGTCCCAAGCTGCAGGGCTACCGCATCGCCCGACCGATGCCCGCCGACCAGGCCGAGACATGGCTGCGCGCCTGGGACACCACGCCCTGGGCATGGTCGAACAAAGGGACCATGACCCCACTGTTCGACCGTGCCGAGGTGTTCACGCTCGCGCTGCAGGACTGGATTTGCGCACGGGCGCTAGCGCACACGCTCGACGGTACGCCCGCCCATCCCCGCGATGGCTGTCCGTGGCTGTACGGGGCAACGGCCACACCTTCACCGTTCGGGCGCTGGCTGGCCGGTCCGGGGCATACCCTCTATGGACGCACGGCCACCTTCCAGGCCCTCGCCGCCGAACACGGTGAACTGACTGCGGCCGCGCGGGCACTCACCGTGCGTCTGATGGCGGGCGATCATGAGACGCTGAGCGAGCCCGCCCATGCGCTCACCCAGCGCTATAACGGACTACTCCAAAGGCTGCGCACCCTGCCGCTGGTGCCGGACGACCTCGCGTGAGCACCCCCTCCTCCCCACCTGCAAGCACGCCTCACGAGGAGGACTGGGCACGTGCCAATACCGCCCCCGGACTGCGCGACGCGGTGCTGCCCGGGCTGGGGCTGTGGCGTGGATTGTTGCGTGCCGCCGGACAGAAACCGTTGCCACGCCGCTACCGGGCTTGGGTATTGCTGGCCCGAATCCGGATGTGGGCGCTGCTCTGGGCCATCGTGGTGCCCTTATGGATCCCGCTCGATCTCCTTCTGGTCGGTGGCACCGCCGGCCACCGCCTGGCACTCGGACGCCTGGTGGTCACCCTCCTGCTCATCGCCGAGGTCTGGCTGTGCCGCTGCCCACCCGAGGTACGCGGCACGCGCAGGGCCTTGGCAGTGCTGTTCGGGACACCGTTGCTCTACTTCATGCTGATTGTGCCCACCCTCGTACACACCCCGACGCTGTCAGCCACGGGCGCGGCATTGATCAAGACCTATCAGTTCATACCTTTGCTGATCGTCGCCTCCATTGGCCTGCTGCCCGTCACCGTGCTGGAAGGCCTGGCAGTGGCCGGCGCCTGTCTGCTGGCGACCGTACTCGGGCGCTACATCCTTGGCGATGCCATGCTGAGCAACGCTGCCGACCTTGGCCAACTGTGGATACTGTTCGTCGCTGCCCTGATCGGGATCCTAGCCGGTGTCAGCCAGACCGCACTGTTGTTGCAGAATTTCCGTGACGCGGTGACCGACCCGCTGACCCGTCTGCACAACCGGCGTGCCGGCATCAACCTGCTCGCACTGCAGTGGCAACAGGCACAGCGCGACCACAAACCGCTCAGCGTCGCATTGATCGACATCGATCACTTCAAACGCGTCAACGACACCCACGGCCACGCGGCGGGGGATCGGACCCTCATCGACTTCGCCACACGCCTGCAGGGAGCACTGCGCGCGGGCGATGCCCTGGTGCGCTGGGGTGGTGAGGAGTTTCTTGCCGTACTGCCGGGGGCGGCCAGCCACGACGCAGCACAACGCCTGAAACGGCTGCTGCATGCGCAGACCTGGCGCGGGCCCGGCGGCGAACTGCTGACCTTCTCCGCCGGCATCGCCGAACAAGGACACGATGCCCCCCCTTCCCCCGAGGCTCTGGTGGCGCTCGCCGACCAGCGTATGTACCAGGCCAAGGCCGCCGGGCGCGCTGCGGTGCTCACCGGACGGGCCGCATAGACACGACGACACGGCATCCGATGGGGCGTGCTCACTGCATATCTGAAGCGCGCATTGTTTGCCAAAAATCCAGGCGCATTCAGACCGTCGTTTCACCTGCCCACCCTGGCTCCTTATGTCCCCGCGATGACATCTTTCAGTACGAACTGATACATCCCTCCGGGATAGCAGCATTCGGAAAAATGTACATTTTTGTAAGGAATCCCCCCGTTCACGGACTAACAGACAGAACGCACGCTTCTCATCCACACTACTTAATAGCACTAAATCAAAATGGAGAGATTACATGAATATACCCAAGGCTATTTTCGCCGGTTTCATCGCGACACTGGTGCTTTCCGTACTGATGATTTTCAAGGCCATGATGGGACTCATGCCGGACCTCAATGTCATCAAGATGCTCGCCCACATGATGCACGCCGCGCCCGTGATGGGCTGGGTGGCACATTTCGTCGTTGGTGCCATCATCTGGGGAATTGCCTTTGCCCTGCTGTTTAACAAACTGCCCAGCCAAGCACCGTGGCTGAAAGGCATCATATTCGCTATTGGTGCATGGGTGCTGATGATGATCGTGGTCATGCCGATGGCGGGTGCCGGTCTGTTCGGTCTGCACCTCGGCATTATGGCACCGGTCATGACACTGGTCTTGCATATCATTTTTGGCGCGGTCCTGGGTGGCGTATACGGCAGACCGGCGGGCTGATACCAGCCGGATCATCAGGGATAAAGGTGCGCCCCGACCACGGGTCCGGGGCGCATTTTTTGCCCTGCAATTCATCTGTCAGGACCGGGGTTGCGCAGCCCGAGGGGGACGTTTCAGTCATCATCCTCATGCCATCCCCGCCAACCAGGGTGCCACCTTCTTTCTCCCCGCCCGCCATTGTGCCACCCCCTTTCCCTCCACCCGCTATCGTGCCATCTCCTCACCGCCCGCCAGCCACGCCGCTCACGCCATTCATGGCGACGCGGGCGCCACTCATGCTCACGCCAGCCATACATCGGCGGTATGACGACCATGGGCCGCGCCCAGACCTGTCCTAGCGGGATACCGATATTGAGTCCCAGCCAGACCCCGCCATCCTGTGCCTGTGCGCTTACACTGGCCGCCATGAGCATGGCGCCGGCACCCAGTACTGTCAGTATGCGTTTCATGTAGGCCACTCCTTATTCTACTCAGGGTGATACGATGACCCGTCAGCTACCCGTACAACACAGATACCTAATCGAGCACGTCTGGGAGACAGTTTGCGCGCTGATAACTGAATCACGCCTGAACTGACACACGGCGACCACATAGCGGTTCCAAATACCCGCCCACGTAGAACCGGAAAAATCAAATGCCGGTTTTGATCGAGGGAAAGGAATGAGACTGCCTGATAGGCTGGTTTTTTTTCAAAATAACCGGGTATTTTGAACGGCTATTTAGGGTTTTTTTATCACCACCCGGTAACAGACAGGTATGATATATTCGCCCTACCCTGCATGAGCGCCGGTATCCACCAAGGGACGGGGCGCGGCACGCCAATACAGTAGCGCATGCGACTGTCACACCGAGGGCAACCTCTTCGGATTATCGTATACCGTTTCGATCACCATCGCATAGGAAGCCGTCATGTCTGCACCTGCATTACACATACGTGTTGATACCCGTGAACGGGGTACGATCATTTCACGCCTCGAACAAAACGAAGGGGTAAGTCTGGAATTTGTTGAACTGGAGGTGGGTGACTATATCCTGCCCAACGGTGTGGCTATCGAGCGCAAATCCGCCACTGATCTGATTCTGAGCGTGGTCGATGGCAGCCTCTGGGAGAAGGTGGACAAACTCAAGCAGATATCAACAAAGGTTATCTATATCGTGGAAGGGGATATCTACACGGCGCGCTTTCATCAACAAGCCCTGGACATTCATCGCGCATTGGCCCATATGGTAATCCGCGAGAATATTGCGGTACTACCGAGCTCCGATGCGGGAAACAGTGCCATGCTTGTCTATCTGATGGGATTGGCCGCACACGAACTCACGCCCGCCGAATAGGCCACACGCCGGCGCACAAAGAAGACGGCGCATTCGCCCCCAAGGCGCAACATGACATTTTAACGATACAGCCACAGCTGATACGCAACGATGAACGGCAAGATCACCAATCGCATGCTGCACCAGAAGAGCCGGGCACTCGGCGAACAACGCAACTTCGACATCTATAATGAAAAATACATCAAGGTGATGTACAAGGGCCTGTTCGGTGAACACAAGTACCATCTCAATCTGGCGATGATGGAACCCTGGCCGGTGCGCCACCGTCTCATCGCCTGGCGCTGGCTCCTTGCCCTGACCTACTCGGGCATCACCGCTCTGGCCTTCACTCTCTACGTGTTCTTCCACCCTGGCATTGGCACGCTCGGCTGGCTGCTACCTATCATTGTGATTTTTGTGCTGCTCGCGCTTGGCAGTCTGTTCCTGTTCCTCTACCACTCACCCAATGTCATCGAATTTCGCAGTCGTTATGGCGCCGCAGTGCTCATCAGCCTGCTATATAAAAAACCCGATGTTGCGAGTTTCAGACACTTTGTCGAGGAGATAAAACAACGTATCCTCACCGCCAGCGGGAAAGTCAGGATGGACAAGAAACAGATGCTCGCGATCGAGATGAAGGAAATCCGCCGCCTGCGCGATGAAGGTGTGCTCGACCACGAGGCCTGTCAGCGCGCCGAGGATCGGTTGCTGAGTCTGAGGGTGTAAGGGGGTGAGATGTCCCACCTTCATGGAAGGTGCTCGATCAACTGCGACGCCCCGGCCTTATGCAGGGCACGGCGCACCTGCTCCGCACTGTCGGAGGCAACACGATGGGCCCAGCGCGTGGTCTCCGGCAGACGATACCGGGAAGTACAGCGCATAACCCAGTCCACGGCAGTGCCCAGCGAAAGCCGGTGACCGGGCGAGATATAAAGTGGTTTCACCCCCACACGGGTGCGCAACACGGCACCGATAGTTTCGTCTTTATCGCGCAAGGGTGTCCACGCGCCCCGTGCCTGCGGCGCCGGCGCATGCTGGCCGCACAGGCGCGACTTGCCGACACCGAGAGTGGGCAGGTCGAGCAACAGGCCCAGGTGTGAGGCAATACCAAAGCGCCGGGGATGGGCGATGCCCTGCCCGTCACACAGGATCAGATCGGGCCGGGCTTCGAGCTGTGCCAGCGCTGCCAGTACCGCAGGGAGTTCGCGAAACGAGAGCAGGCCGGGGATATACGGAAGCGTCGTGGCCTGGCGTGCTACCGCCAGTGCGACGGGTTGCAGGGCAGGCAGCGACAGGACGACAACGGCGGCGCGGGTAATGCGCCCGCCCTGTTCGAACCCCACATCAACACCAGCCACGGTGCGGATATCGGGCAGGCGATCCACAATTTCCACCGCACCACGCAAGCGCTTCTGGATGGCAATGGCCTCACGCGGGCTAACCTGCCAGGGATGGTGAAAACGTGCATCCAACTGGATATCCATACGGTATACGCGAGACGCAATGGCTAACGGCACGGGTCCGCGTCAACCCTCCTCTCACCCTCTCACTCCTTACTCGCGTTGTTGTACACCAGTGGCACTCAGCGACGCACGCCCGGCACACCACTGAAATTATCCAGCAACTTCACATAGTTCGCACGTTCATAGGCCCCCGGATCACTGGCATATTGCTGGCTGACGCTGCCCTTGAGCTGCGCTATCGACGCATAGTCATGTACCTCCAGCAACACCACCAAGTCATCCAGGATACTCGCCAGACGCTGTGGCCCGTGTTGCAACAAGGCACTGCACAGATGCGTGACATCCGCCCCGGCCAGCAGCGCCTTGAGTGCATCCTGTGCGGAGTGGATGCCGCCGGTCACGGCCAGTGAAAGTCCCACCCGCCCGTAGAGCAAAGCCACCCAGCGTATGCGCAACAGGGCCTCGGCAGAGGTGGATAGCTGCAACTGCGGTGTGACCGTCAGTGTATCGAGATCGATGTCCGGTTGGTAGAAGCGATTGAACAGGGCCACACCATCGGCACCCGCCTCTTCCAGTTGCGTGACCATATGGGCAATGGCGCTGAACTGCGACGACAGTTTCATGGTGATGGGCAGGGTGACATGGCGTTTGAGTTCGCGCAGCAGTTCGACATAGCGCGCCTCAACCTCGGTCCCCGTCTCGTTGGCATCGGCCGCGACGTAGTAGACGTTGAGTTCCAGGGCATCGGCACCGGCCTCCTGTAACTGCCTGCCGTGTTCGACCCAGCCATCGAGCGAGATACCGTTGAGGCTGGCAATCACCGGGATAGCGAGCGCTGACTTGAGTGCCCGCAGTTGTTCCAGGTATTTGTCGAGTTCGCCCGTGTAATCGGTGAGCGGAGGTAGATAGCTGTCCGCTTCGGCGTAGCCGATGCCCTGCCCGTCCAGGAAGCGCAACATCCGCTGGTCCTCCTGGAAAATGACCTCCTCGAACAAGGAGTGCATGACCAGTGCCGAGGCTCCCGCATCCTCCAGACGCCTGGCCATATCGAGGTCACGCGACAAGGGCGAGGCCGAGGGCACCAGGGGGTTGTCCAGCGCAAGACCCAGGTATGTCGTACCGAGATCTACCATGCTCACTGCTCCTTCGCAGGCCGGGCAGTCGCAGTCGCATCCTCATCCGTGACCGCCTGCGGTGTGTCTGTGTCCCAGGCCATCGTGGCCAGTTGCCGGTAGTGGTGATACCGCGCATCGACTTCTGCCTGAGCCTCGACAAGGAGGCGTTCAGCATCCTCAGGATGGCTACGCCAGAGCATACTGAAACGGGCCTCGGTCTGCACGTAGTCCCGGTAGCGAATCGAGGGTGCCCCGGTGTCAAGGTGCAGCGGATTCTTGTGCGCCCCGGTGCGACGTGGATCGTAGCGAAACAACGGCCAGTGCCCACTCTTGACCGCCAGTTGCTGCTGGCGATGGTTGTACGCGAGCTCGACACCGTGCGCAATACACGGAGAGTAGGCAATGATGAGCGAAGGGCCACGGTGCGCCTCGGCCTCGATGAAGGCGCGCAGGGTCTGCACATCCTTCGCACCATAGGCCACCTGTGCCACATAGACATTATCATAGCCCATCGCCAGCAGGGCCAGATCCTTCTTGCCGGTGGGCTTACCTGCGACGGAGAATTTGGCCACCGCGCCACGCGGTGTGGCCTTGGAGGTCTGTCCCCCGGTGTTGGAATAGACCTCGGTGTCAAGGACAAGAATGTTGACATCCTGCCCTGAGGCGAGCACATGGTCCAGGCCGCCATAACCGATATCATAGGCCCAGCCGTCACCACCGATGATCCACACACTCTTGCGCGCGAGGTTGTCCACCACGCCTTCCAACGCCCGCGCCTCGGGCCGATCGATACCGCGCAGAGGTTCAACAAGGCCTGCAAGCCGCGTGCGTTGCGCCTGTATTCCCGCCTCGTCGGACTCATCCGCATGGACAATCGCCTCGACCACCGACTCACCCAGTTCCCGGTTCAGCGACCGCAATAGTTCAGTGGCATAATCGCGCTGTTGATCCACGCCAATACGCATGCCCAGACCGAACTCCGCATTGTCCTCGAACAGGGAGTTGGACCAGGCCGGGCCACGCCCCTCGACGGTGCGCGTCCACGGTGTGGTGGGCAAGTTGCCACCGTAGATCGAGGAACACCCGGTGGCATTGGCCACCAACATGCGATCACCGAACAACTGCGTGGCCAGCTTGATGTAGGGTGTCTCACCGCAGCCGACACAGGCGCTGGAAAACTCGAACAAAGGCTGCAACAGCATCGCCCCCTTGAGGGTGGTCAGCTTGATCTCACGTCGATCATACTCGGGCAAATCGAGGAAAAAAGCCCAGTTGCTGCGCTCCGATTCACGCAATGGTGATTGCGGTGCCATGTTCAGGGCCTTGACGTTGGCCCGCGACTTGTCGCGGATGGGACAGATGTCGACACACAGGGTACAACCGGTACAATCCTCGGGGGCGACCTGGTAGCTGATCATCAATCCTGCGGGGAAGTCCTTGCCGCGCACCGGTGCAGCCTTGAAGGTCGGTGGCGCTGCCTGCAACTGTTCGCCCGGGAAGATCTTGCTGCGTATCGCCCCGTGCGGACAGACCAGCGGACACTTGCCGCACTGGGTACACAAGTCAGGCTCCCAGACCGGAAGCTCCAGCGCCAGGTTGCGTTTTTCGTAGGCTGCCGTACCCAGCGGAAAGGTACCGTCCACGGGCATCAGGCTGACCGGGAGCTCATCGCCCCGACCGGCAATGATCTCGCCGGTGACCCGGCGCACGAACTCGGGCGCATCGTCCGGCACTGGCGCGCGCACATCGAAGCCGCTGCCCACATCGCCCGCTTCGTCCTCGCCCGGCACGCACACCTCGTACAAACTGTCGAGCGTCGCATCGATGGCCTTGAAATTGCGCTCGACAATCCGCGGTCCACGCTTACCGTAGGTCTCGCGCACCGCCTCCTTGATCGCGTCAATGGCCTGCTTGCGCGGCAGGATACCGGAAATGGCAAAAAAACAGGTCTGCATCACGGTGTTGATGCGCCGCCCCATGCCTGCGGTCTCGGCCACCGCATAGGCGTCGATGCTATACACACGGATATGCTTGTCGATGATCTGGCGCTGCATGCGCCGTGGCAGAGTGTCCCAGACCTGTTGTAGCGAAGCCGTTGAGTTGAGCAGAAATACCGCCCCCTCACCCGCCTTGGCGAGCATATCGTAGTGTTCCAGAAATACACTCTGGTGACAGGCCACAAAGCGAGCATCACCCTCACCGACAAGATAGCTGGAACGGATCGGGCGTGGACCAAAACGCAGGTGCGAGACGGTCACCGCACCAGCCTTCTTCGAATCGTAGACGAAATAACCCTGCACGTGCAGGGTTGAGGCCTCACCGATGATCTTGATCGAATTTTTGTTCGCACTGACCGTGCCGTCCGAACCCAGGCCATAGAACACGGCCTGAAACGTCTCGGTATGCGTATCGGTACGAAAGCCCGCATCCCAATCGAGACTGGTATGACTGACATCGTCATGAATACCGATGGTGAAGGGGTGTTTGGGCCGGTCCGCACTCAGGGCATCGAACACGGACTTCACCATACCCGGGGTGAATTCCTTGGACGACAGGCCATAGCGCCCACCCACCACCATGGGCAGCGCCCCGAACTTGCACGTACCCCGACAATAGTCCTGGGCCAGCGCGCCCAGCACATCCTTGTACAGCGGCTCGCCATCGGCACCCGGCTCCTTGGTGCGGTCCAGCACGGCCAGTTTGCGCACGCTCGCAGGCAAGGCATCGATCAGGGCCTGCGGCAAAAAGGGGCGGAACAGGCGCACCTTGACGAGACCCACCCGCTCGCCCTGGCGTTGCAGGTACTCGACCGTCTCGTGCACGGTCTGCGCACCTGAACCCATCAACACCAGCACACGCTCGGCATCAGGCGCACCGACATAGTCGAACAGGTGATAGGCACGCCCGGTCCGGGCGGCAAAACGCGCCATGACATCCTGCACGATACCGGGAAAACGCTCATACCAAGGATTGACACGTTCGCGCGCCTGGAAATACACATCCGGATTCTGCGAGCTGCCGCGCAATACCGGGTGCATCGGTGACAAGGCCCGCGCCCGGTATGCCTGCACCGACGCCTCGTCAACGAGCGCACGCACAGTGGCCACCTCGACCGACGCAATCTTGGCGATCTCGTGCGAGGTGCGAAAACCATCGAAGAAATGCACGATGGGCAGGCGCCCCTCCAGGGTCGCGCAGTGGGCAATCAGCGCCATATCCATCGCCTCCTGCACACTGCCGGCGGCGAGAAAGGCAAAGCCGGTGCTGCGTGCCGCCATCACGTCGCTGTGATCGCCGAAGATGGACAAGGCCTGCACGGCCAGCGAGCGCGCCGCCACATGCACCACGAACGGGGTCAGTTCACCCGCAATCTTGTACATGTTGGGGAGCATCAGCAGCAGACCCTGCGAGGAGGTAAAGGTACTGGCCAGCGCACCGGCCTGAATGGCACCGTGCATGGCACCCGCCGCGCCGCCCTCGCTTTGCATCTCAACGATGTGCGGCACGCTGCCCCACAGGTTGCGCCGGCCCTCGGCCGACCAGACATCTGCCCACTCGCCCATCGGCGAGGCCGGCGTGATGGGATAAATCGCACATACCTCGCTCAACAGATGTGCAATCGTGGCAGCGGCCTGATTGCCGTCGAGCGTAATCCGGGTCGGTTCAGTCATCAATGGTTCCTTTACGGCGTGTCCGCCAAGCATAGGACATCAACCGTCGAACGCCCTTGATCGGGGTCAATCGAGTTCATCCGGGAGTCGATATGCAGCAGGGGGTATAGTACACGGATACCCCCTGCTGAGCGGGCGTGCGATTCACCTCAGCGATCGTAGCACCACCACAGGGCGCGCCGAATTGACATGGCTGGGACGCAACGTATGCTGATCACCCCCTTCGCAAAACCAACGAAATACGGCTACCTGAAATACATTCTCGCCGCCCTGATAACCTTTTCCACAGCGCTCATCTTGGCCAGCTGTGCCCAGCAGCCCGCACTTCACGAACTCGACGGCCTTGCTGAAGGCACTACCTACCACATTACCTGGTGGGCTGATCATGGCGTCGATCAGTCCGCGTTATCCAACGGAATCAATCGGGCGCTCGCGCAGATCGACAAGGAAATCTCGAACTACCGCAGCGACTCTGACATAGCAAGGTTCAACCACAGTCAGTCGACGAACTGGCAATCACTCCCCGCAGACGTTATCAACTTGCTGGCCATCGAACAGGTCATCTACCACAAATCTGCTGGATGTTACGACCCAACCATCGGCCCTTTATTTAATCTCTGGGGTTTCCGCAAAGGCACGCCACATATACCCAGTCCCCGGCAAATCACTGCCGTCAGGCGAGAGATCGGCTTCAATCACATTGAGATCGATGCTGCGCGCCAGCGCGTGCGAAAAACGATCCCGCAGTTGGCCATCGACATGAATTCGGTGGGCGAAGGCTACAGCATTTGGCGATTGGCGCAGGTCCTAGAACACCATCACATCCACGACTACATCGTGGAGTTCGGGGGCGACATGTTGGTTAAGGGGCGCAAACCAGGACACCGGAAATGGCGAATCGCTATCGCGCGGCCGGTTCCGGGGACACTGCGGCCACAGGACATTATCACTATCAATAACCGAGACGGCGTATCCATTAATACGTCCGGCACTTATAGGCGATTTTTCGATGTCCACGGCAAGACCTATTCCCACATTCTTGACCCCCGAACGGGAAGTCCGGTCACACACAACCTCGTTTCGGCCACCGTCTTCGGTACCGACCCACGGGTGGGCGACGCATGGGCTACCGCAATGTTGTGTATGGGTGAAGCCAAAGGTGAGGCGGTGGCAAAAACTGCGGGTATCAAGGTGATGTTCATACAGGAAGAGGACGGCACATTGGTCAGCACCGAGAGCTCGGCGTTGCGAAACACCACGACCGTGACTGTCAACTAACTCATAAAAGACCCCGCACGTAGCGGGGCCCGGCAAGGCCCGCGGGCATACCCTCGCGGCATGGGTTCGTGAACAGAAGAGGTCAGGCGGCCGAGGCCTTGCGCGCGGACTTGGTAAAGCTCAGCGCCCCGTCCTTGACGTCAACACGGATCACATCACCGATGATGAAATGCCCGGCGAGGATCTGCTGCGCCAGAGGGTTTTCCACCTGCTGCTGAATAGCGCGTTTCAGCGGTCGCGCACCATAGACCGGATCGAACCCCGCCTCGCCAAGCTGGTCCAGCGCGGCATCGCTGAGTTCGATATCCATGTGCCGATCGACCAGCCGTTGGCGCAGATAGGCGACCTGGATAGTGGCGATAGCGCGGATCTGTGCCTTGCCTAACGGATGGAATACCACCACCTCGTCCACGCGGTTGATAAACTCGGGGCGAAAGTGTATGCCCACCACCTCCATCACCGCCGCCTTCATGGCGTCATAGTTCTCCTCGTTCGTGCCGCCGACCATGTCCTGAATCTGTTGCGAACCCAGATTGGAGGTCATGACGATGACCGTATTGCGAAAGTCCACCGTACGGCCCTGGCCATCGGTCAGGCGACCATCGTCGAGCACCTGCAACAAGACATTGAACACATCCGGGTGCGCCTTCTCGATCTCGTCGAGCAGGATGACGGAATACGGTTTGCGGCGCACCGCCTCGGTGAGATAACCGCCTTCCTCATAGCCCACATAGCCGGGGGGGGCACCAATGAGACGGGCCACGGAGTGCTTCTCCATAAACTCCGACATGTCGATGCGCACCATGGCCTCATCGGTGTCGAACAGGAAGGCCGCCAGCGCCTTGGTCAACTCGGTCTTGCCCACACCGGTCGGTCCGAGGAACAGGAAAGAACCATTGGGCCGGTGCGGATCGGATAACCCCGCGCGCGAGCGGCGGATGGCATCGGACACGGCCTGAATGGCCTCACCCTGACCCACCACGCGCTCACCCAGTTCCACCTCCATGCGCAGCAGCTTATCGCGCTCACCCTCAAGCATCTTGGACACGGGGATACCGGTCCATTTAGACACCACCTCGGCGATCTCCTCCTCGGTGACGCGATTGCGCAACAACTTAGTGTCCTGCATCTCCGCAGCCGAGGCCATGTCGAGCTGTTTTTCCAACTCGGGGATGCGCCCGTACTGCAACTCGGACATGCGTTGCAGATCACCGGCACGGCGTGCGGTATCCAGTTCCTGGCGAGCGCGATCGAGTTCCTCCTTGATGTGTTGGGTACCCTGCAATGCCGCTTTTTCCGACTTCCAGATCTCATCCAGCTCGCTGTATTCGCGCTCCAGGCGATCGATTTCCTCCTGCAATTTGTTCAGGCGCGTGCGCGATGCCTCATCGGATTCCTTCTTCAGGGCCTCGCGCTCAATCTTGAGCTGAATCAGACGGCGCTCAAGGCGGTCCATAGACTCTGGTTTGGAGTCTATCTCCATGCGAATGCGACTGGCCGCCTCGTCGATGAGATCGATGCCCTTGTCGGGCAGTTGCCGGTCGGTAATGTAGCGGTGCGAGAGCATGGCTGCGGCGACGATGGCCGGATCGGTGATCTCCACACCGTGGTGAACCTCGTATTTTTCCTTCAGACCACGCAGGATAGCGATGGTGTCCTCGACACTGGGCTCGTCCACCTGTACCTTCTGGAACCGGCGCTCCAGCGCAGCATCCTTCTCGATGTACTTGCGATACTCATCAAGCGTGGTGGCGCCGATACAGTGCAACTCACCACGCGCCAGCGCCGGCTTGAGCATGTTACCGGCATCCATTGCGCCCTCCGCCTTGCCAGCGCCGACCACGGTGTGGATCTCGTCGATAAACAAGATGATCTGACCCTCCTGCTTGGCCAGGTCATTGATCACCGCCTTGAGACGCTCCTCGAACTCACCGCGAAACTTTGCCCCGGCCAGCAGGGTCCCCATATCGAGCGAGAGTACGCGCTTTCCCTTGAGGCCCTCGGGCACCTCACCGTTGACGATGCGCTGCGCCAGCCCCTCGACGATAGCCGTCTTGCCAACGCCGGGCTCGCCGATCAGCACCGGATTGTTCTTGGTGCGCCGCTGCAACACCTGCACAGCACGGCGGATCTCATCATCACGGCCGATGACCGGGTCAAGTTTGCCCTGCTCGGCGCGCTCGGTGAGGTCGATGGTGTATTTCTCCAGCGCCTGGCGCTGTTCCTCCGCATTGGGATCATCCACTTTCTGACCACCACGAACATTGTCCACCGCCTGTTCCAGCGCCGCCTTGGTCGCCCCTGCCTGGCGCAGCAGTTCACCGACCCGGCCCTTATCCTCAATGTTGGCCAACAGGAACAGTTCGCTGGAAATGTACTGGTCCTTGCGCTGCTGAGCCAGCTTGTCGGTGACATTGAGTACGCGTGCCAAATCATTGGAGATGTGCATCTCGCCGGCCGTGCCCTGCACCTGGGGCAGCTTTTCCAGGGCCTCGGTAAACTGCGAGCGCAACAGATTGACATTCACCCCACCCTGGATGAGCAGATGACGCACGCTGCTGCCCTCCTGATCGAGCAGGGCGAGTATCAGGTGCAGGGGTTCGATGAGCTGGTGTTCACGTCCCACGGCCAGACTCTGGGCATCGGCCAGGGCCATTTGAAATTTACTGGTCAGTTTATCCATACGCATGTGGATCTTCCCCCTGCTTCATAAAATGATGATCGGCTATTAACCCTAAAAATGGGGAGACAATGAGGTCTTTTCAAGCAGACGCGAGACCGATAGAAAGCGGCTTGCATCCGGGCGGACTTACTCTCCGGCCGCGTTCGGTTCCCGACCCTGTGGCGTTTCCAGGCAGGCCGCCAGGGTGCGCAGACAGTGCCGACGATCGACCTGTTCGCCGTGACAGAACAAGATGGGCAGACTGTAGACCCGGACTCGGCTGCGTATCAAGACCGACACCAGGGTATGGCCCTGACCGGTAATGCCCTCCAGGCGCAGGGGATAAATCGGCGCGCCGGAGCGTGCGGCAAGGTGATAGACGCCGGACTTGAGCGGGCGGGGCGGGTCGGTATCGAGGTGGAACTTGCCATGGGGAAACAGCGCCACCACCTCGCCGGCCGCCAGGGCACGCAGGGCGGCGCGGTAGGCCTGCTGGGGTCGGTGGTCGCGATCGACGGGAATGCAGCCACCGGCGCGGAACAGCCAGGTCAGACCGAATCGGTGATATTCCTCCTTGGCGATCATGAAACGCAACGGGCGCCGGCACGCGGCAATCAGCAGCAACGCATCCAGGCCGGAGACGTGATTACTGGCCACAATGGCCGGACCCTGTGCCGGCAGCGCAACGGGATCGGCATGCAAACGATGATAGCGCCGACACCACAGGCGCACGAGACCATCGAGGAGATTCTTCCAGCCCGTCCCCCAGTCGACCTCATTCGCCCGCCGACAGGCACGCCAGCACCACACCAGCAGCACCAGCACACACAGCGCAAACAACACCCACAGCAACACCGGAGCACTCAATAAAAAACTCGCCATATCCCTCCCGTTCGCCACCCCTCCCCCCCGACGACGACGACGCGCCGGTACACCTGGGTGTGGCAGGCAGCTCGCCGCTCAGGCCGCGTCTATCCATATCAGACTGGCCATGCGCCCCGTTAGTGCATCACGGCGATAGGAATAAAACCGCCCGGGCGCGCTGAGCGTACACCAGTGCCCACCGTACACCCGCTCGACGCCACAGGCAGACAGACGCTGGCGTGCCAGCGTATAGATATCGGCCAACCAGTGCGTGCCCGCAGCATGTCGGGGCGAGGGGCGAAACGCCCGTGCCGCGCGTATATCGTTGTCGATAAAACACGCACGCACCTGCGCACCGACCTCGAAGGCGTTGGGCCCGATGGCCGGTCCCAACCACGCCAGCAGATCGCCACCGGGGCGCCGTAATACGGCCAGGGTCTGCTCGATCACCCCCGCTGCCAGTCCGCGCCAGCCGGCATGCACCGCTGCGACCACCGAACCTGCCGTGTCGCACACCAGTACGGGCAGGCAATCGGCCGTGAGTACCGCGCACACCTGACCGGCGGTGCGTGCATAGACCGCATCAGCCCCCTCTCCAGACTGCGTGCTGCGCGTCTCGGCGCGAATCACGCGTACACCGTGCCCCTGGTTTAACCACAACGTGGGATCGCTCAACGCCTGCGGCACACCCAGCGCCGCACCCAGACGCTGCCGGTTGGTGATAACTGCACCCGGATCATCACCAACGTGCCCGGCGAGGTTAAGCGACGCATAGGAGCCAACACTGACCCCGCCCGCCCGCAATGTCGCCGCCGCCTTCACGCTGGCGGGTGCCGGCCAGTCCGGCACCAGCCAGCTCAGCCCATCGCGTTGCTCATCACCGTCCTGCCCAGCGTTGGCATAGGCGCCTACCGCAGCGCCCGCGTCCCGCCCCGTGTCCTGCACCTCACTCACGGTCCCGATCCCGATCCCGGTCCTGTTCCAGCACCACCAGCAGCGCGGCCATGTCCGCCGGCAAGGCCGATGTCCATTCCCGCGGCTCACCGCTCAGCGGGTGTATCAGCCCGAGCCGACCGGCGTGCAGGGCCTGGCGCTGGAACCCGTGCAGAGCCTCGTTGAGAGCGGGGCTCGCACCGGCAGGCAGGCGCAAGCGCCCACCATAGACCGGATCACCCACGATGGGGAAGCGCAGGTGTGCCATGTGCACACGGATCTGGTGCGTACGTCCGGTCTCCAAATGGACCTTTACCAGCGTGTGGGCACGAAAACGTGCCGCAACCCGGTAGTGCGTAATCGCCGGTTTGCCACCGGGCACCACCGCCATGCGCTTGCGCTGCACCGGATGCCGCCCCACCGGTGCCACGACCCGACCGCCACCCGTCATCACCCCGTTCACCACGGCCTGGTACTCGCGCTTGACGCTGCGGGCCTGGAGTTGTTCGACCAACCGCTTTTGCGCCGTGAGGCTGCGTGCAATGACCAGCAGGCCGCTGGTGCCCTTGTCCAAGCGATGCACGATACCCGCACGCGGCAAGGTTTCCAGCTCCGGGACATGGTGGAGCAGTGCGTTGAGCAGCGTGCCGGCCCGGTTGCCCACGGCCGGGTGCACCACCAGACCAGCCGGCTTGTCGATGATCAGGAGGGCCTCATCCTCATACACCACATCGAGGGGCAGGGCCTCGGCCTGCCAGTCCTCCTGCGCCTCCAGCCGGGCCTCGATATGCACCTGCTCGCCGCCACGCACCCGATCCTTACAGCGCCGCTGCTGCTGGTCGACCTGCACCTGACTGGCACGGATCCACTGTTGGAGTCGCGCGCGCGAATACTCCGGAAACACCGCCGCCAGTGCCTGATCGAGGCGCTGGCCAGCGAGTTCGACGGGAATGGCTCGATTCAAACTGATGTTCTGTGTCATGGCAGGGAATTCTATGCTATATAGTCTTTCCGCAACGGCCGCTTGCGCTCGTACCTGTTGAAACATCATAACACTTCGCCCACTGGATACCTGATCTGCCTATGCCTGCCACCCGCCTGACCACACCCCTGCTCATCCTGACCCTACTCGCTGCCACCCTGCTCAGCGGCTGTGCCACCTCCGGCAGCGACGGCGACCAGACTGCCAACTGGGACGCCAAGCATATCTACACCGAGGCGATGAAGGACCTTAATAACGGCAATTATGACACCGCCATCACCCTGTTCGAGAAACTCGAGGGCCGCTATCCATATGGGCGCTATGCCGAACAGGGGCGACTGGAGATCGCCTATGCGCACTATAAAAACGGCGAAGCCGACTCCGCCATTCTCTCCGCTGATCATTTTATCAAGCTCTATCCGCGCCAGGCCCACGTCGACTACGCTTACTACCTGCGCGCCCTGGCCGCCTTCGGCAAGGGGCAGAGCTCTCTCTCGCGTATGTTCGGACAGGACCCCAGTGAGCGCGACCCCAAACGGGTGCGCAAGGCCTTTCAGTACTTCGCTGAACTGGTCAAACGCTTTCCCGACAGCCGCTATACACCCAACGCCATCCAGCGCATGATCTTCCTGCGCAACCAGCTGGCGCAATACGAGATCCATGTCGCCGACTTTTACCTGCGCCGTGGCGCCAACCTGGCGGCGGTCAACCGCGCCCGGTACGTGGTCGAGAACTACCCGAAGACCCCGTCCGTGGTCGATGCCCTTGCGGTCATGATCAAGGGGTACCGTCGCCTCGAACTGCCCGGGCTGGCCAGCGATGCCCTGCGGGTGCTCAAGAAGAACTATCCCGCATTCCCTGGACTGGCCGGAATCGAAAAACACGCCTGAGATGCCGGGCGCTGATACGTCCCCGGTGAGAGGTCATCAGGGCACCATCAGGTGCAGAATGAGGTTTGGGCAGGCAGGATTTTTTTGAGCCCCCTTCGCCACCGCCCTGACACCGGTCGGTGGCCCACGGGTACCTCAGATGGCCTCAACGTTTTCTTCACCGGTGCGAATGCGCACAACCCGCTCCATGGGGCTGATAAAGATCTTGCCATCGCCAATCTTGCCGGTACGTGCAGTGTTCGTGATGGCCTCGACGCAGCGCTCGACCTGATCGTCGTTGATCACGATCTCGACCTTGACCTTGGGCAGAAAGTCGATGACATATTCAGCACCACGGTAGAGTTCGGTGTGCCCCTTCTGACGACCGAAACCCTTGACCTCTATGGCCGTCATGCCGGTGATACCGATCTCGGACAGTGCTTCGCGTACATCATCGAGTTTGAAGGGTTTGATAACGGCTTCTATTTTTTTCATTACTGTATCCTTGGTGCTTGCCCGTTCAGTGGGGCCTTAATCCCACCGTGGCGGTGGGAGGGCGGTGCGGCATCGGCTAAGGACGTTCCAGCGCTGCGACAAACGGCGATGCCTGTCCGCTCGGCAGTTTAACAGACGCCTGCAAAAATGCCGGCAGAGATCATACCGCATGGCAAAACGGTATCGGTCCAATCCACCCCTCGGTCAACCGATCCGCCCGGAGGTGATCGGATAGCGCCGATCCCGGCCAAAGGCGCGACGGGTGATACGCACACCGGGGGGTGCCTGCCGACGTTTGTACTCATTGCGGTTGACCATGGCGACCACACGCTCGACAGTGGCGCGCGCGTAACCGGCGGCGACGATCTCGTCGATATCATGGTCCTGCTCAACGTACAGCGCCAGTATCGGGTCGAGCAGGGCATAGTCGGGCAACGTGTCGGTATCACACTGATCCGGCGCCAACTCCGCCGAGGGCGCCCGCTCGATGACCCGTTGCGGGATGACCGGGTCGAGCGTATTGCGGTGATGCGCCAAGCGGTAGACCCATGTCTTTGACACATCCTTGAGCACATCAAACCCCCCCGCCATATCGCCGTACAGTGTGGCATACCCAACGGCCATCTCGCTCTTGTTACCGGTGGTGAGCACGATCTTGCGTTTCTTATTGGCGATGGCCATCAGCAACACACCACGACAACGCGCCTGGATATTCTCCTCAGTGGTATCGGGTTCGGTGCCAGCAAACTCCTCGCGCAGCGTCGCCAGAAAGGCCTCGAACACCGACTCGATAGGCATGATGCGGTATGCCACACCCAGCGCCTCGGCCTCGGCTGTGGCATCCTCGATACTCATGTCTGCGGTATAGCACGAGGGCATCATCACCGCCTCGACGCGGGCGTGGCCGATGGCATCGACGGCGATGGCCAGGGTCAGCGCAGAGTCGATCCCTCCCGACAGACCGATGACCACGCCACTGAAGCCGTTCTTGTCCACATAGTCACGCACACCAAGCACCAGGGCCTGATAGGCGCTGGCCTCCTCCGATAGCGGCGCAGGCAGGACTTGTGCCGTGAGCGTAGCGGGTATTGTCACCCCCGTCGCGCCGAGCGCACACTCGACCAGGGCCAAGGTCTCCTCGAAGGCGATGCAGCGGCGCACGAGCTGACCCTGCGCATCGACGGCAAACGAGGCACCATCGAACACCAGCTCATCCTGCCCTCCCACCAGATTGACATAGAGTACCGGCAGGCCGGTCTCACTGGCACGCTGGCACACCACCGCCTCACGCTCACGCCCCTTGTCCAGGTGAAACGGCGAGGCATTGAGATTGACAATGAGTCGTGCACCGGCGCCGGCGGCCTGTGCCGTTGGCAGTGGACTCCAGATGTCCTCGCACAAGGTGATGCCCAGTGCCACCCCGCACACCACGACCACGCACGGTTCGGTGCCCGGGGTAAAATAGCGCTTTTCATCAAAAACGCTGTAATTGGGCAGGTGCTGCTTGTGATAGGTGGCAATGACCGTGCCCTCGCGCAATAGCGAGGCCGCATTGTACACCCCACCCGGAGCCTGGTGGGGGTAACCGACGAGGAGATCGATGCCGCGCACACGCTGTTTGAGCACCTCCAGACCACGCAACACCTGGAGATGCAGTCCAGGGCGCAACAACAGGTCCTCGGGTGGATAACCGGTGAGGCTCAGCTCGGGGAAGACCACCAGATCAGCGTGCAGGGTATCGCGCGCACGCGCGCTGACGGCGATGATGCGCTCAACATTGCCCGGCACATCACTGACCAGCAGATTGATCTGGGCAAGCGCCACACGCAGCGTGGTGGCCGTCATACGGGACAGATGCCTCCCACTATTATGCAGTCATGGCGACGGGGCACAGTGTGAAACCTGGCGACCATGGCCATCAACCGGTAAAAAATTCCAGCATACGTGCCCCCATCTCCGCCGGAGAGCGGGCCAGCGCCACACCCACTGCCTCCAGGGCCGCGAACTTCTCGCGCGCCGTGCCCTTACCGCCCGCGACAATGGCCCCGGCATGCCCCATACGTTTACCCGCCGGGGCGGTGACGCCGGCGATGTAGGCCGTCACCGGTTTGCGCACATGGGCCTTGATGTACTCTGCGGCCTCTTCCTCTGCGGTGCCGCCGATCTCACCGACCAGGATAATGCCCTTGGTCTGGCGATCAGCCTCGAACAGCGCCAGGCAGTCGATGAAGCTCATGCCCTGGATGGGATCACCACCGATGCCCACGCAGGTGCTCTGACCCAGACCATTACACGTGGTCTGGTACACCGCCTCATAGGTCAGCGTACCGGAGCGCGAGACGATACCGATGCTGCCGGGCTGATGGATGAAACCGGGCATGATGCCTATCTTGCACTCCCCGGGCGTGATCACCCCGGGACAGTTGGGGCCGATCAGCCGCACGGCGCTGCCGGTCAACGCCGCCTTGACCCGCAGCATGTCCTGCACCGCAATCCCCTCGGTGATGCAGACGATCACCTGGATACCGGCATCGGCGGCCTCCAGGATGGCATCGGCGGCAAACGGCGCAGGCACATAGATCATGCTGGCCTCAGCCTCGGTCGCCGCGACAGCATCATGCACCGTGTCGAAGACCGGTAGTCCCAGATGCCTCTGCCCACCCTTGCCTGGTGTCACCCCACCGACCAGCCGGGTCCCATATTCCAGCGCCTGTTGCGCATGAAAACTGCCCTGTTTTCCGGTAAAACCCTGGCACAGAACCCGGGTGTGCTTGTTGACCAGTATCGCCATCAGTTCACCGCCCCTGCGGCCTGGACCGCCTTTTTTGCCGCATCGGTCAAGTCATTGGCGCTGATAATGGCCAGCCCGCTGTCCCTGAGCAGGGCCCGCCCCTGTTCCACGTTAGTCCCCGCCAGACGCACCACCACCGGCACGCTCAGGGCCGTATCCTGCACCGCATGGATAATGCCCTCGGCAATGAGATCACAGCGCACAATGCCACCGAAGATATTGACCAGGATGGCACGCACCCGGGTGTCGGTCATGATCAGCTTGAACGCCTCGGCCACCTTTTCTGCGGTCGTGCCACCACCGACATCGAGAAAATTGGCCGGCTCCCCACCATGGAGTTTAATGAGGTCCATGGTGGCCATGGCCAGACCGGCACCGTTGACCATGCAAGCGATGCTGCCCGCGAGGCTGATATAGCTAAGGCCGTGCTGCTGGGCGCGGTGTTCCTTCTCGTCCTCCTGACTGGGGTCACGCCATTCCACCAGCAGCTTTTGCCGATACAGGGCGTTGTCGTCGATGGTGGCCTTGGCATCCAGCGCCAGCAGGCCACCGTCGGCATCAATCACCAGCGGATTGATCTCGACCAGGCTCAGGTCGCGCTCGGTAAACAGCCGGTACAGGTTCTGCATGATACGCGACAGGGCCACGACCTGTTCCCCGGCCAGGCCCAGGCCATAGGCGATGCGCCGGCACTGGTAGGGCTGGAGGCCGACGACCGGATCGACGCTCACGCGCAGGATACGCTCAGGCTGTGCGCCGGCAATCTCCTCGAGGTCCATACCACCGGCCACCGAGGCCATGAACACGATGCGGCGCAGCGTCCGGTCCACCAGCGCGCCGAGGTAGAGTTCCTGGGCGATAGTACTGGGCCGTTCGATAAACACACTGTTGACGGGTTGACCCAGCACTGGCGTCTGAGCCGTGGCCAGCATGCTGCCCAGCATGTCCGAGACCGCCGCGATCAGCGCACCCAAGCCCTCGACCCGACGGACGCCACCGGCCTTGCCGCGCCCGCCGGCATGGATCTGGGCCTTGACCACCCAGGCATTACCACCGAGTTCTCGTGCCGCGGCGGGCACCTCATAGACTGAACTCACCAGATACCCTGCCGGCACGGGGATCCCGTAATCATTGAACAGCTGTTTTGCCTGATATTCGTGCAGATTCATACTTCGGATTCGCTCTTCGCACCCACCACCACACCGCGCACGTAGTGCGCAGTACACACAGAGTTTCCGGCCACCGATCTGGGCCGCTTACCATGCTCCCGACCACCAACAGAGCGGGAGCGCCTGAATAAAGGCATGATATTCTGGATGAATCTGCGCCCAGACGCAAAATTCTGTACCCGAATCCAAGACCGGATTCAGACCAGACGCACCCCAATCCTCATTGTCGGACACGACCCGTTGCCTCCCGTGGGCCCCATCCAAGTCTGGTCCTTCCGCCCGCAGGCAGTCCCGGCTGGTCGCCCCGGCACCCGGCGGGTACAATCCATTCACTTCCCCCTCCACACCGAGACCCGTGAATGTGATACGCCTGCTCATCATTGCCTTTCTTGCCTGGCTAGCCTACCGCTTTATCCGCAGTCTGCTCAGGCCACCAACCCCCTCATCACAAGCAGGGGGCACAACACGCGCCGTGGCCACCATGGTCCGCTGCGAACACTGTGGTCTGCATGTCCCGGATACCGAGGCAGTGCGTGACGGCAACCATGTCTACTGCAGCGCCCGCCACCGCAACCAGCACCGCACCTGAGCCCACGGGGGTCCACGCCAACACGGTGTCCGCACAGAGGGTTGCACACACGACACCGGATTGGGGTTAAGATTGGCGCCCATGGAGCCTTACCTGCTCAGCCCAACCGACCGCGCCGAACACCGGGCCACCAGCAGCACAAACAGCTGGCGCCCGCTGCGCCTCCTCAATGGGTATCGCCTGCTTATCGCTGCGCTGTTCAACGCGCTGTACTACACCCACCACCTGTTCAGCCCACTGGGCGCCAGTGCGCCCCGCCTGTTTGGCGCCGTCAGTACGATCTATCTCCTGGCCTGTCTTGTCAGTGTGGGGCTCAACGTCTGGCAGCGACCGGGCTTTCATCTTCAGGTCTTCTTCCTGGTGCTGGTCGATACCCTCGCCATCACCTTGCTCATGCACAGCAGCGGCGGGGGCACCAGCGGCCTGGGCATGTTGCTGGTGGTCACCATTGCCGGGGGCAGCATTCTCACCGCCGGGCGAACGGCCATGTCCTTCGCCGCGCTGGCCAGCCTGGCCGTGCTGGCGGAGTCACTCTACGCCCACTACTTCTCGCTGCCGCGCACCAACAGCTACCCCCAGGCCGGCCTGCTCGGCCTGACCCTCTTCGCCACCGCGATACTGGCGCATGTGCTGGCACGGCGTATTCGCGAGACCGAGGCGTTGGCCACCCAGCGCGGCGTCGATCTGGCCAACCTCGCTCAGCTCACCGAGCACATCATCCAGCGCATGCAGACCGGCATCATTGTCATTGATGAGGCGGAGCGCATCCGCCTGATGAATGAGGCAGCCTGGTTGATGTTGGGTATGCCCACGATCCACGATCTGCCACCCCTGTCCCGGATTGCAGCACCCATCAAAGCACAGCTGGATCACTGGCGTACGCAAGCAGACCCAATGGCCCAGCCAGTACGCCTGGGTGCCGACAACGTCCCGCTCCTGCCCCGCTTCGCACGTATCGGCAGCGATACCCCTGGGCTGCTCATCTACCTGGAAGACACCTCGGCCACAACCCAGCAGGCCCAGCAGATGAAACTCGCCTCGTTGGGCGGGTTGACCGCCAGTATCGCCCACGAGATCCGCAATCCGCTCGGCGCCATCAGTCATGCCGGGCAACTGTTGGCCGAATCCCCGGCCCTGGTCGGTCATGATCAGCGCCTGGTCGAGATCATCACCACCCACTCGCTGCGCATCAACGCCATCATCGAGAACGTGCAGCAACTCAGCCGCCGCGACCAGAGCCGGCCGACCATATTCACACTCAAGGCATTTCTGGAACACTTTCTCGATGAACTCCTCGCCACCCATAGCGTTGCGCGTGAGGACATCCTGATCCGTGTCGAGCCCGTGGAACTGGAGGTCCGCTTCGACCCCACCCAGTTGCACCAGATCCTCAGCAATCTGTGCGAGAATGCCCTGCACCACGGCATCGACGACCCGGGCGGACACAAGGTCGAACTGTTGGCCCACACCACGCACACCTACCGACGACCCAGCCTCGACGTTATCGACCATGGACCCGGCATCGACCCACACCACCTCGAACACATCTTCGAGCCTTTCTACACCACGGAGCCCGGCGGCACCGGACTGGGGCTGTATATCAGCCGGGAACTGGCTGAATCCAACCAGGCTCAGCTATCCTATATCCCTATACCCAGCGGTGGCAGCTGCTTCCGTCTCATCTTTCAGGACCCCAGGAGACAAATCCCCTGAGCATGGACACGCCCACTACCGAGACCCACCATGCCCTGCTGGTTGACGACGAGCCGGACATTCGCGAACTGCTCGAGATCACACTCGCGCGCATGGACGTGACGGCACACTGTGCCGAAGACATCACCAGCGCCAGACGTCTGCTTGAACAACGCGACTTCGATCTGTGCCTCACCGACATGCGCCTGCCCGATGGCAACGGTATCGAACTGGTCCGTCACATGCAGCAACACTATCCCGATATCCCGGCTGCGGTGATCACTGCACACGGCAACATGGAATCCGCCATCGAGGCCCTCAAGGCCGGTGCCTTCGACTTCGTGACCAAACCGGTCGACCTCCAGGTCCTGCGTCGCCTGGTGAGTACGGCACTGAAACTCACCCGCAAGGCCGCTGTCACCGATGAGGATGATCACCTCCAGCTCATCGGCGACTCACCCGCCATCCGCACCACCCACCAGACTATTGCCAAGCTGGCACGCAGCCAGGCACCCGTGTATATCAGCGGCGAGTCCGGCACCGGCAAGGAGCTGGTCGCCCGTCTGGTCCATGAACAGGGGCCGCGTCGGGAACACCCCTTCGTCCCAGTCAACTGCGGGGCCATCCCGGCCGAGCTCATGGAAAGCGAATTCTTCGGCCACAGAAAAGGCAGCTTCACTGGCGCCACCAGTGACAAACAGGGCCTGTTTCAGGCCGCCGAGGGTGGCACCCTGTTCCTCGATGAAGTCGCCGATCTTCCCTTGCTCATGCAGGTCAAACTGCTGCGCGCCATTCAGGAAAAGGCCGTGCGTCCGGTTGGCGCAGCCAAAGAGCAGGCCATTGACGTGCGTGTGCTGAGCGCCACTCATCGGGACTTGGGCAAACTGGTCGAAAACGGACACTTTCGCCAGGACCTGTACTACCGCATCAATGTCATTCAGTTGCACGTACCCAGCCTGCGTGAACGTCCCGACGACATCCCGCTGCTAGTTGACTACTTCCTGCGGCGCCTCGCTACTGCCTGGGGCACGGGAGCGACCCATATCAGCGATCCCGCCATGCAGGCCCTGCTCGACTACCACTACCCCGGTAACGTGCGTGAGCTGGAGAACATCCTGGAACGCGCACTCACCCTGTGCGACAGTGAGACCATCTCGGTCGATGATCTGCAACTCCCCCAGCGCGGCCCACCCGCTGCCGATACCGGTACTGACACTGCGGCCACACCGAAGGCATCATACGCCCCCGGTGCCCCGCCATCCCTGGAACCCTATCTGCAGGACAAGGAGAAGGACGTCATTATTCAGGCCCTGGAACAGACCCGATACAACAAGACCGCCGCCGCCAAATTGCTGGGCATCTCCTTTCGCGCACTGCGCTACCGGCTCAAAAAACTCGGTCTGGATTGAGCCCCGCCTGTCAACACGGCCCGCGGGTCGGCCGCGCGAACCCGTTTGTCGCACCCTCCCGTCAAGCAGACACGTAATCCACACGACAGCGCACGTTGAAAACGCCCGTTTTTGACCTGACCCTGCCCCCGTTACCTCCCAGTGAAAGCAGAACGGGATTGACAAGGACCCCGTCTACATGAAATAACACAGATTCTCACTTAGAAGGAGACAGAAATTGAATCTAACTATTTTCCGCACCTCCACCATCGCCGCCAGCCTCGCCGCAGGATTACTCCTCGGACTCGCCCCTGCCACCCAGGCCGCACAGGGGGGGGCCTCTTCCACATACGCAAACTCCAGATACATGCGGGATTTCCCCAAACAACTGCTCGACGTGCAACCCCCGTGGAGCAAACCCATGTATCCAGGCACCGAACTCACCGTACCGGGACTGCAAAACGTACCCGACATCCACGGTGACATCAACAATCCGCAGCTGGTTGTTTTCTTCGCGGGCAACCAGTATATGCTGGTCAACCGCCTGATGAAGGCCTTCAGCAAGGCCTACCCCAAATACCCACGGGTTGTTGCCTTTACCATGCCACCGGGCAGGTTAATCACCTCTATCAAACGGGGTAACGGCATTCTCATCGGTAATATGCACGTCACATTGAAACCGGATATTCTCACCGCCGGCCACGGCGGCATCATGCGATTGCAGAAGAAGCTCCACTGGTTCGCCGAAACCAAAATCTATGCCCGTAACCGTCTGGCTATCATGGTCTACAAGGGTAACCCCAGCCATGTCACGGGGATGAAAAGTCTGGCCCAACCCAGTCTGAAACTCTGCATGCCCAACCCGGAGTGGGAAGGTATCGCCGAGCACGCCATCGTTCCTGCTCTGAAAAAGACCGGCGGGGAGGCCCTGTTCAATGCGGTGTATAAGGAAAAGGTCAAACAAGGCACCACCTTCCTGACCCATATTCACCATCGCCAGACACCCGTACGCATCATGGAACACAAGTGCACGGCCGGTGTTGTATGGTATACAGAGGCCTATTTTCACGCCAAGATCGCCCACCACCCCATCTCCATCGTGAGCGTCCCGAAGCAGAACAACAAAATAGTGGCTTATACGGCGGCGTTGATGAAAAACGCACCGCATCCTGAGGCCGCCCGTGACTTCATGAAGTTCCTGATGGGCCCCGTGTCGCAGAAGCTCTATCGGCACTATGGATTTATGCCACCAAAGTAGAGTCGAACCACACCCCGTTGCAGGCATCACCTGCGACGGGGTGTTTCAACAGCAGGCCCACCTTTGCGAACAACCGCGTGAGCACCGCGCAGCGCCTTCCCCCAGCCCTGACATCGGGGTTCTGGGAACCACAGTACACACCGTGTGCCCTCCTTCCCTTGAACACCCCACCCGACAGTTCGCCACAGACAAACCGACGTACCCGGTGATCCCACACTGGCGGCGCACTACCACCAGTCCTTATCAAAGCGCTCGGGGTGCGCCCAGAAACGACTATTGAGCCAGTCAGGCGTGGGTTTGTAGTCATAGAGATCGAAGACGTAGGTCAGCAGGGCGGCGGCATCTCCAGGCGCTGCTCCCGAACCCGGTCCAGACCCGGTACCCGGTTCGGCTTCGCCCATCCGGTACAATCCCATGGCCAGAAGGTCCACCTCCGACCAGCCCTGTGCATGGGCACCGGTCACATCCACCCGCACCAGCAGGCGACGGGCGTACAGATCGCGCAGGCGCGACAACACCGTCTGCGCCGTGTGTCGGTTCGTTTGCTCCAGCAAGCCAACGACGATCGCCAGATCAAACCGGACCCTGTCCGACTGCGCACCGGCCAGCGCCGCAAACAAGGCCGTCGCATCAGGTCCGCTCTCTACCGGCCACCAGGTCAGCATACCCTCGGGCACCGCCTCACGATAAGCCGACTCCAGCCAGTCCCGCTTGCCACCCACGAGCAGCAGTGTCGCAGGCCGCAGTGCGGGCAACACGCCCTGGTGCAGCAATGCCTGCACCCGCTGGGCCGACTCCTCATCGATACGGTGTCTCGTCAAAATATGCACAACGACTCCTTCCTGGCGGTGCAGGACATTGCGGGCCACAATCAAATCCAGACCGGTTTTGAACGAACAGGAGGCATACCCCCTGGAGGAGGCTATCAGCATCAGGGGCTACGCCGCGATGCCGCAGGAGCGCATGGCCTCATCGCGCTGCACCTGCTACGCCCACGATAGTATTGATCAATGGCAGGCAAGAGGAAATCCTGTGTTGCCTGCGGGGCATTGTGCCAGTAGCGAGGTGTCGGTCACCCCCTGGGAGGCACTGGTGGACACCCGAACCACCCTGCTGATCTGAAAAGCCACGCCGTCGGGTCGACGCGTCCGTGGCATAATGGCACGATTGTGTGGACTGACGATGGAATCTGACTGTGAGCCAATTGATCCTCACCCGCCCCGATGACTGGCATGTACACGTACGCGACGCTGACATCCTCGGCACCGTTGTACCGGACACGGCGCGCCGCTTTGCCCGTGCCATCATTATGCCCAACCTCCGACCGCCGGTGACCACCACCGCACAGGCCTGCGCCTACCGTGATCGGATACGCGCTGCCGTGCCGGCCGGTATCGACTTCGATCCACTCATGACCCTGTACCTCACCGACGACACCGTAGCGGAGGAAATAACACGGGCACGCGATAGCGGTGTGGTGCACGCGGTGAAACTCTACCCCGCTGGTGCCACCACCCACGCCGATGCCGGCGTCACCAATCTGGCCCGCACCTATCCGGTCCTGGAGGCCATGCAGGCGGTGGGGCTACCCCTGCTGGTACACGGCGAGGTCACCGATACCGACGTGGATATCTTTGATCGGGAACGCGTCTTTCTGGAGCGACATCTGGCCCCCCTGCTGGATCACTTCCCGGGGCTCAAGGTCGTCGTCGAACACATCACCACCCGCGAAGCGGTGGCCTTCGTGCGTGCCGCCGGCCCGCAGGTCGGTGCGACCATCACCGCCCACCACCTGCTCTATAACCGCAACGCCTTGCTCGCCGGCGGTATCCATCCACATTATTACTGCCTTCCCGTGCTCAAGCGCGAGACTCACCGCCAGGCCCTGCTGGAGGCCGCCACTGGTGGAGAACGCCAATTCTTCCTTGGTACCGACAGCGCACCACACACCCGCAGCACCAAGGAATCGGCCTGCGGTTGCGCTGGCATTTACAGCGCCCACGCCGCCATCGAACTCTATGCCGAGGCCTTTGAAGCCGCCAGTGCGCTAGACCGGCTGGAAGGTTTTTCCAGCCACCACGGGGCGGATTTCTATGGCCTGTCGCGCAACACGACAACACTGACGCTGGAGAAAACCGACTGGTGCGTCCCCGAACGCCTACCCCTCGGCACTGACACCTTGGTGCCACTGCGCGCCGGGGAACGTATCGCCTGGCGCCTGACAGAGCACCAGTAGACGACCCAAGAGACCCGTGCGCACAGCAACGTCGAAATTTCCGTCCTCATTCGTTATCCTGTCCCTTATGCCGACACAGACCACCCATTCCGATATCTCCAAACGCTTTCGCGGTTTCCTGCCCATCGTGGTGGATGTGGAGACCGCCGGTTTTGACGCCCAGCGCCACGCACTGCTCGAGGTCGCCGCCGTCATCATCACCATGAACAGCGAGGCGCGCATCGAACCCGCCGAGACCATCGCCTGTCATGTCGAGCCCTTTGAAGGCGCACAATTCAACGAGGCCTCGCTGGCGTTTACCGGCATCGACCCCTATCACCCGTTTCGCTTTGCCATGCCGGAACATCTCGCACTGGAGACTATCTTCAAGCCGGTACGCAAGGCCGTCAGGGAAAGCGGGTGCAGCCGGGCCATCCTCGTCGGACACAACCCCTTCTTCGACCTCGGCTTTATCAAGGCCGCCGTGGATCGCACCGGCATCAAGCGCAACCCCTTCCACGCCTTCAGTACCTTCGATACCGCCACCCTCGGCGGACTGGTGTATGGGCAAACCGTACTGGCACGTATCGCCCAGGTCGCAGGCATGGCCTGGGACGAAGACCAGGCCCACTCTGCGGTCTACGACGCCGAGCGCACGGCTGAACTGTTCTGCACCATGGTCAATCGCTGGGACGACATGATCGCCGAACGCGCCCACGACTGAGCGTCATGACCGTATCGACAGGCGCAAAAAAGCCCGGGACTGGCCCAGGCTTTTTTACGCATAGCCAGCGGTTCAGGCCTGTTGGCTGCCAGTCGCCTGTTTAACCATCGTCTGCAACTCACCTTTTTGAAACAACTCCAGGGTAATGTCACAACCACCGATGAGTTCACCATTGATGTAGAGCTGCGGGAAGGTCGGCCAATCGGCGTAGCGCGGAAGATTTTCGAAAATCTCCGGATCCGCGAGTACGTTCACATAGGCAAAATCCTCACCACACGCCTGCAAGGCCTGGGCCGAGCGACTGGAGAATCCACACTGTGGCAATTGCGGCGTACCCTTCATAAAAATAACAACAGGGCTGCCTTCCACCTGCTCTTTAATACGCTCCATGACGTTCATACACATACCTCTTGATTTAACCAGAGCTGTCACCCGCCACTGTGGGGGGCAGAATAGGGGCGCGGGCGACAACCCGTACCGGAACCGGCGTAACACCGCCAAGTCGATAGGGGAGTATAAACCCAAATACTCAAGCATAAAACTAGGGCTTTGTGGGGTTATGCCCCCGCCGCAGGACTCGACGCCCTATCTACATGGGTCTGCAGCCAATATTCCAGCAGCGCCAGATGCCAGAGCTTGCTACCGTTGAGTCGGGTAAAATGGGTATCCGGCTCGGCCAGCAAAGTCTCGACATAGGTGCGGTTGAACAGACCGCGCTCGCGACAGGCCCGGGTATCCAGGATATCGCGCATGAAATCCAGAAAGGCACCACGGACGTATTTCAGCGCCGGCAGGGGGAAATACCCCTTGGGTCGGTCGATGACCGCAGCCGGCAACACGCCCCGCGCAAGGGTCTTGAGCACGTGCTTACCCTCGCTGCTCAGTTTGAGCGTCGGTGGCATACGCGCGGCCAGTTCGACGAGATGGTGATCGAGGAACGGCACCCGCGCCTCCAGACCCCAGGCCATGGTCATATTGTCCACCCGTTTGACCGGGTCATCGACGATCAATGTGGTCACATCCAGGCGCAACACCTGGTCGATGAAGTCCTGCGCCAGAGGCTCACCCAAACGCCGCGCCACATATGCTGAGGTATGGTCCGCACCCCGATAGGCCGCAGCTACCGTATCGAGAAGCTCCGCGTGATCACGATCAAAGTAGTGACGCGCGAAGCGCTCGAGCGGGCTACCCGTGGTCTCGGCGGCCATCCTGGGATACCAGAAGTACCCGCCGAACACCTCGTCCGCTCCCTGTCCGCTCTGCACCACTTTGACCTCCTGCGACACCCGTTCGGCGAGCAGGTAGAAGGCCACTGCGTCCTGTCCCACCATGGGTTCGGACATGGCACCGATGGCCTCGGGCAGCCGCTCGAGCACCTCGTGGTTGGGGATGTGAAACTTGCGGTGGCGGGTCTGGTAACGTGCAACCACCTGATCGGAGAATTCAAACTCACTGCCTTTCTCCTCCGGCTGATCCTCAAAACCGATGGAAAAAGTGCGCAAATCCTTGATACCTGCCTCGGCGAGCAGGGCGACCAGCAGGCTGGAATCCAGTCCGCCGGAGAGCAACACGCCCACCGGTACATCAGCCACCACGCAACGCCGGCGCACGGCCTCACGCAGGGCGGCGTGGATCGCCTCGGTCCACTGCGCCTCCCCCCAGCCAGTCTCCGGCCCTGTCGTCGGTCGTGTTGCATCCAGTGACCAGTAACGATGCACACGCTGCTCACCACTGGCCGCATCAATACGCAGCGTCGTGCCCGGCTCCAGCTTGCGTATGCCGTTGAGAATGGTGTGCGGGGCGGGAATCACCGCATGCAGGGTAAACTGGTGGTGCAGACCAACCGGATCGATGCGGGTGTCGATACCGTCCGTGGCTAACAGGGCCTGGGTATTGGAGGCAAAACGCAGTGCATCGCCCACCTGGGCGATATACAGCGGCTTGATACCCAGGCGGTCACGGGCCAGGAATAACTGGCGGCGTGTGCTGTCCCACAGCGCAAAGGCGAACATGCCATCAAGGTGTTCCACACAGTGCTCACCCCATTCGGCATAGGCCTTGATAATGACCTCGGTATCGCCATCGGAAGAAAAGTGATAGCCACATTGGCGCAACTCGTCGCGCAACTCACGGTAATTGTAGATGGCACCGTTGAACACCAATGCCAGAGCGAATTCCACGTCCACCATGGGCTGGTTGGCTCGTGCCGACAGATCGATGATCGCCAATCGCCGATGGCCAAAGGCCAGAGCGCCGTCCGACCAGTTGCCCCCATGGTCCGGGCCACGCCGTTCCAGCCGGGACAACATACGCCCGACGACGCCCGGATCAGACTGGGCGCCATGGAAACGCAATTCACCGCAAATACCACACACGCCACATCACCTTTTCAGTATTCAGTCTTGAGCCTGGTGAGCCACCACACCACCGCGTGCCGGTCATGGACATCGTGCGCACGGACCACGGCCACCGTGTCCGTCGCTTCACTCTTCTGCTATCCACTTTGCTGGCGGCGCGCCGCCCCAGCCGCCCCCACCTCATCGCACACCGCCTCGATGCGGCTGGCGAACAGGCTCAGTTCGACGGCATTCATTGTGGCTGCATTATGGCATTAACACCACGCTCGTCCTACCTTACCGGCGCTATCACCGCACAACCCACCGTGTCCGGGAACACATTACGCCGACCGGTGTCGATACACGCATACGACTCGTATGTACGTTTGACGACGCATGATGAATGATACGCATGTCGGCTTGAAGTCCTGTTTTCAGGGTGTTCTAATATTTCGCAGCAAGCAGCTGGGATACTCCCGCACCCCGATCCGGGCCTGGACAATCGGCATTACTATGAACTGATGCCCCGACGGACATCGATCGGGGCAAGGCCAGGCCATAGCACGCACCCGATACGACCTCAACAGCAACTAGAGAAGGAACCGTGATGGAACATAAACTGCCCGAATTACCCTATGCAAGAAATGCCCTGGAGCCTCACATCTCTGCCGAGACGCTGGAGTACCACTATGGCAAGCATCACGCCACTTATGTGGCCAATCTCAATAAACTGATCACCGGCACCGAGTTTGAAAATGCCGCCTTGGAGGACATCATCAAGAAGGCCCCCGCCGGCGGTCTGTTCAACAATGCCGCCCAGGTCTGGAACCACACGTTCTACTGGCACTGTCTCAGCCCCACCGGCGGTGGTTCACCCTCCGGCGCCCTGGCCGCCGCCATCGACAAGGCCTTCGGTTCCTTCGACGCTTTCAAGGAAAAATTCTCCACCTCCGCGGTCACCAACTTCGGTTCCGGCTGGACTTGGCTGGTGAAAAAGGTCGATGGCAGCGTCGCTATCGTCAACACCAGCAATGCCGGTAATCCGATGCCCGACGGGCTAACCCCGTTGATGACCTGTGATGTCTGGGAACACGCCTACTACATCGACTACCGCAATGCCCGTCCCAAATATGTTGCGACCTTCTGGAACCTCGTCAACTGGGATTTTATTGCCAAACAACTCGGTTAAGATGCGGGCGCGGGACCCCCGGATCCCGCGCAACGCTTTGCGCTTTTCCCACCCGTTTTACCCCCTGTCATCGTCGGTGATTGTTTCCATTCAACGCTTTGGCATTGCCTGCATCCCGGTGAGCGTTTAAAATAAGCGTTTCGCATTCCGGCGGCCTCAACAGCGAGGCGGCCGTTTTATTTTTACCGACAAGACAAACGCCATGGCACAGACACTGATGTCCACCTACACACGCCTGCCCGTGTACTTTGAACGTGGCGAGGGCGTCTGGCTCTGGGATACGCAGGGGGGGAAATACCTCGACGCCGTCGCTGGCGTGGCCGTCTGCGGGCTGGGCCATGCACACCCCGCCGTGACCCAAGCCATCTGCCAGCAGGCTGGCCGGCTCGTGCATACCTCCAATCTCTATGGTATCGGCTTGCAAGAGGCATTGGCCGATCGCCTGACCCGTATCAGCGACATGGACCGCGTGTTCTTCGCTAATTCCGGCGCCGAAGCGAACGAGGCGGCAATCAAACTGGCTCGCCTCTACGGACACAACAAGGGCATCAGTGAGCCGGCGATCGTCGTCATGGAAGCCAGCTTCCATGGCCGCACCCTGGCGACCCTGACCGCCACCGGCAACCGCAAGGTCCAGGCTGGCTTCGAACCGCTGGTCAAGGGCTTCGTGCGCGCACCTTACGATGATATCGAGAGCCTGGAGCGCATCGCCGGGAACAACCCGAACGTCGTTGCCGTCCTGGTTGAGCCGCTCCAGGGCGAAGGCGGTATTCGCATCCCCGCCGCAGACTATTTGGCCCGGATGCGCGCCCTGTGCGATCAATACGGCTGGCTGCTGATGCTCGACGAAATCCAGACCGGCATGGGCCGTTCAGGGCGCTGGTTCGCCTGCCAACACCATGGTGTCAAACCCGACGTCATGACGGTAGCCAAGGCCCTGGGCAACGGCGTCCCCATTGGTGCCTGCCTGGCCAGTGGCCCGACCGCCGAGCTGTTCCAGCCCGGTAACCATGGCTCCACCTTCGGCGGCAACCCGCTGGCCTGTGCCACCGGCATCGCCGTGATCGATACCCTTGAGGCATGCAAACTGCCACAACGGGCCGCCGAACTGGGCGCTCGTATCATGCAACGCCTGCGCGGCTCCCTCACCGATCAGCCGGGGGTGGTCGAGGTACGTGGTCTGGGCCTGCTCATCGGCATCGAACTGAATATACCCTGTGGCGAACTGGTGGAGCGTGCCCTCAATATGGGACTGCTCATCAACGTCACGGCCGAACGCGTGGTGCGCCTGCTGCCACCGCTCGTCCTCAGCGACGCCGAGGCCGATCAGATTGCCGACGGCACCAGCGGCCTGATCAAGGCCTTCCTGCACGCCGAATAATCACCTTCCAGTGGAGCGTACGATGACAGTACGGCACTTTCTCACCCTGATGGATCTCACGACCGGCGAACTGGAACGCCTCACCGCACGGGCCAGCGAGCTCAAGACCATGCACCGTGCTGGAGAACACTACACCCCACTGCACAATCAGGTGCTGGGCATGGTGTTCGAAAAGTCATCGACACGCACCCGCGTCTCCTTCGAGGCCGGTATGACCCAGTTCGGTGGTCACGCCATCTTCCTCTCGCCTCGCGATACCCAGCTCGGTCGGGGTGAGCCGCTTGAAGATACCGCCAGGGTGTTGTCGAGCATGGTCGATGTCATCATGATCCGCACCTTCGAACATGAGAAGATCGAACGCTTCGCCGCATACTCGCGTGTGCCCGTCATCAATGCACTGACCGATATGTACCATCCCTGCCAGCTACTCGCCGATGTGCAGACCTACGTCGAACAACGCGGCACACTGCGCGGGCGCACCGTGGCCTGGATTGGCGACGGCAACAACATGTGTCACTCCTATATCAATGCCGCGCGCCTGCTCGGCTTTACCCTGCACATCGCCTGCCCACAGGGCTATGATCCAGACGCACAGCAGATCGCCGCCGCCGGCGATACCGTGCGCTGTTTCCGCGATGCCCGCGAGGCCGCCACTGGCGCCCATCTGGTGGTCACCGATGTCTGGGCGAGCATGGGGCAGGAGGACGAGCAGGTCCGCCGCGAGCGCGCCTTCGCCGCGTATCAGGTCGACACCACGCTGATGCGCCAGGCCGACACCGATGCCTTGTTCATGCACTGCCTGCCCGCCCATCGCGGTGAGGAGGTCAGCGCCGAGGTCATCGACGGCACCCAGAGTGTGGTGTGGGACGAGGCGGAGAATCGCCTGCATGCCCAGAAGGCCCTGCTGGAGTTCCTGCTCGTCCGGTCCGACTGAGCACCATGGGCCGGCCACAAACCCATCGTCCCCGCCTGCGCATCCTGCTCGGTGACGTCATCGCCATGGGTCCCGGCAAGGCCGATCTGCTCGACGCCATCATCCACCACGGTTCTATCTCGGCTGCTGCCCGGGACATGCACATGTCCTACCGTCGGGCCTGGACGCTGGTGGACACCATGAATCGGGCCTTCCGCCATCCCCTGGTCGAGGCCTCCACCGGTGGCCGTGGCGGGGGCGGTGCCCAGGTCACTGAATGTGGCCGGGACATGCTGCAACGCTACCGTGCGATGGAGGCCAGGGCTGCGGATATACTCAAGCCGGATCTGGACGCCTTCGGTCAGTGCCTCCGGGCTGACCGGGACTGACGGTACACCGCCCGCCGACCAGATTCAGGTCCAGTACACCACTGTGATCGGGTCGCACTCATCGTGCACACCCCGGTTCTTATCATCATCGGCTTGCATTAGCGTTATATTTAACGGAATATAACGCTTAGCAAAATACACGCTTATGATGAATGCCGCCAACCCGCGGCACTGCACCGATATCCCCCCTTCCGACAGAGCGTAGAACCGTGCCCGTATACACAGCGACTCTCTCTACTTTCCTCACCCGCCGCATGCTCCCTGAGGGCTTGTGCCTGCTCATTCTGCTCATCTCGCCGGCCCTACGGGCCGCCCAGATACAGGTCGCGGTTGCAGCCAACTTTCTCGCTACGACACGTCAATTGGCGCTGGTTTATGAACGACATCATGCCGATCATATCCTCATCAGCAGCGCTTCGACCGGGAGTCTCTATGCCCAGATCAGCCATGGTGCCCCCTATGACATTCTGCTCGCAGCCGATGCACGCCGACCCCGTTTGCTCGAACAAGCCGGCCTGACGGTACCTGGCAGCCGCTTCACCTATGCCATCGGGCGTCTCGTGTTGTGGAGCCGACGGGCCGGATTGATCACGGCGGGCGCCACGATCCTTAAACACGGGCACATTATCCGCTTGGCCATCGCCAACCCGGCCACCGCCCCCTATGGAGCTGCTGCCGAAGCCGTGCTCAAGCACCTGGGCCTCTGGCAACAGGATCGCGCACAGCGAGTACAAGGCGAAAACGTCGCTCAGACCCTGCTGTTCGCGGTCACCGGTAATGTCGATGCGGCCTTCGTCGCGCTGTCACAGGTCACCGATCCACGCCATCCCCTGGGTGGCAGTCGCTGGGTCGTCCCCACCGCCTGGTATCCTCCCATCGAGCAGCAGGCAGTCCTGCTAAAGTCCGCGGCGGACAAACCCGCCGCACGCGCCTTCTACGCCTTTCTGCACGGCGCACAGGCGCGCACCCTCATAGAACACCACGGCTACCATGTACCCGCCCCCACGGTGACACGCGAAGCCGACTCACACCCATGAGTGGGCAGGACCTGGTGGCACTGTGGCTCACCATGCAGTTAGCCGCGATCACCACGGTGGTACTATTGTGCATCGGCACGCCGCTGGCCTGGTGGCTGGCGCGCACCCGCTCACGGCTGCGCACCCCGATAGAGGCCATCGTGGCCTTGCCACTGGTCCTGCCACCGACCGTACTCGGATTTTATCTGCTCATCGGGCTGAGCCCCGATGGCATCATCGGGGCGCCCTGGCGCGCCATGACCGGCCACGGTCTGGCCTTTAGCTTTCCCGGTCTGGTGGTCGGCTCAGTGATCTATTCGCTGCCCTTCGTGGTCCAGCCCCTGCAAAACACCTTCACCACCATCGGCACCCCCCTGCTGGAAGCTGCCGCCACCTTACGTGCACCACCCCTGGACCGCTTCTTCACCATCGTGCTGCCCCTTGCCCGGGGGGGATTCATCTCTGCGGCCACGCTCGGCTTTGCCCATACCGTCGGCGAATTCGGTGTGGTACTGATGATAGGCGGCAGTATTCCCGGCAAGACCCGGGTCATCTCCATCGCCATCTATGACCACGTCGAGACCCTGCAATACCTGCAGGCCCATATTCTCTCAGCCGGTCTGCTGCTATTCTCCTTTCTCGTGCTATTCATGGTCTACACCATCAATCGCAGGCAGACGCAACACCTGCAGGCCACGCCGCCAGTATGAACGGGCTGCGGGCGCACTTTCAGTTACAGCGCGTCGGCTTTGTCATCGATGCCGCATTCAATGCTCCCGCCCGTGGCGTCACCGCTCTGTTCGGTCCCTCCGGCAGCGGCAAGACCACGGTGCTACGTTGCCTCGCCGGACTGGAGCCCGGAGTCAAAGGCCAGTTGCGACTCGCCAATGAGACCTGGCTGGACAGCACACAAGGGCAAAACCTGCCCACCCATCGCCGGGCACTGGGCTACGTCTTTCAGGATGCCCGCCTGTTCCCACACCTGGATGTGCAACACAATCTCGTCTACGGGCAACGACGGGCCACGCGGCACGATGGCACCCAACAGGATCGGAACCCGCACCACCCCCTCATCGAACTACTCGGCCTGGCACACCTCCTCGCCCGCTATCCCGCCCAGCTCTCCGGTGGCGAACAACAACGGGTGGCGATAGGCCGTGCCCTGCTGAACCAGCCACGCCTGTTGCTACTGGACGAACCGCTCTCGGCACTGGATGCACGACGCAAGCACGACATCCTGCCCTACCTCGATCGCCTGCGCCACGAGCTGGCCATACCCATCATCTACGTCAGTCACGCCATCGATGAAATCAGCCACTTGGCCGACCATCTGGTGCTCATCGACAACGGCAGGATACTCGCACAGGGTCCTCTGCCCGAACTGATCTCGCAGCTCGAATCTCCCTTGTCCCAGAGTGAAGATGCCGGCGCCCTCATCGAGGCGCGTGTGCGCAGCCATGACACCCACTACTACCTCACTGAACTGGAATTTCCTGGCGGTCGGCTCAGCGTAGAACACCAGGCCCTGCGTATTGGTGCGCCCATGCGAGTATGGATCCGCGCACGCGACGTCAGCCTTGCACTGACATCACCCACGGGTAGCAGCATACTGAATATTCTTGAAGGCAGGATCACCGGCATCAGTCAGGGCGATCGGGCGCGGGTCACCGTCCGTCTGACCATAGGCGAGACGGCCCTGCTGGCGCGGATCACCCGCAAGTCCTGTGAGCAGCTCGCACTCCAACCCGGAAAACGCATCTACGCCCAGGTGAAGAGCGTGGCCTTGTCACGGTCCCAGGATGAGCACGTGCAATGACATTGGCGTGAAGTGCGAAAAGAATCCGATGGACGTACAGGCACACACCATCGAGACCCACACACAAAACCGCGATACCGGTTTGGCTCGGTACCACGTCGTTCAACGCCAGGGGTTCTGATCGATCAGGGCCGCCCCCGCAATCGGTCCGGGGAGAATCAGTCGCGGAAATGCTTCACCCCGGGCGTACGACGTCGGGGGATAACCGAGTTCACCAAGGCACCCGGCACGCACTTACTCGTTCGGGCGCAACCCTCGCGCCTCGGCCTCCATCTGTTCGATACTGGTATGGCGCACATCCTTGCCCTTCACCAGATAGATCACGTACTCACAGATGTTGCATGAACGATCACCGATGCGCTCCAGCGAACGGGCTGACCAGAGCATGTCCAGGGTGCGGGGGACGGAGCGCGGGTCTTCCATCATGAAAGTGATTAGCTGGCGCAGGATGCTCTCGTATTCATTGTCGACCTTCAGGTCCTTGCGCATCGTGTTCGCAGCCGCTTCGACATCCATGCGCGCAAAAGCATCCAGGGCATCATGCAGCATGCGGCGCACCAGATCACCCATGTGACCCAGACTGGTCAACACCTTGGAACTGCCGCTGTGTTCGGCCATATGCAGGGCCATGCGACCAACACGTTCAGCCTCATCACCAATGCGTTCCAGGTCCGTAATAGTCTTGATGACGGCCATCACCAGACGCAAATCACTGGCTGTGGGCTGGCGCCGGGCAAGGATCTGGGTGCATTCCTCATCGATGCTGACCTCTAGTGCGTTGACCTTGTAGTCACTGGTCACCACGACCTCGGCCAACTTGCTGTCCATGTCCAGCAGCGCGGTCACAGCATCCGCGAGCTGTTGCTCCACGATGCCGCCCATCGCCAGCACACTGTTACGAATATCTTCCAGCTCGACGTTGAACTGGCGCGAAATGTGCTGACCAATATTGAGTTTGTCCATAGACCGACCTCCATCACGAAACCTGTTATGAATTGTGTGAGCGCCCGTACAACACCCCAGGATCTTGCCTGATCGATACCCTTTTCAGGGCGGATGGATTTGTCGCTATGATCCGGAAAAAAACGACTCGTACACGGAGTTCATACTATCACGACTGCACGTTCATGTGCGCCACGCCGCCTAAAAAGCCCGACACGGGGCCGGGCCACAATCCAGCCCAATGAGTGCAAGAGAGGCGTTGTCCGCGTATCTCGCAAACCACAGGCAAGCCCACCTATCGATTCTACCCTGTCAATCCGGGCCCGGTCTGAGGCGGACCGGACCGAGGCCCGATCCGCATTTTCTGGCGCAGGGCTAGAATGTGTAGAGCACCCCCAGTGACAGTACATTGATCTTGCCGCCAGCGACCGTAGTATACACGTCACCGTCATGCCCACCCTTGATACGGTAATTGGCGTTGGAGTCATTCTTTAGCTGGGTGTACAGCGCATAGACCTTGGTGTGCCTAGCCACCTTGTGGTCGATGCCGATCGTGGCCTGATTGGCACCGTCAGCACCAAGATCAGAGGCCCCGGCCTTGACGTATTGCACCTTGATGGTATCGACCTGGTCCAGCCTGAACGCGGCGTTGATGCCATAGGCCTTGCGGGTCATCCGCGCATAAGTCGTACCGCCCCGGGTGTCTTCGTACATCAGGCCGATGACCATCGGTGACATCGTATACTTGACGCCCAGGCGCACACCCCTGACATCATCCTTGCCGGTGCCGTTCTTCTGCACCTGGTAGGCCAGACCGGCCTTGAGATTGTCACCCTTGTAGGTCACGCTGACGCTGGTCGAGCCGAACTTGTTGTTGTCCTGTCCCTGGCTGGTCTTGCCACTCCAGGCCGTGGAGTACTGGGCATTGAACTGCACGCCGTTCACTCGCGCACTGGTGTACATGAGCATGTTGTCGGCGCGGATGTCCATGGTGTATTGGTGATTACTGGCGCTGCCCATGATGTCGCGCGCATCGGCGGCAGTGTCACCAAAATCGTCGAAGTACCCGCCACGGATGTCCTTGAAGGCGGTATCGTGATAACCCAGTTCGAGCGTACCAAAACCACCACTCAGACCAAAGAAGGTGTTGCGTGTGGCAAACCCGGATTTGCCACCATTATCATAGACCACCTTGGACTCGATCTGCCACAGGGCACTCAAATCATCGGACAGGCCGTATTTGCCTTTGAAGCCCAGACGCGAGGAGTTACTGGCCAGACTCAGATTACTGACGGTTCCCGTCGCTGCATCCGCCTTCACGGAATCCAGGGACAGGTGCACCTTGCCATAGACTTGCAGCATCTTGCCGGCAATCTCCATTGCATTCACACTCGCAGGCAAGGCCAGGGCACCTGCGACAACCAACACCGCCACACTCTTATTCATCATTTGACTTTCTCCCGTTAGGTTCAACCGCAGCACACCGGCACATGACCGGCGGTTTTATTTCCGAAGCAGTGCGAAGAGTAACGAGCGGATGTGAAAGTCAGGTGTATAAATTATGACGACTTTATGAAAGGGGGGTGACGCGCGCCACAGACATTGGGCAGGGGCAACAGGGAATGCCGGTTCGACGTTGCTGGATATCGGGAGGGGGGGGATTAACCGCTGGCGCCGAGGCGGGGACAGCGGACCCGGTCAGCCTTGATCGGCGCTCGTGTGGACATCATCCCTGTGCATGACACGCGAGGGCGGAAAATCACAAACAAACACACTGCCCTTGCCAAACCGGCTCTCGATACGCAGCGCGGCGTCATGGCGTTTGAGTACATGTTTTACGATAGCCAGGCCCAGTCCCGTCCCCCCCTGCTCGCGTGAGCGGGCGACATCCACGCGGTAGAAGCGTTCTGTCAGTCGGGGAATGTCCTGGGTGGGAATACCGACACCGGTGTCCTGCACTTCGTAGTGCGCGCCCTTTTCATCTTTATACCAGCGCAGATGAATGCTGCCGCCTGCCGGGGTATAGCGTACGGCATTGGCGACCAGATTGGTAAACGCACTCTCCAGCTCCTTGGAGTTCCCGTGCAGATACACAGACGGTTCACACTCGATATCGATATGGTGTTGTTTGTCGCCGCTGAGCGACACCGCATCCTCGCGCAGCGAGGCCAGCATCTCCGGCACCGCCACTGGCTCGTCCTTGTGGCGTTCCTTGTCGTATTCCAGCCGGGAGAGCAGCAGCAGATCTTCAACGATGTTCTGCATGCGCAGGGCCTGTTGCTGCATGAGCTGCAAGGAGCGCCGCCACTGGCAAGTATAGTCATCATCGCTGTCGTTCATGGTCTCAAGATAACCATTGATGACCGTCAGCGGCGTACGCAGTTCATGCGAGACATTGGCGACAAAATCACCCCGCATCTGCTCCAGGCGTCGCACCAGGGTAATATCATGCACCATCAGCAATTGTTGATTCCTGCCGTAGGCGACAATATACATCGAAAGGTAGCGCGTCTCATCGAGCGGCGACACCATCTCGACAGTATCGGTATACACCGCCTGGCGGACATAGGCGATAAAATCCGGGTGGCGCAGCAGATTGGTAATGCGTTGTCCGACGTCCTTGGGATAGTGCAGATCCAGCAAATGCCCTGCCGCATCGTTCCACCACTCAATCTCACCCCGGGGGCTGAGCACGACGGCACCATCCGGCATGGCATTGGTTGACTCGCGGAAACGACTGAGCAGGTTGACCAGACGCTTCTTGCGTTTGCGACTGCCCTTTTGTAAACGATGAATACCGAAGAACACCTCGTCCCAGAGTCCCCATGAACCCGGCAGGCTATAGGTCTTTCCCCAGATCAACCACCTATTGAGCCTAGCCAGATTAATGAAGTACCACACCAGCAACCCACTGACCGTCACCAGCAAGGCAAACTGCAGATGCCCCGCCAGCAGACCTGCAATCACGGCAATGGCGAGCAGCCACAGAATGCGCCCTATTTCACTGACTTCATTGGATTGCACTGGATTGCACCGGCTACACCCGATCTGCACTGGCTAGAACTGGGCGGAGAAGCGATAACCGGCCCCACGCACCGTCTGGATGAAACGGTCATGTCCCTGGTCGGCCAATACCTTGCGCAGGCGCCGAATATGCACATCCACCGTACGTTCCTCAATATAGACATTCCCCCCCCATACCCGGTCGAGCAACTGCCCGCGACTGTACACCCGGTCCGGATGGGTAATAAAAAAGTGTAGCAGACGAAATTCAGTCGGTCCCATATCCAGGGGCTGACCTTGCGCGGTGACCCGGTGCCCCGCTGGATCGATACGCAAGCCGTCAACATCGATCACCGCATCAGTGGCCTGGGGATTGGCCCGGCGCAGCACCGCCTTGATGCGAGCGATCAGTTCGCGGGGTGAAAAGGGCTTGGTGACATAATCATCGGCCCCGACCTCCAGGCCACGAATCTTTTCCTCCTCCTCACTGCGCGCGGTCAGCATGATGATAGGCAATTCCCGTGTCAGCTCCTCGCGCTTGAAACGTCGAGCCAGGTCCAGACCGCTGACCCCAGGCATCATCCAGTCCAGCAGCACCAGGTCGGGGCGCTGGTCGGCAACGACGATCTGCGCCTCCTGGGCGTCCGCTGCTTCCAACACCTCGAAGCCTGCGCGATTCAGGGTAAAACTGACCATCTCCCGGATAGCCTGCTCATCATCCACAATCAATATCTTTTTGCTCACAATCGCATCTCAATCCGTTACTATCCGTACAGGGATGGCATCGCGGCGTGATCTCCCACACCAGACTCCGGGAATTACACCGCATCAATATTACAGCCTAATGACAACCCGTGCTATGGCGGTGCGATACCGGCACAGCGTGTCATCCACCGGGACGCGATTTCTGTGAACAGACACGCACCCCGCAACCATGCCGTTCTCCTATTATATGCGCGCATGAATAATAACAATGCCCGGACCAGCGCGTCCCGGGACAATCGAGTCAGAACTACTGTAAACAGGTGAATACCGTGATCAGACTGCTGCTCCCCCTCCTGCTGCTGGTTGTGCTGGGCGTGACCAGTGCATGGGCTGACCCCGCACGCTATGTCAGCGATCAGCTTGTCATCACCCTGCGCACCGGCCAGGGTAACCAGTTCCAGATCCTCAAGACGCTGCCGAGCGGCACCCGCCTCGATCTGCTGCAGGAAGGCACCAACGGCTACAGCCAGGTCCGTGCACCGGATGGTCAGATCGGCTGGGTACGCAGCCAGTACCTCATCGACACCCCTGTGGCTCGCCAGCAACTCACCAGTGCCGAAAAACAACTGACCCTCCTGCGCCAACAGGACACCCGGCACACCCGGCAACTGGCACGGTTCACCCAGGAGAACAAGGTCCTGGGCATCAAGGTCAAGCAGTTGACGTACACCAATGAAACCCAGGCCCAGACACTCTCCCGGCTCAAGGAGGTCGCCGCCGCGCCGCTACGACAGGCGCAGGAGAATAAGACCTTGAATGAGAAAGTGATCTCGCTTGAGAGTAGCCTGCAGATCATCACCCAGGAAAATCAGACGCTCAAAGATCGCGTCGAACGTGAGTGGTTCCTGGCCGGGGCCGGCGTCCTGTTTGCCGGCATGCTGTTCGGCCTCATCATCCCGCGCATGCGCTGGCGCCGGAAGAGCGGCTGGGATCTCTAAGCCTGTCCCCGGACAGCGCCCGCAGTCATCATGCGCCAAGATGATAGCGGCCCCCGGACTTGACCGGATACTAGCGCATCGACACGGTCGTTCATGCCGTGCCACCACAGCAGGCCCGAATCATGCCCGTCATTGAGTTTCCATCCCTGCGGGAAATGCTATGCACACTCATCGCCCTGCCCTCGATCAGCAGCGTCAGTCCCCGGTTCGATCAGAGCAACCGCCCGATCATTGATTGTCTGGCAACATGGTTGGATGCTGCCGGCTTCCAGACCGAGATCATACCCGTTAGCGCCGCAGGTTCAGCACAGCCGGAAAAGGCGAATTTAATCGCCACCCTTGGCGCGGGACCCGGCGGCCTGGTCCTGGCCGGGCATACCGATACGGTACCCTATGATGAAGGCCGCTGGCGCACCGACCCGTTTCGCCTGAGCGAGGTCGATCAACGTCTCTATGGCCTGGGTACGGCCGACATGAAGGGTTTCTTTGCCCTGGCGCTGGAGGCGCTGCGCCCCCATCTCGAACCGGCACGCCGCAACGCGCTGCAACACCCGCTCATTATCCTCGCCACCGCCGACGAGGAAAGCACCATGTCCGGTGCCCGGACCCTGGTCGAACTCGGTCGACCCAAGGCCCGTTATGCCGTGATCGGTGAACCTACCGGCCTGCACCCCGTGCATGCCCACAAGGGCATCATCATGGAGGCTGTGCACCTGCTTGGTCATGCCGGCCACTCCAGCGACCCCGCACTCGGCACCAACGCACTGGAGGGGATGTATGATGTACTGGGTGAGATCCTGCACTGGCGCGAAACACTCCAGGCACGCTACCGTGACCCCCGCTTCAACGTGCCCCTACCCACCCTCAATCTCGGTTATATCCAGGGAGGTGACAACCCCAACCGCATCTGTGCCGAGTGTGAGCTACACTTTGACATGCGCCCTCTGCCCGGCATGGACATCGCCGCACTGCGCGAGGAACTGCGTGCACGACTGGAGGCCCGCCTCAGCGGACGCGGTTTGACTCTGTCCCTGCGTGCACTGATCCACGACACCCCACCCATGGACACCCCGACCGACTCGGCCCTGATCCGGCTGACCGAGGCCCTGACCGGCCACCCGGCGGAGACGGCAGCCTATTGCACCGAGGGACCCTACCTCAATGCACTCGGCATGGAGACCGTGATATTGGGACCGGGGTACATCGCGCAGGCCCATCAACCGGACGAGTACCTCCCACTGGCCAACCTGCAACCGATGATACACATCCTGCAACAACTCATCGCGCGTTTCTGTCTCACCCACTGACCTGGGGGAGGAGGGCATGATTTATCACCACATCCTATCCGCCTACGCTCTGTTCAGACTGGGCATACTGTGCGCCACAGCCATACTGCTCAGCGCCTGCGCCTCATCCGTGCCGCTACTCATTCGCACGTCGCCACCCGATGCCCCACCGCTCTCTGCGGTACGCGCCGACACGCAAGCCTATCTGCACCAGACGGTGCGCTGGGGTGGCAGCATCATCCATACGCAAAACCGCGCTACGCTCACCCGACTCATAATCCTGGGTCGACGACTGGACAGCAACGGGCAACCCACCGGCGCCGTACAAGGCCGCTTTATTGTCATCGTCCATGCCTTTCTCGATCCGGCCATCTACACGCCCGGCCGACTCGTCACCGTGCGCGGCACGGTACAGGGCAGGGAGACCTACAAGGTGGAGCACTACCCCTATCACTACCCTGTCGTCTGCGTGCTCACCGCCTACCTCTGGCCGCTGCCACCTCCTCCCGATACCTTCCCCCCCTACTGGGGCGACCCGTTCTGGTACAACCCGTGGTATCCTTTCTACGCACCAAACTGACCCTACGGCGGGTAACCCTATAGGGTGGTGACATGATTCGCAGTGCGTAGCGGGCATGTCCACCGTCACAGATCGCCGCCCATTGAGGGGACATCGTATTGCCGGCCAAAAAAAATTCTGACGACGCCGCCTTCGTCCGCTGGTTCCGGGACTCGTCGCCCTATATCCATGCCTTTCGCGGCCGAACCTTCGTCATCAGCGTTGGCGGTGAGATGCTGGCCGATCGGCAATTCGCCGCCCTGGTGCATGACATCGCCCTGCTCAACAGCCTCGGCGTGCACCTGGTACTGGTCCACGGTGCGCGCCCGCAGATCGAACATCGCCTGCGCGCCCGCGATGCTGATCTGCACTACGTCAATGGCCTGCGCATCACCGACGATATCGCTCTGGACTGTGTCAAGGAGGCGGCGGGCAGCGTCCGCGTGGAGATCGAGGCCCTGCTCTCCATGGGCCTGGCCAACTCGCCCATGGCCGGGGCACACATCCGCGTTGCCTCCGGTAATTTCGTCGCCGCCAAACCGCTGGGGGTGCGTGATGGCATCGACTATTGCCATACCGGCGAGGTACGCCGTATCGACGGCGAGGCCATCCATGACAACCTCGGTGATGGTGCGATTGTTCTGCTCTCACCCCTGGGGTACTCCCCCACCGGTGAGGTCTTCAATCTCAGCGCCGAAGATGTCGCCACCGCAGCAGCGGTCCAGCTGCGCGCCGACAAGCTGATTTATTTCATTGACGATGACGTGCGTGACGCGCGGCGACGTCTGCTGCGCGAACTGTCGCTGTCGCAGGCTGAAAAACTATTCAGTGCCCGGCGCAAACAACCCGAACACATCGCCAAAGCGCTGCGCAGTGCGGTACATGCCTGCCGACACGGCGTCTACCGTGCCCATCTCATCAACCGTCACGTGGACGGGGCCCTGTTGCTAGAACTGTTTACCCGCAATGGCATCGGTACTCTGGTCACCGCACAGCTTTACGAAGACCTGCGCCTGGCCGGTCTCAACGATGTGGGCGGGCTGCTGAAACTGCTGCGCCCGCTGGAAGAGGACGGCGTGCTGGTGCGCCGCTCACGTGAATGTCTGGAAATGGAAATAGAGCGCTTCACCGTGGTTGAGCGCGATGGCATGATCGTCGCCTGCACGGCGCTCTACCCCTTCGCCAAAGACCACGTCGGCGAACTCGCCTGCCTGGCCGTGCACCCGGACTACCGTGAGGAGGGCCGGGGTGATCGCCTGCTCGAGTTCATCGAGCGCCAGGCCGGGCAACTCGGTATCACCCGGCTGTTCGTGCTCACCACACACACCGCACACTGGTTCCGTGAGCGCGGCTTTCGCCCCGGCGAGATTCATGATCTGCCGGTCAAGCGCCAGGCCATGTACAACTACCAGCGCAAATCCAAGGTCTTCATCAAGGAACTCGGATGACACCCTCGGCAGTTGCCCAGCGTGAGACCGGGATGCAGCGCGGCGCACAAGCCACGCGCCAGCGCCCCTTCCTGAAATGGGCCGGCAACAAATTCCGCGTACTCGATCATATCCTGCCCTGTCTGCCCAAAGGGCGCCGGCTGATCGAACCTTTTGCCGGTTCAGGGGCGCTGTTTCTCAATACCGACTACGACCACTACCTGCTCACCGACAACAACGCGGATCTGATCACGCTGTACACGCTGCTCAAGACCGAGCAGACCGCGTTCATCGACTACTGCCGAGCGCTCTTCACCCCGCGTCACAATCAAGCCCGGCGCTACTATGCCCTGCGCGAGGAGTTCAATACCCTCGATACCGGCATGCGCCGAGCCGCGCTGTTCATCTATCTGAACCGTCACGGTTACAATGGCCTGTGCCGCTACAATGCCAGCAACGGTTTTAACGTGCCCTTCGGCCGCTACCAGCGTCCCCGCTTCCCGGAAACCGAAATGCACGCCTTCGCGCGCAAGGCACGCCGCGCACAATTTCGCCAGCGCGACTTCGCACAGGTGATCGCCCACACCCGCACAGGCGACGTGGTCTACTGCGATCCACCCTATGTGCCACTGTCGACTTCTGCCAATTTCACCAGCTACAGTGCGGGCGGGTTCGATCTCACGCAACAACAACGCCTGGCCGAAGTCGCACAAAAGGCTGCACGGCGCGGTGTGTCAGTACTCATCTCCAACCATGACACGGACTTCACGCGCCAAGCCTATCGCCACGCACGGTGTTACGGCTTCACCGTGCGACGCTCTATCAGTTGCAACGGCGCGCGGCGCGGCCATGCCCGAGAACTGCTCGCCGTGTTCAGGGCGCACGCCTGAGCGCGCACGCCACAGACACACGCAGGCCGACTGGGGCAACTATCGAACCTATTTACCTGCCCGTACCAGACCGCCCAACCCGGCATCCTCCAGCGCCGTGTCGAGACAGCGGCGAATCTCGGTCGCATCCTCCATTTCCAGTACCTCATTGAGCAATTCCTGTGCCCGAGTGCAGGTAAAGTTGCGAATCACCCACTTGACTCGTGGCAGACGTGAGGCGCTCATGCTCAGGCTGTCCATCCCCATGCCCAGCAGCAGCAGGACTGCGGCGGGATCACCGGCCATCTCGCCGCACACGCTGACCGGCTTGTCATAACGATGTGCGCCGTCAACCACCTGCATGAGTGCCTGCAACACCGCCGGGTGCAACGGCTCATAGAGTTCAGCAACCTGGGGATTGTTGCGATCCACCGCCAGCAGGTACTGCGTCAGATCATTGGTACCCACGGAGAGAAAATCGACACGGCGCGCTATGTTGGCGGCCTGATAGACCATCGAGGGCACCTCCACCATCGCCCCGATACGCGGCATGGTGATATGTTCCCCTTCTTCGATGAGCTCACGGTGTGCGCGCTGCACCAGGCCCAGAGCCTCGTCGAGTTCACCGACACGGGTGATCATGGGCAGAAGCAGATTGAGATTGTCCAGCCCCTGACTGGCCCGCAGCATGGCGCGCAACTGCACCAGGAATATCTCCGGATGGTCGAGCGTAATGCGGATGCCGCGCCAACCCAAAAAGGGGTTGTCCTCATGGATAGGAAAATAGGGCAGGGCCTTATCACCACCGACATCAAGACTGCGCAGGGTCACCGGGCGTGGGGCGAATGCCTCTAGCACCTTGCGGTAGATCTCGCGCTGTTCCTCCTCGCCGGGGAAGCTCTGGCGGATCATGAACGGGAACTCGGTGCGGTATAGACCAATGCCCTCGGCACCACTCAGCAGTGACGGTGTGATGTCCGACACTAGGCCGGTATTCACATACAACGGAATCCGCACCCCGTCTGGCGTCACCGCCGGCAGCGCGCGCAAATCGTTCAACTCGGCAGAGAGCTGGGCCTCTTCGCGCGCCAAGCGCCCGAACTCCTGGCGCACCATCGGGCTGGGAGAGACAAAGACCCGCCCGCTGTACCCATCGGCAATGACTTCGCGTCCCTCCAGCCGATTGACCGGCAGATCGGTGACCCCCATGACCGCGGGGATACCCAACGCCCGTGCCAGGATCGCGGTATGGGACGTCCGCGATCCCCGCACCGAGACCACACCCGCCAGACACTCCGGCGGCACCTCGGCGAGAATGGCCGCGGTAATGTCCTCACCCACCAATACGGTGTGGGGCGGATAATCACGCGAGTCCCGACCATCATGGCGCAAATGCAACAGGATGCGTCGGCCCAGGTCGCGGATATCCTCGCCACGCTCGCGCAGATACGCATCCTCCATCTCATCGAAGACACGGATATGCTCGGTCAGCGTTTCACGCAACGCCCCCGGTGCCCAGTTGCCTTGCGCAATGCGTGCCAGGGTGGCATCGATAAAGGTATCACTGTCGAGTATCATCAAATAGGCATCGAACAAGGCCTGATCCTCGACCGGTATATGGCCACTGATACGCTTGGACAACTTCTTGATGTCCTGCTTGACCTTTCTGAGCGCCGTGCGAAACGCCGCCTGTTCGGTCTTGATGGCCGTCACTGGCCGGTCTGGAATAGCACTGATATTCGCATAGGGATACACCACCACGGCGGTGCCGATGACCACGCCCGGGGCACCGGGTTGGCCGTGCAGGGACGGTCCCGGCCCGGCCCGACCACCCACACCAGGCACTGTTTCATCGATCAGGCCGCAGATGCCGCCACTGGCCTCGGCATGGGCAATGGCACCGGCCAGTTGGGCGGCGATGGTCACCAGAAAGGTGACCGTGTCCTCATCGAAGCGTTGCCGGGCGTGGCGCTGAATCACCAGCACACCCAGCACCTGGCGATGATGAATGATCGGCACGCCGAGAAAGGCGTGGTAGCGCTCTTCACTGGTTTCCGGGAAATAACGGTAGCGGGGATGATCGGGGGAGTTATCCAGGTTCACCGGTTCGGCGCGCTCAGACACCAGGCTGGTCAGGCCCTCATCGAAACTCACTCGCACCTTCCCTACCGATTTGGGATTCAGGCCCTCGGTGGCCATCAGTACATTCTGACGCTGGCAATGGTCGGTCAGATAGATCGAACAGACATCGGCGGAAGTCGCCTTCTTGACCCGGCGCACGATAATCGTCAATGCCTGATCGAGATCCCGTGCGGAATTGACCTCTTGAATGATGCGGCGCAGCGTGTCGAGCATGGCAGTATCCTGAATCTTCCTCCACCCTGACGGGCCATTCCCTCACCGGTAAACCGTACGAAGGTCGTGTGCATGCATGCACGCCTCCCCGGCACGGCACACCGATCACACTACGGTGCCGCCAGGGCGGGGGGGGGAATACAATGTGGAAACGGGCTGGCTGAGCGCCGAAGACCTCTTCGACGCAGGCCAGACAAGGCGCAAAACAGCGCCGTTGGCTGCGCGTCAATACGCCTGTGGTCCGGTGGGCAACGCCGCGCCGCCCGAAGGTCATCCGTGGGTCCGTCAGAGCGGTCGCAAACGGCTATCAACCGGCAAAGCGGGCGCCGGGTTACCGGGCGCTTCCAGCAAGGGCGCCAATTCCCGCAAGGCGCGCTGGTAAACTGGGCGTTTGAACGACACCACTTCCTGCAGCGGGTACCAATAATTGACCCACCGCCAGTGATCGAATTCCGGCCTTTCGCTGCAGTCCAGACAAACGCAATGCTCCGCCGCTACCAACCGCAATAGATACCAGATCTGTTTCTGGCCGATACATAGCGGCCTGCAACCGCGGCGAATCAGACGCCTTGGCAGATGGTAACGCAACCAGCCATGGGTACAACCCATCACCGTCACATCACAAAACTGCAGACCTGTCTCCTCGGCCAGTTCCCGATACATCGCCTGTTCCGGGGACTCATGACGGCGTATCCCTCCCTGGGGAAACTGCCATGCGTCTTGGCCAATACGCCGCGCCCAGAACAATTGTCCCTCCCGATTGCTCAGGATGATACCGACATTGGGTCTGTATCCGTCTGGATCAATCACTTGCACGCCACTTCTCGTTCTTTTGTCCAGACATTCTTCCATATTTCACCACGGGCGGCAAATTTTACCCAACCCTATCGCTGTGGATTTGGCGTAGAGATAACGAAATCCTGTTCTTTCCAGACCCGGCTCACACTTCACGGTTGGAGCGTCGTCGAATCAGCCCTGCGGGGACTCCCACCCGTTGCGGGGATCCGCTACCATGGCGCTTGTTGCTGACCCACACGAGGAGTAGCCCAGTGAGCCTGGCCATTTTCGATCTCGACCATACCCTGATCGCCGAGGATAGCGATTACCTGTGGGGGCAGTTTCTGGTCGAACACGGGATGGTCGACGCTCAGTACTATGCGCAGGAGAATCAACGCTACTATGACGACTATCAGGCAGGCACTCTGGATGTCCACGCCTTTCTCGCCTTCAGCCTGCACCCTTTGTCCCTGCTCGACCCGGCGACCCTGGCCCGCCTGCACGACCAGTTCATGACCGAGAAGATCGCCCCTGTCATGCTCCCGGCGGCCCAGGCCCTGCTCGACTGGCATCGTCAGTGTGGCAACGAGTTGCTCATCATCACCGCCACCAACCGGTTTGTCACCGCCCCCATCGCCGCAGCACTGGACGTACCCAACCTGCTGGCCACCGAACCCGAACAGATCGATGACCGTTACACCGGCCAGGTCAGTGGTATCCCCTGTTTCCAGGAAGGCAAAGTCGTACGCCTGCAAGCCTGGCTCACCGACACCGGACACGATCTCGCCGGCAGCCATTTCTACAGCGACTCGCACAATGACCTGCCCTTGCTCGAACGCGTCGACCACCCCGTGGCCATCGACCCCGATCCAGGCCTGGACGAGGTGGCCCGCGCCCGGGACTGGCCCCGCCTGACCCTGCGCCAGGGTCCCGTCCCCCAACCCCTCACCTGATTCCCTCACCCCTTCCCCCCCTGCGCATTTCCCTTTACCCTCATCCTCCATGCGTCCCGTCCCGCTTATCATCCTGCTCACCGGCCTGGCCCTGATCGCCTTCTGGCTGGCCCTGAGCGTAGGCAGTCTGTCAATTCCGGCCACGACGATCCTGCGCTCCCTGGCGGGCAGGGATCACGGTCTGGCGGGCCATGTCGTGCTGGAACTGCGCCTGCCTCGTGCCACCGCGGCGTTTATCACCGGTGCCCTGCTGGCACAGGCCGGCACCTATATGCAGGTACTGCTGCGCAATCCCCTGGCCGATCCCTATGTACTGGGTATCTCCGGCGGAGCAGCGGTTGCCGCCCTGCTGGGATTGGGAGCCGGACTGACTGGGCTGGCCCTGTCGGGCAGTGCCTTTGCCGGCGCCCTGCTGGCCATGTTGCTGGTGTTCGGGCTGGCCCGGGGCACCGGACGGTGGTCGTCGAGCCGTCTGTTGCTCACGGGTGTAGTCCTGGCCAGCGGCTGGGGGGCACTCATCAGCTTCCTGCTCGCCATCGGTCCCGATACCGATCTGCGCGGCATGCTGTTCTGGCTGATGGGCGATCTCAGTGCGGCCCACACCCCCTGGCCGGGGCTGGTTGTGCTCATCATCGGTTTGGGAATCGGCCTGGTGCTGGCCCGTTCGCTCAATTTACTCGCCCGTGGTGCACTCGAGGCCAGTGCCCTGGGGGTCGATGTCGTTCGCGTACAACGTGCGGTCTATCTCGTTGCCTCCCTGCTCACCGCCAGCGCCGTCACCCTGGCCGGCAGCGTGGGCTTTGTCGGGCTGGTGATCCCACACGTGCTGCGACTGCTCGGTTGCCGGGACCACCGCTGGCTGCTGCCCGCCTCCGCCCTGCTTGGCGGCACCCTGTTAGTGGTTGCGGATACCGCCGCGCGCACCGTGCTGGCACCACGCCAGTTACCCGTTGGCGTCCTGACCGCCGGCCTTGGCGTACCCCTGTTCCTGTACCTGTTGCAACGCAGTTATCGCACCGGCACAGACACCCCCAACGGATAACCAACACCGATGACACACCCGCCATCCGGCCTGCTCGAGGCACGCGCCCTGCGCGTACATATCGGCTCCACCACGGTCTGCAATGCGCTGACACTCACCCTGCGTCCAGGCCAATGCTGGGCATTGCTGGGGCGCAACGGCACGGGTAAGACCACGCTGCTACATGTGCTCGCCGGCCTGCGTACGCCCCAGGTCGGGGCGCTGTACCTGGACGGTCAACCGATGGCGGGCCTACCACGCCGGGCCGTGGCCCGGCGGCTGGGGTTGTTGCTCCAGGACCACCATGACCCTTTTCCAGCGGATGTACTGAGTGTAGCCCTGACCGGGCGCCACCCGCACCTCGGGCGCTGGCAGTGGGAAGGAGAACAGGATCGCTGTCTGGCCCGGCAAGCTCTGGAGGAGGTGGGTCTCGCCGGATTCGAGACCCGCGAGGTGAACACCTTGTCAGGTGGGGAACGCCGACGCCTGGGCCTGGCCACGCTGTTGACCCAGACACCGGCCATCTATCTGCTCGATGAACCACTCAACCACCTCGACCTCACGTACCAGATACGGATCCTGGAGGGCCTACGCTGGCGGGCCCGTGAACACGGTGCGGTGATCCTCATGGCGCTGCACGACCTGACCCTGGCGGCACGCTACTGCGACCACGCATTGTTGCTGTTCGGTGGTGGAGAAAGCGGTGTGGGCACGACGCAGGAGTGGCTGACGGAGGCCCATCTGTCACGCCTGCTGGGTCACACCGTGTGCGGCAGTGAAACCCCGGCGGGTACGGTCTATTTCCCGGCGTGAAGCGGCGTCGCTACCCGTTCCGGTGGCGCGGTGCGGCAGGTCTCCTGCGGCGGCGTATCCAGCCAGTTCAACAAGGGCACCCATTGTTCACGGTCGCGTTGCACCCGGCCATCGCCCGGCAACTCGTGGATGCCCAGGCCCTGTTCGGCGGCATGGACATAGTACTGGGTATCGCGCAGACGCGCGATGAAGGGCAGTCGCAAGGTAGTGAGAAAGCGCTCCAGAGACTGGAACACCCGCGTATTTTCCTTGATCCGGTTGGCCACCACGCCCAGTCGAATCTCACGCGTGCGTACCTTGCCAACCAGCAACAAGTCCTGAATAAAACGCGAGGCGGCATAGATATCAATCGGTGAGGGCAATACCGGAATCAAGATCACATCGACCTGACTGACATAATCGACCAGTTGCTGGCCCGCAACACCGGCAGGCGCATCGATGATGACCTGGTCGGTCTCTGGCGGCACACGCAACTGCCAGACCCGGGTCACGTCGGCCCGCGCCCGCTGGTACGCCTCAACACCATGAATGAGCGGTACCTCATCGGCACGAACGCTGAGCCAGCGCATGGCCGAACCCTGCGGATCGTAGTCGAGCAGGGCCGTCGCCTGGCCCTGACCCGCATAGTAACTGGCCAGATTGGTTGCCAGCGTGGTCTTGCCGCAACCGCCCTTGGCATTGAGTACGATGATCCTGCGCATACGCCTGTCGTCCCCACAGCCTGGCTCGTCATACAACACCACACTCACCGGGATGGCATTGTAAATAGGGGTCGGACACGTTCGCCCCTGAACCCCGTCCCGTTCCCTGGAAAGCGGTTTGTCTGGATTATATCGGTTGGCGACGCCAATACATAAAACTGCTGCTCACCGTGCCGATGCCTACATCTTTCAAGCGGTGTTTCTCGAGCGCCTGGAAGACAAAAATCAAATACGCACGCACGAGAACCTGACCCAGCGCGCCCGTTGTTCGGGAGGATATCATAAAAAAACAACTACATACGGAACCACTGCACGTGAAAAAGCCACAGCCAGCCAGGCCATTGGTGCCGACCCCCCACCGTCGGGCCCGGACGTCTACCGGTATCAACACCTGGAAGGTGACTTTATATTACGTGGCCATCGCGCTCAGCGACGCAAGGCATCGGCCGCCCGTGTATAGAGGGTCGCATTGGCTGCTGCAAGGACACCCGTGGTGTCGAGGGTCAGGTCCTGTCCGGCCAGGTCGGTGAACACCCCGCCCGCCTCGCGCACGATCACCGACAATGCCGCGATGTCGAGAATATTCACATCGGACTCCACCACCAGATCGATGCGCCCCGAGGCCAACAGATGATAGTGGTAAAAGTCACCATATCCCCGCACCCGGTTCATGGCCCGCACCAATTCGCCTGCACCTGCCCAGGACGGGCTTGCGGCCAGGGTGGTGATATTGCCAAACGACAAAGTGGCCTTGCCCAGGGTATCGATATCACTCACCTGGATTGGCACACCGTTGAGAAATGCCCCCTGACCCTGTTCCGCCCAGGCCCGTTCAGCAAACATCGGGGCATTGGAAACACCCAGAATCAGCACATCACCACGCATCAGGGCAATCTGGGTGGAGAAAAAAGGGTAGGCGCGCACAAAGCTCTTGGTGCCATCGATGGGATCGATGAGCCAGGTATATTCGGCATCCGGGTTTTCCCTGCCGGTCTCCTCACCATAAAAACCATGCTCGGGAAAGGCCTCCCGGATCACCGCCTTGATGGCTTGCTCGGACTCGACATCGGCCACCGTCACCGGCGACTGATCGGCCTTGAGTTCGACCTCGAACTGCCCCTGATAATAGCGGCGGATGACGACCTCCGCCGCCTCTGCCGCCTGTAGCGCGGTATCAAGAAACCTGCTTTGCGCCATGCTGGAATACCCCTTCGTAATACACACAGGCGGGCATTGTAGCGGCTCGACAGGCTGCGTGCTAATGCGTCGGTGATGCGCCCGCTCCGGTCAATGCCGCAGTCCCGGCGTGCGTGATCCGCAATCGCCGGGCGGCCGCCACCATATTGGTCAGGGCGGCGTCGACTTCCGGCCACCCTCGCGTCTTCAGACCGCAGTCCGGGTTGACCCACAGGTGCTCAGGCGGGAGGCACCGTGCGGCCCGTTCCATCAGGCTCACCATCGACTCGGTCGTCGGCACATTGGGAGAATGGATATCATAGACCCCGGGACCGAGTTCGTTGGGATAGGCAAAGTCCTCAAACGCCGACAGCAATTCCATGTCCGAGCGTGAGGTCTCAATCGTAATGACATCGGCATCCATCGCAGCGATGGCCTCGATGATGTCGTTGAACTCGGCATAACACATGTGGGTATGAATCTGAGTCTCGTCGCGCACGCCCGCCGCCGTGATGCGAAAGCCGAACACCGCCCAGTCCAGATAGGCCGCCCAGTCCCCGCGCCGCAACGCCAGGCCCTCGCGCAGGGCCGGTTCATCGATCTGGATGATACGAATGCCCGCCTGTTCCAGGTCCACCACCTCGTCGCGCAGGGCCAGGGCAATCTGCATACACGTGGTCTCACGGGGCTGATCGTCGCGCACGAAGGACCACTGCAGCATCGTCACCGGTCCGGTCAGCATACCCTTCATCGGGCGCGATGTGAGCGACTGGGCATACCGTGTCCAGTCTACCGTCATCGGCGCCGGACGGGACACATCACCGAAGATGACCGGTGGCTTGACGCAGCGCGAACCATAGGATTGCACCCAGCCATTGCCGGTGAAGGCAAAGCCTTCGAGCATCTCGCCAAAATACTCGACCATATCGCTGCGCTCGGCCTCGCCGTGGACCAGCACATCCAGGCCATACTGCTCCTGGCGGCACACCACCTCGGCGATCGCCTCACGCATCCAGGTAGTGTAGGTCTGCGCATTCATCACGCCTTGCCTGAAATCACGGCGTGCCGCACGGATGTCGGCGGTTTGCGGAAAAGAACCGATGGTAGTAGTCGGAAACAGGGGCAGCTTCAGGGCCGCATGCTGTTTTTTTGCCCGTACCGCGTAGGGACTCGTGCGCTGCGCCAACGCCGGGGAGATCGCCGCAACCCGCTGCGCCACCGCGGCACGGCACACCCGTGCCGAATGTCGGCGACCGATGTTGGCCTGTCGTGCCGCACCCAGGGCGCCCGAGACCACCGTCTCACCCGCGACCAGGGCCTGCTTGAGCACCACCACCTCGTCGAGTTTTTGGCGGGCAAAGGCCAGCCAGCCCCGTACCTCGGTATCCAGCGTGTGTTCGGCCTCCAGGTCCATCGGCACATGCAGCAGCGAGCACGACGGCGCCACCCACAGGCGTTCGCCCAGACGCTCGTGAGCACGTTGCAGTGAGGGCAGTATCGCGTCGAAGTCACTGCGCCAGATATTGCGCCCGTCGACCACGCCGGCAGACAACACCTTGTAGGACGGGAGCCGGTCGAGCACCTGGGTGAGCTGTTGCGGCGCACGCACCAGGTCGATATGCAACCCGTCGACCGGCAGGCGGCAGGCCAGTGCCGTGTTCTCGCCCAGGGCGCCGAAGTACGTGGCCACCAGCCGCTTCAGACCCGGCACCTGTAGATGGTGATAGGCTCGCTCGAAGGCCTGTTGCCAGGCCTCGGGCAGATCGAGCACCAGGATGGGTTCATCGATCTGCACCCACTCGACCTCCTGGTCGCGCAGCCGTGACAATATCTTCCCGTAGACCGGCAGCAGGGCATCGAGCAAGGCCAGTTTGTCTTGACTCTGTACCGGCTCATCAGCCTTGAACTTGCCCAACCAGAGATAGCTCAGTGGTCCCAGGATCACCGGCTTGGGCTGATGGCCCTGTGCCTGCGCCTCCTCGACCGCCTCGAACAACCGGGAGGAGGCCAAACGGAAGGACTGATCGGGGGCGAACTCCGGCACCAGATAATGGTAGTTGGTATCAAACCACTTGGTCATTTCACAGGCCGTGGTGGCCAGAGTATCGTCTGGCCGACTGCGCCCGCGCGCCATACGGAAACAGGTCGCCAGATCCACCTCATCGTCGACCTCACCAGAGGCCGATCGGAAAAAACGGGCAGGCACGACGCCGAGCAGGGCGCTCATGTCCAGCACCTGGTCGTACCAGGAAAAATCACCCACGCTCACAAAGTCCAGACCGGCTTCCACCTGTGCCTGCCAATGTCGTGCCCGCAGAGTGGCGCCCACCATCTCCAGCGTGTCGAGAGACGACTCCCCGCGCCAATAGCGTTCCACCGCCTGTTTCAATTCACGGTGCAATCCGATGCGCGGATAACCCAGGATATGTGCCTTACTCATCTGTCTCTCCTTGCCTGTATCCACCCCGAAGTCCCGTGCTGAACACGCCGTGCTAAAACCCTGCACGTCAACCTGACGCCTGCGAGTCGAAGGGAATGGGTGTGAGAGTCAGTGTGAGGGGACACGAACATGAATTCAATTTATAATATTTCAATTTTAATTGAATATTATTCATAATAAGCTTCTCTCTGAAAATAACCAAAGAAGGCATGATGTTCCTGAAACTCAAACATCTGCGCACCCTGCGCACCCTGCACGACACCGGTAGCCTGGTCGGCGCCGCTCAGCGCCTGCACCTGACCCAGTCGGCCCTGTCACACCAGATCAAAACGTTGGAAGATCACCTTGCCCTGCCCTTGTTCATCCGCAAGAGCCGCCCCCTGCGCCTCACCGAGGCCGGGCGACGTCTGCTGGCAGGCGCCGATGATGTCCTCCCCCGGGTGCGGCGACTGGAACAGGAACTGGAACGCCTGGTGCGCGGCACAGTGGGGCGCTTGCACATCGCCATCGAATGCCACAGCTGCTTTGAGTGGCTGCTGCCGACCCTCGATGCCTACCGCAATGACTGGCCGGAGGTGGAAATCGACCTTACCCTGGCCTTTCCCTTTGCGCCGCTGCCAGCCCTGCTGCGAGGCGATATCGACTTGGTCATCACCACCGATCCGCCACACCACGCTGACATCCACGCCACCCCCCTGTTCGCCTACCAGGCCCTGCTCGCAATGGCCCGCAATCATATATTGGCTCACCACGACCTGATCTTGCCCGCCGATCTGGCCGGCGAAACCCTGATTACCTACCCGGTGGAACGCGAGCGACTCGACATCTTTCGCCATTTCCTGAACCCGGCCGATGTCTCGCCCGCGCACATCCGCACCACTGAACTCACCGTCCTCATGCTCCAGTTGGTGGCCAGCGGGCGCGGTGTGTGTGCCCTGCCCAACTGGGCCCTGGCCGAGCATCTCGACCGTGATTACGTCAGTGCACGTCCCCTTGGGGCAGACGGTATGTGGGGCACGCTCTACGCCGCCGTGCGCACGGGTGAGGCCGATCACCCTCCCATCAAGGCCTTCCTGGCGACGGCCAGATGCACCTGTTTTGCATCGCTCCCCGGCATCCTGCCCCCGCCTGGTCCGTCCACATAAAGACAAGATAAATTCTCCTTGCATAACAGGCGAACTCACACTATCTTGTGTTTCATATTCGGAGACACCACAATACCTTGTGGTTGTCCGTAAGAGGAAACCCGGTGTGAATCCGGGACTGACGCGCAGCGGTATGGGGGAACGAAGATTGCACGGGACCACCTCAAGGGTCCCAGGTACTGTCCCGGTAACGGGATGGGAAGCCGCAATCCCAGGTCCAGTGGATACCCGCCATCACCCCGATGGCAACCGGTACCCCACACGCCCCCGAGTCCGAAGACCTGCCGGATACGCTGGCCCCGGGCAATACCCGACGGCCCACTGACCCACGCCTTCGCGTAACAGGCCCTGGGGAGGTGATCGCCGCGACGATCACTGGCCGTGATCCGACACCCCGACTGTCACCGCCCTCTTCCCCGCCACACTGTTCGCGCAGGCACCCATGCGATGCGGATTCACAATCCGCATCTATCCTGGAGATGCCCGACCATGCAGACCGATGCCACGACCCAAGCCCCGAACTCACCCCTTGCCGACAGCGCCATAACAGGGAGTCCGACGCCGGGATCACCGGGGCCAGAAACACCACCCTTCTCTTCCGACCCCCATATGCTCATCCGCCGTAACGGCACACTCGCCCAGTTCGATGCTGGCAAGATCACGATGGCTCTGACCAAGGCCTTTCTCGCCGTCGAGGGGGGCACCGGCACGGCATCACGGCGCATCCATGACACCGTCGCCCAGCTCACCACCCAGATCAGCGAAGCCCTGTTTCGCCGTCTGCCGCAAGGGGGCACGGTACACATCGAAGCCATCCAGGACCAGGTCGAACTCGCCCTGATGCGCGCGGGCCATCACCGAATCGCACGCGCCTACGTGCTCTACCGTGAACGCCATGCACAGGAGCGTGCCGCCCACCAGGCCAAACAGACTCCGGCCCAGGCCGTACTGCATGTCACCCGCCACGATGGCCAGCGCCAAACGTTGGACATCGCCCGTATCGAGACCCTGGTGGCGCAGGCCTGCCACGGACTGGAAGGCGTCAGCGCCAAACGGGTGATCCAGGAGACCCTGCGCAATCTGTTCGACGGCATCCCCGAAAAAGATGTCGGCCCGACGTTGACGATGAGCGCACGCACCCTGATCGAACACGAACCAGACTACTCGCAGGTCGCCGCACGCTTGCTGCTCGATACCCTGCGCAACGAGGCCCTGAGTTTCGTCCACGCACACCCCGACAATGCGACCCAAGATGACATGGTGCAGCGCTATCCCGAGTATTTTGTGGCCTACATCAAACGCGCCGCCGAGGTGTCACGGCTGGACACGGCACTGACACACTACGACCTCGCCCGCCTCGGCCAGGCTCTGCATGCCGAGCGTGATCAGCACTTCACCTACCTGGGCCTGCAGACACTCTATGACCGCTATTTCATTCACCACGAGGACATCCGCTTCGAGCTGCCCCAGGCTTTTTTCATGCGCGTGGCCATGGGGCTCGCAATCAACGAGGTTGATCGCGAGGCACGGGCCATTGAATTCTATGAGCTGCTCTCAGGCTTTGACTTCATGAGCTCAACACCCACCCTGTTCAACGCCGGTACCCTGCGCCCGCAGCTCTCTTCGTGTTACCTGACCAGCGTGCCCGATGATCTCGGGGGTATCTACAGCGCCATCCGTGACAACGCCCTGTTGTCCAAGTACGCCGGTGGACTCGGTAACGACTGGACCCGCGTGCGTGGCATGGGGGCACACATCAAGGGCACCAACGGCAAATCACAGGGCGTGGTGCCGTTTATGAAAGTCGCCAACGATACCGCCGTGGCCGTCAACCAGGGGGGTAAACGCAAGGGCGCCGTGTGTGCCTACCTGGAGACCTGGCACATCGACATCGAGGAGTTTCTCGAACTGCGCAAGAACACCGGCGATGAGCGCCGGCGCACTCATGACATGAATACCGCCAATTGGATACCCGACCTGTTCATGCAGCGCATGGCCGAGGACCGTGACTGGACCCTGTTCTCTCCCGACGAGGTCCCCGACCTGCACGACCTCACCGGGCAGGCCTTTGCGACGCGTTATCAGCACTACGAGGAACAGGCGGCACGCGGTGCACTGCGCGTACACAAGACCCTGCATGCGCAGGACCTGTGGCGCAAGATGCTCGGCATGCTGTTCGAGACCGGCCATCCCTGGCTGGCCTTCAAGGATCCCTGCAACCTGCGCTCCCCCCAGCAGCACATCGGCGTTGTGCATGCCTCCAACCTGTGCACGGAGATCACGCTCAACACCTCCGATGAGGAAATCGCGGTGTGCAATCTCGGCTCGGTCAACCTGGCCCAACACATCACCCCCAACGGCCTGGACCTGGAAAAACTCGAGCGCACCGTGCGCACCGCCATGCGCATGCTCGACAACGTCATCGACTACAATTATTACAGCGTCCCGCAGGCACGCCGCGCCAACCTGCGCCATCGCCCGGTCGGGCTCGGTCTCATGGGTTTTCAGGATGCGCTGTACCTACAAAATCAGGCCTACGCCAGCGAGGCCGCTGTAGCCTTTGCCGACCGCAGCATGGAGGCCATCAGCTACTTTGCCATTCAGGCTTCGAGCGAACTGGCCGAGGAACGCGGCCGCTACCCCAGCTTCGACGGGTCCCTGTGGAGCCAGGGTATCCTGCCTATCGACTCTCTCGAACTGCTCGCGCAACAACGCGGTGGCTACCTGGATGTCGACCACGGCCAGACGCTGGACTGGGACGCGCTGCGCGAGCGCGTGAAACGCGTGGGCATGCGCAACGCCAATACCATGGCCATCGCGCCCACGGCGACCATCTCCAATATCTGTGGCGTCACCCAGTCGGTCGAGCCCACGTACCAGAACCTGTTCGTCAAATCCAACCTCTCCGGCGAATTCACCGTAGTCAATCCGCATCTGGTGCGCGAACTAAAGGCACAACAACTGTGGGACGAGGTCATGGTCAACGACCTGAAGTACTACGATGGCTCGGTCGCCGCGATAGACCGGGTGCCCATCGAACTCAAGCAACGCTATGCCACGGCGTTCGAGATCGACGCCCGCTGGCTGGTCGAGGCGGCGGCACGGCGGCAGAAATGGCTGGACCAGGCACAATCACTCAACCTCTACATGGCCGAGCCCTCAGGAAAGAAACTCGACAACCTGTACAAACTCGCCTGGGTGCGCGGACTCAAGACCACCTATTACCTGCGTTCGCTGGCGGCTACCCACGTGGAAAAGGCAGCCACCCGCAGTGTGCCGCCCGTGCCGGCGCAAGACCTGCCCAAGGCCTGTTCCATATTCGACCCGGACTGCGAGGCCTGTCAGTAAACAGGCACCGGGTCTTTGCACTACCGCGCATTCACCTGACATACACCAAGAGGGACACGACATGTTGAACTGGGAAAATCCGCTCGCCGCCACATCCACCCCCCGTATCCACCCACTGCAGGCGAAAACGCTACGCCACTCTGAAGGGGGAACAGGACCTGCGGCGCTCGACGATATAACCCGAATGGGTGGACTCTCCGGGGAACCCCCCGTACAAACGGCCCCTGACGAAAACCCCGGCCAGCGCACCCGCACGATCGACACACAGACCACCCCCATCGCCAGGCCGGTCAATCCGCAGGACAAACGCGTCGTCAACGGTCAGACCGACATCAACCAGCTCGCCCCGTTCAAATACCCCTGGGCCTGGAATTACTTTCTCAACGCCAACAAGAACCACTGGACGCCGCTCGACATCAACATGGCCGGCGACGTGCAGGACTACTTCCACAAACTCACCCTGGAGGAGCGCCACGTCTACGAAAACGTGCTGGCCTATCTTACCACCTCCGACATCCTCGCCATGCGCAACATCGGCCTGGCGGTGATGGAGAAGATGAGTGCACCCGAGTTGCAGATTTACCAGGCCCGCCAGGTCTATGAAGAGGCCCTGCACACCTGGACCTACCAGCACTGCATCGAGACTCTCGGTCTCGACCAGGGCGACATCTACAACCGTTACCGCGTCGTGCCCGAGATCCACGCCAAGATCCTCATCGCCAACCGTCGACTCGACTCCGTGTTGCGCCCAAACATCGATCTCAGCGATCGTGGCGAGCTGATGAACTTTCTCATGGCCTACATTTTCTTCGCCGCCGTGTTCGAGGGCTGCTGGTTCTACAACGGTTTCAGCCCCATCTTCGCCCTCCAGCGTCGCGGACTGATGAAGGGTAGCGCTGAACAACTGCAATACATCATGCGCGATGAGGTCATGCACACCAGCTTCGGCATCCGCGTAGCCAGACAAATCATGGTCGAGGAAAATATTCGCCCCGACCCCCAGGCCCTACGCGACATGTGGGACGAGGCCGAGGCCGCCGAGCGCACCTACGCACACTACCTGCTACCCGACCCCATCCTCGGCTATACCGCCGAGGTGCACAACGACCAGTTCCGTTTCATCGCGAATCGCCGCGCCACACAGCTCGGTCTGGAAGAACCCTTCCCTGGTGCTGAAAACGCCCTGCCCTGGCTCGACGAACAGGCCAATCTGTGTAAGGAGAAAAACTTCTTCGAAACCCGCGTGACGGAATACCAGGCCGGTGGCGCATTAAACTGGGACTGACCGGGGCGATATCGACTCCGACTGCATAGCCGTTGCGAAAGGATGACTATATATCCCCTCATCCCGACCTTCTCCCTGAGGGAGAAGAAGAATAAACTGGCCCCGTCGCACCAACACTAGGCGCTTTAGGCGAGCGGACGGGGTATTACTAGCACCACGTCACACCCGCGAAGGCCGGTGTCCACAAACGAACCACTGGATTCCGGCATCCGCCGAAATGACGAGACCCGCAGCGATTAAAGAGCCTGTTAATGCGCCCAGAGTCAATAGACAAGTTCCAGCGTATCACCATCCAGTCTCTTTTGGTCTTGTTGTTCGCCGTGCTCTCCTGTGCACCCGCCGCCACCTTCGCTCAGACCCACTCCCTCCCAGCGTATTACCGCTTCGGCGTGCTGCCGCTACAGAGTCCCACCAAGCTCGCCGCCATGTTCATGCCCTTGATCGAGGACCTGCAACAGGCGCTGGGCAAACCGGTGCAGTTCGTCACTGCACCCAGCTTCAGTGCCTACATGCGCCGGGTAAAGCAGCGTGACTACGACATTATTTATCTGAATCCCCTGACCTTCACCGAGGCCCGCAAGGCAGGTTATCGTGCTATCGTCAAGGTGGCACAGGTCCCCTTTACAGGGATACTCGTGGTGCGCAAGGATGGCCCGATAAAGACACTCGACCCTGAGGACATACCCAATGGACTGAGTATCGGCTTTCCCGACCCCAACGCCTTTGCCGCCACGGTGATGACCCGCCAATACATGGAAAAACACGGCATCGACGTCGACAAAAAGTTCCACGTCCACTATTTCGGTTCTCAGGACTCCGCCCTGATGGCCCTGTATTCTGGACTGGTCGACATCATCGGCACCTGGCGCCCGTCCCTACGCTCCATGCCCGCCAGCGTGCGGCGAAAATTGCGCATCATCGCCGAGACACTGCCCCAGCCGCAGATGCCCATTGCAGTCAGAGGCAACATGGCCCAAAAGACGGTACAACGCATCACCCGTCAATTGCTCAATCTGACACATACCGTTGAAGGACGGGCCGCCTTGCGGGCGCTGGGCTTCAAAGACGGTTTTGTCCGCGCCAGCAACGCCGAATATCTGGAGGTACATTGATGAGCGCCGTCATCGAGCAAACCACCCGGTCGGCCTTGAGCGCACCCCGCGCCAAACACGATAAAAACAATCACCTGCCGTGGTACGCGACACTGCGCTTTCGTCTTGTCCTGTCTGTCGCCATCGTGCATGCCGTGTTGATGGGCATCTTCATCCTCGACGCCGTAACAGAACAATCCGACAACATCCGCGCGGAACTGCTAAACCGCGGGCACGCCCTGACCAGTTTGATGGCGGTGGCCAGCACCAATGCCTTGCTGGCAGAGAATCTGTCCTCACTGGCCGAGGTCATCAACCGCGTGCGCAAGCAACCTGATGTCACCTACGGTGAGGTCATCGACGCACAGGACAACATCCTGGCCAGTACCGATCCGGCACGTGTCGGTAAGCGCATCATCCCGCGCATCAAGGTCAGCGACACCATGCCACTCAAACCGGGGGATCATGTGCTGGACCTGCGTGAAAATATCTATGTTGCCGGGCGCAATGTAGGCGCAGTCTTCGTCGGTCTGTCCACCAACAATATGCACAAGGCACTCATGGCCACCCGCAATGAGGGTCTGCTGTTTATTCTGATTGCACTGATCGCGGGCAGTCTTGCCGCCTGGGCTTTGTCCTTCGCTGCCACGCGTAACCTGCAGGCCATGACCCTGGCCGTGCGCCGGATTACGGGGGGCGACCTGACCGTGCGGGTGCAAACACGCGGTCACGACGAAGTGGGGCTGCTGGCACGGGCCTTCAACACCATGGTGGCCTCATTGCAACGGACATCCCGGCAGGTCATGCTGGAACACGAGAAACGCACCGACGCCGAACGGCTCGCCTGCGTCGGCGAATTGTCCGCCAGTATCGCACACGAGATCCGCAATCCACTGGCCGCCATCATCAACTCGGTCAACCTGATGTCGCGCGACGATCTGCCGGAGGCGGACCGTAAACAGGTCATCGATATCGTTAATGCCGAATCCGCACGGTTACAGCGCATACTCAACGATTTCCTGACATTCTCGCGTATCCCGCAATCCAACATGCGCCCGGTGGAGCTTTGTCAACTGGTGCGTGATACGGTAACGCTGTTATCCAATGATCCCGCGCTGCCCGCTGGCGTCACCCTGGAGACCCATCTGCCGGCCAAGCGGTGCAGGGGACGCGTCGATGAGGATCAAATTCGCCAGGCACTGATCAATCTCATCATGAATGGCATCCAGGCCATGCCCAATGGCGGAAAGCTGACCGTGGAGATCAGAACAGAGGAAAACCGCTTGAATATAAGCATCATCGATACGGGCACCGGCATCGCGGATGAATTGCTCACCAAGATAACCCACCCGTTTGTGACCGGGCGAAAGAACGGTACCGGGCTGGGTCTGTCCATTGTCCAGCGTATCCTGATGCAACACGGCACCAAACTGGATATCCTCAGCCACAAAGGCGCAGGAACAGAAGTGAGTTTCTATCTGCAAACCACATAAAGAAGAATCATGGCTACCATACTCATCGTCGACGACGAATTCTCGATTCGAAAAACACTGAGCATCCTGCTCAAATCGGAAGGCTACCAGACCCTGGAGGCCGCAGACCTTACCCAGGCGAAACAATTACTGGAATCCGCCAACATTGATCTGCTCATCACCGATCTCAGGCTGGGCGCCGAGGACGGCATGGCGTTGCTGGCATGGCTGCGTGCCTGCGGCAGTGAAGTCGAAAGCGTCATTATGACGGCCTATGGTTCGATAGAAAATGCCGTCAAGGCGATGAAACTCGGCGCCTGTGATTATCTGACCAAGCCCATCAATCCGGACGAATTGTTGTTGCGCGTCCACAAGGTGCTGGAGAAAAAATTCTTGCGCGAAGAGGTGTACCGCCTGCGCGAGCGACTGAGCGGCCGGGAACGACTGCAGGGCGTGGTGGCACAGAGTGAACCCATGCGGCGTATTCTCCAGGTCATCGAGCGCATTCGCGAACAGGACATCCCCGTTTTTATTACCGGCGAAACCGGCGTCGGCAAGGAGATCGTGGCCCGCGCCCTGCACAGCACCAGTTCGAGATCCAAGGGCCCTTTCGTGCCTATCAACTGCTGTACCCTGCCCGAAGACCTGCTCGACTCGGAGCTGTTCGGCCATATCAAAGGCGCCTTCACTGGTGCAACGGCCAACAAGATGGGCCTGTTTCGCGAGGCCAGCGGCGGTACGCTGTTTCTTGACGAAATCGGGGATATCAGCCAACGCTTGCAGGTAAAGTTGTTGCGCGTGCTGCAGGAGGGCGAGGTAAGACCGGTTGGCGGTAGCGCCACCATCAAGGTCGATGTCCGGGTCATCGCCGCAACCAACGGCAATCTCGACACCCTAGTCGAGCAAGGCCGCTTTCGCAGTGACCTGTTGTTTCGTCTGAATGTGCTGCCCATCACCGTCCCGCCATTGCGGGAACGTCGCGATGACATCGCCCCCCTGGTCGAACATTTCCTACAACGACTGCGCGACCGTACGGGGAACGGGGACCTCGATATCACTACCGCGGCGCGGCGCAAACTGATCATGTATGACTGGCCCGGGAACGTCCGCCAGCTGGAAAATATACTGGAACGCAGCTTTGCCCTGTATCCAGGACCCGTGTTGGGTGGCGCGGAGATCGCCATCACCGCCATTCCCACCGGGACCAACCCCGATGACAGTGTCAGTGCGCCGTACACCACACAGAGTCCGGGGGCAGACGTGGGGAATAGCGCGCTGACACTCGTTGAAGTGGAAATCCATCATATCCGCAACGTCCTCGCCGCACATGACAACAATCAGGTCTCTGCGGCACGGGCATTGGGTATCAGTCGTTCCACCTTGCGGCGCAAACTCGCGCCGTAAAGACCACGCCATAGACTGAGGACTGCACACAAGAACACGCGCCCCCCTCTCGGAGCCGTGTCGATCACGGCCGCTCCCCTCGACGACCCCTCCCGTTCAAAGTGCTACAGAACAACTGTTTCAGTTTGACACAGTCCCTGTCTCAGAATCAGACAGAAGCGATTGATATTCCCCCTATGAAATGTGCTAACACGTTGAATTAGAGTGTAAACAGCATCATTGGCATCAGTCTTGCTTACCTTTTAAGCCAACGAGGCTGTTTCCCGTCGGAGGATGTTGGATGGACTTATTCAAAAAGACACTCGATCCCGTTGTCGCCATGGTAATCGTGGGCCTGCTGGATATTTTCCTGTTCCTGGTGGTGGGTGCGTGGACGGTCGGTGGTGGTGAGACAATGATCACCGGGTTGGTCGCCAAGCTGGTCATTGGCGATAATCTGAACCGCATCCCCTTTTGGGATTATGTGTTCAAACCCACCCTCTACTACTGGAAGATGTACATCAGCCTGGGCATGCTGTTTGGTGGCTTTCTGGGTGCGGTCTTGAGCAAGGAATTTTACTGGCGGATCCCACGCCATCTCAACGAATGGATCATGATCACCATCGGCGGACTGTTAATGGGAGTTGGTATCCGGCTCGCCTTTATCTGCAACGTCAGCACCTTTTTCGCCATCACCCCACAAGTCAATCTGGGTGGTTATCTGGCGGTCAGCGGTATCCTGGCCGGTGCATGGGTCGGGTCGCTGATCTATAAAAAAGTCCTGGAGTCGTAACGATGCACCACAATTCTATTACCCAAATCCTGGCAGCATTCTTCTTCGCAACGATAGTCGGTGTCCTGATGCAGCGATCGCGGTTCTGTAATACCGCCGCGCTGCGCGATGCCATGCTGTTCAAGAACTACCGCAACACCAAGGCCATGCTGGCACTGATGATCGTCACCACTTTAGGATTTACCACCTTCATGACCTTCGGCGGCGGGCATCCTATCGAGTTTGAAGTCGGTATCAACCAGTTTGTCGGCCTGTTCCTGTTCGGCATCGGCATGGTGTTGGCCGGAGCCTGCACGGTGTCCACCTGGGTGAAATCGGGCGAAGGCAACGTCGGTGCCATATGGGCGCTGCTGTTCACCTTCGTGGGCATGTTCCTGTTCTCCCTGTTCTGGTCCGCCGCATACTGGCCTCCAGCGCCCACCACCATGTCCGGCGTGGCAAACCTCAAGGGCTTGCAGCTGGGTATTGCCAACGCGTCCACATTGCAAGCACAAACGGGGATCCCCGCCATCGTCTTTGGCATCATTCAGGCCTCCGTGCTCGGTGCGATTTTCTACGGTATCGTGCGCCGCGAGCGGGCCATGGCCAGGACGCGGGAAGAGGCGAAGGGATCTGCACCGAAGGCGGCCACCGCAACGCCCAAAACATAACATCCATGAACATTGATAGATGAGGTAAAACAGCTATGGGTCTGTTCGGAAAGAAAAAGACTGACGACAGCGCGCAATTGACGAAGGAGACTATCACCCTGGAGGGCGGGCGCAGCGTTGAGATAGCGGCCGTGGTGGACTGTCTCGGTGATTCCTGTCCACGACCCCAGCTGTTGACCAAGAAGGCACTGGGCAATGCCGCAACCGGTGATGTCATCGAGGTCAAGATTGACAATCCGACCTCGCTAGAGGCCGTGATCGCGATGATCCCCGATCTCGGCGGCAGCCATCTTGGCACAATCAAAGGGAACCGGGGCTGGCAGGTTATAGTCGAAAAGTTATAGGGCCTTAATGAATACATCATCGCTTCAGAGGACATGACATGAGCTGGTCTCAAATGCAAATGACAGTGTTGGCGGTGCTTGCCGTTGTCATTACGGTCGCCTCCATTTCCTACATCCTGATCGCCAAACCCGCCTATCTGCGGGCCAGCGTATATGGCGTGCCGTTTTATTCTCCGCAAGTCATCAACCCGGTGACAAACAAACCCATGGATCTGAACGCCTTATCCAATTATTACATGAAGGGGAAGAAGAAATGACACTTTCCAGTATTGTCCAGATTATCATGTTCTTCGTGGCCTTCTACATTATGGCGCTGGTGTTTCTGGGTAATCCATTCGGTAAATAACCATGGAGGAACCATGCCATGCGTAAGATGAACAACGCAAAGGTACTCACATTCTGCACAGTGACGGTGCTGGGCACACTGGCCCTGTTCACGCTCGGCTTTCGCTACGCGGCCATGCCGGAGAGCGTACTTCAGGGGTGCGAACTTCCCCAGTCAGTGCAGGCGTTCCAAAAGCCGCTTGACCTCGGTGGCCGCTACGGCAAGGTGTCAGTCGCAGAGCTTGTCCAATACTATGTAGCCAATCCGCCGCAGGCAACAACGGCGGGCGCCGCTGGCGGACTCGCAGCGCCCGTATCGCACTTCGGTGGCTGCTGAGTGGCCATGGCGCACACGCTCACCCGCATGCTGTTTGGAATACTCGGCGTCGCGGGTGCGCTGGAGGTGTGCGCTGGCGCCACTACCTTTGACTATGTGAGCCAGGCACACGCCGTTGGCGCTGCGGGTGTCACCGTGATCGATACGCGACACACTGCTGCGTGTCAGCAACATTCCATCGCCGGGGCCCACTGCCTGGCTCCAGGCGACCTGCTTGGACCGCATGGGCGCCTGCCGAGCTTTCGCCAACTAAACTGGGTACTGGGCACAGCAGGTCTGCCGGGAACGGGTACCGTTGTGGTCGTGGGAAATGACCCCACGCGACGCGACTTCGTTGCCGGGTTACTTTTTTTATGTGGTCAGTCAAACGTGCAGATAATGACGCAGCCGATGGCGGCATTGCTCAAGGACACCGCCCTCAATACCGGACCGGGACGGGCACGCGCGATGCTCAGCCAACCCCTGTTCCAGGCGCAAGCACGCGCCAATCTAGTGGTATTTCGCCATGAATTGCGCTATGCCCTGGCAGGGGCTCACCCACCGATGCTGCTCGATGGTCGCAGCGATGCGCAATATTGGGGGGTTCAAATACGTGCCGTGCGCGGTGGACATATTCCCGGTGCGCAACTGTTTGCGATGCACACGGCACGCCTGAGAGTGCACGCCGTGACAGCAACGGGCCACCAGGAGGTCATTGTCTACGCGCAGGACCCCTTCTTCGGGATCGCCTACTTTACCCGCTTACGTGCTGGGTTGGGGATGGCGGTGCGGGTATACCCGGGCGGATGGCGACAATGGGCAGCGCATACCCGCCTCCCTGTGGACGCACAGACCTATCCGCCATTCCCGCCACCGGCGATGCCAACGCCCGCAACACAGCACACAGTGCTGGCACCCGCCCTGTGGGGGGTACTGGCCACCCTGCTGACGCTGCTGCTCATAGCCGCCATGCTGTTCATGCTCAAGACGATGAATAAGGAGATAAAGCAGTGAATTTTCTGTTTGTGGTCACCACACCCGATGCACTACGCATCCTGGAGCCCATGGCACGAGCTTGCCGTCGCCAGGGGGCGCGATGGGCGTGTTTTTTTACCAACGATGGCGTGCGGGTGCTGGAGCACAAGGAACTCCGCACGCTCCTCCCGGATTCGACCCAATCGGTAGCCTGTGAGTATTCATGGAAAAAATTCATGGGTCCGCAGGCATGTCCGGTTGAACTTGGCAGTCAAACCGATTGCAGCCGCATGATGGGCGAGGCCGACAGAATCGTCAGCCTGTAGATAACAGCAACAGAAAACACAGCGACAACCACACATGAAGATAAAAAATATTGTTTTATTGGGACGCCGCAACCATGCCGAGGCAATGCGGGTGGCCGCGGGCCTCACCATTTTCGGCCATCAGGTGCAATTGGTATTTATGGACCACGAGGTCGAGGACAACGCAGAGAACCAGGCGCAGGTGGAGTTACTGGAATTGTCCGGTATATCCCCGGTAACGACGGTGGCGGACACTGATCTGCCACTACTCGACAGCGGACAGCTCGCAGAACTGCTCACCGAGGCCGACACGGTACTGAACGTCTGAACCAATACCGACCAACCAGGGGGGAGGAAAATACGTGTATGAACATGGCCATTCTTGTAACCGGGCTTTTTCCTGACAGTGCCACTGTGCTGGATGCACTGAATTATCAGGATCCGATGCACTATGTATACAGATACGATCTCACCGAGAAGCCGTTGACGGACGCCGAGTGGGATCAACTCATTGATGAGTTACGGGCCTCGGATCGCATTTACTCGGTCTGATAATGCCCGGTGTCCTACAAGCACCACCTATGATGAACCACAGAGGAGACGTACCATGAAAACGACAATGATAGTGGGAATAGCTGCAACACTGTTCGCGAGTAGCGTATACGCGGCCGGGGCTGCATCACCGCTGGTAAGCGCCAAGTGGGTGGCAGAAAACGCCTGCAAGCCGGGGGTACGGGTGATTGATGTTCGCAGCCCGGTGGGCGGAGGTGGCAACGTGTATACCTACCTGAGCGGGCATGTCCCCTGCGCGGTGTACAGCAACTATCTAAAGGCGGGCTGGCGGGTAAAGGCGCACGGCGTCGTTGGCATGCTGTCGCCCGTACCGAAACTGGAGAAACTGATCAGTAACCTCGGTATCGGCAACAGCGATCATGTGGTGATCTACTCGGCGGGCAACAATGCGCTGGATGCGGGTAGCGCCACCCGTGTGTTCTGGACTTTCAAGGTACTGGGTGACAACAACGTGTCCATCATGAACGGCGGCTACCTTGCCTACGCAAAACAAAAGCTACCCATCAAACGTGGCAAATACACCCGCACGCCGGTTCAATTCGCCGCCCACTTCCAGCCACAATACCTGGCAACGGAAAAAGAGGTGAAAAAGGCACTGCACGAGCGTGGCGTCACGCTGGTGGACAATCGGCCCAGCACCATGTATCTGGGCGTCGTGAAAGCCGGTATGGACAAACGCGCCGGCACGCTGCCAGGGGCCAAAAATGTACCGCAGGGGTGGATCACGGTCAATGCCGGGGGTACCTTCCGTTCACCAGCACAGCTGCGCAAACTGTATCAGGCAGCAGGAGTACCCGTCATGGGAAAGCAGATCACCTTCTGCAACACGGGGCATTGGGCGTCGCTGGGTTGGTTCGCCAGTTCCCAGCTGCTCGGCAACAAGGACGTCAAACTCTACGACGGGTCCATGGCGCAATGGTCGCGCAACCCCAAACTGCCCATGGTGACCAAGATCAAACTATAGGGCAATCGGGCTTCACAGGCGCCCGGGGAATTCCCCGGGTTTTAGCGGGAACCACAACGACCGGTCCCGGCGTGCCAACGCCGGTGACCGGCCTGCTGAGTGTGGGATTACGCAGGCGCACATTCTCGGCCATGCTGGTGGTACTGGCCGGTGATGTGCGCCAACTTTCCACCCCCGATCTGGACCCGCGCCGACGCGATGGCATCCGCGGGCATATCACCGCAGCCCTGGGCGTGCTCCCACTGGTAGCGCGGCGTTATCTGCAGTCCGACCCGGCAGTGAATGCACGCGTGCGCCTGCGTATGGGTGCGCTACGCACTGCGTTTGCGACGAACAATCTGCCCCAATTGGGCGCAGAGATAAAGGTGCTGGTGCAAGATTTCCCGCTACAGACACGGGGACTCATTGCGCAGGACATCTCCCCCGACGAGATGGCGTATGCCCGGCGCCTGTACCAGTCCACCTGCATGGGTTGCCACCGCTTCCCTGACATCGGCGCTGCTCGCCCGGCACCAGACCTGTTTGCCTGGGCACGGCATATGCCGCCCGTGGAGTTTCTCGCCCGCATGATCGATGGCGTTCATGGTACGGCCTACACGAGCTTCAACAATCCCCTTTCCGATGCACAAATCGCCGCACTCTACCGCTACTTTCGCGACACTCCACACCCCAGACCAAAGCGCTAACTCACGGCAGATCCTTCTGATCCTCGATGAGGGTCTTGATGCTTTCGCCAAAGGTCCTTAAACGCCGGTTGCTGGCGGTAAATTCACGCAAACCGATGAAAAACACCAGAACGCCAAATCCCATCAGGGCAAAACCGCTGATCTCGAAAAACCGGTGATCGATCAGTTTAACGAAGGCGATACCCAGGGCAATGAGCGCTATCGCGGTCCGCCCATAGGCAAGAAAGGTCCGCCGATTGGCCAGCACGGTACGGTCCAGCGCCAGCCAGTCTCTCAAGATCATCTCGTTACTATTGAATTGCTTGTAGGGATCGTTAGCCACAGCCTCACCTTGTTCTCGTTGCATTGTCAATACGATACGACGCCATAGGCCTGGCGGGATGCCAGGCGCGTCGCTCCGGGCACGGAAATCCGGGGCGGGCTGTGCGGAGGAGAAAACCGCATAGTCACCCCTCGACGCCCAACACCCCGGACACCACCGCCCATTATACCACGCGCACGCCCCTTTCATCTTGCCGACACGCGTCGCCTCCGGTATGGTGTGCACCAACCTAGGGTGCTCCGGCGGTGTCCCACCGCCGGAGTGAAACGGGAAGCCGGTGCGGCCATCCAGTATGGCTCATTCCGGCGCTGCCCCCGCAACGGTAGGCGAGTCCAAGGTGTATCACACCGCCACTGCGCTCAGGCGTGGGAAGGCGATACACCCGGGCATCGAGAGTGTGCCACAGCCTCGATGTCCGGCTCGCGAGCCCGGAGACCGGCCACAGGCCATCAATGACTGTATGCGGCGGAGGGCTGCAGCAGCGGATACTGCCTGCCCGCGCATGCGCTTCCCTGCCCTATCTCCCCTTCGCCTGACCCCACAGCGTACTCAGCACACGGGTGTGTGTGTGAGCAAAAGAGGAGAACTGCACCGTGAAGACCCTACGCCTGACCCTGGCCGTCCTGGCCTGCGCCACCGCCCTGCCTCAGTGGAGCCTGGCCGCCACCCAACCACTCACCACCCTTTCCCCCATCGTGGTTACCGCCAGCCGCGTGCCCCAGAGCGCCGATGCCAGCCTGTCCTCGGTCACCGTGATTACCCGCAAGGACATCCGGGACAGTGGCGCCCTGAACGTGCTGGAACTGCTCCAGGGTCGGGCAGGCATCGAGCTCACCAGCAACGGCGGCTATGGCAAGCACACTTCGCTGTTCATGCGCGGCACCGGCTCCGACGCCGTGCTGGTCCTGATCGACGGCGTGCGCGCCGGATCGGTGAGCTCCGGCGGGTTCAGCTGGGAATTCCTGCCCCTATCCCAGATCCAGCGCATCGAGATCGTGCGCGGTCCGCACTCGGTCCAGTACGGTGCCGATGCCGTGGGCGGGGTGATCCAAATATTCACCACGCGCAGGCGCGCACACACCACCGTGAACGTCAACGTCGGCGCGGGCACCTACACCACCCGCAAGGTGGGGGCAGGCCTCTCGGGCGGCGACGCCACGAGCTGGTACAGCGTGCGCGCTGAGCACCTGGCCACCCACGGTTTCGATGTCTACAAACTGGCCGATCCGGACAGCGACGGCTACGACAACACCAGCCTCAGCGCCAGTGCCGGTCACCGCTTCGCCCATGGAGTGGAATGGCAGGCCGAGGCCCTGCAGGCCACGGGCAACACCCAGTATGATCGTATCCCTTACCTTAATTATCCCCTTTCTGGTCCGAACCAGGACAACTACAAGCAGCAGGTGCTGTCCACCCGGATGAACTTCCACCCGCTCGCTGCGTGGAAGCTCACCCTGCTCGCTGGGCGCAGCCTGGACAATCGCAACAGCCTGCTCCCGAACGGCAGTCTGGACTACCGCTACGATTCCACCCGCAAGACCTATTCCTGGCAAAACGACTTCTCCCTGGGCGACAACCAGATCCTGACCGCCGGTGTGGACCGCTATCAGGACAGTCTCAACAGCACGACCACGTACACCCACACTCGACGCACCACCCGCGGCCTGTTCGCCCAGTACATCGCCCACTACGACAGGCAGTCGGTGCAGGTGGGTGTACGGCGGTCACGCGATGACCAGTTTGGCACCCATAACACCGGCAGTGTGGCCTGGGCCTACCGCTTCGACGATGCCGTGCGGCTGCGCCTGTCCCAGGGTAGCGCCTTTCGCGCACCGACCTTCAACGATCTGTACTACCCCTATGGCTATGGCAATCCGAACCTGAAACCAGAGAACTCACGCACCGATGAGATTGGTCTCAGCGGACTGCACCACGGGCTGAACTGGCAGCTCAATGCCTACCGCACGCGCATCGACAATCTGATTGTGTCAGCCCCCCCCACCTACGTCCCCTACAACGTCGGTAAGGCACAGATCGACGGTCTTGAGGTCATCGTGTCTGGCAAATTCGCCGGACTGACCCATCAGCTATCACTGACTCTGCTCAATCCCAGAGATGCAAACTCGGGTAAGCTGCTGCCACGCCGGTCGAAACAGAGCTTGCGCTGGACCCTCTCCCGTCGCCTTGGCAGGACCATGCTGGGTGCCACACTGATTGCCCAGAGTTGGCGCTATGACGATGCTGCCAACACTCAGCGCGTCGCCGGCTATGGCACCATCAATCTGCGTGCGCAATACCGCCTCGCTCGGGGTTACACCGTCTTTGGCCGCCTCGGCAATATCTTTAACAAGAGCTACGAGACGGTGAAGAACTACAATACCGCCGGGAGGACGCTGTTTGTCGGCATCCGTTATCAGGGACGCTGATCCACATTGCGACTGGTGCAGCCGATCCCCCGACATCGCGTCGGGGGATGCGCGTGCAGGCCGGTTCAGGGTGCATCGGCCCAGGCGGCTGACCCTGTTCCTGCTCCTCTCCCTGGCCGTCCATGCGCTGTTGCTGTTGATCTTGCCCCAGCGCAGTCTGTCACTACCCAGGCTGGCACCTCGGCCCGGCGGCCTGCCGGCGCTGAGCGCACGACTGATGCCGATAGACAGACCGCCTGCCCCGAGGCCACGCCGTGCCGCCTCCGTTCAGACCGGCGCTGCGCCCGCAACGCATCCCCCCCTGGCACTCCGAGCGCATCCGGCGACGCGGGTTCGGGCCGTCCCCGCCAGGCGCCACCCGGTACTGGCACAAAAAAGGCAGGCCGTGGCCCTGCGGGTCGCCGTTGCGTTAATGGCACCAGACCAGGCAAAAGCGAAACGGGCCACCCCAGCCCGTGCGCTTAGCCGACACCCTGCGCTCGCGCGAACCGACAATGGCGGTCCGCGCACACCGGGCGCAACACCGGCGAAAGGGGCACGCAACGCAGACACTGCCACGCACACCGAGCGGGCCAGCGCGCCTGCTCTCCCGTCCCGCCGCCCTCCCCAACCTGATGGCGCTGCGGTACGCGCAGTGATCGCCCGCGCCCTGCATGCCCGCTTCAGCTACCCCTACCTCGCCCGGCGCAACGGCTGGCAGGGTGAGGTAGATCTGGGCCTGCGCGTCGAAGGGAACGGGCGCATCGCCCACATCCGCATCATCAAGAGTTCGGGCTTTGGTATCCTCGATCGTGCCGCCCTGGCCAACGCAGGGCATATCCAATCCCTGTCGGGGCTTGTACACTTGCTCTATGGACACGCCATTGATCTGGTACTACCCGTACAGTATCGGCTCTCTGAGAGCTAGAAGCGTGTCACCGAGAGTCCCCCCTCCCTGCGCGAGAGAGCAGAGTGAGAAGAGCACCGAAGGTCCCCCCTCCCTGCGCGAGAGAGCAGAGTGAGAAGAGCACCGAAGGTCCCCCCTCCCTGCGCGAGAGGGCAGAGAGAGAGGCGCATCGAAGGTCCCCCTCTCCCTGTGGGAGAGGGCAGGGTGAGGGAATAAATAACAGTGGAATGTCGCCAATCACCCGCGACTAATCACCACTCATTGCCGTTGATATTCCAAGGACACAGACCACCCCATGGGCCACCGACTCTCGAAAATCTACACCCGCACCGGCGATGGCGGTGATACCGGCCTGGGTGATGGCCGGCGTGTCGACAAGGACACTCTGCGTGTTGAAGCCTACGGCACCGTGGATGAACTCAACAGCCTCATCGGCATGGTCCTCGCTCATGACCTGCCTGCGCACCCGCGTGAGACCCTCATCGACGTGCAACACGATCTGTTCGTCCTGGGTGGCGATCTGTGCATCCCTGGCCGCGAAACCCTCCGCGCCCATGACATCCTGCGACTGGAACACGTCCTGGATACCTTCAACGCCGATCTGGCGCCACTCAAGGAATTTATCCTGCCTGCGGGCGGTCTGGCCACCGCCACCTGCCACCTGGCCCGGGCCGTGTGTCGCCGCGCCGAGCGCCGCGTGGTCAGCCTGCATCGCACCGAGCCGGTCGGCGCACAGGCCATCCCCTACCTCAACCGCCTCTCCGATCTGTTGTTCGTCCTGGCCCGGGTCATTATCCGCCATGAGGCGGGCACCGAGGTGTGCTGGCAACCGGAAAGAGCGGGACTACGGGGGAAGCACTGAGTGCGGGGGACTAAAAAGAGACAACCATCAAAGGGAGTCCTCAGTCCTACTCTTTATGATCCCAGATGATTAGCGCAGGCTGGCGACATAATTGGCGAGCGTGCGGATCTGGTCCGGGCTCAACTTTTTCACGAGCGCGCTCATCATCGGATTGCTGCGTTGGGCATCAAACAACAACGCGTTGCCTGCATCTGATTTGGGTGCCGCAAACAACTTCAACGTATTGATGACATAGGCCACTTTCTGGCCGATCAGTCGTGGAAACGTATTTTTGCCCTCGCCATGCACACCGTGGCACTGGACGCATTGCGCCTGATAGAGCGGTTTTCCGGCACGGGCCAGTTGCGGATCATATAAATGATCGGCAGGCGTTGAGGGTCTCCCTGACATCGCTGAATAATACAGTGCGACGTTAATCCAGTCAGCTTTCGATAATTGACTGACCAGCGGTTGCATCACCTCGCTCTTGCGGGCACCACTGGAAAAATCAGCGAATTGGCGCAACAGATACGCGGGGTGCTGCGCCGCCAGATCGGGGATGTAGGAGCGGTTGCTGATGCCATCCACGCCATGGCAAAATCCGCATAGAACAGTCCGACTCTTGCCCCTTTGTATCGCGGCTGCGAGGCGCACCTTATCCTGGCGGATTGCCACGAGCCTTGAGTTCAATGCACTCAGCTCGCTGGCAAAGGCCATACCGGGGAGCAGACTGGCGACAAGAAGAATGAGGATAAACTTCATGGGCTGCCTATAATTAATCACTTATCTACTTATCTACTTATCTACTTATCTACTTATGAATACGCGCAGACTACTCCAGGGCAGCCGCGCGGGTCAATTTTTGATCTTGTCTACTTATACTATATTGGCGTTGGTGGCCGGTCGTGCGGCTCGGCCTGTACTACACGTTCTAAACTCAAAAGCCAGGACTCAGGACCCGAGGTTGAGGGCCAGCCATTCGGCCCTCAACCTTTTGATTTTCCGTCCCCAGCCCTCGCGATTAACTCCTCCGGGTGTTGATTCTGTCAAAAAACCGGGCCCGATAGAGCAGACGCGGGCGCTGAGGATCATCTTCAAAGACGGCGCGGTCGTGGAGTACGTTGTTGCTGACCAGCCCCATGCCGGGCTGCAAGAGCCCCTGGAGCACGCCCGCCTGCAGGAGCGCGCGCAGGCGTTCAGCCGCCGCGCGGATCAGTGGGTCGTCTTTCCAGATGGCGTTATGGCGGCGTGCCGTATAGCGCATGTGCAGCGCGCCAGTCACGGGGTCGACGCTAAAGACCGGCCCGGCGCGTTGCGGGCGCACGGCACCGCCCGCCTCGATGCCGGGCGGGATGGTGAGCGCATCCGGCGCCATCAGGGCGCGGATGTAGTCCGGATTTTTGCGCCGTAGCCGCAGATAGGCGATCTCATGGTCGAGCAGCTGGTTTTCGCCACCGCCCGCAGCCGACTCGACGCAGTGCAGCAGCAACGTGTGGATCTGCCGATCGGCGCCATTGTAGTAGCCGTCGGTGTGCCACTGGATGGCCCGATCGGTATACGGGATGTAGCCGGTACGTGCGCCCTGCGCGGCCACGGTGAGGCTGCTCAGTCCGTCCTCGTCCGAGAGCCAGTTGTGATCCAGGCGCGTCACGCCGAACTGGCGACCCAGGGCAAGCGGGATAGCGCGGTCCGCATCGACCGGCCCGGCATAGATCACCATGTTTGCGCGTTGCAGCCGGTCCAGCATGGCCGCGTGTTCGACCGGGCGCAGGTGGCGCGGGTCCCGGACCTCGACCACCAGATCCCCGAGATCGGCAGGATAGCCGGCAAGCCGGGCATCGCTCCAGCGGTTGAATGACGCATCATCGCCGAGATCAAACGCTGAGGCAGCGCTATCGCGCATCGGTGTTGCAAAACCCATGGCCTACTCCTGCACAGTGTCGATGGAGCGCGCAGTCTAGCCGCTGCATCACCACCGCCACTTGAGCCAGATCAATCCCCGCCCCGATACCGCCCAGGATGCGTACATTGCGCCACGTACAACCGCGCCGCCCGCGCCCCGCAGGGCACCCCTCGGCGACCTTTTCAGCCAACAGGCGAAGCGTGCGGCGTATAAACAAAGTGGGACCTGTCATGACACGTCTGGGCACAAGGACAGTCACGAAAAAAGATAATAAAGGGCGCGTCCATAATTTATTGCAACGAAAAACGCCCCGTCATTGACGGGGCGTACAGTCAAGCCGAGCGACTTACTTACAAGAGGGAAGGTATTTGGCTACATTGATCGCACCACCAGACGCTGGGGCAGACGCCGCGCATTGCCATTTGACGCTGCCTGCCACGCCTGTACCCGCTGTTATTATTTTACCTGCGGAATCCGTCAATATTGGTGTGAGAGTAATTGATCCACCAGAAAGCGCCGCATTGGTCGTAGTATTATATTGCACTGTGATGACACCTGCTGCGACACCCGTTACCGTCGCATATTTCCCGGTTACTGTCGCACCAGCCTTGCCCAAAATTGCAGAACTATTTGCGGCAGTAAAGTTGCCCATTCTCGAGTAATACTCAGCCACTGCAGTTTGCGCACCGGAGGAGATATTCACGGCGGAGGCGGCTTCGGTCTTGATGATATAGCCCTGATACATGGGAATGGCAATGGCGGCGAGGATACCGATGATGGCCACCACGATCATCAACTCGATGAGGGTGAAACCTTGCTGTAATTGTCTTTTCATGATCGTTGTCCTTTGAGTGAGAATGCATCATGTAGTTATAAACAAGGCCAGAAAACAGCCTAGTCAGAGCGGTTGTGCGTGTGAGCACCAGCGCTCGGCCGGTCGGCACACCCTGTCGCTCGATTGACCCCTGTCGGGCACACACTGGATATCGCACCCGATGAAACATAAAGCAAAAATAATGCCAGGTCCAGAATTCCCGCCCTCGTAGGGTGACCCGTCTCACTCATCGCAAACAAAATATTTATATTCATGGCGTTATACATCATTTATCAATATAAAGGTTCAAAGAGATGCGCGGCTGTACAAACGCCTCTCGCGCCATTCGTACCTTGAGGGGCATCGCTCACTGACAAAAAATGTCACTTATTGACAATTCATGCACACGGCTACCCTGTCATTCAGTCAAGTCCAAACGGTGGTTCTGAAAGGGTGATGACCGGGACACCCCTTGCTCTTTGCTCTATGAGAAGGTGCGGATGAAGACATAGGGAAACACTCTTAATCACAACCACTGTGCGGAGACCCTGGATGGCGTCGTAGCGTGTAAGCTCCCCGACCCTGTAGACTCGTGCATAGACCATTCATCCGCTTTTTCATGCACTTCGTCCGATTATTGCGGGGCATGCCTTTACTTTTGTTCCCCACTTCGCTAAACAACACACCATGACAAGAGAAATGCCAAGCCGGGGCGTCACTTTGATCGAACTGCTGGTCGTGCTCGCGCTCATCAGCATTTTTGCGGTCTTCGCCGTCCCCACCTATCGCAACCTCATCACCCGCAACCGTATGGCGACCGAGATGAACGCCTTCGTCGGCCACCTGCAATTGGCGCGCAGCGAGGCGATCAAGCGCGGAACATTCGTGACGATGTGCCCTTCTACCAACGGCACTGCCTGCCTTGTCACCACCAAGAACTGGACCTCGGGCTGGATCGTGTTCACCGATCCGAACAATAACGATACCGTCGGTACATTGCTGCGCGTACACACCGCGTTACAGGGCAACGATACCCTCGGCTCCAACGTTGCTGGCGCGATCACCTTCAACCGCAACGGTTTTTCGACCAACGGCCAGACGATCGCGCTGGGCAATAGCGCTACGCCGTTCGCGAATCCGCCGTGCGCGGTCATCTCGTTCGTGGGGCGGGTGCGTACCGGCACACTCCTGAATGGAAGTTGTCAATGATGGCCCAGCGCAACAGACAACACGGTTTCAGCCTCATCGAGGCAATGGTCGCCTTGCTGATCATCGCAGTCGGCCTGCTCGGCATCGCCAGCATGCAGGCAATGAGCATCAGCAACACGTCCACCTCGCGTGTGCGTGCGCTGGCCGCGATCGAGGCATCGAACATGGCCGCATATATGGGTGCCAACGCCACCTACTGGCGCACCGTGGCGCTGCCCTTCAGCATCACGGTGACACCGCCAGGAAGCACCCCGGCGACGGATTGCGCGAGCGCCCTGTGCACCCCCCCGGAGATGGCCGCATACGATCTTAAACAATGGGCGGGAGCCGATCAGCTGGGCCTGCTACCGGGTGGTGTAGGCACGATCAGCAACAACACAACACAATCTGGCGTTTTCACGGTCTCCGTTGGCTGGCTGCAAAAACGCATGGCGACCAGCGCCGGCGGTCAGACTACGGCTCCGGTGATGACTTACTATCGAATCGTGGTGCAACCATGAGCCGGCTCTTCGCACGCCCAAACCACACCGGCCTCGGCCTCGTCGAGTTGATGATCGCACTGGTGCTGAGTCTGTTTTTACTGGCAGGCCTGCTTACCGTTTTCCTGAGTACCCGACGCAGCTACAGCGATCAACAAGCGCTCTCGGCCTTGCAAGAAAACCAGATGTTGGCGGCGTCCGTGCTGGCCAATACGGTGCGCTCAGCGGGGTATTTTCTGTACAGTCTCACGACAACGACCTCACGCCTGATTGCCTTTCCGGCGAGCGGCACCACCTGGGCGGCAGGACAAGTCATTTCGGGCACGGGTGGCACAGCAGGACCGGATACTCTGTCAATTCGCTTGCTCCCCTCTTCGCCCGCGCTCAACTGTCTCGGCCAGAGTGGTGCCCTGGTGCAGATCAACACCCTGAGCATCCTTACCGCAACGCCCCCCCAATCACTGGCCTGTACCGCGACGGATGCCAGCATGGCACAAACACACGCACTGGTATCGCCGCTGGGTACGACGGGGCGCAACGCCAATGGTAGTGGCATAGAAAATATGCAGGTGCTGATCGGTGTGGTGCCGAGCGGTGGCACTGCAGTGCAGCACTATTATGCACCCGACAACATGAGCACCGCCGACTGGCTGAACGCACGCAGTGTCGTCGTCACACTGACCTTTTACAATCCCCTGTTCGACGCGGCCCAGACCCCAACGACAGCCACCACCGACGCCCAGGGGCAACCACGCCACCTTAAAATGACCCGCGTCATCCGTATGGAGAATCTGGGGCAATGAACATGCATCGAATCGGAGCGCTGGTGCCGCCAGACCCTGAGCGTGGTTTCGCGCTCATCACCGCGCTGCTCATACTCGTCATCCTCACACTGCTGGGCGTCAGCATGCTGAGCGGGGTGGGCCTGCAAGATAAAATGTCGAGCAATATGCGGGAGAAGGCACGGGCCTTCCAGGCCGCGCAAAGTACTTTGCGATTTACCGAACGATGGTTGGCTCAACAATACCACGCAACGGCTGGAACACCCTGCATCGGTGGTTCATCACCCTTGGTGCTGACCAGTGTGCCGCGAGTTTGCTCCGATGCCCTACCCTCTCCCGATATGGTCCCCTGGACCAGTAGCGGACAGTCCATCGGCATTACCTATAACATCCCCCAGCCAGGAAGCACGAGCGGAACCATCAATGTATCGACCACCGGGGGTGCGGATAGCTATTACGCACTCCCGCGTTTCTATATCCAGAATATCGGGCCAGCCATCGGCAAGCAGGGCATCATGTTTCGTATCACCACATTGGGCTGGGGCGGTAACGAGACGGCTGTCGCCGTGATCCAGAGCATTTATATGGTCAACACATCCGTGCAGGATCTGAGCAACTGATTCATACTGATCGAGGACCTCATCATGCAAAGCCTACGTCCATCCATTCTGCATTCTGCGCTGTGCAGTGTGCTAAGCTCCGTTGCCCTGATTGCTAGCCTTCATGTCATCCCTGCCAGGGCCGCAGTGCCCAACTACCTGCAACTTGCCCAGACGCCGGCAGTCACTGCTTTAAATAGCATCGCCCCCAATATTATTTTTATGCTGGATGATTCCGGGTCGATGCAGTGGGAGTTTCTGGGCAATCGGGTGACAGGGTTTGTTGTTGGATTTCCGCATGGCTCCCCGTTAGTTTACGGTGGTGTCTTTCGGTACTCAGATCAGGGTCCCGATTTCAGTGCCAAAAACGAGTACGCGGCAAACTACCGTAACAGTTTTACCAACCCCAATTATTACGACCCGGCCGTTACCTATACACCCTGGGCTTGCGCGGCACCATATCCAGAAAGTAAAAGTAACCCACCGCCTAGCACACCCGTCGGTGCCTGTCAGTGGAATACCAAGGCCAAACAGTGGCAGTGGCCGGATGCCAAGCCGGGCAAGGCTTACCAGAACCCGGAAGATACAACCAAAGGCTTTCGTTCAATCAAGGTCTGGAACGACAGTGACAATCCCAACAGCAAGACCACAAATAACGGTTTCGCTGGAAACAATAGCGGCTATGCCCATGGTGGTCCTACCTACTGGCGCACATCGAGTGCATGGGTCATAGGAAACCGCCCGTTCTGGCCAGCCACGTATTTCAATTATTTTGGTCCACGCCCGGGTATCAACAGCGACTGGCACTCGCTATCGAATTTTACCCGGATACAAATCTGCCCGGCTTCTTCAACCACCAATAGTAACGGCAAGAAAAGTACAACACACTGCACACCACCTGTGAAGGTGCCGACCACGCCCCTGCCTTATCACACTTATGTCAATACCGCAGGCAACTATGTTTACATCCAGGGCGATAGCTCACAAGTGCTTCGCAGCCCAGGCGCAGAATTAAAAAATTTCGCCAACTGGTACCAATACTATCGTTCGCATATCCTGCTGGCGCGTGCCGGCATCTCGCAGGCCTTCATGGGGCTGCCCGAAGGGTTCCGGGTAGATTTCAGTCTGCTAACCAACATAGCGAACGGCAATGCACCCCAATACGCCGTAACCGATAATTTCGGGACTTCGGAGCGCGCAACATTCTTGTCCGATCTGTTCAAGACACCGGGTGCCGCATGGGGAGGAACCCCTTCACGCGATGCCCTTGTCGGCATAGGCAACTGGCTCAGTCAGAGTCCTAGCAAGGATGCACCCTGGGGAACCAGTCCGGCAGAGCGCAATGCCAACAATGGTGCGAACTCTCTGAGTTGCCGACCAAACTATCTGGTCTTTGTGACGGATGGTAGTTGGAATGGGAACGATCCGAATGTCGGCAATGCCGATAATAAAACGGGCCCGTCGGTCACCGGACCCAAGGGGGCTAGCTATCAGTACTCACCCGCTCACCCCTATCAAGATAGCCATTCCGATACCTTTGCCGATGTCGCCTTCAAGTACTGGGAAAACGACCTCCAGTCCACACTCACCAACGATGTGCCCACCAGCGCTGAGGATCCCGCGTTCTGGCAACATCTGGTAACCTTTGATGTAGGGCTTGGAGTAACCCCCTCACTGATCACGTCCTATCAAAGCAAACACCCTGGAACGAGTACCACAGCGGCCCAGGCTGCGGTCTACGCCCTCCTGCAGGCCGGGACTACTGCATGGCCCAATCCTACTAACAAGGGCCATAAGATCGACGACCTCTGGCATGGCGGTGTGGATGGACACGGTAGCTTTTTGAGCGCATCCAATCCAACCGTATTTGTCAAATCGCTGCAAAGTACGCTGTTCAGCATCCTCAATCGCACCCAGTCATCGGGTTCGGCGGCAGTCAATACCCAGCAGGCCAGTGAGGTCAAGACCAGCACCCAGGCGTACTTCTCGCTGTTTCATCCACAAAACTGGTGGGGGCAGATCACCGCCTATTCCTTCACTCATGATGCTCAGGGGTATCTGCAAATTGCCAACACCGCCAACTGGGATGGCTCCTGTGTGCTGACCGGTGGGAGCTGTCCGGCCTTGGGGTCACCAGTGAAGACTATTGCAGTGCAGTCACCATCATCACGCACAATCCTCAGTTGGAATGATACGAAGGACCTGGGGATTCCCTTTTCCTGGGCGGCACTCACAGCTGCCCAGCAGGCCGATCTGGGTAATTCGAGCACTGGTCCGACCCTGCTCAATTATATTCGTGGCGTACGCAGCCAGGAGCAGTCACAACCCGGTGGTACCCTGCGCACTCGTACCAGCGTGCTAGGTGACATCGTTGATTCGAGTCCGACCTGGGTAGGTCCGCCCAGCGCGTCCTACACCAATTCCTGGTTGGATGCACTGTATCCCGCAGGTAGCGAACCTGAGAATTTAGGAGGGGCACAAACGTACAGCGCCTTTAAGCAGGCCGAAGCAACGCGCAACAATATCGTGTATGTCGGCAGCAACGATGGTATGTTGCATGCCTTCCAAGCCGGTTCATACAGCAGCACCGGTAGCTATATTCAGGCCACCAATAACGGCAAGGAAGTACTTGCTTTTGTGCCCTCCGTCGTTCTCAGCAACCTGAAGAACTACGCTGATCCGAATTACAACCATCAGTATTTTGTCGATGCCACACCCGGCACTGGCGACCTATTCTACAAGGGTGCCTGGCATACTTGGCTGGTCGGCGGTATGGGCGCCGGAGGATCGGCCATCTATGCCCTTAACATCACCCACCCCAGCCAGTTTAGTCAGACCAATGCTTCCAGTCTGGTAGTAAAGGAGATTACCCCAACCTCATTGAGCTGTATCAACAAATCCGCTTGTGGTGCGGACCTCGGAAGCACCTTTGGCACACCTATCATCCGCCGGTTTCATAACGGCGACTGGGGCGTGGTATTTGGCAACGGCTACAATTCGACCAGGGGTACAGCCGCCATTTACATCGCCCTGATCGATCCGAATACGGGGGGCTGGAACACCTATCAGCTCTCTACCGGCGACGGCCCGACCAATGATCCCACCGGAGCCAACCGCCCTAACGGAATCGCCTATGTCACCTCCGCTGATCTTGATGGCGATCATATCAGCGACTATCTTTATGCGGGGGATCTGTTCGGCAATGTCTGGCGGTTTGACGTGACCAGCAGCAATCCAGCCGATTGGCATGTCTCGAAATACGGCACCGCCACCGCGACCCCGCTGTACACGGCGGTCAACGCCGCCGGTACATCCCAACCTATTACCACCCGAGTTCTAGCCATGTCACTTCCTGCCCAAGGTGGTGCCAAGTCGCGAGTCCTGATCAGCTTTGGTACCGGTTCGAAGATCCAGATATCCGATCAAACGCCCAACACGACCGCGAGTGGCGTGCAGACCATGTATGGCATCTGGGATTGGGACATGGACAAGTGGGATACTGGCACAACAACGGCAAGTGGAATAACGATTCCCGCGTCGTACCATCAGTATGCCTATCTTAGCGGGTCGCCAACGGTCGATCGAAACACACTGCAAATGCAGTCGATTATCGGTTCATTCATTGCAAATGGTAGCACCTACACCGGAACCGGTACGGGCTACCGTACCCTCACCAGCAACACGGTTTGCTGGAAGGGATCGGCAACCTGCTCCGGTGGCAGTTCAGCCAATCAGCAGCAGGGTTGGTACCTCGATCTTACCGATAGTCCAACTCCATCTACATACACGGGTGAAAGCGTAGTTTACAACCCGGTACTTGCACTGGGGGTAATCCAGGTGAACACTCGCATCCTGCCAAAGAACGTTGGACTGACCTGCACTGCCTCAGCGATAACTGGCTGGACTATGGCATTCAATCCACAGACCGGCGGGGCTATGAAACAGTCCTTCTTTGGTGACGTTAACCACAAGTTTGTTGCGGTCGGCGGGGGAATCGTCGGAGGTATCTCCACAGGAGCGACAGGTAGCCCGACCGTATTAGCGGATGGAACGAGGTACTACGACATCAGTCAGAGCACAAGTGCCTCCCCCACACCGCCACTATTCATTAACCGACCTGTTGGCGGCCAGGGTGGTCGCGTAACCTGGATTGAATTGCGTTAATATCTTCGCAAGGAGTAAAACTCATGCACTTCTACCTACATGTAAAGAAGGTGTTCTGTGATGACGTCAGTGAATGATTGTGCAGACGGAGGCAATAGAAGAGCCAGCGCTGGCTTCACCCTGATCGAACTATTGATCGTGGTAGCCATCATCGGCATTCTTGCGGCCTTTGCCTATCCGATGTACACCAATTACGTGCGCGAGGCACACCGCACGGCGGCCAAGACAGCACTCCTGGGGATCGCAGCACGCGAGGAACGCTATCACTCGACAAACAATGTGTATGCCACCAGCCTGAAGCAGCTAGGTTATGCGACCGCAATAGTGAGCGCCCCGGCCGGCGGCACATCGTATTATAACGTGAGTCTGGTTGCCACAACGACATCCACCGCCTATGCCGTACAGGCGATACCCACCGGCCCGCAGGTACAGGATACGGCCTGCGGCACTTTCACACTCAGCTCGCTCGGGCAAAAGACCACCACTGGCGGTGGCAGTGATTGCTGGTAATTGCGCCCGCTCTGCATAACGGCGCGGGCGGTATTGTTTGCATAATGCACCCCGTCCAGTGGCGTTTATCGACAAGGGACTCACGTCCTTCGCTACCCGGTTCAGTACCGTGCCGAGCGTATTCATAACACTGTGACAGCAGCAGTAGTAATAGTAATTATTATTATATTACAATAAGTTATAAACTACTCCCACAGATACGCTTACATTCCTCCCCTAAATCATCTTATACTTGACTTGAACCTCGCGTTCGTCTCAAGTAGTGCTCTAAAATAAACGAGACTATGCACTATAGGGACAAACCGCCGCTGATGACTACAAGAGTCAATATTATTGACCGGGTTCACATTGGATCAAGCGCTTATAGGGGAACATAGGAGTTATGGCGACACCGAACATACAGGTACCACTCAGTGGGCTTGCCCGGCGACTGGTGCATGATGGGCTGCTCGACGAGGCCAAGGTGCACCAGGCCAACGCCGCCTCACTCAAACAAAAACTCCCCTTAGTTAGCTACCTGGTCCAGAACAGGCTGCTCAAGGGCCGGGACATCGCCTTTTCGGCCGCCCTCGAGTTTGGTGTCCCGCTACTCGATATTACCGCGCTGGACCTGGAACTCGACGTCGTCAAACTGGTGGCGGAAAAGCTCATCCGCAAACACCGTGCACTGCCGCTGCACAAACGCGGCAATCGCCTGTTCATTGCCGTTTCCGACCCGACCAATCTGCAAGGTCTGGACGAGATCAAGTTCCACGTTGGCATGAGTACCGAGGCCATTCTGGTCGAGGACGACAAGCTCGCGCGCGCGATCGACAAGGCCATGGAGGATACCGACACCTCCATGGCCGAGTTGAACGACGCCGACCTGGATGATGTCGATTTCTCCGGTGAAGAGGACCAGGCGGCGCGCGGCGTGGTTGCTGAGTCCGAGGTTGACGATGCGCCCGTGGTGCGTTTCATCAACAAGGTGTTGCTCGATGCCATCAACCGCGGGGCATCGGATGTCCATTTCGAACCTTATGAAAAGACCTACCGGGTCCGCACCCGTCTCGATGGCATACTGGCGGAGGTCGCCTCGCCACCGGTGGCACTGGGTCCCAAACTCACCGCCCGTCTCAAGGTCATGTCACGGCTGAATATCGCCGAACGGCGCATCCCCCAGGACGGGCGCATCAAGCTCAGATTGTCCAAGAACCGCGCCATTGATTTTCGTGTCAACACCTGCCCGACCCTCTATGGCGAGAAGGTGGTCCTGCGTATCCTCGACCCGAGCAACGTACGAATCGGTGTCGAGGCGCTCGGCTACGAGGAGGAACAACAAAAGCTGTTCCTTGAGGCCATCCACAAACCCTATGGCATGGTACTGGTCACCGGCCCGACCGGGAGCGGCAAGACGGTTTCTCTGTATACCGCAGTGAATATCCTCAACCAGACCGGCGTCAATATTTCTACCGCCGAGGACCCCGTTGAAGTCAATATGCCCGGTGTCAATCAAGTCAATGTCAACCCGCACGTCGGTCTCAGCTTCGGCAGCGCGCTGCGCGCCTTCCTGCGCCAGGACCCGGACATCATCCTGGTCGGTGAGATTCGTGACCTGGAAACCGCCGAGATCGCCGTCAAGGCCGCCCAGACCGGTCACATGGTATTGTCCACCCTGCACACCAATGATGCGCCGCAAACCCTCACCCGTCTGGCGAATATGGGGGTGGCCCCGTACAACATCGCCTCGGCAGTACATCTCATCATCGCCCAGCGCCTGGCGCGACGGCTTTGCAACCACTGCAAGCAGCCCATCGATGTACCCCGCGATGCCCTGTTGAAAGAGGGTTTCAGCGAACAGGATATTGCAGAAAAGTTCACCGTCTACGGCCCGGGGGGGTGTGATCAATGCAATAGCGGCTACAAGGGCCGGGTCGGCATCTATCAGGTGATGCCGATCTCCGAGGCGATGGGGCTGCTCATCATGGAGGGCGGCAACGCCCTGCAACTTGCGAAACAGGCCAAGCGTGAAGGCGTCGCGGATCTGCGCACCTCCGGTCTGCGCAAGGTCAAGAGCGGGCTCATCAGCCTCGATGAAATCAACCGTGTAACCAAAGACTGAACACTATGGCGACAAAAACACTCAAACAAAGTACCTTCATCTGGGAAGGCAAGGATAAACGTGGAGAAAAGGTGCAGGGCGAGAGTCCCGGGCAGACGGTTGGCTTCGTCAAGGCAAACCTGCGCCGCCAGGGGATAAACCCGACCAAGGTAAAGAAAAAAGCCACACCGCTGTTCGGCAGTGGCGGCGGGAAACCCGTCACGGCAAAAGACATTGCCATCTTCAGCCGTCAGTTGGCCGTCATGATGTCTGCCGGCGTGCCGATAGTACAGGCCTTCGACATCATCGGTCGCGGCCACGAAAACAAGCGGATGCGCGAGATGCTCCTGTCCATCAAGGCGGATATCGAAGGTGGCAACACCTTGTCCGGTTCGCTGGCTAAATACCCGTTGCACTTCGATACCCTGTATTGCAGCCTGGTCAGCGCGGGTGAACACGCCGGTATCCTGGATACGCTGCTGGGTGAGATTGCCGCCTATAAAGAAAAAACAGAGGCCATCAAGGGCAAGATAAAAAAGGCACTCTTTTACCCCACTGCGGTGATCGTGGTGGCGTTTATCGTTATCGCCATTTTGATGATCTTTGTCGTCCCTCAGTTCGCCCAGCTTTTTGCTGGATTTGGTGCCAACCTGCCTGCACCCACTCTGATTGTAGTCGCCATCTCCAATTTCTTCGTTGCCTGGTGGTGGGTCATTTTTGGTGCCATAGGCGGCAGTATATACTTACTGATCTATTTCAAGAAACGCTCAAAGGCCTTCCAGCACTTTCTGGATCGTACAATGCTGAAAATACCTGTCATTGGCACCATATTGCGCAAGGCGGCGCTTGCCCGTTTTTCCCGCACGCTCTCTACCATGTTTGCGGCAGGGGTGCCCCTGGTCGATGCCATGGAGTCCGTCGCCGGAGCCGTCGGAAATATTGTCTACAGCAACACCATTTTGAAAATGCGCGATGAGGTCACGACGGGCACACAACTCAATGTCGCCATGCGCCAGGCCAGGCTCTACCCCAACATGGTGGTCCAGATGACTGCAATCGGTGAGGAGGCCGGTTCCCTGGACAACATGCTCGCCAAGGTCGCAGATTTTTACGAAGAAGAGGTCGACAATGCTGTCGATAGCTTGAGCAGTCTGATGGAACCGATGATCATGGCGTTTCTTGGCGTCGTCATCGGTGGACTCGTGATCGCCATGTACATGCCCATTTTCGAGATGGGCAAAGTGGTCAGTCAATAGTGACGCTACCTCGGGCCCCGCGCTGTCCTGACGGGCGGCGGAGGGTGAGTCCTTTCCTGCATCGCAAGAAAGGACCGCTACTGTGATTGCGCTGAGCGCACACTTCGACGCGGTAGTGGTCATCGCGGTTTTATTGGGACTCATCGTCGGCAGCTTTCTCAATGTCGTCATCTATCGCCTGCCAATCATGCTCAATCGGCAGTGGCGGGCACAGTGCGAGGAATACCTCGCACAGGAGGCAGATTCGACTCCCTGCGCCATCCACACGGCGCAGGCCCTGCCCGCCTTCAACCTGTCCACCCCCCGCTCACGCTGTCCGCACTGCAACAAACCGATCAGCGCACTCGAAAACATCCCCCTCCTGAGCTATCTGTTCCTGCGTGGTCACTGCCGGGGCTGTGGTGCACCGATCTCGGCATGTTACCCCTTGGTCGAGGCCTTCACCGCCCTGCTCTCGGGCATCGTCGTCTGGCAACTGGGACCAGGCTGGCCGGCGGTGGCAGGCTTGGTGCTGACCTGGGTGCTGATCGCCCTGGCATTTATTGATGCCGACCACCAGATCCTGCCCGATGATATGACCTTGCCGCTGATCTGGGCCGGCCTGGCGCTCAACATCAACGGCCTGTATACCGATCTCACCTCCGCGCTCATCGGTGCCATCGCTGGCTATCTGAGCCTGTGGCTGGTCTACCATGTCTTCCGCCTGCTCACCGGCAAGGAGGGCATGGGTTATGGCGATTTCAAACTGTTGGCCGCCCTGGGGGCATGGCTGGGCTGGCAGGCCCTGCCGATTATTATCCTCCTCTCCTCTCTCGTCGGCGCCGTGTTCGGTATTGTGCTGATCCTGTTCCACCGCCATGGCCGTGGCACCCCGATACCCTTTGGTCCGTATCTTGCCAGTGCCGGCTGGCTCGCCCTGCTCTGGGGACATACCATCAGTCAGGCCTATCTGCACTGGGCGGGAGTGTGACCCCTAAAACACGGTTGTACCCATCACTGATCACTTCCTGCTTTACTCCCCCCGATGTCCCCGCTACCCTTCGCTCATGCTGATTATCGGACTCACGGGGGGTATTGGCAGCGGAAAATCCACTGTCGCGACTCTATTCGCACAACGAGGTGTGCCCGTTGTCGATACCGACCAGCTGGCCCGTGATCTGGTGGAACCGGGCCAGCCCGCACTGGGTAACATTGTGGCCATCTTCGGGCAGGAGTTCATTGATGCGCGCGGGCGACTCGACCGGGCCCGGCTGCGCGAACACGTGTTCACCGATACCCGCGCACGCCGCCAACTGGAAGCCATACTGCACCCCCGCATCCGGGTAGCCGTCATGGACTGGCTGCACACTCAGGACGCCCCTTATGTCATCATAGAGGTTCCGCTCCTGCTGGAGGGCAATCTGACTGACCTCGCGGATCGCATTTTACTGGTGGACGCGGCACAGGCCGATCAGCGCGAGCGCACCCGCGCCCGCGATGGCCTCACCCGGACGCAGTTCGATGCCATCCTGTGCAGTCAGGCCAGCCGGGATGAACGCCTGGCTGCCGCAGACGACATCATCGACAATCAGGGCCCGGTATCGGCCCTCATCGCCCAGATTGCCGGACTGCACCGGCACTACACGGCCCTAGCAGGGCAAAACCGCTAACCCGGCAGTGTTGTGCCCTGCACACCGGATTTGCCAAGCGCGGCGAACTTGCAGACAATGGCACAGGTCATGGACAGTCACTCCCTTTCAGCCCGACACTTGCCGTGAGCAAACCTATCCTCTACGAACAACCCCTGAATGAGCGCATCCGGACCTTTCTGCGCCTGGAGTTCCTGTTTCGCCAGGCCGCACACCGTTTGCGTGGGGCCTCCGTCTGGGACAGCCGCACCACGCTTGCCAATCTGATGGACATTCTGTCGGTACTCACCCGCACAGATATGAAGACCGAGCTGCTCAAGGAACTGGAACGCCACCAGTCGGGACTCGCGCGCCTGCGCGAAATGGAGGGTGTCGATCAGACCCGCCTGGAGAGTATCCTGGGCGAACTCACTGTACACCAGCAACGGCTGCACACCAGCAAGGTCGCCCTGGGTCATCCACTGCGCAACAATGAATTCCTCACGACTATCCGCCAGCGCAGCAACGTCGCTGGTGGCACCAGCGATGTCGATCTGCCCGGGTATCATCTCTGGCTGCAAAACGATGCCCCGTCTCGCATCGAGCAACTGAGCACCTGGTACGCCAGTCTCGATGAAGTCCGCCTCCCCGTCGAGCTGCTGCTCGGCCTGGTGCGCGAGAGCAGTCGAGTACACAAACAACACGCGGTAGGCGGATTTTACCAACAACCTCTGGACAGCGGTGCCAGCTATCAGCTAATCCGGGTGGCATTACCCGCCGGTACCCCCTATTTCGCCGAAATCAGCGGCGGGCGCCATCGTTTCAGTGTCCGCTTCCTGCAGGCCCTGGATAATGCCCGCCCCCGCCAGATTGGCGAGGACGTGGATTTTCAACTCACCTGCTGCGCCTTATGAGTCCTATCGTAAAATGCCCGACCTGTGGCAAGGCGGTGGCCTGGACGACACACTCACGCTGGCGCCCGTTTTGCAGTGAACGCTGCCGACTTATCGATCTGGGTGCCTGGGCCGATGGGACACACCGCATCATCGGCGAGCGGGAAATGCGCGATGACGGGACTGACATACCCGACCCGAACTGCCCTGATGATGAGTGCTGAGCACTGCCCCTAGCCGACGGTGCTCTCCTCCCCCCACAAGGCGCGAATCGCCGCGATACCCTGGGCACCGTGCCCCCAGGCCGTATCGAGTTCTGCGGGTCCGACGCCGCCCAGGGCATAGACAGGAATCGTGGCCGGGGCGATCAGCGCATGGAATCCCGTCCATCCCAGCGTCGCCACACCCGGATGACTGCCTGTCGGCAAGACGGGACCCGCCACCACGAAATCACAGCCGATGTGCATCGCGTGCCGTAACTCGCCCGGAGTATGCACGGACGCAGCCACCCACTGCCCCTCTGGCAAGGGACGTGCATGACAGGCCAGCAGACGGGTGCTGGACAGGTGCACCCCGTCGGCCTCTAACGCCACCGCCTGGGCTGGTGTGGTATTGAGCAGCAAACGCGCGCCAAACGCATGGCATCGTACGCGCGCCTCGATGGCCAGCGCGGCGAAGTCTTCAGCGCACAAGCTGCTGGCACGCAACTGCACCAGACACACACCCGCCGCCAGTGCGCGATCGAGCCGGCGCAGCCCCTCTGCGGTATCAGCAAATGCACCGGTGATGAGATAGCGATCGGGTAGACGGGCAGCGCTGACGATGGCACGGTTGGCCGCTGGAAAGTGGAACTGCGCCAGCGCCGCGGGTGCCACCCAGCGCACCGGTTGCGCCTCCCGCCCCTGTGCCACACCCGCGTAGTCGGTCACGCGCCACACATCGAGCAGGACCGATGTGTGCACATAATCATGCACGAGGCGAATCAACGGCCGCGCTGCACGCAGGGCCACACCCAGTTCCTCGCCCAGCTCACGGCGCAGAGCCCGGTAGGCATCTTCACCCGGTTCGACCTTGCCACCCGGAAACTCCCACAACCCCCCTTGGTGCACCTGTGCGGGACGCCGGGCGATGAGCACCTGTCCCGTCGCATCCGTCATCACCGCGACGGCCACATGCACACGGCCCGGCCGATGGCTGACTGTGCGTTCGGGACGTGTCGGTGGCTCAGGTGCGGTAGTCCGCATTGATACGCACATAATCGTAGGAGAAATCACAGGTCCAGATCCGCGTGCAGGCCTGGCCTCGGGCCAGCTCGATGCGCACGGTGATGGCCTCACGCGCCATGATCGCCTGCCCCTGTGCCTCGGTATAATCGGCCGCTCGCGCGCCACCACGCACGATGCAGGCCTCATCGAGGAAAATCTGCACCGCCTCCAGCTCAAGTTGTACTACGCCGGCACGGCCCACCGCCGCCAGTATGCGCCCCCAGTTCGGGTCTGCGGCAAAAAAGGCGGTCTTGACCAGCGGTGAATGTGCCACGGTATAGGCCACCTGGGCACATTCAGCCTCATCATGCCCACCGTTCACTTCGACGATGATCAGCTTGGTCGCCCCCTCGCCATCACGCACTATGGCCTGCGCCAGGTGCTCGCAGACCGCAATCACGGCTGCACTCAAGGTACGGTAGCCAGGACTGTCGGCCACAGTGATTTCGGCATGGAGACTGCGTCGCGTCGCCACCAGCAGGCAGGCATCATTGGTCGAGGTATCACCATCGACGCTAATGCGGTTAAACGAGCGCGCCACCGCCTCGGCCAGGCAGCGCTGTAGCAAGGTCTGACTGATACAGGCATCGGTGGCGATGTAGGCCAGCATGGTGGCCATGTCCGGGCGAATCATTCCCGCGCCCTTCGCCATGCCGGTCACGGTCACGCGCTGACCATCGATATCAATCACCCGGGAGATGCCCTTGGGGCGAGTGTCCGTGGTCATGATACCCCAGGCCGCCTCTTCCCAGCCGTCCTCGGACAGCGCGGCCCAGGCTACAGGCAGGCCAGCGAGGATCTTTTCAACCGGTAGGGCTTCACCGATCACCCCGGTGGAAAACGGCAGCACCGCCTGCACAGCAACGCCAGCAATCTCCGCCACGCACTGACAGCAACGCTGCGCATCGTCGATCCCGGCCGCCCCGGTACCGGCGTTAGCATTACCGGTATTGATGACAAGACAACGCGGTGTGCTGTGGGCGAGATGACGACGTGCAAGGATGACCGGTGCTGCACAAAAGGCATTGCGGGTAAACACCGCTGCAACCCGAGTGCCCTCAATCAGGTCCATGATCACCAGGTCACGGTGTGCGGGTTTCCTGATACCCGCGCGCGCGCTACCCAGACGCACGCCGGGTACGGACAGCAGAACGGGCAAGGGATCATGACCAACAGGCATGGGCTGACTCAGAATAAGGCCGTGACTGGAAACCGCATGCGGCCTGTGGCTAGGTCAGCTTGCCGTGGCATTGTTTGTACTTCTTGCCGGACCCGCAGGGACACGGCTCGTTGCGCCCGACCTTGCGCCCTTCGCGTACAAACGGCGTATGCTGCTCCCCGCCCTCGTCCTCCTCACCAGGTCCAGACAAGGCGCTGGCCTCGGCATGCTGGAATTGCATCGCAGCGGGCCGGTTGCGCCGTTGCGACTCCATGGCCTCAACATCATCCTCGCTACGCACCTGAATCTTGGTGAGAATGCCGATTACCTCGTGTTTTATGCGATCGAGCATGTCCGAGAACAAGGCGAAAGATTCGATCTTGTATTCCTGCTTGGGGTCCACCTGTGCATAACCGCGCAAATGAATGCCCTGGCGCAGATAATCCATGGCGGCCAGGTGGTCCTTCCACTGGGTATCCAGAACCTGCAGCATCACCTGCTTCTCAACATGGCGCATGACCTCGGCGCCGACCAGTTCCTCCTTCTCGGCATAGGCCGTATCGACGGCCTGCATGATGCGCTCGCGCAGGGTTTCCTCGTGCAACGTCTCATCGTGCTCCAGCCAGTGACGGATGCCGAGTCTGAGGCCGAACTCGCCGTCCAGCGTTTCTTCCAACCCGGGTACATCCCACTGTTCCTCCATACTCTGCGGTGGAATGCAGGTCCCGATGGTGGCCGTGATCACATCGCCGCGGATGGCTTGAATCGTCCCGGAGGCATCCTCTGCGGCCATGAGTTCGTTGCGCTGCTCGTAGATGACCTTGCGCTGGTCGTTGGCGACATCATCATATTCGAGTAGCTGCTTGCGAATATCGAAATTATGACCTTCCACCTTGCGCTGGGCATTCTCGATGGCCTTGCTGACCCAGGGGTGTTCAATGGCCTCACCTGACTTCATGCCCAGCTTCTGCATGAGCGTGGCGACCCGCTCGGAGGCGAAGACACGCATCAGGTTGTCTTCCAGCGACAGGTAAAAGCGGCTGGAACCCGGATCGCCTTGACGCCCGGAACGCCCGCGCAACTGGTTGTCGATACGCCGTGACTCGTGACGCTCGGTACCGATGATGTGCAGGCCACCCACTGCCAACACCTGATCGTGGCGTTTTTTCCACTCGCTGCGTATGCGTTGCGCCGTCACCTCATCGACGTCGCCCAGGGCTGCCAACTCGCTTTCCAGCGAACCGCCGAGCACGATATCGGTACCGCGACCGGCCATGTTGGTGGCAATGGTCACGGCGCCCGGGCGCCCGGCCTGGGCGATGATCTCGGCCTCGCGTTCGTGTTGCTTGGCGTTGAGCACCTCGAACTTGAGCTGGTCTTTTTTGAGCACACTGGCCAGGTACTCGGAGACCTCAATCGAGGCGGTACCGACCAGCACCGGCTGACCCCGGGAATAGCAATCCTTGATATCCTCGACCACCGCATCGAACTTTTCACGCTGGGTAAGATAAACCTGATCGCCGCGTTCATCACGGATCATCGGTTTGTGGGTAGGAATGACCAGGACCTCCAGACTGTAAATTTGCTGAAATTCGTAGGCCTCGGTGTCCGCCGTCCCGGTCATGCCCGAAAGTTTGTCGTACATACGGAAATAATTCTGGAAGGTAATCGAGGCCAGAGTTTGATTCTCCTGCTGAATCGCCACTCCCTCCTTGGCCTCCACGGCCTGGTGCAGACCATCGGACCAGCGCCGACCCTGCATGGTGCGGCCGGTAAATTCATCGACGATCACCACCTGACCCTCCTGCACGATGTAGTCCACATCAAACTGAAACAGGGCGTGGGCACGCAGACCCGCGTTGATGTGGTGCATCAAGCCGATATGGGTGGCATCGTAGAGACTTGCGCCCTCGGCCAGCAGGCCGATCTTGGCCAACAAATCCTCGATATGTTGATGACCCTCTTCGGTGAGATAGACCTGTTTTGCCTTTTCATCGACGCTGTAGTCACCCGGACCCTCTTCTTCTTCCTGCTTGACCAGCGCGGGAATAAGGGCATCGATCTTGGCATACAGATCGGAGCTGTCATCAGCGGGACCCGAGATAATGAGCGGGGTACGCGCCTCGTCGATGAGGATCGAATCCACCTCATCGACAATCGCGAATCCCAGAGAACGCTGCACCTTGTCATCGCTACTGAAGGCCATGTTGTCGCGCAGATAATCAAAACCGAACTCGTTGTTGGTCCCGTAAGTGATATCTGCGGCATAGGCCGCCTTCTTGTCCTCGAAAGACATATTCGCCACGATCACGCCGGTGCTCAGCCCGAGAAAACCGTACAGACTGCTCATCCACTGCGCATCGCGCTGCGCCAGATAATCATTGACGGTGATGACATGGACGCCTGTTCCCGCCAGCGCGTTCAAATAGGCCGCCAGCGTCGCGACCAGAGTCTTGCCTTCACCCGTGCGCATTTCTGCAATTTTGCCCTGGTGCAGCACCATGCCGCCAATGAGCTGAACATCATAGTGGCGCATACCCATGACGCGCTTGCCCGCCTCGCGCACCGCCGCAAAGGCCTCAGGCAGAATATCATCGAGGCTGGCGCCCTGGGTCAGACGTTCGCGGAAATCCAGCGTTTTCTGCTTAAGCGCCTCCTCGGACAACGCGCCCATAGCGTCTTCGAACGCGTTGATCTGCGCGACCACCTTGGCCATGCGTTTGACCACTCGCTCGTTGCGACTGCCAAACATCTTGCTGAACATCTTCGTAACCATATCGTGCCTGTCCTTACTTGCCTTCGCTGGCGCTCGCCATGACCCTCGGGTCCGGCCTGCACCCACGCATCACCCGACCCATGAAGCGTACTATTCTACCTCAGCCCCGCAACATTTTCTCCCCCGTCACGGTCCTGTTCCACTACGCATGGCCCTGCCGACACCCGTCCAGTCGCGCCCGCACGGGGGAGTCCGAACGCGGCCCCCCCGCGGCATGCGCAGTAGCGCTGGCGTTCCCAAGCGGCATAGATGGCAAACAGATGGGTCTATCAGGCCCCCCATCCCCCGTATGGCTCTGGATTTTCCCGGATTTTCTTGGTAGCAAAGACGCGACATACGGCAGTACATCTGTGACGAAAAAAAGAAGGTATGCAGGGCAGAGAAGGGAGACGAGGCGGGGGAAAAGAAGAAGGTCAATTGTTCGCGGCTTCAACGTACCTGATGGGGTTCACCGCCCGACCCCGGTAGCGTACTTCAAAATGCACATGTGGACCCGTCGAGCGCCCCGTGCTGCCCATCTTGGCAATGATCTGGCCCTTCTTCACCAGTTCTCCCACCTTGACCAGCAATTTCTCATTATGCCCATAGCGTGTGGCATAGCCGTTACCATGATTGATCTCGACCAGATTTCCGTAACCCGCCAGCTTACTGGCCCAGGTCACCACCCCTGCGGCCACCGCTCTGACATTGGTTCCCATTCTACTGGCAAAATCAATACCGGGATGGAACATCTGGCGCCCGGTGAAGGGGTCCGTGCGCATGCCATAGAGCGAGGATATCCAGCCGTTGCGGATAGGCCGTCCGGAGGGGGTCACCTCGGCCCGCACGTTACGGTTCATGAGCATACTTTCCAGCACATGGAGCTTCTGCGCACGATCACTAATCTGGGCGGAGAGTGCGTTGAGTGAGTGCAGAAAATCGGGCATGGTAATGGCATGGCCGAGGCTGCTGCCGGTGGGGCCACCCCGGCCGGGGGGATTCTCGAAATCAAACTCGCCCTTGCTAAGCTTGGCCATCGTGGTCAGACGCTCGCCCAGGGCATCGAGGCGAATGACATGGGCCTGTATCTGCCCCAGTTTCAATGCCAGGGCATTCATATTGTCCGTCGCAGACCGGGTCGCCACTTCGATTTTTTTGTGCTGCGCTTCCAACTCGGTGCGCAGTGCCAGGGTATAGGTTTGCGGATGCGCCCTCGCCCCACGCAAACCCAGTTGGTAACCGGCATACAGCAACACCGCCGGCATCAACACGATGGCCACCAGGAAAAAGCTCAGCAGCCGCGCCCGATTCAGGGTAATGCAACCCGAACTGCCGAATCGCCTGTTCAGTAGTATGATATTCATGTCGGTGTCAGATCCGCCGGAATATTTTTGTGAACCTACTGTTATTTCGTGCGTAAGCTATCAAACTTTAGCCCTTTACGGTCCGACCAGATGAAATCATCGATTCCACTGCACATGCTGCTATCCACCGCCTCCGGCGATCTGTCGGGTACGCTGCGCCGTGCCCGACAACTGCAACGAGCGGATCAGGCACTGCAACACCGGCTGGGCGCAGTACTCACCGGACACTGCCATGTGGCCAATATCCGCGGCACGACGCTGGTTCTACAGGTCGACTCCGCAACCTGGGGCGCACGGCTGCGCTACCAGATACCCAGCCTGCAACGCCAGTTGAAGGCCTCACGGGCCTTCAGCGCCATCCATGACATCGAGGTAACTGTTCGCCCGCGCGGCAGCGCAGACAGGCGCTCGGACCCGGATCGGGTACCGCGCCGGGCCAGACTGTCCTCCCAGGCCGCCGCGCTCATCGCCACGGTGGCCAATACAACCGCAGATCCCGCGCTGCAGGCGGCGCTGCGCCGTCTGGCCTCACGCAGCAGGGACAACTGACACCCCCGTTGCTAATCGGGACTCAACCCACCTGTACGGGTTGCATGTAGGAGATTGGCGCCTTTTCCGGATCATCAAAGGTCACCAGTTCCCAGGCGCCTGCCTCTGCCAGCAAGGCACACAACAGACGGTTGTTCAGTGCATGGCCGGACTTGTAACCACTAAATGCACCGATCAGGCTGCGACCCAGCAGATACAGATCACCAATGGCGTCGAGGATCTTGTGTTTAACGAACTCGTCTTCATAGCGCAGCCCGTCATCGTTGAGAATACGATAGTCATCCACCACGATGGCGTTGTCCAAACTGCCTCCGAGGGCGAGATTATTGGCGCGCAGCGATTCGAGTTCGTTCATGAACCCAAAGGTACGCGCGCGGCTGACTTCCTTGACAAAGGAGGTCGTGGAGAAGTCCACCTCCGCTGTCTGGCTCCGACCCTTGAACACGGGGTGATCAAAGTCGATACTGAATGATACCTTGAAACCATCGAAAGGGTCGAAACGTGCCCATTTGTCGCCATCTTCTACGATCACCGCACGATTAATGCGAATAAAATGCTTTGGTGCAGCCTGGTCCTCAATGCCCGCGGACTGGATGAGAAACACAAACGGTCCCGCACTGCCATCCATGATGGGCACTTCCGGCGCACTCAGATCGATGTAGGCATTGTCGATTCCCAGACCGGCGAAGGCCGACAGCAGGTGTTCGACAGTGGAGATACGCACCTTTCCCTTTACCAGGGTCGAAGACAGCGTGGTATCGCCCACATTCTCTGCGGTGGCCGGGATCTCGACGGGCGGAGAAAGATCGATACGCCGAAAAACGATACCGGTATCAGGCGCGGCGGGGCGCAGAGTCAAATATACTTTTTCACCTGTGTGCAGGCCGACACCCGTCGCCCTGATCACGTTTTTTAATGTGCGTTGTTTGATCACCTAATATTTTCCCTGAAAATAGAGATCCAGATTGACCGTATTCTGGCTGGATAGAACCCACAGTCCAAACCTGCGGACGCGACACAACACCCGCTTACAGCGTAAAAACCTGAAGAATAGTACGCTAAATCACCACTTCCGGCAACTTGATACCTTATCGTCAAGTTTCACCGAAACCTGAGCGTCCGCCCACAGGTAGTATTGAAATGTGTGAACTGGCGCGTCCCCTTCAGACGGTTTCACGACACCTGCCACACTTCTCCTGCCTTGCGGGTCAGGCCCGATACCGCCCTCAGTCTGCCTGGCGACGCAGGAAGGCCGGAATATCGAGATAGTCCAGACTGCCTGTCTCGGTGTCCTTGGCATACCCCTTGTCAGCCGCCACCTTGTTGCGGATGACCGTTGGGCGCTCAAGTCGACCGTAATCGACATCCTCGATCGGCGTTGTGTCGACCACCAGTTTGACCGGTCGCTCCCCTACTGCCACCTGACCCAGACCGGTGGCCACCACCGTCACCCGTAGTTCACCCGTCATCTCGGGGTCGATCACCGTGCCCACAACCACGGTAGCGTTCTCCGAGGCGAAAGACTTGATAGTGTTGCCGACCTCCTCGAACTCACCGATGGACATGTCCATGCCGGCCGTGACATTGACCAGGATACCCCGTGCGCCAGCCAGATTTACGTCTTCGAGCAACGGACTGGCGATGGCCGCCTCAGCCGCTTCGCGAGCGCGCTCTTCACCGGCTGCCTTGCCGGAACCCATCATCGCCATGCCCATCTCGGACATCACGGTACGCACGTCGGCAAAGTCGACATTGATCAAGCCCGGGCGGGTGATCAATTCGGCAATGCCCTGCACAGCGCCGAGCAGCACGTCATTGGCCGCCTTGAAGGCATCCAGCAGACTCACGTTTTTGCCCAGCACGGTCAACAACTTCTCATTGGGAATGGTGATCAACGAATCCACGTAGCCCTTGAGTTCATCGACACCCTGCAGGGCCACATCCATGCGCTTGCGGCCCTCGAAGGGAAAGGGCTTGGTGATCACCGCCACGGTGAGTATGCCCATCTCCTTGGCTATCTGGGCCACAATGGGCGCACCACCGGTGCCCGTGCCCCCGCCCATACCCGCGGTGATGAACACCATGTCCGCTCCGTCCAGGATCTCCTCGATACGTTCGCGATCCTCCAGCGCGGCCTGACGGCCAATCTCGGGATTTGCGCCTGCGCCCAGCCCCTTGGTAATGGTGCTGCCCAGTTGCAGCACCGTACGGGCCGAGGCATGTTTCAGTGCCTGGGCATCGGTATTGGCCGCGATGAAGTCCACGCCTTCCAGATTCTGGGCGACCATGTGTTCCACCGCATTGTTGCCACCGCCGCCAACACCCACGACCTTAATGACAGCGTTCTGCGTACAGGCATCCATCAGTTCGAATGTCATATCAATCTCCTCGTTCGTCTGTCGTATCGTAAAATTGCATTGAATTCACCAGGACGCTCAGAAATTGCCCTGAAACCAGCTCTTCATGCGCCGCCACACCCCCTGCATACCACCACCCGATATCATCTCCGAAATTTGCACACCACCACGATTCTGGTGTCCGAACAGCAACAACCCCACACCGGTGGAATAAATCGGGTTACGCACCACATCCACCAGCCCCGCCACATACTGCGGCAGTCCCAACCGCACGGGCATATGGAATATCTCCTCGGCCAGATCCACCGCCCCCTCCATCTTCGAACTCCCGCCGGTCAGCACCACGCCGGCCGCACACAGGTCCTCGAAACCGCTACGCCGCAGCTCCGCCTGAATCAGCGTGAACAACTCTTCGTAGCGCGGTTCAACCACCTCGGCCAGGGTCTGGCGGGCCAGGCGACGGGCCGGGCGATCCCCCACGCTGGGTACCTCGATGGTCTCATCCGCACTGGCCAGTTGGGTCAACGCACAGGCGTACTTGAGCTTGATCTCCTCGGCGTACTGGGTCGGTGTGCGCAGTGCAACGGCAATATCGTTGGTGACCTGATCCCCAGCGATGGGGATCACGGCGGTGTGGCGAATCGCCCCGTCGGTAAACACCGCGATATCGGTCGTACCGCCACCTATGTCCACCAGGCACACACCCAGTTCCTTCTCGTCATCGGTCAATACCGCATAGCTGGAGGCGAGCTGTTCGAGGATGATGTCATCGACCTCCAGCCCACAACGGCGCACGCACTTGATAATGTTCTGCGCCGCACTCACCGCACCGGTGACCATGTGCACCTTGGCCTCCAGGCGCACCCCGGACATACCCACTGGCTCGCGGATACCCTCCTGGGCATCGATGATGAATTCCTGAGGCAAAATGTGGAGAATCTTCTGATCCGCCGGAATCGCCACCGCTCGGGCCGCATCGATGACCCGTTCCACATCGGCATGGGTTACCTCCTTGTCGCGGATGGCGACGATGCCGTGTGAGTTCAGGCTGCGGATATGACTGCCCGCAATGCCGGCACAGGCCGAGTGGATATGACAGCCGGCCATCAGTTCGGCCTCCTCCACTGCACGCTGGATGGACTGGACCGTTGACTCGATATTGACCACCACGCCCTTTTTGAGGCCGCGCGAGGGGTGCGAGCCGATGCCGATCACCTCGACCACATTGCCTGGCGCAATCTCGCCCACGATGGCTACCACCTTGGATGTGCCGATATCCAGACCGACGATCAGATTTTTTTCCGTTTTCTTCGACATTGCTCTCTTCTCCGACCCGCCTTGGCGGGTCATCACTTTACACACCGTGTGGACCGCATCCATGCACGTAAACCCGTGTACCCGCTCAGCCCTGTCCTGTTGTCGTCCCGGGCTTCCACAGCACGGCAAAACCATTGGTGTAGCGCAGGTCCACCCGCACGATATCCTGTTGTCGGCTGACCAGCACCCGCGGCCAGACTTCCACGAAACGGTGCAGCCTCACCAAGCTATCCGCACGTCCAAGTACCAGTTCCATACCGTTATCCAGTTGCACCGACCAGGCACGCCGTGCGTTCTGCATCAGACGTGCTACCTTCAACCCCAGTGGCCGGAGCATGGCCCGTACCTCACGGTAGCGCGCGCTCATCATCGCCTCGCTGCCCACCGGCCCGATCAGTTCTGGCAGCCCGGCGGGATCGCTACCCGCAGGCGGCTGGAACAGCTTGCCCTGCACATTGATCAGTCCCCCCGCACCCCAACGCGCGAGCGGGTGTTGTTCATTCACATCGATGGCCACGGTTGCAGGCCAGATCCGCCGTACCGAGGCAGACGCGACCCAGGGCATCTGTTTGATGCGCCGCTGCACGGCATCGACATTCACACCGAAAAATCCGCCGCGCAGCATACCCACCACCTGAGTACGCACCTGCTCAGCGCTCACGTGGTGAAAGCGGCCTTCCACCCGCACTGTGGTGATGGGCAGTGTCGCCGGAGTGAGCAGCGCCACCATGCCCCAGGTCAGCAGTGCCAATCCCGCCATCACCCCCGACCACATACCCAGGCGCCCGGCGATGAACCGCACATCCGGACCCCGACCACTGACGGTTTCACACAAATGGGCTTGCTGGCGTTTAGCCACCATGACCGGTCTCCCCCTGCGTCCACCGACCGTCGGGATCGGGCGCCCCGGCCTGCTCGCGGTGCGGCACCAACGTCTGGCACAGGATGCGCCAGACCAGGGCCTCAAAATCCAGTCCCGCCCCTCGCGCCGCCATCGGCACCAAGCTGTGGTCGGTCAGGCCCGGGACCGTATTCACCTCGATCAACCAGGGCGCGCCGATTGCATCGACCATCAGATCTACCCGTCCCCAGCCCTGCCCCCCCAGTGCTTCAAAGGCACGCAGGGCCAAGTCCTGCAGTCCCTGTTCGTCCTCGGCGGACAGGCCGCAGGGGCAGTGATAACGGGTATCGTTCGTCTCGTACTTCGCCGCATAGTCATAAAAGGCATGTGGCGTCTCCAGGCGAATCAGCGGTAAGGCCGCCTCACCCAGGATGCCAACGGTATACTCCGTCCCCGCGATCCAGCGTTCGGCCAGCACACTCGGGTCATAACCAACCGCTGCGGTATAGGCCGCTGGCAGCACCGACGCGGTGTCGACCTTGGCCATGCCGATACTGGAACCCTCGCAGGACGGCTTGACCATCAGCGGCAGACCCACCTGCGCGGCGATCTGCTGCGGATCAAAACCCGGGTGCAATACGGCAAACGCCGGGGTCGACAGCCCGAGGCCCTGCCAGAGCCACTTGGTTCGCAGCTTGTCCATCGACAGGGCCGAGGCCAGCACACCACTGCCGGTGTACGCAATACCGGCCAGGTCCAGCGCGCCCTGTACCACCCCATCCTCACCGCCGCGCCCATGCAGGGCGATAAAGACACGCTCGAAGCCACCGGCCTTGAGCGCGCTCACCACCCCCCGATCGGCATCGATACCCTGAACATCCACACCACATGCCTGCAAGGCGCCGAGCACCGCTGCACCGGATTTGAGCGAAACTGCACGCTCGGCCGACTCGCCACCCATGAGCACGGCCACTTTGCCGAAGTCTCGTGCCTGCACGGTGGCCATCATGCCGAAGCCCCCGTGCGCAGGGTGTCGCCAACAATGCGCACCTCACGCTGCAGGCGCACGCCATGGCGCACCTCGACCTCAGCGGCCACCTCGGCGATCAGGGCCTCGACCTCGGCGCTGGTGGCGGTGCCGGTGTTGATAATGAAATTGGCATGCTTGTCCGACACACAGGCCCCGCCCCGACACTGCCCCTTCAGACCACTGGCCTCGATAAGCCGTGCCGCGTGATCGCCGGGCGGATTACGAAACACCGAACCGGCACTGGCCCGCCGAGTGGGCTGGCTCGCACCACGCCGCGCCAGCAACGCCTTGATCCGTTCCTGCCCGGCCTGCATTTCGCCCGGTTGCAGATGCAACACCCCGGCCAGAAACCACTCACTCTCGGGACCCTGCACGCTGCGATAGGCCACCGCGAAATCGCGCGCCGGGCGCTCGCGAACTCGCCCGCAACGGTCTACGGTCTCGACCCGCTCGACACACTCCCAGGTCTCGCCGCCGAAGGCCCCGGCGTTCATCGCCAGAGCACCGCCCAGCGTACCGGGGATACCCGCGAGAAATTCCGCCCCGTGCAGACCACCCCGGGCACAGAACTTTGCCACCTTGGGACAGGCCACGCCGACCTCTACCCGCACCCGTTCGGCACCGACACGGCTCAGGGTGCTCAGCGCACCGCTGGTGCAGATGACTGTGCCGCGCAACCCACCGTCACGCACCAGAAGATTACTGCCCAGCCCCAACCAGAACAGCGGCTCATCGCCCGGAAGTTGCTCCAGGAAGGCCACGAGATCGACGCTGTCCGCCGGCACATAGAAGCGATCCGCCGGCCCCCCCAGGCGCCAAGAGGTATGGCGGGCCAGTGGCTCGTCGAGGCGCAACGTACCGCGCAGGGGTCTGTGCTCCTTTGGCGTTATCATGGTTTGTGCCGTACCCCCCCCGCAGGGTTCGGGCGACGCGGCCCCACCGGGGACGATCGCGGGCTCACACTCACCAGAGCGGTCCCGCCCTCCGGGTTCCTGGGCGGCGACGTCCAGGCCGACAGGCGGCTGTGCAATGATTCACCACACCCCATGTGCAGAGTCCGGTTCATACCTTTCATGCCTCCTCTCCCCTCGTCGCTGGTGGCCAACGTTGCGCCAGCTCCGCACTCGCGCCACCAATGCTGCCAGCCCCCAGGGTCAACAACACATCCCCGTCACGCAATACGCCCGTCAAGGTGGCGGGCAACTCCGCTACCGTAGAGACAAAAACCGGTTCGACCTGCCCACGCAGACGGATGGCCCGTGCCAGGCTACGGCCATCGGCACCGGCAATCGCTGCCTCACCCGCCGGATAGACATCCAGCAACACCAGCACATCCACCTCGCAGAGGACCTGGGTAAAGTCCTCGAACAGGTCCCGGGTGCGGGTGTAGCGGTGTGGCTGAAAGGCCACGACCAGGCGGCGTTGCGGCCAACCAGCCCGCAGGGCCTGCAAGGTGGCTGCCACCTCACGCGGGTGATGGCCATAATCATCGACCAGCATCACCCGGCCGGCGGGTGTGGCCAGTTCCCCGTAACACTGGAAGCGCCGGCCGATGCCCTGGAACTCCGCCAGGGCCCGTTGGATGGCGCCATCCTCCACGCCCAGTTCCCGGGCGATGGCGATGGCCGCCATGGCATTGAGCACGTTGTGCAGGCCGGGCATATTCAATGTCACCGGCAGGGTCTCGTGCTTGCCGGAACGCGATGTGTGGCGCACCACTTTGAAGTGGGTGCGTACCCCCTCCTGGGTGATATCAATCGCGCGCAGATCGGCGGCCTCACCCGTGCCATAACTGCGCACCGGTTTGGCAATCGACGCCAACAGCGCGCGCACCACCGGGTCATCGATGCACATCACCGCCAGCCCATAGAAAGGCAAGTGGTGGAGAAACTCACGAAAGGTCGCCTTGAGCCGTTCGAAGTCGCCGCCATAGGTCTCCATGTGATCGGCATCGATGTTGGTCACCACCGCCATCACCGGCTGCAAATGCAGGAAAGAGGCATCGCTCTCGTCCGCCTCGGCCACGAGATAGCGGCTGGCGCCGAGGCGTGCATGGGCCCCGGCGCTGTTCAGCCGCCCGCCGATGACAAAGGTCGGATCCAGTCCCCCCTCGGCCAGCACACTGGCGATCAGGCTGGTCGTGGTGGTCTTGCCATGGGTCCCCGCCACCGCAATGCCATAGCGGAAACGCATCAGCTCGGCAAGCATCTCGGCGCGCGGGATGACAGGGATGCGCACGGCGCGGGCGGCCAGCACCTCGGGATTATCGACCTTCACCGCACTGGAGATCACCACCACGTCGCTCCCGACAATATGCTCCGGGCCGTGCCCCAGGCTGATCTGTGCACCCAGTGCCGCCAGCCGGCGGGTCACCGCGTTCTCCTGCATGTCCGAACCGCTCACCTCATAGCCCAGATTGAGCGTGACCTCGGCGATACCGCCCATACCCACACCGCCGATGCCCACAAAATGGATCCGCCGCACCCGTCCCATGGCCGGTACGGCAGGATGCGGGTAAGCCGCGGCAGGGGAGCGAGGTATCTCAGGCACAGGCCACCTCCAGGCAGCGTTGTGCGACCTCACGGGTCGCTTCAGGATAGGCCAGACGGTGCGCAGCAATCGCCATCTGCGCCAGACGCGCCCGGCCCTGTTCACCTGCCAATTCGGTCAACAACCGTTGCAGCGCCGCCACGTCCAGATCACGCTGCGGGATCAGGAAGGCTGCACCCGCCTCGCTCAGATAACGGGCATTGGCGCTCTGGTGGTCATCCACTGCATAGGGGTAGGGCACCAGCAAGGCCGCTACACCGACCCCGGCCAGTTCGCTAACCGTCAATGCACCCGCACGGCAGACCACCAGATCGGCCCAGGCATAAGCCGCCGCCATATCGTCGATAAAGGGCTCCACCCGGGCGTCCAGGCCGGCACGGGTATACCCGGCACGGGCCTCCTCAAGCAGACGATTCCCCGCCTGATGCCAGACCTCGGGGCGCACTCCGTCGGGCAGAGTGGCCAGTGCCGCCGGCATCACCGTGTTGAGGGCACGGGCACCGAGGCTGCCACCCACCACCAGCACCCGCAGGCGCCCACTGCGGCATGTGTAACGGGTCTGCGGCGCCTCCAGGGCAGTAATGCCGGTGCGCAGCGGATTGCCGGTGATACATGCGTCCCGGCCCAACCGGGTAGCGGGGAAGGCCACCATCACCCGACAGGCCAGCGGCGCAAGCAGGCGGTTGGTCAACCCGGCAATGGCATTTTGTTCATGCACCAGCAGGGGACGGCGCAGCAGCCAGCTCATCACCCCGCCCGGCCCGGTGACGAATCCCCCCATGCCCAGCACAACAGCAGGTCGACGACGCGCCAGCACGCCGCCGGCCTGTACCAGCGCCAGGGTCAACCTGAAGGGGGCCAGCAACCAGCCCATCCAACCCTTGCCACGCAGGCCACCAATGCTGATGTAGTCGATCGGGAAGCCGGCACGGGGCACCAATCGTGACTCCAGGCCACGCCGTGTGCCCAGCCAGCTCACCTCGGCGCCCTGCGTGCGCAACTGCTCGGCCACCGCCAGTGCGGGCATGACATGCCCACCGGTGCCCCCGGCCATAATCAGGATACGCACCCTCTGTCCGCCGTTCATCGCCGCCTCTCCGCACCGGCCTGTGCCCACGCCGTTCGGGCCTGCCCCTGATCGTCGGCTGCATTCTCCAGTCCCACCCGCAACAGCATGGCCACGGCCAGACACATCACCACGATACTGCTGCCACCGTAGCTCATCAGCGGCAGAGTCAGCCCCTTGGTCGGCAGTACCCCCATGTTGACACCAATATTGATAAAGGCCTGTAGCCCAATCCACAGGCCCAGCCCATAGGCGAGATAAGCGCCAAACAGACGGCCGCTACGCTCGGCACGGCGCCCGATGATCAGCGCCCGCCCAACCAGCACGCTGAACAGGCCGATGACAATCACCGCCCCGACCAGGCCGAGTTCCTCGGCCAGTACGGCGAACAAAAAATCGGTGTGTGCCTCGGGCAGGTAAAACAGCTTCAACACACTGGCACCCAGCCCTACGCCAAACCACTCGCCACGACCAAAGGCGATCAGGGCCTGGGTGAGCTGGAAACCGCTGCTGTAGGGGTTTGCCCAGGGGTTGAGGAAGGTGGTCAGACGTGCCATGCGGTACGGTGAGGAGACCGCCAACACCATCAGGACCGCCACCATGAAACCCAGCAGCAGCAGGAACTGCCACCAGCGCACCCCACCCAGCCACATCAGCCCGAGGGCGGTGGCCAGCATGACCACCGCCGCACCGAAATCCGGCTCCACGAGGAGCAGCAGGACCATGATCGACAACAGGACCATTGGGCGCAGAAAACCGCTCATCGCCGTGCGCACCTCGGCCGAGCGGCGCACCAGATAACCGGCCAGATAGACCACACTGAACAGTTTGGCCAGTTCCGAGACCTGCAGATTGATGGGTCCCAGCGCCATCCAACGCGTACTGCCATTGACGGACCGACCAATCCCTGGCACCAGTACCAGCGCCAACAGCAGGATGCTGAACAATATCAGCACCATGCCATAACGCTCCCAAAGCACAGTGGGTACCCGCAACATAATCAGTCCCGACACCATGCCGACAACAATGTACAGACTCTGTCGGTCGAAAAAGTAAAACGGTTGACCCCACTCGCGGCTGGCCATGGTGATCGAGGCCGAACACACCATGACCAGACCCAATCCGAGCAGCACCAGGGCGCTACCCAGCAACCAGGGATCGAGTCGGCGCAGCACGGCCACGGTCTCATCGCGCTGATGGCTGAACACGGACAGGGGGGCCGCAGACAGGGTCATGCGCACACCGCCCGCGCCGCCTCGGCAAAACACTCACCGCGATGTTCAAAGCCGCGGAACATATCAAAACTGGCACAGGCCGGTGACAGCAATACCGCATCACCGGACCGGGCAAGGTTCGCCGCAGCACTCACCGCCGCCGCCATATCGCTGGCATGGACCACCGGGACCACCGCATCCAGCGCTCGCTCGACAGACCCGGCATCCTCTCCCAGCACAACGACCGCACGGGCCTTCGCCGCCGCTGCCGCGCGCAACGGGGTAAAATCCTGTCCCTTACCCTGGCCACCGGCGATGAGCACCACCCGCGCCTCGCACAGGCCACGCAGCGCTGCCAGGGTGGCGCCGACATTGGTCGCCTTGGAATCGTTGTACCAGGTGACACCCGCACCCTGCGCCACCCATTGGCAGCGATGCGCCAGGCCCGGAAACTGACGCAAGGCCTCCAGCATGGCTGCCAGAGGCAGCCCGGCGGCTTCACCCAGAGCCAGGGCCGCCAGGGCGTTGGTCGCATTGTGCCGTCCCCGAATACGCAGGGCATCGAGTGGCAGCAGGGACTGCTCCCCCCGGCACAACCAGGGCCCAGTCTCGCCGGTATCGACATGAGCCGGGACGGCAATACCGTAGTCCTCCCCCGCTGGCGGTCCCAGGCTGAAGCGCACCACCGCTCCCGCCGCCGTATCCGCTAGGGCCATAACCCGGGGATCATCGGCATTGGCAACCCGCACCATGGCTCCGGCATAGATACGGGCCTTGGCCGCGGCATACTCATCCAAACCCGGATAGCGATCCAGGTGGTCTGCGCTGATATTGAGGACCACCGCTGCCACGCTCTGCAACGAGGTCGTCGTCTCGAGCTGGAAACTGGACAGCTCCAGGACATAGAGGTCCGGCGGCGCATCGCCCAGCAAGTCCAGGGCCGGCGTCCCGAGGTTGCCGCCGAGGCGTACTTCACGCCCGGCACAACGGGCCATCTCACCGACCAGGGTAGTCACCGTGCTCTTGCCATTGGAACCGGTGATGGCGATCACCGGTGCATCGGCATGCTCGGCAAACAATTCGATATCACCGATCACGGCCTTGCCCTGCGCCGCACTCCGGACCACGGCCTCTGCCAACGGCGGCGCGTGCAGTGACACACCAGGGCTGATCACCAGCATGTCGGCCTGATGAAACGCCTGCGCCTCGAAGCCACCGAGGAACACCACCACATCCGGACATTGTGCACGCAAGGCATCCAGCCCGGGCGGCACGGCACGGCTGTCTGTCACCGCAACCTCGTAGCCGTGGCGAGCCAGAAAGCACGCGCTGGACAGACCCGTCTTGCCCAGACCGACCACCAGCGCACGGGTACCGCGCTGGTGTCTGCCCTTCATGTCTGTTGGCGTGTTGTCCATGTGATGCCTATATGCAATCCTCAGCGTATCTTCAGTGTCGCCAGGCCAATCAACACCAGGATCACGGTCACGATCCAGAAGCGTACGATCACCCGGGGTTCGGGCCAGCCCTTGAGTTCAAAGTGGTGGTGCAGAGGTGCCATGCGAAAGATTCGCCGCCCCGTCAACTTGAAGGACACCACCTGCAAAATGACCGAGACGGTCTCCATCACAAACACCCCGCCCATGATCACCAATACCAGTTCCTGGCGCACGATCACGGCCAACACTCCCAGGGCCGCCCCCAGCGACAGGGCACCGACATCGCCCATGAACACTTGGGCCGGGTAGGCGTTGAACCACAAAAAACCCAGTCCGGCACCCACCAGCGCACCGCAGAACACCACAACCTCGCCAACGCCCGGAATGTAGGGAATGCCCAGATAGGCGGAGAAGTTCACATGCCCGGTGACATAGGCAAAGATGCCCAACGCCCCGCCGACCAGGACGGTAGGCATGATGGCCAGGCCATCGAGGCCATCGGTGAGATTGACCGCATTGCTACTGCCAACGATGACAAAATAAGCCAGCACGACATAAAAGCCCCCCATCGGTATCGCCACGTGCTTGAAAAAGGGCACGATGAGGTCGGTCTGCGCCGGTGTACTGGCCGTGTAGTAGAGAAACAAGGCCGCTCCAAGCCCAGCGACCGATTGCCAGAAATATTTGTAACGTGCCGCCAGGCCACGGCTGTCACGCTTGACCAGTTTTTTGTAGTCATCTACCCAGCCGATGGCACCAAACATGAAGGTCACCGCGAGCACCACCCAGATGTAGCGGTTGTCCAGATCGGCCCACAGCAGTGTACTCACGCCGATGGACACAAGGATCAACGCACCACCCATGGTGGGTGTGCCCGCCTTGCTCAGATGACTCTCCGGGCCGTCACCACGGATGTTTTGCCCGATGTTGTAGGTGGTCAACTTACGGATCATTCCCGGACCGACCAGAAAGGAGATGAGCAGCGCCGTCAACACGCCGAGGATGGCCCGTAGCGTGAGATAGTGGAAGACATTGAAGCCGGTGTAGAAGCCTTCCAGATACTGTGCCAGGTAATACAGCATGTGCCGCTCAGTGCCTCTGTTCGACGGCCAACGCCGTCACCACACGGTCCAGACACATGCGCCTGGAACCTTTAACCAATACGCTCACCGCCGTCGGCGCCCCCGATGCCAGTGCCGTGCGCAGCGCCACCACCAGGACATCCTGCGTGGTGAAGCACGCCGCCCCCTCACCGAAGGCGGCACAGGCCTGTGCCGCCAGCTCACCGAGACAAAACAGCCGGTTCACACCCGCGGCCCTTGCCTGCGCGGCGACAGCGGCATGCAGGGCAGGGGCTGTCTCACCGAGTTCGTTCATATCACCCAGCACCAGCCAGCGCTCACCGCGACAGGTCGCCAACACATCCAATGCGGCATGCACTGAGTCGGGATTGGCGTTATAGGTATCGTCGATGAGCCGTGAGCGTGCCGGTCCTTCATGCACTACCAGACGACCCTGCACTGGCTTTAGCCCGGCCAGCCCGGCGGCGATGGTGGCCAGCGGACAGCCAAGCGCAAATGCCGCCGCACTGGCCGCCAAGGCGTTCATCACATTGTGTCTGCCCGGCAAAGGCAACAGCAGTGCGGTCTCTCCCGCCGGGGTATACAGATGCACACGGGAACCGATGGCGGTCGGTGTCCAGTCGGCACGCACTTGGGCGGCGTTCGTCAAGCCGAAACGCACCTGCCGATGGTCCCCTGCCAGGGTCTGCCACAGACCGGCATACTCGTCATCGGCATTGATCACCGCGATACCGCCTGGCGCCAGTCCCTGGAAGATCTCCCCCTTGGCCTCGGCCACACCGCGGCGACTGCCAAAACCTTCCAGATGCGCCTCACCGGCCTGGGTGATCACGACCACATCAGGGCGCACCAGTGCGCTGAGGCCGGCAATTTCGCCCGGATGGTTCGCTCCCAGTTCAATCACTGCGTAGCGCTGTGCGCGGCACAGGCGAAACAACGTCAGCGGCACACCAATGTCGTTGTTCAGATTGCCCTGTGTGGCCAACGTGTCGCCCTTCTGCCCAAGGATGGCCGCGAGCATCTCCTTGACCGTCGTCTTGCCGTTGCTGCCGGTCACGGCGATGACCGGGAGGGTAAAACGCGTGCGCCACGCTGCCGCCAATTGACCCAGCGCACTCCGGGTATCGGGGACCACCAGGGCCGGCAGGTCCTCATCGATCGTGCGTGCGACCAGGCACGCCGCCGCGCCACGACCACGCGCATGAGCGAGGAAATCGTGGCCGTCGTAGTGCGGGCCGCTCAGGGCAACAAAAAGTTCGCCTGATTTGAGCGTACGCGAGTCGATGCTGATGCCGCGCACCACGACATCACCCCCGGTGTAGGGCACACCAAGGATGCGCGCCGCCTCGACGAGGTCCATGTCGAAATCGGCATGGTCGTGGCGCCGGGGCCGTGGGCTCTCCGGCAGAGTGTGCTCAACCGCCATCATGCCTCCCCCTGCGTCTGCCACCGGCTCATCTGCCGGCGAACCTGTTCGATGTCGCTGAACGGGCGATGCTCATCGCCCACCAGCTGGTAGTCCTCATGTCCCTTGCCGGCGATAAGCACGACATCACCCGCGGTGGCCAGTGACAGTGCCCGACCGATGGCCCCGCCGCGATCGCGCTCGACATAGCTTGCATCCGGCTTGCGCAGACCAGCCTGGATGTCGGCGATGATGGTCCACGCGTCTTCGTGCCGGGGATTGTCGTCGGTGAGAATAACGAAGTCGGCCAGGCGCTCCGCCACCGCCCCCATCTCTGCACGCTTGCCCGTGTCACGCTCGCCACCGCAACCGAATACACACCACACCCGCCCGGTGGCATGCGCACGCAGGGCATCGAGTACTTGTGCCAGGGCATCGGGGGTATGGGCATAGTCCACGACCACCAGGGGATGGTGGCCACCACCAAAACACGCCATGCGTCCCGGCACCTGGGGCAGATCGCGCAAGCGCGCCAGTGCTACCTCCAGGCTCAGCCCGCGCACGAGCAACACCCCGATTACGGCCAGCAGATTACTGGCATTGAATCGACCTAGTAAACGGGTCTTGATCTCACCCTGCCCCCATCGGCCATCCACCTCCAGGCACAGGCCATGGCTATCCTGGTGTCGGACCCGACCTTGCAGGTCCACCCCCGGTCGGGTGGCATGCAGACCATAGCCGAGCGCGGCCACCCCGACCGGCAGATCGGCCAGCACGGTTCGCCCAAAGGCATCGTCTATATTGATCACCGCATGCTGCAGGCCCGGCCAGGCGAACAGGCGCTGCTTGGCCTGGGCATAGGCGGCCATATCACCGTGATAGTCGAGGTGGTCGCGCGTGAGATTGGTCAATACCGCAGTATTGAAGGCCACACCCTTGACCCGACCCTGGTCGAGGCCATGCGAGGAGACCTCCATGACCACCGACTGCGCCCCTTGCTCGCGCATGTGCGCCAGCAGACCGTGCAGCGTGGCCACATCCGGCGTGGTATGGGTTGCTGGTGCCAGCTGGCCGACCAGGCCATTGCCCAGGGTGCCGATGAGTCCGCAGGTCCCGGTCTGAGCAGGTGCCGCATGCAGGGCATGGGCCAGGAAGTGGCTCACCGAGGTCTTGCCATTGGTGCCGGTGACTCCCACCATGAACAGATGCGCTGAAGGATGGCCATAAAAACGATCAGCAATGCTCCCGACCTGGTGTGACAATGCCGCCACGCCGAGTACGGGCACCTGATGTCCACCCGGCGCGCTACGCCACTCCAGCGTTCCATGCTCACTCTGCGCACACTCGTACAATATCGCCAGCGCCCCGGCCGTAATGGCCGAGTCGATAAACTGCCGGCCATGCACACAACCACCGGCACAGGCACAGAACACATCACCGGGTACCACGCGGCGGCTGTCCAGGCTTAGGCCATGAACAGCGAGCATCGCAAAGGCCTCCGGCGGCGTCATCACCCCGGGCATGCCCTGCAGCAGCTCGGCCAGGGAGGTAAAAGGCGTCGTCCGCAGCATGGCCATCATGAGCGGCTCTCCCGCAGCGCGATCCGGGTGGTACCGACAGGCAGGTTGTCGGGCGCAATGTCGAGCAGACGCAATGCGCCGGCCATGATCCGCTCGAACACCGGCGCAGCAACCAGGCCACCATAGTAGCTACCGTGGCGCGGGTCGCTGATGACGACCGCCATGACCAGACGGGGATCGGTTGCCGGGGCCATGCCGGCAAACACGGCGACGTAGCGATCGGCGGCATAACCCCCGTCAACAGCCTGCTTGACCGTACCGGTCTTGCCGGCCACCTTGTAACCAGGCACCTCGGCGTGGACGCCCGTTCCGCCCTTGTGCACCACCCGTTCCATCATGCGCAGCACCTCGCGTGCCGTCTTCGCAGTCATGACCCGCCGGCAATCCGGTGCCTTGTTCTCGCGCAGGAAGGAGATCGGCGGCATACAGCCTGCATCGGCAATCGCGGTATAGGCATGCGCCAATTGCAGGGGGGTAACGGCTAAGCCATAACCGTACGCCAGGGTGGCACGTTCGATCTTGCGCCAGTGCGTATAATAGTTCAGCAAGCCAGCGGACTCACCGGGGAAGCCACTCCCGGTGGTCTCACCGAACCCGGCACGGGTCAGCATGTTCCACAGGTCCGCAGGCGGTATCGACAACGAAATCTTGCTCGCACCCACGTTGCTCGATTTCTGGATGACGGTACTCACGTCGATCAACCCGAAGTCGCTTACATCCCGGATCATATGGCCAGCAAGCCGGTAATAACCTGGCGAGGTATTGATTAGCGTGTCGGGCGTGTAGCGACCATCTTGCAGGGCCGCAGCAATGGTGAACGGTTTGATACTGGAACCCGGCTCGAACACGTCGGTCACGGCACGGTTGCGCAGGCGGGCGCTGTGTAGATCATCGCGGTTATTCGGGTTGTAGGCGGGCTGGTTGACCATGGCCAGTACCTCACCGGTATGCGCATTGAGCACGACCACCGAACCCGAGCGCGCCTGGTCGCGCAACACCGCCGCTCTCAGTTCGCGGTAGGCCAGGGACTGGATGCGCAGATCGATACTCAGCGTGAGGTTCTTACCCGGGCGCGGTTCGCGGATACTCTCCACGTTCTGCACAATGTGGCCCAACCGGTCCTTGATGACCCGCTTGCTGCCCGGCGTCCCGCGCAGCCAGTTATTATAGGCCAGTTCAAGTCCTTCCTGGCCCACATCATCCACATTGGTAAAACCCAGCACATGGGCGGTCACGGCACCTGAGGGATAGTAACGGCGATATTCGCGCCGTAACGCGAGTCCGGTAATGTCCAGGGCCATGACCTTGTGGGCCAGTGCGGGGGCGATCTGGCGTTTCAGGTAGGCAAAGGAACGTCCATGCTGTTGGGCCAGGCTGCGTCGCAGAGAGTCCACACTGATATCCAGCAGGCGCGAGAGATTCACCCACTGTCGCGCCGAGGCGCGGAATTCCTGCGGGTCGGCCCAGACCGAGTCGACCGGTGTACTGATAGCCAGGGGCACGCCATTGCGGTCCAGTATCATGCCCCGATGGGCCGGTACCGCGACCACCCGCAGATAGCGCGCATCACCTTGTTCCTGCAGGAAAGTCTTGTTGAAGACGTGCAAATCAACGATACGCCACAGCAACACGAGCACCCCCAATACCAGCACGCCACTGAGGAGAGCGAGGCGGACAGGGGAAATGCCTTTGGGACTGTCATTGTTCACGGTTTGATAATCACCACGGTTTCATGAGAGGGCGCCACCATCCCAAGTTTGTCGTGCGCTATGCGCTCGATCCGGCCATGGGTGGTCCAGGTGCTCTGTTCCAGCTCCAGTTGACCCCACTCCACGTTCATCGCATCACGCCTGTTCTGCAGCCCTTGTAATTCCACAAACAACGTACGGCTCTCATACCTGGCGTATACCACGCCCAGGGCAGAACCCATGACGGCCAGTGCCAGCACAGCCAGCAACACAAATCGTGCCGGTACCCGTGAGACCATTATTGACCTCCCCCCGCTACAGCTCCGGCATGTCGGGCGTCGGCCAACCGTTCAGCCACCCGTAACACGCCACTGCGTGCACGCGGGTTGTCCCGCAGCTCCGCCACGCCCGCATGCACCGCCTTGCCCACGGCACACAAACGGGGATGCAAGGCATCGGCCGTAATCGGTAAGTCCGGTGGAAAATCATCGCCCCGGGCCTGCGCGCGAATGAAACGCTTGACGATGCGATCCTCGAGCGAATGGAAACTGATGACGGCAAGCCGTCCACCCGGGGCGAGGACATCCACGACCTGGGACAGACAGACCTCGAGGTCTTCCAATTCGCGATTGATATAGATGCGGATGGCCTGGAAACTGCGCGTGGCCGGGTCCTTACCTGGTTTCCGGAATGGAGTGACCTCGCCGATGATTCCGGCAAGCTGGCGGGTGGTCTTGATGGGTTGCACGCTGCGGGCTGCAATGATGGCGCGGGCGATGCGCCCGGCGTGGCGTTCCTCGCCGTAGTCGCGTAAGACGTCGATGATCGCCTGCGCCTCAGCCCCAGCCAGCCAGTCGGCGGCGCTGGGCCCGCAGGTCGGGTCCATACGCATGTCCAGCGGGCCATCCTGGCGGAAGCTGAATCCACGCCCGGCGCTATCGAGCTGGGGCGACGAGACCCCGAGATCGAGCATGATGCCATCGACCCTGCCCATCCAGCCCTGTTCTGTCACCACGTGAGCCAGCATCGTGAATGAACCGTGTTTAATGGTAAACCGTGTGTCCCCATGCAAACGCGAACGTGCATCCCGCACGGCCTCGGGGTCTTTGTCAAACGCCAGCACCTGTCCTTCCTCACCCAGACGCTCCAACAGGACGCGGGCATGCCCACCGCGCCCGTAAGTGCCGTCCACGTAACGGCCATCCGCTTTGATCGCCAACCCCGCCAGTGCCTCTTCGAGCAGGACCGGTCGGTGTATCGCCTTCGCTACCATATCGGCTACAGCGAGAAGGACTCGAGCGAACTCGGCAGCCCCCCCTCGGCAGAGGCCGCCTCGTTCAACCAGGCATCACGGCGTTCGTTCCAGACCGGTTCACTCCATAGTTCAAATTTATTGCCCTGACCCACCAGCACCAGCCTCTTGTCCAAGGCGGCGAATTCACGCAACGAGGACGGCAGCAGAATGCGGCCATGGCTATCGAGCTCGAATTCTGTTGCATAACCGATGTACAGACGCTTGAGCGCACGAACCTTCGGATCGAAGTCGGGAAGTTGGGAGAGTTTGCGTTCGATCTCGATCCATTCCGGCAAGGGATACAGCAACAGACACCGATCCTTGTCGACCGTAATCACCAGCTGTCCCTCGCACAGCGAGGCAAGCCGCTCCCGGTACCGCGACGGCATCGCCATTCGGCCTTTGGTATCCAGGTTGAGCGTGGTGACTCCGCGAAACAAACTGATCCCCCCTTAGCGGGTATCCATCCCATTTTTTCCCACTTCCTCCCACTTCGATACACTATAGGTAGGAATTTACGCTAGTGTCAAGTGAAGTGGCGCACAAAAAAAGGACATTCCTTCTTTACTCACAGCCACTTAGCGTCACAAGTAAAGATGAATCCGACGTGGATCATGACTGTGATCAAACTTGATATGCGGGGTAAATTCAAGAGGTTAAGATGATCTATTCAGAGAGATCATTAAGATAATTTGGCGGAATTTCGGGTATAGAACAATCGGGACACCCTCTGCCCCTGGGAGATTGTCGGACGTGGGATGCGTCTACTGCGCCACACCCGCAAGGAAAGTAAAAAAAGGGGGGGCTGGCCGGTAAGCCGGGTTCTGTCGAGGACAGCCATTCATCTGGGATGCACGTCACCATGCACCTCTAGCGGCCTACCCGGACGCGGTGCGGGCCACACCATCGCGTCCCTATTTGGCCTTGCTCCGGGTGGGGTTTACCCTGCCACCGTGTGTTGCCACCGGCGCGGTGCGCTCTTACCGCACCTTTTCACCCTTACCGGCACCCCGGACTCACCGGGACGCTTAGGCGGTCTGTTTTCTGCGGCACTTTCCGTAGGCTTGCGCCCCCCAGGCGTTACCTGGCACCCTGCCCTATGGAGCCCGGACTTTCCTCTCCGCCCAGGTCTGGCCCGGGTGAAGCGGCTGTCTAGCCAGCTCCCGCGACCATTCTAGCATAGCTGCCGGGGCAGGACGGCGGGGAGACGAAAATGCAGGGCAGAGGCCGACAAGGCGCGCCTCGTTGACTTACCTGGGTGCGAGTGGCGTCCGTTCGGCCGACAGGGCCAGGGCCTGCTGGTAGAGCCGGTTTTTTTTCTCACCGGTAATCTGCGCCGCCAACGCTGCCGCCTGCTTCAGCGGCAAATCATCGAGCAGGATCCGCAGCACCCGTTCGGACTCCACATCACCCTCGCTCGCGCGCGGAGTCGCGCCATGCACAATCAACACCATCTCGCCGCGACGCTGATTCTCGTCTCCCGCAACCCGCGCGGCCAGACCAGCCAGGGTCTCGGCCAGTACCGTTTCATGCAGCTTGGTCAATTCCCGGCACAGCGCCACGCGTCGTTGCGCACCGAATTCGGCCACCAGATCATCCAGCGTGGCCTGGATACGGTGCGGCGATTCATACAGGACCAGGGTGCGTGTATCGGTGGCCAGTGTGGCCAGTCGCTGGCGCCGTGCCCCCGAGCGGGCCGGTAGAAAACCCTCAAAGACGAAACGATCCGTGGGCAGACCCGCCACCGACAACGCCGCCAGCAGGGCACTGGGACCCGGCAACGGGCGTACCACTACCCCCTGTGCAACGGCCTCGGCGACAAGATGATAGCCCGGATCACTGACCAGGGGCGTACCCGCATCCGAGATCAACGCCACCGCCTCACCCCCACGCAACCGCGTGAGCAGTCGTACAAGCTGTTCGCGCTCATTGTGTTCGTGCAGGGCCATGCAGCGTGTGTCGATGCCAAAATGGCGTAGCAGGATCGCACTGTGACGCGTATCTTCGGCGGCAATCACATCCACTGCGGATAATACCGACACGGCACGCGCCGACAGGTCACCGAGGTTACCGATGGGCGTGGCAACGATGTAGAGTGTGCCTTTTTCAATTGACATGCTGTGTGGCCATCAAGATACTGTCGGTTGCCTGTGGGGCATGCCCCGGCACATCGGCACCCGCGGGTCTGGACACACAACGAACGGGACAGCCCCGGTCCGGTGGCGTCAAGCCCGGCCATGCCCGATACCGGGCCAGACGCGGCAACGCCGGATGTAAATGCACGCCCATTTCCCTACACATCTGCTCAAGACGGTTGTTCTGCCAATCCATGATCAAACCCAGCCATCTATTGTTACTGGCCTCGCTGCTGCTGCTGAGCGCCTGCGCCGCGGTGAAGACGCCGGGACCGACCGTTGCGGTCGATACCACCCAGGCCCGTGCGGCCTATGCCAGCGGCGATTATACCCTGGCGGCACAACGCTACCTGCAACTGGCGGCACAGCGTCCTGCGCCTGAAAAGCAAACACTCCAGCTACAGGCCGCTGATGCCCTGATCAAGGCACAGGCCCTCCATCGTGCCGGTCAGATCATCGGTGCGGTCAGTCAGGTGGTCCATCAGCCCGCGCTACTCGACCGCGTACGCCTGCTCAGTGCGCGCATCACCCTGGCCGAACGCCAGGCCGACAATGTCTTGTCTCTGCTCGCCCAGCCGCTGCCACGCACCGCACCCGACACCATGCAGGCAGAATACCACGGCCTGCGCGCCGACGCGTACACACTCTTGGGCAATCATCTAGAAACGGCCCACGAACTGATTGCCCGCGAAAACTACCTGAGCCAGACGGCCAGTATCGAGGCCAACCAGCAACAGATCTGGCAAGCGCTGGCCATGATGAGCGTGCGTTCGCTACAACAGTTGCGTAGCGCTCCCCCACCCGATGTCATGAGCGGTTGGATGACACTGGTCGAGATTGCCAAGACCTATCAGCTCAATCCGCTCCAGCTCAAGGCGCACATTGTCGCATGGCGCCAACTCTATCCGCACCACCCAGTGCTGGAAAAGATCCTCAACGCACTGCTTGAACGCCGTCAGGAAGAAGTGGCCTACCCGACGCACATTGCACTGCTGCTACCGTTATCGGGCAGGTTCGCCCAGGCCGCCGACGCAATCCGCGACGGCTTCATCGCCGCCTTCTACAGTCGGCATGCGGACTCGACTATTACCGTGCGCGTCTACAACACCGGCGACAGTCCGGCCGATATTCTCACTGTCTACCAGCGCGCGGTGCATAATGGCGCCAATTTCATCGTCGGCCCCCTGGATAAGGAGGCGGTCAATGTTCTCGCGCAACAACCCAAGCTGGCGGTCCCCACGCTGGCTCTGAATTTCAGCGTCGACTTTCAGCGCTATCCGGGCGGGCTCTATCAATTCAGTCTGTCGCCGGAGAATGAGGCCCAGCAGGTCGCTGAGCGCACCTGGCTGGATGGTCGCGTCAATGGTGCCGCCCTCGTACCCGACACCCCTTGGGGCCATCGACTCTATCAGGCCTTCCTGTCACGCTGGAAACAACTCGGCGGACATATCCTGACCTTCCAGACGTATGACCCGGCGCACAATGATTTCTCTGCCCCGATCCGCCGCCTGCTCGGTATTGACGCCAGCCGGCAACGCCATGATCGCCTGGAGTACCTGCTCAAACGCAACATCAACTTCACCAGTCGCCGCCGACAGGATATCGACTTCATCTTTGTGCTCGCACATCCGCGCCAGGGCCGCCTGATACGCCCGCAACTCAAGTTCTACCACGCCAGCAATCTGCCCATGTACGCCACCTCGGCGATCTTCGACGGTCATATTAACCCCGAGGTGGATCGCGATCTGGACGGCGTACGCTTCGGCGATATGCCCTGGGTGCTGAGCCAGGACAGCACGCACCACAGCATCCGCTCCCTGGTCGCGCCCTACATCACGCCGGCGGGTCACAATCTGCCACGTTTGTATGCCTTCGGCATCGATGCCTTCAGCGTGATCGCAGCGCTCAACCCACTGCAACACTACCCGTACGAGCGCTATGATGGCGAGACCGGCAGCCTGAGTCTGGATGCCAATCACCGGCTGCGCCGACAACTGACTTGGGTCATCTTCCGTGGCGGCAGGCCGGTGTCGCTCAATCAGACGCCGTGAGTCCCGGCGCATAAACAAGGAGCGACAGGCATGGAACGCCACAACACACAGACGATCGGACAACACGCGGAAACTCTGGCCTGTCGCTACCTGGAGAAACACGGACTGCGGCTGGTCAGACGTAATTTTCGCAGCCGCGTGGGTGAACTCGATCTGATCATGCGCGAGGGCAGCACCCTGGTTTTTGCCGAGGTCCGCTACCGACGCAGCGCCCGCTTCGGTGGTGCCATAGAAAGTGTGGATGCACGCAAACAGGCCAAACTGGTGGCCTGCGCGTTATACTATTTGCAGCGCCATCCACAGTTCGCCGATATGGCGGCACGTTTTGATGTGATCGCCATCACGCCGGAGCGGCACACCGCGAACCCTACCGAGGGCATTGAATGGATTCGTCATGCCTTCGAGGTCAATCAGAGCAGGTTATGAACATTCAGGACAACGTACTCACCCTCTTCCATGACAGTGCACAGACCAAACTCGATGCAGCGCAACCACTGGCACCGGTCATTGCACGTGCCATTGAAGCCCTGGTCGACAGCCTGCGCAACGGCAACAAAGTGCTGAGTTGTGGCAATGGCGGCTCGGCGGCCGACGCTCAGCACTTTTCCTCCGAACTGCTCAACCGCTTCGAGCGCGAGCGTCCCGGCCTGCCCGCGATAGCCCTGACCACGGACAGCTCTACCTTGACCTCGATCGCCAACGACTACCACTACGCAGACATCTTTTCCAAGCAGGTCACTGCCCTTGGGCATCCCGGCGACATCCTGTTGGCCATCTCCACCAGCGGCCAGTCACCGAATGTAGTGCGTGCCGTGGAGGCAGCACATGCGCGTGGCATGCGGGTGATCGCCATGACCGGACGCAACGGTGGACCTCTCGGTGGCGCCCTGCATGAGGGTGATGTCGAAATTCGAGTACCGGCCACCTCCACGGCACGCATACAGGAGGTCCACCTGCTCACCATCCACTGCCTGTGTGATCAGATCGACGCCATTCTCTACGGTTAACACGCCCATGCGCTTATTCCGGTAGCGCACACACGGACCACATCTGGCCATGCCACTGCCCAATGCCTTTCTGGAACACCTCCAGGCCCTGCTCGGCGCCGATCGGCTGCTGAGTGAGGCGGCCGATTGTTGGGCCTATGGCTATGACAACAGCCGCCGCCAGGCCCTGCCGGATGCGGTGGCCTTCGCCACATCCCCTGCCGAGGTCGAAACCATCGTACGGCTATGCAACAGCCATGGCGTGCCCTTGATCGCCCGGGGTCGCGGTACCGGCACCACGGGTGCCACCGTGCCCATTGGCGGCGGTCTGATCCTGTCGCTGGAACGCATGCGGCGCATCCTGCGCATCGATAGCGCCAACCGCTACATGGTGGTGGAGCCCGGCATCACCAACCAGGCCGTGCAGGATGCCGCCGCCACTCACGGTTTCTTCTGGCCACCCGACCCCACCAGCGCCGCCTTCTGCTCGGTCGGTGGCAACCTGGCCTACAATTCGGCAGGACCGCGTGCCATCAAATACGGTACACCGCGCGAGAATGTGCTCGGATTGAGCGCCGTCACCGGAGCCGGCGAGACCATACGCACGGGGGTCCACACCACCAAAGGTGTCGTCGGCTATGATTTTACCCGCCTGCTTATTGGCTCGGAAGGCACCCTGGCGATCATCACCGCAGCCACACTCAAGCTCACGCCGCTACCGGAAGGTAAACGCACCCTGCAGGCCGTCTACGTCGACATTGAGTCCGCCGCTGGCGCCGTGGCCCGCATCATGGGTCAAGCCGTCATCCCCTGCGCCCTTGAATTCATCGACGCCCGCGCCATCGAGATGGTCCGGGCCTACTCCAGCGCGACCTTGCCTGAGGCCGCAGGCGCCATGCTCATGATCGAGGTCGACGGTCCCGAGGCCTGCCTCGAACACGCCGCTCAGGCCGTGAGCGAGGCGGCCCAAGGCACGGGACTGCTCAGTCTGAGTGCCGCACAAAGCCGCGAGGAGGTCGCCGCCCTGTGGGCTACCCGCAAGGCCCTGTCACCCGCCTTGCGTAACATCGCACCAAAGAAAATCAACGAAGATGTCGTGGTCCCCGTCTCCCACATCCCTGCCCTGATCCACGGTCTCGAGGCCTTGGCGCGCGAGTTCGATATCACCATCGTCAACTTCGGCCATGCCGGCAACGGCAACATCCATGTCAATTTACTCATCGATCCGGATGATCCGGTTCAGGTCGCTCACGCCGAACGGTGTCTGGACAAGGTGTTTTCACTGGTATTGGAACTCGACGGTACCCTGTCGGGCGAACACGGTGTGGGACTGGTGAAACGCGACTTCGTCGACCGCGAGATCGACCCCGTGACTCTCGCATTGATGCACCGCGTCAAGGCGCAGTTTGATCCCGCAGGGATCCTCAATCCAGGAAAGAAACTGCCGCTGAAGTGCGAGGTATTGAAAAGCTAAACGGCAACCTTTTCATGTCACGTGCTAACGGCGAGCTCGTCCTGCTTTCGCTTCACGTCTCCCACCTCAGCGCATTTTCCTGCCCACTTTTCTCTATTTAACAACCTTGAGCTGCGGGCGAACGGGTTTGTCCGGGTCCGGTGTCGGTTCATCGCCACCCCCGTCTTCATCGGTAAAGATCATACCCTGGCCGTTTTCCTTGGCATAGATGGCCAGTGCGGCCTTCATCGGTACATGGACGCTCATGGGCTGGCCACTGAAACGGGCGTTAAAATCGACATGGTCATTTTCCAGCGCCAACGCCTGTACGGCGTTCGAGCCGATATTGAGCACGATCTTGCCTTTCTCGACATACTGGCGCGGCACCTCCACGGTCTCAGCCTGTGCGTCGACCAGCAAATAGGGCGTAAGATCGTTGTCCACGATCCAGGTATAGATCGCACGCAATAGATAGGGACGGCTTGATGTCATCATCATTCAAGGCAACACATCGAGATGGACCGGTAATGTCGGGACAAGCGCCATTCGAAATCAGGCACAAACCGGGGTCATTCAACTGCGCATCTCATGCTCGAGCTCGGACAGGCTGGCCTGGAACCCCTCACGCTTGAACAGTTTCGCAGCATAGTCTTCCAGTGGCTTGGCCTGTTTGGGTAGATCAATGCCATAAAGTGGCAGGCGCCACAGCAGTGCCGCCGTCGCGCAATCGACCAGCGAGAACTCATCACTCATGAAAAACGGCGTCTGCTCGAAAACCGGGGCAACGGCACTGAGGCTGTCGCGCAACTCCTTGCGCACCTTCTCGGCGGCCTTGCCGCCCGCCTCTATGGTTACTACCAGGGTTAACCAGTCGCGCTGGATACGCGACAACATGAGACGGTTACGTGCGCGCGAGACCGGATCGACGGGCATCAGCGGAGGATGCGGAAAACGTTCATCCAGATACTCCATAATCACTTGCGGCTCAAACAGCACCAGATCGCGGTCAACCAGCGTAGGGACTTCATTGTAGGGATTGAGGTCACGGAGGTCTTCCGGCGTATTGTCGGGATTGACGTCCTGGATCTCGAAATTGATGCCTTTTTCCGCGAGAACGATGCGGACCATGTGACTATGCAGGTTGCTGCTGCTGGAAAACAGCGTCATTACCGACCGTCTGTTGGCGATCTGAGCCATCTCTCACCCCAAAACGAAATAAACAGGAACGAAAAAGGGGAGGCAAATACCCCCCCTTGGTATTCTGTACAGTGGGCCATACCGTACCCGCCTGAATCAGGTGGGCACGGGCGGCAGTATAGCACGCCCATGCCTTACCGGGTTCGCAATGGACGTCTTTCCCGTCTCATTACTGGCGTAAACACGTCATCATGGGAAACCGTCCCCGGAAAATGTGAGCGCCAGACCGCGTGCTGACACCCGGAGAGGCGCATCAGTACCCCCGAGGCCACCCTGTCAAAGTCCGCGTCGGCTGCCACTTCGGTGGCGCGAGATGACAGAAATAAACTGATAAGGTATTCGATCCGCGTCTGCCCACACCCAGTATTCAGGCGGCGTGGTCAAAAAGACGTTAAACCGGATTGTCGATATCGATAAAATGATGTTCCAGGGCGAAATGTTCGGCGAGATGCGTGCCAAGGGCGTGAACACCGTAGCGCTCGGTGGCGTGGTGACCAGCAGCAAAAAAATGCACCTCTCGCTCACGGGCCACATGCACCGTCTGCTCCGAAACCTCCCCGCTGAGATAGGCATCGACGCCGAGATCAGCCGCTGCATCAATATAACCCTGCGCCGCACCGCTACACCAGGCGAGGGTATGTATCAGCGCTGCACTGCCCGCCACATGTAAGGGCGGGCGCCCCAGAGCAGCGCTAATATGCCGGCTAAACGCCTCAGCGCTCAACGGTGTGGGCAGCGTCCCGTACAGGCCGATCGCCGGCGCATTCTGATCGCCGAAGTGCCCGCTCACAGTCAGTCCCAGTACCTCGGCCAAGCGTGCATTGTTTCCCACGACAGGGTGTGCATCCAGTGGCAGGTGATAGGCAATCAGGCTGAGATCGGCCTCCAGCAGACGCTTGAGGCGCGTACGCTTCATGCCGATGATGGGCAGGGATTCACCTCGCCAGAAATACCCGTGATGCACCAACAGGGCATCAGCACCCGCCTCGATGGCTGCCTCCACCAGGGCCAGACTGGCGGTGACGCCGCTGACCAAGCGCTGCACACGCGTACGTCCCTCTACCTGCAGGCCATTCGGGCAATAATCAGTGAACCGATCACTGTCCAGAAAAATATCGGCATACGCCACCATCTCGGCTAATTGTACCATGCGCTACCCCCCCTGTTGGGTGACCATGACCCGTCACGGATATCCATGCCGCACTCACTCTGATCGCCAGAGCCTGCGCGCGCCCGGCCGCGCTCAACATGGGTGACAAGGTCGGTTAAGCCATGTGCGCTGTGGGTGCACACGGCCAGTAACACTCAGTCTGTGTGCACAGACAGCACGGTCTTGAGTGCAGACAGAAACGCCGTGTTTTCCCGGGCCGTGCCCACTGTTACCCGCAGGCAGTCGGCCAGGGGGCCACCGGCCCCGTGCATGTTCTTGATGAGTATGCCGAGGCGCTTGAGGCCGTCGAAGATCGCCGTGGCCTGGCCGCGTGGCGTGCGGATGAGAATAAAATTGGCCCGACTCGGATAGACCGTCAACCCGCGCATCGCGGACAGAGCCGTAAACAGGGCACGACGATCGGCACAAATCTGTTGGGTCTGGGCATCCAGTACGTCGCCATGGCGCAGGGCAAACTCGGCACTGTGCTGGGTCAGCACATTGATGTTATATGGCAAACGCACCTTGTCGAATTCGCGTACCCAGTCCGCGGGACCGGCCAGCAGCCCCAGTCGCAACCCGGCCAACCCCATTTTGGACACCGTGCGCATCACCAGCAGGTTGGCGTGATCGAGCACCTGCGGCATGAAGCTTTCCCCGGCAAAGGCATGGTAGGCCTCATCGACCACCACGACACCCGGTGTCGCTGCGATGAGGGCCGTGATATCTTCGCCCCGGAACAGGTTACCCGTGGGATTATTCGGATAGGCCAGAAACACCACGGCCGGGCGGTGCCGGGCAATAGCCACCAGCATGGCCTCACGGTCGAGCGAGAAATCCTCGCGCAAGGGCACACCGACATAGTCCATGCCGGTGGCACAGGCCAGCATCCGGTACATGACAAAACTCGGTTCCGGTACCAGCAGTACACGGCCCTCGCCCCCCAGTGCCAGGGCAATCATCTGGATGATCTCATCCGAGCCATTGCCCAGCAGCACCCCGGCCGACGCCGGCACCGCCATGACCTGGCGCAGGCGCGCGGCAAGGGCTGCGGCCTGCGGATCAGGATAACGGTTCAGTGGTGCCGTGCGCAGGGTCTCCAGCCAACCCCGCACCATGTCCTTGGGCCAGGAATGAGGATTCTCCATGGCATCGAGCTTGATATAGTCTCCGGCGTCCGGTACATGATAGGCCGACAAGGCGCGGATACCCGGGCGCACCCAGGTGTCAATTCGCTCTCCGATGGACCCGTTGGCGTCCTTGGACGTCAGTAGCGAAGCCGGTTTGCGCATACAATCCTCCCCGTCACTTGATGCGGTATTCCGCAGAACGGGCATGCGCTGTCAGCCCCTCGCCGCGAGCCAGCACCGAGGCTGTCTGCCCCAGTACCGAGGCACCCTCGGCCGAGCACATAATCAGACTGGAGCGTTTCTGGAAATCGTACACCCCGAGCGGTGAGGAGAAGCGTGCCGTGCGCGAGGTGGGCAACACATGGTTGGGTCCGGCACAGTAGTCGCCCAGGGCCTCGGCAGTATAGCGACCCATAAAGATGGCGCCCGCATGGCGAATACGTGCCGCCATACCCTGGGGCTCGGCCACTGACAGCTCGAGGTGCTCGGGAGCGATGTCGTTGACCACCTCGATCGCCTCGTCCATATCCCGCACCTGGATCAGCGCACCCCGCGCGCGCAGCGAGGCACGGATGATCGCTGCCCGTTCCATCCCCTCAATCTGCCGGGTGAGGCTCTCGGCCACCCGGTCAAGAAACGCGCCATCCGGCGAGATCAGAATGGCCTGCGCGTCTTCATCATGTTCGGCCTGCGAGAACAGGTCCATGGCGATCCAATCTGGATCGGTGTGACCATCACACACCACCAGAATCTCGGAGGGACCGGCAATCATGTCGATGCCCACTGCGCCGTAGACCATGCGTTTGGCCATGGCCACGTAGATATTGCCCGGTCCGACGATCTTGTCCACCTGGGGTATCAATGCGGTGCCGTAAGCCAGCGCGGCGACCGCCTGTGCCCCGCCGACGGTGAACACCCGATCGACACCCGCGATGTGGGCGGCACCCAGCACCAGTTCGTTGACCACACCCTCCGGCGTGGGCACCACCATGATAATCTCGGCCACGCCGGCGACTTTGGCTGGCACCGCATTCATCAGCACCGAGGAGGGATAGGCGGCCTTGCCGCCCGGCACATACAGGCCCACCCGGTCGAGCGCCGTGATCTGCTGACCCAGCACCGTGCCATCGGCCTCGGTATAGGACCACGACTCGAGCCGCTGATGCGCGTGGTAGGCATGCAACCGGGCGAGCGCGGTCTCCAGCGCCTCGCGCTGGGTCGGTGGCAACCCCTCCCAGGCCTGACGCAGGCGCGCTGGTGCGAGGCTCAACGCGGCCATATCCACGGCATCGAGTCGATCGAAACGCCGGGTATACGCCAGCACTGCGGCGTCACCGCGCTGGCGTACCGCCTCGATAATCTCGCGCACCGTATTGAAGACGGTCTCATCGGACACACTCTCCCAGGCCAGCAGGGTCTTGAGGGCATGCGGAAAATCGGCACTAGTGGTATTCAGGCGGCGAATGTCGGTCATGGTGGCGAGTCTCTGAACTGAATTGACGGCGTAAGAATCAGGACGGACGTTGTCCACACCGGGCCACGCCTAGCGGACTCGCCCGACCTTCGGCGGGTGCAGCGACCTACGATTCTGCCACGGCCAAGCCCATCAGATCGATAAAGGCCTTGACCCGTGCATGTTTCATCTTCATAGACGCCTTGTTGACCACCAGGCGCGAACTGATATCGGCGATGTGCTCCAGCGCCACCAGGCCATTGGCCTTGAGTGTATCGCCGGTATCAACCAGGTCGACAATGCGATCCGCCAGTCCAACCAGGGGTGCCAGCTCCATGGAGCCATAGAGCTTGATAAGCTCCACCTGCTGTCCCTGGCGGGCGAAAAACTCGCGGGTGACATTGAGATACTTGGTCGCGATGCGCAGCCGGCCCGATATCGACACCGCCTGCGCACGACCGGCGACCATCATGCGGCAACGGGCAATCCCCAGGTCAAGCGGCTCGTACAATCCCTCGCCACCATGTTCCATCAGCACGTCCTTGCCGGTGACGCCGAGATCGGCAGCGCCGTACTGGACATAGGTCGGCACATCAGCGGCGCGGATGATGACCAGTTTGACGTCGACGCGATTGGTATCGAGGATCAGCTTACGACTGGTCTCTGGATCATCGACCGGCTCGATACCCGCCCCTGCGAGCAGTGGCAGGGTTTCCTTGAAGATGCGGCCCTTGGACAGGGCGATGGTCAGTGTCTTAGTCACGAAGTTTGGCTCACAGGGCGTGGTTCACAATGTCGGGTTCACAGATTCCTGGCTCACGGAATTCACTTCACGGCGTTCGGCACCCTGTCGCGTTTCGCTCAATGCTGCCCTGCTCAGACAGCGGAGAACGTCTACGACGACAACCAGGCGCACATAAAGCCATTTTACAACCCGTGCGGGGCGGTCCCGGTCACCCGTTAGAGGTGCTCGCGCAGAGCCATCGCAACCTTATCGAACCCGCTCAGGTCGGTACCCGACGGATTCTGGCACCCAACTGTTGCAGCTTCTCTTCAATACATTCGTAACCACGATCGATATGATAAATACGCCCCACCTCGGTGTCACCCTCGGCAACAAGACCGGCCAGCACCAGGCTGGCCGAGGCGCGTAGATCCGTGGCCATCACTGGCGCGGCGGTCAACTGCCCGACACCGTTGCAGATGACCGTATTGCCCTGCAAGTGCATGTCCGCACCCATACGCTGGAGTTCCAGGATGTGCATGAAGCGGTTCTCGAATACCGTCTCGGTGATTGTCGAGGTCCCTTGCGCCACCGCATTGAGTGCCGAGAACTGGGCCTGCATATCGGTCGGGAAGGCCGGAAACGGTGCGGTATCGATATCAACCGCCCTGGGGCGGCGGTGCGTCATGTCCAGGCTGATCCAGGTGTCACCGGTCTCGATATCCGCACCGGCCTCGCGCAGCTTATCGATGACCGAATCGAGCAGCGCCGGCTGGGTGTTCTTGAGCTTGATCTTGCCCCCGGTAATGGCCGCCGCCACCAGATAGGTTCCGGTCTCGATGCGATCCGGCAACACACTGTAGCGCGTGCCGTGCAGATGTTTCACGCCCTCGATGGTAATCACGTCGGTGCCGGCCCCACGGATCTTTGCCCCCATGCTGTTGAGGCAGTTGGCCAGGTCCACCACCTCGGGTTCACGGGCCGCATTTTCAATCACGCTGACGCCTCTGGCCAGGGTTGCAGCCATCATCAGGTTCTCAGTACCGGTCACCGTCACCATATCCATGACCAGCTTGGCGCCCTTGAGATACTTGGCCTTGGCCTTGATGTAACCGTTTTCGACGCAGATATCCGCCCCCATGGCCTCCAGCCCCTGGATGTGCAGATTCACCGGGCGCGAGCCAATGGCACAACCGCCAGGCAGTGACACCTCGGCCTGACCAAACCGGGCCAACATGGGTCCCAGTACCAGGATCGAGGCCCGCATGGTCTTGACCAGTTCGTAGGGGGCGTAGAATTCCCGGATGGTACTGGCGTCCGCCTCGATATTGAGCTTCTCGTCGACAACCAGCTGCACCCCCATGCGTCCGAGCAATTCCATCGTGGTGGTGATGTCGTGCAGATGGGGAATATTGCAGATCGTAACGGGTTCATCCGCCAGCAAAATGGACGCGAGGATCGGCAGGGCGGCATTCTTTGCCCCGGAGATGCGGATTTCACCGGCTAGCGCGATGCCGCCGGAAATAATCAGTTTGTCCATAAATGGGGGGCGTCACTCTCTGGACATATCCGGCACCACAGCACAGGTCTTCCCACACATGCGGTGGCCCGTCTGGCCCAGTATCATTATTGTCGAATCAAGGTGTACGCGACCAGGCCCACACAGGGTGGCCACAGTCGCAACGGACCGTTGCGCTCAGGATGACACCCGCAACTTGCGTGCCTTGTCCCATTCCTCAGGGGTATAGGCCTTGATCGACAAGGCATGCAGTTCGCCGCTGGCAATCCGTGCATTGACGCTCGCATAGACCATACGCTGTTTGTCCACTAGGGACTTGCCCTTAAAGGATTCGCTGATGACGATGGCATCGAAGTGGCTACCGTCACCACTGACTATGGCCTCACAGCCGGGGACTTCGGCCGCAATCAGACGTTGAACGTCTTCTGGATTCATGGTTGTGTTCCGCTAGCTGCTATCAGATCAAAAGGAGGAAAGGATAGCGCCTATCGGAGTGAGGCAAAAGGGGAAAGCATGTATTATTGTCGATTCTGCGTCATTTCTGTACCAGTCTGGAATACGGGAAATCGCAAAAAATGAAATCTGGTGATCTGTTTTTATAATATATTCAACACCCTGCATAACAGATCTTACCGTATTACGCCCTGGCCCGGTCGACCCGAAGGCGCCAACAATCCTTCCAGCCCACTGGCCTGCACAATGGCGCTCAACTGTGCGGGCAGGTTGCTGAAATGGATATCCAGACCACGGTTGCGCCCCTGGCGCAACCAGTGCACCAGCAAAGCGAGTCCGGCGCTATCGGCCCGGCTCACCACCCCTAGGTCGATGCGCAGGGGCGAGACCGCCTGGGCAATCAACGGGGCGGCCTCGCGGTGCAGGCCGGGCACGGTGGCAAAACTCATCTCGCCATGGACACGTAGGCGGGTCGCATCCAGTGCCTCGATATGTCCCGCCATCACGGTCCCGCCCGCTTTGCATTATGCTGCTCAAGGCGGGCAATCAAACCCTTAATGCCATAGCGGTTGATCTCATCGTTGAAGGAACTGCGATAGTTGGTCAATAAACTGATGCCGGCGATACTGATATCGTAGACCAGCCAGTCACCACGCTTGTTATAAAGACTATAGGAGATACCAATAGTCCGGCCATTTCCTTCCATCACCTGACTGCGCACGACCACGTAGCCCTGGGCGGGATCATCACGCAACGGTAAAAAGCGTATCTTCTGATCCGTGTACTGCAACAAGGCCGTGCCATAGGTGCGTACCAGCAGGGTACGGAAGGCCAGCACGAATTGGGTCTTTTGCTCCCGACTCATCTGCGCCCAGTTATCCCGCCCCATCACCCAGTGCGCCATATGTACGAAGTCGAAGTGCGGTAGGACAATGTCGCTGACCAGGGCATAGAGTCGCCCGGGATGCGCCTTGAGTTGTTTGTTATCGGCCTTGAGCTGTGCCAGCATCGCCTGCGTGGTCTGCTCGATCACGGCCTGGGGACCCAGTGCCTTGACCTGTTGCGTCGCCGCGCGGGCCAACGGTATTCCAGCCCCGAGCAGCAACAGGCTACCAAGCAACCACCATAGTGGATACGGATGTGTGCGCATTTCCCGTTTCGCGGTCATTTACTTTTTCCCTCCGACGCCTTGTTGAAGAGGAATTTCCCGATCAGATTTTCCAGCACCAGCGAAGACTGTCCGCCCTTGATACTGCCACCATTTTTCACCACCGCCTCATCGATACCCGGTTTGATGCCGATGTATTTCTCCCCCAGCAGACCAGAGGTATAGACCCCGGAGATGCTGTCTCTGGGCAGCATATTATATTTATTACCGATGGCCATGGAAACCACGGCTTCGAAGGTCTGCTTGTCCAGGCTGATACCGGTGACCCGCCCGACACGAACACCTGCGACAGTCACCGGCGCGCGCACCTTCAAACCGCTGACATTGTCGAAACTGGAGGTAATTTCATAGGTTCCACCGCTGTTGAGAGCGCTAAAATTACTCACCTTCATAGCCAGCACGAACAGGGCCGCCAGCCCGGCGACTACGAACAACCCTACCCAGATTTCCACGCTCCTTGATTGCCTCATAGCCTTAGAACTCTCCAAACATTAAAGCGGTTAACACAAAATCCAGGGCCAACACCGCCAGCGAGGTATACACCACCGTGCGGGTGGTCGCACGGCTGACGCCCTCGGAAGTCGGTATGCAGTCATACCCTTCGAAGACGGCGATCCAGCTTGCCACCACTCCGAATACCACGCTTTTGATCACCCCGTTAAGGACATCACTGTAGATACTGACATGGGCCTGCATCTGGGACCAGAAGGTGCCGGCATCCACGCCCAACAGACCCACGCCGATAAAATATCCGCCCATCACGCCGATCGCGCTGAAGATCGCGGCCAGCAAGGGCATCGAAATCACCCCGGCCAGAAAACGCGGTGCCAACACTCGGCGCAGCGGATCGACGGCCATCATCTCCATGGCCGAGAGTTGCTCGGTGGCCTTCATCAGACCTATCTCGGCGGTCACTGCCGAACCGGCCCGCCCGGCGAACAACAACGCCGTGACCACCGGGCCCAGTTCACGCACCAGCGACAGTGCCACGACCACACCCAGTGATTCCGCGGCGCCGAAATTCACCAAGGTATTGTACCCCTGCAGGGCCAGTACCATGCCGACGAACAAACCCGATACCGCGATGATGAGCAGCGAAAGCACACCAACGGAATAGATCTGTTGCACAATCAGCCGCGGCTGCAACAACAAGGCCGGTAACCCCGCAAGGATCTGTAACAACAGCAAACAAGCCCGCCCCAGGCGCTCGAAGGCACCCAACCCGAAGCGGCCCAGAGATTGAACCGGGTCCAGTAGCACATGGCGCATCAGGCCACCTCCCTATCGTGCCCGCCCGGCGTGTGTTCCGTACCCTCAAGCAGGTCTTCAAGATAGTCGGGGGCGGGATAATGAAAGGGGACGGGACCGTCCGGATCACCCTTGAGAAACTGACGGGCCCAGTCTGAGCGGGACTCTTTCAGTTGCGCCGGTGTACCGTGCGCCACCACCTTGCCGTTGGCCAGGATATAGAGGTAGTCGGCGATGGCGATCGTCTCATGCACATCGTGGGACACAATAATACTGGTCAGGCCCAGGGCGTCGTTCAACCCGCGGATCAATCGCACCAGTACCCCCATAGAGATCGGATCCTGCCCGGTAAAGGGTTCGTCATACATGATCATCATCGGGTCGAGGGCCATGGCGCGCGCCAGTGCCACCCGCCGCGCCATACCGCCCGAGAGTTCATTGGGCATGAGATGCCGCGCGCCACGCAGTCCGACGGCCTGGAGCTTCATCAACACCAAGTCGCGGATCAGGGGTTCCGGCAACCGCGTGTGCTCGCGCAGCGGAAAGGCCACGTTCTCGAAGGCGTCTAGATGCGTCAACAGCGCGCCGTTCTGAAACAACATGCCCATGCGCTGGCGCAGGACATAGAGGCGTTTGCGTGACAGTGTGTGCACGACCTCGCCATCGACCGTGACACGACCACGGTCCGGGCACAGCTGGCCGCCGATGAGTCGCAACAGGGTGGTCTTGCCAGTGCCGCTCGGTCCCATGATTCCGGTCACGCCGCCCCGGCGGATATCGATATCGATGCCATCGAAAATGGTTCGCGTGCCACGCGAGAAATGTACATCGCGGATGCTCACCAAGGGGATATCGGATTTAGCCATAGTGGTTTTGAGTGTGTTTGATTGCCATAGGTTCATTGTGCCTGTTGTCGCTATTGTTGACAACGCATGCGACAACAAGACGGCGCATGGCGGTTCAGCTACGGTTCATCTTCGTGCCGACACACACACTGTTTAGCAGGTTATTACAGCAGTTCACACAAGGTGGCGGCATGCTCCAGTGTTTGCCGATCGGGCAGTGAACCGGACACGATCAATACCGACTCACGGGTATCACCGCCCGCGGCCAGACCCGTTTCCACGATGGTGCGCAGGACGCGCAAATTGGCCACTGGCGCGTCGAGCATGGTCAGGGCCAGGCGCCCACGCGCCAGACCCGCCGGGGCGGGGGGACCGTGCCAGCACATCCCGACGTCATGGCGCACCAGCACATCGTCCAGGGGCGTACCCTGCGCACAGGCCATAGGGTCGGCCTCGACACTGAGCGGATATACCGGCGCCAGCACCGACAACACGGCATCCAGATCGCCCAGGTTCCAGGGCCGGGCAGGATCGGTGCGGCGCACATACACGCCCGCACAGTGCCCCGCGAGAGGCGCTATCCTCGCCAGGAATGCCTGAATCTGGGAGACATGCTGCGCCGCCGTGGCCCCAACGACACACTCGAACAAAAACCGAAACCCTGCATCCACGTCCTCACCCCAGTGCACAATATCCGCCGCGCCAGGGTGCAACAAATCCGCCGACACCAGCACCACGCGATGCGCGTTGGCGTAGTAACTCAGGCGCCAGTCCTCGGGTAGGTCTTCGGGATAAAAGGCGGATACCCAACCCGGGTGCGCCCAGCCGCGGGCACCAAATAATATGCGATGGTGTGGCACCGACATCGTTTCCCTATAATGATACGTGAGCGTCCGACACTACCTGCCCAGCCCTGGCGCCGTCAGGCGCTAGCGTACAGGGTGTTCAACAACGAAGGCGAATCGGCGGGCACCGCTCATTTGTGGAATAATGGCCCGCCGTGCAGCGCAGGCAATGTTATACCATGCGTTTCGATCTTTTCTACGAACTTTCCGTTCCGGCCTCTGGCGGTCGTAGCGAGGCCGAGGTCTACCACCAGACCCTGGACGAACTGGTGCTGGCCGAAACGTTGGGCTTCTCGACCGCCTGGCTGGTCGAACACCATTTCATGCCCGGGTACTCACACAGTACCGCCCCGGAACTGTTCCTCGCCGCCGCCACGCAACGCACCCGGCACCTGCGCCTGGGCCATGCCATCGTTCCCCTGCCCTACCATCACCCGGTCCACGTGGCCGAACGCCTCGCCACCCTCGACGTCCTCAGCCACGGGCGTGTCGAATTCGGCTTCGGACGGGGTTTTTCGCCGAAAGAATATGCCAGCTTCGGCGCCAACATGGGCGACAGTCGCGACATCACCCGCGAGGCCTTCGAGATCATCCGCGCTACCTTCGTCGGGGCACCGTTCAGTCACCACGGCCAGCACTTCCAGCTCGATGCAGTGACGATCCTGCCCCGGGTCATCCAGTCTCCCCACCCGCCATTGTGGACAGCGGCCGTGAGCCCCGATAGCTTCGAACTGGCCGCAGAACTCGGCGTAGGGGCACTGGTCGGTCCATTCAAGCCCTGGTTCATGGTGCGCGAGGATATCCGCCACTATCGCCAGGCCTGGCAACGCCACCACGGCCACGCCGGAGCCCAGGCGGGACAAAACCCGCGCGTGGGCATGACGGTGGGCCTGTTCTGTCTCGAAGACGGTCACGAGGCCAGACGCCTTGCGCGCGACGGCATCACCTGGTTCTATCGCCACTTGCTGGGTCAGACCCGTCCGATACTGGAAAAGCTCTACGAGAGCTATGAATACTATCGCAAGGTCGGACGACTGTCGGGACTCATGGAAAAGACGATCACGCTGCGCATCCTGGAAACACTGGGCATGGTCATCGTCGGCGACCCTGCGCATTGCACCCGTAAACTACGGGCCCTGCAACAGGCCGGCGTCGATCATGTCCTGTGTGCCATCGGTGCCGGCGTCCTGCCCAGCACGCTCGTGCAGCGTTGCCTGCGGGTACTTGCGCACGAGGTCATGCCCGCATTTGCGGAAAAGCGTTAGCCGAGAAAATCTAAACGACCTGTTGCAAAAAGAATACCTGGGAGGGCAATAATTGCAGTGCATGATCACACTCTCTTCGTGGTGGACCGATCTGATATGGATACCCTGATTTTGCCATGAAAGTGCTGGTCACCGGCAGCGCCTCTCATTTGGCCCGTGCAGTCCTGCCGGTGCTGTGCGCACGCGCGGATATCGACGAGATCATCGGTATCGACCTGCGCCCCTCGGGCTTCACACACCCGCACTACCACGAGCACCGCATGGATATCCGCGACGCACGCCTGGGCACATACCTCACAGGGATGGATGCCCTGGTGCACCTGGCCTTCGTGGTCATGCCGGGGACTCTGGGTCGGGCTCGGCATGACCGCGCCCTGATCCGTGACATCAACCTGCACGGCAGCGCCCAGGTGTTCACCCATGCCCGCCATGCCGGCGTTGCCCACTGCGTCCACCTGTCCAGCGCCGTGGTCTACGGTGCCTGGCCGGACAACCCACCCTTGCTCGACGAGCACGCACCGCGCCGGGCGATGCCCGGTTTCATCTATGCCGAAGACAAGGTCGCCGTGGAAGACTGGCTCGATACGTTCGAGGCGCAGGCGAACACCCCCCGTATCGTGCGGCTACGCCCGCATGTGATACTTGGCCCGCATGCCCAGCCGCTGCTGCGCGCCCTCCTGCGCCAACCCTTTTATCCGCGACTGCCCGATCCCCAGCCACTCAGCCAGTGCGTCTGGGAAGACGATGTGGCCGAGGCGGTATCACTGGCGTTGGACTACTCGCACCCCGGCATCTTCAATATTGCTGCAGACCCTGCGCTGTCATTTCGCGATATGCAGCGTACATGCCATGCGCTAAGCCTGCCATTACCGTTTTCGCTGGCGCGCACGTTGCACCGTATGCTGTGGCACATCAGTGGTATCGCTGGCGAACCCGCCTGGTTCGATGGTCTGCGCCACACTCTGGCCGTGGATTGCCACCACGCCCGACACGTACTAGGCTGGCGGGCGCGCCGCGATACTTACACCTGCCTGCACGCACTGGGCGATGCCACCACGCCCGACACAAACCGGCATCGGAATGGCTGAATCTGCCTGCATGCGCCATGCGCACGAGGACTCCATCATGGGCGACGTACTGCCTTTCAAAAAAACCCGCCCGCGGGACTGGCACAAAGGCAAGACACTGTGCAAAAGCGGCTTCCACAAGTGGGTGGTCATTAATGAGCACCCCTTCGACGTCAAGCACGGCAAGCTGCTCACCGTTTACCGCTGCACCCGCTGCGGTGCAACCAGGACCAAGGGTCACTGATCCACACCAGCGCATCCTTGCATCCCGGTCTGGCAGTGGCCCAGCGATGGCCATTTAGCGTGGCTTGGCGTATCTGCGGGCATACAGTAGACTGATGCGTTGCGGCCTCGAGTAAGGCCATACCGATCCATCACGCCCCAGACCGGACTCTGCGTTTTACATGATCATGCGCATTAACTCACTCGCCCGCTCCCTGTGTCTGCTCCTGCTCCTGGCCATGATCAGTGGCTGCGCCACCGTCCACTCACCCGACGCCAAGGTCGATCCGCTGGAACCCTTCAACCGCGGGGTCTATGCCTTCAATGCCGACCTCGATGCCACGCTCATGAAACCAACCGCACAGGCCTATCAAGCACACATTCCGCGCCCGGTACGGCGCAGCATTTCCAATTTCTTCAGTAACCTCGATGACGTCGTCGTGCTCGTCAATGATCTGCTCCAATTCAAGGGTGCACACGCCGTCAGCGACACCCTGCGCCTGAGCATGAACTCCACCTTCGGTCTGTTCGGTCTGCTCGATGTCGCCACCCCCGCCGGCCTGCCCAAACACGACGCGGACTTCGGCCAGACCCTCGGCAAGTGGGGCCTAGGGCCAGGGCCCTATCTCGTGCTGCCCGTGCTGGGCCCAAGTGATGTACGCGACGCCACCGGGCTGGCGGTCGATGTGACCTATGTCAATCCCGTCGAGAAGGTGAAAAACACCCCTGCGCGCGCCGCTCTGATCGTCACCCAGGCGATCAACACCCGTGCCCGGCTGCTCAAGGTCACCAATGTACTCGAACAGGCCGCGCTTGACCCCTATGTCTTCACGCGCGCCGCCTATCTGCAGCGCCGCCGCAGCCTGATCTATGATGGCAATCCGCCACCGCTGAAATTCGATAATTTCAATGACGACTTCCAACTGCCGCCCACGAAACCACTCGGGCTGAAACCTTCGGCCTCCTCTGGATTGGCCCCGTCCGCACCGGTCGGGACCCGCCCACGCCTGAAATGACAGGCGCACCGTCGTATCGCCGCACAGCACGGCCGCGACAATGCTCCTACCACACCCAGCGACCATGAACCACGTCCTACTGCTCTCCACCGCCGCCGTCATTACCGGATTTATCCTGCTGGTCTGGGGCGCAGACCGTTTCGTGCACGGCGCCTCAGCCAGCGCACGCAATCTCGGTATCTCACCCATCATCATCGGCCTGACTATCGTCGGTTTCGGCACCTCCACACCGGAGGTACTGGTCTCGACGATGGCCGCCCTGCAGGGCAACCCGGGGTTGGCCATCGGCAATGCCATCGGCTCGAATATTGCCAACATCGGACTGGTCCTCGGCACCACGGCCCTCATCATGCCCCTGCGAGTGCGCTCCGAGACCCTGCAGCGTGAATACCCCATCATGTTTGCGATCATGTTGCTGACCCTGCTGCTGCTCCTGGACCTCCAGCTCAGCCGACTCGATGGGTTTGTGCTCATCACCGGCCTGCTCATCCTAATCGTCTGGATGGTACGTCTCGGTCTGCGCCAGCAACACTGCGATCCCCTGGCCGACGAGTATGATCGCGGGATACCCCAGCATATCCCAACGAGCCGGGCGCTGATCTGGCTTGTCATCGGTCTAGGGGTATTATTGCTCAGTTCGCACATGCTGGTCTGGGGGGCCGTCAACATCGCCCAGGCCATGGGGGTGAGCGACTTGGTCATCGGCCTGACCGTTGTGGCCATCGGCACCAGCCTGCCCGAACTGGCCGCCTCGGTGATGAGCGCCATCAAGAAGGAACCGGACATCGCCATCGGCAACATCATCGGTTCCAATATGTTCAATCTGCTGGCCGTGATCGGCATCCCCGCCCTGATAGCGCCCGGACCCGTGGACCCCATCATACTGAGCCGCGACATGGTCACCATGATCGGCCTGAGCATCGCCCTGTTCGCCATGGCCTACGGCTTTGGCCGCCCTGGGCGCATCAATCGCATTGAGGGCGGGTTGCTGCTGCTGGCCTACTGCGGTTACCTGGTGTGGCTGTATCGGACCGCCCAGGCCTAATGAGGGGGCCTGAGCCCTGGGGGCCCCGCACCGTCGCTCATGCGCACGCCTGTACCGCGCGGTTTCACGCCGATGCCGGTGAGGGTGTACCCTACCCGGGCGACCCACGATGAACGAGACCATGGATACTGAAAAGCTGAAGCAACTGGCTCAGGCCGTGATCGAGACCGAGGCCGAGGCGGTGCGCGACCTGCGCCCCCGCATCGATGCCCATTTCGTCCAGGCCTGCCGCCACATGCTGGCGTGCCAGGGACGTATCGTGGTCATCGGCATGGGCAAGTCCGGCCACATCGGCAGCAAGCTGGCCGCCACGCTCGCCAGCACCGGCTCACCCGCCTTCTTCGTCCACCCCGGCGAGGCCAGCCATGGCGATCTGGGCATGATCACCGCACAGGATGTGGTACTCGCCTTGTCCAATTCGGGCGAAACCGACGAGATCCTCACCATCCTGCCACTCATCAAGCGTCTCGGCATCCCCCTCATCACCTTGACCGGCAAACCGGCCTCGCGCATGGCCCGCGAGGCCGACGTCAACATCGATGTCAGTGTCGCCAAGGAGGCCTGCCCGCTCGGGCTGGCGCCGACGGCCAGCACCACCGCGGCCCTGGTCATGGGCGATGCCCTGGCCATTGCGCTGCTGGAATCGCGCGGTTTCACCGCGGACGATTTTGCCCTCTCCCATCCCGGCGGTCGACTCGGTAAACGCCTGCTGCTCCATGTGCAAGACATCATGCACACCGGCGAGGCCATCCCCCGCGTCACCGAGGCCACGCCTCTGAGCGAAGCGCTGGTCGAGATGACCCGCAAGGGTCTGGGCATGACCACCATCACGGATACCGATGACCACTTGGTCGGCGTGTTCACCGATGGCGATCTGCGCCGGGTATTCGACCACGATGGACTCAATATTCATCAGACCCTGATGGGCGAGCATGTCACCCGGGAATGCCGCACCATCACCCCCGAGCGCCTCGCGGCCGAAGCCCTGCAAATGATGGACGCGCACCGTATCAACGCCCTGCCGGTGGTCGATACCGGGCACCGGCTGGTCGGTGCCCTCAACATGCACGATCTGCTACGCGCGGGTGTGGCCTAAATAACGGTTCCAAATACCCGGTCACTTTGAAAAACCAGCCTATCAGGCATTCGATTCCGCTGGTTCTGCGTGGGCAGGTATTTGGATCGCGTATTTAGGGGCCTGCCAGACTCAGTACGCGTCTACCGCACCGAGGGAAGAACGATACCGGTGAACCGTGGCGTCGCCACCCTGCCCCGGCTCGGGGTATCATGTGCGCGGTTATCCATCCACGGGAGGCGACATGCAAGACATCCTTGCGCGCGCAGCGCAAATCAGGCTGGTAGTGTTCGACGTCGATGGCGTACTCACCGATGGCAGCCTGTTCTTCGGCGACGACGGTCAGGAATACAAGGCATTCCATTCGCGTGACGGTCATGGCATGAAAATGCTGCAAGGCAGCGGGATCACCATCGGTATCATCACCGGGCGCAGCTCCGAGGTGGTCAACCGGCGCATGGCCAATCTTGGCATTACGCACGTCTACCAGGGACAGCACAACAAACTACCCGCCTTCGACGCGCTACTCGCCACGCTGGACCTGAGCGCCACACAGGCCGCCTATGTCGGCGATGATGTGGTCGACCTGCCGATCATGCACCGTTGCGGCCTGGCCATCGCCGTCCAGGATGCCCATACCCTGGTCAGGCAACACGCCCATTGGCAGACCCCGCACGCCGGTGGTCGTGGCGCGGCCCGTGACGTGTGCGAACTCATCATGCAGGCCCAGGGTTCGCTCGAATCGACGCTGCACGCCTATCTGGCCGATGGGTAAAATCCAGTATATCGTTCTGGCGCTCATCCTGGCCGTCACTGTACTCAGCGGCTGGCTGCTCAAGCTCGTGGAGGTCAGCCACACCCCCCGCCCCGTGCCTGCCCGCCACATCCCTGACTACTACTTTGACCGCTTCACCGCCACCGTCATGGGCACCAATAACCGGCCCCGCTACCGCATCAGTGCCACCCGTCTCGATCACTACCCGGACGATGACAATAAGGTCCTGACCCACCTGGAGCTGATCTTCTATCCACTGAGTGCCGCCACCTGGGACATCACCGCCGAACGGGGTGTGATCACGGCCCACAACCGCCTCATCCGTCTGACGGGTCAGGTGAGACTCGTACGTGCGGCCACCGCCACGCGTCCCCGCGTCACACTGGACACCACTGAATTGCTGATCTATCCACAAGAAAAACGGGCGCGAACCGATACAGTCGTTATGATACGCGCCGGGCGTGATACCATCAGGGCTCGTGGACTGCGCGCCGATCTGAATACCGGCCAGTTTGAACTGCCCGCCGATGTGCAAGGACACTATGAACCACCGCGCCCCTGAAACCCGTCTCATTTCGCACGCTGGCACCCCGCCGCTTCACCTGGGCCATCGTCGCATCCCCCGCCACATTCCTGCTTGGGCATTATTGGGACTCGCGCTGTGGCTGGGTGGTGCGCCAGGAGTCCACGCGCTGAGCAGCGACCGCAGCCAGCCCATCAACATCAAGGCAGATCGGGTCCGTATCAATGAAAACAAGGGCTTCAGCACATACAGTGGCCATGTCGTGCTGACCCAGGGCAGTATCGTGCTCACGGCTGCCCGGCTCACCGTCTATCAACCCAAAGGCACGTTGCAACGTATCGAGGCCACGGGCACGCCGGCCCGCTTCAAGCAACTGCCGGACAACAGTAAAACACCTGTCGTGGCCAGTGCCGAACACATGGAATACCTTGCCGGCGATGAGCTGCTGTTGCTGACCGGACAAGCGCGCCTCACCCAGGGCGGCGATGTCTTCTCTGGCCACCGTATCGAATACGATACCCGTCACAGCATCGTCACTGCCCGCAAGAATGCACAAAACGGGGCGGGGCGGGTGCATGCCATCATCCAGCCGGCCACCACGCCACCCGGCAAGGCAAACAGCAACACCCCGGCCAACGCGTCCCCGGCACGATGAGTACCCTGTCTGCCGAGCACCTGGCCAAACGCTTCAAATCCCGCCATGTGGTCAATGATGTGTCCCTGTCCCTGGACAGCGGCGAGATTGTCGGTCTGCTCGGCCCCAACGGGGCGGGGAAGACGACCACCTTCTACATGATCGTCGGACTCATCCCCGCTGGCGGCGGGTGCATCCGGCTCGATGACCACGACTTGACCCGGCGCCCCATGCACGAACGCGCCCGCATGGGCATCGGCTATCTACCACAGGAGGCCTCTGTATTTCGCAAGCTCAGTGTGGCCGACAACATCCTGGCCATCCTGCAAACCCGACGCGATCTCGGCCCGGGTCAACGCCAGCAGAAACTCGATGAACTGCTCGAGGAGCTCCATATTACCCCTATCAGGAGAAGTCTCGGCATGAGTCTCTCCGGCGGGGAACGCCGACGGGTCGAGATTGCCCGCGCGCTGGCCACCGAACCCCGGTTCATCCTGCTCGATGAACCCTTTGCTGGCGTCGACCCCATTTCCGTACTCGACATTCAGTCTATAATCAGACACCTACACAAAAGAGGCATTGGCGTACTCATTACCGATCACAATGTACGTGAAACACTGGGCATCTGCGAACGGGCCTATATAATCAACAACGGTGGGGTCATTGCAGCAGGGGCTCCAGACACACTGCTCAACAATCAGGAAGTGCGCCAGGTATACCTCGGCGAGCATTTTCGCCTGTAGACATCACGATGAACTGTAATCACCGGTCAAATAAGCTAGAATTTAACTCTGTCGACAACACGCTGAGTGTCGGCGCGCCTACCTTGCCATGAAACAGACTCTACAACTTCGCCTCGGCCAACACCTCACCATGACTCCTCAATTGCAGCAGGCGATTCGCCTGTTACAATTGTCCTCGCTGGAACTGCATACCGAGGTACAAGAGGCGTTGGATTCCAACCTCATGCTCGAGCGGGTCGAGGACAACGACACGGAGGCCGATGAATCGGCCGCCAACAGTGAGCACAGCACCACGCCGGAGAACGAGTTGGTCGTTCAACCTGCCGACATTCCCCAGGAGTTGGCTGTCGACACGGCATGGGAGGACATCTATGACAATATTGCCCCCGTCAGTCAGGCTCCTCTCGGCGACAACGGCGGCGAGTACGAAACCCAGGCTAACCAGAACGAGAGCCTGCACGACCATCTGCACTGGCAAATGCAACTGACCCATCTCAGCGAGACCGACATCACCATTGCCGAGACCCTTATCGATGCCATCAATGAAGACGGCTACCTCGACAGTACACTTGAAGATATCCACCAATCCCTTGTGCAGGATATGGATATTGAACTCGATGAGATCGAGGCGGTACTGCACTGCATCCAGAATTTTGACCCATCCGGTGTGGGCGCGCGCGATCTGCGCGAAAGCCTGCTGCTCCAACTCCAGCAGCGCCAAGAACGCAACGAAACGGAACAACGCGCGCTGCAGTTGACCGAAGATCATTTCGATCTGCTGGCGCGACGCGAATACACTCAGCTCATGCGGCGCATGAAAATCAGCGAGGATGAACTCAAGGATGTCATCCACATCATCCAGTCACTCAACCCACGCCCCGGCAACCAAATCGCTGACACCAATACGGAGTATGTCATCCCCGATGTCATCGTGCATAAATCCAATGGCATCTGGAAGGTTGAACTCAATCTTGATGCCGCGCCACGGCTGCGCATCAACGCCCATTACGCCAGCCTCATAAAACAGGCCAGCAACAATGCCGATTCCACCTACATGAAGAATCACCTGCAAGAGGCCCGCTGGTTCATAAAAAGCCTGCACAGCCGTAATGAGACCTTGCTCAAGGTTGCCACCAGCATCGTCAAACACCAGCTCAGCTTCCTCGAGCATGGTGACGAGGCCATGCGCGCACTGGTATTGCACGATATCGCTGAAGAGGTCAACATGCACGAATCGACCATCTCACGGGTGACCACCAATAAATACATGCATACCCCACGCGGCATCTACGAATTGAAATACTTCTTCTCCAGCCATGTCAGTACCGCCAGTGGGGGAGAGTGCTCAGCAACCGCTATTCGTGCCTTCATCAAGAAGCTGATTGGCGCAGAAGAACCCGGCAAACCACTCAGCGACAACAAGATTGCCAACATACTGTCCGACCAGGGTATTAATGTTGCCCGCCGTACAGTCGCTAAATACAGGGAGGGCCTGTCCATACCGCCCTCAAACGAGCGCAAACGCCTCGCCTAGGCACACCACGCGCCCATGACCCAAGGAGTCCAGCCCATGCAGATGAATATCACAGGACAGCACATCGATATCACTCCGGCACTGCGTGACTACGTCAATGACAAACTCGGGCGTATCGAACGCCACTTTGATCATGTCACCAACGTACATGTCATCCTGTGTGTGGAAAAATTGCGTAATAAAGCCGAAGCCACAGTACATATCAGTGGTGCGAACCTGTTTGCCGATGCCGAGGAAGAGGACATGTATGCTGCCATCGATGCGCTAGTCGACAAACTCGACCGCCAAATCAAAAGACACAAAGAGAAGTTGACCAATCACCGAAACACCGCTGACACACTCAAAACCCAGCCTGCCGACCAGGACTCCGAATAGTCGCGGGGCGGCACAATTGGTCTGCAATTGCACCCTGATGGGCCTGCCGACAAACCAAAGCCAACGTATGCAACTCACCGATATCATCACGCCCGAACGCATCGTTTGCGACACTTGTGCCGGCAGCAAGAAACGTGCACTGGAGCTGTTGAGCGAACTGATCGCAGGGGGGCAGGACAACATGACCTGCGGCGAGGTCTTCGACAGCCTGCTCAACCGCGAACGGCTCGGTGGCACCGGCCTGGGGCATGGCGTAGCTATCCCCCACGGCCGGCTGCACAACAGCGGCAAGACCATTGGCGCCTTTATCACACTTGAGCATGGCATCGACTACGACGCCATGGACCATCAACCCGTGGATCTACTGTTTGCGTTGATGGTCCCCGAGCACTCGACTGATGAACACTTGCGGGTGCTTGCCTTATTGGCCTCCATGTTCAACGATGAACACCTGCGTGAAAAGGTACGCCAAACCAGTCACGGAGATAAACTCTATCAATTGTTGCTGGACTGGCAGACAGTCCAGCACTGAACGATCCTTACCGCCATACACCATGACCGCACCCATTTCCATTCATAGCCTGTTCGCCAGTCATGGAGAAAAACTCGAGCTGTACTGGCACAATGACGGTGTCGGCAAGGACCACGAGATCAGCGCCCGGGACAATCTCGCCCTCGATGCCTCTCTGGCCGGTTACATGAACCTCATCCGCACGCATCGCATCCAGGTACTCGGCGGCGCAGAAATCGCCTACCTGCAAGGTCTGAGCGAGAATTCATACCATGATACGCTGGGCCGCCTGTTTGGCGGCGCACCAGCAGCCGTCATCGTCGCCAATGGTGAACCCCTGCCCGAGGGCCTGCTGGAGGCCGCAAACGACAGCGCGACGGCGCTGCTCAGCACCCCGTTGAATGGCCACAAACTGGTCTCACTGTTACACCGCTACTTCACCCAGTTATTCGCCGTTCGCATCACGGTCCATGGCGTCTTCATGGCCGTAATGGGTATCGGCGTATTGCTGACCGGTCCCAGCGGGGTGGGCAAGAGTGAATTGGCACTGGACTTGATCTCGCGCGGACATCGCCTCATTGCCGACGACGCACCGGAGTTCCAGCGTTTGACCGCCGAGACCCTGTCCGGGCACTGCCCGGAAACACTGCGCGACTTTCTTGAGGTGCGCGGACTGGGCGTACTCAACATTCGCGCCATGTACGGCGACAACGCCCTCAAGCCCAACAAGTATCTACGACTCATCCTGCGGCTCGAACCACTCACTGCTATCGATCTGGGCAACATGAAACGCCTTCAGGGGACCAAACAGACACGTACACTGCTCGATGTGGATATCCCGGAAATAGTGCTGCCCGTCGCACCGGGGAGAAATCTCGCCGTCATCGTCGAGGTTGCCGTACGCAACCACATCCTGTCCGTCGGTGGCTATGACGCGGCAGATGACTTTATGTACCGACAACAACACCACATTTTCAGTCAACCAACATGAAACTTATCATCGTCAGCGGCCTGTCCGGTTCAGGGAAGTCCGTCGCCCTGCATGTCCTGGAGGATCTCGATTACTATTGCATCGACAACCTGCCTATCGGCCTGCTGCCCGCACTCGCCACACAGGTCAATGCCACCGTACGCCTTCCCGAGGCCACAGGACAGGTCAAATACGCTGTTGGCATCGATGTCCGCAATACCGATGGCAACCTGGAGGGCGTGCCCGCGATGCTCCGTGAGCTGCGCGGGCACCGCGTGGACTATGAAATTTTCTTCCTTGATGCAAATAACGCCACGTTGCTCAAGCGTTTCAGTGAGACCCGGCGCAAGCATCCGCTGTCCAGCCAGCAAAGACCGCTGGAAGAAGCCATTCAGCTTGAGCGCCAACTACTGGAGCCACTGACCAATGCTGCAGACCTGATCATCGACACCAGCCTGACCAACGTGCATCAGTTGCGTGATCTGGTCAGACAACGCGTGGTCGACAAACCCCCACGCACTCTGTCTATTTTGTTTGAGTCCTTTGGCTATAAACACGGTGTGCCTGCCGATGCGGATTTCGTCTTTGATGTGCGCTGTCTGCCAAACCCGCATTGGGAGCCACGACTGCGTGCATTGACCGGTCATGACAAACCGGTAGCCGTATTCCTGGAGAACCAGTCACAAGTGGACCATATGTACCAGGACCTGATCGGTCTGTTTGACAACTGGTTGCCACATTTCGAGGCGGATAACCGTCACTACATGACCATTGCCATCGGTTGTACCGGCGGTCAGCACCGTTCGGTCTATCTGGTCGAACGGCTGGCCGGGTATTTCCGCGACCAGGGCCGGCACGTACTCACACGTCATCGGGAGCTGTCATGACTGTCGGACTCCTCATCGTGACCCATGGTGATATCGGCAAAGTACTGCTCGAAACCGCCACTGCCTTGCTCGGTTTGTGCCCCTTGCAAACCGAGGTCATCGGCGTCGCCCAGGACTGCGAACCGGAACAGGTGGCACGCGATGCCCACCAGTGCGTAGAGAACCTCAACCAGGGAGAAGGCACGCTGGTGCTCACCGACCTCTACGGTTCCACGCCTGGAAACATCGCCGGTCGTCAGCTCAGCGATGAGGTTGCCGTCGTCTCCGGATTGAATCTGCCCATGCTGTTGCGGGTACTCAATTATCCGCAGATGTCGCTGGTCGATCTTACCACCAAGGCCGTCAGCGGCGGCCGTGAGGGGGTCATGGCCTATCGGAACTGGGAGAACTAACCGTGCGCCGGATAGATAACACAGGCGCAGCAACCAACTTGGTCATTTCACAACAGTGGAAAACAATAACGTGATTCAGCAAGACATCACCATCATCAACAAACTTGGGCTGCATGCACGCGCCGCGGCAAAATTCGTCACCCTTGCCTCGCATTTTGCCAGCGAGATATACCTCTCGCGTAATGGCAAACGCGTCAATGGCAAAAGTATCATGGGCGTCATGATGCTGGCTGCCAGCAAGGGCAGCAGTATCTGTATCGAGGCCGAGGGTGACGACGAGCGCATGGCGCTCACAGAACTGACCGCCCTGGTCAACCAACGCTTCGGCGAGAGCGAATAGACCTAACCAGGTTGCCCTCGGGCGTCCTGGGCAGTATTCATTGCCTGAGGTACCCCACGACTGCCCGTATGACACCTTGCCAGCGGGCGCTGGACACACGATACTTTCTCCATACCCGACGCACTATCGGGCCTTTAGCAGAGAACACTGCATGTCACTCGTGTTGCACGGCAAGGGGGTGTCCAGCGGCATTGCCATCGGCAAGGCATGGATCCCCCTGCGCGATCAGATCGAAATCAACGAATACGCCCTGCCTGCACACCTCATCGATGCAGAAATAGAACGTTTCAATGTTGCCCACACGCAGGCGAAACATCACCTTGAGTCGATCCGCCAACACATCCCCGGTTACGCCTCGCCCGAAATTAACGCCTTTATCGAAACCCATCTGCTCATGCTCGACGATGCCGCACTGAGCATCGTTCCCGTGGACATTATCCGTACACGGGGTTGCAATGCGGAATGGGCGCTCAAACAACAGCGCGATACGCTCATCAGCGTGTTCGAGGCGATGGACGATGCCTATCTGCGTACCCGGCGCGACGATGTCGAGCACGTGGTCGACAGCATCATGCGCCATCTGCTCAGCGCGCCCGGTCACCACATTCCCGGACCAGAACACTCAGTGGCCGATCACATTCTGGTTGCCGAGGACCTGACACCGGCTGACACGGTGTTGATGCAGCACCTGGGTATTGCCGCCTTTGTCACTGAGTCCGGTGGCCCCACCTCCCACACCGCCATCCTCGCACGCAGTCTAGGCATGCCGGCACTGGTCAGTCTGCACCACGTCCGCCGCTACCTGCGCCAGAGCGACACCCTGATCCTCGACGGCCAGCGGGGGGTGCTGATCGCCACCGATGACTCCCTGCTGATCGACGATTACCGGGCACGGCAAAAGGAGTACACGCACCGCCAGCGCCATCTCAAGCACCTGCGCAAGCGTCCAGCCATCAGCTGCGATGGCGAACCACTGCAACTGATGGCCAATATCGAGCTGCCCGAGGACATCGAGACCCTGCATGAAGCCGGTGCGGATGGCGTCGGTCTGTACCGCACCGAATACCTGTTCATGAATCGCGATGCCCCTCCCGATGAAGACGAGCAATTTGATGTCTATGCACACCTTGTCCGCCAACTCAGGGGGGCACCACTGACCATTCGCACGCTTGATCTGGGTGCCGACAAACAAGTCGACGGGGGACGCCGCGACGCCCCCATCGCCAGCAGCCCGGCGCTGGGTTTGCGAGCGATTCGCCTGTGCCTGAAAGAACCCGACCTGTTCATACCCCAACTGCGCGCCATCCTGCGCGCCTCGCACCACGGTCCGGTGCGGATGATGCTACCCATGATCTCCAACCTCCCGGAACTGCTCCAGGTCCATCGCCTCATCGCACACACCCGGGCCGGGCTTGAGCAGGAAGGGATAGCCTTCGATCCGGCCCTGCCGATCGGAGGGATGATCGAGGTACCTGCCGCCGCACTGTGTGCGGGTCTGTTCGCCAAGCACCTGGATTTTCTGTCTATCGGTACCAATGATCTGATCCAGTACACCCTGGCAATCGACCGTGTCGATGATGAGGTCAACTACCTCTATGACCCGCTCAATCCCGCCGTGCTCAAGCTGATTCACCATACCCTGAACGCCGGTCGGGCCACACACACACCCGTCGCCATGTGCGGCGAAATGGCCGGTGATCCACGTTTCACCCGGTTACTGCTCGGGCTAGGTCTGAGCGAATTCAGCATGCACCCCAGCATGCTGTTGGAGATCAAATACATTATTACCCACACACATATCGGCCGCCTGCGACAGAGGACCGAACAATTCATTCAAGACATCGAGGAACGGGTCATCACCGAGTTCATCGACACCATCAATGAACTCGACTGATGGAAATCTAGTGGTGATTTTGAAGATTATTGGAAATTTTATAAGCAGATGTCAAAGACAAGAAATTATGATTTTTTAGAGATGAACAACTTTGGGTAATGAATTTCGTCGTTTAAAAGATCTGCACCCTTTTCCTTTTGACCTCCGCCCTTGTTACACTCGTACTGCCAGCGGCAGGCGACACCACCTGCCGCTGGCACCGGACAAACAGCATCGTATGCCGCTCTGTCACGCGCACCACGTCAACCGTGTCCCCCCGGTATACGACCGGCCCGCGCACGCCAGGCAACGGCCCTCAGCAGGAAAGGGTAACCCATGGTCGAAGAACTCAAGGAGCGGGAGGACAACTTGCAGTTGATCAATGCGGCGATTGAGCGTGGCAACATGCGCGACGTACAGCGACTGCTTGACACACTGCACCCTGCCGAAATTGCTCACCTGCTCGAGTCTCTGCCCACCGATAAGCGCGAATCGGTGTGGGAACTGGTCCCCAGCCAGATAAATGGTGAGGTCCTGCTGCACCTCACCGAGGATGTCCGCACTGCCCTGATCCGCAAGATGGACCCCGAGGAACTGGTCGCTGCAACCGAGCATCTCGAAACCGACGACCTCGCAGACATCCTCCCGGAAATGCCCGACGACGTGGTGCAGGAGATCCTCCTCACCATGGAATACCAGGAGCGCCAACGGCTCGAGGCTGTGCTCTCCTACCCCGAAGACACGGCCGGCGGGCTGATGAACGTCGACACCGTGGTAGTACGTGCCGAGATATCCCTCGATACGGTCATGCGCTACCTGCGCCGCCGCGGCGAGATGCCGGAGACCACGGACACCCTGTTCGTCGTCAATCGCGAGAACCGCTACATGGGACTGTTGCGCCTGACCGCGCTGCTGATCAACGATTCGAGCCTGACCGTGGCCGAGGTGATGGAGCGCGATGTGGAAGGCATCCCCGCCGAAATGCCCGCGCAACAGGTCGCCAACCTGTTCGAACGCCGCGACCTGGTCACTGCCCCCGTCATCGACGCCACAGGCCACCTGCTCGGGCGTATCACCATTGATGACGTCGTCGACGTCATTCGCGAAGAGGCCGAGCACTCCTTCATGAGCATGGCCGGTCTGAACGAGGACGAGGACATGTTCGCTCCGGTGCTGTCCAGCACCCGACGCCGCGCGATCTGGCTCGGAGTCAATCTGCTCACCGCCTTCCTGGCCTCCTGGGTCATCGGCCTGTTCGACGCCACCATCCATAAAATGGTGGCCCTCGCCGTGCTCATGCCCATCGTCGCCAGCATGGGCGGCATCGCCGGCAGCCAGACCCTGACCCTGGTTATTCGCGGTATCGCCCTCGGTCAGATCAGCAAGGGTAATGCCCGACGCCTGCTCACCAAGGAACTCGCGGTCGGCTTCTTCAACGGCCTGATCTGGGCCGTGGTCATTGCGGTGGTCGCCAGCTTCTGGTTCGACAACGACGCACTGGGGGCCATCATTGCCGCAGCCATGATCATCAATCTGATCGCCGCCGCCATCGTTGGCGTGGCCATTCCGCTGGTATTGCGCAAGCTGGGGGCCGATCCCGCCCTGGCCGGCAGCGTCGTGCTTACCACCTTTACCGATGTGATCGGCTACGCCACCTTTCTGGGTTTTGCCGCTCTTTTTCTGGTCTGAGCCACACCCAGACAGCTGGGGCTACCCTACGGCGGAGGCCACCTCCCCACACAGGCGATGAACAACGAGGACAGTATGAGCGAACACTACGACATCATCGTCATCGGCTCCGGGCCCGGCGGTTACCGTGCCGCCACCCTCGCCGCCCTGCGCGGACAACGCGTCGCCATTATCGAAAAGGCGGACTGGGGCGGTTGCTGCCTGAACCGTGGTTGTGTGCCCAAGAAGACCTGGCACCATAGCGCTCAACTCATTGCCGCCAGCCGTGACTTCGCCGCGCGTGGCATCCGGGGCACACTGAGCGCGAATCTGGACGCGGCCTGGGCGCACCAGGAAGACGTAGTGGCGACCGTGCAGGATAGCTACGTCAATTACATGAAGCGGCTTGGCGTGAGTGCCCTGCGGGGTATGGCCCGCCTGAGTGGTCCCCACGCCCTCACCGTCAAGGGCGTGGGCGGTGAGCACCACGTCGAGGCAGACCATATCGTGCTGGCTACTGGCTCCACGCCCACTATTCCTACCGGCGTCACGCCCACGCCGGGGCGTATTCTCACCACCGACATGCTGTTCGACACCCCGCCACCTGCCGGACGGCGTATCGCCGTCCTTGGGGGTGGCGTCATCGGTACCGAATTCGCCTTCATTCTCAGCATGCTCGGTTGTCAGGTCACCTGGTTGACCCGCTCGGCTCCGCTGTCTCGGTTGCGTTTCAGTCCGCAAGCCCACAACACATTGAGGATGGCCCTCCAACGCCACGGTATTGCTCCCCACCAGGGGGGGCAGTTCGTCGGCGCCGAGGTCGTCACCGGTATTGATGATGACGATGAGAAAGTCTGTATCCGACTCGACGACAACACCGAGGTGCGGGTGGACTGGCTATTGCTCGGTACCGGACGCAGGCCTTATACCGACGGTCTGGGCCTGCAAGCCGTCGGCGTGACCACGGATGCACAGGGGTTTGTCGTGCGCAATGCCTACCTGCAGACCCAGGTCCCGCATATCTATGCCATCGGCGATTGCACCTCGCCACAGATGAGCGCCAACCAGGCTCTGGCCGATGCCACGCTGGCCATCGACAACATCTTGCGCAGTGAGGGTCAACCGCAGACGCAAGACCCCACCCGGGTGCCCGAGGCTATCTACAGCGCCGTCGAGCTGGCCCGGGTAGGACTCGATGATGACCAGGCTGAGGACTCGGGTTTTGAGCCTGCAGTCGGCTTTGCTGCCTTTGAAACCTCGCCCCGCGCACTGGGCCAGGGTGATACCGCAGGCTTTGTGCGCCTGCTGGCCGACATGGACTCCGGGACCCTACTCGGCGCCGAGATCGTGGGCAGCGAGGCGGCCGAACTCATTCACCTCCTGAGCACCGCGCCGGACCGTGATACAGCGCTCAAATGGTTGGCCCGCGGACGCTATAATCATCCCACCCGTGCAGAGGAATTGCTCAATGCCAGCGAAACCCTGGCCAGCAAATGGGGACTGAACGCCTTTCTATTCGGTTAGGGCGAGGCCGGGCCACCGCGGTTTCCAGCCCTGATTGGCGTAGCATCGGATAGCGGCCTGCACACGTTGTTCTCCTGTGCAAAACGCCTGATAGCGCATGAGAAACAGGACGTTAATCATAAAACCAATAATTAACATTATTAAATAGACTTAACTAATCGTTTTATATTGATTTTTTCCTGAGAGATCGCTATAACTAGCGAAAACACAGGAGCATATCATGGCCAAATACACCCGCCTTCGCTGGGCCGACATCTATACCAGTACCGTACCGGGGCATGCCCGGCTCATCGTTACCATGCTTGATACCCTGGGTCTGCAGGCCAAGCTGGAACGCAAGAAGCCCCGTGGCTCACGCACCACCGTACCGCATGTGCGCGTCGTCCACAGTCAGGCCGAACAGGCACGCGCAATCCTTGCCGAACGCCAGCTCAGTATGTAAGCTCTCACTCACGCTATCGCCCCGCACCGGCCGGTGCGAGTGGTGTTATTCTCCGGCGACCGTCAAGGCGTCGATCAGTAGTGAACCGGAGCGGATATTGCCCCGAGTATCCACGTCATTACCCACCGCCTGCAGACCGAGGAACATCTCGCGCAGGTTGCCCGCGATGGTCAGCTCCTCGACCGGGTACTGGATCTCGCCGTGTTCCACCCAGAATCCCGTCGCCCCTCGCGAATAGTCTCCGGTCACGACATTCACGCCCTGCCCCATCATCTCGGTGACCAGCAATCCACGTCCCATCTCACGCACCAGACCCGCCAGATCATGGCGACCCGTATCGATGACCAGATTGTGTACACCACCGGCATTACCGGTGGTCTGCAGATCCAGACGTCGTGCGGCATAGCTGTCGAGCACATAGCCTTGCAGCACCCCGTCGGTGACCCAGTCGCGCGCCTGAGTGGCCACGCCTTCACTGTCAAACGGTGCACTGCCCAGTCCCCGCTGCAGATGCGGCTGTTCATGGATATGCACGAACCCGGGAAAGATCGCCTCACCACGCGCACCCAAAAGAAAGGAAGCCTGGCGGTATTGCGCCCCGCCACTGATGGCCCGCAACAATCCCCCGAGCAACCCCCCGGCCAGCTCTGCTGCGAAGATGACCGGGACCCGACAGGTTGACATCCGCCGCCCACCCAGGCGGCGTACGGTACGCTCGGCCGCGTGCCGTCCCACGGCGACAACTCCCTCCAGGGCATCCGCAGCGCGTGCCACGCTATACCAGTAATCACGCTGCATCCGCCCATCCTGCTCGCCAATCACCGCGCAACTCAGGCTGTGTCGGCTGCTGGCGTAGCCTGCGAGAAAGCCGTGCGTATTGCCATAGACTCGCAGACCCTCGTGGCTGGACACGCCGGCCCCCTCCGAATTCGTAATGCGTTTGTCCGTCTCTTGTGCGGCCCGCTCGCAGTCGCGCGCCAGCTCAATGGCCTCCTGCGCACCAAGCGCCCAAGGGTGGTAGAGATCCAGGTCGGGGATATCGCGCGCCATGCGTGCAACGTCGGCCAAGCCGCTGCACACGTCTCCCGCCGTGTAACGGGCGATATCACACGCCGCACACACCGTGTCACGGATTGCCTGCGGGCCCAGATCGGTCGTGCTGGCCGAACCTTTGCGCAGACCACCGGCATCCGGGGAGAAATACACCGTCACACCCAGCCCCTTGTCCCGGTTGTGTTCCACCGTTTCCACCTCACCCATGCGCACCGTGACACTCAAACCCGACTCGACGCTGACACCCGCCTCGGCCGCAGCGGCTCCCTGTCGCTGTGCCTCCTCCAACATATCGGCAACAATGGATTCAAGCCGACTCCGATCAAGCGGGGACACGGCAACAGGACGGGCATGGACGGGGACATCAGACATGGGTGGTTTCCTTGCGATCTCGGACTACAGGGCGGCTGCACTCACGTACAGGCACAAAAACGCTATTCTACAGTGCCACGCAAGCCCACGCCAAACCACGCTGGCACGTGATCGCACTGACGAGGCAGGGCAATGACTGCTAGAATCCTCGCTACCCTCCGCCACGCCCCATCCACCGGACAAGTACGGCAAAAACCGCATGCACGACACCGACCCCGATCATCGTAACGACAACGACGCTGCGAACACATGCGGCAGAGAGAAGAGCAAATCACAGCTCAAACGCGAGGCCCATGCCCTGCAGGCACTGGGCGAAGCACTACTCGTCCACCCGCCGGCCAGTCTGCGCGCTGCGGGCCTCCCAGACACCCTGTACGACGCCGTGACCAAGGCCCAGGGCATCCATCAGCGTAGTGCGCGCAAACGCCAGTTGCAGTTCATCGGTAAACTCATGCGCGGCCTGAACCCCGTACTCATCCAGGCCACCCTGGACCGGTTGCTCGCTCCAGACAGGGCCGAAGCTGCCAGCCTGCATCGCCTGGAAAACTGGCGGGAACGACTCATCGAAGAGGGAGATCCGGGTGTCTCGGCCCTACTCGAAGGCCATCCCTATCTCGATCGACAGCACCTGCGACGCCTGGTCCGTGATGCCCGCAATGAGCGCCAGGAACCGGCCCGGCCCACGCGCCACGCCCGTGCCCTGTTCCGGTATCTGCGGGACACTATCCAGGAATAAGGTGCCAGGGTGTGACGCCAACGAGGGATCCGGAGACTGTATTCCTGGCATGAGACCCCGACGCTCCGGTGCGTTGCACCACCCTCGGGCGCAGACACATCCACCGCCAGCGATGCTCACCATCGCCCACGGACTCACGCCATGGGGTGAGGACGCTTACTGGGCACGCTTGTTGATGGCAGCGTGATGCCCCCACTGCTGAATATTCTCGACCTGGACGCCGATCCACCAGAACGGACCCACACTATCACGGCTGTAGCCCCCCACCAGAGTCTGTCCTGCACCCAGATGAATAGCAGGGATGAAGGCCTGTGCCTGTTCACGATCGCGAAAGACATGCCACTGAACCACACCGCCAAGACCACTGGCAGCAGGCAGTGAACGTTCCTGGGTGAGAAAACCGGCTTCGCGCATGTCCCCTCCTATCAAGCGCCAATCGGACCATGGATGAATCGGCGACGAGGGCAGGAGGGCGATTCACCGTCCTGCCCCCTCGCGGCACACCCCATCGTGCCTGCGCTGCACCCACCCTGACATATATAGCAGATCCTGGCCGCGGCTTCCGCCAGGCCCCGGTCATTCGTCTTCAACACCAGGAGCATCACCGGTAATGCCCGTTCAGAGACCCACTGCCGCACCGTCACTGCGTGGATCCGCCGCTCCCTCGATCACCCCGTCGGGATGGCGCAACAGCGCACCGGCATGGCCCATCACCTCATCGAAACCGGCAACGACCTCCACCTCATGGCCCCGCGCACGCAGGGAGGCAATCGTCTGCGATGTGAAACGCGCCTCCAGTTTGAGGCTGTTGGTATGCTGTCCCCAGGTGCGCCCGAGCACCCAGCGCGGTGCGGTGATCGCCGCCTGCAGCGCACGGCCGAAATACACATGGCGGGTGAACAGGCAGGCCTGGGTCTGCGGCTGACCGTCCCCTCCCATAGTACCGAGGACCATGATCCGCCCGTCATCAAAGCGCACGAGCGAGGGGCACAGGGTATGGAAGGGCAGGCGGCCCGGCTTGAGGCAGCGCGGGTGCGCCTCATCCAGTACGAAACTCGTCCCGCGGTTCTGCCAGCAGATGCCGGTCTGTGGCAACACCACCCCACTGCCGAATTCATGATAAAGACTCTGGATACAGCTCACCGCCCGCCCTGCAGCATCGATCACGCCAAACCAGGTGGTATCACCCCGGTCCCCGGCGCCGGCCCAGGGCTGCGCCCTGGTCATATCAATGCTGGCGGCGAGGGCGCCGAGTGCCTCGCAGGACAGTGTCTGCTCAAGATCCAGTGGGGCGCTATCAAGGGGATCAGCGATCAACCGGTCACGGATGCGAAAAGCATGCTTGGTCGATTCAACCAGGTAATGCACATAATCAGGCCCGAGATCATCGCTGATACCCGCTGGGCGCTGGGTGAACAAACCCAGTAAATAGAGCGTCGCCAACCCTTGTGTCGGTGCCGCCGTGGTGTAATAGCGCCCCACCCCAGGCAGGTCCAGCACCAGGGGGGCCCAACGCTCGTTACGCTGCGCGGCGAGGTCACGCGCTCTGACCGGACTGCCGGCCGCCGCCAGGTCCGCGGCAATCATGTTCGCCAGTTCGCCGCGATAGAAGTCGCTCAGCCCCGTCTCACTCAGGTGCCGCAGGGTCGCACCGAGGGCGGGCTGGTACTGAATACTGCCGGCCAGCGGTGCCGCACCCTCGCGCAGATAGAGTGCGGCAAAACCGGGCTGATCACACAATTCGTCGCGTTTGAGTGCTGTCACCCGGGCCTGAGCGTCTGTCACCACACTGCCCTGCTCGGCAGCATCGATCGCGTCATGCAACAGTACCGACAGGGGCAGGCGCCCCCCCCACTCACGGCAACTCACCGCCAAGGCCGCATCCCAGGCGCACAGAGTACCGGCGACGGTATTCGCTGCCCAAGGACCGCGCAACGGCATAGACGCGATCCCCGCAGCACGGTAGCGAGCGACATCCAGATCGAGTGGCGAACGGCCAGCGCCGGACAAGGCACGTACCGAATGCCCCGGATGAGACAGCAACCAGAAGCTGTCTCCTCCCAGGCCGGTCATGTGCGGGTAGAGCACCGCCAGACTCGCAGCCACGGCAATCGTGGCCTCGATGGCATTGCCGCCCTCGCGCAACACGGCCTGGCCCGCCTGCGCTGCAAGGGCATGGGGGGCAACGACCATGCCGCGCATCGCCCTCTGCGTATTCAACACCAGCGGGACCCTCTCTGTGTTGTTGGCATCTGTCAGCGGGCAGGCTCAGGCATGCCCGGACCTAGCAGGGGCCTGAAGCTCGCAAACCCATCACTGTCTGCCCGACACGACAGGATCACTTTACCCGTGGACCCGCAACATGGTCTCAGCGATGATCGGTGACAAACGGGGCACCAGTAGCGCATCACTCAAGGAGATCGTGCAGCGGATCTATTGTGAACGTGGCGCCCTGCGTCTTCCCCCCTGTCGGCGGCATGTACCGCAAGGAAAACGCACAAGGTCCAGGGGCAAGGCACGGCGCCCCTGGAGACTCAGGTGCCGGTACCGCCGACGGTGAGACTATCGATACGCAGCGTGGGCTGACCGACACCGACGGGTACACTCTGGCCTTCCTTGCCACAGGTGCCGATACCACTGTCGAGCTGCAGGTCGTTACCGACCATGGAGACTCGGGTCAAGACATCGGGTCCATTGCCGATGAGTGTCGCCCCCTTGACTGGGCGGGTGATCTTGCCATGTTCAATGAGATAGGCCTCGCAGGCAGAGAACACAAATTTGCCAGAGGTAATATCGACCTGACCACCGCCAAAATTGACCGCATACAATCCCTTGTCCACCGAGGCGATGATGTCCTGCGGATCATGTTCACCGGCAAGCATATACGTATTGGTCATGCGCGGCATGGGCAGATGGGCATAGGATTCACGGCGCCCATTACCCGTCGACGCGACGCCCATCAGACGCGCATTGAGTTTGTCCTGCATGTACCCCTTCAGCACGCCCTTTTCGATGAGTACCGTCTCCCCGGTAGGTACACCCTCATCGTCCACATTGAGCGAACCACGTCGCTGTGGCAAGGCACCATTATCAACGACGGTGCATAGCGGCGAGCCAACCCGCTCACCGATACGGCCGGCAAAGGCCGAACTGCCCTTGCGGTTGAAATCACCTTCCAGACCATGACCTATCGCCTCGTGCAACAAGATGCCGGGCCAGCCGGGGCCCAGCACGACCTGCAGGGTACCGGCTGGTGCCGCAACCGCCTCCAGATTGACCAGTGCCTGGCGCACCGCCTCGCGGGCATAGCCCAGTCCACGGTCCTGTTCGAGGAAATAACTGTAACCCCCACGGGTACCACCACCGGCGCTACCCTGTTCGCGACGACCATCGTGTTCGACGATAACCATGACATTGAGGCGCACCAGTGGGCGAACATCCGCACTCAAGGTGCCGTCGCTGGCGGCTATCAACACTACTTCATGCACGCCAGCCAGGCTGACGCTGACCTGCGTGACCCGCGGGTCCTGTCTGCGTGCCTCGACATCAAGGCGCTGCAACAGGGCCACCTTGTCATCGGCGCTCAGGCTATCGAGTGGATCGGCAGGCAGGTACAAACGCCGACCCTGTTGTCGTTGCCAGGCTTGAACCTGCGACTGGCTACCTGTGCGCGCTATCGCGCGTGCGGTATCGGCCGCCTGGGTCAGTGCTGGCAGCATGATCTCATCGGAATAGGCAAAACCGGTCTTCTCACCGCTGATGGCGCGCACCCCGGCGCCCTGTTCGATGTTGTGGCTACCTTCCTTGACGATGCCGTCCTCCAGCGCCCACGACTCGTGGCGACTGGTCTGAAAATACAGGTCGGCACTGTCCACCGCGTGCACGAGGAGTTGATCGAGCACATGTTGCAGATCGGATTCACCCAGACCTGCGGGTTCAAGCAGGGTCAGGCGGGCGGTATCAAGAGCGGTTTTAGTCATAGTGGATGGCATGGTATCTTGCGGTGTTTGAGTACGGGGAAGGCACGGCGCAAGAGGGCCTCCCGTGTGAGATCGATATCGGCAATAACAAAGCCGGAACCCCGCGGAAGCCGATCCAGTATCGCCCCCCAAGGGTCCACGATCATGCTGTCACCGTGTGTCTCGCGCCCATTGACATGGTAGCCACCCTGAGCCGAGGTAATCAGATAACACAGGTTCTCAATCGCCCGGGCACGGATCAGTGTCTCCCAGTGCGCACGCCCGGTAATGGCGGTAAACGCGGCGGGCAACACGATAAGCTGCACACCTTCATCATGCATGCGGCGAAACAATTCGGGAAAACGCAAATCGTAGCAGACCGCCAGGCCTAGTCGTCCGAAGGGGGTCTCCACCACCATGACCCGATTACCAGACTCCACGGTCTGCGATTCATCGTACTGTTCGCGGCTTTCATCCAGCACGACATCGAACAGGTGGATCTTGTCATAGCGCGCGATGCGCCGTCCCTGACTGTCGTACACGGGACAGGCCGCACGCACCTTGGACGCAGCGTCGGCCACCAGCGGGACGGTGCCACCGACCAGCCAGACGTGGTGTTTTTCCGCCTGCGTGGCGAGGAAATCCTGAATCGGCCCCGTGCCATCCTGTTCCCGTATGGCCACCTTGTCCTGCTCGGTAATACCCATGATGGCGAAATTCTCTGGCAATACAATCAGCTCAGCGCCGGCGTCGGCGGCCTGGCTGATAAGTCGACCGGCCTCGTTGAGATTAGCGCCCACGTTCGGACCAGAGGCCATCTGGATGGCCGCAACACGTTTCACGGAGACACCCCCGGTAATCGCACAGACCGGAGCACGGACAATTCAATGCCTTGGGGAGTGCCACTACCGGGGACACGTTCAATGCGCTGCGCGGCGAGTCCCAGAGAGACCAGCCAGGCCTGCAGTTCACTCGCCCACAAACTCCCTGCGTCTCCCCCCGGATAGCGGATCACCAGTCGGCTGCCCGGTTGGGCGTCGATCTGGCGCATGGCGCGCGCCACCGACCGCATGCCCAGCAGGCCCATTCCACTGCGAGGAACAGCCCATGCACTGGCGGAAAGGTTCAGCAGAGAATGTGCCGCCGCGGCCGACAATGGCACGCTGAACAACACCAGCAAGACAATGTATTTCATGGCGTCGAGGATAGCATCATTGGCATGGTGAAGCATCTGCCCACCGCACAGGGCACGCCATGATTCGGGCACACGCCGACGGGACACAGCCAGAATCCGCACCTAGCCCGGCTTGCCTCCTGCGGCCTTGTCATCACGCAGGCGCGTAATATCGGGATGCGCCCAACTGCCGGTAATCCTGTACTGATACTGTGCCACCTTGTCGATCGAGGGTTTGAACAATTTCTGGAACAACAGAATGATGGCACCTACCTGCGCCCCCATGGCCAACCCGCCTACCAATGGCAAGGTGCTACCAATTTGCGGCACCACGGTCACCCATTGATCATAGTCATGTGCAACGAGACCGGTGCGCCCCCGTAAATGAATGTTAGACGACGGGCTCGTGAGTTTCAGATTGTCGGTCATGGCATTGCCATGGGCGATATTGAAGCTACCCGTGATCTTGTCAAAACCCAGACCCTTCTTGAACACGTCGCCAAAATCAAGGGACAGGCGCCGGGGCAGGGCACTGAGACTCAACAGGCCAAACAGGCGCCCGGCACCTGGATTGATTTGGGTAATGGTGCCATCCGTGATCTGAACATCCACCTTACCCGCCAGCGTGGCGGGCGAGAAATCAAACGGTGGGGCAGGCCAGTGCAGAGCGAATTTGATGTCTGCCTTGCCACCACTCATGACGGGGGCAAAACCAAGGGCATGCAAATACGCGCCGAAGTCATCGCTTTTCAATTCGGCCCTGAACTCACTGCGCTGCGTGGTGCCGCGCGTGCTCCAGCGCCCCTGAGCCTTGATTTGGCCATACGCCCCCCGCAGACTCAACGCATTGAATAACAACCCGTCCTGCTCACGCCGGGTCCGAACGCGCAACCGACCCAGTGCTATCTGGCCGTAACGCAGGTCGCGGATCTCACCGCTGATCAACGGCACCTCTCTCGGAGCCAGTGTTCGTAACACCTTGCGTCTGCCGCCGTGCGACGAGGTCCTCTTCTGTCCATCTGTCAGGTACAGCCGATCCATATTAAAGACGAGGGGCAGCGATGTGTAGGCAGACCGGCGAGCGCCGTCTTTGCTGGTGCTCAATTTATCTGCAACCCCAAGCCAGAGCGTAGGTGACACATCCCGCAGGCTGCCCTTGATCAGGAACACCGGGCGCGCGGGCAAGGCTGCTTCAGTGCTGGAAAAATTCACCTCGGCACGGGCAAGATGCCAACGGCCACGACGCTGTTGTAACGCCAGTACCAGGGCGCCGATACCGGCCAGAGATACATTCAACCGCGGGTGGCCCCGAATAATGTCCATATCCACAGCCAGGGTACGTGTATCACGCGCTGCCTTGCCCAGGGGTGCAGGCAGCACGACAGCCAAACCCTGTAGCTCCGATGTCACACGCAAACGCACCGGTATGGCATGCTTACCGCGTTCGAGCGTGAGTGTGCCCCGCCACGGCGTCGTACCCTGCAGGAGGCGCAACCAGCGATCAACTCCGTTGCGCCTGAAAACACTATTCTTGCGCAGAGCCGCCGGCACGAAATGCCCACGTGCTGCAATGATCGTCCGCCGCCCATTGGTGGGACCGTAGACATCTATCCTTACCGGTGCACCGAATAGGGTCGCCCGTATGTTATTCGCCCGCTGGGTGTGCTGGGTAAAATGCAGCACGCCGTTGATGTGCGAAATATCCAGCTGTCGATCGAGGAGTTGTAGACGGCTGTCCATGAGACGAATCTGGCCCGTGACCGCCAGCGGGTGTGAGCGGGCCAAACGGGCGGAAAGCGGGATGTGCAATACGATATCCGTCTTGCTTTTCCCGGTCACATCCATGGCATTGAGCGCCTTGCGCGCGGAGTGCGCAAGCGGGCTGTCGGCCAGAAAGCGCACCACATCGGCCGTTGACCCCTGCACCGTACCCTGCACCGTCAGTACCGGTCGGGAGAACCGGGCAATACCCACGCGGACACCCTTCAGATGACCGCCACCGATCAGGCCATGCATCAGATCGATAGCCAGGCCCTGTCCGGTGAAACGCGCTCTGGCCTCGAGATCGTGTAACCGGGGCCAACCCGGCTGGTAATTCAGTAGCAGATTCTTCGCCTTGAATCGCACCAGGAAACGTCCCCGTTCACGGAGGAAGGGAAAATCGGCGAGGCGACCATTGAAAACCATGCCGCCCTCGCTGATCTGACCACTGATGAAGGCCTGGTCCAGCCACTTGACGGTATCGGCATCCATAATACCCGCTGGCAGATAGGCCGAGACCTTGGAGGCATCCCCGTGGTCGAAGCGCACGAGTAGCTCCAGGTACGGCGATGCCTTGGGGGCCATTTCCAGCAACAGATCGCCCCGCACCCGCAAGTCCGGACTCCGCAGTTGGAAATCACGGCTGTGCACATACCAGATCCCCGCACGCTGTTGCCAGTTAACGACAGCGGCGAGGCGATTCAGGCTGAGCGGCTGGCGGAACAGATGGGGCAGAGTCAGCGTGCCTTGCGTACTGTCGAGGCGCAGCTCACCGTGAGTATTGTCCATCCACAACGTACCGCCAGCCCGTTGAATACCGGGCAGTCGACCCTCGGCCTTGACCGAGAGCGCGCTAAAACGCGCCTGAACCTGGTAGCGCACAGGCGCGCCGCCCGGCGGTGTCTGCCAGTGCACCCGCACACCATGAATCACTCCACGCGGTGCCAGCGCCGCGAGACTCGTGCGCAGGGGTGCGTCAAGCAAAGGGATCGTGCGCAAGATGTCACTCAGGTCATCCAGGCGCAGATAACTGGCGCCAATCGTGACACCGGCATCACGTCCCGGGGCCGCCAGCGTCCGCACGACCTGTAGCTGTGACACCGGCCAGGCATGATCGGCAAAGCCGATGCGTACATGGTCCATGTCGAGTTGCCAGCCCCGGTCCGTGCGCAACCAGCGCAGTCGGGCGCTGGCGTGCGTCAGACTCAGGGGCGTACCCACCGCAGGTAGCGATGAAAGCGTGAGCTGATTGGCGTCGACGGTACCCGAGAGCCTGGTGAGGTGCCGCCCGGCCCAACGACCCCATAACTGGAAGTCCAGGGCGGCCGCTCGCACAGTGGCATCGTGCAGGCGCAATGGCGCACCAATGCGTTCAGGCCGCAGACCCTCGCCCAGGAGATAAAAACGACCACCGAGCGATGCCGGTTTGAGGACATCACCGTGCATATCGATCGCCACCTTGAGGCGCTTGCCGAGTGAACGTGGTAAACGCACATCACCGGTCAGTTGGTGCCGTTCACCCCGATTGTGCAACCACAGGTTGACATCGCTGAACAACACGGGGGGGGCGCCGTGGCGCAGATCCCGCCACTGTATCCGGCTGTCGCGCAACGCCAGTACATTGCGTTGAAAAAGCCAACGGAGCAACTGATTCGACACCCCCTGACTGGAAGCGGCCTCTGCCGTGGAGGCCATGTCCTTGATGCGCATGCCACGCACACTGATTTTTCCCGCTGTGCTGCGGGTCACGACCAGATCGGCGCCGACCACCGTCAGGTCAGCCGGCACCAACTGGCGTCGGCGCAACGAGGCGAGCAGGTGGATACCGATGCGGAGTTCGCGAAAATGGGTAATCACCCGTTTGTTCGCGACATCCATCAGCTGCACACCCCTCAACGTCACCGTGGGCGTCAGGCCCTCCAGGCTCACATCCATGGTCGTAATGTGTACCGGCTGACCGAGATAGACACTGACCCAGTGCTCCACGCTCTCACGATACCCGCTGGCCTCGGGCAGCAACAACCGCGCCACACTCAGCAGGACGGCAATACTGACCAGCACCACCACGAAAGTATTCCAGAGGTAGCGGGCGCTGGCGCCAAGGAGTGTACGTGGATGGCTCATCGATAGACCGGCCGTGGTCGGCTCGTTAATTCGCAGGGTAGGCACGCCATCGCGGCGCCATGCCGACGCCTATGACAGTGCATGGAATACGCATAAGCCATCCCCGGTACCTTGACCGCAGTGACCTGATCTCATTGACTACATTAACACCACGTCGAACTGCTCCTGTGTGTAGAGCGACTCCGCCTGGAACCTGATGGTCTTGCCGATAAACTCTTCGAGTTCGGCGACACTGGTTGATTCCTCGTCGAGCATCATGTCGACCACCTCCTGGGAGGCGAGCACCAGCAGCTGACTGGTATCGTAGGCCCGCGCCTCACGCAGGATCTCGCGGAAAATTTCGTAGCACGCTGTCTCGGCGGTTTTCAGCGAACCACGACCGTTGCAGGTTGGACACGCTTCGCAGAGGATATGTTCCAGACTCTCGCGCGTGCGCTTGCGCGTCATCTCCACCAGGCCAAGGTTGGATACCTCACTGATATGGGTCTTGGCGTGATCGCGGTCCAGGCTCTTCTCCAGCGCCCGCAATACCTGGCGGCGGTGTTCCTGATCGCGCATATCGATGAAATCGATAATGATGATGCCACCCAGGTTGCGCAACCGCAGCTGACGGGCAATGGCCTGTGCCGCCTCAAGGTTGGTCTTGAAGATGGTCTCTTCCAGATTGCGATGACCCACGAAGGCGCCGGTATTGACATCGACAGTCGTCATCGCCTCGGTCTGGTCGATGACCAGATGCCCACCCGACTTGAGCTGCACCTTGCGCTCCAGCGCCTTCTGGATCTCGTCCTCGACCCCATAGATATCGAAAATGGGGCGCTCGCCCGGATAATATTCAATGCGCTCAGCAAGCTCGGGAATGAATTTACTGGCGAACTTGTGTACCTTCTGGAAGGTCTCGCGTGAATCGATGCGCACCTTTTCGATCTCGGTACCGACCAGGTCACGCATGGTACGCATCACCAGCGGCATGTCCTCGTGTACCAGGGCGCCAACCTGCTCGCTCGCCAAGCGTTCCTGGATGGCATTCCACAGCTTGTGCAGGAAGCGGATGTCCGCATGCAGGGCCTCCTCAGTCGTTCCTTCCGCGACCGTGCGCACGATGTAGCCCCCCGGCGCGAAGTCGCCGCTCACCTGGCGAATGACCGCTTTGAGGCGCTGGCGTTCGGCCTCCTCCTCAATCTTTTGCGAGACCCCGGTGTGCGCCGTGGCGGGCATGAAGACGAGGAAGCGCGACGGGATGGAGATATGCGTAGTCAACCGGGCGCCCTTGGTCCCGAGCGGATCCTTGACAACCTGCACCAACACATCCTGGCCTTCCCGCAGCAGTGCCGTGATAGTGTCCGGCACCGAGGGACCTTCTTCCTCTACACCGCCCTCGCCAGTGCCGGCCATGACATCGGAGGCATGCAGAAAGGCGGTGCGCTCCAGACCGATGTCGACAAAGGCCGCCTGCATGCCGGGCAATACACGGCACACCCGTCCTTTGTAGACATTACCCACCAGTCCGCGCTTGCGTTCCCGCTCGATATGCACTTCCTGGAGCATGCCATTTTCAACAACGGCCACCCGGGTTTCCTGGGGCGTCACATTGATCAGTAGTTCTTCACTCATTAGAGATAGCGTCACTGCTGCTGTTCCGGTAACGCGCGCGCCGTTAGCGGAAGTTGTGTACCGTTCGGTAGCCCAGACACCGAACACCCTGTCTACGTCATTGACTCGCCATCGGGAGCCGTCCGGGCATCACAACCGACCCACGGTGCCCACCAACGGGGCAATACCTGCTTCATACAGTAACTCGGCGGTCTCGTACAGCGGCAGCCCCATCACCCCCGAGTAACTGCCCTCGAGTCGGGAAATGAACACCGCGGCACAGCCCTGAATAGCATAACCGCCCGCCTTGTCGGCGGGTTCGCCGCTCGCCCAGTAATCGCGAGCCTCAGCCTCGTCGATATCTCTGAAGCACACCCGACTGATGCTCAGACGGGTGGCCTCATGCCCACTCCCTACCAGCGCGATACCGCTGAGCACGCGATGCGTACGCCCGGAGAGCAACCGCAACATGGCCAGGGCCTGCGTGCGATCGCGCGGTTTTCCAAGAATCACCGTATCGACCACCACCGCGGTATCCGCACCGAGGACCCGCACCGAGGCCTCGGCTGCGATCGGCAATGCCTGCAGCCCGGCTCGCGCCTTGTCCAGTGCCACGCGCACGACAAGGGCCTCGGCTGACTCCCCCGCCTGCACCCCCTCATCCACCGCCACCAGGAGCTGTTCATAGGTGACACCGATTTGTGCCAGCAGTTCACCGCGCCGCGGTGAGGCCGAGGCCAGATACAACCTTGGGACCAGCGGGGCTGAAAGACTATACATACACACACTGACTCCCTACTGAATGCGCACGGGAACACGACGGGCAGCCAGGCCACCTGTCTGCTTCAGCCGCGGTGATAGGGATGGCCGCTGAGCAATGTGGTCGCACGATAGAGCTGCTCGGCAACGACAATACGCACCAGGGGATGGGGCAATGTGAGTGGCGAGAGCGACCAGCGCTGCCGCGCCGCCGCGCGACAGGCCGGTGCCAGCCCTTCCGGCCCGCCGACCAGCAAGGCCACATCGCCTCCCCCGTGAAACCAGCCATCGAGCTCCCGCGACAACGCCTCGGTGCACCACGCCTGACCCTCGACCTCCAGGGCGATCACCCGCGCACTGCGGGGGACAGCAGCCAGCATACGCTCGCCCTCGCGAGCCAGTGCACGGGCTATATCTGCGCCCTTGCCGCGCCTGTCCGCCGGGATCTCGACCAAGCGCAGTGCGCAATGTGCGGGCATGCGTCGCGCATAGTCCTCATAGCCCTCATTGACCCAGCCCGGCATACGCTGGCCGACGGCAATCAGGTGGATCCGCACGGCGACGACGGCCCCTCAGGCCTCGAGCGAATCCGGACTGTGCTCGCCCCAAAGCCTTTCGAGGTTGTAGAAATCGCGAAATGCGGGCTGCATGATGTGCACGACGACATCACCCAGATCGACCAGCACCCATTCACCCTCGCGCTCACCTTCGACCCCGATCGGGCGTATACCCTTCACCTTGGCCTCGGCAACGACGTTATTCGCCAGGGAACGGACCTGGCGGTCGGTCTTGCCGCTGGCCACGACCATGATGTCGGTAATGCCGGATTTGCCACGCACATCCAGTACCCGAATATCAATACCCTTGATGTCCTCCAGCGCGTCAATTACCAGATCGCGCAGCGCCTCCTCATTCATTGTCATGTCGTCCTCGGTCATAGATGTGTTGTTGTTTGATCACCCGCCGCACGCCGTCCGGCAGCAGATAACGTGGGTCACTGCCAGCCGCGCACAATGCACGCAGACGACTGGAAGAAATGTCCAGCGGGGTAACACCCTGAAAACAGATTCGCCCTGCCGGCTGCCGCATCAGGTATTGCGGATCATCGCTTCGCCGTTCAGCAACCAACCTCGACAGTGCCGTCGAGACCCGCTCTGCGGCCCAGTCCCAGCCGGGTCGATGCATGATCACCAGATGTGCAAGTGTGCTCAATGTCTGCCAGCGATGCCAGCCCTCCAGGCCCAGAAAGGCATCCATACCCAGCAACAGACACAAGGGGCGTGTGCCGTAGTCCTGGCGCAGTGAGGCCAGGGTATCGACCATGTACGAAGGGCCCACACGTCGTAGCTCGCGGTCATCGACCAGAAAACCCGGTTCACCGGCAAGCGCTGCGCGCACCATGGCGAGACGCTGTGATGCCGTGGCCTGTGGCGTGCCTCGATGCGGCGGTAGGCCACAGGGAATGAAGCGCACCTCATCCAGGCCCAGCACTTCACGGACCTCAAGCGCCGAGCGCAGATGGCCGAAATGGATGGGGTCGAAGGTGCCGCCAAAGATACCTATCATCCGCGTTGTAATGAGGCGCCGGCGGCAGGTGGCGTCGGACGGTGCTCAACACCCGGGGAGCCCCGCTGCCATCCAGGCGCTGTCACCTGCACCACCGTGCTCACTCTCTGATGTGTCCGTCACCGAAAACAATGTACTTCTGCGAGGTCAACCCCTCCAGCCCGACCGGCCCGCGGGCGTGCAGCTTGTCGGTACTGATGCCGATCTCCGCCCCCAGTCCGTACTCGAAACCATCGGCAAACCGGGTCGAGGCATTGACCATGACCGAGCTGGAATCGATCTCGATCAGAAAACGCCGGGCCTCGGTGTAATCCTCGGTCAGGATGGCCTCGGTATGCCCGGAACTGTGGCGCTGAATATGCGCGACAGCATCATCCAGTCCGGCAACGACACGAATGGACAGGATCGGCGCCAGGTATTCGGTATCCCAGTCCTCCTCACTCGCCGGCACCGCCTCCGCACCGAGTATCGCGCAACTGCGCGCACAACCGCGTAACACCACACCCGCCTCACGGTACATCGCGCCCAATCGCGGCAACACGACAGCGGCCACCGCCTCATCGACCAGCAGCGTCTCCATGGTATTGCAGGTCCCGTAACGCTGCGTCTTGGCATTAAAGGCCACACGCACGGCCTTGTCGAGATCGGCCCGCGCGGCGATATACACATGACAGACACCGTGCAAATGCTTGATTACCGGCACCCGGGCCTCGGCCGAGATACGCGCTATCAGACTCTTGCCACCCCGTGGCACGATGACGTCGACATATTGTTCCATGGTAATCAACACGCCCACCGCCGCGCGATCCGTGGTCTCGACCACCTGCACCGCCTCGCCCGGCAGGCCCACTGCGGCGAGTCCCTGGCGGATGCAGGCGGCGATGGCCTGATTGGAATGGATCGCCTCGGAGCCACCGCGCAGGATGGCGGCATTGCCGGACTTCAGACACACCCCCGCCGCATCGGCGGTGACATTGGGACGTGATTCATAGATGATACCGATCACCCCGAGCGGAACGCGCATGCGCCCGACCTGAATGCCGGAGGGGCGGTATTTCATGTCCGTAATCGCACCAATCGGGTCCGGCAGCGCGGCGATCTGGCGCAGCCCCTGTGCCATGGCGGCAATGCGTTCGGGCGTCAGTTCCAGGCGATCGAGCAATGCCGCGTCGAGACCCCGCGCACGCCCAGCTTCCATATCCTGGCGGTTGGCCGCCTGTAATACTGCGGCGGAGCCCTCGATGGCCTCGGCCATCGCCAACAGGGCGGCATCCTTCACCCCCGTAGGGGTACGCCCCAGGATGCGCGAGACTCGGCGAGCGCGCTCGCCTAGCTCGTGCATGTAGCGTTTAACGTCCAATTTTACATCCATTGCATCCGGCCTCATGACAGCGTGGCGGCCGTGGATCGCCGCTCACCGTGGCGCTTCAGCAACGGGCGCCCCGCCATTATCTCTGCTAATTGTAACAATTCATCCCAGGTATTGCCCGGTACCATGCCCTTTATTACGCGATCGCTACGCCCCGCACGCACCAGCGCTGCACGCCAGTGGGCAGCGGAGTAACGCTTCAGCGCCTGAGTAATCAACGGCTTGCGCCGGTCCCACACTCTGAGCCGTCGCATCGCTGTCTCCAGAGGTTCGCCGTGTTCACGGGCGAAGGCCAGGGTGGCCAGCGTGCGCAGCTCGCGCACCAGGGCCCACAGGATCAGGACTGGCTCGATGCCCTCGGCACGCAGGCTATAGAGTACCCGGGCGCTGCGCGCGGCATCACCAGACAAGGCGGCATCGGCCAGGGCAAATACATCGAAACGAGCGCTATCGGCGACGGCGGCAGCCACGGCCTCGGCATCAAGGGTGCCGGTGGCATTGAGCAGACACAGTTTATCGATCTCCTGTGCTGCGGCCAGCAGGTTACCCTCGACATGGTCGGCCAGCAGGGCCGCCGCAGCCGGACTCGGCGTGAGACCCCGGGCCTGCATGCGCCGAGTGATCCACGCCGGCAGACGGGTGGCCTCCACCGGCCAGATCTGCACCACGACGCCCACCCGTTCAATGGCCGTGAACCACTTGCTGCGCTGCTGACCGCTGTCGAGCCGGGCACAGGTGATCAGCAGCAGGATATCTTCCGGCGGCTGAGCGGCATAGGCACTCAACGCCTTCGCGCCCGCATCGCCGGGCTTGCCCGAGGGCAGTCGCAGGTCGAGTAGGCGGCGTTCGGCGAACAGGGACAGGTTGCCCACCTCGGCGAGCAGGGACTGCCAATCAAACCCGGTCTCGACGTGCAGGACCTGGCGCTCACTGTAACCCTGGGCACGTGCTGCGGCGCGCACGGCATCTGCGGCCTCACTCAGTTGCAGGGGTTCATCCCCGCTGAGCAGATAAACCGGCGCCACGGGCTTGTCCAGCATGCCCGCGAGGTGCTCGAAACGCATCTTCATAGCAGCAGTATGCCATGCCCGACACCCGATTGTCCGACGTATGGCCGAACAGGGCATCGAACCTATCGCGGTACAACCCGCCTTTATCGACCAGCCGTCTGTAACTGGCGCAGCATCTGGCGTACCGCAAGACCGATCATGTCCTGGCGCAGCACGCCTTCCTCGTTGCCCGTAGCAAGGACGTTGTTCGGGTCAAAGGTATACTCACGCTGCAGGCTGACGCTGCGGGGCGGTGTGAGACGATGCCCGTCCGGCGTCTTGAGAGTGTAGCGCAGGCGATAGTCCAGCTCATAGGCATTGGCCCGCCCCTGGCGGTTGACCGAAATCACCCGCCGCGGCATCTGCTCACTCAGAATGACCAGTATGGCGGTGGCTACCTTGGGGTCTTTGGTGAGGACCGCACCGGCGTCACGCAGATTACGCACCAGAGTGCGCCCCAGTTCGCCCAGCACAGGGGTGCCTTCTATATAGGTCACCGCCATGACCTTGGGCAGGGGCACGGCGCCGCGCAGATGAAAGCCGCAGGCAGACAACAGCATGGTGGTCACCAGCAGCACCAACCACTGTCGCCACCGGGATCTACGGCCAGGCCAACATGTCAACCGGCATTGTGCCGCCCGCATCGGCGCCCGGGCAGACCCCGACTCGGCCGTTACCGGCACGGCGATTGATACTGGCACGGGCATTGGCACCGCATCCTCTGGTTTCACCTACACCACCACATTGACCAGCTTTCCTGGCACGACAATGACCTTGCGCACCACCTTGCCTTGTGTGAAGCGCTGCACGTTCTCATCCGCGAGCGCGGCCTGCTCGGCAACATCGCGCCCGGCCTCCGGCACGACCGAGATGCGCGCACGTAGCTTGCCGTTGACCTGCACCACCAGTTCGATGTACTCACGGATCAGGGCCGCGACATCGGCGTGTGGCCAGGGCGCATCGATCACGGCCGTATCGTGGCCCAGCGCCTGCCACAGGACATGGCAGATATGGGGCACGATGGGCGAGAGCAACACCACGACCGTCTCCAGCGCCTCCTGGGTCACGCCACGCCCAGTCTCGCTATCGTCCTCGAACTTGTACAGGGCATTGACCAGTTCCATGGCCGCCGCAATGGCCGTATTAAAGGTATAGCGTCGACCGATGTCATCGCTGACCTTGACGATGGTCTCATGCACTTGGCGACGCAACACCCGCTGCGCATCAGTGAGTGTCACGCCGGGCGCGTTGACGTCCACGACACCCGATCGTTGATCACCGACACTTACATGACTGTGTACCCGTTTCCACAGCCGTTTGAGAAAACGAAAGGCGCCCTCGACACCCGCGTCCGACCACTCCAGAGACTGCTCAGGCGGTGCGGCAAACATCATGAACAGGCGCGCCGTATCAGCACCGTAGCGCTCGACCAACGCCTGCGGATCGACGGTGTTGCCCTTGGACTTGGACATCTTCGCCCCGTCCTTGAGCACCATGCCCTGAGTGAGCAGATGTGTGAACGGCTCGCCGCTACCGATCAGCCCGGCATCACGCATCAGCTTGTTGAAAAAACGCGCATAGAGCAGATGCAGGATGGCATGTTCAATACCACCAACATACTGATCCACTGGCAACCAGTAGGCGGCACGCTCATCAAGCATAGCCCCGGTGTTGTCCTGGGAACAAAAGCGCGCGTAATACCAGGACGACTCCATGAAGGTATCGAAGGTATCGGTCTCGCGCTGCGCCTTGGCGCCGCACTGCGGACACGATGTCGCATAAAAAGCGGCCATTTTCTTGATGGGTGATCCCACGCCATCGAAATCGATCTCCTCGGGCAGAACCACTGGCAAGTCGTCATCCGCTACCGGCACGGCCCCGCAGTCCGGACAATTGATGATCGGGATCGGCGCCCCCCAGTAACGCTGGCGTGACACACCCCAGTCACGCAGCCGGTAGTTCACCCGCTTGCGCCCGAGTCCGCGGGCATCCAGATCACCGGCAATGGCCGCAAATGCGGCCGCGGAATCCAGCCCGGTATAGGCGGCGGAGTCCACCAGCACACCCTTGTCCGTAAACGCCCCGGCACGCAGGTCGATCTCGCCACCCTCGGCCGGGGCGATCACCTGCCGCTTGGGCAAACCATAGCGGGTGGCGAACTCCCAGTCACGCTGGTCGTGGGCCGGCACAGCCATGACGGCACCCTCACCGTAGCCCATCAGCACAAAGTTGGCGATGAACACCGGCAGGCGATCGCCACTCAGGGGGTGGATGGCCAGAAATCCGGTATCCACGCCTCGCTTCTCCAGGGTCTCCATCTGCGCCTCGGCAGTACCGGCATGGCGGCACTCCTCGACAAAGGCCGCGACATTGGCGTAACGCCGCGCCGCCGCGCTGGCCAGTGGATGCTCGGCAGCCACCGCGACATAGGTCACCCCCAGCAGGGTATCCGGGCGGGTGGTGAAGACCTTCACTGGCGTGTCACGCCCTTCGATATCGAACTGTAGTTCCACACCTTCGGAGCGCCCAATCCAGTTGCGCTGCATGGTACGCACCTGTTCCGGCCACCCCTCCATCGCGTCGAGTTCACCGAGCAGTTCCTCGGCATAGTCGGTGATCTTCATGAACCACTGCGGAATTTCCTTGCGCTCGACCAGGGTGCCACAACGCCAGCAATTGCCATCGATGACCTGTTCATTGGCCAGCACCGTGAGGTCATTGGGACACCAGTTGACCGGCGCGGTGCGCTTGTAGACCAGACCTTTTTTGAACAGGCGGGTGAACAGCCACTGTTCCCAGCGGTAATAGTCGGGATTACAGGTAGCCAGTTCACGGTCCCAGTCATAGGCAAAACCCAGCCGTTTGAGCTGACCGCGCATGTAGTCGATATTTTCGCGGGTCCAGCGCGCTGGTGGCACCCGGTTGTGAATGGCCGCGTTTTCCGCTGGCAGACCGAAAGCGTCCCAGCCCATAGGCTGGAGCACGTTCTTGCCCTGCATCCGCTGGTAGCGGGAAATCACATCACCGATGGTGTAATTGCGCACATGCCCCATGTGCAGGCGCCCGCTCGGGTAGGGAAACATGGACAGGCAGTAGAATTTCTCGCGTGCCGGGTCCTCGACCGCCTTGAAGCTGGCGTGGGTCTCCCAGAACCGCTGCGCCTCGTGCTCGACGTCTGCGGGATGGTAGTGTTCTTTGATAGTGGGGGTTTTCGACATGGCTGTAGGCTTGAGTTTGGACATGAATACAGACGGGCTCAAATTCAAATTCCGTGCGGTTGCTACGAAGAAACCACACCAGGGAGCGACGCTGACCGGGAACCCATCGTTCCTCGCGCCCCGACAGCAGGCCTGAACATCGCCGCATACGGTGCAGACTCCGGGATACGTGCTACCCGAAGGGAGCCCTATACGGGAAAGCGCTAAGCATACCGCAGGAACTGGAAGGCCCACAACAAGGCCCAACGCCAAAGACTGGACAATTATCTCTAATTTTCGTGAAATCGGCCTGGTGAAAACCGGGATTTGAATCTATTCCAGCGTATCGCCGTGACTCTTCCCCTTGGTCAATCTACTGCTGAACCGCGCCAAACACCTGCAAGACCCGCACTTCGAACGAGCGCAATCGCCGTGTTCCGATAACATCCTGGCGTATCTACTCGGGATACTGCAGCTGCGCTTATTATCAGACCTATTGCCGCATAAAGGTATCGAAATTCAATCGGTCAAGAATACGGTCGGTGAGTTTCAATGCCACACCCGCTGCCAAGAGCATGGCCAATACGTAACCATAACCGAAATAATAGGGTCCAAGCTTAATGCTCAGCAAACTCAACCCGATGTTCAATAACAACATGAAGGCGCTCACCATACCCGTCTCACGTAATCTATCCAGATAAAACATGATATTCAATGTAGCCATAACCACGAGTTGCAGAGCAACTCCGAGCGAGTCAATTGTGAGCAGTGGGTAAAATAAAGTGGATATACCGAAAAGCGAAAGCAAACCCTGGCCTACGGCTATCAGCACAAGCAATGACAATCCCTGCACTTTAATGATATCGTAAATTCCTTCCCGTGCGGTTGTCACCATCTTCACGCGATAGAGGCGAATCGTTCCCAGTGTCCCACCATCGCGAACAGCATGGTAGTACCGGTCGTAAGCCTCTACAAAATCGACTTCCATGCGCAGCAAAAACATGGCCATTCCAGGAATTAAGGTAAAATAGGCCAGAAAAATGGGCGTATCGTAGATGATAGATGCATGTAATTCACCGATAACAATGTTCCCGGTGCTGGGTGAGAGCCAAAAGACGAATTTGTCAGCCCAGACGGCCGCATTGAACAAGACTCCGGTTATCAGCAACCATGGATACCAATGCTTGGGGCGTAAAAAATCAAATTCCAGCAACCGGTTGCTAGGATATGCTTTCCAGACCAGGCTGAGCGCACCAATAACGATAATAATCTGACCGATCAGAAACCCGATCAACAATCCTTCGAGTTTCCAATGACGCAAGGCCAGCCCACTGACTACTGCCATTCCGTAACCCAGGGCATATATTCCCAGCAGCACTTTGTATCTTTTCAACCCGGTGAGAAGGACAGTCAGAATCCAGACTACATTGAGCAGATTCAAACCGGTAAACATGAGCAGTCGGTAAATGGGACTGGTCCCTGGAAGGAACCATATAGCCATGGGAAGGGATGCAAGGCTTAAACAGGCGGTTGAAAACAATAATATACCAAATAAATTTGGCAATATGCGATCGTTTCTTTTTTCAAATATCCGGTCAGCCACATAGCGGGTAAATGAGAGCTGGAATCCTCCCGAATAGATCAGACTCAAGGCAATCAACCAGGTCACGCTGGTTTGAAACTGAGTAATCAGATCTGGAGGTATGACCACGCCCAGGCTTATAAGGCCCAGAATCATCACGGCAAAGATCGACAATACCCACGGTCCGGACCCAATGACTCCAGCTATTGCATAGGCTCGCAACAATCCGAGATAGGTTTCGCTGCGGCTCAAGCGTCTGAGTTCAAAACCGATACCCGCCATCAGTCCAGTCCTGCTTTGGCGATCTGCTCGTGGAAAAGCGCATCGAAAGTTGCGATCATTTTTTCCTGGTCATAATAACGCTCCACACGTTGCATGGCCGCTCTCGCAGCCCGCACGTACCAATCTGGGTTTTCCAATAATTCGGCGCATGCCTGCGCCAGGGTTTCATGGTCAGCGAGGTTGATCAGCGAACCTGCAGGGCCCAGACGGCGGTCCTCTTCATCACGACCAAGGATGAGTTCCGAACATGCTCCTACGCGTGTCGTAACTGCCGGCAGGCCAGCAGCAAACCCCTCCAAAACGGAAAGTGGCAAACCTTCGCTGATCGAACTCAAAACCATAACCCCAATCTGGGGCAATACCTCTTCGATCCTTTTAAAGCCGAGAAATCGGAGCTGTGTTCCCAATCCCAGCGTCTTGGCCAACGCACGGCACTCCCGACTGTATTCGGGGTCCTCATCTTCCGGGCCAATGATCCAGGCTTGAACACCAGGCACTCTTTGACGCAACTCATGTGCCGCACGGATAAAGGTTTTTATATCTTTTATCGGCACGACACGTCCCAACAGTCCAATTGTTTGCGGCGGTGCCATACCTGCGTGACGACGCAATGCGGCCAACCTGGAAACATCCACCCCATTGGGAATAATTCGGGTACGAGTTGGATCGGCACCATCGCGTACTTGCTGCTTGCGAGCCGCTTCGAACAGGCTGATGATGGGGCTCGCCTGCGCATAAGCCTGGCAGCCCAAAATCTCAAAAAATCGGATCCATATCTCACGCAGATAACTGATTCTGGAAGGATCGGAAGTCAACACACTGCCGTGATCGGATATCCAATCCGCATTCATCAGATCAATACGGCGTTCCTTGGTATATATACCGTGTTCCATAAGGACGAATGGCCGACTCTGACTTCGCGCGCCTTGCGCACCCAGCAATCCCGCATAGCCGGTTGACGGGCTAAAAAACAAGCGTGTCCTTGGGAGTCTTTGAACTATGCGCGCCAGCACCCAGACAGGCTGGTGCAGATTGCGCACTGTCCAGAAATAATCAATAAACGGGAGATCACTGGCCTTTTTATCATAGCTCCTGGTGATATAGTTCCAGGCTGGTTCACTATAGTTGAAAGCGGCTTCGTTAAATGGACTTTGTGGTTGCAGAAATTCTGCAAAATCCAGAACATCAGAATTTCCGGCATTTAAACACCGATGCAATTCGGTATAGCGTTGCAACGCATCATCAGGCAATCTGCGGTGTCTGTGCTGCTGGACCTTAGCTTCCGAGAAGAGAAAATCCGCATGGAAATATACTACATTATCTGGAAATTGATATTGTGACGGTCCGTAGTCCTGCGGTCTCGAACCTAAAAAAACCAGGGCAAAACGCCAATGGGGAAGTGCACCTATCAACTGGTGCACCCAGGAAGAAACCCCGCCCTTCACATAGGGATACGTGCCTTCCAGCAATAAAGTGATGTCTGCACGAACATCCGCAATCATGCCAATGCCTGATGCCAACTTTTGGAAATAGGACCAATTTTAGGAAGTTGTGAAAAAACCGGATATGTATCCAGGAGTCGGGTTATTTCCAAATAATCTTTCCGCTCCCAGGCCTCTTCCAATAAGTAGCTCAATCCTCTGGCGGGTACGGCGCCCAGATCAAGGGCACTTTGATAATACTTGCTGACATCATCAACAGAGATCCTCCGGTTCAATTGGGCCAATCTGGCCTGCACCAAGGCGTGCCGAGGTATTGAAGGCGGGTGCGGTGGGAGGGATTCCAGGTGTGCCAAGGCATGCATCGCGGCATCTAAATGTAATTTGCGCAAACTCTCGCCTGAAAAACCAAGATAGATGAATTCAAGATGTAATTGTGCAAGGTCAAGCCATATTACACGTTCCGTTGGTGGTTCTTTTCCCTCTTTCTTGTTGGACTCCAGAATCTGGATAAGTCTTACGATCCCCTTCTCACGCTGTTCTAAAAGGTGATGCGCCAACAAACGAATTATCTCATCCTCATGAATCATGGCGCATTCTATCAACCGGGTTGTTTCCGCATCTTTACGAACGGCCAGATGCGTCAGCGCCTGCATATTCTCTTCGGTAGAACTTTTGTGCATATTCAAACGGGAGATAACGCCACCGGCACTATAGCTGCTGACGCGTGGACTGATGTTTAAAATGGTCTCGTCAATAAACAGGCTATCTGGCGCACGGTATTCCGGGCGAACTATATAAAAGCGCGCAAGGACTGAAACGAACAACAGTATGATCACCCCGGCAATGGGCAATAGACTCGCAAGGAGAATCAATCCAAGCGTACCGCCAACAGCGATTTTATGCGTATTCGTATGAAGAAAAGCGAATATAATAAATCCACAGATCAGAGTGATCACCGTATTTATCAACAACACGAGGACCAACACATGCCATACCAGCAGGGTGGGCTGTGGGTTTATCCACATCTGTGGGTTTATCCACATCTGTGGGTTTATCCACATCTGTGGGTTTATCCACATCTGTGGGCTTAGTAACCAGTGAATCATTTTTGCGGCGTTTCCTCGATACCTACGGCTCTGAGTAGTTCGATTGGTGATCGATGATCCATATAAATCTGAGTAATCCCGCAATCCGCGTCCCTGCCATTCAACCCCACCAACCCCTCCTCTTCCAGAGTCGAAGTGATTCGTTTGATGAATCCATGCACAGACGCTGGACCTGCCAACGGTAACAGTATCACCAGACCCTGCTGGTGATCTGCAAACGGAGGATGGTGCCAATGCAGGTCAAGCGTCCGCAGCAGGGTTATTAGACGCTCACCGAGCTCTCGCCCTCTGGAGGCATCTCTGCATCGAAAACCGATCAATGTCGAACGCAACCCGTTGCTCATACGCAGATGCTGAAGCCTGATGAGTTCTCGTGCAAACATTGTTGGGCAATCAGGAAAATTATGTCGTAATGAAGATGTCACGCGACGAGACCAGGCATCGTCGGCGACATATTGCAGTATTGCGGCGGCAACGGTGAGATTCTCCTCGGTGTGGGCCAACAAAGGCATGTCCTCGACTGTCAGCATGGCAACCCATTCCCCAGTCGCGGAAATTAGTGGAAACACGACGCGATAACGACTTTCCTTGAGATCGTTACGCAATGTCCGCAGATCCGCCACGCTATAAAAGGCGGTATTTTTACGTTCCAGTACCGCATCTACCAATGGATCTGATATCTCCAACACAGCAGATCTGCCAATATGGGAAACGGGTTGTTGCATGAATTCCACCCCGTCATAGAGAAACAAGGAAGCGGAGTCGAATCGGCAGTACTGTGCCAACAACTGAAGCAAGGCATTTGCCCCTGGCATGGAGATTCCGCCCGACACCTCTACATTGAGCTTTCCGAGCGCTTCCATAGCCTGGCGCAAGGTCACCGGTTGGGTAATCAACGCCTCCTCCAGTCTGTCATGCGAAATCCGGGTAATAAAATGAGTTCGTCCAAGCGTTTCCAGGCGATCCTCGGTATAGTCGAGACGCGCCCGGAATATTTCCATACGCCCACGCCAGGTGGAGCTGTACTGACCAGCTACCAGGGTCGAAAACAATCCGCCGACAATTTGCAATGTCGACATAGGTTGTGCGGTATAGTTGAGCCAGAAGACGGCGTAACTATCAACCACCAGAAATAAACTACTGGTGGCACCCGCAACAAGGCCATAACGCAGCCCGATAAGTAACGGAATTAGCCACAGCCAGGGGAACTGCCCAGCATCGAAGGGGGTCGTTCGATCAAGCCAGACGGCCACGATCACACTAACCGCGGGAAACAAAATGATTTCCAGCCAGACTTCGACTCCATATGTGGCCTGGTTTTTAAAAAACAGCGACATCAGCGCAATAATCTGTCCAACATTTCATCCAGCACCTTTTGAGAGAGAACGGCCAGACCTTCTCGACTGTCTCCTGAGGCTGATGCAACCCCGCTCCAGATGGTCCGATTTTGTTTCAAATCGATAAGTTCAAGTGCGAAACCAACGACCGGTTGTCCATCCAGCCCAATCTTGTAGCGCCATTCATTTACGCTTCCGGTCAGTGCATAACGTGCCTGATGTTTCCGCGCCCACTTGATGAATTGTCTTTGGACATGTGCATCATTGTCGATCGGCAGCGGCCCGCTTTGTGAATGTCTGGGTGCGATGAGAACATTGCGCATGTCTTTCGACCTGAGCAGGGCGGCGAGTTGACTTTGCACCCGTTCCCCGGCATAGGGTGATGCGGTGTTGTTGTCCAGGGGCAGTACGGCCCAGGGCGCTGCCCTGTTGAGATGAGTGGGAGCAGCAGCCGCATTGATCTGACTGCTTGCACAACCACCCAGCAGAACAGACATAATCAATAACCAGAAAAATGCGAATACGTGGAATGACTTCGACATGCGAAATTCACCTCAATGGATGGGAGAGAAAAAATACTGGTATTTTAGATCAAGTTGCACCATCTTCCCCCTGGACGCACCGAAATTATTACCCAGATTCAGCACCAAAGATAAATGATCCGGACCCAGAGCAGGCAGAGCAACTCCCGCCTCAAGATTGTAGCCGGCACCAATGACCGAGTTGGCACAAATACTCATGGCGGCAAAAGACCGTAATTGCCCGGCATAGGACTGAATGAAACGGGTATTGAACTGCCCGCCTGCACAGGCCTGAAGGTAACTTTGCGGGATGAAAAATCCGACCGTGGGCGCAGTACCTGCCGGTACCAGCTGATCGAGCTGGGTGGGCAATGATATCGAAGGATGATATTGGCGACCGCTCACACTGAGATCCAGCGTATAGTCGGGAGGTGTAAACCATAGCCGATAATTTCCGTTAAGCGCGAAATGAAAGTAGGTTCCCAGACTACCGCCACCCTGAACCCGAAATCTCCCTGCGCTCAAAACGGCGTGTACTCCCACGCGCGGCGTTGGCTGGAAATCAATGCTCGCACGTAGTCGATCTTTCATACCGGCCAGACTGAGAGGAACGGTATCCAGGGCCTGGCCTCCCCAGAGAAAATCAACAGTGGTGGACAATCTGGCCTCCAGTTGACGTTGCCAGCGCGTTCCCATATGCACCCATCCAGCCAGATCACGGTCATAGCCCGCGGATAATTCGAACAGACCTCTCGGTAGGGTTCGCCGCCAAACCAAAGACAAGGTCTGCCTGCCAAATGGCGGCGTACCCAGCAGCGCCGCATCGATAGTGGTTTGCCTCATTCTAGCAACATTCAGCAACAGGCGGTCCTGTGGACTGATCCAATGTCTCGTTTCAAAACTCATGCCCTGCGCCAATAGTCCACTGGAAAATTCGACGCTTGGCGAAATACCAACATAATCGCTTCGCGGTAACGCTAGGTTACGAAATAAACGCTGGAGGCGCCGATCCTCAGGCTCACCCACTAAACCTGCGTAGGCGAGAGTGATTGCCAGATCAGTCCAACCCAGTCTCCGAGCGGCATTGACCCGATCCCGTCGCGGTAGCTGCTCGACATCTTGCTCAAGTAGCCGAGCGATCGATGACACATCATTTTCGTACATTGCTGCGGATAACCGGGCCCATGCGGGTGGCGATCGTTTCGAGAATGCACGTAACCTCCATAGACGGGCAAGCGCATCGCTGTTTTTCTCCAGCAGCCAGGACAACACAACGACGTGCGTTGGATAGGTGTCGTCACGTCGGCTCAACCTGAAGATCAGCTTTCGGGTGGAATCTCCAGGCGTCAGGGCCATGGATAGGCTGCTGCGTTGGCGCAGAACTTTTGCTTGCTTGAGCAATTGGGGATGTTGCCTCAATCGTCGATCCAGCAGGGTCAGTGCGCGGCGACGCACGCTCCATGCGAGGCGTGGCCGATCCGCCTGTTCCAGCGTATCGGCGACATTCATCAACCAGAGCGGATCAGTATTTTTTCGTGACCATTCTCTTTGTAACCAACCTAACGCACGTTGGGGCTGATCAAGTGCCGAGTAGATCGCTGCCAGCGGTTCCCACAACACCGGTGAATGCGCAGCCATCCGGCTGAGATGTGCCAATTCCGGCCTGATGGGCTGAAGCTGACCACTTTGCAAATACAGCCAAAGATAACCGGCCAGCAGCGTCTGATTTCCCGGTTCGAGATCGAGGGCGCGGTGATAATGTCTGATCGCTTTGCCGAAATGTCTCTGCGCTGTATCGAGCTGTGCACGACTGGTCCAGTAGGACGGATCCCTGGAAAAACGCCCGGACTGATCCTCTGGCAAGAGAGCGAATGCCCGCTGCAACCATTTGGCGGGAGGTTTAAGGCTGGAGGCGATACTCAAAAGTCTGATAAACAGATGCGGGGCATGCGTACTGCGCCAACCCTGTGCCGCCACTTGGAACGCGTGTCGGGGATCGGTATATTGATCAACATACACAACCCGTATGTAATCAGCCAGGCTGGCCGCGTGGTGCTGAATCAATATGCCAGAAGCACGCGCGGCAAGCCTGTACTTTCCCATCATCCAGGCCAGCCCGCTCAACGTCTCCCAGTAGCCCCGAGCGCCAGGTTTCGCCCGGGGTCCAGCCGCAAGCAAGGATTCAAGTGCTGACTGATAACGGCCTTGCACATACTCCAATGTGGAGATCGCCAACATGACTCTGGGCGTAGCGCCAAAGCGCTGTTGGTATTGTTTTAAAACACGTAATTCGCGCCCGGGATCGCCAATAAGCCGGTAGATCACCCCCTGCTCCCAGAGAAGCTCCGCGCGTTCTGGATGACGGGCGAATTCCCGTTGCAGTTGGTGAATAGCCACCAGCGGCTCTCCATCATTGAGATATAGGCCACTGAGCATGCGCCTTTCTGCTAGCGTCGCCTTCCCTGTTCTGATCAACGCGCGCAGAAGTGAAATGCTGCGCCCATTATCTCCCAGTCCGATGGCCATATTCATGGCGCTCCGCAGATAAGAGTGCACATGCAAATCGATAGCGAGTCGATACGACGCATTGAACGCAGCATGCGGATGCCCGCTCCATCGGGCGCTCCGGGCCAGACGCTCGAGCCAGAGACGACTGTCCGGTCTGGCCCTCACGGCAACCAGGGCCAGTGCATATGCGTCCCGCACCTCACCTGCACCGAGGAAGGCCTGCCAAGCCAGATTCCAGTCTTTGGCGATGTACGGTCGGTGCGGAAGAAGCGTTGCACTAGCAGACATCGAGCCCCCTACACTCAACACCAGCATCATGAAAATCAATGGCCTGCTGCCACAAACGCGTCTTTCAGGCATGTTCGCCGGCGTCCAGCCCCACCATATGTCTGGCATAGGTGGCTGCAAGCACCGGCTTATTCGCCATCAATGCCAGGCGAGTCAACACTCTCCAAAGTACCAGATCCGGCTTTATCCTACTCAGCTCCTGGCGTGCAAACTTGAGTGCAAGCACCGGTTCTCCTGCGCCAAGCAACGCGTGGATACCCTGACGATAGGCTTTCTTTTGTAGTCGCTCATTTTTTGTCCGCGCCAGGATACGTCTATCCAAATGGACAACCAGCATGAACTGGCCGATACCGGCCAATACATCTGCCTCTTCCAACAACCGGTTGGAGGACAGGCGTGGTGAGAGCATATCGACTCCACGCACATACTCATCCGTAATGCCCACATAGTGTTGCGTACCCCTCGTCAACCGCTGCATTTCTTTTAGCAACAAGCGCAATCTCAACCTGGCAACCGCCAGCGGCAATTGTCGCCAGGACAGTTTTCCCCATAGGAGAAGGGCGGATCGCGCCGACACCAGTCTCCCGATGTCGAGCGCCTGCCTGGCAAACAGCAGGCGCAGGGTCGGGTCCTGGGGTTGTGACCGGATTGCCAGCGCGAGATAGGCCAGAGTGATGGGGGAAGGATGTTCCTGGGAACTCATTTGAGCAAGGATGTAGTGGCGCGGGAATAGCCAGAAAGCAGCAAAAATGCTGGCGATAAACACCCCCAGCAATAATGGCCAAGGGGCAAAGCGCTCATCGGTGCGAAACACCTGCCCCCGGTAATGAGAGGTCTCGCGGCCATGCGGATTGGCTTCAGACGGCACAAGCTCTTGCAGGAAAGGGGCGTCCATGCTCAGTCCGGGCAGTGAACATCGATGACGGCCTGCGCCACCTTCAATGTAAATTTAGTGTCGAGTCCGGTTCTCTTCTGTTCCAGTAAATGCCCGTTGACCCGGAGCGTACAGGTGCGCACATTACCCAGCTCAACTTGCAGAGGCACATAACCATGCAACACGAGGCGCAAATTGTTCCCGTTACGCCTCACTTTGCGGATCAAGCCATTGGCACTGATCAGATAAGGCCGGTGCGGCGGCCCGGGCCGAAGGTAAAGCGTAGCTTGATTACCCGCTCCCAGGTGTATGTAACGCTGGCCATCAAAATCGTCATACCCCGCGATATTCTGGCTGCGCGCCAGATCAGGAAAACCCATGGCAGGCGCAATTCGCAGTTCCTGATCAAGACCATAGTTGCGGGCCAGGAATCCACCCTTGATTCTGGTCATGCTTGCCTTTTCGAAACCCAGTGCGATGCGGCTGTAGGTCGACGCGAAAACCGGCGTCGAGGATTGTTCCCCTGCCCAGCGATACACCTGCAACAGGTTCTTGAGACCACAGACACGGGCACCCGAATAAAAATGATAATAGATCTCCATGGCCGTAAGTCTGCGAGGTCGATCAGTCATTTTCATGCTCTGGATGGCCTTGGCATAACCACAATAGGGCGCCTGCCAGCCATGAGTGTATTGATCTTCATTGGCAATCGGCGAATACACCTGAAAATACGGCCCCTTCCACACGCCCAGTGGCACCACGTTGGTGAGTGAAGGATACGCCCGGGTAATAGTGCTGTTATCGCCGTTGATGTTCATCAATCCTGAGTGATAGGCCAGGCCAAGCACCTGCACATCCGGGTTGGTATCGCCGGACCACTGAATAACACGCACCCGCTTTCCGGGAGGGGCCAGGGAGCGATCGATGATCCGGGTGGAGCCAATGACCTCCATCCGGGGGCTGAAACGATAACCGGGGACCGCAAGATTATAGCCATACTCACCACCGGTCACATAAGCACCCGTTGCTGGTTTACCCGGTTTGAGATGCAATCCTGCGGACAGATCAGGGTCGCGTTCCAACGCGGACCAATCGAAGGGATGGGAATAGGTGTGCGAGCCGATCTCGACCCATGGCAAGCGAAAAATGGCCTGGGCAATGGGACGTAGACGGGCCACCTCGGCGGGCGAATAGAGTCCGCTGTCGACAAACTCCGAGGCAATGACGGAAGCGGTGATCGGTAGAGGATAGTGCTTGAGCACCTGCTCAAGAATTACTTTCGCGGCCAGCTGATCACGAAAGGCACCTATCCAGGATCCAGAGGCGAAACCATCGCCATCGATCAACCCGAACAGCAGGCGCCGGCCACTGAGCGTGGTGTAATCGAAGACAGGCACCTTGGGCGCTTTTAATGCCGCCCGGAAAAAGCGAAAAGGATTGACCAGCCATTGTGCCTGCAGCTCTGCGGACGGCAACGAACCCTGCGGCAGATTCCTGACAACATAGGGGTTCAGTACATAACCGCCCCATGGCGTGTTCGCAGCGGCAACTTCCCCGGTATCGGCCAGGGAAATGCTGAGCAGCGGCTGACCCCGTTCCAGGCGAAGCGGGAAAAACCCCGAGGCGCTTGGAAAAACGGGCGCCTCGAAGCCCATATAGGCAGGTTTGATACGCCGGATATGCGCCGTAAACAACCCCGCGGGTACCGGTGCCAGAAACTTTAATCCCAGAGACGCCGGCCCGGGGCCTCGCATCGGCAGACCGAAATCACCCAACACGACAACGGGTATGCCTGCATGCATTTGCGCCCGCAGCCAACGCCAGGTCTCGCCTGCATGCTTGAAATGGTCATGATTGAACCAGGTCACGATACCGGCAACCTGGCCGTTCAAGGGTCCACCCGGCAGTACCTGGTGACTGACGTTGATCGCACGCGTGGCATACCCCAGATGGTTGAGCGGCATGGCCGCATACCAGTTCAACTTGGTGCTCATCGGGCGGTAACGCCCTGCATAAAGCATGAGTATGCGTCGTGGCAATGGGGTTATGGTGCTTATCCCCATGGTGTCGAGACGCGCATTGCCGATATAGGGAACAATGCCTTCCTTGGCAATCGCCTGCGCCAGGCGCTTGGCCTGTCTGCGTTCACCGGGCGGTAAATACTCAATGGCGATGGGTGTAAGACCCAGCCTGCGAACCCGGTGGAATTGCGTCAGCAGCCACGATCGATCGTCTGGATTCACCGAAATATAGCGTTTGGAACGCTGATCCCAACCCTTATATAAGGATTCGCCAGCGACTGCGATCACCCCCTGCCCCTTAAGTCGCCCAAGCAGAGGAAAACCACGGTTGAGAATAAAATGACCCTGGAGGTCCAATGAATGAATGGCCTTTATCAAGGCTATGAGGCCCTTCTGGTACGCCCTGGTGCGGTCGGGTGATTTCAATACCAGCCGATAACTGTCCAACGTATCGAAAAAGAAATTCCTGAAACCCCGTTTCAATAATGGCCGGATGGTGTGTTGCAGGTAAAACTTTCGACACGAGGGGACAGCCTGATTGACGATCACACTATGCCAGGGACGATTGAAACCCAGTCGGCACTGGTCCGGCAGGGTGTGGCTCACGCTGGAATCGGTGTCCACTTCACCCAGAGAAACGTAGGCAAAGACACGGGTATGACGATTTTCCAACAGGCCGACGCGCTGGAGATACTCCGGCTGGATCACCACCCAGTCGAATCCATGCAATACGCCCACGGGGATGTGCCCACCGTAATAAAAAGCGATCGATGGCAGCAGTGTCCGCTTGCTCCAGGCGGCAGGAGAAAAAACAACGCATGCCAGCAACAGCAGGAGAGGGACCAGAGAACCCATCATTTTTCTCGTATACACGTACGTGATTGAATCAAAACCTGCCTCTGCGATCGACAACGGTATGTGTTCCGATCCCTCGTTACGCCATCCTCACCCTGCCGCCAGGCACGGCAGTACAGCGCACACTCATTCGTGAGATTTATCGGTATACTGTGTGTGGATTTTAGCTGCGCGCCCCTTCGCAAGGGATGGTGTAACGACACGCGGCCGGATCACCATGCGACGGTGAGACTCGCCACACAATCCCGGTGTAGTCTGAATAACCAGAATGAGTACAATTGTTGATTACCAGGATTAGTATCACACAATTTATGTAAATTTATCGTTAAACAGTGATGGACATCACAGTTTTATGAAAATAATCACTTTCACTCATCGCGCCGTCGCCCAATAGGTCGGCGTTTTCAACCTACAATGACGATAGGAGCCTGCGTTATGGCAGCCAATCACTCACAACAACCGCCCCGGGAACGCCTGGTTCAGGCCTATGACCACATGCTCGAACGCATCAAGTCCGCCTGGCAAAAAGCCAGCAAGACACCCTTGAGTCAACGCATCGACGATGCGCGCCAACTGGCCTCCGATCTCAATGAACTGACCCGCGAAGAAGCCGATCTCATCGCTCAATACGTGCGTCGTGACCTGCAGGATGCGGGAGACTATCTGAGCGATTCCGGGCGCCAGCTGCATGATTGGATGGAGTTTGACCTGCAGTTCGCCGAGAATCGACTCGCTGAACTGTTCACCAGTCTGGTCGATCAGAGCCGGGTGGAACTTGCCCAGTGGGATCGGCAAGCCAAGGAATGGCATACCGGTGAGATCACGGGTATCGGTGAACTGGAATGCAGCCAGTGCGCAGAGGTATTGCGCTTCGGACGGACCGGGCGTGTCCCGCCCTGTCCCAAGTGCCACGGCACAGTCTTCACCAAACGCTACACCAGCAACGACTGACCCGCCCCAGTCACAACCGTTGGGGATGAAAGCGTGACAGGGCGGCCTGCACTCAACGGCGGCGCCGATGCGCAAGTAACAGGCCACCCATCAGCGCCAGCCACAAACCGCTGAGTACCGGCATCAACCGCCAGGACACATACGGTGTTGACCCTGTACGGGGTTGCAGCATGCCGCTCAGCACGTTGGTGCGAAACTGCACTGAGGTCGCCAGCAGACGACCGTGGTCGTCGACCAGCGCCGAGATGCCGCTGGTGGTGGCCAGTGCCATCTCACGGCCGGTCTCCAGTGCGCGCATACGGGCAATCTGCAGGTGCTGGAAGGACGCAAACGAGTGCCCGTACCACGCATTATTACTGCCATTGACCAGCAGCGTCGCCCGCGGTAACTCGGGCAACAAGGCGCTGCTGAAGGCATCCTCATAACACAGGGTGGTGGCCAGGAGTTGACCTGCGCCACGTAACAATGCTTGATGTGCCGGTCCCGGGGTAAAGGAGGACATTGGCAGATTGAAAAAGGCGATGGCACCACGTAACCAGTGCGCGAACGGCACATATTCCCCGAAGGGAACCAGGTGGCGCTTGCGATAGATGCCGGGATGGGCACCCTGGCTGGCACCGAGGGCCACCATGGCCGCATAGTAGCGTTTCGTGCGCGGATTTTCGACCGGGATACCCAGCAAAATGTCGCTATGGTGCAGGCGCGCCTCAGCAGCGAGGGGATCGAGAAAGCCAGGCGCCAGCTGCGAATAGAAGGCCGTCATGGCGTTCTCCGGCCAGATGATAAGTTGGCTGTCCCAATGCGCACGGGTTAAACGGCCATAGACCGACATGCGCTGCACCAGACTCCGTGGGTCCCACTTGGTCTCCTGGGGCTGATCGCCTTGAATCAGGCTGACCCTGATCGCTGCCCCCACGGGCTGGGTCCATTGCACCTGATACAGGCCCCAGCCGACGATCCATAGTACGCCCAGACCGGCCAGTGCCGAAACCAGCGCCCGCCTGCGCCGCTGGCACCGCATACGCAACACATAGACCACCAGACCTGCGCTGAGAGCCGTCGCCCAGGAGACACCATAGATACCCAGCACCGGCGCCCAGCCAGCTAGAGGAGCATCAATCTGGCTGTAGCCCAGATCCAGCCAGGGAAATCCGGTCAATACCCAGCCGCGCAACCATTCAAACAAGGTCCAGGCCGCAGGCCAGAACAACAGCAGCACAGCAGCGTCCGCCGTAACAGAAGACGGGACAAGGCGTCGGAGCAGACGCACACCCAGATAACCCAGCAGGGCGGGAAACAGAGCCAACCCACCCACAAACAGGCCGGTCAGCAGTGCCGCAAGACCCACACCGGCAGAACCGAACTCATGGATGGCCACATAGACCCAGGAGACCCCGACACCGAACATGCCTAGGCCGTACACATATCCCAACCACAAGGCCTGGCGCGGACGTATCGGCCTGGTCGGCGTGCGCTGCCACAGCCAGAACAACGCGGCGGGGCTCAGGACCGCGAGGGGAAACAGGTGGAAGGGGGCAAATGCCAGCGGCGCCAGACCACCCGCGAGCAGGGCCACCAGCACAGGGAAAAGGCCTTGCCCGTGCAGGCGAGTATCATCGATCGGCGTCATGGACTAACCGGCACCACCGGCATCGACCGTAGGCGACATCTCCTCCGGGAGCAACCGACTCGCCTGGAGCAAATAGACACGCCGGTTGTCGGCACGCAGCACCCGGAACCGGAACTGCCCCAAGTCAAGGGTCTCACCACGCTTGGGCAGATGGCCGAACCCATTGAGCACCAGACCGCCGATGGTATCAAACTCATCGTCACTGAAGGTGACACTGAAGTGCGCATTAAAATCCTCAATTGGCGTCAGCGCCTTGACCGTGTAGCGGTTATCGCGGTGGTCCATGATATAAGTGTCTTCCTCGACATCGTGCTCGTCCTCAATCTCGCCCACAATCTGTTCGAGTACATCCTCGATCGTCACCAGACCCGCAACACCCCCGTATTCATCGACCACGAGGGCAATATGATTACGGCTGGCACGGAACTCGTTGAGCAGCACATTCAGGCGTTTGCTCTCGGGAATAAAGGTCGCCGGGCGCAATACATCGAGCACATTGAAACGGGCGCGACTTTCCTGCCCAAAATAACCCAGCAGATCCTTGGCCAAGAGAATGCCGACCACCTCGTCACGATTATCACCAATCACAGGGAAACGCGAATGCGCGGACTCAAGCAGGATAGGCAGGATATCCTCGGGCCGGGCATCGCGCTCGACCACCACCATCTGTGCACGCGGGATCATGATATCGCGCACCTGCATCTCCGAGACCTGCAGCACACCCTCGATCATCGCCAGGGCTTCGGCATCGAGCAGATCACGTTGTTGTGCCTCGCGCAACTGTTCGAGCAGTTGCTCGCGGTCGCGCGGTTCGCCTGACAGTAGCTGGCTGATACGCTCCAGCCAGCTGCGCCCGGTCTTGCTCTCCGGGGTCCTACCCTCCTGGGCAGAACCCGGACTAGGTCGATCATCGTTCATGGTATCCCGCTTTGTAGTGGCACTATCGTTCGCTCGAGGCACAGAGGCAAGGCGTTGGCAACCCAGCAGGCGTACACGCGGCCAGCGGATAACAGACCTTATGACTGCTCAACGTATGGATCGGGGTAGCCTAACGTACTCAGTATCTCAATCTCGCGCGTTTCCATGACCGCGGCCTCCCCAGCGCAGAGATGATCATGGCCCAGCAGGTGCAGGCAACCGTGCACCACCATGTGGGCCCAATGCGCCTCCAGCGTCTTGCCCTGTGCCCGGGCCTCACGCTCGAGCACCGGTGCGCAGATGACCAGATCACCGAGCAGGGGCAGGGGCACGCCGGGCGGTGCCTCAAACGGAAAGGACAACACATTGGTCGGCCCGGACGTGTGACGATAGGTCGCGTTGAGTGTGGCGATCTCCACCTCGTCAACAATGCGCAGCGTCAGCTCCGTCTGGCCGCGACGGCCCGTGAGGGCGGCCGCCACCCAATCACGCAGGATGGCTTCATCGGGTATGGTATCAGTTGCGGCGCCAGTCCGACCCTGCATACCAACAACATTTTGCACCTCAACGCGGATCGCCATCCCGTCCGCGCCCTTCGCCCTCACTTACCTGCTCATAGCGTTCATAGGCTTCGACAATGCACTGCACTATCGGATGACGCACGACATCCTTGGCCTGGAAAAAGGTGAAACTAATGTCCTTGACGTCCTTGAATACCTCCACCACATGGCGCAGCCCGGAGGGCTGGCCACGTGGCAGATCCACCTGAGTGACATCGCCGGTAATAATCGCCGTAGAGCCAAAGCCGATACGGGTGAGAAACATTTTCATTTGTTCCAGCGTGGTATTTTGTGCCTCATCCAGAATGATGAAGGCCTCGTTGAGCGTGCGCCCGCGCATATAGGCGAGGGGGGCGATCTCGATGACATTGCGTTCGATGAGTTTCATTACCCGCTCGAAACCCAGCATCTCGTAGAGTGCATCATAAAGCGGGCGCAGGTAGGGATCGATTTTCTGCGCCAAGTCTCCCGGCAGGAAACCGAGCCGCTCCCCCGCCTCTACGGCGGGCCGGGTCAGCACCAGACGAGCGACCCGTTCGCTCTCCATCGCTGCGACTGCGCTGGCCACGGCCAGATACGTCTTGCCCGTACCGGCTGGGCCGACACCGAAATTGATGTCATGGGTCTGGATGTTACTCAAATAGCGTAGCTGGTTCTTGCCCCGGCCACGGATCATGCCCCGCCGGGTACGCACGGAAACCTCTTTGGTGACCGCACCGAGGTCGGCCTCATCCGCATCTGCCCCTATCTTCCCGACCTGTTCGAGCAGGGCGTCCACGCCCGCAGTTTGCAAAAACACGTGTACACGTGCCGGATTGAGTTGCTGGACATCGGTCTCACGGTACAGCCCGCGTAGCACTTCACTGGCGGCATGGACGGAACCCATCTCACCGATCACTCTGAACATAGTGCCGCGATTGTTGATCTCCACACCCAGTCGACGCTCTATCTGGCGCAGATGCTCATCGAGCTGGCCACACAGATTGGCCAGCCGCTGATTATCAGCGGGTTCGAGTTGCACATCGGCAAACGCGGTATTCATGGTAGGACTGACGGCGCGGGTCTTAGGCACAGGCAGTGGCATCCTGCTCCGCCACGGTCACGCCGCGCAGAGAGTTCGGCAAGGCCTGGGTGATGCGCACATCGACAAACTGACCGATCAGCGCCACCTCACCCGGGAAATTCACGACCCGGTTGTTTTCCGTACGCCCTGCCAGTTCGACAGAGTTCTTGCGCGACGCGCCCTCAACCAGGATCCGCTGCACACCGCCCACCATGTCGCGGCTGTAGTGCGCCGCCCGCTGACTGATGCGTTGCTGCAACAGCGCAAGACGCTGTTGCTTGATCTCCAATGCCACATCATCGGGCATATCCGCAGCCAGGGTACCTGGGCGCGGGCTATAGACAAAGCTGAAGGAATGATCGAACTCCATCTCGGCAATGAGGTCCAAGGTGGCCTGAAAATCCGCCGCAGTCTCGCCCGGAAAACCGATAATGAAGTCCGAGGACAGACTCAGGTCCGGGCGCACCTCACGCAACTGCCGTATCCTGGCCTTGTACTCCACGAGGGTATAGCCGCGTTTCATCATCGCCAGGATACGATCCGAACCACTTTGCACCGGCAGATGCAAGTGACTGACCAGCTCGGGCACCTCGGCATAGACCTGGATCAGACTGTCGGTCACCGCCACCGGGTGCGACGTGGTATAGCGAATACGGTCAATACCCTCGATGGCGGCCACGTAGCTAATCAGCAGGGCCAGATCGGCACTATCCCCATCATCCATCATCCCCCGATAGGCGTTGACATTTTGCCCCAGCAGCGTCACCTCACGCACCCCCTGTGCCGCCAGCAACCCGACCTCGGTGATGACATCATCAAACGGTCGACTCACCTCCTCACCCCGGGTATAGGGCACGACACAGAAGGTGCAGTACTTGCTGCAACCCTCCATGATGGAGACAAAGGCGGTAGGGCCTTCGGCCCGGGGTTCGGGCAGGCAGTCGAACTTCTCAATCTCGGGGAAGGAGATATCCACCACCGGGCGATGTTCACGCATCACCGTGCTGAGCATCTCGGGCAGGCGATGCAAGGTCTGCGGACCGAACACCAGATCCACGTAGGGCGCGCGCTGCTGAATGGCCGCCCCTTCCTGGCTGGCGACGCAACCACCGACGCCAATGATCAATTCAGGCCGGGCCTGCTTGAGCTCACGCCACCTGCCCAATTGTGAGAAGACCTTCTCCTGGGCCTTCTCGCGCACCGAACAGGTGTTGAGCAGCAAGACGTCCGCCTCCTCGGGCAAGGCGACGGGCATCAGCCCGTGTGAGGCCTGTAGCACGTCGACCATCTTGGCCGAGTCGTACTCGTTCATCTGGCACCCATAGGTCTTGATGTAGATTTTGCGCGTCATACCTTGAAATAGAATCCCGCCGTAATTTATTAGAATATCGCGTTATACCCACAGGCGCCAGCCGCCCGGTCCGCATCGGACCCCGCCAGCCTCACTCGTGAGTCGATTCCGAGGCGATCTTGTAGCTACCCAGATTGACCCCGCGAGAGGTAGACATCTGGTCCGGACGGACCCCGAGGCCCGATCATCCCTCTCAACCCCACCCGTATCCGGCACTACTAGTGCCTAACCCGGCCCTCGCGCGTGCGGCATAATCAATTCCAGAGCGTCAGTGAACCGAGGCCCCGCCTCCATATAGACTTTACGGGCGACGGTCCGGTCCAGCCCGGTGATACGCCAGGCATAAGGATACACCGCGGCCAGTTCCTCGGCGTCACTGTCCTCTGCACCCCCCTCAGCAAGACCCGTCATGATATTGGCGATATGCACCAGTGACACATCCAGTGCGTCTACCAATGCCTCCTCGGGCGAATGATGGTAGGCGACGCATTCGCGCAGACTTGAGGGCATCTTCCACGCCTCCAGCAGCGCCCCCCCCACTGTGGCGTGATCGAAACCGAGCACGACCCGCTCGGCCAGCACGGCGGGCATCACCTCTGTCTCCATCACATGCACCACCTCCTCCATCCGTGTGGGCAAGCGATTGGCCAGGATGAGTTTGCCGATATCATGCAGCAGACCCGCGACAAACAGGCGTTCGCTGTGCAACACATGGCAACGACACGCCAACAACTGGGCTACCACACCACAGTAGACGCTATGGCGCCAAAAGGCAGACATGTCAATGAGGCGATTGGGGATGCGACCAAACGCCTCGATCACCGATGCGGCCAAGACCAGGCCGCGCAACTCGCGCATGCCAATAATGGTGATGGCACGGGTCACCGTCTCGATGCGGGAAGGAAAACCATAAAAGGCGCTGTTGACGATTTTCAGCAAACGCGCCGTCAAACTGACGTCCTGACTGATGATCTGCCCGAGGTCCGCCGCCGACACCAGGGGATCATCCAGCATCTCGCTGATACGAACACACACCTCCGGTAACGACACCAGGCGCACGACACCCTGCACCAGATCACGGGGGTCCAGTGTCGCACTCAATACCGCCCCTCCGTGACACCACCTCGAACTGGAGTCACGAGCCGACACCTGCACCGGGGGCATTGCGCCAGCAGGGGGCATCGAATGAGAACGGACCGATTCAACACGTTTCTATTACTCGATACACGGGACTCCGGCGCAATGCAACCAACGCCCGTACCGACGGCTCTGCGTCGCGTGCCAATCGATGCAAAGTGGGACGCGAGGTATGGGGGTTGCGCGCCGTGTCGAGGCGTATTTTCATCGCTGGATCGCGAGCCAATATCTTCAAAACCCGATGTCGACCGAGGCTGTTACACCCGCGCACGCTCATACTCCAGGCGCATCACGCACTATTCCCCGCCTCGCGGTATCCGGCTACACGCAGTGCCTGTTGCAATGCCGGCGTCTTGAGGTAGATTTCCTGGATTGATCGCCTGCCGTCGAGAGCTAAGCATGAATTCAACCTACGCCATGCCCTGAGCGAATGCAACTACCCGATCGCCATGAACTTGGCACCGTCCAGGCAACGCGATATCCTCAGCTAACTGCCGCCAGCCATCACCTGTACCGATCTCCCGGCAGGAAAGCTAACGCATTATAAAACAGCAGGAATACCCGTGACCAACCCGAAAAAACCTAAACCCCGTATCCTCGTCGTGGACGATTCGCGTGTCATGCGCCGTGCTGTAACCAAGATACTCGGCGAGAATTATGACGTCATCGAGGCAGGCCACGGCGAAGACGCCTGGACCCTGCTGACCCACGACGAACGCATCCAGGTCGTCTTTACGGACCTCTCCATGCCCTACCTTGATGGCTATGGTCTGCTTGAGCGTATGCGCGGTGCCGAAGACGAACGCCTGGCCAATCTTCCGGTTATCATCATTACCGGCAAGGAAGACGACGAGGCGGCAAAGCACGAGGCCCTGGCCAAGGGCGGCACCGATTTCATCAGCAAACCCTTCGACTCCATACAGCTCCTGGCACGCGCCAAGGCCCATGTCCGCTTCGAGGAAACCAGTCGCCAACTGTCCAAGACCACCGCCACACTGGAAATGGAGGCGGCCATCGACACGATCACCGGCCTGGGCAGCCGGATTTATTTCATGAAATCGGCCAACGAAGTGCTGGCCTATGCCCGCCGCCACGAGAGCAGACTGATCCTGGTGCGTCTGGACATCGATGCGTTCAACAAACTGTTCATCAGAAACGGCAGGGAAGCGGCAAACCTGATACTCGAAGGTGTCGGCGGCATCCTCTCGCGTACTATTCGCCAGGAAGACAAGGCCGCGCGCACCGGATTGGCCAGTTTCGCCTTTCTGCTGCAATCAACCCTCCTTGACGAGGCGCACCAGCTCGCCGAACGAATCCGCGAAGAAGTAGAAAAATTCACTGTCCAGCATGACGGTCATCCGCTCCGGGCCACGGTCAGCATCGGACTGACCGAGCCCGTAATCGACGAGGACACCCGTATTGAGGGCATGCTGGAAGACGCCGAACTCTATCTGGCCAGCGCCGATACCATGGGCGGTAACCAGGTCATTTCGCATTTGAATTTGGCCCAAATTGATGCCGGCAACATGGGCGTACAAGCAAACCGCCCCCCGGATATCTCCGAGGCCCTGTCGCTCTTGCAAACAGGTCAAGCCGATCGGCTAAAACCCCATCTGGACGCCTTGCTCACCCAGCTCAGACCCCTGCTCCGTTTTCTTGTCGAACACGGCGAAGCCGACATCAAAGCGGGCGCTAACACCCTACTGGCTCAGATCGATACCCCAAAAGGAAAGATCTGAGAAAAAGCAAACCGCTCTCCAACACCGCCGCCCATGCAGGGCAGCGGGCAAACATCGAGCTGCACCATCTGAAACCGCCCGCCCACCAAAGGCCCGTCAGTCACAATAGCGCTGGAACACCAGACACGCGTTCGTACCGCCGAACCCGAAGCTGTTGGACATGACCCGATCGAGTTGCACATCGTCCTGCCGCTTGCACACAATGCGACAACCCTCCGCCGCCGGATCGAGCTGCTCAATATTGGCAGAGGCGGTGATAAACCCTTCCTGCATCATCAGCAGCGAGTAGATCGCCTCGTTCACTCCAGCTGCCCCCAGGGCGTGCCCCGTCAGCGACTTGGTCGAACTGATCGGCACCATGGCATCGGCAAACACCTCGCGCACGGCCTGCAGTTCGCGCATATCCCCCACCGGGGTGCTGGTGCCATGGGCATTGATGTAGTCGATAGGGCCGTTGACCGTCTCCAGGGCCTGGCGCATGCAGCGCACCGCGCCTTCTCCAGAAGGCTGTACCATGTCATGCCCATCAGAGGTCGCGCCGTAGCCCACCAACTCCGCATAGATATGCGCACCACGCGACAGCGCGTGTTCGAGTTCTTCCAACACGACCATGCCGCCACCACCGGAGATGACAAAACCATCTCGCTGCGCATCATAGGCGCGGGAGGCCGTCTCGGGTCTATCGTTGTACTTCGACGACAATGCACCCATGCCATCAAACAGCAGCGTCATGCTCCAGTGCACCTCCTCACCCCCACCGGCGAAGACGATGTCCTGTTTGCCGAACTGGACCAACTCGGCGCCGTGGCCGATGCAGTGCGCGCTGGTTGAACAGGCGGAGCTGATGGAATAATTCACGCCCTTTATCTTGAAGGCCGTGGCCAGACAGGCCGAGGTGGTGCTCGCCATGGTCCGCGGGACCATATAGGGTCCGACCCGTCTGATGCCCTTGGCACGTAGCGTATCGGTGGCCAACAACTGGTTCGCGGGCGAGGCCCCACCGGTACCGCTCACGATACCCGTACGTGGATGCGAGACATCGGCCGCATCCAAACCGGCATCTCCGATCGCCTCGCGCATGGCCAAATAATTGAATGCTGCAGCGTCGCCCATGAAACGGCGCAATTTACGCTCGATCAGGGCTTCAGTATCCACCCGCACCGGGCCATGAACATGAGAACGAAATCCCAGCTCGGCATACTCCTTGCTGTATTCGATACCACTGCGACCTGTGCGCAGAGATTCGATTACTTCCTGTCGATTGGTACCGATGCTGGAGACGATACCCAGTCCGGTAATGACGACACGTCTCACGTAATCCCCCTGCAATAACTGCTGTCAGTAATGCTATTTACACGCATGTTTGAATTAAGCGTACACACCCGATTGGGACTTTCAGCTAATTGTCTGTCGAGATAAACAGTCCAACACGCAAATCGCTGGCAGCGTAAATCTCCTGCCCGTCGGCCTGCACGCTCGCCTCGGCAATACCCATGACCAATTTGCGCATAATCACACGCTTCATATCCACTGTATAGGTCACACGCGAAATCTTTGGTGTCACTTGACCATTGAACTTGACATCGCCGGAGCCAAGCGCGCGACCGTGGCCCGCCCCCCCCAGCCAGCCGAGAAAGAACCCGACCAACTGCCACATGGCATCCAGTCCCAGACAACCCGGCATGACCGGATCGCCCTGAAAATGACAATCGAAGAACCACAAGTCGGGGCGCACATCCAGCTCGGCAACGATCTGGCCCTTGCCGTGTTTCCCGCCCTCGTCGCTGATATGCACGATGCGATCGAACATCAGCATTGGCGGCAGGGGTAGCTGCGCATTACCCGGTCCGAACAGTTCGCCACGCCCGCACTGGAGCAATTCGTCGTAGCTGAAACTGTGTTTCCTATCCATATCACGTACTGTTCCCATGCCCGATACTGAATGCCCCATGCCCCAGTCACCCTTATATTGAGATCAATGGCTAAACGATATTACTGTGAATATCCTTGATCGGCCTGTCCGCACGAGAGAAAAGCACTATTGAATGCAGCATCTGCTCAAAAAACCAGGGCGATGTCTCATGGTAGCTTAAAACCAGGGGCAATGGCCGAGAGCGCAAATTAGACCGCATTTCACGCCATGGATGCAAACGGAATTTACCGCCCCGGCACGCAAAACACCATGACTGGGCGAGCATTCACCCGCGCGGGTACGCCGTCGGTAATACAAAACGGCGACGCATCCGGAGTGAGTTTGGTGTTACCCCCGATCATGGCCAAGCGACCAATACGGGTCAATGACAACGAAGGGGCCTAGCGTATTGTTTTCCCCCAACGGCACACCTTCGGCAATGAGGGCAGTCGGGTGTATGTGGTTGGTCATACCTACTCCGGGTGCTGGTGACGCTGCGGCGAACCGCTGCTATCCGCAACTCTGGACGAGCGGGCGGCCGCGGGTGTGGAACGCGGCGTGTAGGCGCCATCTCGCCCCGCGCGCGCGCGGATCGCCACCGTATTGCGTACCACACTACACACGCTGCCATCGGCCAGATGATAGGTCAGCTCAAAGGTCGGGGTGCTGCGCCCGCGCTCGGCCAGTTCCTCACGGATACGACTCTCCAGTGCGGGGTCAAACGTGAAGCGTAACTCCAGATCGGTAGTGCCCTCGCGGCGGAAATCCACCTCCAGGGCACGGGTCCATACCGCATAACCGGGAAACAACCGCGCGCAGGCGATGGCCGCCACCGGATCAGCCAGGGACGCCTGATAGCCGCCGAACATGCTGCCACCCATATTGCGCGAAACGGCATTGAGCGGCAGGCGAAAGCGCATGCGCCGTCCCTCATCGGCCAATTCCAGCACCTTGACGCGCATCAACCAGAACGGCAAAAACCACTGCAATCTGCGCTGTGGTGAGAGAAAACCCAAATGCCGTAACCATCGACTGAAATTCATCGCATTCGTCCCTATAGCCGCTATCCGGCATTACTGCCCACACCGCACAGTCGCAGAAACTGCGCGCTCTGTCGCGACGCAACAGGATATCATAGTGCCGGGTCGTAACTCGCCTCACTCGCACCGAGTCTGCCACCCTGAACCGGCCATGTATGCCTGGGCGCATCCCCTTTCGACAATACCCATCTGCGCATCCTCCCCCATCGCCCACCACGAGCCTGGCAACGCCGAGCACCTGCTGCGCCCCGGAATCAGCACATTTTCCTGTACTGAGGGCGCCCGGTATTGATGCTTGTCGTCAAAAAACTGACTCGATAGCTCAAATGCATCTGCCTTGCCAACCCGCCATCGGGTACCTTGACACCATATCGGTTGCGGGGTAGGTTTCGGGATTCGAAATAGGTCTAAGTGCCCTATTCCACATATAAAAGGAGAAAATCGATGAGCAAATCATGGAAAAAAGTAACGTCTCCCCTGCGACTGTTTTTTTTAGTGCCCGTATTGGCATTGGGGCTCAGCGGCATTGCTTTTGCGCAGGGCAATTCCGGGATGCCCATGAACCCCTGTGGCGGCAAAGCCATGAACCCCTGCGGGATGCAGGGTCATGGTGGTAGCAAGGCCATGAACCCCTGCGGTACGCAGAAGATGCAGGGGAATAATGGCAGCAAGGCCGCGACCACCTGCGGTTCGAAAAAGAAAATGCAGGGCCACCATAGCAGCAAGGCCATGAACCCCTGCGGCATGTCGAAATAAAGGTAACACCACCACGCTAGCAAGGCCATGCAACCCTAATGATATGAAGGGCATTTGAGTTCGACTTCAGTGCAGGTGTTGCGTATTTGAGCAACGCTGCCGGCCGGATTCGTGGGGTATTGCCCCTGTCGGTCAATGGACTTGAACATCGCGTTGAAACCGCCCTGATCGGAGGTCATCCGATCAGGGCACGGGGGCAACCCGCACCCGGCCTCGCCCACCGCTATGGCTGATACCAAACACCCAGGTTTATTGCGTGACGGACAGCCTCCCATGCATCAATTGAAACATCGCATCAAACACAAAAAGTGGTTCCTCGACCACCGTTCTGCATTCACCTGTTTGCTTCTTATACCCGTTTCCCTTGTGCTCTCCGCGGCAGCCGTTGCGGATGAGGCTGCAAACGCGCATTTTCTCAAACAGTACTGGGCGCGACCATTGGCCTCACAGGGCCAGGCGCCAAAACACTTCTCCCCACTGGAAAAACAACTGCGCCCACAGTCTTGCGGGCGTTGCCATGTCAATAAATACAGAAACTGGCAACACAGTCGGCACAGTCTTGCCGGTGGACCTGGCATCCTGGGCCAGCTGATTGGAATGCCGGCGCATGAACAACAACAATGCCTGCGTTGCCATGGCCCACTTAAGGAGCAGTCCGATGCGCTGCTAAAAGCGCTGCAAACAGGGTCGGTGATACACACAGAAAACCAGGGCGCACACTTGCCCCTCTATGCACTTGGTGTGGTGTGCGCCGCCTGCCATATGCGGGGATATAAATGGTACGGGCCACCACCACCCAAGGCAGCCACCGCGCCTTCACCCGCAGTGATGAAAAATTACCCTCACGCCGGATGGACCAGTGAACCGGCCTTCAAGGATTCCCTGTTTTGTGCCGCCTGTCATCAATCGGGCGCCAACAGCTATGTCCTCAACGGAAAACCCCTGGAAAATACCTACGTAGAATGGAAAGCGAGTCGTTTCGCCCGCAACAATATCACCTGTCAGCGTTGCCACATGCCGGATCGCCACCATTTATGGAAGGGCATACACGACCCCGCGATGACTCGAAAAGGGGTTTCTATCAAGGTGTCTCAGCTACACCGGGAAAGGGGAATCGTGACCGCGTTACTGACCGTTACCAGTATAGATGTGGGCCATGACTTCCCCACCTATGTCACGCCACGGGTCACACTGCTTGCCTATCAGACGCACGCCGGGAAACCCTTGGCAGGTACCGAGCAGAAGCGCTACATCTGGAGACATGTCCCGCTGGACCTCAGCCGGGAATTGTCAGATACCCGGCTGCGGCCCGGCCAGCACCTTACCCTTGATTACCGACAACCCCTGCGCGCCAATGCGGACACCCTGGTGCTCAAGGTCAGGGTTGAACCGGATGAATTTTACAGTCGGTTTTATCGTGCATTATTGCCGCCAAAAGGAGAGGAAAAAAGAGGCGACGGGCTTATTCGCCAAGCATTGGCCGAATCATTGGCATCAAAATATGACCTTTTTACCAAAAAAATCCAGTTTCGTGGAAAAATGCATGAAGTGGCTCAGGGGAGGGTCGGAAAAGACGATAACCACGCGCCCCCATAAAACACCTACGCGATGCACAGACCGCCGGCCGATCCCCTGAATCCGCTACCAGGCCGATGCGCTTGTGCAACAACCGACAGCCCGACACCGCTGGAAGGCTGTTTTGACCCAAGACCCACTCAATGACAAGGGACAATATCGCCGCGATATACTGACAGCCATGCTTCATGGGTTCAGTTACTGCATGCAGCGTCCTGGCACACCCTCTCTGAGCAGCCGCACTTATTCCTTTTAAAAGCAAAAAACAAAATTATAATTCACTAAGAAACTTATGAATTCACCGTGTGACCCCTGAGTGGATCCACATAAATATTCTTAAAGTAAATCAAAGTGTCTGCCGTTATTCCGTAGTAGTATCTAGTCTCACAATTTACCTGTGAAATGCGCATCCCATAAAACCGAACCGGGGTATCCTTTTGGGCGACAAAAAAGCAGATAACAGTATCAATCCTGATGCAGAATTCTATGCGGATCTACTGCGGGCTTATTTTGACAGCGCCAACGATGCCATCTTCGTACTCTGCAACGAATTAAAATTTCTGGTTTGTAACAAATTGATGGAAAAATGGATTGGTGTGAGCGAATCCGAACTTGTCCGCCATAACCAGCGCCGCCCGATTACCGATCTGCTGGGCGACACCGACGGTATCGCCATATTCAAGGAGGCCGCCGATGAAGTATTGCACGGCCACACCAAATGTTTTGAATGTATGATCCATCCGACCGGCACGCAGGAGCGCTGGCTGGAAATCAACATGACCCGGGTCGATATCGAGACCGGTGACATGATCATTGCCGTGGCGCGTGATATTACCGAAAGACGGGAACAACTGGCCAAAATATACCGCCAGGCCACCCACGATGCGCTCACCGATCTGCCTAACCGCTCTTTTCTGCAACATGCGCTGGCTCAGGAGTCTGTCAACAATTCACCCATTTCCATCCTGATCATGGATATTGCCCGTTTCAAGGATATCAATGAGGCACTGGGATATGAAGTTGCCGATGGCGTGCTGCAACATGTTGCCGAGCGCCTGTTCGCGGCCTTCGTCGACAACCCGGAAATAACGGTGGGGCGGTTAGCTGGTGATCAATTTGTGGTATTGGCGACGGGCGCCAGCGCAAAGGAAACAAAACGTCTCGTTACGCGCGTCAAGGCGCGTCTGCTACGCCCCATCACATTATCCCGCTTTGAACTGGCACTGGATATCAATATCGGCATTGCGTCTTGCCCCAAACATTTAAATGACTGCCGCGGATTATTACAGGCGGCTGAGTCGGCATTGCATCACGCCAAATTGCATGCAACGAAATCCGTAATAACCTATGATCCGTCCTTCACTAAAGTGGGTGTAAAGCGCCTTGAATTGATTAATGATCTGCGCATAGCGATAGAAAACAGACATATCACTATAAACCTGCAACCCATTGTAGCGCTGAAAAAACACCATGCCCCCCACCTTGAGGTGCTTGCACGCTGGAATCATCCCGAGAAGGGTGCGATCCCGCCAGACCAGTTCATCCCGCTTGCCGAGATGAGCGGACAAATCATCCCCCTAAGCCATATCGTAATCGAACGGGCCTTCACACAATGTGCGCCACTGATACTCGGCGCACATATAGGCTCTATCTCCATCAATCTTTCACCACATTGCCTGCTTGACAAGACATTGATTGACACCATAGCCCGCCTGATAAAACAACATAAGATTCCTGCGTCTCTGATCAAGTTTGAGATTACCGAGAGTGCCGCCATGTCGGAGCATATGCAGCAACGTACTGTGCAGGCCCTGTTTAAGCTGGGTGTACAGTTATCAATCGATGACTTCGGTACCGGCCATTCGTCGTTAGCCAAACTCAGGCAATTACCGGTAACCGAGCTAAAAATTGACCAATCTTTTATCATCGAAATGCTGAATGATGAAAATGATACGACGATTGTCGAAGCCAGTATCAATCTGGCACATAATCTCGGACTTCAGGTCGTTGCCGAAGGCATCGAGGACGAAAAAACACTCGCTGCGTTACTGCGTATGGGATGTGATTATGCGCAGGGGTATTACATCAGCCATCCCCTGACACTGGAAAGATTACAGACATGGTTGAAAGACCGGGAGTTGGCAGTCCCCGATTGATACCCCGAATTTTCATTGCATAGGCCCGCTATGCAGCTCAAAATCGGGGCAATGCATTCTCCCCTCCTCCCGGCCCGGGACCTATCCCTCAATCCGACGCCCGCCCAGGCATCCTGGGGTAACGCGCTGCGCGAAGCCCGATGTCTGTTTGGATTTCACCACTCCGGGCATCGGCTTTGACGCTATAATACGCCCTCATGGAATCTCTGCTCGCGCACCTGCTGACCTGGATCAGCGCGCACCCGACATGGGCGGGGTTGGCCATCTTCTTTATCGCCCTGTCCGAATCCCTGATCGTCGTCGGCCTTATCGTGCCGGGGGTGGTGTTCATGTTTGGTATCGGCGCCCTGATCGCCACCGGCCATCTGCCCCTCGGCCCCTCCCTGGCCTGGGCCGTCGCCGGCGCCATCGCCGGTGACGTACTCAGTTTCTGGGTCGGGCGGCATTTCAAACAACGACTACGGGTGATGTGGCCATTCAGCCACCACCCACGCATGTTGGCCGGGGGCGTGGCCTTCTTCCATCGCCATGGCGGCAAGGGCGTCCTGCTCGGCCGCTTCATCGGTCCCCTGCGTGCGATCATACCCGCCGTGGCCGGGATGCTGAACATGTCGCCGCTGCGTTTTACCCTGGCCAACATCATCTCGGCCCTGCTCTGGGCCCCCCTGTACCTGCTGCCCGGCATGGTCTTTGGCACCTCGTTGACTCTGGCCTCGGAGGTGGCATTGCGCTTGGTGGTGTTCCTGCTGCTGGCGCTCGGGTTGCTGTGGCTGACCGCCTGGCTCCTGCACCGCATGTACAACGCCTGCGCCCCGCACACCGGCATGCTCGTCTACCGCCTGCTGGACTGGGGTCGGCGCCATCCACGCCTGGGCGAGCTACCCAGCGCGCTGCTCGATCCGCAGCACCCGGAGGTCCGTACCCTGGCCGCCCTGGCGCTCCTGCTGCTCGGTGCCGGCGCAAGTTTCGCTATGATCAGCGAGGCCGTGCGCGCACACGCCCTGCTGGGCAACCTCGATCTCTTCGTCTTCAATGCCCTGCAGGCGCTGCGTACGCCCCAGGCCGATGCCATCATGGTCTGGCTCACCGCCCTGGGCAGCACCGCCGTGGTGGGCGGCATTACTATCGCCGGCCTGGCCTGGATGGTGTGGCGCCGCCAGACAACGGCCGCACTGTATTGGCTAGCCGCCATCGCCGTCCCGGCCGCATTGTTCGTGGTACTGAAACACATCTTCGCCATCTCACGTCCCCTCGTGATCCCCGGCCTCGCCGACAGCTATGCCTACCCCAGCGGCCATACAGTGATGGCCACTGCCCTGTACGGCATCCTCGCCGTCATGCTGAGCCGTAACCTGGCCACCCGGTGGCGGGCATCGATCTATACCCTGGCCGGCCTGCTGATCGCGGTCATCGGCTTTTCACGCCTCTACCTCGGCGTACACTGGTTATCGGATGTCTTGGGAGGGCTTTCTCTGGGGTTGGTCTGGGTGGCCCTGGTTGGCATGGCCTACCGCTGCCACTACCGTGAGACGCCGCTGCCGACAAAAGGACTGGCGCTGGTCACCCTGCTGGCACTCGGCCTTAGCATGACCCTGTATTCCACCCTGCGCTATGATGCGGCTCTGCGGGCCTATGCACCCCCCACCCCGCCCGTCGTAGTGCAGAACGGCCAAGCTTGGTGGACCCGGAACTGGGTCGACCTGCCGGCCTACCGCCAGGACCTGCGCGCACGCCACCGCCATCCCCTGACCGTACAGTGGGTCGCTACACAAAAGGCTATCCGTGACACCCTGTTGGCACAGGGTTGGCGCACGGCCCCGGTGACCACCCTCACGCGCCTGCTGCAGTGGTTCCGTGCTCACCCGGCGCGTGACGCCCTGCCGGTGCTGCCCCAGGTCCATGTCGGCCGCGATGAAGTCCTGCGTCTGGTCAAACCCACCCACCACTGTCTGTTGGTCCTGCGTCTGTGGCACACGGGGCGCCGGTTACGCCTGGACAAGGTGGGGGGGAAATCGGCGGACACACGCGGCAGCACTACCGATGCCACCACGCCGTCACCCCTGTTCATTGGCACTGTCAGCTGCCTGCGGGAAACCCGGCTGATGGGTCTGAGCATACTCAGGACCACCCGCAATTTCACCGCCCCGCTGCACACACTGGAGGCAGACATCGCAGCGTTGCCGCATGTCCTGCGCCAGCGCTCACCCGCCCACGTCAATACTAATGCCAATACCGGTGCCGGCGTCTCGATAACGACCGCACGACACGCCGTGCCACCGCCGGGTGTCTTGCTGATCCGCGGGCCAGCGCGACCCTGACACCCGCACCGGCCCTGGATGCGCACACCTTACTCATGCGGCCACATGACCATGTCCTGCAATACCCCACGCAGCCGTTCCAGGCATTGGGGCATGTCATCGAGTTGCAGAAAATACTGTTTCTGCACCAGCTCAATGGGCAGTAGCTCCACCAGGCGACCCACCACCCAGCCCGCCTCATCGAGGTGGCGCGGCAGGATCGAAAAGGGGGCATCGAGCTGATCGATGATGCCTTCGAGCAGGCTCGCCATGGGGGCATACTCCGGCGGCAGGACACTGACCGGCACCGCGGGCAGAAGTTCGACCTCGGCCATAATCAGCTGGCTGGGCTCAACCTGGCGGCGCAGGACCCGGAAACGCTGTTCGCCCTGTACCGTGACCCCCAGTAAGCCATCCGGGCGCTGGTGCCAGTAAGTAATACGGCTGAGCGTACCGATCTCGTAGGTTGTCGCCGCCGACCCGACCTCTGCACCCTCGCGAATGAGGCAAATCCCGATACCGATCTCATCCCTGAGACAACGGCTAACCATGTCCAGATAGCGCGGCTCGAAGATACGCAACGGCAGCGGCCCACCCGGGAACAATACGGTATTGAGCGGAAGCAGGGGCAGATGAGTCACAGTAGCAGGCTGAAGGGGTTAGTGGCGTTGTGGTTGCAGTGGGGAGAACGGCGTACGGCCTCGGTACGCCACGGGCCGCCTCCTAGTATGACTGTAGCAGGCCCTCTCCCGATCCTCTACATCTCCCGCCACGACACCCGCTCCGGTACCCGTCGACGGGCAAACACTGGTCACTTCACGACTCATCCTGCGCGCCCCAACGCGGGACCAGATCCTGCTCGATGCCAAGGTGGTCCAGAATGCGGGCGACGATAAAATCCACCAGATCCTCGACGTGCTGCGGCCGGTTATAAAAGCCGGGGTTGGCGGGCAGGATGGTCACGCCGAGCCGCGCCAGGGTGAGCATGTGTTCGAGGTGTATGGCCGAAAACGGAGTCTCGCGCACCACCAGGATAAGCCGGCGCTGTTCCTTGAGCATGACATCTGCCGCACGCTCGATGAGACTCTTGCTCGTACCCAGGGCAATGGCGGCCAGTGTTGCCGTGGTGCAGGGACACACCACCATCGCCTCCGGCACATTCGAGCCGCTGGCCACCGGCGCCATCCACTGTTCACGCCCGAAGACCTGTAACTGACCCGGTGCGGCACCGTAGCGTTCACCAAAAAAGGCGGCCAGGTCCGTCGGGCGCGATGGCACCTTGAGATCGGTCTCGGTGGCCAGCACCACCAGGGCGGGTTGCGAAACCAGCAGATAAACCCGCCGACCGGCATCGAGCAGACACGCCAGCAGGCGCAAACCATAGGCCACCCCCGAGGCGCCAGTCAGAGCCAGAGTCACAGTCCCGTCACGGGTAGAGGGGGGCGATGTGGGTGCGGCCATGGTGCAATCTCCGTCAGAGGGTATCGTCCTGGTGCAGGACCTCAAGCAGACGCTCATGGAAGCCACCGAAACCACCGTTGCTCATGATCAGGACATGGTCACCGGCCCGGGTCTCACGGCTGACTGCGGCGAGCAGCGGCTCCAGCGCATCGAACACCTGCATCCGCGTGCCGAGCACACCCATCGTGGCCGTCACATCCCAGGCGAGGTCCGCCGGCCGGTACAACCAAACGCGATCGGCCACGGCCAGGGCGGCCCCCAGGGTAGCGGCATGCACCCCCAGGCGCATGGTGTTGGAACGCGGTTCCAGCACCGCCAGGATACGCGCCGAACCGACCCTGGCACGCAAGCCCGCCAGGGTCGTGGCGATGGCCGTGGGGTGATGGGCGAAGTCATCGTAGACCGTCACCCCGCGCACCACACCACGTATCTCCATACGCCGGTGCACACCGGCATAGGTCCCCAGCGCATCCAGGGCCATAGCTGGCGGCACCCCGGCATGGCGTGCCGCGGCAATCGCAGCCAAGGCATTGTATACATTGTGCCGCCCAAACTGGCGCCAGGCCACCTCTCCAAGACGCACACCCGCCAGCCAGACCTCGAAGTGGCTGCCGTCTTCGCACAACAATCGCGCCTGCCAGGCCACGTCATGCGCCTCCTTATCGGCCGACTTCCCCGCCAACGCCAGGTATTCCACCGGCGTCCAGCAACCGCGTGCCAGGACCTCGGCCAGTGCGGCTTCCCCCGCCGGGGCGATGATCAGAGCGTTGCCCGGCACGGTACGCAGCAGGTGGTGAAACTGAGTCTGAATGGCGGCCAAGTCGGGAAATATATCCGCGTGATCATATTCGAGATTATTCAGGACCAGCGTACGCGGATGATAATGCACGAACTTCGAGCGTTTATCGAAAAATGCCGTGTCGTATTCATCGGCCTCGACCACGAAAAATGCGCTATCGCCGGCGCGCGCCGAGAGATTAAAATTGCCCGGCAACCCACCAATGAGAAAACCGGGACGCAGACCAGCCTGTTCCAGTATCCACGCCAGCATGGCACTGGTGCTGGTCTTGCCATGGGTACCGGCCACAGCCAGCACCCAGCGATCGCGCAGGATATGCTCGGCCAGCCAGTGCGGCCCGGAAGTGTAGGGCAGGTTGTGATCGAGCAGGTACTCCACGGCGGGATTGCCACGCGAGAGCGCATTGCCAACCACGACCACATCGGGGGCCGGATCGAGGTGCGCCGGATCATAGCCCTCGCGCACAGTGATCCCCGCCTCGGCGAGTTGGGTGCTCATCGGCGGGTAGACGTGCTGATCTGACCCACTCACCTGATGGCCCTGCTCGCGCGCCAGCAGGGCGATGCCCGCCATGAAGGTGCCACAGATGCCCAGGATGTGCACCCGCATATCAGTGCACCCCGGCATGTGCGGGCATCAGGGCAGCGAGCACCCGTGCGCTGAGAATGAAGTAGCCTATCGCCAGCAGGCCCGCAGTCAGCCAGTGCGTGGACAGCGCATGGCGCAAGATATGCGCCATGATGAACACACCCCACAGGGAGATCAGTAACACCATCAGCCCCAGCGGCCCCTGCGCACCGGCCACCAGCCAATGGGAGAGCAACACCAGCGGCAACATATACAGGCCGAGGATCAAATCCGTGCCCTGCATAGCAATCAGGGTCTGCAGCACGCGCGGACCATGGCCCGTCACCATCAACAAAAGATATACCACACCCAGCGTGATCACCGCATTGACCGCCACCATCAGGAGGGCATGGAGCAGATCCGCTTCAGTCAGCACGTAACCGAGGTCGAGGAACAGATTCAGACCCAGCGTGAGCAGGAACAGTTCCCGCGAGGCGGGCACATCCTTCGGCACGGCACGCAGCCGGCAAATATCCCAAAAGGTTTTAATCAATGCATCCACATGGCTACCCGCGGGCGTTGGCCAACACAAGTCACCATCATACCGTGAGGCCGCCGACAAACGGAAATCGTCACCGTATCCGCTATGAAATGAATCTGAAAGGAGGCTCTACGGACACCCGCTTTGCTGTTAACATAACCGTCTTGGCCTTTTTACTCCTAACCCACAGGTTTTCCTCATGAGATGGTTCATCAGACTCTTTTTCCGGACTTTGCGCCTGATCCTTGGCCCGTTTATGCTGATTTGGGAGTTCTTTACCACCCCCAAGGGCATGTACCGCGCCCCCGAGGCACAGCAACGGGTCGATGAACAGACCCGCACGCTCGCGTTGTACCAGTTCGCAACGTGTCCGTTTTGCATCAAGGTGCGCCGCGAGGTCGGCCGTCTGTCGCTGAATATCGAGCATCGCGATGCCCGCAACGACCCACGACACCGCGATACCCTGTTGCAGGGTGGCGGTGAAATCAAGGTCCCCTGCCTGTATATCAGCGACGCACCGAGCGAGGGTCAGTGGCTATACGAGTCGGACGCGATCATCACGTATCTGAACGGCCGATTCAGTACCGCTGAGTCTTGAGTCGGGGCTGGGGCTAGGTTCCACCCCCGCCATTACACCCAGCCCGCTCACTCAAGAACGCACCCAACAATCCGCCCGGTCTGTGTGCCGCGCGACCTGTTCAGGCGCACCACAGAGTGTGCCCACCTTTCGCTATACCCGTTTACAACTCGTTCAGAACCAAAATAGATTTGTTGCTGCAACTCATTCCAGATAAGTGCGCTTTTAATTCCTTGCCTCACAAACCCGCTGTCGCATCGCTATGCGATGGTGCAATATTTGACGAATGTGTCAAAAGCCCATCTGTCGTCAGCCAGGCCGAGGCAGGCGTCTTCCCGGCCATGGCCGTGATAGCTGTATTATCAGACTTTGAATTGTTGCACGATGGCTTGTAACTCTGTTGCCAAGTGCGCCAGCTCGCCACTGGACAGGGATGTCTGGTTTGCACCTTCAGAGGTCTGCATTGCCATATTAGAAATGTTGACGATGTTCTTATTGATCTCCTCAGTCACAGCATTCTGTTCTTCTGCGGCACTGGCTATCTGTGTGCTCATTTCGTTTATTCTCTCGACTGAAGTAGAAATCACTTTCAGTGACGCACCGGCATGTTGTGCCTTTTCTACTACCGATTGCGTCTGTTCACGACTTGAGTTCATCACTTCAACTGCCTTTCTTGAGCCAGATTGTAGTCGTTCTATCATCGTGTTGATCGCTTCCGTTGACTCCTGGGTACGTCCTGCCAGGGTACGTACCTCATCGGCCACTACAGCAAAACCGCGACCCTGTTCTCCCGCGCGCGCGGCCTCGATAGCCGCATTCAAAGCCAGTAGGTTAGTCTGTTTGGCGATGCCTTGGATAACATCCAGTACGGTGCTGATGCTGATGCTGTCTTCCTCGACCTTCTGAATTACCTCGCCTGCCCTTTCTATTTCTCCGGCTAGTCCCTGCATCGCAGCGACCGCTTCATCAACCACTCGTCGACCTTCATGCGTTTCCTGGTTGGCCTGGTTGGCGGCATTGGCGGTATCGTCAATATTTTTGGTCACTTCCTGTACCGTGGCATTCATTTCATTCATGGCAGTCGCTACCTGCTCGGTCTGCGACTGCTGCTCTGCAATAGTCTGACCGGTCTGTGCCGTTACCGCTGACAGCTCCTCGGATGAGGCAGCCACCTGTTCGGATGAAGAGGCCAGCCTGGAAATCACCTCATTGAAACTTATGGCCATGCGATTAAAACCATCGCCAATATCTTTCATTTCATCGTGCACCTGCAACTGTACCCGGGTTGTCAGATCACCATCGGCAAGCCGGCTGGCGCCAACGGAGATCCGTTGAATGCTATTGATAACGGTCCGGTAGAAGCCGGCAAACAGCCAGAGCAACAGCAACAAAACAAGCGCGGAGATGATGATGGAATACATTTCCTTGCTCTTTTCTTTTTTTACCTGTGTCTGCACCAGATGTTCCAGTGCGGGCAATATACTGTCATACAGTTTAAACTGAACACGAATTGCCTTACTTCCTGCATCAAACATATTTTTGGCTGAAATATGGATGTCTGTAGCCTGCATCATCTCACTATCGAGTTGGCGCAAAAATGCATTACTACTTTCCGTAGACGCCTGAATCAGATCCTCGAACGGCATAATGATGGTTGGGTTCTTTTTCATTACTACGCCCAGCGCTGATTGTAGCTTACTATTATCTGACCTGATTCCAGCGGCCAGCTCTGCCAGACGCATGTTCTGTTTGTCCGACATACTGCCTTTTGCGGCCACACCGGCGCCAATGCCTCGCGCTATCCCCATATCGTCCGTCATTTTCGGTAAAATGCGAACCACCGCATCCATGAGGTAAAAACCATCCAGATTTGGCGCCAACGTCAAACCGGATTTATCGGCCACATAGATGTTCAGTCTGATGATCTCATCAATCAGTTTCGAATGTGCCTTAAAACTCTCGCCCGCCGATAGCTGCATATTGCGAGATCTGAGCCGTAACCAGTTTTGTTTCAATGTTACAAACTTCTGCCTGGTTCCAAGCACGCCGCCTAGTTTCTGTTCCCGTTTTCCAAGCGTCGCAAAATCTTTTTCGACCTGTTTTTCCTTGTCGATGGCTTTTTGTTTAAAACTCGTGTCACCCTTGAGGTACGCATAGGTCATACCCCGATGCTGGGGTACGTGTTCCAGCAGATTGCGTAGTGCGCCGATATAAAGCACACCACTGTGCTCATTTTTCATGGCATCGATATTCGAATTGATTTCCGTAACCAGCATATAACTGAATAGCAACAGAGGAACCATGAAGAGAATAAGAATCAGTATAAATTTCTGAGCATAACGTAACCGACCCATGATCCGCTCTGCCGGGCGTAAAATTCCCGTTAAAAGGGACGTCCGTTTCATTATTTTTTCCGCCATTGTATTACTCCCTAATATCAATATTCATGAAATACGCCGACGCAGACTGGATATACATGGGTTTCGGCAAATTCATTATAGACTTTAGGGCTTTTGGCCTCATTTGAGGGTGCAAAATGAGGGAATGGTCAAGGGGCGGATCCATTTTTTCTCCCACTGCGGCGCCGTGCGGCCATACCGAAAAACCAGACCTGTCTTTCATGGCAGATCCTCTACGCATCACCGCCTACCGCCAGAATCGAAGGTCTCCATTCCAGCCCCCAGCTCATGCACTTCGCTCGGCCAGGAACTCACCCAGCAATCGCCCTGTCTGCGTGCCACGCTTGCGACGGGCGACCTGTTCGGGCGTACCCTGGGCGACGATACGTCCACCGGCATCACCGCCTTCGGGACCGAGGTCGATGATCCAGTCGGCCTCGGCCATGACGTCGAGGTTGTGTTCGATGACGATCACCGAATTGCCGGCCGCGACCAGACGATGCAGTACGCGAAGAAGTTTTTCTACATCAGCCATGTGCAGACCGACGGTGGGTTCATCAAGGATGTAGAGTGTGCCCTGGTTCTGCCCCCGTCTCTGCGGCATGTCGCGCGGTCGCGCCTTGGCCAGTTCGGTGACGAGCTTGATGCGCTGGGCCTCGCCGCCGGAGAGTGTCGGGCTGGGCTGACCCAGGCGCAGGTAACCGAGGCCGACATCTTGTAGCAGTTTCAGCGCGTGATGCACCTTGGGATGCACGCTGAAGAAGTCTACCGCTTCGTCGACGCTCATGAGCAACACCTCACCAATGCTCTTGTCCTTGTAGCGCACCTCTTCGGTCTCGGGTGCGTAACGTGCGCCGTGGCAGATCTCGCAGGGGACGGTGACATCGGGCAGAAAACTCATCTCGATGCGTTTGACGCCCTGACCCTCGCAGCCCTCGCACCGCCCACCGCGGGTGTTGTAGGAAAATCGACTGGCGGTGTAACCACGCAATCGCGCCTCGGGCAAATCGGCAAACAACCGGCGAATGCGATCGAAGAGGCCGACATAGGTCATCGGGCAGGAGCGCGGGGTCTTGCCGATGGGCGTCTGGTCGACTTCGAGCACACGTTCCAGCGATTGATAGCCATCCAGGGCCTTGCAGCCACGCAGGGTTTTGGGTTTGCGCCCACGCCGTCCGATGAGGCGGCGTAGGTTGTCGTGCACCACCTCGCGCACCAGGGTCGACTTGCCGGAGCCGGACACGCCGGTGATACACACGAGACGTTCGAGCGGCAGTTGTGCGTCGAGGTGTTGCAGGTTGTTCAGGTGAGCGTCATAGACCCGGATCGCCGGGTCGCGGCGCGGGTCGGTGCGCCGACGTGCGAACAGGGGATGGCGCAGTGGTTTGGCCAGAAATTGCCCGGTGAGGGATGCACGGCAGCGCATGAGTTTTTTCACCGAGCCCTGTGCGATCACCTCACCACCGTGTACACCCGCGCGCGGACCGATATCGATGACGTGTTCGGCGCGGCGGATGGTATCCTCATCGTGCTCGACCACGACCACGGTGTTGCCCTTGTCCTGTAGCTTGTGCAGGGTGTCGAGCAGCATGCGGTTGTCGCGCGGGTGCAGGCCGATGGTCGGTTCATCGAGGATGTAGCACACGCCACGCAGGTTGGATCCGAGTTGTGCAGCGAGCCGGATGCGCTGCGCCTCGCCGCCGGAGAGTGTGGGCGCGGCGCGGTCGAGTGAGAGATAACCCAGGCCAACTTCTTCCAGAAAGGTGAGACGTGCACGGATCTCTGGCAGGAGGTCACGGGCAATGTCGCCCTCACGGCCCTGAGGGCGGAGGCGTTCAAAAAAGTCGACCACCTTCACCACCGGCCGGGCATTGAGTGCGGCGATGGACTGATCCCGCAAGCGCACGCCCAGCGCCACCGGGTTGAGGCGTTGGCCTTTACAGGCCGGGCAGATGATCGGCTCGGCCTGCTCGTCGTCCTTGTCCACCTGCCACACGCCTTCCTCACCGGTCTGCTCGGCGTCGAAGCCGTCGAGCACCACGCCGGTACCGTAGCAGGTCTCGCACCAACCACGCCTGGAGTTGTAGGAGAACAGGCGCGGGTCGGGGGTCTCGAAGGAGCGCCCGCAACCGGGACAGGCACGCTTGGTGGAGAACACCACCGGCTTGCGCTTGCCCGTGGCGAGTACCTGCACCACGCCCTTGCCTTCACCCTGGGCATGCCCCAGGGCCTGTTCGATCAGCGCCCGCAGGACCGCCTCATTGCGCGGTGTGACCTTGACGCGACCCACGGGCAGGGCGATATCGTGTTCCTTGAAGCGATCCAGTCGCGCCCAGGGATCGACCGGGAGCATCACGCCATCGACTCGCAACGCGTCAAAGCCCCGCGCTCCGGCCCAGCGGGCCAGATCGGTGTAGTAGCCCTTGCGCGCCACCACCAGCGGTGCCAACACCGTCACCTCACGCTGGCGGTAGTCCCGCATCAGCCGTGCCACGATGGCCGCGACCGTCTGCGGCTCGATGGGCAGATCGCAGTCGGGGCAATACTGGGTGCCAAGCTTGACGAACAACAGACGCAGGAAGTGGTAGATCTCGGTCAGGGTGGCCACGGTGCTCTTGCGCCCGCCGCGACTGGTGCGCTGCTCGATGGCCACGGTGGGCGGGATGCCGAACACGGCATCGACCTCGGGACGCGAGGCCGGCTGCACGAACTGACGCGCGTAGGCATTGAGCGATTCGAGATAGCGGCGCTGACCCTCGTTGAACAGGATATCGAAGGCCACCGTGCTTTTTCCGGAGCCGGAGATACCGGTGATGACGGTGAAGGTATCGCGTGGGATGTCGATGTCCACACCCTTGAGGTTGTGCTCACGCGCGTTGACGATGCGAATGGCCTTGTCGTGTCGGCGTGGCTTGCGTGCACGGCGTATGCCAGCGCCGGTATTCAGCGCGTGCAGGGAGCGGGCGTATTCGCGCAGGGCCGTACCGGTGTGTGAGTCCTTGCATGCGGCGACCGTCTCAGGGGTACCGGCAACGACGATCTCACCACCCCCGTCACCGCCCTCGGGGCCGAGATCGATAATCCAGTCCGCGGCCAACATGACATCGATGTTGTGTTCAATGACGATGAGCGAGTGGCCCGCTGCGAGCAACTGGCGAAAGGCGCCGAGCAGTTTGGCGATATCCTCGAAGTGCAGGCCGGTGGTGGGCTCGTCGAACAGGAACAGGGTAGCGCCCTGGGAGGGGTGAGCAGATGATTTACCGGCGCCTTTTTTCCGCTGCGTCGCGGCCGTAGCGAGGTGTCCGGCGAGCTTCAAACGCTGTGCCTCACCACCAGAGAGTGTAGGCACGGGCTGACCGAGTTTGAGGTAGTCCAATCCTACCGCCTGCAGGGGTGCTAGACCCTGCAACACATCAGGGGCATCGGCAAAGTAGGCCAACGCCTCACTCACCGTCATGTCGAGTACATCGGCGATGGAGCGCGGTTGCGCGGCACTGGGGTCGATACGGGCATGGGCGCCGACGTGGGTGATCTCCAACACCTCGGGCCGGTAGCGTCGGCCATCGCAGTCGGGACAGCGCAGATAGACATCGGAGAGGAACTGCATCTCCACATGCTCGAAGCCGGAGCCCGAACAGGTCGGGCAGCGCCCGGTACCGGAGTTAAAGCTGAAGGTGCCGGCGGTATAACCGCGCGCCTTCGCCGCCGGCTCCTCGGCATAGCGTTTGCGAATAGCACTAAAGGCACCGACATAACTCGCCGGGTTGGAACGTGCAGTACGCCCGATGGGGGCCTGATCCACCATCACCACCTGCTCGATGTGCTGGTGCCCGCGCAAGGCCTTGTGCTCACCGGGGGTCTCTTTCGGCTTGCCCTTGAGTTGGGTCAGCGCCTGGTAGAGCACGTCATTGACCAGGGTGGACTTGCCCGAACCGGACACGCCGGTGACACAGACCAGGCGTTGCAGTGGCAAACGTACGTCGAGCTGTTTGAGGTTGTGGGCGCAGACGCCCTGCACCTCCAGCCATATCGTCTGCGCATCCGGTGCACCACGCCGGTCCGCATCATTGGCCTCGACCTGCTTTTTGCCACAGAGATACTGCGCAGTGAGTGAGCGCCGGTTGCGCAGCAGGGCCTTGGGCGTATCGAAACACACCACCTCACCGCCGCGTTCACCGGGGCCGGGGCCCATGTCGATGAGATGATCGGCGGCGAGCATTACCTGCGGATCGTGCTCGACCACCAACAGGGAGTTGCCCGCATCGCGCAAGCGCTGTAACACGCCGATGACACGGTGCATGTCACGCGGGTGCAGACCAATGGAGGGCTCGTCGAGCACGAACAGGGTATTGACCAGCGAGGTACCCAGCGCGGTGGTCAGATTGATGCGCTGCACCTCACCCCCGGAGAGGGTGCGCGACTGACGGTCCAGGGTCAGGTAGGCCAGGCCCACTTCACACAGATAATCGAGGCGAACACGGATCTCGCCGAGCAGCAGGCGTGTGGCCTCGTCCAGCGGTGTGGGCAAATGCAGGTGGGCAAAGTAATCACGCACCCGTTCGATGGGCAGGCGCATGACATCGTGCAGGGTCAGGCCCGGCAGGGTCTGCCACTGTTTCGCCGACAGCGTGATAGCGGCCGGGCGAAACCGCGCGCTGGGCGCCAGCACGGCCTCGGCATCCTTGTGGGTACCGAGGCGCCAGAGCAGTGAGGCGGGTTTGAGCCGCGCCCCCTGACAGCTCGGGCACTCGTCGTAGCTGCGGTACTTCGACAACAACACACGGATATGCATCTTGTAGCTCTTGGTCTCCAACCAGACAAAGAAGCGCCGCGCGCCATACCACACACCATCGTCCCAGTCGCCCTCACCGTCGATCACCCAGTCGCGCTGGGCACGGGTGAGTTTCTTCCATGGCACATCGGTGGGAATGCCGCGTTTTTTCGCAAACCGCAGCAGATCATCGTGCACTTCACGATAACTTTGTGTCTGCCAGGGCCTAATCGCCCCTCCCGCCAGGGTCTTGTGCACATCGGGCACCACCAGGGCATAGTCGATGCCCATGGTGCGACCGAAGCCGCGACAGGTCTCGCAGGCGCCAACCGGGGAGTTGAAGGAGAAATGATTCGGTGTGACATCGCTATAGTCGATGTCGCACTGCGCGCAGTGCAGTTCGGCGGAGAAGTGTTGCACGCCGGCGAGGTCGGCCTCGCGCCCAGCGTCAACGGGATAGACACTCACCCGGCCCTGGCCGTGATGCAGGGCCGCCTCCAGCGCCTCGACCAATCGGCCACGGTTATCACGGCTCAGGCGCACACGGTCCTGCACGACCTCCAGCAACGCCACCTCCTCGCGCAGGAAACGCTCGTAGCCTTGCCCGGCGAGGAAGCCCTTGATCTCTGCAGCATTAAAGCGCTCGGGCACCGACACGCGAAAACTGATCAACACCCGTGGCGAACCCTGCCCCGCCGTACCTGCACGGGGTGGCGTTACCAACAGGGCATCGGCGATGGTGTCGGGCGTGTCGCGGCGCACCGGGGCGCCGCAGCCACGACAATACAGCGCAGCAGCACGCGCGAACAACAGCTTGAGATGATCGTTGAGTTCGGTCATGGTACCGACCGTGGAGCGCGAGGTGCGCACCGGGTTGGTCTGGTCGATGGCAATCGCCGGCAGGACACCTTCGATACGGTCCACCGCCGGCTTGTCCATACGGTCGAGAAACTGACGCGCATAGGGCGAGAAGGTCTCGACGTAGCGCCGCTGTCCCTCGGCATAGACCGTATCGAAGGCCAGCGAGGACTTGCCCGAACCGGACACGCCGGTGATCACAATGAGTTCGCCCAGCGGCAGGTCGAGGGAGAGGTTCTTCAGGTTGTTCTGGCGGGCACCTTCAATGCGGATGTGATCATCGGACATGCGGCATACTCGATAGTGGGGTTTATACCGGGATTACTCGCGGGACTCCCTGCGCGACATGGGATACGGGGCCAGCGCACGCCGAAGCAAAAGGGACGAGGCGCTCATCTTACACGCTCGTGGCGACGCACGCCCACGATCAGGGCCAGATTGCCGCACACCCATGCCGGGCGCTGGTCCGACGCCTTACCCGTTGCCCGGAGTGCATTGACACTACACTACACGGTATGATAACTCTCAATACACGAACAGGCGTACGCGCCTGGCGCCACCACATACTGTCGCCGCTCAGTGATTCCTGGGTCTGAAGCCAATGCATGAAAAGCGGGTCTTCGACAACCAATATAGCGACTCCCTGCAACAGGAGCGAGCACAGTCTCTGGTCAGGATTATCGTTGTCAGCGTCGTCCTGATCACGATGAGCATGTTGTCGTATGTTGGCCCCAGCGCACTCTCCCATGCACCGTTCCATCTTGCCCTTGTGCTTGTTGCCAGCTACTGGTTCGTGTCCCTCGCCTGGTTGATCGGCGTCAGGCTCGCACGCCGCCCCAGTCGCTGGCGACGTCATCTCATCACCTTGCTCGACCTCAGCGTCACCAGCGCGACAATGTCGCTGGCAGACACGCTGGGGGCCTTTTTCTATCCCATCTACCAGTGGATCATCATTGGCCACGGAGTACGTTTCGGTGTGCGGGCACTCAGCGTGGCCACTGGCATCAGCGCCGTTGGCTTTGCCCTCGTCATTGCCACCACACCGTATTGGCAGCACAATCTGATCACTGCATCCGGGCTGATGATTGGCCTGTTTGTCCTGCCGGCCTATTTCCTGATCCTGTTACGTCAACTGCATACGTTGAATCAACGCCTGGGCGTCGAGTTGGAAAAAACCCGGCATGTCGCCAGTCACGATCCCCTGACCGGGCTCGCCAACCGCCATCAGTTCTACGCGCAGATGGCCGATGACATTCGACGGGCACGCCGGCACAACAGCGGCTTTGCCGTGCTGTTCATCGACCTCGACGGATTCAAGACCATCAACGATGAACTGGGGCATCATGCCGGCGATAAAGTATTGCAGGAGATCGCCAAACGTCTGCACCAAAGCGCCCGCGAGGTCGATCTCGCAGCACGACTCGGCGGCGATGAGTTTGCCATGATCATTGACAATATTGACAACGAACAGGACGTGCTTGACCCCGTCCAGCGGATTGCACACATCATCAACCAGCCTGTCGCCATCCACAATCAACAACGCCAGCTCTCCGCCAGCATCGGCATCAGCCTCTATCCACAACATGGCACCGACCCCGGCAGCCTCACCAGCAATGCCGATCTGGCCATGTACGAGGCCAAACGCCAGGGGAAACGACGCCACATCCTCTTCTCCAGAACGCTGGACAAGGCGTCATCCTGAACTCGGCCGGTTCACGCTCATCACCCGTTGAGCGCAAACCCTCCCTGAGCGGCTCAGCAGGCGAGACGCCCCCCTGCCCGGTGCAGGACAGCACCGAGCATGTCGAGGCCATCGGGGCGGATGCCTTCACGTATCTACCGCCCGCATACGTAGGCCTCTGGCACGGCGACTTCATCTGCCTCCTTTTCCCGTTCAATCGACAACGGCCTCGGAGACCGGCAGGCCCAGCACCACACACAGTCCACCGCCAGAGTGGTTCATCGCCCTGACGCTGCCCCCATGGGCCTCGATGGCGCGCCGTGCAATCGCCAGCCCCAGACCGTATCCCGCCCGTACCCCCTCCGCCTGACCTTCAATGGGACGCTGCGCCGTGCGCACGAAAGGCTCAAATATGCTCTCCAGCTCAACCTCATCCACACCGGCACCCTCGTCGCAGATCATGACCTCCAGCCAGCCCTGCGCGACGCTACACTGCACCGTCACGCAGGTATTGGGCGCGGTGTACTTGAGACCATTGCGGATTACATTCTCAAAGGCCTGGCGCAACAATTCACCCCGTCCCTGTACCACCACGCTGCGGGTGCAGCCCAACACCACCCGCGCTCCCCTGGCACCCGCCTCAAAGCGTGCATCTTCCACCAGCATCGCCAGCAAGGCCGTCACGTCCACGTATTCCGCCGGTATGGCTTCCACCCCGGCCTCCAGGCGCGACAGGGTCAACAACTGTGCGACCAGCTCATCGAGCCGGCCCGTATCGCGCTCAATGCGCGCCAGGGCTTGCGCCGTCTTTTCCGGTTGCTGATGCGCCAGGGCCACGGCCACCTGCATGCGCGCCAGGGGTGAGCGCAACTCATGCGACACATCATGTAACAGGCGCTGCTGGGCACCAATCAGCGCCTGCAGGCGTCCCGCCATGTGATCGAACTCACGCCCCAGTTCGGAGATTTCATCACGTCGCCAACCCATGTGAGGCATGACCCGCGTGTTCAATGCACCCTCCGCCAGACGACGTGTCGCCTCGCGCAGGTGGCGCAACGGGCGGGTGAGATACCAGGCCAGGACCAGGCTGAACAACAGACTGGCCAGCAGACCGGTGATCAGCCAGAGGGGGAAGAGGGCCAGATGCCCGTTATGATGACCACCGAGCATACGCAACATGCGCTCGCGCATGCGGGTCATCATCAGCGTTTGAAAGACGTCATTAGGGACAAACAACACATAGCGCTGACCCTTCGGCGAGGTAATCTGCGCAACACCGGAGTGCGGCGTGCCCGAGGCCAGCAAGGCATACGCGCGACGCAGCGCCGACGGTGGCACTGCACGGTGCATGATGTCCCGTCCCGCCGTATCGACCACCAGCACCGGATTGGGCCGCTGACCTGGCCATTGCCGAAACAGGGCCTTGACGGCATCGATACCACCAAAGCGCAAGGTACTCGCCACCGAGGCCACGCTGCCTGCCGCCCAGGGGCCGGCCACCAAATCGCTGAGTGCCGCCAGCCGCTGCTGGTTATACTCATGCACCAAAAAGCCGACACTGGCGCCCATCACTATCAGGGTCAACCAGAAGCCGAGGAAGATTTTCCAGAACAAACGCCCCATGCGCTCAACCCGTAATCCATTGATAACCCATGCCACGCACGGTCTGAATCGGCGAGCGACCGTCATCGAGCACACCTAGCTTGCGGCGCAGATTGCTCACATGCACATCGAGACTGCGATCGTAGCGGGTCAGTTCACGTCCCACCGCCCGTAGCGATAACTCAGCCTTGCTCACGACCCGACCGGAATCACGTGCCAACATCTCCAGTACATTGAACTCGGTGCTGGTCAACGCCACCGGCACGCCCTGCCACCAGGCGGTACGTTCCTGCGGACTCACCACTAATGCACCGACCCGTAAGCACGTAGCCGGTGTGTCCGTGGTCTCTGGCGAAGCCGTCGCCGGCGCCGGCGCACCACGACGCAAGATGGCCCGCAGACGTGCCACCAGTTCACGGGGATTGCACGGTTTGGGCAGGTAATCGTCCGCCCCCAGCTCCAGGCCGACGATGCGATCGACGTCATCGCCCTTGGCGGTGAGCATGAGAACGGGAATGGTGCTGTCATGGCGAATCTGGCGCAGACTGTCCAGACCGTTGAGCCGTGGCAACATGATGTCCAGGACCACGACATCGTGTTTACCGCTCAGGGCACGGTGCGCACCCGCCTCGCCATCGTAGACCGTCTCCACGTCAAACCCTTCGGCCAGCAGATACTCGGCCAGCATCTCGCTCAGCTCTATATCATCGTCCACCAGCAACACGCGTGACATCACCCTGCCCTCTTCACAACTCAGCTAATCACCCTGTTTACAGGATGCCTGAGTGTCCATGGTGCCACAGTCGCGCAATAGCGGAGCCGGGTTTACCTATCTTTACACAGCTTTACTCCCGGCACACCCAAACTCGCAAACGACCCGCCCATACTGTGTCCCACAGGAGCACACGGCCTCCTGAGCATTCTTTCCATCGAGGAGAACGACATGAAGCGACGCAATACAGTGATCACCACCCTGCTGGCGGGCAGTGTAGCCCTCTTTACCCTGAACGGGATTGCCATCGCCGCGCCTGACGCTCATAGCGGATCGCGCCCCAGCAGCACGATGAATGGCATGGCGGGTAACATGTCCGGGGGCATGATGGGCGGCATGTCCGGGGGCATGATGAAGGGCATGTCCGGGGGCATGATGGCCCGTATGTCCGGGGGCATGGGAATGATGCAATACGGTAGCGTCGGTCTGCACCGCATGCTGTCCCGGCTGGATCTGAGCGCTGCGCAACGCGACAAGGTATTCACACTCGTCTACAAACAGATACCGGCACTACGGGCGAAGAAGATTGCCTTGCGCAAGGGTCAACAGGCCTTGCACAAGGCCACGCAAAGTAAAAATTACGATGCGCAGCGCATCCGTACTCTGGCCGATGCCCAGGCCCGGACACAAAGCACGCTGCTAGTAATGCATGCAGAACTCAGCCATCGGGTCACGGCCATCCTGACGCCGAAACAGCGCGGACAACTGCAACAGATGCAGGCCATGCGTTCGGCACGTCCTGCAATGCCTGCACGGTAAACCAACGCCACCGCACCGAGAACACGGCAGGGCCGATCAGCCCTGCCGTACCCGGGCAAGGACGTTCGACTTCACCTCCCTTGGCCACCATCCAGGCGCAACACGCTCCCCTACGGTTGCGCTCTCCCCGCGATGCCCTCCCGGTCTGCGAGCCATGGATGGCGATGCACCGCCCGCAACATTACAAAACCGTCACATCCAGCGATGCTCAATCGCTGAATCCACTCGCTGGCCACATTGGCATTTGCCAGCAGATCCCGCGCTGTTTAGGATAGGCGGGTTTTCGCTGTGTCATAACAAGGCCAATACATCATATGGACTCCCTGCACCTGCTCCTGCTCGCCATCCTGCAAGGCATCAGTGAACTGTTTCCCATCAGCAGTCTGGGCCACAGCGTACTGGTCCCTGCCTTGCTGCACTGGCCGCTCGACCGTACCGCGTCCTGGTTCCTGCCCTTCATCGTGGTATTGCATCTCGGTACGGCCACGGCGCTGCTGCTCTACTTCTGGCGCGACTGGGTCCGGCTGCTGGGTGGCCTGTGGCGCGCGCGCGGGGGGGCCGGTAACTCTGATGCACGCCTGTTCTGGGTGATTGTCGTCGCCACTATCCCGGCGGGTCTGCTCGGTTTGGCACTGGAACACCGCCTGCGCGCCCTGTTTGGCGGCTTCACGATCGTCGCCCTCTTCCTCGCCCTCAACGGGGTGATGTTGATCCTCGGTGATCGTCTCAAACACCGCCAGGCACAACATACCCTGGACACCCTCAGCTGGGGCAAGGCCGTGGGCATCGGTTTTGCCCAGGCACTGGCACTGATTCCCGGGATGTCGCGCTCCGGCGCCACTCTGGTGGCCGGGCTGGCGGGCGGGTTGGGTTACGACGCGGCGGCACGGCTGTCCTTTCTCATGGCCACGCCGATCATCGCGGCAGCCGGTGTGCTCGAAATCCCCAAACTACTGCACCATACGTCCGGCGCCCCGATGGGGACCATCCTCACCGGCGGCATACTCGCCGGGATCTTCGCCTATCTCAGCACCTGGATCCTGATGCGCTATTTCAGCGACCAGGCAGTCAAGGCGCTACGCCCGTTCGGGGTGTACTGCCTGGTGCTTGGGCTCGGCGCACTCGTCATCCATCTGTGGTGAGTACACCGTGATCATGGCCTCTGCGGCACAGGCCCCGTGCCGCAGAGGGCAATAGCGTTCCCATCCCGCGCACATAGGCCAGGCCATCGGCCTGGTTCAACACATTGTCTACCGAATATCACACCCACACATCCAGTACCGCATCTGCCCCGTACAATGAGGTGTCTACGCACAACCCACCGCCAGTGACACCTTCACGACGCCCGGCACTCTAACCTTGCAGTCGAACCGTTTCGCCCCCGACACACCAAGGCTATAGCTTGCCTGTCATTGGCGCGTGGCATGCTGAAATCAAACGGGTAGGGCAGTGAACCGCCCGCCATCGATACACTTCAATCAATGGAGAACACCATGCACTCTCATCACTCTCTCTTCTCAAGGCAGGTACTGTGGAGCGCGGTCCTGGCGACAGGCCTGAGCCTGATCGCCGCACCCATGACTCTGGTCCAGGCCGCCGAAAGCGGTGCGACCATCGTCGGTGCGTTCCCTGCCCCGCCCAAGGGGCCAGGGACCGGGCACCTCGTACAATGGCGTGTCGGTAACGACACCCCTAGAGTGGGAAAATTCGGAACGCCGAAGACCCTGTCCGGCAACAGTTTCTATATCGCCTATGACCGTCATCTGGAGCGACTGTACGTGCCCACACTGGCCGGCACCACGTATGTCCTGAATGCAAAAACACTCAAACCCATCAGCCGTTTCAAGACCCTGCCTGGCGGGCGAGTCGCACGTGTCAGCGCCAACCACAGGGCCTTGCTGGTCCTCTCCGGCAAGGCCCTGACGGTCTACTCGCTCGCCGATCACACGCCATGGTTCACGATCGCAACAGGCGGTAATGCCCTGGCCATAGGCAAGGATGGGCGTCATGTCTACATCGGCGGCAACATGAGCAAGGTCATCACCGAGGTCAGCCTGCATACGGGCAAAGTCACCCACCGTTATCCCATTGCGGGTTCCGGCGATCTGGCCTGGGTCGATGGCAAACTCTTCTCCGCGGACATGAAAACCGGCGTCATGAGCGTACTCAATCCCACAACCGGCAAGATTGTGCGTATCAGTACCGATGAAACTGACCCGACCTTCAGCTACCATCACATTCCTGCCGCTACCGCAGGATTTATGCAACTGGCGTCCAGTCCCCACCAGCGCTATGTCTATGCCGCCGGTTTCTCCGGTCATATCCTGAAGTTCTCGACTCACAACGATCGCTACATCGGCGAGATTGCCGTCAAGGCCGCGCCAACCGGTGCGAATAAACTCAGCGGTATCGTCATCGTCAATCACGGCCAGGATGCCATCGTCACCATCGAGAACCGCAAGGAAACCGCACTGGTGCGGTTGTCAGACGCCAAGATCATCAAATTGCTCCCCGGCACCATGAGCAACCGTTGGATCACGCTGCCCTCCTGAGCAATACCACCGGAGCACCCCACCACCCCACACCCTCGTTGTACCGGGTAAGTAGTGCGATTCGATTGAGACCGGGCCCCCGCATGCCCGTTTAAACTGCATGCCGGGGCCCGATCTCAATGACGCCGGTGACTGGATGAAACGCCGGAGTCATCCCCTGCCTCTGACGTGACACGTCACTATTCCCCTATTCACCCTTTCTTTACCCTCTTGCGCCTATTGTCTGTGCTGACATCTGTATCCCGCTAAACCATACTTGGCTGACGGGAAGAGGGATCAGTGATCTGGTCACCATCCACACGCGATGAACGAACCCGTGCCATTTCGAATCCATACCACCTAAGGAGACATACGATGCGCTACGCAAAAACAACATTCTCTGTACTCACCCTGCTGGCGTTAGTGCTAACGATGACGGTCGCCTCGGCCGCCCCCGTAGCTCCCCACCTCAAGAACACCCAGGCGCTGCATGGTTTGCACAACGTAAAAGCAGTCTTCATGCTGAATATCAACAACGCCAGGCGCATTTCACGTGTGCTCAGCGTGGTGGGGAAAACCGCCAAGGGGATGCGCGAACAGGGCGTAAAACCGCATATTGTCGTTGTCATCATCGGCCCCGCTGTTGCCTTCCTCACCCGGGACCGGCGCGGCATCTCCTACATGGACCAACGGGCCGTAGCGCACGTGCAGGCAGCAATACATAAACTCAAGGCCATGGGCATCCGCACCGAGGCCTGCGGGGTGGCACTCAAGGGCATGGATATCAACCCGAAAGATGTGATCCCGGACGTGCACCCGGTCGGCAACGGTTTCATCTCCGCCATCGGCTACCAGGCACAGGGTTACCAGCTCGTCCCTGTGTATTGAAAAAAAAGGGGAACGAAGGGCGAGGACTGAGGGAGGGAAGAGAAGGACTGGGGACTGGGATCTCGTCCCAAGTCCTTCTCTTTATTTATCGCCGTGCTTATCGATCACTGCAAGAAAGGCCTCACCGTAGGCCGCCAGCTTGCGCTCGCCGACACCGGACAGCGCACCCATCTGCGTCAGTGTCCCAGGGCACTGTTCGAGCATCGCCATCAACGTGGCGTCATGGAAGATGACATAGGCTGGCACGCCCTGTTCCTCGGCGAGCCGCTGGCGGCACTGACGCAAGGCCTCCCACAACGCGCGTTCACCCACCTTGTCGAAGTGGCGGGTATGGCGGGTGCTGCGTGCACGCCCGCGTCCTTTCTCCGGCCTGCCCACCTTGCGCAACAGCAACGGTTGCTCCCCGCGCAGCACCGGTCGGCTGGCCGCAGTCAGTTGCAGCCCCCCGTGCCCATCCAGATCCACGCGCAACAGACTGCGGGCAATCAACTGGCGAAACAGGTTACGCCAGCCGGTATTGTCAAGATCGCTGCCGATACCAAAGACACTGAGCGTGTCATGATCACGCTTTTGTATACGCTCACCGGTCTTGCCTAGTAACACATCGACGAGATAGCTGACACCGAAACGCTGCCCGGTACGGTGCACACACGACAGGGCCTTTTGCGCGGCAACCGTGGCGTCCCAGGTCTCGGGTGGCATGAGGCAGGTATCGCAGTTTCCGCAGGGCGTATCGCGCGTGTCGCCAAAGTAGCGCAACAGGGCCTGGCGCCGGCAGGTGGTCAACTCGCAAAACCCGAGCATGGCATCCAGTTTGTGGCGCTCGACACGCTTGTGGGCATCATCGGCCTCCGAGCTGGCCTGCATCTGGCGCAGAGTAATGACATCCTGCAGGCCGTAGATCATCCACGCATCGGCGTGTAGGCCGTCGCGTCCCGCGCGCCCGGTCTCCTGGTAATAGGCCTCCAGACTTTTCGGCAGATTGAGGTGGGCGACAAAACGCACATCCGGCTTGTCGATACCCATACCAAAGGCGATGGTCGCCACGATGATGACACCGTCCTCGCGCAGAAACCGGGTCTGGTTGCGCTGGCGCACCTCGCCCGGCAGACCGGCATGATAAGGCAGGGCCGTCAGTCCCTTGCGCTGCAACCACGCAGCGGTCTCATCGACACGCTTGCGCGACAGACAATAGACGATGCCAGCCTCGTCTTCATGTTCGCTGCGAATAAAGCGCAGCAGACGATCACGGGCGTTGCCGGTGTTCTCGGCGATACGGTAGCGAATATTGGGGCGATCAAAACCACTGATAAATGCCCTGGCCTCTTGCAGGCCGAGGCGCTCGGCGATCTCGCCCCGGGTAGTGACATCGGCCGTAGCGGTCAGTGCCACCCGCGGGATCTGCGGGAAGCGCTCATACAACACCGTCAGCCGTATATACTCCGGGCGGAAATCGTGCCCCCATTGCGAGACACAGTGGGCCTCGTCAATCGCAAACAGGGCCAGAGGCACGCGCGCGAGTAAATCCAGCGTGCGCGCCAGCATCAGGCGTTCGGGCGCGACATAGAGCAGATCGAGTTCACCGGCCAGCAGGGCCTGCTCCACCGCCCGCGTCTCCTCGCCACCGAGGGTGGAATTGAGGTAGGCCGCCCGTACCCCGTTCTGGCGCAGGGCATCGACCTGATCCTGCATCAGGGCAATCAGTGGGGAAATCACAATGCCCGTGCCTGTCCTGACCAGGGCCGGGATCTGATAGCACAGTGACTTTCCACCCCCGGTGGGCATCAGCACCAGGGCATCGCCTCCGGCGATCACGTGGCTGACGATATCGCTCTGATGAGAGCGAAACGCCGCATAACCGAACACACTGCGCAGTATGCTTAGCGCCTGATTTTCCGCTACCGGACTTTCCCTGTCTGCGGTGTGGTTCATGGACGGCAATACCGATGCGTGGCGGGTGATTCTGAAAAGGCGCGACGAAATGTGGGTACCGTCTCACGGGCCTGTTCACGGAGGGCATTCTCATCCCGACCCTGTTGCCGGAACGCAGGGGCGAAGTCGTCGGCGCCCACGATTTCGGGGGCCGGTGTCAATACCCTCATACCGGCCTGCGCCGGGGCTTGCTCGACTTGGTTTTAATACCGATTTTAGGGCCGGGCTTGGTGTTGCGCACGCGGGTACCTGGAGCCTTCGCCCCCGGGTTCTTGACCTTCAGCGTACCCGACCGGGGAATGCTGGCATTGGTTTTCTTGACACCGGCAGCGGTTTTCCTGGCACCCGCGGTGCCAGTACCCGGTTTCCTGGAGACAGCCGTTTTCGAAGCCGGTTTCTTGAAGGCGGTTTTTTTGACATCCGGGAGTTTGACAGCAGTTTTTTTGCCACCGAATGTCTTTGTATCAGCGGATTTATTCGCTGACGCCCGTTCAGGCCTTGCCACCCCGGATTTGCCATGCGGTGTTGCCGGTTTGCCGGTTGCCGCTGGTGTTGTCCGCGCCCTGACCGGGCGCGCGACGATGGCCGGTACGCCACCGGCGATGCTGAGTTGCAATTGCTGCCCACACACCCAGACCTGCTGTAAGTGTTTAAACACCTCAGCGGGCATGGTCTCGGGCAGATCCACGGTGCTGTAACTGTCGTAGAGTGTGATCTGGCCGATGTAGCGGCTCTCGATACCGGCCTCATTGGCAATTGCACCAACAATATTCTTTGGCTGCACGCCCTGCTCACGGCCCACCTCGATACGGTAACGAACCATGCCCGCCTCGGCCCGAGCGTCCCTATTCTCCGTGCCCGGGCGCGGCTGTCGCGGCTCAAACCCGCGCGCTGCACCATGACGGGTACCCTGCTCCCCGGGGGCACGTTGCGCCCGCGGTTCATGCGCCCGACGTGACGGTGGCGTATCCTCGCGCAGTACTGGCTTCAGCGGCCGTTCACGCTGCACTTGAAAGGCCAGGGCCGCCGCGATCTCGCTCATACCGATGTCGTGTTCCGCTTGATAACCCGCGATGAGTTCCTCGAAAAAACCCAGATCCTCGGCCTCGAGGATATCGGTGATCTTCTGTTTGAATTGCACTACCCGGTGGTCAGCGATGTCCTCGCGACTGGGCAGTTGCATCGGCGTAATCGGCTGACCGGTCGCCTTCTCGATGGCACGCAACATGCGTCGTTCACGTGGTGAGACAAACAAAATGGCCTCGCCCTTGCGTCCGGCCCGCCCGGTGCGCCCGATGCGGTGCACATAGGCCTCGGTATCGTACGGGATGTCATAGTTGATGACATGACTGATACGCCCCACATCAAGGCCGCGGGCGGCCACGTCCGTTGCCACTACGATATCGAGCCCGCCGTTCTTCAGCCGCTCGATGGTCTTCTCGCGCAAGGTCTGGTTCATGTCACCATTGAGCGCCGAACTGGCATAGCCGCGTGCGCCGAGTTTCTCGGCCAGTTCCTGGGTGGCCACCTTGGTGCGCACAAAAATGAGCAAGGCGTTGAACTCCTCCACCTCCAGGATGCGGGTCAGGGCATCGAGCTTGTGCAGGCCACTAACCTGCCAATAGCGCTGGTGAGTGGTCTTGAGCGTCGTGGTCTGGGTCTTGATGCGGATCTCCACCGGGTCATTGAGGTGTCGCTGTGCGACCCGGCGAATGACCGCTGGCATGGTGGCGGAGAACAGTGCCACCTGTCGCTGCGGTGGCGTGTGTTCCAGTATCTGTTCCACATCGTCGATAAAACCCATGCGCAACATCTCGTCCGCCTCGTCGAGAACGACAGCCGCAAGGCGGTCCAGCACCAGCGTACCGCGGCGCAGGTGGTCCTGGACCCGCCCCGGTGTTCCCACGACGACATGCACGCCGCGGCGCAACTGGCGCAACTGCACATCCATGCCCTGGCCGCCATAGATCGGCAAGATATGAAACCCGGGCAGGTGGCGAGCATAGGTCTGTATCGCCTCTGCAACCTGTATGGCCAGTTCACGGGTCGGGGCCAGCACCAGGATCTGGGGCTGGCGCAAGGCCAGATCCAGTCGGCTCAACAGCGGCAGGGCAAACGCGGCCGTCTTGCCCGTACCCGTCTGCGCCATACCCAATAGATCACGTCCCGCCAACAGCGGGGGGATACTCTGCGCCTGAATTGGTGAAGGCGCCTCATAGCCAACCTCATCGATGGCCTGAAGCAGGGGAGCGGCAAGCGCCAGCTCGGAGAAACGCGGAACAGTATCTGTGGACATGCGAGACCTTTGCGGACAAACGCTGGAAAATCGAGGTGGAATACGCGTCGGGATGGCACGATAATGATGCATGTAATCCGCACCGACCCGATACCGGCGCAGTATAGCATTACCGTCTTGTTTCAGCTCGCCCCAGCGTGCAAGCCATCCCGGCTCCGGGATCGGGACCCGGAAATCACCTCGATGGCGTGCCCATTGAAAGATAGCATCCTGCAAAGAAACCGCGTATAGTCGATTTTAGCTGCAGATTTGGCATAAGCAGTTTTGGTCGTTTCCCTCTGCGTTACCTCCTGAACATCGCATTTCACAAACCTGCCAGCTATCACGAACTGTTTAATCTCTTTCTTTAAAGGTAAATATTATTATGGCTACAGGCACAGTGAAATGGTTTAACGAGTCCAAGGGTTTTGGTTTTATTGCCCAGGACGATGGTGGGGATGACGTATTTGTGCACTTCAGTGCCATTCAGGGCTCAGGCTTCAAGACCCTGGCTGAAGGTCAGGCTGTCAGCTTCGAAGTTCAGCAGGGTCCCAAGGGTCCACAGGCCAGCAATGTGATGCCGCGCTAAGCGACACTCTGTTTGCTGGTCCGTTACGGACTGAATGGAAAGCATCTCGCTGCGGCGAGGTGCTTTTTTTATGCGCTGGGAAAACCATGCCCAACCACCCTCCCCCCCTCAGACACTTTGTCCCGCCACCCAACCCGAAGACCAGGCCCACTGAAAATTGTAACCGCCGAGCCAACCGGTCACATCCACCACCTCACCGATAAAATACAGACCCGGTACGGCGCTTGCTTCCAGTGTCTTCGATGACAGGGCCGTCGTATCCACTCCCCCCAGCGTCACCTCTGCCTTGGCGTAGCCCAAGGTACCGGCGGGCACCAGCGTCCAGTTTTGCAGTGCGTGGGCAACCGCTGCCAGCGTCCGGTTCGAATACGTGTTCACCGGTTTGTCCTCACCCGACAGAGCACACCATGCCTGGGCGAAACGCCGCGGCAGGTGCCTCGCCAGCACATTGGACAACAGGGTCTTGCTGGCACGCTGTTCCAGTAACCAGGCCTCGGCATTCAGCGAGGGCAACAGGTCGATGCACACCGCGCTGCCCCCCCTTGTCTGCAGCGTCGCAGAATGCTGTGCCTGCCAGTAACTCGATGCCTGCAAAATGGCCGGGCCTGACAGGCCCCGGTGAGTGATGAGTACGCCCTCCCTGAAGCGGATGCTCGGCAATGCGGCCTTGGCCTTTGCCGTAACCCGATTTTGTCTGCCCCGGCCAATCCCGTTGTTGTGGGCCTCGCTGTTGTGCGTATCACTGTCCTGGAGCACCGCGCATTGCACCGTCGCATCGACCGACACCCCCGCCAGGGGGCGCAAACGCACGAGCAACCCGGGGGGCAGGGCCAGTGGCACCAGTGCCGGTTTGGGTGCCACGACGCCTAGGCCGAACTGGGCGGCCACCTGATAACCGAACGGTGTCGCGCCCAGTTTCGGTACTGCCAGCCCGCCAGTGGCAATGACCAGCGAATGACAACGCAGGCTCCCGCGATCACTCGCCAGCGAGAAACGATACTGGGCCGTCTGCACCCGCTGGATAGCCTTCACCCTGCACGGCTGCGCCCACTGCACACCGGCGGCATTGCAATTGTCTCGCAGCATATCAATGATGTCGCTCGCCGAGACGTCGCAGAACAGCTGGCCATGCTGGCGCTCATGGTAGGCAATGCCCTGCGCCTCCACCATGGCGATGAAATCCCATTGGCTGAAACGCGCCAGGGCAGAACGGCAAAAATGGAGATTTTGCGACAGGTAGTTGTCCGCGCTAACATTGCGGTTGGTAAAATTACACCGGCCACCACCGGAAATGCGAATGCGCTCACCAAGTTTAGCGCCGTGATCGACAAGCAACACCCGTCGACCACGCTGCCCAGCCTGGGCGGCACACATCATGCCGGCGGCACCGGCGCCGAGGATGATGACATCGAACTGCATAGGCAAGAAACACCTTCAGCCACAAGGCGGCCAAGCATACCCCAAATCGAACACCACCGGCGGGTTCGAGTCCCGGCCAGCGCAGACCCCCGGCGCATCGGCTACACTGGCACATGACATCGCCACAGTAACTTGCCCTCGCATCCATGTACTGGCACTGCCCACTTTGTCATACACCCCTGCAGGCGGAGGAACGCACGTTTCGATGTGCCCACGGTCATGCCTTTGATCAGGCCAGAGAAGGTTACGTCAACCTGCTGCCCGCCCATCGCACACACAGCGCGCACCCCGGCGATGACACGCCGATGCTGCGCAGCCGTCGTGCATTTCTCGACCAGGGTTATTACCAACGCCTGGCCGAGCTTCTGGCCGCACAGGTGACCCCCCTGCTCAGCACCGCCGGGACCCGCCCTCCTGGCGAACCCTTCGCCCTCCTCGATACCGGTTGCGGCGAGGGCTATTACACCGGTTTTATCGCGCGCACCCTCGCCGCTATCGACCCACACACACCCTATTGGCTCGGCGGCATCGACATCGCCAAAGAGGCCGTACGCATGGCCGCAAAACGCCATCCGGACATCGCCTTCGCCGTCGCCAGTACCGCTGGGCTACCCGTCGCGAACGCTAGTCTCGATGCCGTCCTGCGTATCTTCGCCCCTGGCCATTCCACCGAACTCAGGCGCGTACTCAGACCCGGCGGACATTTCATCTGCGCCACCCCTGGACCACGCCATCTCTATGCCCTGCGGCAACTGATCTATGACAATCCACGCGAACATGATGCCCGTGTCCAGCCCCTTGACGGATTGGAGCATGTGCAACGCAGCACGATTGACTCTACGATGACCGTCACGGGCGCAGACAATGTGGCCCACTTGCTGGCCATGACACCCTACTACTGGCAGGCCGACGAGAAAACACAACGCGCCATTGCAACACGGGACACGCTGCACACTGAAGTGGCATTCCGGATTGATATCTACAAACGCCATACACTCTGAGCCAGAGTACGTCCCAATACCGTTGAACGAACGATCGGGCTGCCACGTCGACGCACAATCATCCGTCCCCGTACCGCTGATCACGTGCAGACACACGTGATCAGCGCTATCATAGCCCCCGGCGTGACGAGTCCCGGGGCATCACGGCCTGCGCGCTCGGCCTATTTGCTCCCATTAGGTATCTGCGAACCTCGCGCCACATCGCTTGTGCGGCCTTGCCGACATAAAAACCTTACGCACCAGAGGTTTTTAGCGACAGACATCACTGCGGGCGACGAGGGCATCCCGTATACCCACACCACCCCGGTGCATAACCGCTGACACCATTTGCTCACTCAACTCCACGTCACATCGAAACACTCATGAGTCGTATCTGACAAGACAGGACGTATCACCATGCCGTATACCGAACAGCAAGTCACCTCGAAACGCCAGTGGTCAGACAAGACATTCAGCTTCACCACTACCCGACCGGAAGGCTTCGAGTTCGAGAATGGCGAATTTGTCACCCTGGGGCTGCGCCCCGAGGGCAAGCTCATCGCCCGCGCCTACTCGATCGTTTCAACCAGGGACACCGAACACCTCGAATTTCTCAGTATCTACGTCCCCGACGGACCACTCACCAGCCACCTCGCACACATCCACGAAGGCGACGGCGTCTGGATCAACAGCAAGACCACTGGCTCACTCACGCTCAAATACGTCCAGCCTGGTCGCAACCTCTACATGCTGGCCACCGGCACCGGGCTCGCCCCCTTCATGAGTCTGGTACGCGCCAGCGAGACCTGGGAGCACTTCGAACGGTGCATTCTTGTCCATACCGTGCGCACAGCCCGCGAACTAGCCTACCGTGAAGAACTGGAAAAAATCGGCGCAGACAAACTGTGCTATGTCCCCACCGTCACCCAGGAGCCGTTCGACACACCACAGCGTGGCGCCGATCTGTTCCGTTCGGGCGAACTGTTTACCCACTGCGGCTTGCCTGCCGCCGACCCTGAATACGACCGGGTCATGCTCTGCGGTAATCCAAACATGAACAAGGAAATGTCTGTGTACCTGAAAAAACAGGGCTGGACCAGCACCAACCACAAGGGTATCGGCAACTTCACAGTCGAAAAGGCCTTCGTGTTGCAAAACGACTAACAGGCTATTGCACACACCGACGACACAGGCCAAGCAGGGCACGCCATAGCGTAACAGCGAAATTTGCCGTGATAGTAGGGGTATATTGCGTCAATTTTCAACAGCGTAGGTGTGACGCTGGAACTCTTCAGAGCCCCGCTGAACAGTCCGGACATGTTCCAGCGTCGCAACCACACGCTCATGCGTAGCGTACGCCGCACACCAAACTATCCGCGCGTCCTCATCAGGGCCAACACATCGACTGACCTCAGACCATACCGAAACTCATCCGGGCACATTCAAGACTTTGCAGGCTTGTTAAAGAATGCGCCATCCCGGTAACGGCAGGTCGCACTCACTGTTATCCCGCCCTTCGACCAACGCACTCTGATCGGTAGAGAAATAACGCCTGCCCTCGAATGGCACCCGCTCACCCACGGGACACACCACGTTCTATGCCCTTCCCCTCCATTGACGACAGGCGTTGATGCGGCCACGCAGGCCGGAGTAAGCACCCTGAGAACCCTCTACAGGCACCTGCCAGGCAATAATCGTCTCGATGATCCCTCAATTCAGCTATATCAGATAAAATTGATCAAGATCAAGGTTTTCATAAGACGAACTATATTAGTTTTACAGGGTCACGAATCCAACTCTGTGTGGGAACGCAAATATGCAACAGATATTCACCAAAGCTATGGCCCGCAACATATTTTTAGGCGGGTCTGTTTTCTTTCTTATTATCTACCTGATCCTGACCTATAACACTTGGCAACAGATCCCACAACGGGATCATGCCAAGCTGATGACAGCATCTGTCATCCGGGGTAAATACCTGGTAGACACCAATGATTGCATCGGCTGTCACACCATCAACGGTGAAGGTTCGTATTACGCGCCCGAACTCGGAAATGTCTATAAACGTAGAGGTCCCGCGTTTATTCGCGGCTGGATACTTTCCCAACCGACAGGCATACCAGGCAGGAGACAGATGCCAAATTTTCATTTCACCCAGAAACAGCTTACGAACATCATCGCCTACCTGAAATGGATCTCGAATATCAATACCAATGGTTGGCCACCGAACATTCAGGGTTAATACAGTCCTAGTCTCCCTACAAACCAGGAGGGATCATGAAGTACCAATCTCAATTAGTAGCAAAGCCCTATTTTATCGCCGCGCTCGCCCTGTTCCTTGGTCAGATCGTTTTTGGCCTCATAGGTGGTCTGCAATACGTCGATGGTACCTTTCTATCAACCATACTGCCGTTTAACGTAGTACATATGAGCCATACAAACTTATTGATAATCTGGCTTCTTATGGCCTTTATGGGGGCCGCTTATTACATAGTCCCCGAAGAGGCACAAACGGAACTTTATAGTCCAAAACTTGCAATCATTACGTTCTGGGTATTTTTAATCGCAGCGGTGCTTACTATACTGGGTTACCTGTTTGTGCCATATTCCGAACTTGCACGCGTCACTGGAAATGCCTTGTTACCCACTATGGGCCGGGGTTATCTGGAACAACCGCTACCGACAAAGATCGGGATAGTATTAGTCTTCCTATCGCTGCTGTTCAACCTCACCATGACGCTCATAAAGGGAAGAAAGACGTCGCTTAATTATATGCTTATTGGGGCTCTCTGGGGACTTGCCCTGCTTTTCCTTCCCGCCTTCTACTTTCCCCATGACACGGTAAAGGCCAGCTACTCATGGTGGTGGGTCGTCCATGGCTGGGTCGAGGGCGACTGGGAACTGATCCTGGGTGCCTTGCTGGGATTTATCCTGATCAAAATGACGGGTGTTGATCGTGAGATCGTCGAGAAGTGGCTGTATATTATCATCGCACTTACACTTATTTCCGGCATCCTGGGCATAGGTCATCACTATTACTACATCGGCGCCCCGGAGTACTGGATCTGGATTGGCTCCATTTTTTCTGTCCTGGAACCGCTCCCGTTCATATTGCTCGTATTTTTTGCATTCAAGATATTCAAGCAACGCAGACGAGATCACCCTAACAAAGCGGCAATGTTATGGGCCATGGGAACACCTATTATGGCCTTGCTAGGCGCGGGTGTATGGGGCTTAATAATCACTTTGGCGCCCGTACAGTATTATGCACATGGCACAAATCTCACGGCCGCACATGGTCATCTGGCATTTTTTGGTGCCTACGCGATGATCTCTCTGGCCATCATTTCCTATGCCATGCCCCTATTGCGTGGCAGAGAGGCAAATTGCATGGCCGCACAGCGTTGGGAGATGACCGGGTTCTGGTTTATGGTATTGGGTATGATTGCTATGGCACTGGCATTAACAGGTGCAGGAATTGTCACTATATTCCTGCAACGCGCCGCCGAAAACCCCTTGAGCTTCATGCAAACAGATCACAAGGCAAGAGTATTTTTCTGGATCCGAGAATATTCCGGTGTTGTGTTCTCCATAGGCCTGCTTGCGTACCTGAGAAGTTTTTTCATTCCTGGAGAATATGAATACAACGATGAAGTAAAAATGGCATTAAAATCCTAACCTGAGAAGGCGGGGTTCAAACCCCGCCTTACAGAAACAAACGTAATGGCCGTAAAGTATTACAATGATGCAGACCAGCCCTTGCCTGGGGATCTGGCTATATGGATATTTATTTTTGCAGAGCTAACCGTATTCGCCATACTATTTGCCGCTTACGCTATCACCCGCAATACTCATCTGGCACTGTTTAATGCGTCACAGCAACACATTGACAAAATATACGGTTATATAAATACCATCGTACTTTTAACCAGCAGCTACTGCGTAGCACGTGCGAACAGGCACATAAAAGAAGGTAAAAACATTTCATGTGCCAGATGGCTTACGTATGCACTTATCCTTGGCGCACTATTTATTGTTATCAAAGGAAATGAGTTTCATCATGACTACATAAACGGCATCACAATATCTTCAAATCTATTCTACATGTTTTATATATCATTGACTTTTTTTCACTTCATGCACGTCATCATGGGCATGACAATACTATCCGTTGTCACATACAAATCTTATGCCGGATGCTACAACGAGAATAACTATACCGGCGTAGAGACTGGCAGCGCCTACTGGCACATGGTAGACCTCATCTGGATCATACTTTTTTCTCTCGTGTACATTCTGCACTAGGAATAATCCATGGCGATCCAAAATCACATTCATGTAAGACCATGTACAGCAGCATGGTTGACGTTGCTTTCTCTTAGCACAGCAACGTATATCCTGGGTTACGACAAGACCGGGACAGCCTTCATTACATCCCTGTTAATCATTACCGTGTTCAAAGGGCAACTCATTACTCGGTATTTTATGGGGCTTCGACATGTCCGTCCTTTATGGCGAAACATCATGAGTGCATACCTTGTCACTATTGGCGCCATTATCGGACTTGCTTACTTCTCACATTAACCAGGGAAGCCATAATGCCTGTCACTACTATTGAACGTCAGGGGCTATCAGGGGCCGACGCCCCAACCTATTTTGCACATGGAAACGAGCTTGATATATTCAGGCTTGCGTATAAAAATCGTCTTCCCGTTCTCATTAAAGGACCCACGGGATGCGGAAAAACACGCTTCGTAGAACATATGTCATCGGTTCTTGGACTTCCTCTATACACGGTTTCATGTCACGACGATCTGTCCGCTTCCGATTTAATAGGTCGCCACCTGATAGGCACTGAGGGAACATACTGGATGGATGGACCGCTAACGCAGGCGGTACGCAATGGTGGCATATGTTATCTTGATGAAATAGTGGAGGCCAGAAAAGATACAACGGTAGTACTCCACTCCCTCTCCGATGACAGAAGGATCCTACCGATCGACAGAACAGGTGAAACACTCAAGGCACCACCTGAATTCATGCTGGTTGTTTCATACAACCCCGGATATCAAAATATTTTCAAAGGTCTAAAACCAAGTACACGTCAGCGATTTATATCGCTTACCTTTGACTTCCCAGAAAAGTCTCGTGAAATCGACATTGTTTCCAAAGAATCCGGGGTTGATTCCGAGACGGCACGGAGACTGGTAACGCTGGTTAGCGCTATTCGTGCAACGGCTGAACATGATATCGACGAAGCACCAGGGACACGTCTGGTTGTTGATGCCGCCAGGCTTATTAACAGCGGCTGTAATGAAATCGATGCCTGTCGGGCAGCGATCGTGGAGTGTTTATCAGATGACGTGGATATCAACGAGGCATTTATGGAGGTTGTGCTGGCCGTATTCGATGACAAATAACGCATAGTCACTAGCATTACGGCAATAAAACGATCGTGAGAATTTCTGTAGACAGCACTTCCAAGATTAAAGCGTCAATCCTCCAGGGAAACTGAATTATGGAAGAACGGGTAGGCATATTGTGGCATAGATTGGCGACCCGTCTTGCTGACAAATCATTTGCCGGTACCGGTGTGGAACTCTCGTCCGTTTCCCACAGCATCGCAATTATGTTCCGGGCATTAGGCGGTGATCATGGCATAAAAGTGCGTGCCGGCGCTATGGTCAAACACGGGGCAAGACGCACTCTCGTGCAAAAACTCGCTGGCACTCATAAGAAGATCGATACAGCATGGGTCAATAATGAAGCCTTACACCTACCGCCGCTATTGAATGTATACCCTGACGCAAAACTTAATCGGGATTTATATTTCTGGCTCACCGCATTGTGCGCACAAGACCTGCAACACGGACTTACGACATTCTCAAAGAACCAAATTGTAACGCTGCAAATCATTAAAAAATTTCCTGGTCTACGCTGCCTCTACTTTAGGCTGGTAGCGGCAGAGATAGCGCGCCGGCCTTCTCCAGACACACTCCCCGCCGATGAGGCCAGGCAAGAACGTGCCATACAAAAGGCGCTCCGACATCCTGGCACGGTCGGCGATCTTCCGCCTTCATGCACCCCGCATCAGCACGTACCGCTGTGGATTCGTTATGGCAAGGCGACCTCAGGCTCCACCCTGTACCCTGATGCTGCTCATCAACAAACATCGCAGCAATCCGCCGCCCTACCTACAGAACAGCGTCGTCGCGCAGCAGAGTACACACAATTGCAGGAACGAAATAATGCCATGCTGTTATTTCGACCAGAAACGATTCTAAGTTGGACGGAGTATGCGAAGACAGAGCATGAAACAAGCGAAAATGAGGATGATTCATTTACACAAGCTGCCGATGATCTCGATGTAATCAGCATTTCCAGAGATGGTGCAAGTATTGCGAAAAGACTCCGCATGGAACTTGACATCATCAATTCCGGTAACGCTGCTACCCCCGTTGAGGGAGATGAATTGCTACCTGAATGGGATTATCACACTCAAAAATTGGTACCGGATCAGTGCCGTACAAAGACACTCCCCGTTAATATTCAGGAGTCCACATCGGGGATGCTTCCCGCACATCTAACTCAGATCCAACGCAGATTGAAGCGGTCTTTAATCGCACTCAACCCCCATCACTCGCGACTAAAGGAACAGCGCGATGGTAACGAACTTGATCTGGATGCGTACATAAAACACTGTACGAATAAAAACCATTCAGAATATCGTCTTTATATTGACTCCAGGAAACGGGAACGCAATATCGCAACGCTTCTACTTGCCGATCTGTCTCTTTCAACTGACGCATGGATTGGAAACTCACAGCGCGTAATCGACGCTATTCGAGACAGCATGTTTCTTTTTGCAGAATCATTGTATGAAACCAAAGACCCTTTTGCACTTTATGGGTTCAGCTCTATACGGCGCACGGCCACACGCCTTTACTCGATAAAATCATTTGATGAGTCCTATACTGACACCGTGCGACGCCGTATCAACTCTATCGAACCAACCGCCTATACACGTATGGGTGCGGCTATCCGCAAGGCAACTGCACTACTGTCACAAAAACCCGCACGAGATCATTTGTTGCTGATTATTACGGATGGGAAGCCCAATGATACGGACCACTATGAAGGACGTTATGGAATCGAAGATACCCGTATGTCATTAATTGAAGCAAAAAAACTGGGTATGCGTATATTTTGCGTGACCATCGATCAGGAAGCAAACGGGTATATGCCGCATATTTTTGGTAAAAACAATTTTATTGTGATCCGCAACCCATCTGAACTCCCGACAAGGCTCGCACTGTTGTACCACCAACTCACACGCACATTTTCCTGACGCACCTCAGAGCGACCTCATCCGCTGTGTACGCCTCTGTGCCCACGGGGACGTGTGTACAATATTATTGATCCAGGTCAATCGGTGCAGCGGCCAACCAGTATATCCTGTAATGCGCATATAGCAGTGGAGCACGGCATGGCACAGACCGACCAGAAACTCCCTCTAACGACGCGTCCGAGGGCGCTGTTTCCGTTGTTTTTATTATTAAAAACAACACCTAATGCCTTACACGGCATGGTTGCTGCGCAATTATTTAACCTTCTGGTGGGAGCAAAGGCACTGGCTGGTCGCACCGAGGCATTGCAAGGTCGTCGTATCGGCATCGTCGTGACCGACACCGGTAATCAATGGTGCTTCCTGATCGTCGAAGATCGCCTGCGTTCCATCCAGGGTGATATCAGTCAATGTGAGGTGCGCATCCGCGGTACATTGGCGGATTTTATGCGCCTGGCAACACGCATCGAGGATCCGGACACGCTGTTCTTCCATCGCCGTCTGATCATCGAAGGCGCGACCGAGACCGGCCTGGCCATAAAAAATCTGCTCGACAGCCTGGAGTTCGATTGGCAGGACCGGTTAAGCACTGTGCTTGGTCCCACGCTGACGGGACGGCTGTCCGATCTGGTTACGCGCAGCGGCGCACCCCAACGGGCACACCGGATACTGGAGCGCATGCTGACACCCTCTACCTGAGGCGACTTAGATGCGCTTCTTGCCGGGCACGACGGCCATCACCTTTTCCAGCATATCCCCGTCAATCTCCGCCTGGGCTTCAAACTTCCCGGCATACGCCAAGTCTTCCTGCCCCAGTTCGTAACAATTCGACCCGCTGATATCCATCAATACTGCCGGCAGCATCGCATTTTCAAAGGCATGATGGCGTTTGAGAAAAAAGTTGCTGCAACACATCCCAAGATAAGCCCGTGCGCCCGTGTCACGCAAATCCGAAAGCACACTCTCGAGGTGTTCAAAATCCCGCACCGTTGTCACCGGCAGCCCACGCTCGCGCGCCAGCGTGTAGGCCTCACCTACCGAACATTTTCCACACTCCGGACAGGCATCCCTGTGTCTGAACTTGCACCAAACCGGCTTCGCACAATAAGGCACCAACACGGCATCCACTTGCGCCAGAATAGCCAACGCATCACCGCCGCCCTTCGGGTCGTGTACCATTAAATCGTTGGTCTGAGCTGGCGTCATCGCCAGCATTTTCTGCTGTATCCTACGCGCCGCCGCCATCTGGAACACCCGTACCAGATCATCCGGGCCACACGCAAGCATGTCCCAGTCCTGTTCCAGAAAGAATGCCCTGACCAGCTGTTCCATTTCGCCCACATGCCGTCCCGTCAGGACACCGCAGAGTCTTGAAAACAGGCCACTCGGTCGCATCAACATGTTGCCATGGAGCGTACAACCCAGTATACGCGTACCCTCACCCTCCGGGCTCAGCGACAAGGCCGCACGCAATACACCTCCCGGTGTGGCTAGAAAGGCACTGTCGGCGTCCTCTCCCAGCACCATCGGAACCTGTAACGGCGCGACGGGGGGCGTCGATGCGATGACTGGCATCTGCCGCATCGCTATGCCCATTACCTGCGCCAGTCCCCACGCCAGTGATGGCGCCAGGTCCACATCGTCCCGATCATCCAACTGCTCAGCCACAGTAGTGAAACGCTCTGCGGCCAATTGAATGCCGTCTGGATTCAACTTTTCCTTGGGTACCCGCAACACCTTGAGTTGGGTGGCCACATCCACGTCTTCAAGCACGACACCCTGGGCGATCCATACACCCTGTGTTTCGCCCAGAAACACGCTGCCGATCTTTTTTCCGGCCAGTTCCAGATCATTTGGTGCGCGAAATCGTGCCTTGATCCCGATTAGCGCCAAACCCGCACATACGCCTTGCCCCAGCACCTCCAGGACTTCGGCAAGTTCGCCCGGCAAGTCATCACGCGCCACCGTCAAGGTCCAGCACAACTGTGCACTGTCCAGATAGAGGGCACCACCGGTACTCATACGCCGTACAATTTCCACCCCATGATCTGTGCAATACGTCACCCGCACTGCATACAAGGGATGATCTTCACTGCCCAGACTTGCCGTAGGGTGGTAGCGACAAAAGCGCAACCAGGGACCTTCCCCTTGTACGGTCGATGCGTGCTGCGCGCTATCCAGCGCAACATTGTCCCGCCCGGCCATGACCCCACTATCGGCAATGCTCAGCATACTCATGCACCTGTGTCAGTCGACTTGTACCTGTGAACGCCAGTCCATTCCGGGCATGCCATGCCAATAGCCATTGCAGTGCCCCATTGGACTGAGCGGGGCGAGCGACGCGCAGGCGATCGCCGCACTGACATCGCCCTGTAGTGCGCCGTGAAAGGCATTTATCACCGTATCCATATGCTCCATTTGGGGCATTAAACGCAATACATCCACGCCACAGTCGCGCAATGCGCCCAGATCACCGAGTAAGTTGCAGGGCAACCCGGACTGTAACTGCACCCCATTGACGTTAAACAGCGACTTTCCCTCTTGCGTTGACAGTTGCAGCCCGTCCGGGTAATCGCCGCAGCGTATTTCGCACTTATCTTTGGGGATCCCCGCGTCTCGCGCCGTAAAACACCGCGCCGAGTAGGCCAACGGCAAACGCCCGTAGGCCAGCACTTCCGTCTCCAGCCCCTCGGGCCTTGTCGCCTGCAACTCCGCCAGCGCCGCTCCTGATATCTCTACAGGAGGCACCCAGCGCTGCGCGCCCAGTTCCGCCCACAACGCCAAGGTCTGCGGGTTATAACAGTTCAGATGTGGGCCAGCCACGAAGGCCACCTTTCCGGCCGATAACTGCACCGCAGCCATGTCATTGGCTTCCACGCTATAACGACCATTTCCACACACCCGCTCCAGACCCGACACCTCCGACTCGGCCTCCACCAGCGCCAGAGAAGACAATACGACCTCCTTACCGGCCGCCGCCAGGCGATCGGCAATGCTCAGCCAGTCGCTCAAATTCAGGTATCGCCGTTTGGCGCACACCACCTCACCGAGATAAACGATGTCCACAGGCCAGTGTTCGGCGCGTACATAGAATGCCTCCACCTCCTCCCGTGACCAGCAATATGCCAGGGGCCCCAATGCCAGTTTCATCACACCTCCCATTTCAGATATCACTGCCATGGGCGATCCAACGCCCCCAGGGTATGGCTCTGGCCTTCTGATAATTTATCCAGCGTGCTCTGCCACGCCGGATCCGGCCGATAGTCCTGCCTATTCCGGGCACAGTGGTCCAGGGCCGCCCTTAACACCCGGGTCACCTGTGCGACATACGCCGGGCTGCGCTGGCGTCCCTCCACCTTGATGGCAGACACCCCGGCGGCCAGTAACTCTGGCAGGATATCCAGTACACTCAGGCTGGTGGGTTCTTCGATAGCGTAATCGGGGCCTTCCGTCACCCGATAACGTCCCTTGCACAAGGTGGGATATCCCGCGGGTTCACCCGGGGCATAGCGGTCCACCAGCACACCGTTGAGACGCACCTGACGCCCCGCCGTTGTCTCCTCCCAACGCACGGCATGTGCCGGAGAGCACACACCACAGGTATTGGGCGACTCTCCCGTCACATAGGAGGACAGGGCGCAGCGCCCCTCCACCATCACGCACAGGCTCCCAAAACCAAACACCTCTATTTCCAGCGGCGCACTCTTCACCACCGCCCGCACCTGTGGCAACGACAACACCCTCGGCAACACTGCCCGGCGCACACCGAAGTGCTCCTTGTAGAAGGCCAGTGCATGCCGATTTGTGGCAGAGCCCTGTACCGAGAGATGCAGACGCAATGATGGATGATGTTTGACCGCATAGCCCATCGTGCCGGGATCCGCCAGGATCACCGCGTCCATATCCAAGTCAGCAGCCGTATCCACGGCATCCGTCCAACGCTTCCACCCCACTGCCTGCGGGTAGGTATTGAGCGCCATAAACACCTGCGCACCGTGGCGGTGTGCATACTCGACACCACGTTGAATCTCCGCCTGGGAGAAATTCAATCCCGGGAAGTTACGCGCGTTGGTGTCATCCTGGAGCCCCAGGTAGACGGCATCGGCACCACCGTCTACGGCCGCCCGTAACGCCGGTAAGCTACCGGCTGGACACACCAGTTCCGGTATTTTCAATGTACTCATTACAAGTCACTCCCCAAATAATCTGGACTAACGCTCCCTTGGCGGCGCCCACGGCGCGCCATTTCCGCTTCGATGGCGTTGAGAACCCGCCAGCGTCCCGCACACCAGTCCGGGGCAAGCAATAAAGAGCGTTTGGCCGTAGCCGTCAGGCGATGGAACACCACATGCTCAGGAGTGGCTTGAACAAGGTCGCATGCCGTAGACACATAGTCCGCCATCGACCAAGGTTGGTACTCGCCATGGCGCAGGCTGTTGGCCAAAGCGGTCCCCTTGACGACATGCAGCGGATGGAGCTTGAGTCCATCTACGCCTTCCGCGAGTACCCGCGCCAGCGTTTTGCGCACATGGGTGGCACCCTCGCCCGGCAATCCCACAATGAGATGAGTGCATACCTTCAAACCGCGCGCCCGCGCCGCAACAACTGCCTGCTGGTATTCCGCGTAACCATGCCCGCGGTTAACCCGTTCCAGGGTGGCATCGAAACTGCTTTGCAAACCCAGCTCCAACCACACCTCATGGCCCTTGTCCTGATAGTCGGCCAGCAGATCCAGTACCGGTGTCGGCACACAATCAGGCCGCGTACCCACCGCCAGTCCCAACACATCCGGCTCTGCCAGTGCCTGGTCATACAACACACGCAAGTCATCCACATCGGCATAGGTATTGGTATATGCCTGGAAATAGGCGATGAAACGCCGAGCACCGGTGCGCCGTGCCAGCACCTGTCGACCGGCTTCGATCTGTGTTGCAACCGCTGCAAACTCGCGCTGTGGACTGAATGAGCGATTATTGCAAAAGGTACAACCACCGCGCCCCTTGCTACCATCCCGGTTGGGACACGTGAAGCCCGCATGTATCGCCAGTTTGTGGACGCGCTCTCCATAGGTGCGCAACATCGACTGGCCAAAGGTATTCACATAGTCTGCCAGTGTCATTAACCCACCTGATCCAGCTCGCGGCGGCGAAACGCAACGCCAATGCCAGCGGCGATGTCCGCGCACGCATCCACATCCACACCGGCAAGGCCGTCAATGGCCGTTGCTGTCACGCTGGGAATGTGGTCTGCCGCACGGCGCAGAAAATCAATCACCGCGGGATAGGCGTCCTCGCTCTGGGGCCGGCAATGGAGGGCATATACCGCCGCATTCTGGGCATTGAGCGACACAGACAGTGCATCAAACACGGTCGCCAGTTGCGGTATCACATCACGGCCATGCACCTGATTCGCCAGACCATCGGTGTTAAGACGCAAGCGCACACCACTCTCTCGCAACCGGCGGGCCGTTTCCAGCAGGGTATCCAATCGCAATGTAGACTCACCCAGCCCGCAGAACACGACTTCCTTCCAGGCACAGGGATCGCCCACCGCCGCAACCAGGGTGTCCACATCGGGTTCGCTGTGCAAGCGCAAGGGGTACCCCTGCACTTGCCACAGGCCATTGAATTTCGGACAGAAGCGACAGCGTAAGGTACAGCGGTTCGTAAGATTCAAATAGCAGTTACCGTGCAAGCCATAGGCATGCACGGGAGCAACGGTGGTATCAGTCATGGGGAGGGGTACCCGATTTACACTTCTCGCGGCCAAATATACGCGCGTGGATCTCTCCTTCCTTGATCTGGATCAATTGTGGAGCAGTGTTAAAACGGCAAGTCTGACATCCATTTTAAAATCAATAATATCAATCAGTTAAACTACGACAAGCACACGAGATCCCCTCCTCCCGGAAGGGATAAAGGTCGCAACGGCGGGGTCGCCACTCCATGTTCACGGTAGGCCGGGGCATACACCAGGATCGCAATATATGCTTAACCCTCCACCGGAGCCCCCGGCACTTATTGAAGGCGGGCGCCCATATTGATGCGTTTCCCCTGCGACAGTGAGGTCAGGTAGCTGATCAGCGCACGCATGGCGCTACTGTCATACGCGGGGGCCTTGCCTCCCAGCGCACCGGCGATACAACCATGGACCTGGTCTTCCAACGTAATCACCCTGCCCAGCCGTGCCTTGTAGTGTGGAAACCGCGTCGCCGCCGGTGCGATGCTCGGCAATTGCATCCCGTTCGGCAATACGGTGGGGCCTGTTCCAGCCGCAGTATGGCAGCTTTGACAGGTCAGTCCCTGCCCGCCAAAGGTGTTATGGATAAAAAGATTTCTGCCCTTTTCAACCGATTTTGCCAGCGGTCCGGTGATGGCGGCATGCACGTTCGCCACCACGGCCAGGGACAGGAGTGCAACGAGCACACAGCCACCCAGAAAGACCCCTGTTTCACGTTTTATTAACCGTGTTCGCATCCCATTCTCTCCATTGTTTGCCCGTATTTAAACAGCGTCAGCTAAACGTAGACCGGATCTGGCATGGCCCGTTCCATTCAATGTCGCTGCAATGAAAGAATGACCAGCGCTGGCCAGACAACACGGCACGGTCCGCAGTGTCTTACACATGGCTTCGCGCCCAACGCACGATATCATCCGTGCCCATGGCCCCCGGCTGGCGCGCCAGTTCACGCCCGCCACGAAACAGCGCCAGCGTCGGAATGCTGCGAATAGCGAACTGCGCACCCAACCCCTGTTCAGCCTCGGTGTCGACCTTGGCCAAGCGCACAGCGGGTTCCAGCAGGGCCGCCGCCTGGGCAAATTGCGGAGCCATCATCTTGCAGGGACCACACCAGGGCGCCCAGAAATCCACCAGCACCGGAATATCGCCCCGACCAATGTGCTGCTGGAAATTCGCCGCGCTCAATGTGAGCGGCTCACCAACAAACAAGGGTCGATGACATTTACCGCATTTCGGACCCTCGGCCATGCGTTCTTCGGGGATACGGTTGACCGCCTCACAATGTGGACAAACGATATGTAGCGCCTCACTCATGTCATCACCTCTATGCGTGCTGTGGCCTGAGGTCAGGCGGCGCACCCTGGACAAGGCCAGCCCTTGGGCAAATCGGTGCGCCCCACGTCGGCCTCACCCGATACTGCGCCCAAAACTCGCCTTGAACCGCGTCTCGAACGCATCCATGTCGAACCGGTGATTCTGGGTGCCATGAGTCTCGACCTTGATCGTACCCATCAGCGAGGCGATGCGACCGGTGGTCTCCCAGTCCATATCATTGAGCAGGCCATAGAGCAGACCACCGCGGTAGGCATCGCCACAGCCGGTGGGATCGTTGGCCACCGCAGGTACCGCAGGCGGGATCTCGAGGCGGTGCTCTGGCGTGTAGACGCTGGAGCCTTTGGCACCACGGGTCACAATGAGGGCATCGACGCGTGCGGCCAGTTCGTGTATCGACGTGCTGGTGCGGTCCTGGATCACCTCGGCTTCGTAGTCGTTGACCACGACCCAGGTCGCCTGCTCAATGAAGGTCAGCAGATCATCACCGTCGAACAGGATCAAACCCTGGCCCGGATCAAAGATAAAGGGAATATTGGCCTCGGCAAACTGGCGCGCATGTTCGATCATCCCCTGGCGACCGTCCGGTGCGACGATACCGATGCGCACACCTTGCGCATCATTCACGTTGACCTCATGGCAGAAATTCATCGACCCGGGATGAAAGGCCGTGATCTGGTTATCGTCCATATCCGTGGTAATAAAGGCCTGCGCGGTATAGGCCGCGTCAATGACTTTGAGATACCTGCGCGTGATGGCGTTACAATCCATCCACTCGGCATAGGGCGCGAAATCCCTGCCCACCGTGGCCATCGGCCAGGCCTCACCACCCAGCAGGTTGAGATTATAGGCGATATTGCCCGCGCAGCCACCAAACTCCCGGCGCATCTCCGGTACCTGGAAGGAGACATTCAGCATGTGGACCTTGTCCGGCAGAATATGGTGTTTAAACTTGTCGTTGAACACCATGATGGTGTCATAGGCAAAAGAGCCACAAATCAGTGCAGACATGATTTTTCTTCCCTATCAGTGAGGCGGACCCGATCAGCACAGGGCCCGGCTTGAAGACATTACACCTATCGAGGCACTCAACTGGTGGCGGTGGGCGGGCTAGAAATAATACTCACCCAGAACGAGCCCCCAGACAACGACAACATCGATCAACGCCAAAAACACCGCTGCCGAGCCGAGGTCCTTGGCACGACCGGAAAGCGTGTTCCAGTCACTATCGACCCGATCCACGATGGCCTCCACGGCCGAATTGAGCAGCTCGACGATCAGCACCAGGAACAGGCTCCCCACAAGCAAGGCACGGGCAACGCCATCATAACCCAGCCACAGTGCAAGGGGGACAAGCACCACGCACAGCAGTAATTCCTGGCGAAACGCCGATTCGTGGTGAACCGCCGCCCGCAGACCCCGCATGGAATAGCCGCAGGCGTAAATGATACGGGTGATGCCAACCTTACCGGGTTTGACCATGGTAGTGCATCCTCCCTTCACCTCGCGACACCGCAGCGTGAACCACACGATGAGGCCCGACACAATCATAACAAGACGAACCCCGGCGTCTAACGTCAAGACTGCCAGGTCAGATCGAGTTCGCGTACAGCCTTGACATCATCGAGACGGCGCACCGGCAAGGTGTGCGGGGCACCCGAGACCACCTCGGGGGAGGTCTCGGCCTCATGCTGGATACGCACCATCGCATCGACAAAGGCATCCATCGCCTCCCTGGCCTCGGTCTCGGTCGGCTCGATTAACAAACACTCCGACACCAGTAACGGGAAGTACGTCGTGGGTGCATGGAAACCCAGATCGAGCAGGCGCTTGGCGAAATCCATCGCCGTGATATCCAGCACCTTGGCCTGCTTCCTGAGCGTGACAATAAACTCGTGCGTGGCACGACGCTCGGGAAAGGCCAGCTGAAAACCGGCCTGGCGCAGGCGGGACATGAGATAATTGGCGTTGAGCGTCGCATACTCGGCGACCCGCTCCATCCCCTCGCGGCCCAGCATGCAGGCATAGATATAGGCGCGCAGCAATACCCCGGCATTACCCATGAAGGCCGACAGGCGACCGATGCTCTGTGGACAATTCTTCTCCGTCAACCAGCGATACACCCCGTCTTCCTCGGCGACCATCGGTATCGGCAGGAAAGGCAACAGGCGTTCACCCACCCCCACCGGGCCAGCCCCCGGTCCACCACCACCGTGTGGTGTGGAAAAAGTCTTGTGCAGATTCATGTGGATAACGTCAAAACCCATGTCCCCCGGTTTGACCTTACCCAGGATCGCGTTGAGGTTGGCGCCATCGTAGTACACCAGCCCACCAGCCTCGTGCACGATGTGCGCAATCTCGGTGATACGCCGCTCGAAGACACCGAGTGTGGAGGGATTGGTCAGCATGATGCCGGCGGTCTGTGCTCCCACCGCCGCCTTGAGGGTGTCGAGGTCGACATCACCCTGCTTGTTGGTGGGGATCTCGCGCGCCGTGTACCCACACATGGTCGCGGAGGCCGGGTTGGTGCCATGAGCCGCATCAGGCACCAGTATCTCGGTGCGCATCGTATCACCGCGCGTATCGTGATAGGCACGGATCATGGCTACACCGGCAAACTCGCCCTGGGCACCCGCCATCGGCGTCAGGGACACCGCCTGCATACCGGTCACGTCCTTGAGCATCTCCTGCAACGCAAACATACAGGCCAGGTAGCCCTGCCCCATCGACGCCGTGCTCAGTGGATGGCGCGCCAGCAACCCCGGCAACATGGCCAGTGAATTACAGCCGCGCGGGTTGTACTTCATGGTGCAGGAGCCCAACGGGTAGAAATGCGTGTCGATAGAGAAGTTCTTCTGCGACAAGCGGGTGTAGTGGCGCACCACCTGCATCTCGGAGACCTCGGGCAGGGGCACGCGGTGTATACGCCGGAACTGCGCCGGGATATCCTGGACATCGACCGCACCCGGCACCTGCGCCCGGTTCATTCGTCCCGGTTTCGAGTGTTCAAAAATCAACATATCCGTGCATCTCTCTTGTACAACCCATTCATTGCAGCCGGTTCACTGTGTCCCCATCCGCACCCCGGTAGCCTGCATACGCGATACGCACACCCTGTACTGTTACAGGGCGGCAAGCGCTTTATCGTAGTCAGGTTCCTGGGCGATCTCCGCCACCATCTCGGTGTAGATCACCGTGTCACTCTCGTCGATGACGACCACGGCGCGGGCGGTAATGCCGGCCAGCAGACCGTCGGTGATGAGCACACCGTAGTCCTTGGCAAAATTGCGGTTGCGCATCATCGCCAGGGGAATGACATTGTTGAGCTTCTCACCGATACAAAAACGACCCTGCGCAAACGGCAGATCGGCGGAAATGATCAACAGCGCAACATCGTCACGGCCCTTGGCATAGTCATTGAACTTCTTCGTCGAGAGCGCACACGTCGGTGTGTCCAGACTCGGCACGATGTTGAGCAGTTTCTTCTTGCCTTTGAAGTCTGCCAGGGTGGCCTCGCTCAAGTCACCGCGTGTGAGGCGAAAATCCGGCGCTGCGCCACCCACGGCAGGCAGTTCGGCATTAGTGTGGATCGTATCGCCCCGGTGTGTGATCGTGGCCATGTTTTGCCTCCGTTGTTTGTCGTTCCAGATGGATGTTACAGCTTCGGTGTCGTGGGACAAGCCGGTGCCCGCAGACGCCGGGAGATACGCTCCAGGTGCCCACCATAGACATCGATGTCGTCTTGTGTCCGGGTCTCGGTCGCGCAGACCAGCATACAATTGCCCAACTCGGGATACTCCTCCACCAGGCCCACGCCCGGCACGATGTTTTGCACCGACAAGGTGCGCACCAGATCCGCCACCGGCAGATCGAAACGCAACACCGTCTCATGAAACACGGGCCGGTTGAATACCGCATGCACGCCATGCACCGCGCACAGGCGCTCACTCAACGCGCGGGTATTGGCATGACACTGGGCGGCAACCTGCTCCAGCCCTGTGGGACCCAGCAAGGCCATATAAATAGTGGCCGCAGTGGTCAACAGACCCTGGTTGGTGCAAATATTCGAGGTTGCCTTGGAGCGGCGGATGTGTTGTTCACGCGCCTGCAACGTGAGCGTATATCCGGGTTTGCCATCCAGATCCACCGTGCGCCCGATAATACGCCCCGGCATCTGGCGCACGTGCTCCTGTCGGCAACACATGAAACCGAAGTAGGGCCCCCCGGAGGACAAGGGGGCACCGAGGGGCTGACCTTCGCCACAGGCAATGTCCGCGCCCGTCTGACCCCATTCACCGGGGGGACTGAGCAGCGCCATGGCAATCGGATTCACCACACCGATCACCAGTGCCTGGTGACCATGCGCCCAATCGGTCAGTGCATCGACCTCTTCAAGCACACCGAAAAAGTTGGGCTGCGGGATGACCAACGCAGCAAAATCGCCGGGAGCGACTGGCAGGCTGGCGGGATCGATATGGCCACCCTCGCGATCATAGTCGATCTCCTCAACCACCAGGCCCTGATTGTGTACGATCGTATGCACCACCTTACGGTAGGTCGGGTTGACCGTGCGGGGGATGAGAATGCGTTTGGATTTGGACTGACGGTTGGCGCGTACCGCCATAAGTACGGCTTCGGCCAGCGCCGAGGCACCGTCGTAGAGCGAGGCATTGGACACCGCCATGGCCGTAATCCCCGCCATCATGCTCTGGAACTCGTAGAGCACTTGCAGGGTACCCTGGCTGGCCTCGGCCTGATAGGGCGTGTACGCGGTGTAGAATTCACCGCGGGTAGTGATCTCCCAGACCGCCGCCGGGATGTGATGTTCGTAGGCGCCAGCGCCGGCAAAGCACAGTGGACACCCATCCTCCTCGGCACGCGCGTGCAGCAACCGCGAAACCGCCATCTCGCTCATGCCCTGCGACACCTTTTCCAGGCGACCGGCAAGCAGTTCAGCGGGGATCTCATCAAACAGATCATCGATGTGCGCCACGCCAATGACATCGAGCATGGCGCGAACATCGTCTTCAGTGTGTGGAATAAAAGGCATCAGTTCACCTGGGGTGATACGCAAACCATGCAATCGGCTCGATCAGTGTTCTTCGGCCTCGACCAACGCCGTGTAGGCAGTCGCATCGAGCAGGCCACTCACTGCGCCCGTGTCGACGGGCTTGAGTCTGAATAACCAGCCCTCACCAAAGGGATCGCGGTTGAGTGTCTCGGGATTGTCGGCCACGGCCGCGTTGATCGCCACGACCTCGCCAGCGACCGGGCTGTAGACATCGGAGGCGGCCTTCACCGACTCGACCACGGCACAGTCCGCACCAGCCTCTACGGTACGCCCCACCTCCGGTGGCTCCACAAAGACCATGTCGCCCAGCAACGCCTGTGCGTGCTCGGTGATACCCACGCTCAACGTGCCATCATCCTCGATGCGCACCCACTCGTGACTCCTGGTGTATTTCAGTTCTCCGGGTACATTGCTCATCATTTCTCTCCCAGCATTTATGTGAGGAGTCAGGGGTGAGGCGTGCAGGGGGAACAGAGTTACCCCTTTCTCCCCACCCCTCATGCCTTATTGTTTTATTTCAGACACACACCTTGCCATGGTGCACGAACGGTGGTTTAACCACGCGAGCACGCAAACGCTTGCCGCGTATCTCTACCTGACACGTGGCACCCACACCCACCGGCACACGGGCCAGGGCAATTGCACTACCCAGGGTCGGCGAGAAACTGCCACTGGTGATCTCGCCGTCGAACAAACCATCAACGATGACCTTCTGATGGTTGCGCAACATACCACGGTCTTCCAGCACCAGTCCCACCAGTTTTTCCACCACCCCGGCTTCGCGCTGTGCCGCCAACACACCCTGGCCGATGAATGCACGCCCAGCCGGCTCCCAGGCCACGGTCCAGCCCAGACCGGAGACCAACGGTGTGGTCTCCTCGCTCATGTCGGTACCGTAGAGATTCATACCGGCCTCCAGGCGCAGGGTATCGCGGGCACCGAGACCAATAGGGTGCACCCCGGCACCGGCCAGTGCCTCCCACAACTCGGCGGCGCGGGTCTGCGGCACAATGATTTCGTAGCCATCCTCACCGGTATAGCCCGTGCGCGCGATGAACAACTCACCCTGCACGGTGGCAAAAAACGCCGACAACGTTGCGGCTTCCCTGGCCCGCGCGCCCAACACCGTATGGACGCGCTCACGGGCATGGGGCCCCTGCACCGCGATCATGGCCAGCTCGGCACGCTCCACCACCTCGACACCAAAGACACCGGCCTGCTTCCCGATCCAGGCCAGATCCTTGTCGCGGGTCGCGGCATTGACCACCATGCGAAACCAGCCCGCGTCCATATAATAGACAATCAGATCATCAATGACCCCGCCATGCTCATTGAGCATGCAGGAATACAGCGCCTTGCCCGGTTGCTTGAGCCGGGCAACATCATTGGCCAGCAGGTGTTGTAAAAACACGCGCACCCGCTCACCACGCAGATCGACGACCGTCATGTGCGAGACATCGAACATGCCCGCGTCCTGGCGCACCTGATGGTGTTCCTCCAGCTGTGAACCGTAGTGCAGGGGCATATCCCAACCACCGAAGTCGACGATCCTGGCGCCCATGTTCAGGTGCTGTTGATACAGCGGCGTCTTGTTTCCCATCACTCCTCACTCGTGTCGATGTTGGCGTTCATATAAAAACGGCACGGTCCCGACGTCACGCCGATATCGTGTCCTGTTCCTCTTCGGCATGGTAGGAAGAACGCACCAGCGGACCGGCCTTCACCCAGGTGAAACCCAGCGCACGCGCCTCGGCCGCATAGTCCTCGAAGGCCGCGCACGGCAGGTACGCCTGCACCGGAAGGTGGTAACGGGTCGGGCGCAGATACTGCCCCAGAGACAGGCGTTGCACGCCCGCCGCACGCAGATCGCCCAACACCGCCAACACCTCGTCGCGGCGCTCGCCAAGCCCGAGCATAAGGGCAGACTTGGTCTCCACGCCATCGAGCCGCGCGGCCTGCGCCAGCAGGGACAGAGAGCGGGAGTAGTCCGCACCCTTGCGCACCGTACGGTACAGCGACGGCACCGTCTCCACATTGTGCCCCCAGACCAATCGCACCTCTGTCGGGCTCCGCGTTTCAGGTGCCGCAGGCATACCGGTGTCCACACCATTATTGATGCTGGCATGAATGATCGCCAACGCCTCCGTCTGCTGGCGTTTGAAATCCGGGGTCAGCAACTCAACCCCGATACCGGAGCGGCGGGCGCGCAGGGCACGCACCGTGTCGGCAAACACGCCAGCCCCACCATCGGGCAGATCATCGCGGTTGACCGAGGTCAACACGACATAGTCCAAACCCATGGCCAGCGCTGCTTCGGCGACGCGGCGCGGCTCATCGGCATCGTGCCCATCGGGGCGGCCGGTCTTGACCGCACAAAAACCGCAGGCACGGGTACAGGTGTTGCCCAGCAACATGAAGGTCGCCGTGCCACGACTCCAGCACTCGCCGCGGTTGGGGCAACAGGCCTCCTCGCAAACGGTGTGCAGGGTATGGGTGTGAACGGCCTGCGCAGTGCGGCCATAGGCCACACCCTGACTCAGGGGCTGGCGAATCCACGCGGGCATTCGGCTGACATTCGGCCATCGGGAATGATCAAAAACAGGAATGACTTTAGGCATGTGCTGGGCCTGCTCTGTGTGACGGTAGCAAAACATACGGGGCGACACGGACGCTGGTCTCGTGTCGCCCCTCTGTCCTTCTACCTGAGAGCTTGAGCCCCTTCGGTGGACCGCTGCGCCAAACGGGTGCGGTCTCTCTCCAGAGTCAACCTGGTAACTGCGGTCCTTGATGCCTGAGCGATTCCGGGCGGGTTGCGCCTTCGGCGGCGCGGCCATTCCCGCGCACTCTCCCACAGTACCCCTGTTGAGGCCACCCAGTTTACCCATTGTCGGGCATAAAACAAGCGCCCTGCGGTCCGTTACGGTGCTTTCATCGCGCGGGTATCGACCGGGCATGCCCCGGCATCGCCGCTGCGCCGGAAATGCCGGGGGCAACAGGCGAAGGGCAAATCCGCAGGCGCTACCCTTGGCCCTGGCGTGCAAGCAAGCGCAACACTGCGGCAGGTCCGCAGTGGTAGGCCCCCTCTGCGAGGACCACTTCACGCTCCTCCAGCAGTTCAATGTCCGCCGTGGCAAAATCACTGCGCATCTGTGCCGGTGTGTAGAGCATCTCGGCGACGGGCGGCCCCCCGGAGCCACGACCAAGCTGGGCCGGGGTAAAGGCCTCCATGATCACCCGGCCACCGGGCTTGAGCGCCGACAACATGGCACGGTGCAGGCCCGACCGCTGCTCCGGTGGAAAGTGCACGAAGATCGCGACCACCACATCGAACCGTGCCACCGGCCAGTCCCAGGTATTGAGGTCCACACAGACCGTGTCGAGCACCAGTCCCGCCTCCTTCGCCAGGGCACGGGCCTTGGTCAGACCCACCGCAGAGGCATCCACTGACAAGACGGCGCTGCCCTGCCGGGCCAGCCACACGCCATTACGGCCCTCGCCATCACCCACAGCAAGCACCCGCGTGCCGGGTTGGAACAAGCTGGCCTGTTCGCTCAGAAAGGTATTGGGTTCGGTGCCGTAGGCGTAGCCACTCTCACCGTAGCGTTGATTCCAGAATTCAGGGCCCATAATTTATCTCTCCCGAGTACGTTTAGATTCACCTAATCAGATGCGGCCCGCTGCCATCGGTTCCCCTGCTCACCTCACATACTCAGTGGCGATTGATCAGGGAACCGATGGTCAACCCCTGCACCAGGATGGAGAACACCACGACCGCATAGGTAATGGCCAGGATCACCTCGCGTGGCGCCCCGTAGGGCAACGACAGTGCCAGGGCCACGGAGATACCACCACGCAAACCACCCCAGGTGAGGATCTGCACCACCCGGGGTGAGAATGTGCGATAACGGCGCAACAGATAAATCGGTGCACCCACGCTGACGAAGCGCGCCAGCAACACCACCGGGATCACCACCAATGCGGCGAGCAAGTATTCCACATCGAAGTTCAACGCCAGCACCTCCAGGCCGATGAGCACGAACAGCACGGCATTGAGTACCTCATCGACCAGTTCCCAGAAGGTGTCAAGATGCACCCGTGTGGTGTCCGACATGGCCAGCATGCGGCCCTGATTGCCGATCAGCAGACCGGCCACCACCACGGCTATCGGCCCGGACAGATGCAGTGCCGTGGCCAACGCATAGCCCCCCATCACCAGGGCCAGGGTGAGCAGGATCTCCACCTGGTAGTTGTCCACCTGGCGCAATAGCAGATACACGCCCCCACCCAGCATCAGGCCAAACACGGCCCCACCGACCGCCTCTTGCAGGAACAGCATGCCGATCTCGGTGGCCGTCACCGTGTGCCCGCCGGTCGCAATGCCCAGCAGCACCAGGAACACCACCACGCCGACACCATCGTTGAACAGCGACTCGCCCGCAATCTTGGTCTCCAGACTCCGGGGCACACCAAGCGTCTTGATGATACCGAGTACCGCGATCGGATCGGTCGGCGAGATCAATGCTCCGAACACCAGGCAGTAAATCAGTGGCACACCCAGCCCCAACGCACTCAACACCGCCCAGACCAATCCGCCGATGATGAAGGTGGAGATCAACACGCCAGCGGTCGCCAGCACCGCAATCGTCCACTTCTGCTGCCTCAAGTCATCAAGATTGACATGCAAGGCACCGGCAAACAGCAAAAAACTGAGCATGCCGTTCATGAGCGTCTCGTGAAAATCGATACTGCGCAACAGCACCAGTGCGTGGATGCGCAAACCACCACCACCCAGCTCACCAATAACGATAAGACCCAGCGACATCAGCAACGAAATCAACATCAGCCCTATCGTCGTCGGCAAGCGGATATAGCGGTGATTAATAAAGCTGAACAAGGCAGCAAGCGTAATCAGGATCGCAGCGATATTGAGCGCAGTCATGGTATAAAACCAGTTATTAGTTGGTAGTTAAAATCTGCCCCTGCCCCCTACTAGGACAGGGTCTTACCAATCAGTGTCTTTTCCATAAGCTCACGCCGCGCGCCAGTTTGGGCAGATCGCCGCCCATGCCCATGGCATAACGCATGAGGCTATTTTTGATGGGTGGCATGCTGTGGGTGAGGTTCAGGCCGAGATTACGTACCCAGCGCACCACACTCAACTCGCTGCTGAACAGACGCTGGAAACCATCCATGGCCGCCAACATGGCGAGGTTATCGGCATGGCGCCAGCGTTCGTAGCGACGCAGGACCGCGATCGAGCCCAGATCCTTACGCGCCACGATGGCCTCGGACAGGACTTCAGCCAGGGCGGCGGCATCGGCCAGGCCAAGATTCACCCCCTGCCCGGCCAGCGGATGCACGGTATGGGCGGCGTCCCCGACCAGGGCCAGCCGGGGACGCACATAGGCCTTGGTCTGTAAAAACCGCAAGGGGAAGGATGCCCGTGCACCGACCTCGACGATCTCGCCCAAGGTGTCATCGAAGGCCACGCGCAGGGTGTCGGCAAAACGCGCTAGCGGCAGGGCCAGCAACGATTCGGCCTGTGCCGGTGTGGTGGACCAGACGAGGGAACTGTACCCCTCTGTCAGGGGCAAAAAGGCGAGCGGCCCCTCCGGCAAGAACCGTTGCCAGGCCGTTTCCTGATGGGGTCTGGCGGTCTTGATCGTCGTCACCAGCGCACATTGCCGATAGTCTCGGCCCGTGGTGTCGATACCCGCCTGCTGGCGCACCCAGGAACGACTGCCATCGGCACCGATCAGCAAGCGGGAGGCAAGGATGCGGCCATCTTCGCATTCCAGAACCATGTCCTCGGTGCCTTCGACGAGGCGCTTGAGTCGTACCGGACACACCAGTTCGACATTATCCAACTGTGCGAGGCGCTCATACAGCGCAGCCACCATTACACCGTTTTCGATAATGTGACCGAGTGTGCCCTCACCCAACGCGGCGCTATCGAAATGGATCTTGCCGTTACCGCTACTGTCCCATACGTGCATCTGCCGGAAGGGGCTGATGCGCCGCCGAGCGATTCCGTCCCACACGCCAAGGGTTTCGAAGATACGCTGCGAGCCATGGGTGATCGCACTGACCCGGATATCGAACTGTGCCGGCGACCAGTCCAGTGCCGGCGCGCGCGCCTCGGCCAGGGCGATGCGCACGCCGCTTGGTGCCAGGGCACAGGCCAGAGTGGCCCCCACCAGACCGCCACCGACGAGGAGGATGTCATAAAGGGCATGGGCGGGCTTCACAGGGGTAAGCCTCGCGCCAGGCGGGGCAGCGGTCCGGCCAGCCCCATCGCCTGGCGAGCCAGCGCGCGCTGGGCCAACGGCACGGTATCCAGGACCACCAGCCCCAGGTTACGGGCCAGGACCAACGGTGGCAGCCGGGTGGAGAAGGTGCGCACGAGCAGGTCGGTGAAGGTACTGACCTGCCATTGATCGCGCCGGCGCCAGCGCAGATAGGCCTGCACCGTACTCACCGCGCCGGGGTCGCGCCCCTGCGAGACGGCATCGACCAGCACCTCAGCCAGGGCGGCCACATCACGCAGTCCGAGATTAAAACCCTGCCCGGCCACCGGGTGCAGGGTATGCGCAGCATTGCCGATGAACACGAGCCGTGGTGCGCTCGGCGCGTGGACACGCAACAGCGATAACGCATAGGCATGGCGGCGACTGACCTGTTCGAAGCGCCCCAACCGTGGCCCAAAACGGGTGCACAGGCGCGCCAGGAAGCTCGCCTCGTCCAGTGCCATGATTGTCTCGCACTGGGCATCGCCTACCGTCCAGACCAGGGCACAGGTACGCTCCTCGGCACCGGCCATACCGCAGGTGGGCAACAGCGCAAGCGGACCGGTATCGGTAAAACGTTCATAGGCCACCTGCGCATGCGGGCGTTCGGTGATCACATTGGCGATGATGGCGCTCTGCCCGTAGGGCACCCTCCGCGTGCGTGCACCGATCAATGCGCGCACGGTGGAGTCGTCCCCATCGGCCGCCACCAGCAGACGCGTGCGCAGGGTATGCTCCGCAGTACCCTGACGGTAGCACACCTGCACGGCATCCGGTTCAAACGTCAGGGCATCGACCTCGGCCGGACAGATGAGCGTGACGTTTGAGGTATCCGTACCGCCCTGCGAGTCCGTATTCGGCAGGGTCCGCAGGGTCTCGGCCAGGGCGGTACCCAGCACCCGGTTTTGCGCCACGTAACCCAGCGCATCGACGCCCTGCGCCACGCTGTCGAGACGCGTAACGCCCAGGTGGCCGCGATCCGAAACATGAATACGACGTATGGGCATCACCCCACCTGCCTCGATCGCTGGCCACACCCCCAGGGTCTCGAAGATACGCCGCGAACCATAGGACAGGGCCACCGTGCGAGCATCAAAATCCGGTACCTGTCGCATGTCGGCAGCGGCCGCCGCTTTGGTCGCAGTGGCGGGCGGGCGCCAGGGCCGGGCCTCCAGCACACCGACGCGCAGCGCCTGATCCTCCAAGGCACAGGCTAGGCTCATGCCAACCAGCCCGCCGCCAACGATCAGCACATCCAGCATGGCGGTATCGGGCTGGGCGGTGATCGCGGTATCGTGATCAGCACCGGCGCGTGGCGTGCGGGTATTCATCCAGACTGCACCATCAGGGCTTCGATGTCATCCGGCTCTTTTTCCAGTTCACCGCTCAACACGTCATGACCGCTGCGGGTCACCAGCACATCGTCCTCGATGCGGATACCGGTATTCCACCATTTTTTAGCGACACCCTTGCTACCCGCCGGAATATAAAGTCCCGGCTCCACCGTCAGCACCATACCCGGTTCCAGGATGCGCCACTCGTCGTCGATCTTGTAATCACCGACATCGTGGACATCCATACCGAGCCAGTGACCGGTGCGATGCATGTAGAAACGCCGGTAGGTCCCTTTCTTGATCAAGGTCGACACGCGACCCTTGAGCAAACCGAGTTCGACCAGGCCCTCGGTGAGCACTTGTACCGCCGCCATGTGCGGCTCATTCCAGTGGTGACCCGGTTGTACCGCATCGATAGCGGCATACTGTGAAGCCAGCACCAGTGCATACAGCGCACGTTGCGCCTTGCTGTAGTGCCCGTTGACGGGATAGGTGCGGGTGATATCCGCGGCATAGCACTCCTGTTCGGCACCGGCATCGACAAGCAGCAAATCACCCTCGTTGAGCGCATCGGCATTCTCGGTGTAGTGCAGAATACAACCATTGACACCCCCGCCGACGATGGAAGGATAGGCCGCATGACGACAACCGTGCTCCATGAAGGTCTGGATGAGCAGTGCCTCGATCTGGTACTCCCTCATACCCGCACGGCACGTCCGCATGGCACGGCGATGTGCCTCGACCGAGATTTCGGCCGCTTTGCGCATGGCCTTGATCTCATCGCGACTCTTATACAAACGCATATCGTGGAGCACATGTTCCAGTGCGACAAATTCACCCGGCGCATGGATACCCGCACGGGCCTGTGTGCGCAGGCGATTGACCCAACCGATGACGCGCTGGTCGAAATCGGCATGAATGCCCATCGTGTAAAATACCCGCTCACGGTGTTCCAGCAGACCGGGAAGAATGTCGTCGATATCGGTGATCGGAAAGGAGTCATCCGCACCGTAGCGTGCTACCGCACCTTCCTGTCCGGCACGGCGACCATTCCAGGTCTCCTGTTCAAGATTACGCTCGCGACAAAACAGGATGAACTCCCCGTGCGTACGCCCTGGCGCCAACACCATCACGGCCTCGGGTTCGGGAAAACCGGTAAGATAGTAAAAATCGCTGTCCGGGCGATAGGAATACTCCACGTCCCGGTTGCGCAGATGTATCGGGGCCGCGGGAAGGATGGCAATGGCGTCATCGCCCATCATCTGCATCAGTCGCTTGCGGCGGCGCTCGAATTCCTTACGATTCATGACAGGTATTATGCCAGAAATGTGCGCTGTCGGTATGCACCGGGGTCAGTGCAGCGTGGCATCCTGTTCCGGCAGGGTTCGGCGCGGGTGTAACTCCTCCTGCACCAGCAGTACACCAATCCGGACATACTCGACCAGTTCGGCATAGGCGGCCTCGTCCTCCTCATCGCCCTTTATGTCGAAACTGCCCGCCCGGGCGATTCCAGCCAGGTCACGGACCATTTCCGCCGCCTCACCTGGCAGGGCATCGATGTCGTGCACGCCACCTTCGGCCAGACCGCAGAGAAACCCCTGGCACCATTCACCCAGCGCGCCTGCGCGCAGCGTCATACTGGCATCATCTGCGGGCAGGAGGAGTTGGAAATCCAGCATGCTGTCGTTCAGGGTGCCCCGCGTGGTGTCATAGAGCACGCGCAATACATCACGGGCTTCACACGCAAGCAGATCACCCGTGGCCGAATCCGGGAAACTCCGTGCCAACCACTGTGCGCTCTCCTCTTCGCCCTTGGTGCACAGCATGCCGCAGAGCTGGCCCTGGCATTCGGCGGCCTCGGCAGGGCTACCAAGCTGGCGCAACGCCGTGGTGATGGCATCAAAATCAGGCGCCTCGCGCGTTGCCTGCCCGCCCGTTAGCGGCTCATGATCCATCAAAATTTCTCGATACGTGCTTCATAGGGATACATCAATATCCGGTAAATCGCATCTCCAAGCTGAATATGGGTCCCGAGGGGCTGATCGATGGCGATGCAATTGCTGCCCGCGACGGACAGACCCTGCAGGCCAAAGCGTTTCTGGGCAATCAGCTCATCGAACAGGGCCTGCAGCTCGGCTAAAGCCACGCTAGCGGTATTGTCGACGATCCGGCACGGTTTGCCGTTGTGTGCCACCCCTGGGATAATGGTGGCATCGGGCCCGATCGCGCCGGGTTCCGGACATGATTGTTCAAGATCAATGAAATGGGGGGTATCGGACATGTGCAGACCTAGCGCGCTGATTTAGCGAAACATCATCTGTGTGATCGTAGCACTTCCTTGGCTATTGCCCAACCACCGACATTGACCCTGCGGGTCAGCCACTCTAGTATTGGCGGCAGTACATCCTGCCGGGATGAGCGAATCCCCCGGGAATAAAAACCATAACGTATCGAAGACAACGACAGATAGGGCAATGGACGAACTGGACATCAACAAACTCGAACAGCGTGTCGATGACCTTATTGGGGCAATCAAACGTCTGCAGAGTGAAAATACATCATTGCGCGAAAACCAGGCCGGTCTGATTACCGAACGCGCCCGACTGATCGAAAAAACCGAACTGGCACGCACCCGCGTCGAGGCCATGATTACCCGCCTCAAGGCCATGGAAACCGAGTAGCCTCCAATGAGCGATACAGGCAATAACACGGCGGTCACGATCCACCTCCTCGACAAGGAATACCTGGTCGCCTGCCCCGAGGAGGAACACGAGGCCCTGCTCACATCAGCCCGTTTTCTGGATAAGAAGATGCGCGAAATTCGCAGTGGCGGCAAGGTGATCGGTATAGATCGTATCGCCGTGATGGCGGCACTGAATATCGCCCATGAACTACTGCAGACACAAGACCACAGCGACACACCGAACGAGGCGGCCAACCTGCGCATCAAAGGCATTCAGCACAAGATCGACGAGGTGTTGAACGGACACCACCAGCTCGAGTTGTGAATCTCCCCTTGCACCCACCCACGATCAGCCCTACAGTGAACAAACGTCCCCTGCAGTGTGCGACAGTGGCTGGGTATTTTCTTGAGCCTAATGCGTACCCAGGGAGCGAAACACGGCATTGTGTGCATGTCCGCCTCGTGCGGAAAGCCTGATTTGCTGCTCTTCCGCTCCCACTTGAACCACCGGTTCAAGGACGAAGGTTACACCGGCACAGGCGGGGGGCGCTTTTCTTATACATCCCCTGTTCATGTGCCCTTTGCGCCACCCAGACACCGACTTACTCCGGCACCCGCGGCCCGACTCACCCATGCAACTCCCCTTCGATGACAGACCAGCGCACTGATCGCAACGCCATTCGCCGGCACATGCGCCGCCTGCGCAATGCCTTGAGTCCATCCGCACACCAACAGGCCGCCCTGGCCGCCTCTAGCGCACTGGTCCAGTGTCCCTTGTTTCAGGCAAGCCAACACATCGCACTGTATCTGCCCAACGACGGCGAACTCGATCTCACGCCTCTGCTGCGCATGGCGCAATCCAGGCACAAACACTGCTATTTGCCCGTCTTGCACCCCGCACATAGCAACCGGCTATGGTTTCTTCCCTACGATGCGCAGACCCCGCTGCAACGCAATCGGTTCGGCATTCCGCAACCCCGGGCACGCGGCCCGCACCACGCACGACCCCCCTGGCTGCTGGACCTAATACTCGCACCACTGGTCGCATTTGACCGCCAGGGCCACCGGCTTGGCATGGGCGGGGGATACTATGATCGAACCTTGGCCTATTTGCACCACCGCAAGCACTGGCGCAAACCCCACCTCATCGGTACCGCCCACATCTTCCAGGAAGTCGAGACCCTGTCCGCAGCCCCCTGGGATGTGCCTCTCGACGCCATCCTCACGCCGAACGGCATCCGCCAGTTCGGGAAACAACGCTGACACCACACTCGCGCGCGGCCACGACCGGGAGCCTGGCGGACACGGAACCGGGTAATCGCGGGGTGTAATTACGTCACTGCTGTACAGTGTGGACATAGCGCGCAGAGGAATGCGACACCTCCTGGGTGAAACCGGTCACCAGCACACCGAGACCAATCAGTATCACCAGGATGATCATCAAATCGGGTTTACGTCTCTTCATTATTGACCTCTTTATTATAATTAGGCACCAGTTGGCACATCCCGTTATGCCCCCGGCCGCCCTTGATCGTATTATTATGTCATCCGCCGTTGATATTCAGCTTGTCAGGTATAAACTCAAATGCTTGTTCATGCAATACAATACACCTGTTTTTTGTGGGCTAAATCACTTTTTACCGGCACCCTGCCCTCCGACCAACGCCACAACAGCCCCGGTGCCGGAGTTCCAGTCCGCCACCGATGACCGCTATCATCGCGCCGATGCGCGTTCGCCAGATCCCGAATCGCCATCGGCGGAACACGGATTTAGCTCACGCTGAGGTCTCGTCCATGAATTACTGGATAATGAAATCCGAACCCGATGTCTTTGGTATCAATGATCTGGCTGCCCTGCCACAGCGTACCGAGCACTGGGACGGGGTGCGTAATTACCAGGCCCGTAATATGATGCGCGATCAGATGAAACGGGGTGATCAAGTCTTTTTCTACCACTCCAACTGCAAGGAACCGGGTATCGTCGGTATCGCCGAGGTTGTCCGTGAAGGGTATCCCGACTTCACCGCCCTGGAACCCTCACAGAAATACTATGATCCGAAAAGTGACCCCAGCAACCCCCGGTGGTACATGGTCGATGTCCAGTTCGCGCGCAAGTTCGCACGCACCATCACACTCGAAGAGATCAAACAGGATACACGCCTTGCTGACATGGCCCTGGTGCGCCGGGGTAATCGGCTGTCGGTGATGCCGGTTACCGATGCACAGTGGCACTACATCCTCGGCCTGGTGTAGACGTATGCCTGTCCTGTACCACTTCTGGTCCTCCCCCGAATCACAGCGAGTGCGCCTCGCGCTCGCCTGCAAGGGCATCGACTACGAAGACCATCCCCTGCGCTACGATGACGATGAGACTTTTTTTGCGCTCGGTACGCAGCGCGGCGTGCCGATACTTCGGCTCGATGATGGCACGATGTTGACCGACAGCATCACCATTCTCCATCAACTCGACACCCTGTTCCCGGACACCCCTCCCCTCGTCACCAATCGCATCAACGATGCCGCCTGGGATGCCTTGCTCGCGTGGCGGAAGAAAAGCGACGCTATCCTGCGCCGGCTCTATGCCCCGCTCAAACCGGCCTATCGGGACATCGGTGCAGAAGCGCACACCCTCCAGGCCTATAAACTGGAAGTCATGCACCACTTCGGCATGAGCGTCGAGGAGTTGGCCAATGATCGCTACACCGGCTATGCACAACTCGAACGCATGACCCAATTGCAGGCACTATCGCAACACCTGTCCCGACAGCGTTTTTACCTGGAGGAGATATCGATCGCCGATATGTTATTGACCGCTGATCTCTACCCCCTGCAACTGCTCGATGGCGTGAGTTTTCCACTGGATCTCATGTATTACTTCACGCATGTAGAACAGCACAGTCACATACGACTCGACGAGGGCCTGATCAGCCCACCCTAACCCGACCAACCATTGCATGTTGCAATATTATTAGTGTACGAGGTAAGCCGCTATGACACTTGAAGAACTGTTTGACTACCTGAACACACATACCACGCTCACCATACTCGATGGCACTGTCGTAGAAACTGTCCACAAGGTGCTCGCGGGTACGCATCAGGATGTTTTGATGAGGGAGATCCTGCTCCCCATCATCAAGGTAAAAGACTGCGAGGACGCCAAATGCACACTGGATCGTGCCGAGGCCGTCAGTGCACTGGGGGCCACCCGGCTCAAATATATGGCCGACGACGCACCCGTGGACGGGTTTCGTGCCGTTGAAAACATCATCAGGACCATCGATGGCGCCTTCAACGATGAGGCTCTGCGCGCCAGACCAGTGCGCTGACTCACGCCATAAACGCCCGCAGCGACGATCCAAGGCGGACAACGTGCACTGTCCGCCTTTTTTTCTGCTTAACGGTCATTGATCCCCACCGCCCCCCCTCTGGTCACACCCACTCCCGGCATCACGCCGTTATTCACAGACTCAAACCACCGTCATGGACTGTCTGCCGCGTTCAAATACATCATGCAGACCTGCATAATTAAAGTATCTGTATGCGTGTCCGACTAAGTACAAGTCCGCACAAATGATGCATCATGTTTAAATAATGATTAAACTGGCTAGAAATTTAATGTAATTTGACTATACTCAACCGCGAGCATTCTTTTACAAACCTGGAGGACTGCTACATGGCAACAAAAAAGAAAACGACTACAAGGAAGAAAACAACGGCTAAAAAACGGGTGACCGCAAAGAAAAAGGTCACCACCCGGAAGAAAGTAGCCACCAAGAAGCGTGTAGCAAAGAAAGGGGCTACCAAGAAGAAGGTCACCAAAAAACGCATAGCGAAGAAAAAGGCTACCAAGAAGAAGGTCACCAAAAAACGCATAGCGAAGAAAAGGGCTACCAAGAAGAAGGTCGCCAAAAAACGCGTAGCAAAGAAAGGGGCTACCAAGAAGAAGGTCGCCAAAAAACGCGTAGCAAAGAAAGGGGCTACCAAGAAGAAGGTCGCCAAAAAACGCGTAGCGAAGAAAGGGGCTACCAAGAAGAAGGTCGCCAAAAAACGCACCACGACGAAGAAAAAGCGCTGATTGAACACCCCGTTCGGCCGTGACAAAGGGTGTTCCGGTGCCTTTCCGAACAAAAAAGGCCTGTGCGAGCAGGCCTTTTTTTATTCTACACAGAACACGCCACCCTCCTGTCGAGACCCGATCAGCAGGGTCCGGGTATCACCAGAACCACATCGGTCTCCTCTCTTTCACGCATAAAGGACTCAACAGCGTCAACCTGCGCCCAAAAACAGCGTGTAGGCCGGATTGCGGGACTCATCCAGGTAGCTATAGCCCACCTCGCTCAAGAAAGTCTGTAGACGGGCTTCATCATCCGGTGGCACCTGCATACCCACGAGCACCCGCCCATAATCCGCACCGTGGTTGCGATAATGAAACAGGCTGATATTCCAGTTCTCGCCCATCCGGCCGAGAAACCGTAGCAAGGCGCCGGGGCGCTCTGGAAACTCAAAACGAAACAGACGCTCATTGTCGACCTGGGGGGCCCGTCCACCGACCATATACCGGACATGCAGCTTGGCAATCTCATTGTCGGTCATATCGACAACCTGATAACCGATCTTGCGTAACTTGGCGATAATTGCATCCTTGTCTCCTTCCCCGTCACGCATCTGGATACCGGCGAACACATGTGCCTGGCTCGGTTCGGCATAGCGGTAGTTGAACTCCGTCACGCCATGCAGCCCCAATATTTCGCAAAACCGCCGAAAACTCCCCGGTTGCTCAGGGATCGTCACCGCCAGCAGCACCTCGCGACGCTCGCCCAGTTCGGCGCGCTCAGCAACGTGACGCAAACGGTCAAAATTCATATTGGCGCCGCTGTTGATGGCAATCAGCGTCTGATCCCGCAGCCCCTCCCGCTTCGTGTACTGTTTCAGCCCGGCAACAGCCAGCGCACCGGCGGGTTCAACAATGGAGCGGGTATCGTCGAAGATATCCTTTATAGCGGCACAAATCGCATCGGCACTGACCAGCAACATCTCGTCGACACAACACTGGGCGATGCGAAAGGGTTCCTCCCCAACCTGGCGCACCGCCACCCCATCGGCGAACAGTCCGACCTGATCGAGGATAACGCGTTCCCCTGCCTTGAGGGCGGCATACATGCTCGGGGCATCATCGGGTTCCACGCCGATAATTCGCACCTCCGGATAGAGGTGCTTGATATAGGCACTGACCCCGGCAATGAGCCCACCCCCACCTACCGGCACGAAGACCGCATGTATCTTTCCCGGGTGCTGGCGCAGGATTTCCATGGCCACCGTTCCCTGGCCAGCGATCACATCCGGATCATCATAGGGTGGGATAAAGGCCAGATCTTCGCGTTCGGCCAGCGCCCGGGCATGCAGATAGGCATCGTCATAGGTATTGCCATGCAGCACAATGGCCGCACCCAACGTCCGTACCGACCTGACCTTGATATCCGGTGTGGTCTTGGGCATGACAATCTTGGCATGGATACCCAGTTTGCCCGCCGCCAACGCCACACCCTGCGCATGGTTGCCCGCCGAGGCGGCAATCACACCGCGCGCACGCACGGCCTCTGGCAGAGTGATCATCTTGTTGTAGGCGCCCCTCAGCTTGAAAGAGAAGACGGGTTGGAGATCCTCGCGTTTGAGCAACACCGTATTGCCAAGACGCAGGGACAGGCCCGGGGCCGGATCCAGCGGTGTCTCTTCGGCCACATCGTAGACGCGCGCCTTGAGGATTCTTTCCAGATAACGAGTGGGCATATAGACGTATCCCTGACAAATCATTCACAATGCGCCATCGGTCAACTCTGGAAAACCGGGGCAAGCCGATGGCGAAAGCACTAATATTAATAGAATTGTCTGACAATACTCTAATAATTCGCGGTAAAATACCGCAACTTTGCCGCAATCGTGCAGGAGACAACGGATGACGCAGGACGAAATGAAACGCGCCGTGGCCAAAGCGGCACTGGACTATGTCGAGGCCGGCACCATCATCGGCATCGGCACCGGCTCAACGGCCAATTATTTCATCGATGAACTGGCCCGGATCAAACACAAGATAGAAGGCACGGTCGCCAGTTCCCTCGCCAGCACCGAGCGTCTCAAGAGCCACGGCATCCCGGTCTACGATCTCAATGGCGTCGATGAGATCGCCGTCTATATCGACGGGGCGGATGAGACCAATCACTATTTGCACCTCATCAAGGGTGGCGGCGGTGCCCTGACGCGCGAGAAGATCGTCGCCGCAGTAAGTAAAAAATTTATCTGTATCGTAGACGCGAGCAAACGGGTCGATATCCTGGGAAAATTCCCGCTGCCGGTGGAGGTCATCCCCATGGCGCGCAGCTATGTGGCCAGGGAAATCGTCAAACTGGGCGGTGAACCGGTCTTGCGCGAAGGCTTCACCACCGACAACGCCAACATTATCCTCGATGTACATGGTCTGGAGATCATGGAACCGGTCGAACTCGAAGAGCGCCTGAACCACATCACGGGCGCAGTCACCAACGGACTGTTCGCCCGACGACCCGCCGATGTGCTGCTGATGGGCACCTCGGCCGGAGTCGAGACACTGCGTTGAATGGATCGCACACGCCCTGGAAACGGACCGGCAGACGTGCGCCTTACTCACCGGTGACGTGGGGCTGGACCGGGTCTTGACCCCGGTCACCAATCATCCGTCCTGAGTTGCTACATGCCCACCATATCCAGATCCTCCTGGACGGCCGCCACACCCGCTCGCGCACACTTCTCATCCGTCAGTCCGGACGGAGCGCCACTGACACCAACACCACCGAGGATACTGCCAGCCGCCCTCACCGGTACACCCCCCGCACTGAACAGAACGTTTTTTACTTTCGCAATCGACACCGCAGACGTGAACCGTGCCGCCAGCGTCGAGGTCGGGGCATTGAACGACATCGCGGTATAGGCCTTTTGGTAGCTGATGCTCAGGGTCAGAGGCATAGCCAGCACATCGCGCAGGACCACCTGCGTCCGGCCACTGCGGTCCACCACCGTTACCGCCACCTGCACCCCCTCCTTGCGACACTGCGCAATCGCCGCACGGGCGATCTGCAACGCCGTGTCCAGACCCATGCGTTTGATATTGACCACCACCGGCTGCCCAGCCACTGCCTGTCCGCTACCGATACCCATGAGCACCATCACCAACAGGCCCGGCACACGCTTCAATGTCTTCATAGCCATCCTCCCAATCACCAAACCCGGGATTGAAGACTCAGGACCAGGGGCTGGGTCCGGATCCCAAGTCCTAAGCCCCAGGCCCTGGGTTTTGAGTCCGAACTCTCCTAGAGCAAGACCCGTTCAATCCCGCCCTTGCGTGCCTGTTCGATGAAACGCCGCTGCCAGTCTGCGCCCAGCAGCGCGTTGGCCAGCTCTATTACAATATAGTCTGTCTCCAGACCGGTGGCATCGGCATAGCGCGACAAACCCTGCTGGCAAGCCGGGCAGACGGTGAGCATCTTGACGTTACCATTGCGTACCCTGTCCTCACCACTGAGCAGGGCGATACCCCGGTGCAATTCCTCTTCCTTGCGAAAACGCAGCTGGGTGGCGATATCCGGGCGCGCGATGGCCAGGGTCCCTGCCTCACCACAACACCGATCGGAGAGCATGACTTCCTGCCCCATCAGGGTGGAGGCAACCTTTATCGGATTATACTGCTTCATCGGCGTGTGACAGGGGTCGTGATACAAATAGCGCACCCCGTCGTTTCCCGGCAGACTGACCCCCTTTTCCAGCAGATATTCGTGGATATCAAGCAGACGGCAACCCGGAAAGATACGCTCGAACTGGTATTGCTGGAGCTGATCCATGCAGGTCCCGCAGGAAACCAGCACCGTTTTTATATCCATGTAATTGAGCGTGTTGGCCACGCGGTGGAACAACACCTGGTTGTCCACCGAGATCGCCTTGCCCTTGCGGGCATCACCACTGGCGATCTGCGGATACCCGCAGCACAGGTAACCGGGGGGCAACACGGTCTGAGCGCCCACATGATAGAGCATGGCCAGGGTCGCCAGTCCCACCTGGCTGAACAGACGCTCCGAGCCACAACCCGGGAAGTAGAAGACCGCATCCGACTCCTCGTTCACCCTGGCAGCATCACGCAGGATGGGCACCGTCTTGGCATCTTCGATACCGAGCATGGCGCGGGTGGTCCGTGTCGGCAGATTGCCCGGCATCGGTTTTTTCACAAAATTGATCACCTGAGCGTACGCCGCAGTCTTGCCATGCGTGGAAGCCGGCCGGCGCTTGTCACTGACGACCTTGAAAGTCCGGGCCAACCGATAGGCGATACGCTGTGCCTTGTAGCCCCATTCGAGCATGGCCTTGCGCATCAACCTGATAGTGGTCGGGTCGGTGACATTGAGAAAGGCCATCGAGGCGCGCGTGCCCAGATTGGCTCGCTTCTTACCCTGTGCCTTGAGGATGGTGCGCATGTGAATCGACACATCGCCAAAATCGATATCCACCGGGCAAGGGCTAAGACACTTGTGACACACCGTACAGTGATCGGCCACGTCGTTCATCTCATCGAAATGATGGATGGAGATGCCACGCCGGGTCTGCTCTTCATAGAGGAAGGCCTCTATAAGGAGGCCCGTGGCCAGGATCTTGTCGCGCGGGGAGTAGAGCAGATTCGCCTGCGGGATATGCGTATTACACACCGGCTTGCACTTGCCGCAGCGCAGACAGTCCTTGATCTCACGATTGAGAGCGCCCAGTTCACTGGCCTCCAGCAACAGGGCTTCCTGTTCGACCAGGCGCAATGAGGGCGTGTAGGCATTGTGCAACCCGGAACCGGCCAGCAGTTTGCCGGGGTTGAACACCCCGCGCGGATCGACCTGGTGCTTGTAATCGGCGAAGGCCTCAACGGCGCCCTGATCCAGATAGCGCATCTTGGTAATACCAATACCGTGTTCACCGGAGATCACTCCACCCAGCGACCCGGCCAGGGCCATGATCCGCGCCACCACCGCATCGGCCTCCTGCAACATCTGGTAGTCGTTGGAGTTGACGGGAATATTGGTATGTACATTGCCGTCGCCAGCATGCATATGGGTGGCGACAAACAGGCGGGCGGAACGCTGTTCGGCATGCAGGACATCGAGGCGTGCGCGCACACCGGCGAACTCCTGACCGGAGAATATCTCCTTGAGCGGGCGCTCCACACTGCGCCGGTAGGAGATACGCAGGGCGCGGCGTTGCAACAGGCGAAACAGCGATTCATCCCCGTCCAGCGCAGCCCGCACCGTGTCATCGAGTAATGCACCATGGACGCGAGCCTTGTCATCCATGTGCTCAAGGAGACACTGCCAGCGTGAGCGCGCCTGGTCCAGGACCTGGCGCGCGGCGGTCATCTTCGCATCGCCGATACGACGCACCTCCTCACTGTCCTCGAAATCCGGCGCCTGTCCGGCCACGACCGTGTGCAGTTCAGGCAGTTCACCGGTGAGGTAGACGTACACGGCCTCGATCATGCGCAGTTTGTTGCGCGTCGACAGTTCAATATTGATGCGCTCGATGCCATCGTTGTACTGCGCCAGGCGCGGTAGCGGTATCACCACGTCCTCATTGATCTTGAAGGCATTGGTGTGCGCGGCAATGGCGGCGGTGCGCGCACGATCGGCCCAGAACCGACGCCGCGCCTCGGGACTCACCGCAATGAAACCCTCACCATCACGCGCATTGGCTAGGCGCACCACGGCCGATGCGGCCTGCGCCACCGCCGCCTGCGCATCACCGGTGATATCAATGAGCAATACCATCTTGGGCAGGTCCGGGCGTGGTGCCTTGGTGGTGTATTTCACCGCCCGCACATAGCGCTCATCCAGGTGTTCCATGCCAGCCAGCTGTACCCCCGACAGGGTAGCGAGAAAATCTTTAATCTCGACGATGCCCGGTACCGCCCGGCGCAAATCAGCACCGAAGAACTCCAGACACACGGTGCGCTGAAAGTCCGGCATACGGTGCAGGATAAAACGCGCCGAGGTAATCAATCCATCGCAACCTTCCTTCTGAATACCCGGAAGGCCACCCAGGAACTTGTTGGTGACATCTTTACCCAGGCCCGCCTTGCGCAGCTCCTTGCCCGGGATGCGCAACACCACCGGCTCACCCACCAGCGTCTTGCCATCGGCGCAATAGCGACTGACACGGAACTCGACCATCGGTTGTTCGTGGATCTTGGCCCGGTTGTGGTTGAGGCGCTCGACCTCCAGCCAGTGCGCGTCCGGCGTAATCATGCGCCAGGACACCAGATTATCCAGCGTGGTGCCCCACAGCACCGCCTTCTTGCCACCGGCATTCATGGCGATGTTGCCACCGATGCAAGAGGCATCCTGCGAGGTAGGATCGACGGCGAATACATAACCCTGCGCCTCGGCCACCTCGGCCACACGCCGGGTCACCACCCCGGCACCGGTGTGAAGGGTCGCTATCGGTTCACTCACGCCAGGCAGATTGCGCAGCTCGACGCGGCCCAGGACATCGAGCTTCTCCGTATTGATCACGACCACGTCCGGCACCAGCGGCACCACGCCACCGGTATATCCCGTACCACCACCACGCGCTATGATCGCCAGGCCCAGTTCCACACAGGCCGCGACCACGTGCAGCACTTCGTCCTCGCAATCCGGCGCGATCACGACCAGGGGGTATTCAACGCGCCAATCAGAGGCATCGGTCACGTGCGAGACACGTGCCAAACCCGAGAAATCGATATTGTCACGCCGTGTGACCCGGGAGATACGTCGCACGACCTGCTGGCGCAGGGCACGTTGGTGCGTGAACCAGGCCTCGAACTCACTCACGGCGTTGCGCGCCTTCACCAACAGGTCCAGCACCCGGGTATTACCCTCGGCGCGGGCCTCGATCTGTTCCAGACGATGCCACAACGCCGCGCCCAACGCCGCGCGACGCTTCTTTCCCGCCAGCAGATCATCCTGGATAAAGGGGTTGCGCGTTACCGCCCAGATATCGCCCAGCACCTCGAACAACATACGCGCGGAGCGCCCGGTCACCCGCTCCGTACGCAACGTATCGAGTACCGTCCACGCCTGCTCGCCGAGGAGACGGATAACGATCTCACGATCGGAAAACGAGGTGTAATTGTAGGGGATTTCGCGGATACGAACGGGGGGAGCAATAGCCATAGCGGTCAACAGATCAGCGACGGGGGTAAGACCGCAATAATACCACGCCACCCGTGTGCGCAGGCAAGCCGTCACCCGCGCAGGGGAGTTGATCGCACTAAATTTATCCACCTCATACCGGGTGAAACATGGCGTTCCACATACCCGTCCATGTAGAAGCAGCGGAATCGGATTGCGGTTTTGATTGGCGGAAGAACTGTGACCGGCGTGCGGCAAGACCGTGGGCCGCATGGACGCGGCCCTCGAGCCTACAGGGACGTAGTTACGGCGTGCCCTGGCGCACGCCGGTCACAGTGGCCTTCCTGATGGTCTGGTTTTTTTCAAGATGATCGGGTATTTTGAACGACTATTCAGGCAGTGTCCGCCTCCTGAGTGCCCGCGCCGGCGAGCGCCTTGACACGGTCCTTGTCCTTGGCGAGTTCACTGGCTGAACCTTTATGCACCACACGACCGTCATCCAGCACGTAGACACGGTCTGCGACAGACAGGGCCATCCAGGCGTTTTGCTCAACCAGCAGGATGGCGATCCCCTCCTCACGCATATTGCGCACGACCTCCAGCACTTCCTGCACGATCAGGGGCGCCAGCCCCTGTGAGGGTTCATCCATCAACAGTAAGCGCGGATTGAGCAGTAACGCGCGGCCGATCGCCAGCATCTCCTGCTCACCGCCGGACAACTGTCGGCCCAGGCTGGTGCGCCGCTCCGCGAGACGGGGAAACAGGGTAAAAACACTCTCGATGCTCCAGCGCCCGGGCCGAACAGCAGGGACCTGCAGGTTCTCCAACACACTCAGGTGGCCAAATATCTTGCGCCCTTCCGGCACATAGCCCACGCCAAGTTGGGCTATCTTGTGCGCCGGATACCCGGTGACGTCATTACCGAACAAAAAAATCTTGCCCTCGCGCGGTGGTGTCAACCCCATGGCGCTGCGCAAGGTGGTCGTCTTGCCAGCGCCGTTGCGTCCCAACAGCGTCACGACTTCACCCTCGCAGACATGCAGGGAGACCTCATGCAAAATATGACTCTTGGCGTAGAAGGTGCTTATTTCATCCACATCGAGGATAGGCGTCATGCCGTAGCCCCCAGATACGCGGCTTGCACCTGTTCATTCGCGGCGATAGCATCCGGCGTCCCCTCGGCAAGAAAATGGCCGTTATCCAGCACCGTAATGCGATCGGCCACACCAAAAATGAGGTCCATATCGTGTTCGATAAACAACATCGTCATACCGCGTTCCTTGTGCAGAAAACGAATCAGGCCAACCATGTGTTCGGTTTCCTTGTCGCCCATACCCGCCGTGGGTTCATCGAGCAACAACAACTTCGGCTCCTGGCTCAGTGCGACTGCTACCTCCACGACACGCTGATCGCCGTGGGCCAGTTCACCGACAAAGCGGCGTTCCTTCCCATTAAGCCCGGTGGACGTGATGAGTTCATCAATGCGGTGACAAACCTGCGCCCTGCGCGAGCGGCTCAGCCAGGGAAAGAGGTTAAGCCTCATGGCGGTTTCCACGGCGATGCGTATATTCTCAAACACCGTCAATTCGTGAAACACCTCGGTGATCTGAAACGTGCGGATGATACCACTACGCACGCGGCGCTCCGGTGACTGCTTGCTAATATCCCTGCCCTCAAAGGATATCTGCCCACTGCTGGGTCCGAACAAACCGCTGATGAGATTGAACAAGGTGGTCTTACCCGCACCGTTGGGACCGATCACGGCCCGGAGTTCGCCCTGCTCGACGTCCAGGGAAATATCGTTCAATGCACGCAGCTTGCCAAAATCGCGCGAGATATTCGTTAATGTCAGGAGACTCATGCATTGACCCTTCTCTTCAGGAATCCGAGCAACCCTTGCGGGAACAACAACACCACGGCAATAAACAACAGGCCGATAAAGGTCATCCAGTTCTGCGTGATACTGCTCAAATAATCCTGCACCACTACAAATATCGTCGCCCCGATCAGAGGGCCCCAGAAACTGCGCATTCCCCCCAATACGCACATGATGACAAGATCACCGGACATGGTCCAATACAGGTCGCTAGGTGCGGCAAAATTATTCAACAAGGCATTCAGCCCCCCCGCCAAACCGGCAACGAACCCTGATATGGAAAAGGATATCCAGATATATTTTTCGATCGACACACCCAGGAAACGCAACCTGCGCTCATTATCACGCACGGCCACGAAAGTATGTCCGAGCGGTGAGCGCAAGACCACAGCAAGGATGCCGATCCCAACGGCAAACCATAGCAGGGTAAAGTAGTAGAAACTCACTCCCTGCAACACCAGTATGTGACCGCCAAAATTCAGCGGCTGGCGGGAGAACCCGGCCAGGCCGTCTTCACCGCCCGTCAGGGAATTCCAGCGCACAGCAACAAAATAAAACATCTGTCCAATGGCGATGGTGATCATCGAAAAATAAATGCCCCGCCGCCGCACCAGGACCGGACCCACCAGCGTAGCCACCAGGCCTGCCAACATCACACCGCCCAGCAAGGCAAGCAGGGTGCTGTGCGTCATGTAGCGCAACAACAGGCCCGTGCCATAAGTGCCAAGGCCAAAGTAGGCCGCATGGCCAAAGGACAATCCCCCGGTATGACCCAACAACAGATTCAGGGCCATGGCCGCCAGTCCCATCACCAGGACCCGTGAACCCAGCGCCGTGTAGCCGCCCACCCAGGGCATCCACAACGGGGCCGTGAGCAACAGCGCCCAGATAATAATGGTTGTATAAGAAACTTTCATTCCAGCAGGCCCTCTTGTCCCAGCAAACCGCGTGGGCGCACAATCAACACCAGCGCCATGATGGCGTAGATCACCACTTCACTCGCTGCCGGATAATAGGTCGTCGTGACCCCTGCGGCGACACCGATAATGATGCCACCGAGCAGACTACCGGCCAGGCTGCCGACACCGCCGACAATGATGGCCACGAAACTCGGCATGATCAGCGCCGTCCCCATGGTGGGTTCAAGCCCGAGGCGCCCGGCCGCAAGGGCACCGGCCAGCCCCGCCAGCAGGATGCCCAGTCCGAAGTTCGCGGCACGCAGACGATAGATGTTCACACCGAGGGCGGCAATAGTTTCGAGATCGCTGGTTCCCGCACGGATACGCACCCCCAAACGGGTATAGCGCAGGACGACAAACAGGCCGATCGTGGCCAGTAGCGCAATGCCCACCAGCAACAACCGATAGCCGGTGATAAAGAAAAAGGTTGAACTCAATGGATGGTTTAACATCTGCGGTACGGCATAGGGCAAACCCTGTGCCCCCCAGATGGTGCGTATCAGGTCTTCCATCACCATGGCCAGGCCAAAGGTCACCAACAGACTGAACAGCGGGTCACGGCCATAGACCGGGCGAATAATGGTACGCTCAATGACGATGCCCACCACGGCCGTCAGCATAGGTGCCACGAGCAACGCCCCCCAGAATCCGAGGTACGCACTCAGGGTGTAGGCAAAGTAGGCCCCCAGTGCCAGAAAACCACCATGCGCAAAGTTGATAACGCCGTTCAACCCGAGGATCAGCGACAGACCCAGGGCCATCAAGGCGTAAAACACACCGATGATCAAACCGTTAAAGATATTAAAATACAGCAGTTCCACGTGGAGTTTCCTCAGATAAGATTTCTCTGCCCGCAATGCCACTGACCGACGTACGCAACGCCGCCACCACCATCGCCGTGCAGATGAACACCCGATTACCAGTAATCCTCCCTGCCAGCGGGGAGGTGGAACAGAAAAACGGGCGAGGACCGGTGGACCCTCGCCCGTTGATCGGCTTGCTCAGGAATAGCTCAGTTTACAGCCCTTCTCTTCGACCGACAGCGCGATACTGGCACCCGGCACGACACGTGCAACGTTGAACAGGTTCGGGTAGGTCCCGTGACTGTTCACCTCACCCGGGAAGAGATCCGCCATCAACTGATGATCACCGGCACGAAAATACGGCGCATTCGGCTCCAGCGCCACCGCGGGTGGCAGGCGCATGCCTTCCATCGCCTTGGCGACCTTGACCGAATCAACCGTACCGGCCTTCTCCATGCCCAGCGCCAGCGCGTGCGCGCTGACATAACCGAACCAGCTGCGCGCCGTGGGCATTGAACCGTGCAAGGTACGATACTTGGCCACGAATTCCTTGACATGTGCCACCCCGGGCTGATCCCACCACCACTCGAACGTCCACCATCCCTGTCGGGCCTCCGGCGGCAATGCGGCAAGCGCTTCGAGTTCCATCATGCCACCGGCAATCGCCATGTCCTTGTTCAAACCAAACTGGCTGGCCTGTTTGAGCGCATTGACCAGGTCATTACCCGCTTGCAGGACAATCAACACATCCGGCTTGGCTGCCTTGGCCTTGATCAGGTACGAGGAAAAGTCCGTCGTCCCCAGGGGGGCCAGCGCATTACCCAGCACCGTACCACCCATGCCATGCAACAACCGGGCAAACGCCTGCTGCTCGGTGTGACCGAAGGCATAATCGGGGGTCAGGAAATACCAGCGTTTGCCGAACTTGTCGGCGAGTGTCTTGGCGATACCCGCCGCCAGCATGTAGGTCGTGGTACACACGCGAAAGACATTCCACTTGCACGCCGTTCCGGTCACCGAGTCGGTATGCCCCCCCGAGACCATAAAGACCTTGCCTTTCTCATTGGCCACCTGGGCAACAGCGAGCGTTACCGCAGAAGAGACGGTACCCATGAGGAAATCGACCTTCTCGCGCTCCAGGAGCTTGCGCGCCTTTTGCACCGCCGTGCCGACATTGGCGTTGGTGTCTTCCACGTGCAGCTGGAACGGACGTCCAAGCACCCCGCCTTTGGCATTGATTTCCTGCTCTGCAAGCCTCGCACCCTTGGTCTGATTACCACCCAGTGCCGCATAGGTCCCCGTCAACGGGTCCAGCACACCGATGCGTATCGGGTCGGCGCTTTTGCCAAAGGCCAGCACCGGCGCCATGGCACTTCCCACGCCCAGCAGCGCACCTGCCTTGAGCAGATTTCTGCGGCTGATACTCAGTTTATCTTTATTTTCATCGTTCATCGTCTCACTCCTCTGCGTGAATGTGCCACCTCTATGCCGAGCTGGCGGTTCAGAAAATATCGGTTCCTACCACGAGCAGCGCGACGGGACAACGTCGCCCGCCTCCCTCCGTCTCGCCCTGCGCAAGCAAAACCCTGCACACGCACGCGCGGCGACACTGCGGCCATACCCGCAGGGATACGGTACAACGTATGTGGAAGGGAGAAAAAGATACAGGCCCGTGCGTGGCGATGGCCGCATACCGCGTCCACAGCAAAACGCGCCTGAAGTGAACGTCGCACACCGGGGTGTCCTACACGCCCCCTGGGGTTTCCAGTCAATGCCGCATACCCTCTTTGCCATCGCCCCACGGGGGGGGGCGAACGTGTCCGTGGTCTTACACGGCCCTGCCCAGTGCCGACGCCGTCGGCATGGAGGCAAACACACCGCGGCACCCGGTGATCAGTGTGCCGTGTTTACCTACAGGCAGTAACGACCATACACTTAAGTACCCGTTGCGAAAACCAGATTTCTTTTCATATTATGAATAATGGCGACCCGCAATCCAGAATTTGAAACCCGGGGTTTGGGCCCGCCCCCCCCGGTCCCGGGTTGTAGGAACCGGGGGGGGGGTAGGGAAGGACTGAGGGCGGGGAGGGCCGAGGGGACTGAGTCTCCAGTCTTTGGGGCCGAGTGCCCAGGGGCAAGGTGATCGGGTCCTCCGTCACCCAGCGTTCATTGTGCTCAAAAATCCTGGCGCAGACCAAACGCCAGGTTGGTCATCTTGTTGCGGGTGGTATTCGTCCACGCCTGCTCTTGATACCCCACCCAGAACATCGTGGTGCGTGACAGGAAATGGCGAAAGGCCAGCATCTGCACCTTGTCCTGGAGATCATTTTGGTCCTTATACTGCTCCCGGCCATAGCGCAGCCAGAGACTACTGTGGTTGCCAAACCTGAAACTGTAACTGAGATACCACAAGCGCGCGCGTCCCAGGTCGCCCGGATAGGCGCCCACTGCGGTCATCGCGGGCACCGCAGCCGCGCCGATCGGCGCATTATAGCGGCCCGGGGTGTAGTGTGTGATCGCCTCGTATTGCAGGGTCAGGGTACTGGCGCCCAGGCGGTATTGGGCCGCCAGTTTGGCACGGGTCTCGTTCGGCGAACCGGCGATGCCGGTGGCCGCCCGGTGCCGGGAATAGGCCCACACCGTGCGCCACGCCCCGCGGTGGTAGTCCAGCGCCCACTGGTAGCTGCCCCCGTCGCCCGTTGTCGGCGGGGTGGCGCTCGGGGTGGCACCATTGTTGGTGCTCCCCGCCGTCACCAGGGCCTCGACACGCCACCCACCCCACCAGTCCACATACTTGATGGAATCATTGATGAACCCGTTGTGGCCATAGGCACCGCTTGACTCGCCGCCATAGCCGCGCGCCGCCAGGGTGGTGGCACTCCACGGGTCGAGATTGGTGTCCTTGTACGGACCGGCATTGCGCCCGAACAACAGCGCGCCAAAGCCGCCCTTCAGACCGATATAGGCCGCGCGTGACGCCAGCGCAGTGCCAGTGAGCGTGCCGGTCACCGTATTGGTCTGGAAGCCAAACTTCGCCAACCCGACCCACCCGCCGCCCAACGCCTCGGAGGCCCGCACGCCGAGCCGCCCCCGGCCCTGATCCACCAGGCTACGGGTACTCACCGCAGTGCTATCCGCAACCTTCGTGTTGTGCAGCTCCACCTGCGCCGAACCGGTCACCGTAACCCCGGCCCGGGCGCTCAGCGGGAGCGCCAGCAGCGGCGCCAGCATCGTCACCAGCGCCGCGGTAAGCGCCATCGGGGTTTTGTGCATCGTGTTCTCCTTTGCCGTCAAGGACAGGCCCCGGCGCGCAGGCTCGGCGCCGCGCGGGGATAAAAAAAAGTGCAGGAGGGTTGAGTCGTCCCCGCAGGCCCGCAAGGGTAACACCCCGGCGCGGCCCGCGCCTCCCTTAACCGCACCGGTGCCCGATGCCACCGGACGGGCTCTGCACATAAAAAAACGGGACCCGAAGGCCCCGTTTCAAGCGTTGCAGACTGCGTTGTTATTAGAAGTCCATACGCATCCCGGCGGTGAGGGTGGTGACCTTGTCGCTCTTGCTACCACTGTCCTTGGTCTGCATGGCGCCCGCAAAGACCCGGAAGGTCCGGGACATCATGTGGGTGAAGCCAACCGCATAGCTCTTGATCTTGTAAGAAGACGCCTTCTTGTAATTCTCATGACCATAACGCACATACAGCGTGTTATGGTTCGCCATGGAGCGCTGGTAAGACAGCATGTAGAAGTCCACGTCACCCAGGTCACCCGCTGATGTGGATGGAATATAGAGGATGGTGGGGGAAGATGACGGTACTTTAGTGGGTTTCGGTGTGTAGTCCTTGACCGACTCGTAAGTGCCGGAGAACAGGTTCGGGCCCATCTTGTACTGACCCGCAAGTTGAGTGCGCTTCTCGGTCTTGGAACCAGGAATACCAGTGGCATTCTTGTGCCTGGAGTAGGCCACGATCACCCGCATCGGACCACCCTTGTAGTCGACCGCAAACTGGTAGCTACCGTTATCGGCTGCAAAGGGTTTTGTTACTGTGGGGGAGGCGGGGGGGGCCGACGGAATACTTACGATATATTTGTCATGGTTGTTGTTATTACCCGCCGTTATCAGCGCCGAGATCTTCACCAGGCCAAACTGGTTGACGTACTTGATGGCGTCGTTGATGAAGCCATTGTGACCGAAATTACCGGCGGAGTTGCCCCCTGTGCCACGAGCCTGCAGGCCGGTGGCGATGAAGGGGTCGAGGTTAGTGCCCTTGTAGACACCGGCCACGCGACCGAACATCACGGTGCCGAAACCACCCTTCAGACCGATATAGGCCTGGCGGGCGGTAGTAAGGGCACCCGACGCAGTCCCCTGAGGTGAACTGGTCGCGATGTAACCAAAGTGGGCAATGCCGGTCATGCCATTACCCAGGTCCTCGGTGGCATGCACGCCGATGCGGGCCATCTTGTTGTCTTTCAGATTACGGACAGTGGTGCTTGTCGTAGGCGTTTCGGTCTTTGTGTTTTGCAGTTCAACCTGGGCCCGGCCGTAGACGGTGACACCCGCCTGGGCGACCAGCGGGGCGGCCAGGGCGGCGGCGACGGCCAGCGCAATCAGTTTTTTGTTCATACTCGCGTCTCCTACAGTGGAACTATGAATGGTGGGGTATTGACAGTGTGCTGTTATACCCAAGCGGACTACTGAAAGCAACCGGTTTTTACAAAAATGCCACACCATTCTCATTTGTTGTTTTCATACGACACTCTGGACCACAATGACCTCCCGATAAATAAAACAAATCAATCGCTTGGCGTTGCTTCTTGTCAAGAGAAATCGCCTGTAGATCGACCAATGATTCAGCAGATTCCAATATCAATATATGCTGATTTAACCGTTCGGATGAGACCATGTTGTGCACACACAACATAGTCCGGTAATGGGTGAGTAGAAACACTATGCGGGGTCAGGTCTCGAATTGTTGCATCAAAGAGCATGCGAAACACTATGCGGGGTCAGGTCTCGGGGGTCACTATGCGGGGTCAGCACACTATGCGCGAAACACTATGCGGGGTCACACACTATGCGGGGTCAGGTCTCGAATTGTTGCATCAAAGAGCATGCGCCACCTCAGATCACTCCCCGTCGATCACCTTTACCCCGTTGCGCAATAATAAGGAACCAGGGAATTTAGTTCATAGTGATCTTGGCATAACAACGCACTATGCGGGGTCAGGTCTCGAATTGTTGCATCAAAGAGTATGCGCCACCTCAGCTCACCCCCCGTCGATCACCTTTACCCCGTTGCGCAATAATAAGGAACCAGGGAATTTAGTTCATAGTGATCTTGGCATGGCGACGAGCCTGGTTCATTTTTGTGATGTTTATCATACGAGATCCCTTTATGTCGCTGATGCTTTTATCCTCATAACAAACTGAATACATTGAAGGGCGTCAAATAATAAAACGAACATGGAAAAGGACTTCGCGGAGAATAACGACACTATTCTCCGCACATGATGCGGAGTTATCTCTTGTCTTTGCGGAGAATAGCAAGCATAATATCCGCATATATTGCGGAGTTTAAAAGATGTATATATGGGAAAAACCGGATTGGCCGAATTTCACCTGGGACGAAACAAGCCTCTCCAAGCTGCTCGCACACGTATCAAGAGAACAGGGTCGGCTGCTGGGTAAAATGGAGGCGCTGGGCTTTAACCTGCGCAATGAAGCCCATCTTCGCATCTTGACCGAGGACGTGGTCAAATCCGGCGAAATCGAAGGTGAGAAGCTGGAACCCGATCAGGTCAGATCATCCATCGCACGCCGACTTGGCCTAGATGTTGGCGGGCTTGTCCCTGCTGAGCGTGATGTCGAGGGCGTGGTCGAGATGATGCTGGATGCGACGGGAAACTATGCAAAAGCCCTGAGCGAGGAGAGATTGTTCGCTTGGCATGCCTCACTGTTTCCAACGGGTCGAAGCGGAATGACCAAAATCCGGGCGGGTAACTGGCGCGACGATAATGACGCCCCCATGCAGGTTGTTTCAGGCCCGATTGGCAGGGAAAAAGTCTACTATGAAGCACCACCGGCAGACCGTGTACCCGATGAAATGGCAAAATTCCTACGCTGGTTCGAACAGTTTGAAGATACGGACCCATTGCTCATCGCGGGACTGGTGCATCTTTGGTTTGTCACCATTCACCCATTCGATGATGGCAATGGCCGTATCGCCCGTGCGATTGCGGATATGGCGCTTGCCCGTTCGGAAAAAACAGGCCAGCGTTTCTACAGTATGTCTGCACAAATTCGCCGCGAGCACAAAGAGTATTACGATACGCTGGAATGGACACAGAAAGGCGAACTCAATGTGACGCAGTGGCAGGACTGGTTTCTGAACTGCCTGCTCCACGCCATCGAGGGGGCGCAGGAGACATTAAGCGCCGTACTACAAAAGGCGCGGTTCTGGGAACGCTTTGCCAAAGAACCCCTGAATGAACGACAGATCAAAATTCTTAACAGGTTGCTGGATGGCTTTGAAGGTAAGCTCACAACGTCGAAATGGGCAAAGATCGCAAAGTGCTCACAAGACACGGCCTACCGCGACATACTCGATCTGATCGAGCGCGACGCATTACAAAAAGATTCCGGCGGCGGGCGCAGCACTAGCTATTCGTTGAACATTGAATGATTGAAAGTATGCGGGGTCAGGTCTCGAATTGTTGCATCAAAGAGTATGCGCCACCTCAGATCACTCCCCGTCGATCACCTTTACCCCGTTGCGCAATAATAAGGAACCAGAGAATTTAGTTCATAGTGATCTTGGCATAGTGACGAGCCTGGTTCATTTTTGCGATGTTACAATACGAGACCTGACCCCCCTTTCTCGTGATTCCCTGGTCACAAAAAAAGCCCGTCATATGGCGGGCCTTGATATTGGCTGGGGGACTAGGATTCGAACCTAGATTAGAGGAGTCAGAGTCCTCTGTCCTGCCGTTAGACGATCCCCCAAATAAATCGGGTGCGGGCTAACAGGATCAAGGCAGTCGACAATGGGTTACGCAGGCCCCCCGCCGACCTACCCTGCGCTCATCCCGGCACACAGACGTGTGCACGAGATGAGCGGATGGCCATTAACGCTTGGAGTATTGCGGACGCTTGCGGGCCTTGTGCAGACCCACTTTCTTGCGCTCGACCTCACGGGCGTCGCGGGTGACGAAACCAGCCTTGCGCAGGGGGGGGCGCAATCCCTCGTCGTAGGCGATCAGCGCACGGGCGATGCCGTGGCGAATCGCGCCGGCCTGGCCGGTATTGCCCCCTCCGGTCACGAAGATGGTGATATCGAATTTGTCTGCCATCGCCACCGTGTCCAGCGGTTGGCGCACGACCATGCGCGCCGTCTGGCGACCGAAATACTGTTCTAACGGGCGGCGATTGACGACAATTCGGCCACTGCCAGACTGGAGATAAACGCGCGCCGCACTGCTCTTGCGACGACCGGTACTGTAAATCTGTTGCTCTGCCATAACTTTATCTATATCCGTCTGTGCGGTGTCAAATCAGACATCCAGCGCGATGGGCTGTTGGGCCGCATGCTTGTGGTCGGCGCCAGTATATACCTTGAGCTTGCGGTACATGGCATGTCCCAGCGAGTTTTTGGGCAACATGCCCTTGACCGCGGTCTCGATGATACGCTCCGCCGCCTTGGCGCGGAGCTTGTCGAGCGTGATCGACTTGATACCACCCGGATAACCGGTGTGGTGGTAGTAGACCTTGTCCGTCTCCTTCTTGCCGGTGACACGGACTTTCTCGGCATTGATCACTATAATATAGTCGCCCGTGTCCACGTGCGGCGTAAATTCCGGCTTGTGCTTGCCACGCAAACGCCGGGCGATCTCGGTGCAGAGACGGCCCAGGATCTTGTCGGTGGCGTCGATCACGAACCAGTCGCGCTTGACGGTTTCGGGTTTTGCACTAAAGGTCTTCATTAAACAAGCTCCGAAGCAGGGGCCGTGAAAAAGAAGCGGAATGGTACCAGAGAAGGGCGGGGTGTGACAAGTTGCCGCTCGGCGCACACCGCGCTGGCGTCACAGGGGAAATCGGGTAGCTCAGAGACTGAAATCACGAAAAAAGGCCAAAAAAAAGCGCGGCAAAAGGGGGAATGCCGCGCTAACATTACCACCAAAGGAGGATGGAGGAGTCAAATAGCCTGCTTCATAAATGAGACGGGCCAGTGGGTGAGAATATAATTACTTTCTAATGTACTGTCAACTACTTTTACACTTTTACACTTTTTTTCTCTCCCGCCGTTGGCCGGCCTATTCAACCATCACACGTCACCCGGCACGGTCCATCCCCGCTGCGCTCCACCACGCGTGGCCAATCCTGCCTGAGCGCGGTGCGCAGGCGATTGAGCCGGCCGTGGAAAAAGTGATCCGCCTCGGCCATCCAGAGGAAACGCGGCGCAGCGGTCTGGCCCTGCGCCCAGCTCGACACGGCATGGGGGGAAATGACCTCATCCTTGCCGCCCTGTATGACCATCCAGGGTACGTCGACCTCGGGCAGGGCCGCAAAATCGAACAGCCCCACCGGGGGGGCAATCAGCAACAGGGCGTCGATGTCATCGACACGCGCCAGCGCACGCAGCGCCACATACGCACCGAAGGAAAACCCGGCCAGCCAGACACGGGAAGCGGGGTGGCGTGCCCGCACCCAGGCCAGGATGGCGAGCAGATCATCGGTCTCGCCCACGCCCTTGTCGTAGCGCCCGGGCGAGGCCCCCACACCGCGAAAGTTGAAGCGCACCGTGGGCGCGCCGAGATCGTTGAAGGTAGCGGCCAGGATATGCACGACCTTGTTGACCATGCTGCCGCCGTAGAGGGGATGGGGATGGCACAACACGGCCACCGGCGCGTCGTCCACACACCCGCCCGGGTACGCCGTCAAGACTTCCAGCGCACCGCTCGGCCCAGGCACCTGCAACTGCTCACCACTGCAAGGCGACTCTTCCAGGCCATCATAGAGGTGCTGCGCACGCAATGAGGAGACATCAAAATCGTTACTCATGATATGGCGTTCCCGGTGGGTCCTTTCAGAGTGGGAAAATACGTACTGATATACGACTTCGGGTGGACCCGGTACCCTGCAAGACGGTTCAGGGACCCTAAGGTGGCGGGGATTACGAGGGTGATGCAAGTGCGCCGTGGCTGATTTTGCGCCCCGCACGACCCGAGCACCCGTCTCAACGCTGGCTTAGATCTTCAGGCGCTCGACGACCCGGCCGTGGACCAGGTGTTCCTCGATGATCTCCTCTACATCGTCCTGATCGACATAGGTGTACCACACCCCATCGGGGTACACGACCGCGACCGGACCCTCATCGCAACGCCCAAAACAGCCAGCGATATTGACGCGCACCCCACCCTGACCGGCGATACCCAGCACCTTGCTACGCTCCTTGGCGTACTTGCGCATCTGCGCGGCACCGTGATTGGCGCAACAGGCGGCGTTTTCACGATGGTTAGTGCAGAAAAACAAATGGCGCCGGTAATACATTTAAGGCCACCTTTAGAAAATGCAATCGACTGGTTTGTGGGTGACCCATCCCCAAATCACCGGCCTAGCGCGGCCCATTGAAGATCAATACCTGCGTGCGCTACGCGGCACATTGGATGATAATCACGTACGGTCGGACAAGTATATCGGAATCAGCCAGGGAAAGCTGTTTCCTGCCGGGCGCACGCAGGCGCTTCTGTCCCTTGTCCAACCCATAAGTGCCTTACCCACATTCCTGATCCGATCCCGTGACAGACACACAACACATACTCCAGCTGGCAGATCGTTGCGTGAAATGTGGGCTTTGCCTGCCGCATTGCCCCACCTATGGCCTGAGCGGCGATGAAAACGAGTCGCCGCGCGGGCGCATTGCCCTGATACAGGGCCTCGCCCAGGGTGCACTCAAACCGGAACCTCGGCTCATCGGCCATCTTGAGCGTTGCCTGGGCTGCCGCGCCTGCGAATCGATCTGCCCCTCCGGCGTGGCCTACGGTGAACTCATGGACGCATCACGCGCACTGCTCGAACAGGTGCGCCAGCCCCGGCACGCACCGCAACGCCTGCTGCGCCGCATCGGTTTCGCGCTCATCCGCCAGCGCCGTACACGCCATGTCGTGGCATACTGGCTGCGCCTGTACCAGCGCAGTGGCCTGCAAGACTGGTTGGGACGCCGCGACGGACTGCGGCGCCGGTTCCCCCTACTGATGGGCCTCAGTCGTGCGCTGCCCACCTTGCCCGCGCCCACACGCTGGCCGACCCGCTCTCCCCCGCGAGGCAGGGTACGCGGCACTGTCGCGCTGTTTCTCGGTTGCGTGAGCGAGACCATGGACACCTCCACGCTACAGGCGAGCGTGCGCATGCTCAACCGCCTCGGGTACGCTGTCGTGGTGCCACGCGCACAAGGCTGCTGTGGCGCGCTGCACCAGCACAATGGCGAACCCGACAGCGCACTGGCGCTGGCCCGGCGCAATGTGCGCGCCCTGCTCGATGAGGAGGTACAGGCCGTGATCTACACCGCCACGGGCTGTGGCGCCCAACTCGCCGACTATGCCGGGCTGCCCTGGGCGAATGCCACCGAACGCGCGCAGGCCGAGCGCCTCGCCGCACGGGCGTGGGAGATCTGTGCCTTTCTCGCCCAGGCCCCCTGGCCAGAGGATCTCCCGATCGCGGCGCTGTCCCGGCGGATCACCGTGCATACGCCCTGCAGCCAGGTACATGTATTGCGTGACACCACCGCCGCCGATCGGCTCCTGGCCCGCATACCCGGCGCGCGCATCGAGGCCCTGGCCGGAAACCGCAGCTGCTGCGGGGCCGCCGGCAGCTATATGCTCACCGAGCCTGACATGGCCGATGCCCTGCGTGCGGACAAACTCAAGGCCATCGAGACCAGCACAACGACGCTGCTGGTCACCACCAATACCGGCTGCGCCCTGCACCTCGCCGCCGGGCTGCGCCAGCGCGCCAGCGCGGTGGAGATTGTCCACCCTGTGGTGCTGCTGGACCGCCAGTGTCGCACCGCAGAAGCCTCCGGGCGCACCACGAAAGGGGAGGCGTGACGTAAGCCCCCCTTTGCAAGCACTCTGCCGGGGGGGATCACGGCGTGCAGGGAATAAGTTCACACGACGGGGCACGGCGTCACGAGGGGGTAAGGTATCTCCATCCCGGTATTTTCTTTTGTCTTTGCCCTGGCCACGCGAGCGCGGTATCTTTGCCACTATGAGTGTACACAATGAACACCGCTACACCCCCTTCGACCGTCTGCTGATGCACTTCGACACCGGCCTGCGTACCCTGTGCGGGCGCCCGGTGCTCACCGGGCGCGCCAATCCGGCCACCGCCGTCGCGGATACGACACTCACCCCGGCCGAGCGCCGCTTGTCGGGACGGCTGATGCGTATCAATCATGCCGGGGAGGTCGCCGCACAAGGACTGTATGAAGGCCAGTCGCTCACCGCCAAACTACCGAACGTGCGTGACAAGATGCGCCGCGCCGCGCAGGAGGAAAACGATCACCTGGCCTGGTGTGAACAGCGGGTGCACGAACTGGGAACCCATGTCAGCTACCTGGGCCCGTTGTGGTACTCAGGCTCTCTCGCCCTCGGCACCCTGGCCGGTCTGGCCGGCGATAAATGGAGTCTCGGCTTTGTCGTCGAGACCGAACGTCAGGTCGTGCGCCATCTGGACGCCCACCTGGGGCGCCTCTCAGTCCGGGACAACCAGTCCCGCGCCATCCTGGCGCAGATGAAAATCGACGAGACCCACCATGCCACCCTCGCCCTGAGTGCCGGCGGTGCCCCTCTGCCCGCACCGATCAAGGCCTTCATGGGCCTGACCTCCCGGATCATGACCCGCACCGCTTACTGGTTTTAGACGACACACCACACATCTAATCCGCAGGTGACCCGGTAAGATTGCGGCCATAGAAGATCTCCAGCATCTCGTGGTGCAGGCGTTTGCGGATGGACTTGCACAATTTCGGCTCCAGGTCCTTCTCCTTGATGCCGAACAGGTAGTTGTCCAGGTCAAATTCATTGAGCATCATCTTGGTGTGGAAGATGTTCTCCTGGTAGACGTTGACGTCGATCAGCTGATAGTGCTCGCGCGTATCCCTGGCGATAAAATTCTGGATGGAGTTGATCTTGTGATCAATGTAGAGCTTCTTGCCGCGCACATCGCGGGTAAAACCACGCACCCGGTAGTCCATAATGACGATATCCGACTCGAAGCGGTGGATCAGGTAATTCAGGGCGCGCAACGGTGAGATGCGCCCGCAGGTCGAGACGTCGATATCGGCGCGGAACGTGCTGATGCCGTAGTGCGGGTGACTCTCCGGATAGGTATGCACCGTGATGTGACTCTTGTCGAGGTGCCCGACCACGGCCTCGGGCAGGGGACCCGGCGCCTCCTGGTTGGACAGTGACTCGGAGACCACCGGTTCTTCCGAGATCAGCATGGTCACACTGGCGCCCTGTGGATTGTAGTCCTGATGGGCGATGTTGAGGATATTCGCGCCGATGATGTCGGTGACATCCGTCAGGATGTAGGTCAGTCGCTCGGCGTTGTATTCCTCGTCGATATACTCGATGTAGGCGTGCTGCTGCGCCGGTGTCTCCGCGTAACAGATGTCATAGATATAGAAACTCAGTGTCTTGGACAGGTTGTTGAACCCGTGCAACTTGAGTTTCCTGCTCAGTGGCCTCATCGGCGTATCACCCTCCTCGATAACTGGGTATGTGTGTCTCGCGTTTCGGACCGGGACGGGGCATGTGCGGCGGCGGCTGGGTCGTCTGCTACGCGACCCGGAGGATCAGCTGAGCGGCGCCAGCGGCGGATGGTAGATCATCTGCACGGTATTGCCATCCGGATCGGCACAATAAAAGCTGCGCGCGCCGTCGCGGTGGGTGCGCGGTTCAGTCTGCGTGACGACGGCGTGTGCGCGCAGAAAGCCATACCACGCATCGACATCGTCCGGGGTATCGAGGATGAAGCCGATGTGGTCCAGATGCTGCTTGCCCCCGAACGCCTCATGCGCACGGTGCAGGGCCAGGTTGTCGTTGCCAGAACTCAGGTAGACATTGTCCGGATCGGGGCGCCATTCGATCTGCATCCCCAGCAGTTCGACATAGAATCGCTCACAGGCCGCAAACGCCTGTACGCACAGAGCCACATGGCGCAAGCCGGAGGTGGGACGGGGTCGATTCATCAAACGCGTATCTCCCGGCCGGAATTTCATTTGGGTGCGGCCGCAGTTATTTTAACCGATTCGGACAAGAATATCGGTGCGTTTTTTCTGCCGGGGCTCAACGCGGCGCAGAGGGTCGGTCGGTCACACCGTCGACCTGGAAGACCTCGCGCAGGATCTCCCGCCGCAACGACGCACCAAAGGCACGCCCCAGCACCAGGGGCAAGGCGATCGAGCCCACACTCAGCAGCCGGTCGTGGAAGTCGCACCGCGAGGTCTCGGGCTCCAGTTTGTCCAGTCGCGCGCGCGCCGCGGTGATCAGCGCCCAGCCGGTGGCATAGCCCATGGGCACGGTGGGGGCTTGACTGTACCAGGTGATCTCCCCACGCGCCTGTGCCGGCGTGAAGCCCAGTTCGCGTTGCAGGCGTTGTGCTCGGCCCGCGCGGCGTCATCAGCGGGGGGGGTGACATAATAGAGCCCGTGCTGGGCGGGATCGCCCGGGGTGGGTTCCACATAGGCGGCGAAGGGGATCTGGTGGCGCAGGGCGCCAATGTCCTCATCCCCACGCAACGCACGGGTCACGGACCTCAGCTCGTCCAGGGTCTGGTTGAACAGGCGCTCACCCAACGCATACAGACTGTCGGCATCGACATCGAGGAAATGGCGCTGGGCGCAGCAGGCGTTCGAAATGCTCGCGCCCGCACGCCAGCACACCGCCCGCATGGGGCGCCAGGTCACTGTCGAGAAACCGGGCATCGACCGCCGCCTCCGGGTGAAAATGAAACCAGGCCTTATAAAAAGCACTGACAAGAGACTCAAAGCGTGCCTCCGCGGTGCTCTCCTGCTCACTCATGCCTCTCCCCTTCGCCCCGTCTTTGCGCCACCGCCGTGTCCCGTGACTCACTCAACGGGTTGAATCTCGAAGTCATGGGTAATATTGACTGATTTACTCAACATAATGGAGGCCGAACAGTATTTCTGCGCAGACAAGTCGATGGCACGTTTGACGGCAGCCGCTTTCAGGCCTCGACCGCTGACGATAAAGTGCACGTGGATGTGGGTAAAGACCTTGGGTTCGGTCTCGGCGCGCTCCGCATTCAACTCCGCCACGCAATCGCGCACATCATGGTGGCCCCGGCGCAGGATGAGTACGACATCAAAGGCCGTGCATCCCCCCATGCCCATCAACACCATTTCCATCGGACGCAGACCGAGGTTACGGCCACCGGCCTCCGGTGGCCCATCGATGACGACACCATGGCCACTGCCCGACTCGGCAATGAACAGGGTATCCTGAACCCATTTGATACGTGCGCGCATACAAAAAAACTCCTGGAAATCTGACGAATGCCGCAAAACAACCAAGCCCTTGCCTATACGGGGGCGCATTGGTATACCATAGGTGAAGACGTAACGTGAGGCCAGCGTACTTCAAGGAACCCCAATGCCCCAAAAATTTCCACAACAAACCGGCACCTCGTCCCTGGATGCGTTCCTCGAACACAGCCACCGACGCAAGTATCCGAGCAAGAGCATCATCATCTACGCCGGCGCCACACCGGAAGTCCTCTATTACATCACCAACGGGTCAGTCAGTGTACTGATCGAGGATGAGGAGGGCCGCGAGATCGTCCTCGCCTATCTGAACAAGGGTGATTTCTTCGGCGAGATGGGTCTGTTCGGCAAGGAGCCGGTGCGCAGCGCCTGGGTCCGCGCCCGCACCGAGTGTGAGGTCGCTGAAATCAGTTATGCCAAATTCCGCCAGATCTACCACACACACCCCGATGTCCTGTTTGCCCTCACCACCCAGATGGCCTCGCGTCTGCGCACCACCAGTCGCAAGGTCAGCGACCTGGCCTTCATCGATGTCACCGGCCGCGTGGCCCGCACCCTGCTCGATCTGTGCAAACAGCCCGACGCCATGACCCACCCCGACGGCATGCAGATCCGCATCACCCGCCAGGAGATCGGCCGTATCGTCGGTTGTTCGCGTGAAATGGTGGGCCGGGTGCTCAAGACCATGGAAGAGTCCGGGCTCATTGCGGTCAAGGGCAAGACCATCGTGGTATTCGGTACCCGTTGACACCCCCTCAGTCCCAGGTCCCAGGCCCCAAGTCCCCCTCCCGCGTGCACAAGGGGGGGTATCAGCACCTGCGGGACATTATCCGTGTCTTGCTGAAACCGACTGGAACAGTGCGGCCAGTTTGGCGCCGGGATCACTGGCGCTCATGAAGGCCTCACCGACCAAAAACGCATGCACGCCATGGTCACGCATGTGCGCCACATCGCCCGGCAGGTGAATACCGCTCTCGCTCACCACGATGCGCTCAGGCGGGATCAGGCACAGCAGTTCAAGCGTGGTCTCCAGGCGGGTCTCGAAGGTGTGCAGATTGCGGTTATTGATACCCAGCAAGGGGACATCGAGCGCCAGTGCCCGTTCCAGTTCCCGGGCGTCATGGACCTCAACCAGCACATCCATGCCCAGCTCGTGCGCCAGCGCCGACAGCGCCTGCATCCGGGCATCGTCCAGGGCGGCCACGATGAGCAGGATGCAGTCGGCACCGATCGCCCGCGCCTCATACACTTGATAGGCGTCGATGATAAAATCTTTGCGCAGCACCGGCAACGCACAGGCCGCGCGTGCGCCCTGTAAACAGGCGTCGCTACCCTGGAAAAAATCCACATCGGTCAACACCGACAGACAGCTTGCCCCAGCGGCGGCATAGCTGGCGGCAATGTCGGCCGGGCGGAAATCGGCGCGCATCACTCCCTTGCTCGGTGAGGCCTTCTTCACCTCGGCGATGACGGCATCACCGCCCGACTGGATGCGTGCCGCCATGGCGGCGACAAAACCCCGTACCGGCGAGGCGGCCGTGGCCTGCTCACGCACGCGCTGCAATGGGCGCTGTCGGCTACGCTCGGCGATCTCCTCGCGCTTGCGCGCCAGGATCTTCTGCAAAATGTCAGGCAATGTGTTCATGGGCTCCGATCTTCTTGTACCCACTACGCGGGCGATTCATGCGCCCGGCGCACGTCACCACATCAGGCAACCGATGCCAGCGTGCGGGTACAGTCGATAAACGCATCGAGTTTGCGCCGTGCCGCACCGCTGGCGATCACATCGAGCGCGCGCACGACGCCCGCTGCCAGGCTGTCAACCAGATTCGCGGCATAGATCGCCGCCCCGGCATTCAACGCAATGATGTCGCGTGCCGGACCCGACTGGTTGTCGAGTACCCCCAGCAACATGGCGCAGGAGGCCTCGGGCGTGTCGATGACCAGCGCCGCAAGCCCGGCACGGGCGAAGCCGAATTCCTCGGGCGTCACCGTGTAACAGCGCACCGCTCCCCGGTGCAGCTCGGCCACCGAGGTCGGCGTGTTGATGCTGATCTCGTCCATACCGTCTGCGGCATGCACCACCAGCACATGTTCACTGCCCAGCCTCGCCAACACCTGCGCAATGGGCGCAAGCAGCGCCGCATCATAGACGCCGATGACCTGATTCGGTGCTCCCGCCGGATTGGTCAGCGGGCCCAGCATATTGAACAGGGTGCGCACACCCAACTCGCGGCGCGGACCGATGGCGTGTTTCATCGCTCCGTGATGCCGGGGGGCAAACATGAAACCCACACCGGTACGCACGATGCAGGTCGCCACCTGCCCGGCATCGAGTTCGAGGACCGCGCCGAGGGCTTCCAGCACATCGGCACTGCCGCAACTACCGGAGGCCGAGCGATTACCGTGCTTGGCGACCTGGCCACCGGCGGCGGCCACGACAAAGGCGCTGGTGGTAGAAATATTGAAGGTACTGAGGCTGTCACCACCGGTCCCGCAGGTGTCGACGAGGTGCGCGCCACTGACCTTGACCGCACTGGCCAGTTCACGCATGACGCTGGCGGCGGCGGCGATCTCCGCTACCGTCTCCCCCTTCATGCGCAGCCCCATCAGGAAACCGCCGATCTGTGCCGATGTGGCCTCGCCAGTCATGATCATGCGCATGACACCGCTCATCTGTGCCGTATCCAGGTCGCGGCGCTCGGTCATCGCGCGGATGGCCTGTTGCATATCCATAGTGTCCCCCTTTCTCGTTTGCGCCTGATTTTATTTCGCCGCTATTCCGGCTCGGGCCGGAGACTGCTGCAAAAAGTTGCGCAACAGGTCGTGACCGTGTTGCGTCAGAATCGACTCGGGATGAAACTGCACGCCCTCGATGGCGTACTCACGGTGGCGCACGCCCATGATCTCATCTATCCCACCGCCCTCATTCTCGGTCCAGGCCGTCACTTCCAGACAGGCGGGCAACGTGGCCTTGTCGATGACCAGCGAGTGATACCGTGTCGCCTCGAAGGGATTGGCCAGTGCGCGGAACACGCCGACACCCTCGTGGCGAATCATCGAGGTCTTGCCGTGCATGATGGCGCTGGCGTGGACAATGTGCCCGCCGAAGGCCTGGCCGATACTCTGGTGCCCCAGACACACGCCGAGGATGGGCAGCCTGCCCGCAAAGTGGCGTATCGCTGCCACCGAGATACCCGCCACGTCCGGCGTACACGGTCCCGGCGAGATCACCAGCTGCGAGGGGGCCAGGCGTTCGATGTCGCCGAGCGTGATCTGGTCGTTGCGATACACATCGACATCCGCACCCAGTTCACCAAAGTACTGGACAAGGTTGTAGGTAAAAGAGTCGTAATTGTCGATCATCAATAGCATGGCGCTACCATCCCGGTGATCATCCCGGCCCTGCGTCGACAGCGGTTACGACCGGTCCGGGCCAAGCGCTGCATCATACACACTGCGCACGCCGCCCCGTCATTGATGTACATGGTCCAGTCCCGCCTCGGCCATGGCCACGGCGCGAAAAACGGCGCGCCCCTTGCTCATGGTCTCGTCCCATTCATTGCGCGGGACAGAGTCATGCACGATACCGGCACCAGCCTGGATGTGCAGTGTGCCGTCCTTGATCACCGCAGTGCGAATGGCGATCGCTGTATCCATGTTACCGGACCAGGAGAGATAACCAACCGCACCCGAGTACACTCCGCGTTTGACCGGCTCCAGTTCGTCGATGATCTCCATCGCCCGCACCTTGGGCGCACCACTCACCGTGCCCGCGGGGAAGGTCGCCCGCAGCACGTCGATAGCGTGCATGCCGTCTTTGAGCTCGCCCACGACATTGGAGACGATGTGCATGACGTGTGAGTAGCGTTCGATGAGCATCTCCTCGGTCACCCTGACCGTGCCGATCGCCGCGATGCGCCCGGTGTCGTTGCGCCCCAGATCGATGAGCATCAGATGTTCGGCCCGTTCCTTGGGATCGGCGAGAAGCTCGCGTTCCAGTGCCTGATCCTCCGCCTCGTTCGCCCCGCGTGGACGGGTACCGGCAATCGGGCGCACGGCCACGGCTTGGCCATCGAGCCTGACCAGGATCTCCGGCGAGGAACCGACCACATGAAAATCGCCGAGATCCATGTAGTACATGTACGGCGAGGGGTTGAGACTGCGCAATGCCCGGTACAGGTCCAGCGCCCGGGCGGCAAAGGGAATGGACATGCGCTGCGAGAGCACTACCTGCATGACATCGCCCGCAACGATATAGTCCTTGGCGCGGCGCACTGCATGCTCGAAGCCGTCCTGCGTGAAGCCGGAGACAAAGTCGTCCTCCCGCACCCGGATACTGTGCTGGTGGACAGGCACCGGCGTCTCGCGGCGCAACTGCATGACCAGGTGGTCCAGGCGCGCCTGGGCGACACTCACGGCATCGGGTTGGGCGGGATCGGCATGGACAATCACGAAGAGCTTGCCGCCGAGATTATCGAACACCACTACCTCGTCGGAGACCATCAGCAGGATGTCCGGCACACCCAGGGGATCGGGGTTCGGACACGTGCCCAGGCGTGGCTCGATATAGCGCACCGTATCGTAGCCGAAATACCCCACCAGTCCACCAGTGAACCGCGGCAGATCGGCCGGTTCGGCCACCCGATAACGGGCCTGAAAAGCGGCGATCCACACCAGGGGGTCGGCGACCTCGACGGACTCCACCACCCTGGTGTCGGTCTGCACCTCAATGCGCCGCCCGTGAATACGCACCACAGTGCGACAGGGCAGGCCGATGATGGAATAACGCCCCCATTTCTCACCGCCCTGAACGGATTCGAACAGATAGGAATACGGGCCGTCGGCCAGCTTGAGATAGGTGCTCAGGGGGGTGTCGAGGTCGGCAAGAACCTCGCGCATGAAGGGTATGCGATTATAGCCCTGTGCTGCCAGGGCGTGGAACTGTGCTTCATTCATGTTTGACTCACCGGGAGAAGCGGATCACGTCGGACTCAGATCGCGCCAGACTATACGGGTACAGACAACGACGCCTGCGCAGGGTCGCTCAACGCCACCATCGCCCGCTCTGTCTCTGCGTTGTCATACGCATTGTCCGCATCTCCAGGGAAGGTATGGCGCACATGCCCCGATTCAGGCAGCACTGCCCAGCAACCCTTCAAGTTCGGCCATGGAATCGATCACCGCATCGGGTGCGGCCTCACGAATGTCCCGGCCATGATTATATCCGTAGCTCATGCACACGATCTGCAAGCCCGCCGCCCGCGCGGCCTGCACGTCGCTGAGCGAATCCCCCAGCATCATCGCCTCGCCAGGCGCCACACCAAAATACGCCGCCGCATGCAGCAACGGCAGGGGATCGGGTTTCTTCTTCGCCAGCGTATCACCACTGAGTACGATGCCGAAGTGCTCGAACAGACCCAGTTCCCGGAGCAACGGCAGGGTGAAGGCCTCGGCCTTGTTGGTCACGCAGCCCAATTTATACCCCGCTTCGCGCAGGTAGGCCAGCCCCTGTGCCACGCCAGGATACAACCTGCTGCGCCGACTGATGTTCGCGGCGTAGAGGGCAAGATAGATCGGATAGGCACGCTCGAACAGGACCTCGTCCGGCTCATCATCAACCCCATCGACCAGCGCCCGGCGCACCAGGCGCTCGACGCCGTTGCCCACCCAGTCACGCACCTTGGCCACGCCACGCCGGGGCAGGCCCAGGCGGTCCATCAGCGCATCCACGCAATAGGCCAGATCGGGCACGCTGTCGACCAGCGTACCGTCGATATCGATCAACACCAGCTGCGGTCTTCTCAACATGATCGCGCAAGCCCGCACCGCAGGTTTGAACACATCATCCGAGACACGGGTGCCCCGACACACTTACGCTCTGGCCAGCTCGGCCCGCATGGCCTTGATGATGCTGTCATAGTGGTGGGGGTCGCTGTCCCGGGCGTTACTGAAGATGCCGGAGCCAGAGACAAAGGTGTCGGCACCGGCCGCGGCGATCTCGCCAATGTTGTCCACCTTGACGCCGCCGTCGATCTCCAGGCGGATGTCGCGGCCACTCGCGTCGATAATCTTGCGCGCCTCACGCAGTTTGTCGAGCGCGCCGGGGATGAAACTCTGACCCCCAAAGCCGGGGTTGACTGACATCAGCAACACCATGTCGATCTTGTCGATGACATAGCGCAGGTACTCCAGCGAGGTGGCGGGATTGAATACCAGACCGGCCTTGCAGCCTTCGCCGTGGATCAGTTGCAGGGTGCGGTCGATATGTTCCGAGGCCTCGGGATGAAAGGTGATATAAGTGGCACCGGCCCGGGCGAAATCCGGCACGATGCGATCCACTGGCTTGACCATGAGATGCACATCGATGGGCGCCGTTACGCCGTGCTTGCGCAGGGCGTCGCAGACCAGCGGACCAATGGTCAGGTTGGGCACATAATGGTTGTCCATCACGTCGAAATGGACGATGCCGGCACCGGCCTTGAGTACGTTGTCCACTTCCTCACCGAGGCGGGCAAAATCCGCCGACAGGATGGAAGGCGCGATCTGAAAATCAGCCATGTCTGCTCCCCTAGTCTGGTGTCCCGGGCGCCGTACAGTGACCACGCGCACCCGATTTTGAGCTCATCCGCAGCAGCCACACCGCCGGGCATGAAAAAATGAACGGCCAACTGTACCCGATCAGGCGAGATTTTTCAGCCATTTTGGCCCTGGCCATTCACCGGGCTATACTCGCCCCCTGAATACCGGCCCACTCTGGCAACCCCCTGGACAACCCTGCGCATGCGACAACACGCACTCACCCTGACCTTTCTCGTGTGGTTCACGCCCATGAGCCTCATCCTGGGCGGCATGGCCAACGCTGCACCAGGCACGGCCCCCGCCCGGATCGCCACCACGGCCACGCCGCCCAATCGCTCACTCACGCCATCCCCGACCGCCGCCCCCAACACCGAGGTCGCCATCGATCGCCAGTTGATCACCCTCGTCCAGCACGGTCGGATACCCGGCCAGGCGGTGGAGCTAAAGGCGGCGGGCCAGACCTTCCTGGGCCTGTACCTGCCGGCCGCGGGACCGACCAAACAGGGGGCGGCAATCCTGTTGCCCGGCATCGGCGCCCATCCGGACTGGCCCGGCGTCATCGCCACACTGCGCCGTGGTCTGCCGCACCATGGCTGGGCAACGCTGTCCATCCAGCTCCCCGTCCCTGCCCCCGGGCCGGGTCCGGTGAATATCAAGGCCCTGCTCAATGCCGCACCGGCGCGCATTCAGGCGGCCATTGCCCACCTGCACCAACTGGGCTTGCGCAATCTGATCCTCATCGGTCATGGCCTGGGGGCCGCGATGGGGGCCGACTATCTGGTGCGAAAGGGGAAACAGGCCGGTATCCAGGCCTTTGTCGGCATCGGCATGGGGACCCCCCCCTTTCTGGCCCCCAGGGGCGACTCGCGGCTCAATCTGCCCGCCCAGATCGGCAAGATCACGGTGCCGATACTCGACATCTATGGGGGACGTGACGATCCTGCGGTCCTCGCCAGCGCACCGGCCCGGGCACAGGCGGCGAACGCGATACACCCACCCATCGTGTACACTCAGGTGCGCCTGCCAGGGGCCAGACACAGCTTCGCGAATACCGGCCCCAGTCTGGTGCGTTGGGTGCGCGGCTGGCTCAAACATAATGCGCCTGGCAGGGTACTTGGCCCGTCCCGCCTGCCGGGCAAACGCCCTTGAGCGCGTTTCATCAGGAACACGCAAAGACACCGTCATTCACCCCTCCCCCTCACCACAAGGAATCAACCCATGCTCCTGTCCCTCGCCCTTGCCTTGCACCTGCTGTCCGCCGTCGTGTGGGTGGGGGGTATGTTCTTCGCCTACATGGCCCTGCGCCCGGCCGCCGCTGCCGTGCTGGAACCACCACAGCGGTTGGCGCTGTGGGTGCACACCTTTGGCCACTTCTTTCCCTGGGTCTGGGTGGCCATCGTGCTTCTGCCCGTCACCGGCTATGGCCTGGCCTTCCATTTCTGGCACGCCATGGCCCATTTCCCGTTCTATGTGAATATCATGCAGGGGCTCGGCATCGTGATGATCCTGATCTACCTGCATGTCTTCTTCGCACCCTACCGCCGCCTCAAGCGCGCCGTAGCGGCACAGGACTGGCCGACCGGCGCCCGGGCCCTGAGCCAGATACGCCTGTTGGTTGGTATCAATACTCTATTGGGTCTGCTGGTGATCGCCATCGCCGGGGTGGGACGCCTGTACATCGGCGGCTGAATGCGCACACGCGCCCGGCCTCAGTCGCGTCGGGCGTCGCGAATACATTCGTAGGCCGCCTTGATCTCCTGGGATTTTTGTGTGGCCAGTTTAATCATCTCCTCGGGCATGCCCTTGCCCACCAATTTATCGGGATGATGACGGTTCATCAGGCGACGATAGGCCTGTTTGACCTGCACATCGCTGCTCTCGGGTGTCACACCGAGTATGGCATAGGCATCGGACAAGGCAGGACGGGAGGTGTCTGCACCGCGCGGCCCACCCGCCCTGCCACCGGCCGCGAAACGATACTGGGCCTGCACCATGGCCTCGATCTGGGCCAATTCCACCGCCTGCACTCCCAGCCCGTTGCATACCCGCTGGAGCACTACCCGCTCGGCGCTGTGTACCCGATTATCGGCATAGGCCGCATGCACAAGGATCTCGATGAACATCAAAATGAGCGTACGCTGGCGCCCCGCCTCACGACGAAACTGGGCAATCACCTCGTCGAGCTGAAAATCGGGCTGCTTGCCCTCATCAAACAATCTGATCGCCACCCGGCGTTGTTCCGCACGCAGGTGCATCTGCTCCATTACCGCCCGGGCGGTGGCGATCTCGTCTGCGGACACCCGGCCATCCGCCTTGGCCAGGTGCCCCATGACAGAAAAAACTGCGGTAAAAAAGGCCGCCTGCGTACGCTCCGCGCCGCGAAATGTGACCGTCGGATCATGCTCGACCGTGCGTTTCAGTCCGTGGTCGAACTGGTGACCGATGGCCGCACCCAACGCCGCGCCCAACGGCCCTCCCCAGGCAAAGCCGAACGCCCCGCCGATGATTTTTCCCCACCAGCTCATCGCACTCTCATGCCTGGTCCCCGATGTCGACTCATCACAAAACGCGAATCGTGTCTCAATTTTTTGAATGCCGTCACACTGTATGATTCAAGCCGATGCCGGCAGTTTCCGATACTTTAACAAATGGCAGAGAGACCCGGTGGCCAGACCCACGGCTACGAGCGCTGGCCAGTGCTCCCGAGTCGCACGCGGTGTCACGCGGCAATGGCGTCACGCACCCGCTCCAGGCGTTGGCGCACCTCACTGGCCAGTTGCGCAATCGCATCGCTTCCGACCAGTTGTAACACCGCACTGGGGTCCATGAAGGCCACCTTGATGGCGCCCACCTCATCCTCGCTGACCACCACATTGCAGGGTAGCAGCAGACCGATGTCGGGCTCCGCACTCAGGGCCGTATTGGCCAGCACCGGATTGCAGGCACCCAGGATCTTGTAGGGCCGTTTGTCGATATCGAGCTTCTTTTTCATCACCGCCTTGACATCAATCTCCGTCAGGACACCAAAACCTTCCTCTTTGAGCGCCGCAGTCACTTTTGCCACCGCATCATCGAATCCACCGCTGACTTGCGCACTAAAACCATACCCGGACATATCGACCACCTCTTATAGGTTCATTCCTTCATCTATCAACACAGCGTGAATGGCCTGTGCCTTCCACGTCACCATGGGTCACATTGTATTCCTCACGGGCGCAGACATACAGCGCCGACCTGCCACGCCGCTCGGACCCATGCGGCAACTGGCTTACCGGGGAGGTCACGCTCCCCCGCCCCTGTGTCTGCCTGCGGCCCCCCCCGATACATTGGTCTCAGTGGAATAATGTGTCTCACCGTATTGGCAAACAGGAAAAATTTGGGTAGATTTAGCATCCGTTCCATTGCTAATGGTACGCATTAAACTCGATGGCCCGCAGACACAGGGGCAACCGATACTGCCACTGATACGGCCCCTCAACGCGAAGCGATACATTATGAAAACCGTCCTCAAGACCCTCCTGATACTCATCGTGTTTGTCCTTCTCGGCGGGCTTGTCTTCATCTACTCCGGTGTCTACAACATTGCCGCCACCAGCAAGGACCCCGCCCTGTTACGCTGGGCCCTGCATACCACGATGGAGCGGTCCGTGGAACGGCGTGCGGATGCTATAAAACCGCCGGCCGATAGCGTCTTGTCGAACCCCGCAACCATCAACACCGGCTTTCGCCACTACAATGAGATGTGCATCCTCTGTCACGGCGCCCCCGGCGTCAAACCCGGCGAGGCACATGCGGGACTCAATCCCGAACCTCCCGCCCTGGCCGAGCATGCCAGAGAGATGTCACCCGGCGAGTTGTTCTGGGTCATCAAGAACGGCATAAAGATGACCGGCATGCCGGCCTGGGGGCCCACACACTCGAATGCTGATATCTGGGCCATGGTGGCCTTCATAAAGACCCTTCCCGACATGACACCCGCCCACTACAAGGCCCTGCAGGAAGCCACCCGCCAGACGCCTGCCAGCGACGAACACGCCTCCGGACATGCCCATCAGGCGGCACACTAACCACGACGAGTCCGGGACACTGTCCCGGACACCCTGTATTGCGCTAACGACCACCGACCCATGGGACCGGGTCAGTTGCCGCATTTCATTCATCAGGCCCTGCTGCCTCTGCCTGCGCGCGACATGGCGTCCAGGCGCGGCTATTGTCCGCGCGCCCGGCTGCGCTGATCGTTTTTGGCCCAGACCTGATAGACCTGATCCGGCCACTTCGACTGTAGCCAGGCAATCACCTCGCTGATATCCCGATTCGAGAGTTTTCCCTTCCAGGCAGGCATATTTCCCTGGCCGCCGGGACTACCGTTGTTGATGACATACTGCAGCGCGACCAGCGGATGATGCCAGGCATGGCCCGTGCCATTTAGGGGCGGGGCCGGAAACTTGCCATCGGGACCACGAAAGCGCCAATTTATCGCTCCCTGTGCCCGGGTCCCATGACATACCGCGCAGTTCTTCTCGAAGATCTGCCCACCCCGGGCAATTTCGCCAAAGTCCATATTCCGTTCGACCGGTTTTGCCACCGCCGCAGAGCCCGACGCACTCGTCGCAGCAACAGATGCGGTGGCCGTCTTTTTATCTTTATTACACGCGGTTACGCTCAACAACAGTACCGAAGTGGCAAAACCCGCCACGAACCAGGTTGAAATTCGCATAGTATCTCCTTGATCGACGTACACAATGACAGCACTCCTGGATCTGGACATCATGGATCTGTATCGAGGTGCTATAGCCCCTGATTATGCCTTCACGCACCGTAGTGTCGAATGCCTAAACCGCCAGTCCGACCGTCTCATCTGACCGCTACGCGATCACCGAGAAGACCTGAGAGGAACTCGCACTTGATGCTATTTGCCCCACGACACCATGATATCAATGTGATTTATTTGAACCCCGCAGCACCGCCTCCGCCTCCTGCAGCACCATGGTCTTGAACGTTGCACCCACCGGAGAAAGGCGTTTACCCTTGCGATGTACCACATACCAGTGGCGCAAAATAGGAAAGCCCTCGACATCGAGGACATGCAAACGCCCGGTTTCCAGCTCTGCCGCCAGCGTATGAATGGAAACAATCCCCAACCCCAGGCCAGCCTCGACAGCCTGCTTGATGGCCTCGTTACTACTCATTTCCATATCGCTGCGCAGATGCACACCCCGCTCGCTAAAAAAACGTTCCATGGCGATGCGTGTCCCTGAACCCCGCTCACGCACCACGAAGGTCTCCGTCTCCAGGCGCGACAAAACGATGTTCGATTCTTGCACGAGGGGATGACTGAAAGGCGCAATGATGACCAGAGGATTTACCATGAAGGCGCTCGCCTCCAGATCCAGTCCCTCGGGTGGGCGCCCCATGACAACCAGATCACATTCATTGGCTTCGAGCTGGTGCAACAGTGTCTTGCGATTGGTCACATCCAGACTGAACGTGACATTAGGAAAACGGCGCACGAAAGTGGCCAGAAGTTGCGTGGCAAAATAATTCGCAGTACTCGCTACCGACACGTTCAGGTGCCCGCGCTGTACCCCTTTGAGGTGTTCCATAACCTCACCCACCTCATCCAGCAACTGTCCAACAGCGCGACTGTAGGTGTACATTTCCTGGCCCGCCTCGGTCAGATAGATCTTTTTACCCAGCTGCTCAAACAACGGCAGACCAACACTCTCCTCCAGTTGCTTTATCTGCATGGAAACGGCCGGTTGGGTCAGACACAGCGCCTCGGCAGCGCGGGTGAAATTGAGGTGCCGGGCAACCGCCTCGAAGACCGTTAACTGGCGCAGGGTAACGTGCATACTGACTCCAGCCTCTATAAATATTCTACTCGAAAGTATATTCAGCACATCAACATGGCGCAACGAACACGGCCCACTGGCGCCCTGCGTTCACGCAGTGGGCCACACGAACGAACCTGCCCCATCCTGCCCGGTGCACACTCCGCGTACAAATTTCATACCAGTTCACGCAATAGCTGTAAGGCCGGTTCCATCACTGTGGGATCTGTTCCACGCTGATAAACCAGATAGGCGGGATGCATAAACTCCGGTGAATCCTTGACCTGAAACAGGGTGCCGGCTGCGATGAAGGATTTCGCCATTCTGACGGGCAGAAAACAACTACCACCATTGCACAAAATGAGCTGCACCCCAAGCCAGCCGATATTCACGACCTGGGACGGGCGTTCCAGATCGGGATAACTCTGTGCATGCTGGGCGTAGAAGCCCGGTCCCCAGTCGATATAAATATAATCTTCCGATCTCACCTCACCGGGTTGGCTGCTAATCAACACCAGCACCTCATCAAAGAGGTGTTCCACGACGAGCCCCTGGCTGTGGCTTGGGGTATACATCAAACCGATATCCAGTGTGCCTTCGATCAGGTGGCGCATCAGATCCTCTTCGAAACCGATTTCACTGCGAATCGCAATATCCGGCGCGACATGGCGCATCCTGCCAACCCATTGCGGCAGCAATCCTTCCCACAATGCGATACGTCCACCGATGCGAAGGGTGGCGCGATAGCGACTCGGTAAACCGATGTCGTGGCGAGCCTGTTCCGCTGTCAGTACCAGGCGTTTTGCATGTTCGAGAAAACGCCGCCCCCCCTGCGTTAGCGTGGCCCCGGAGCGGTTACGCACGAAAAGGCGTACCGTCAGCTCCTCCTCGAGACGTTGCACCCGGGCACTGACCGTCGATTGGGTCAGATGTAGCTGCCGGGCCGCCTCGATAAAGCTGCCGCTTGCCGCAATGGTCAGAAATGTCCGTGCCTGTTCTATGTCCACATCGGGATATTGCTCAATTTCTACTTTATATCGAATATAACGATATTAGATACCAAAAAATGTTGTTTTACTAACATTAGATTTAAACGATATAGTGGAAAGACAATCCGTTTAGGTGAGGCCCAGGACATGCGCAGTGACACTCAGTATGCACGTGATGTAGAAGGCTATATGGTTGATCCCGAGGACTGGAACGAGGAATTCGCCCAGGAACTGGCCGCCGAGGAGAACGTGCAACTCACCGAGGCCCATTGGCCGATATTGCATTTCATGCGCGATTATTGGCAAGAACACAAGGTGGCACCGGATGTGCGCCATGTGACCAAGTATCTGGTTGACACCCAGGGTTATGAGAAAAAAAGTGCCAAACAGCACCTCTTCAAACTGTATCCCTATGGGTATGTAAAACAAACCTGCAAGATTGCCGGAATGCAGCGCCCGCGGGCCTGGAGTACCGGTTAAATGGAGCGCTATGGCGGGGCACACAACGCACGCTACGCAGCCCTTCGGCTTATCCGCTAAGCGTCCAGGCTGCGTTCGCTTTTTCTACACCTCTTGCCAGGGGGCCCGCCTTGCACCCCGTTTTGCATGCCCCGCGGGTCGGGGCAATGCGCTTCAGCCCGAGGTCGCCACCTTGTAACCGGCCGCCTTCCATGCCGGGAGCCCGCCACGGAACCAGTACAGATGAGTATACCCGGCCTTCACCGCCGCCGTGGACTCCTTGAAGGACTTCCAACACTCGGGCCCGTTGCAGTAGATGACCAGTGCTGTGCTTTTGTTCTTCGGTAGCTTGTCCAGATTGAAATGATCCTTGCTGGCATCGAACTTGACGCTATGCGCGCTACGTTCGAAATAAGGTTCGCTGATCGCATGGGGGATATGCCCCTCGGCATATTCCAGAGGTACCCTGGCATCGACAATCAACATCCCCTGACTAGCGAATGTCTTGACCTGGGCCGCCGTCACCACCGTGGTCCCCTTCAGCGAGGTCGGTGTGTTGGCGCCGAAAGCGGCCCCTGCCAGCAGATACAGCGAAGCCCCCATCACCAGTAGTAATTTCTTCATATCACTTTGACTCCTGTTGGTTATCAACTTGTGTTGACCGGTTCAAGGCGCCCGATATGAGCGCCTCAACTTTGAATGCGAAACACGCTGACGGCCGCTTCGAGTTTTTCGGCCGTTGCCGTCAATGTACTAATCGCATCTGTGGTGCCGTCCATGTGCTGTTTCGACTCCTCGGAAAGTGTATGTACGCTGGACACATTGCGCACGATCTCCTCTGTGACGGCAGACTGTTCTTCGGTCGCTGTCGCAATCTGGGTCATCATGTCCCGAACCGCTTCCACCGTCTCATGGATCTTGCGCAGGGCCTCACTCGATTGCCCACCCATCTCGACTCCGCGCTTGACATGCTCTGCCACCTTGTCCATGACCTCATTGACGGTCTGACTCTCGTTTGACACGTTGTGAATAGTGCCCTCAATCTCGGTGATCGACTCGGCGGTGCGCTGCGAGAGCGAACGCACCTCGTCGGCCACCACCGCGAATCCACGTCCGTACTCACCGGCGCGAGCCGCCTCGATGGCCGCGTTGAGCGCCAGCAGGTTGGTTTGATTGGCAATGGCCTTAATAATGCCGATGACCTGTTCGATATTCTCGGTCGCGCCACCAAGGCGCCCCACTGCCTCGGAACTGGTTTGCACCGCTTGTTCAATGTCCGCCAGGGCCTGTGCCGTTTGACTGACGATGGACTGGCCTTCTTCCACCACGTCCTTGGCCGAATTGGCATCGTTTGCGGCAGATTCGGCACTCTGGGCCACCGCGGTGATCGTGTTGGACATCTCCTCCATCGCCACGTTGACCTGGAGTATCTGGTCGGCCTGATGGGCGGTGTTGTCCGTCGTGCTCGCAACCAGGTGCTGAATATCACGTGCACCCGTGGCAACCTCTTCGGCCGCGCACTTGGCATCGGTGACCGTGTGGGCCAATTGACCGAGCATGCGATTCAAACTCTCGCCCATCCTGGCGAGTTCATCGCCCCCCCGTAGCGCAACAGATACACTCAGATCGCCCGACGCTGCCTGCTCGAGCGCTGTGCGGATAACCGCTGCATCGCGTCCCAGCGCATTACCGATGTGTGCCGAAACGCCGATCAACAACAACAAGGCGAGCGCGGTAGCCGACCACATCAACAGCGCATCCCGGCGCCCCTGTCCGCGCAGGTGCAGGTATTCCGCATAGATGGCCTGGTTTTCTATCGGCATCAGCTTGTCGAGATTGTTCGATATGTGCAACTCGACCGGCACCCAGTCCTCTTGCAGAATCATGCTGACACCGTCCTTGTTGTCCTGGGCGTAGGCCTGATTGAGCTTTTGCAGGATGCCGCTGAGCACACCCATATGGGTATCGACGTCGGTGATGAGCGTGTGTTCTTTCCGGCTCCGGGGAGAAAACATAGACATGGCGCTCTTTTTGAAGGCCCGCCAATCGGACGGCAGGCTTTGTTGAGCACCCTTGAGTTGATTGCGTGATCCCACTGCCGGCATGACATCGCTCAGGTAGGCGGCCATGCGAAAGCGCACCTCCTTGAGTGTGGAGACCATTGCGACCAGGCGTTCGGTTGGCTGGATATGGTGTGCGTACACCATGTTCAGACCGACCTCGGCCCGGTGAACGCCCAGATATCCCCCCGTGGCTATCGTTACCAGCAGAATTGACGCCATGGCCGCCATAACGTAAATGCGTGCCCGAATGCTCAGTCGTCGAAACCACTTCATCAGAGTCGATCCTCCCTCATCCAGCGCTGCCCCCCCATCGAGCGGGTTTGGTGCACATGCGATACCTGTGTCTATCTGTCGGCAGAAAGTACGCACTACTTTAGTAGATAATCACCGATCTCCGGTTATATTCGCGTTTCTCAACAGGGAGAATTTGTCTTTGAATATTGTATATTTCATCAAAAACAACCTATTAGACATACGCGGCCTTCGCGTATCGATCGTTTTGCCGGTCCGGATTCACTGACGGGACTGCTGCACAAAAACGCGGCTGGCGTCACGCACCGACACACAACACTGAGTCAGTTCGAAAAACCCAAACGGAAAGGCAGCGCAGACCCACACGATCGGCGGTGAGACAGCCAGGGTTGACCCGCTTTCTTAGCGGGTCAGCCTCGCATACAGCGTCGGCAGTTTTTCCGGCAGCCGCGCGATGTTGTCCAATACCATGAAGTTGCGTGTGCCGAAGATGCGTTCCACATAGGCATCGGCCTGTGGATCGAGCGTGAGACAGTAGGTCATGACACCACAGGTACTCAACTCTTCGGTGGCCTTTTTGGTGTCATGGCGCAGGTACTGCGGATCGTGTTCGTCGATGTCGGCCGGTTCACCGTCGGTGACGAGCAGGATAAGTTTCTTCTGTTGCGGTTGTTGTTGCAGGAAGTGCCCGGCATGGCGCAGTGCCCCGCCCATGCGCGTGGACAACCCACCCTGCATACCGGCCAGGCGCGCCTTGACCTCATCGTCGAAGGGCTGGTCGAAATCTTTGAATCGATAGTACTGCACGTCATGGCGACCGTCGGAGGCGAAGCCATGGATGGCGAAGGGATCGCCGATACCGTCGATGGCCCAGGACAGCAGGCTGGTGGCCTCGCGGGCAAGCTGGATGACGGGCCGGTCGGCGTCGCCCAGGATCTCGTTGGTGGACTCGGAGAGATCGAGCAGCACGACCACCGCGAGGTCACGCATCTTGCGGATATAGCGAATATTGATGCGCGGGTCGGGGGTCTCACCCATGCGCAGATCGATCATGGCGCGAATGGCGGCATTGATGTCGATCTCGTCGCCGTCTTCCTGATGGCGCTGGCGCACGATACCGCGCGGCTGCAGGGCATCCATGATCTGTTTGAGCTGGCTGGCGATTGGCTTGTACTCGGTCAGGATGTCATCGATAGTCTGCGCATCCCCCTTGGGTTGGCGCTTTTCCAGTACGGTGACCCAGTCGGGACGATGCAATTGCACCTGATAGTCCCATTCCGCGTAGTGGTAGGGTTCACTCACCGCCTCGGTGCCCTCCAGTTCATTGATAGTGCAGCCTTCCTGATCCAGGAAGAACGGCGTCTCCAGGCGCCAAACCTCCTGAGCATCGTCACCGGCGAGTTCGCAGTCCAGTTCATTGACCATTTCCATGACGCTCACGGTCTTGCGCACCTGGCGCTGGCTGGCCGGCACATACTCGACATCGCTCCAGATGTCTTCTGCATACTGCCAGACGAACCGATTGTCATCGCGGTAGGGGATGGCGATCGACTCCAGCACACGCAGACCGGGCAGGTCGACATACTCGGTCAGTTTGTTGATGAAGGTCACGCCCAGGTCCCAACTCAACTGGTTGTCCCCGGCGCGTTTTGCGACTTCCTCGCGAAAGGCAGCAGCAGCGCTGCGGATCCAGGGGTGCTCATCGGCATAGCGCTCATCGAGCAGGGCATGGGAGAGGCGTTCGATGAGCGTCACCGCCTCATCGGTGGGACAGCTGACTTCGCGTACACCTTCGTGAATGCTGCTCCAGAGTTTTTTCAGCCCCGGAAATTCGCGCACGGCGAGATACTCGATGCGTGCATCCTCGAATATTCCGATGAGGAACATCTGTGCCGGACTCAGGGCCTCAGCCGAAATCGCTGCCGTCGCATAGGCGATGTGCGCAGCGGCGTGCGCCACGGTAGCGCGATAGAGTTCGCCACCGGGCACACCGGCATAGTCATCGAAGGCATCCGGCAAGTGAATGATACGATTTTCGATATGTGGTTTGTAACCTTCACGGGTCTCGTAATCACCCGAGGTGGGGCGCATGAAGAAGTCCCTCCCCCACAAGGCGCGCAAGTAGAAGTTGAGCTTGCGCTGCACATCGACAAACAGGATGCCGCGCCGCTCACGTTGCAACACGGCCTTGCTGTCGGCAGACTCCAGGTTGAAGTAGGCGATCTGCGCCTGGAAGTCACGCCCGTGTGCCTGGGCACCCCAATTGGCCCAACGACGCAAGCCACCGAGGGTGAGCTTGCTGAACAGCTCATCGAGATGGGCAAGCATCGGGCGCAACCCCCGCGGCACTTTGGCCGACAGGGCGTGGATGAGGCCCAGATAACCACGCAGTAGTTCGGCATCGCCCAGGCGGCGGGATGCCGTGGGCAGGGTAGAGAACAGCAGGGCGATAATCTGGCCGCTAACCATGGAGGAGAGTTTCATGGACTGCATGATGCAGTCCTTGATGACCTCGTCGCCAACCTCCCTGGCCACGCTCGGCATGGCATGCAGATACGAGATCACCATGTCGGAACCACGACCCAGCTCACACAGCACCCGTGCGCCTTCCAGGAAGTTGTGCAGACCTTGGGGCGACATGGCCCGCGTGGCCTCGTGGTAACTCTCCTCGAAGCTGTCTTTGACGCGGGCATCGGCCTGGTCGAGGCACGCACGGTATTCGTCTAAGTCCACGCTCATCACAATCGCCCCCGGAGCCGGGATCAGAAATACGTGCCGACGGCGCTGTCCAGCGTATCGCGCATGTCGGGATCATCGGTGAGTGGGCGCACCAGCGTCATCGTGCAGGCGGCCTTGGCCTCGACACCCTTGGCGATGAGCTGCGCGGCGTAGACCAGCAGGCGCGTGGAGATGCCCTCATCCAGACCGTGTCCCTTGAGGTTACGGGCACGCTGCGCGACCTGCACCAGCTTGTCGGCCGTCTCGCTGTCCACCCCGGTCTCGTGGCTAATGATCTCCGCCTCGACAGTTGTATTCGGGTAGTCGAAATCGAGCGCACCGAAGCGCTGCTTGGTCGACTGCTTGAGGTCTTTCATCAGGCTCTGGTACCCCGGATTGTAGGAGATGACCAGTTGGAAGTCCGGATGGGCATGGACAAGTTCGCCTTTTTTGTCCAGCGGCAAGGTACGACGGTGATCGGTCAGAGGGTGAATGACCACCGTGGTGTCCTGGCGCGCCTCGACCACCTCGTCCAGATAACAAATACCGCCGCTGCGCGCAGCCGTGGTGAGTGGACCGTCCTGCCAGCGCGTGCCGTTGGCATCAAGCAAAAAGCGACCGATGAGGTCCGAGGCGGTCATGTCCTCGTTACAGGCCACGGTAATTAGCGGGCGCTGGAGTTTCCAGGCCATGTGCTCGATAAAACGTGATTTACCGCAGCCGGTCGGACCCTTGAGCATGATGGGCATGCGGGCCGCGTAGGCGGCCTCGTACAAAGAGACCTCGTCGCCCACCAGACGGTAGTAAGGCTCTTCGACGATCTGGTACTGCGAGATGTCGCTGTCACTCATCGTACGTTCTCCTGCAAGGCATACTTTGGGCGGGTCACTCGGCGAGTGACCGACTCACGGCACGGCGTAAAGATAGTAGTGGGTTTGTAAAAAAAGAACCCCTGCCCAGCGGACCCGACAGGGGCTCTTTCTCAGGCACAAACCGCCAAACGGATCAGGCGTATCAGGTCTTGATGGGACCGCGGTAGATGACCATCGAGGCACCCTGCGACTGGGCATAGTTGTCGTAACCCACCAGGCGCACGTGGTGCGCGGGATGGGCCTTGTGGCAGGCATCGGCCTCGGTCAGGATGTGCTCCACGTCGGTCTCACCGAACATAGGCAGCTTCCACATGTACCAGTAGTGATCGAAGGCGTTTTTTGTCTCGACGTGCTCGATGGCCGGATTCCAGCCCTTGCTGACAATGTAGGCCACCTGCTTGCTGATCTGCTTCTTGTCCATCTCCGGCAGGTACGAGAAGGTCTCGAACTTGCGACTGCTCGGATCCGACAGGCTGGATTTGTAGTCTTGCAATTCGCTCATGTCTTCAACTCCTAATGCGGCGCCCGAAAACGGGCACGATATATTCGTTCCGGGTCCTGTTCAGGGCTGCGGGTCGCGTGGCGAAGCGATGGGCCATGCCCCGCGCCCGGCATATCCTGAAACGTTTACTTGTGAGCCGCGTCGAGTTTGTCGACGGTATCGAACTCAAACTTGATTTCCTTCCAGGTCTCCATCGCGGCCTTCAGCTCGGGGCTGGACTTGGCGGCCTTGGTGAGGATCTCCTTACCTTCCTTCTCAAGTTCACGTCCCTCATTGCGGGCCTCGACGCAGGATTCCAACGCCACGCGGTTGGCGGCGGCGCCAGCGGCGTTACCCCAAGGATGACCCAATGTACCGCCGCCGAATTGCAGCACTGCATCGTCACCGAAAATGGAGACCAGCGCCGGCATATGCCAGACGTGGATACCCCCGGAGGCCACCGCAAAGACACCGGGCATGGAGCCCCAGTCCTGATCGAAGAAGATACCGCGCGAGCGGTCTTCCTTGATGTAGCGTTCGCGCAGCAGATCAATCCAGCCAAGAGTGGCCTCACGGTCACCCTCGAGCTTGCCGACCACGGTACCCGTGTGCAGGTGATCGCCACCGGACAGGCGCAGGATCTTGGTCAACACGCGGAAATGGATGCCGTGGTTAGGATTGCGATCGATCACGGCATGCATGGCGCGATGAATGTGCAACAGGAGGCCATTGTCCTGACACCACTGGGCCAGACCCGTGTTGGCGCAGAGACCACCGGTAATGTAGTCGTGCATAATGATGGGAGCACCAATCTCCTTGGCATACTCTGCGCGCTTGAACATCTCGTGCGGAGTTGGCGCGGTCACATTCAGATAGTGACCCTTGCGCTCACCGGTCTCGGCCTCGGCCTTATGGATGGCCTCCATGACGAAATCGAAACGCTGGCGCCAACGCATGAAGGGCTGAGAGTTGACGTTCTCGTCGTCCTTGGTGAAATCCAGACCGCCACGCAGGCACTCATACACGGCACGGCCATAGTTTTTAGCGGACAGGCCCAGCTTGGGTTTGATGGTGCAACCCAGCATTGGGCGGCCATACTTGTTCATGATGTCGCGTTCGACCTGGATGCCGTGCGGCGGACCATTGCAGGTCATGACATAGGCAATGGGGAAGCGCACGTCCTCGAGGCGCAGGGCACGCACGGCCTTGAAACCAAACACGTTGCCGACCAGCGAGGTAAAGACGTTGACGACCGAGCCCTCTTCGAACAAATCGATGGGATAGGCGATGAAGGCATAGAAGGCGGCGTCGTCACCCGGGACATCTTCAATGTGGTAGGCACGACCCTTGTAATAGTCCATGTCGGTCAGCAGATCGGTCCAGACCGTGGTCCAGGTCCCGGTGGAGGACTCGGCCGCCACCGCAGCGGCAGCCTCTTCGCGGTCCACACCCGCCTGGGCGATAATCTTGAAACAAGCCAGAAGATCCGTTTCTTTCGGTGTGTATTCCGGCGTCCAGTAAGTCTGGCGATATTCCTTTACACCAGCGCTGTATGTCTTGACGGACATGTGCGTCTCCTCAACTTAAGGTTGGTCATTCTGTGTGCACCACGCCACAGACTGACAACATTCACGGCTGCACGTCATTGCATGACGGCTCTTTCTCGGGAGAACCAGAATAGGTTTCTTGAAGTATAATTAACAATCAAATATCGTAATAACTATCATAAGCATTTACTGATACATAAAAGCCATTGATTTTACCCGATAGCGACTATCGTCTCTCCACGTTCAAGGGCACTATTGTGCGCATTTACCCTGAATTCAGTCGCCTGCCATCGGTGAGCCGGGCATACAGAGCTTCGGCCCGCGCCAGGGCCTCCTCGATATCCAGCCCGAGCAGGCAGTAATGGCCCATCTTGCGACCCACACGCACTTCGCGTTTGCCATAGAGGTGCAGCTTGGCACAGGGGTCTGTAAACACCGCCAGCCAGTCCGGCCGGGACAGACCCCAGAGGTCGCCCAGCAGGTTGACCATGACCACGGGCGACAACAGCCGGACATCGCCAAACGGCAACCCGCAGAGCATACGCACCTGCTGTTCAAACTGCGATGTCACACAGGCATCCAGCGTATAGTGCCCGCTGTTGTGCGGGCGGGGGGCAATCTCATTGACCAGTAACTCACCGCCACGCAGGACAAAGAACTCCACCGCCAGCACTCCGCAGTACGCCAGGGCGTCGGCCAGACGCCATGCCTGTTCCTGGGCCGTGCGCGCCAGGGCCTCGGGGATACGCGCGGGCACGATGCTGGTATGCAGTATGCCGCCCACGTGGCGATTCTCAGCCACCGGGTAGCCACACGATTGCCCCTGAGGGTTGCGCGCGAGCACGACCGATATCTCCATCTCCAGTTCCACCCGCCGCTCCAGTACGGCCGGGGCCGCGCCCAGGCGGGCAAACCCCTGGCGCAACGCCTCCAGACTGTCAATCGCGATCTGACCCTTGCCGTCATAGCCCAGGACCGCGCGCTTGAGAATGGCGGGTCCACCGAGTGCATGCCATGCCGGTTCCAGATCTGGCGTGGATGCCACCACACGAAAAGGCACAGTGGCCAACCCGGTACGCTGAATGAAGGCCTTTTCCCTGATCCGGTCCTGGGTAGTCAGCAGTGCAGTGACCGCAGGCCGCACCGGCACATGGGCGGCAAGGCGTTCCAGCGCGGCCACGGGGATATTTTCAAACTCGGTGGTAATGCCAGCGCAATGCCGTGCCAATTCGTCGAGTGCCTCTGCGTCGTCGTAACCGGCGCACACATGCCTGTCTGCCAGGCGCCCGGCGGGACTGTCCGGATCCGGGTCGAACACGATGACCCGGTAGCCCAGGGTGTGGGCAGCAACGGTAAACATGCGCCCGAGCTGACCGCCACCGAGTATGCCCAGTGTCGCACCGGGTAGAACGGGATCGATCGCGCTCATACCTCGGGCGGCAAACGCTGCGCCAACACGGCATCGCGCTGTGTACGGCGAAAGACATCCAGACGTTGTGCCAGGGCGGCATCATTGCCCGCCAACATTGCGATGGCAAACAAGGCTGCATTGGCCGCACCGGCCTCGCCGATGGCAAAGGTGGCCACCGGCACACCCTTGGGCATCTGCACGATGGACAGCAACGAGTCCTGCCCCTGGAGATGACGCGACGGCACCGGCACACCCAGGACCGGCACCGTGGTTTTGGCCGCCAGCATACCCGGCAAATGGGCCGCGCCCCCTGCTCCCGCAATAATGGCACGCAGACCCCGATCCCGAGCCATCTGTGCATATTCAAACAGCAACTCCGGTGTGCGATGTGCCGAGACCACACGGTACTCGTGCGCTACGCCGAAGGCCTCGAGTTGCTCCACGGCACAGCGCATCACTGGCCAGTCACTGTCCGAACCCATCACTACGCCAACCCGCGGTTGTACCGTCATCGCTTAGATATCCTTTGTCAAACCAGACATGACCATCACGGCCCTCGCACTCAAGATCAGGACTGAGGACGCAAGGACTAGCCCCCCTCAGTCACCAATCACCCGCCTTTAACCTCCCCCACGATACGCACCAGCGCGCTGCGGGCGAGCACATCGCCCTGGGCAGCCGCACGGGCATACCAGGCACGGGCCTGCGACACATCCTGTTCCCGTCCCAGGCCCTGTTCGTACAACCCCGCCAGGTCACGTTGCGCCATCGGCAAACCCTGTTCAGCCGCCCGTTGCATCCACTCCGCACCCCGTTGCACGTCGCGTGACACACCGCGCCCACGCAGATAACGGTTGGCGAGATGACGCTGCGCACGGGCAATACCGCGCCGGGCATCGCTCTGTAGCAGCGCCAGTTGCACGGCCTCGTCATAGTGAATCGGCATGACCCTCATCGGGTTAAGGATTACTGAAACTGTCGCTGGCGAATGGCGCTGTCCACCCGCGCCAGTGCATCCTTCCACGCCTCGCCACGATTTTTCAGGTTGGCCATCAGGTCCATCAGCGCATAGGCTCGCGGCCGGTTCTCCAGAGTGAATTCGCGGAGTTTTTTCAGCATGTACATATGGCCACCCTGGCCAACATCCAGCGTCTTGAACAGCGCGTAAAACAACAACGCCTGTCCCGAGCGTGGATCGGCCTCGACCAGCGCGACCACCTCATCCAGTACCGATGTCGACATCATACGCCCCTCGCCTGACCCCTCCGGGCGACCGTAAAGCAAAAGGCGGGGGTGTCCCCGCCTTTTGCATCTTGCTGTGAAACGCTCTCGAACCGTTTTCTTAACCCCGACAGTGCTTCACACTTTCGGGTTCAGTTCACCGGAGGCATAACGTTTGACCATCGTATCGAGGCTCAACGCCGTGATTTTCGAGGCCATGCCAGCGGCACCGAAGGCTTCGTAACGCGCCTTGCAAATATCCCTCATGGCGGCGGTCGCAGCCTTGAGGAATTTACGCGGATCGAAGTTGCTCGGATTGTCCTGCAGGTGTTTGCGAACGGCACCCGTGGAGGCCATGCGCAGGTCGGTATCGATATTGACCTTGCGCACGCCATGCTTGATGCCTTCCTGGATCTCCGCGACCGGCACACCATAGGTCTGGCCCATGTCACCCCCATGGGTGTTGATGATCTCCAACCAGTCCTGCGGCACCGAGGACGAACCATGCATCACCAGATGGGTGTTGGGGAGGCGCGCATGGATCTCCTTGATGCGCGCGATGGCGAGGATATCCCCGGTCGGCGGGCGAGTGAACTTGTAGGCACCGTGCGAGGTGCCAATGGCGATGGCCAGGGCATCCACACCGGTCTTGGCCACGAAGTCCAGTGCCTGTTCGGGATCGGTCAGCAGCTGGGAATGGTCCAGCACACCCTCGGCACCGGAACCGTCTTCCTCGCCCGCCATGCCGGTTTCCAGTGAACCCAGACAACCCAGTTCACCTTCTACAGAGACACCGCCCGCATGGGCCGTCTCGGCCACCTTGCGGGTGACATCCACATTGTACTCGTAGCTCGACGGGGTCTTCATGTCTTCCCGCAAGGAACCGTCCATCATCACCGAGGTAAAGCCCGACTGAATGGAACGCAGGCACACGCCCGGGGCGGAACCGTGGTCCTGGTGCATACACACGGGGATGTGCGGATACATCTCGACGGCGGCCTCGATCAGGCGGCGCAGGAACGGCTCGCCGGCGTAGGAGCGGGCACCGGCGGAACCCTGCATGATGACCGGGCTGTTGGTCTCGTCGGCAGCCTGCATGATGGCATGCACCTGCTCCATGTTGTTGACATTAAAAGCCGGCATGCCATAACCGTGCTCAGCGGCATGGTCCAACAACTGGCGAAGTGTAATCAGGGCCATAACGGTCCTCCTCGGTAGGTGATTAAATCAAACAATCGTCGATAAACAATCAACAAAACTATAGTGCAGGAAATGTGCGTTGACGGCATTGCAGGTGCACTCGACAGCCGCTTCAGGTTGCGGTCGGGACCAATTCACCGACCGTGACGATCTTCATCGCATTGGTCCCGCCCATCACCCCCATCAGATCACCTTTGGTGATGATGACCAATTCGCCGTCACGCACCGCACCACGGCGCAGCAATTCATCGATGGCCTCTTTGTTGACCTCGGCATGATCATTGCTGGTCACATCAAAACTGACCGGATAGACCCCTCGGTAGAGAGTCACTTTTCTACGCGTGTCCACATGACCCGTCAAGGCATAGATAGGGATGCCTGAACTGATGCGCGACATCCACAGCGGCGTGGATCCAGACTCGGTCAGCGCGGCAATGGCCTTCACACTCAGGTGATTGGCCGTGTACATGGCCGCCATGGCAATGGCCTCGTCAGCACTGCCAAAATGGCTGTCGATACGGTGATCGGAGTGCATGGCCAGGTACTGTTTCTCCGCCTCGCGGCAGACACGGTCCATGGCTTCGATGGCCTTGTCCGGGTATTTACCGGCGGCCGTCTCGGCCGAGAGCATTACCGCGTCGGTACCATCGAGCACGGCATTGGCTACGTCAAACACCTCGGCCCGCGTGGGGATCTGGTTTTCGATCATCGACTCCATCATCTGGGTTGCCGTAATGACCACGCGGTTCATGGTTCGCGCCAGCTGAATCAGGCGTTTTTGTACCGGTGGCAGCGCCGCATCACCGATTTCCACCCCCAGGTCGCCACGTGCGATCATGATGGCATCAGAGGCGGCGATGATCTCCTCGATCACGTCCAGCGCCTCAGCACGCTCAATTTTGGCGACAATGGCGCAGCGGCCACCCGCCGCCTCGAGCAGGCGGCGTGCCTCGTGGATATCCTCGGCGGTACGCGGGAACGATACCGCCAGATAATCGGCCTGCATTTTGGCTGCGGTCTTGATGTCATCGCGATCCTTGTCCGTGAGCGCCGGCGCGGACAGGCCACCCCCCTGACGGTTGATGCCCTTGCGATCGGACAGTGTGCCACCGACCACGACGCGGCAGACAATCTCGGTACCATCACGCACCTCTTCGACCCACAGCACGACACGACCGTCATCGAGCAACAGGGTGTCGCCGCGAGTCACATCGTTCGGTAACGCCTGGTAGCTGATACCGACACGTTCCTGGGTGCCCGCCTCCCGGTCGTGTCGGGTATCGAGGACGAATGTCGCGTCTTCGACAAGTTCGATCCTGGTATTGCGGAAACACTCTATGCGGATCTTCGGGCCTTGCAGGTCGGCCAGCACGCCGACTTGGCGTCCGTGCGCACGCGCGCGATTACGCACCCGCTCAGCGCGTCCCAGGTGTTCCTCGGCAGTGCCGTGGGAGAAGTTCACCCGCACGACATCGACACCGGCCTCGATGATCCTGTCTATCATCTTGGGATCATCGGTCGCCGGCCCGAGGGTGGCTACTATCTTGGTACGTCTTTGCATGATATTTAAGAACCTTGGTGACAAACTGCCAGAGACTTGAACCTCATCGAACCGGGTGGAATCAGTCTGCCCGGAGACACCTTGAACAGACGCGGGTCAGCGGTCTTGAGCGCGCGCCTCAAGTATGGCCACGGCCGGCAGGGTCTTGCCTTCGAGAAACTCAAGGAACGCGCCGCCACCGGTCGAGATGTACGACACCTTGTCGGCAATCCCATACTTGTCGACTGCGGCCAGGGTGTCACCGCCACCGGCAATCGAGAAGGCCGGACTCTCGGCGATCGCCAGCGACAGGGCCTTGGTGCCTTCACCGAACTGATCGAACTCGAACACCCCGAGCGGACCGTTCCAGACAATAGTGCCCGCCTGTTTCAGGATCTCGGCGAATTGTGCGGAGGTCTCGGGACCGACATCGAAGATCATGTCATCATCGGTCACCTCGGCGGCCTGTTTTAATTCGGCCGTGGCCGTCTCGGAGAATACCTTGCCACAGACCACATCGACCGGCACCGGAATATCGCCACCGCGTGCCTTGGCCTGTTCGCTGAGTTGCTTCGCCGTGTCGACCAGGTCGGCTTCATAGAGCGACTTGCCGACATTGTGCCCGGCAGCGGCGATGAAGGTATTGGCGATACCGCCACCGACGATGAGCTGATCGACAATCTTGGACAGGGAGGCCAACACGGTCAGCTTGGTGGACACCTTGGAGCCGCCGACGATGGCCACCATCGGGCGCCTGGGCTCGTGCAGTGCCTTGCCCAACGCCTCAAGCTCGGCGGCGAGCAACGGACCGGCACAGGAAATGGTCGCGAATTGCGCCACACCATGGGTCGAGGCCTGCGCGCGGTGTGCAGTGCCGAAGGCGTCCATGACGTAGACATCACACAACGCGGCATATTGTCTGGACAGGCCTTCGTCGTTTTTCTTCTCGCCCGGGTTGAAACGCACGTTCTCGAGGATAACCACGTCACCATCGCTCAATGTCGGTGCGGTATCGAGATAATCCTTGACCACCCGGACCGCCTTGCCCAGCAAACCACTCAAGCGCTCGGCGACCGGTTGCAGGGAGAATTCCTCGGCGTAGACGCCCTCTTCGGGACGCCCAAGGTGTGACATCAGCATCACCCGGGCACCGGCCTTCATGGCGTATTCGATGCTCGGCAGCGAGGCACGGATACGCGCATCGGAGGTCACTGTGCCCTCCTTGACGGGCACGTTCAGATCCTCACGGATCAGCACGCGTTTGCCGCGCAGATCCTGATCGATCATTTTCAGTACGGACATGGAACACTCCTTGAAAAGTTTTCTGAAGAACGATTAGCGAAGGCGACGGCCTTGGCTAATGGCTCTTGAAACGGGTGGGGCGTGGGGTGCGGGGGAGATGAAGGGTGAGGTGTACACTCACCGGGGCCGATTCACCTCACCCTTCATCTCCCCCGCACCTCACTCACCGCCTACTTGGCGACGTGGCACACCACGCGCAACATGTTACAGGTGTAACCATACTCATTGTCATACCAGGACACGACCTTGATGAAGGTGTCGTCCAGGGCGATACCGGCACCGGCGTCGAAGATCGACGGCTTGTTCATGCCACGGAAATCGGTGGACACCACTTTTTCCTCAGTGTAACCCAGCACACCCTTCAGCTCGCCCTCGGAGGCCGCCTTCATGGTCGCGCAGATCTCCGCGTAGCTTGCACCCTTGTCCAGCTCCACCGTGAGATCAACCACGGACACATCGGAGGTCGGCACCCGGAAGGCCATGCCGGTGAGCTTGCCGTTGAGCTCGGGCAACACCTTGCCCACCGCCTTGGCCGCACCGGTGGAGGACGGGATGATGTTCTCCAGGATGCCACGCCCACCACGCCAGTCCTTCGTGGACGGACCATCGACAGTCTTCTGGGTCGCAGTGGAGGCATGCACAGTGGACATCAGGCCGCGCTTGATGCCCCAATTGTCATTGAGTACCTTGGCGATGGGCGCGAGACAGTTGGTGGTGCACGATGCGGCAGAGACAATTTTCTGACCGGCATAGGTCTGGTGGTTGACGCCGTAGACGAACATGGGCGTGGCATCCTTGGACGGGGCGCTTTGTACGACCTTGTTGGCACCGGCAGTGATGTGCTTCTGGCAACTCTCCTCGGTCAGGAACAGACCGGTGGATTCGATGATCAACTCAGCGCCGATTTCGTTCCACTTCAGATTGGCCGGATCACGCTCGGCGGTGAGGCGAATCCTCTTACCGTTGACGATCAGGTTATTGCCTTCGACCGAGACATCACCATCGAAACGACCATGCACAGAATCATATTGCAACATATACGCCAGGTAGTCCGGGTCCAGCAGGTCATTGATACCCACGATCTCGATGGCGTCGCTAAAATCGCGCGCCACGGCACGAAACGCCATGCGCCCGATACGGCCAAATCCGTTAATACCGACTTTAATCGCCATTTAACATCTCCTTACAGGTTTTATAGTTTCAAAAATGCTCACCGCCCGGCAGATGCCGGGCCATGCAGTTCAAGTTAAAACCGGTGGCCATTCAGAGCGTGCCCTCGACGGCCTTGACGACGTTGTCCACGCTAAAACCGAAGTCCGCGAACACCGCCTGGGCGGGCGCCGACTCACCGAAGGTATCAATACCGATGACCGCACCGTCCAGACCGACATACTTGCGCCAATAACCGGTGACACCGGCCTCGACGGCCACGCGGGCACGCACCTCGGGCGGCAGAACGCGGTTGCGATAGGCCGCGTCCTGTGCATCAAAGACATCAGCGGCGGGCATGGACACCACACGCACCTGCCTGCCCTTATCCGTCAGCACTGCGACGGCATCCATGGCGAGTCCCATTTCAGAACCAGTGGCGATCAGGATGGCGTCCGGCGTGCCCGTGCAGTCCTTGAGGATGTAGCCCCCCTTTTCAATGTCACGGATCTGGGCCTCACCACGCGACTGATGTGCCAGGTTCTGGCGTGACAGGATAAGCGAGGTGGGACCGTCCATGCGCTTGATGGCCATCTTCCAGGCCACGGCGGTCTCGACCGCGTCACAGGGGCGCCATACCGACATGTTGGGCATCATCCGCAGGGTGGCAGTCTGCTCCACCGGCTGATGGGTCGGACCATCCTCGCCCAGACCAATGGAATCGTGGGTGAAGACCTCGATGTTACGTGCCTTCATCAGTGCGGCCATACGCAACGCATTACGGGCATATTCAGAGAACATCAGGAAGGTCGCCCCGTAGGGCACGAAACCACCGTGCAGGGTGATACCGTTGATGATCGCCGTCATGCCGAACTCACGCACACCGTAGTGGATGTAGTTGGCATCAGGCGTGGCCGCGCTCAGGGGCCGTGCCTGCGGCCACAGGGTCAGATTGGAACCGGCCAGATCGGCGGAGCCACCCATGAAGTCGGTGAAGGCGGCAAAGCCCTTGATGGCATTTTGCGAGGCCTTGCGCGAGGCGATGGTCTCGCCTTTGGCAACCACGGCCTGGATGAAGGCATCGGCCTGGCTGTCGAAGTCCGCGACCAGTTCATTGTTCAGACGACGCTCCAGTTCAGCGGCCAGCTCGGGGAAGGCCTGGCGGTAGGCGGCCATCCTGTCGTTCCAGGCGGCCTCGGCCCTGGCGCCCTTGTCGCATGCATTCCAGCCAGCGTAGATATCCTCGGGGATCTCGAAAGGTCCATACTTCCAGCCCAGATTTTCCCGGGTCAGGACGATTTCCTCCTCCCCCAGCGGGGCACCGTGGCAGGTCTCTTTTCCCTGTTTGTTGGGCGAACCAAAGCCGATAATCGTCTTGCAACAGATCATCGTCGGCTTGTCCGTCACCGCCCGCGCGGTCTCGATAGCCTGCTTGATCGCCTCGGCGTTGTGGCCATCGACGTCACGCACCACGTGCCAGCCATAGGCCTCGAAACGCTTGGGTGTATCGTCGGTAAACCAGCCCTCGACCTCGCCATCGATGGAGATGCCGTTGTCATCATAGAAGGCGATGAGCTTGCCCAGACCCAGGGTACCGGCCAGTGAGCAGGACTCGTGCGAAATGCCCTCCATCATGCAGCCGTCACCGAGGAAGACATAGGTATGGTGATCGATGATGTCATGCTCGGGACGGTTAAAGTGCGCCGCCAGTGCACGTTCGGCAATCGCCATGCCCACCGCATTGGTAATACCCTGTCCCAGCGGACCGGTCGTGGTCTCCACACCCGGTGCATAACCGTACTCGGGGTGGCCGGGGGTCTTGGAATGCAGCTGGCGGAACTGTTTGAGATCATCGATAGACAGCGCATAACCCGTCAGGTGCAACAGGGAGTAGATCAGCATCGAACCGTGACCATTGGAGAGCACAAACCGGTCACGATCCGCCCACTTGGGATTGGTCGGGTTGTGGCACATGTAATCATTCCACAACACCTCGGCGATGTCCGCCATACCCATCGGGGCACCCGGGTGACCGGATTTGGCCTTTTGCACCGCATCCATGCTCAGAGCACGGATGGCATTGGCGAGTTCTATACGCTTTGGCATACTTGCCTCCTTACCTAATCAAAGGGGAAATACAATTTAAAGATGATGTTGCGGATCTTGAGAAATTCGTTTGACCACCACGCCGGGACAGTGACATGAATTCGTTTTTCTGACCGCCTGAGCTGCACCAGACACTCCCCGCGCAGGTTCGCTACACGACCCGTGTGGCGTAGTTATTGCCGCATCACTCGCTACCGGTCTGAGACCTGGTGCGTCGCCGCGAATGGCCGCCCGGCGCCCAATTAGAACGCGGGATTCTCTCTCATATGGACGCAATGGGCAATAGCCAGTCGCCAAAGTCATTCATATAGACATGATAAATCAAGGCGTTATAAATATGTCCTGCGCCAGGAAAGCAGAGAAATCGCACCGGACCCCGGTAGTAAACTTTGGTGGCAGACCCACAGACCTAACGCCGGGACGTTGGCAGGGGTAACACCACAGCCTCCTCGTCCTGGACCTGGCGTGCGTCCAGGGCCTGCAAGGCAAGGTGGAATTCCTGGCTCAGACGGTGCATGGTCTGGCGTCCCTTGTCGAGATAGTAGACCACCTCGTAGGCCACCGGCTCATCCAGCCCCGAACGGGTCTGGGGGCGAAATCGCTGCCATGCCAGCTCGATATAGGGTCGGTTATGACTGTCGACAAAGATGACCTCCGCGACATCCATCACCGCCAGATACTGCAGGGTGCGAATCGGAATGAACACACAGGACTCGCCACTGTGCTGTAAGAGGCGACGCAGCAGGTGATACAGTGGAGCGGGCAGGGTATGGTCCTCCCTGTCCAGTGGGGTGTCGGGGCGATAGAAGGTCTCACTGACTCTCAATTGTGATCTCCTCACGTGCTCCCGCGTCCGGGCGCCCCAGGGCGCCGTCCTGGATCGACCCAACCGGTGTACCGACACGCCGAGCGGTGCGCAACAAGGTACTCAGACTGCCCGGATTCGCCCCGGCAAACAAGCCCTGCTAGCGGGATGGTGCCAGGGCACGACACCAGACGAGGGAATACCATGCCCGGTGTCCTCTACCGTCCAGGGCGGAAGGTGCCTCACACATGGACGCCTTGATCGACACCTGCTCGCGGTGGTCCCGGGGGGGAAACTTGCGTCCCTGGCGCGTGTATCACTTGTGAACACCCCGGGAAAACCGCTAAACTAGGCCCATTCAACCGGTGCCGGGGACGTGGGCGTACCGGGAAATCCCACACCCGTTGTCCATGAGTTCAAGGCGCACCTTGGCGCCATCCTGTGCCTATACTCACACCTTAATCGTAAGGAATACCACTTCATGGCCGAGACATACCTGTTTACCTCGGAGTCGGTCTCCGAAGGTCACCCCGACAAGGTGGCTGATCAGATTTCCGATGCCGTTCTGGATGCCCTGCTGAGTCAGGACACCGGTGCCCGCGTCGCCTGCGAGACCCTGATCAAGACGGGAATGGTGCTCGTCGCCGGCGAAGTCACCACCCACGCCTGGATCGATCTGGAAGGTCTGGTACGCGAAACCCTGCGTGAAATCGGCTATAACAGCTCCGATATGGGATTCGACTGGGCGTCGTGTGCCGTCATCAATGCCATCGGCAAACAGTCTCCCGATATTGCACTGGGCGTGGACGAAAACGAAAATCACGAACAAGGTGCAGGTGATCAGGGTCTGATGTTCGGCTATGCCAGCAACGAGACCGATGTGTTGATGCCGGCACCCATTACCTATGCCCATCGCCTGGTCAAACGCCAGGCCGAGGTGCGCAAAAACGGCACCCTGCCTTGGTTGCGCCCGGACGCCAAGAGCCAGATCACCTTCCGTTACGAAGATCACAAGCCCACCGGGGTGGATGCCGTTGTCCTCTCGACCCAGCACGACCCAGACGTCGATCTGAAGACCCTGCAAGACGCCGTGATGGACGAGATCATCCGCCCGGTGCTGCCGGCACAGTGGATCGATAAGCACACCCAATTTTTCATCAATCCGACCGGTCGCTTTGTCATCGGCGGACCGGTGGGTGACTGCGGCCTGACCGGGCGCAAGATCATTGTCGATACCTACGGCGGCATGGCCCGTCACGGCGGCGGCGCCTTCTCCGGCAAGGACCCATCCAAGGTCGACCGCTCGGCGGCCTACGCCGGGCGCTACGTGGCCAAAAACATTGTCGCCGCCAACCTGGCCGAGCGTTGCGAGATCCAGGTCTCCTACGCCATCGGCGTAGCCGAACCCACCTCCATCAGTGTGGAGACCTTTGGGACCGGGCGCATCACCGATGGCCGTATCGTCGAACTGATCCGCGAACACTTCGACCTGCGTCCATGCGGACTGGTGAAGATGCTCGATCTGCTGCGCCCGATCTACAAGAACACCGCGGTCTATGGTCACTTCGGCCGCACCGATGCCGACTTCACCTGGGAGCATACCGACAAGGCCGAGACCCTGCGTGTCGCAGCCGGATTGTAAACATATGATGGCCTAGGCATACCAAGGCCCGCGATGAAGGCACAACGCACGGCCCGGTTGGGTGACCGCTGGACGGCGCCTCGATACCGGGGTGTCAGCCGCTGATCCCACGTCCGTCCATACCACCACGGTGTACCCTGAGGGGCGCTGCAGCGGGAACCGACCCGCGAGGCTCGGGGATATCGTTCATGATTAACGGCGCTCATCTCAAACCGGAGAGTATGTTAATGAACGCTGTTGTCGATCACGACTTTACCGATTACAAGATTGCCGATATCAACCTGGCCGACTGGGGCCGCAAGGAAATTCGCATTGCCGAAACCGAGATGCCCGGACTGATGGCCTTGCGCGAAAAATACGCCAGAGACAAGCCGCTCAAGGGTGCCAGGATCACCGGCTCCCTGCACATGACCATTCAGACTGCGATGCTCATCGAGACCCTGGTGGTCCTCGGCGCCGAGGTGCGCTGGTGTTCGTGCAACATCTTCTCTACCCAGGACCATGCCGCTGCGGCCATCGCAGCCACTGGCATCCCGGTCTACGCCTGGAAGGGCGAGAGTCTGGAAGAGTACTGGTGGTGCACCGAGCAGGTGCTCAACTGGCCCGACGGTGACGGCCCTAACATGATCCTCGACGATGGCGGCGACGCCACCCTGCTCGTGCACAAGGGCGTGAGTGCTGAAAAGACCGGGCACGTCGATGCTCCTGACAGCACCGACAATGAAGAGATGAAGGTCATCCTCGGCGTGCTGGCCCGCAATCTGGAACAACACCGGAACAAGTGGACCAAGATGGCCGCCCGCATCCGCGGCGTCACCGAGGAGACCACCACCGGTGTGCACCGTCTCTACGAAATGATGAAACAGGGCGAACTGCTGTTCCCCGCCATGAACGTCAACGACTCGGTCACCAAGTCCAAGTTCGATAACCTCTATGGCTGCCGCGAGTCCCTGGTCGATGGTATCAAGCGCGCCACCGACGTGATGATCGCCGGCAAGATCGCGGTGGTTGCTGGCTACGGCGACGTCGGCAAGGGTTGCGCTCAGTCACTCAAGGGTCTGGGGGCCATCGTATGGGTCACCGAGATCGATCCCATCTGCGCCCTGCAGGCGGCCATGGAGGGTTTCCGCGTGGTTACTATGGATGACGCCGCCTCGCAAGGCGACATCTTCGTCACCACCACCGGCAATTTCAACATCATTACCCACGATCACATGGCGGCCATGAAGAACCAGGCCATCGTATGCAACATCGGGCACTTCGACAACGAGATCGACATTGCCGGGGTGAAGAAATACCGCTGGGAGAACATCAAACCGCAGGTGGATCACATCATCTTCCCGCCCATAAACGGCAAGCCGGAGAAGCGCATCATCATGCTGGCCGAAGGTCGGCTGGTGAATCTGGGCTGTGCCACCGGTCACCCCAGTTTCGTCATGTCCAACTCATTTACCAATCAGGTGTTGGCGCAGATCGAGTTGTTCACCAAGACCACCGACGAATACCCGGTGGGCGTGTACATCTTGCCCAAGAAACTGGATGAAGAGGTCGCCCGCCTGCACCTGGAAAAGATCGGTGTCACACTGACCACCCTGACCCAGGAACAGGCCGACTATATTGGCGTGCCGGTGGAAGGTCCGTACAAACCCGGGCATTATCGGTATTAAGTGAGAGGTGGGGCGTGCAGGGTGAGGAGTAACACACACCTAACACCGCACGCCCCACTCCTAACGCTTAGCACCTTTACGCCTAACACGGAGCCCCAGCGTCGATGCACTCCCAAAAAAAATTCGATCCCGTTTTCAGCTTTGAATTCTATCCGCCAAAAACACCAGCGGGTGTGGAGAAGCTGCATGCGGCCCGTGACGCACTTGGCCCGCTCTCACCGCGCTATTTCTCGGTCACCTTCGGCGCCGGTGGCAGCACCCAACAAGGTACGCTGGACACGGTAAAGGCCATCAGCGCTGCGGGTTACGACGCGGCACCGCACCTGTCATGCATCGGTTCGACGCGGGAGAATATCCGCCAGATACTGGATACCTACCGCAACCAAGGTGTGCGCCACATCGTTGCCCTGCGCGGCGATATGCCCTCGGGTATGCATGAGGCTGGCGAGTTCCGCTACGCCAATGAACTGGTGGCCTTTATCCGCAGCGAGACCGCCGATCACTTTCACATCGAAGTCGCCGCCTACCCGGAGATACACCCCCAGGCGGTCGGTGCCGAGGCCGACCTGGCCCACTTCAAACGCAAGGTGGAGGCCGGTGCGGACAGCGCTATCACGCAATATTTCTACAACCCCGATGCCTACTTGCGTTTCGTTGATGACTGTGAGCAACGTGGCCTCAGCCTGGCCATCGTGCCCGGCATCATGCCCATCATCAACCACACGCAACTGGCGCGTTTCTCCGACACCTGTGGTGCCGAGATCCCACGCTGGATTCGCAAACGCCTGGAGGACTACAGCGATGACAAGGCGTCCCTGCGTGCCTTCGGTGAAGAGGTGGTCACCCGCCTGTGTCGGCAACTACTCGATGCTGGTGCGCCGGGTCTGCATTTCTATACCATGAACACGGCCGGTCCGACCCTGGCACTGTGGCACAATCTTGGCCTGTAACAGACCCGGCATTACCCTCGTTGCGCGCCCACAGAGGTAATGGGTGAGGGCCAAACCCGCCACCATGAATAATCAGGATATCATTCAACGCGACCTCGCCGTACTCTGGCACCCCTGCACCCAGATGAAGGATCACGAGACCCTCCCGCCCGTACCCATTCGGCGTGGCGAAGGTGTGTGGCTCGAAGACTTCGAGGGCAAACGCTATCTCGATGCCGTCAGTTCCTGGTGGGTCAACCTCTTCGGCCACGCCAATCCGCGCATCAATGCCGCCCTCCGCGCCCAACTCGACACCCTCGAACACGTCATCCTGGCGGGTTTCAGCCACGAACCGGTGGTACGCCTCTCCGAGCGCCTGGTCGCACTTGCACCACCCGGCCTGAGTCGCTGCTTTTATGCCGACAACGGCTCCTCTGCGGTCGAAGTGGCGCTGAAGATGAGTTACCACTATTGGCGCAACTGCGGCCAAGCGGACAAGACCCGTTTCATCACCCTGTCGAACAGCTATCACGGTGAGACCCTCGGTGCACTGGCCGTCGGTGACGTCGCCCTGTATAAGGAGACGTACGCTGCGCTGCTCATGGACGTGATCACGGTCGCCTCGCCCGATTGCTACCAACGCGAACCTGGTCAATCCTGCGCCGCGCATAGCCGCAAGATGTTCGAACACATGGACGCCGCCTTGGAGCGCCACGCCCATGAGGTCTGCGCCGTGATTGTCGAACCCCTCATCCAGTGCGCCGGGCAGATGCGGATGTACGACCCCGTCTACCTCACCTTGCTGCGCGAGGCCTGCGATCGTCACGGCGTACACCTGATTGCCGATGAGATCGCCGTCGGCTTCGGGCGCACCGGCACACTGTTTGCCTGTGAGCAGGCCCACATCACACCGGATTTCCTCTGCCTGTCCAAGGGACTGACCGCTGGCTACCTGCCGCTGTCCGTGGTGCTTACCCGCGATGCCATCTATGATGCATTCTACGCCGACTACGCCACGCTCAAGGCCTTTCTGCACTCACACAGCTACACCGGCAACCCCCTCGGTTGCAGCGCCGCCCTGGCCAGCCTCGACATCTTCGAACAGGACCAGGTACTGGAGGATAACCGGGAACGCGCCCGCCTGATGGGTGAACTCGCCGCCCCCCTCACCGACCATCCCCATATCGGTGAGATACGCCAGACCGGCATGGTGCTCGCCATCGAGATGGTCCGCGACCGACACACTCGTGAGGCCTATCCCTGGCAGCAGCGCCGCGGCCTGCGCGTCTACCAACACGCCCTCACCCGCGGTGTACTGCTACGCCCCCTCGGCAACGTCGTGTATTTCATGCCACCGTACATCATCACCCCGGACGAAATTCGCCTCATGGTCGATGTCGCCATTGAAGGCATTGATCTCGCAACACGATAAAAACGGTTAGCAGAAAAATCTGAGCACTGCCAGGGACGGGAGACGGCATCGCCTTTGCGTGTGCACCTGACCCAAGGGTATCCCGTGGCGAGCACATGGACTACGTGATCCGAAAGGCCGTCGAGCCCGGCGGCCTGACAACACTGCGGACCCTGTGGGGCGATCTGTGCGGAGAAAGCGAGTGTCCCTTGGATGGGCACACGGGGCATCAACTCAATTGTGATAATCGCCGTTCCAGATCATCGATATCGGGGATCAACAGAATTTCTCCTGCTACCTCGGCCGCACCGGCCACCGACACCAGTGCCGTAGACTCGGCGGCCTGAATGGCCTCATCCTTGACGACTTGTAGCCGCGGAATACCCTGGGTCAGCAGAGCAATATACGGCACCGTAGCGCTCCCGTTGAGTGTATTCAGCACCGCAATACGACTCTCCTTGACAGGGGGGGGCGGCGGCTCACCACCGCTGGCAGCCTCAAACGAGATCAGCGGTACACGATGCTCCCGCCAGGTAAAGAGGCCGAGCAACCAGGCAGGCGCATCCGCCAGCGGCTCAGGCGCGGTAAACCCCACCACTTCGGCCACGGCCACATTGGGCAGCAGCACAGTGAGGTCCTTGAGGGCCAGGCGCAGGCAGGGCACCGAGGAGGCCAACACATCGACGGGCAACATGTCCGCGCTGTGGGGTGAATGAAGATAGGTAATATCCGCCATGCTTGCTTTCCTATCACCGCTTATCGGCTATAGCGTTCGATGAGTTGCTGTGCCAACGCCTCCGGCGTGCCCTCAAAACCGGCGACACCCCGTTTACGGACTTCATCCGGCATGCTGCTGATCACACAACTTTGCGCATTCTGTACCCAGATCTGCCCACCCTCGGCAGCCAGATCCCCGCAACCCTGCGCGCCATCATTACCCAGGCCACTGAAGATGATGGTGCCGGCACTCGACCCATAACGTGTGGTGATATCGCGAATCACCCGCGTGATCGATGGTCGATAGCCATCACCGGTCACGGGCGCATGCAGCTCAAGGGCGCCAATGGTATTGATGATCAGGCGCTCATCGACCGGTGCAATAAGCACCTCGCCATGGCGCAATACGTGCCCTGGCAGCGGGGCACATACCCGCAAGGCAATGTCACGTCCGAGTTGCTCCGCCAGTAATTCGACAAAATTGCTGCCCAAATGCTGGGCTAATACAAAGGCCACCGGCAGATCGGCGGGAATGACACGCAAAAACCGTTTTACGGCCTCCGGCCCACCCAGCGATGCGCCCAGCACCCACACATTTTCGGCCAACCCCCGCACCCGATGCAACGGGGCACTGGCGGAATCCCGGTTGGGGAGACAAGCGACGTGGTCCAGGCTGGCCGCATCGAGAAACCGGCCATGTATATCGGCAATCTTACGCAACAGTTTGCCATACCACAGCGCCCGCTCGGCACTCGTACTGTGTCTCAGCACGGACATGTCATTGAAGACCATGGGCAACGTAGTCGTGTCGAGCAGGTGCTCAAGACACGCCACTTCGGGCTCGGCCAGATCAGCGTGCATATCCATGACCAGGATATCGGCAGGCCGATTCGCCAGCCGGCCAGCGAACAGCTCACTGGGCGGCTCACTCATCACCACCCTCATGCCATACTGCGCGAGGGCGCGCTGTAGCTGCAAACGCTCACGTGCAGCCGTCGAGGCGATAGCGACCCGAATCCCACGCAATTCTCTCGACTGTAAGGCCCGTGATTGCATATTCACGCCCGTGAGTACGGCCCCCCGGCCCGATGCCGCCTGCCCCTGATGTACAGGCATGCCCACCTCAGGCGTCACCTGCCAGCAGGGCCTGAATGTTGGCCAGCAAATCGTGTTCCTGGAACGGTTTTCCCATATACCGGTTTACCCCGATAAGCATGGCCCGATCGCGGTGTTTCTCACCCGTACGTGAGGTGATCATGATGATCGGGATATGCTTGAGTCGTTCATCGTTGCGCATGTTGGTGGCCAATTCATAGCCGTCCATACGTGGCATTTCAATGTCCAAAAGCAGCACGTCCGGCACCTGTTCCTGTAACAAAGCCAAGGCATCAACGCCGTCCTTGGCCGTCAGCACCTGAATATTATGCCGTTCCAGTAACCGCGATGTGACCTTGCGCACAGTAATCGAATCATCAACAACCATGACCGTTGGCAACTGCGCGGTCGCCGTCACCTGCGGCGTTTCCTCATAGACCGTACCCAGGCGTATCAGTACGCCCAGGTCCAGGATCAGGGCCACAGTGCCATCACCCATGATAGTGGCCCCGGACACGCCGCGTAGGTGGCTGAGTTGCGGACCCACCGGTTTGACCACCACCTCACGGCTGCCAATCAGACCATCGACATGCAAGGCGGCAAGGTGATCGCCGCTGCGGGTAATAAGTACGGGCGCCTTGCGACCTGCACCCGGCAGGGTGGGTTCACCGCCGCTCAGGGTCTGGCCCATGTGCAGGAATGCATAGTCTTGTCCCAGCCACTGATAGACCGGTTTGTCTGCGGCATAGAGGCGCTGCAATTCCTCATGAGATACCCGCTCGATGCCCTCGATACTGAGCAGTGGGACCGCATAGGTCTCCTCGCCCGCCGTCACCATCAGCGCCCGGGTCACCGACAGGGTGAGCGGCAGGCGCACCGAAAACAACGTCCCCTTGCCCTTGCGGGTATCAATAGCGAGACTGCCCCCGAGCTGTTTGATTTCGCTGCTGACGACATCCATGCCGACGCCACGCCCGGAGATCTGAGTGACCACATCGGCGGTACTGAAGCCGGACTCCAGGATCAGATCCAGCAGATCTTCCTCACTGAGTACGCTGTCGGCCTGAATACGGCCGCGTTCGAGTGCCTTGCGCCGGACCGCGTCCAAGTCGATACCGGCACCATCATCTGCCACCCGGATGACCACCTCGGAGCCTTCACGCGTCAGGGAAATGGTAATCTGGCCCAGCGCGCGCTTGCCACTGTCATGGCGCGCGTCCGGCATCTCGATGCCGTGTGCAACGGCATTGCGCAACATGTGCTCAATGGGGGCCATGACCCGGTCGAGCACGGTGCGATCCAACTCATGTTCAGCGCCGGTCAACACCAGTTCGACCTCCTTGCCCAGCTCATGGGCAACCTGGCGCACAATGCGGCGCAGGCGCGCTGCCTGTCTGGAAAAGGGCACCATGCGGCTGCGCATGAGTCCTTCCTGCAATTCGGTATTCACCCGTGACTGCTGCACCAGCAGGGTTTCGGATTCACGTGTCAGATTTCCCAGCAAGGCCTTGAGGCTGTCCAGATCGCCGAGGCTCTCCATCATGCCGCGTGAGAGCTGCTGCATGTGGGTGAAGCGATCGAACTCCAGGGGATCGAAGTCCTCCGTGCCGCGGGCGCTGGCCTCCTCATAGCGGTACTGGATCTGGGCCTCGGTGGCGATCTCGAACTGACGCAACTGCTCACGCAGGCGGGCCACTGTGTCATCGAACTCCGTGAGGTTATAGCGAAAACTGTTGACCTGTTGCTCCAGACGCGAGCGGTAAATACTCACTTCGCCCGCGAAGTTGACCAGATTATCCAGCAGGTCCGCACGCACACGGATCTGCTCCTGCTGGATGCGCGGTCCCTTGCGCCGTTCACGGGCCTGTTCCTCTTCTTCGCTCAGTTCGGACAGCACCGTATCGTCGCGCATTGCAAGCGGAGCGGCAACCACTGGAGTGTCGCTGTGCCGGCTCGCCAGCTCGTGGTCTTGTGCTCCAGGCGGCTGGGTGTCCTCCACCTCGGTGGGCAGCGGTGTAGCGGCGACGGGCGTCTCATGGTGGTCCCCGACAGGCTGATCATCTGGCGGGGTCGGAGTCGGGGTCTGGCCCATTCCCGTGCCGGGTACGTATCCCGCCGCCGGATCTTGCCACGCACTGCCCTGCCCATCCGTGGCGGGATCTTTCTCCTCGGTGAGCGGTGCCACGCTGCTAGTGCTGACATCCACCGTGGGTACCGGTGGCGACGAAGGCGGTTCCGCAATCGTATCGACTGCATCGGGGGCGACAATACGCCCTTGCGCCACGCGGGCCCGTGCGCCCCCCGGCAGCAGTTCATCGATGGCGACAATCAGATCATCGGCGCGCGCACTGACGGCGTGATCGCGGACATCTTCCAGCATGTGCGCCAGACGATCCTGTGCCAGTTGCAAGACATCGAACATCCGTTTGGAGGTAGCGACATGGCCATCGGCCACCGCCGTCAGCAGAGATTCGAGTTTGTGGCTGAGGTCACCGATCTCGATGATCCCGACCATGCGCGCACCCCCTTTCAAGGTATGCAACTCGCGTTGCATATTCTCGACCAAACCCGATTGGTCCGGTGAGGCTATCCATTGCTGCAACAGGTTGTCACTGGTATCGAGGATTTCCTCCCCTTCTTCCAGGAATATCTCCAGGAGTTCCTCGTCGTACTCCGGCACGCTGACGGTGTCGCCACTCGGGGCCGAACCACCCGGTTCGCTCGACACGCCTGGTCCGGCATCAGTGTGCGCCGGTGCGGATTCGGCCTGTGCTTCGGCGTGCAAGGCGGCGATGCGTTGACACAGCGCCGTCTGATCCGGTAACAACCCACCCGGCTCATCGAGCATGGCCATGACCTCGTCGATATAGGCCATGCCCGCCTCAAGTACCGACAGACCCTCCGCCCCGATGTTGAGGCCCTTTTCCTGTAGTAAGCGGGAAAAATATTCCAGGGCACGCCCAAGCTCAGCCAACGGTGCAATATCCGCTGTACGTGAGCTGCCACACAAGGTATGCAAGGCGCGGATCAGTTCATCGCTGGCCTGGCAGGCGGCCTGCTCTTTACGACAGCCCGCAATAAACGCACGGACCGTATCCCTATGCCCGTTCACCTCATTGCGATAGATGTCGAGCAACACCGGATCGATCTCGGGAACCCGTTGCCCCACCTCATCCGCCACCTGGACCGGCGACTTGCTAGACATCTCAGCCGTTGTCCCAACAATCGACTCGGGATCTGTGATCTGTCCATTGTCTGCCACGCCTTGAGCGTCACTCGCGACACTGGCATCAACAGGCACTGCCGGCGTCGCATCACCCTGCATCTCTTCCTGAGGATCACCGCCCATCCCTGCGGGTTCACGCCCCTGACTGAGTGCCTCAGCCTGCTCCATGAGTGCGAAGACCTCCGCGCCGGGAGAACCCCCCTGCGTGAACAACACGAGTAAACCAGGCAAGGTTTCATAGGCCCGTTGCAGCAAATTCATTAGCCGATCGGTCGGTTCAATCAGCGTATCGATAACGCGGTTGAGCAGGCTCTCGAAGGCCCAGGCAAATTCGCCAACATCAACGGCACCCACCAGACGCCCACTCCCCTTGAGCGTGTGGAAGGAACGGCGCAGGTCACGCAAACTCTCGGTATCCTGCACATTGTCACGCCAATGCGGGTACAAACGCCCGATATTGGCCAGCTCCTCTTCCGCCTCTTCCATGAAGATGGCGATAATCTCATCGTCTATTTCCTCCGGGACGGGGTGGCGCGCGCGCGTACCAGACTGGGGGGTAGGGGCAACGGGCGCGGGCACTACCTCAGCCGTGGACGGCACGTCGGCGAGACCCGTTTGCGCTCCAGGCTCAGACACATCCGATGCGCCCTCGATATGGGTCTCTGTTGCGGGTACTGTGGGACTGTACACCGCGTTGGTGGGCATACGTTCCACGTCTTCGCCCGGTGCCTGTGGTCCCGCGGTCACCGGGTCGAGGTCCCGACCCGACACAGTCGCATGTTGCTGAATAAGACTGTCCTGTGCCCAGGTCAAGGTATTGCGTACGTCCTCATTGAGGACATCCTGCCCTGCCGCGATGTGCACCACCATGGCGTCCATGTCGTTACCAATCTTGCCTGCCTGTGTGCTATCCCCGGTATCGGTGGCCTGGACAATAGCACCGATGGCCTCACGCAAGACCTGTGTCGCACCGTCATCGGTAGGCCGACCGAACCAGGCTTCCAGCGCTGCGCGCAAACGCTGCGCCACATGTCCGGTCGATATGTCATCGTCCCAGGTATCGACTGGCACATCCTCAAACGCAAGGATCTGTATCTCCTCGGTCGGCGCGTCAGCGTAAGGCGAAGCCTCTTCAGCGCTGGGCGCAGCACCCTCCGGTACCGGAGCGCTATCCGGCAAATCTGCCATCACCAGGGTCTGCGTATCGTCTACAGAGGGCGTGTCTGGCGAGCCCGTCACGGTCGATGAACGCGTCGATGCCACCTGCACCGGGTCCAGACTGCCCGCTTTGGCAAGCTGTTCCAGACTCTGCGCTGCAACCTCAAGGATTGCACTGGGGTTCCCCCAACGCTCATCGATCGATTCGAGATAATACTCGATGCTGGTGATGGCATCGGCCAGGCTGTCCAACTCGGCCGGCTCGGGCGCATTGTCAGCGCTCAGTAATTCACGTTCTACATAAACCCGGCAGTTGTCCACCAGTTCGGCGGCGCGCGCCATGTCCAGCAGAGTCAGACTGCCACGAATATTGTTCAGCAGACCGGGAACCTCCTCCAGGTCTTGCGCTGCGCCTGTGCCCGTGCTGTATTGCGCCACAGACTCCTTGATACGACTCAGCTCCGCCTTGATCTCGACGATGGTCTGGCCCATCACCTGGCGAAACTCCGGGATCGTGTCGGTGGGCGCGATGTTGCCCATGTTGTGCAACGAGGCCTCGATGCCGAGTAATGCGCCGGCGACATCCATGAGGGCGTCATCATCAGGTGCGCGCTCGCCACGGTGCATCTGGTCGAGCACACTGACCTGGTCTTGAATCGTCTTACGCTGAACACCGAGCCCCAGCATGGCAAGGGTATCGGCCATCTGGGCCAACGTGTCGCTCAGGGGTTTAAGTTGCTTCACTTCGCGCGCGGTGCCCCGCACAAACAGATCCAGATTGTCCTTGACCTGGGTAAGATCCTCGATAATAACCTTGGAAACGGTGTCGAGCAGCGCACTGTTGGGACCACTGAGTTGATCCCGGCTCTGGTCCACCACACCGGCATCGGGAAGCAGGGAGGCCAGCTGAAAGTCCTGCTTCAATGCCGTGACCCGTTCGCCGGTGGAATCCGCCTGGGCGACATAATAGAGCAGGTTCTTCAACAGCTCGCGCGGCGGTGCCTCGACCATCGAGGACTCGCCGGCGTCGATAATCTGCTTGATCTGGCGATCGACCTGCCCGACCAGACGCTTGACGGCAACGCTGGACTCCAGTCCGCCATCGTGCAAGGCCTCAATGACGCCACCTGCCACCCAGAGCAGCCGTGCACTGTCCTGTTCGCCGGCGGCCTCACGTAAGCGATCGATGACATCGCGGATCTTCTGCAGACTGGCCTCCCGGTCACGGTCACGAAACCAACCGAGCAGACCAAGGTGGTAGTCATGGCGCAGGCGACGGGCGAGTTGGCGCATGTCACCGGTGTCCGGCCCGGCGCCATCCACCGGGGTCCCGAGCGGGACCTCCACTGCCAAATCAGGGTTGAACAGGGCATTTTCGGACAGCAGCGCGGCACCTCGCGCGGCACGCAAATCATTGAGCAGGGGCAGCAGGACAATCGGCATGTCACGCTGCCCGGCCTGCAGGCGATCCAGATAATCCGGCAACTGGATAATGCCACGCATCAGCGCCTCATAGGCATCCTCGCGCTGGCCTATCTTGCCCTCAACCAACTCCTGGGCAAGTACCTCCATTTCCTCTGCGACCAGGCTGGCACCATACAGTTCGACCATTTGCAGGGTGCCGTTGACCTGGTGCAGGTAATTGATGCAAAAGCGCAGCTGGGTTTCATCATCGGTATTGTCGACATACACTTCCAGCGAGGTACGCGCCTGCTTGAGGGTCTCGTCTATCTCGGACTTGACCCAGTTCAGGGTGCCATAATCAAAATCGTAGGCCATGACTATTCCTCGCCCCCGGACGACGCGATACGCCTAAAAGCCAGCGTATCGTCACCCACCACCGGCTCCAGCGCCGCATGCGCCCATCCCCGGATTTCACCCGCGCCCAGGATCAACATCCCTCCCGGACGAAGGTGTTCAACCATGCGGTTCAGTGCCGTGATCCGCTGCTCGCGCCGGAAATAGATGAGCAGATTCTGGCAAACAATCACATCCATGAGTCCAACCGGGCCATAGTCAGCATCGATAACATTGAGGCGGGTAAAACAGACGCGCTGGCGCAGGCGGGCGTTGATCTGGAAATGCTGTTCATCCATCGGGGTGAAATAGCGCATCAGCAACGCTGCCGGTACGTGCTTGAGCTTTGCCCGCGGGTAGACCGCGCGCCGGCCGATGGACAGGGAAGGCAGGCTGACGTCGGTCGCCGTCACGCCGAGATAATAATCACGGTTACTCGCCAGCAGGGCCTGATCCAGCACCATGGCCAGCGAGTAAGGCTCTTCACCGGTTGCACAACCCACGCTCCACACATCCAGTCGCAATGCCTCACCGGTCTGCGCCAAGCGGGGCGGAAGATACACCTCACGCAACAACCGCAGCGTGTCTTCGTTGCGGAAAAACCACGTCTCGTGGACGGTGAGCCGATCGACGAGGCACTCCCACTCGAATGTGCCCTGGCGACCTGCCGTGATGTAGTCATAGAATGACTGATAATCAACGATACCCAGCTCATGCATGCGCGGTCCCAGACTGGTCACCAGGAAGGAGCGACGGCTCTGCGGTAACGCAATTCCCATACGCTGCTCCAGCAACTGCGCCCAGAGCCGAAACTGATCGTCGTCCATGGCAGGCAAGGAACGATAGCGCCAAGCGGGTATAGCTACACCGTTGTGAGGCTGGGTTCTCAATACTGATCCCCGTTAGCGAAACCAGTTACCCCGGCAACTTGAAGCCGGAGACTGAATGGCGCAATTCATTGGCCAACTCGGCTAGGTTACCGACCGAGGCCGCCGTCTCATTGGTGCCCGCGGAGGTCTGGGTAGTAATTTCCTGAATCACGTTCATGGTGTCGGAAATATCGGTCGCCGCCGATGCCTGTTGCGATGCGGAGCGCGAAATATCCTGAATCAGGTTGGCCAGACGCTTGGACACGTTCTCGATCTCTTCCAACGACTCACCCGCATCCTGCGCAAGCTGCGCACCCGCCACCACCCCGGTGGTACTCTGCTCCATGGAAGAGACGGCCTCGTTGGTATCGGTTTGAATGGTCTTGACCAGCGCCTCGATTTGGCGGGTTGCATCCGCTGAGCGTTCTGCGAGGCGTTGTACTTCATCGGCCACCACCGCGAAACCGCGCCCTGCCTCACCGGCCATGGCGGCCTGAATCGCGGCGTTCAAGGCCAGAATGTTGGTCTGCTCGGCAATGTCATTGATGAGCTCAACGATATCGCCAATCTCCTGCGAAGATTCGCCCAGTCGTTTGATACGCTTCGAGGTTTCCTGAATCTGCTCACGAATGCTATCCATGCCGTTGATGGTCTTTTGCACTGCATCGGCCCCCTTGACGGCGATACCGACTGATTTGGTGGCCTCGTCAGCCAACTCACCGGCATTACTGGAAACACCCTCGATGGACACGGCCATTTCGTTGATGGCCGTACTGGCGGCCAGGATCTGCTGAGCCTGGTGATCGGAGGCCTCGGCCAGGTGCATGGCAGTGGCCTGTGTCTGCTGGGCGGCCGAGGACACCTGCACCGTGGTCTCGTTAATCGCGGTGACCAGATTGCGCAGGGCGTCAATCGCGTAGTTGATAGAGTCGGCGATGGCGCCGGTGACGTCTTCGGTCACGGTCGCGGTCACGGTCAAATCACCATCGGCCAGGTCGCCCATTTCATCGAGCAGGCGCAAAATGGCCTGTTGGTTGCGATTGTTCTGCCCCTCGATCACACGCCGCTGCTGTTCGGTTACGGTCAGACGCAATGTCGAATCGCGCTGATACAGATAACCGAGCAGGACCAGTAAAACGAGGGCAATAATGCCGAAGACGTCACCCAGGCTCGAGGTCACCAAGCGTTCCCCGATCGCCGTGTTATAGGCGTTGGACAAGGCCTGAATCTTCTGCAACAAGGTGTCGGAATGAGACAACACATCGCCGCTTGCCGCAGCGGCCTGAAATATCTCGGGGGCATGATCGAGGATGGCACCGATCTGGGCACTGACAGAACCAAAGAGCTTCTTGACCGCCACTAGCCTGGCGCGCGCGGAGGGCTCGTTCACCGCCCTGATGCCCATACTCTTGTTGCCCTGGAGCATGCCATCGATGACGTGGCCAAACAGCGCGGCATCACGACCGAAACGGTCGGCGGCAATCTCAGCGCCCTCGCCACCACCCAGCATACGGCCCACATTGCTGGCGATGCGCTGAATCAGCATCAACTGGCGGGTGGCGATATAGATCTGCTCCGGGGAACTGCCTTGGGTGATCATTGAGGTCGCCACTTCATCGGTCATGGCCAGCAAGGTCGGGATCTTCTCGTTGATGGATTGCACATGCTGGCGTGCCGTCGCTATCACCTTTTGCCGCTTCAGGATGATGCCGATGTCACGGCTGTACCCGTTCCAGATCGTCTGCAAATCGCCCAGTTGCCGTCTGGTCGCAGGTGGCGAAGGCGACATACCGGTCTTCCGGTCACCCCTGCTCTGCAGTTGCAGGGTGGCGGCAAACTTATCGCGCGCGGCCTTGAGTAACGGGAAGGCCCCCAGATGGCCGGTAGCGGCCTGCGCGGCGTTCTTGGCGATCTCCTGCGAGAGCACCCGCTGCGCACCGATGAGATTGCTGAATTGTTTGTCATGCCCGTCCTGGATGGCAGACAGACCGTAGGTGATCGCCATGGCCAACACGAAAATAATCAACAAGGCGATCATGGCCAGCAAACCACGCCCCGATGTCACGCCAGACATCTCAACTTTTGATTGTGCCTTCATCGTTCTTTGCTCCTGACCCGCAGAATGCGTATTGTCGTGGTTGCGCTGCTACCGGTCTGGCTTTAGCAGACTGTTGAGGGCCACCAGTGTCACCGCAACCTCTTGTTTCTCGTCCCTACTGCGCACGCGCCACACGCAAAAATTCCTGGCTCTCAGCCAGGGTGCGCATGCTGAACACTCCCCACAGTGCGCCCGCCTGCCGGTAACCCCCTTTGAGGTATCCGTCCAGGCCCGGCGCATCGGGGCCCGCCTCTTGCCACTCCTCCTCGAAGAAGTGCCTGAGACCAAGCACTTCGTCGACTATCAGTCCAGCCGAGAGATCACCGTGGCGGATAACCAGTACCCGGGTGCGATGATCACGCTCGGCCGGAATGCCGCTCAGGAAACCCTGAAAGTCCATGATCGGCAGCAGATTGCCACGCACATTGGCAATGCCCTTGACCCAGGCCTGCGCGCCGGGCACCCGCGTCAACGGCGGGTATTCCAGTATCTCGCGCACCTCGCCCAGCTGCGATACCAGCAAATTGGCGCCGACGCGAAACCCGATACCCGACCAGGTACGGCGTACCTCGATCTGCTGAGGGATACCCAGCGCATTACGATGGCAACGCGCCTCGATATCCAGCAATAGATGGAATGGCTCCATGGTTCCTGCGCCGACACTCCCCTCTGATGGCCCTTTCACAGCAGGGCGTTAATCTTCCCGATCAGGGCCACTTCCTCAACCGGCTTGGTAATATAGTCCTTGGCGCCCTGGCGCAGTCCCCAGACACGGTCCGTCTCCTGATCCTTGGTCGTCACGATAATAATCGGGATGTGCTGTGTTTCCGCATCCTTGGCCAGCGAACGGGTGGCCTGAAAACCGTTCAAACCCGGCATCACGACATCCATCAGGATCAGATCGGGCTTTTCCTGTCGCGCGCGTGCGATACCCTCTTCACCGGTTGCGGCGGTCAATACCTCAAACTTGTTCTTCTCTAGCATGCCCTGGAGTACGTGTACCTCTGTGGGTGAGTCGTCAACAATCAGGATGCGCGCCATCGGTTTCTCCTCAGACTGAGAGTGTGTGTAATCAGAATTCAGCTCCCGGGGCCAACCCCGTGGAATTCAAATTGCCAGCGTAGCACACGGTGTGACGCCACGCCGACTCAGTGTTCCTCGGCAAGTACATGGCGGCGAATCGCCCCCAGTAATTCGTCCTTGGTAAAGGGTTTGGTCAGGTACTGTTCAGAGCCGACAATGCGGCCACGCGCACGATCAAACAACCCGTCCTTACTCGAGAGCATGATGACCGGGGTGCGTTTGAACTGCTTATTGTTCTTTATCAGCGCCGTCGTCTGATAACCATCCAGGCGCGGCATCATAATATCTACAAATACGATGTCAGGGTGACTGTCGGCGATCTTGGAAAGCGCCTCGAAACCGTCATTGGCCGTAATCACCGTACAGCCGGCTTTTGTCAACAACGTCTCCGCCGTGCGACGGATAGTCTTGCTATCATCGATAATCATGACTTTGAGACTGTCGAATCCGTTTTCGCTTGCCATCCCCGTCCAAATATCCTGTGTGTCAAAATGTGTTTATGTATCAGACTGCATTTTTGCTTATTATCGAACCTGAACCCGGCCTGTCTGCCTGCCGCTGACCCCGTCGCATCGGGTCAATAGCATAAATAGGACTCGGGATGGCCTGTTTCTGCCGACACCGGCCACCAATCATCGCGTTGGATGACGGCTCACTGGTTGAGATAAATATTTAACACAGTCTCTAGGAATAATCCATAAGTCATCATATTTTAGACAATATTTCCGATATCATGCTACCGATATCCTGCCCCGGATGTCCGGGCCTCTGCGAGTGGATATCGGCACCATGGCCTATAAACTTGACAAGTTTACACCTCGACAAGGCCAGACTGCACCCGGACTACCGCCAGGCGGAACCTTGCATGGCACCATGAGTCTACATCTGCGCCGCCCGGACTGCACCCGACCCGGGCGGGCGGGACCTGTTTCTGATATGCACACGGAGTTCACACTCATTCCATGATTACCCTCGGCGTCGTCATGGACCCTATCGGGTCCATCCAGTTCAAAAAAGACTCCACCCTGGCCATGCTGTTCGAGGCTCAGGCGCGTGGCTGGTCGCTGTATTATATGGAACCCACTGATCTGTACCTGCGCGGCGAGACCTGCCGGGCGCAGATGCACCCTTTGGAGGTCATTGACGACCCCCAGGACTGGTATCGCCTGGGCGAGCCACAGGACCGCAGTCTGGGCCACCTCGACGTCGTATTGATGCGCAAAGACCCGCCGTTCGATATCGAATATCTCACCCTGACCTACCTCCTGGAACAGGCCGAGCGGAGCGGCGTGCTAATCATCAATCGCGCGCGCAGCCTGCGCGATGCCAACGAAAAGCTGTTCACCGCCTGGTTTGCAGACTGCATGCCACCCACGTTGGTAACCTGCCGCGCCGACCTGCTGCGTGGTTTTCTGGACGCGCAGGACGATATCATTCTCAAACCCCTGGACAGCATGGGTGGCGCCTCAGTCTTCCGGGTCCGTAGCGATGACCCCAATATCGCGGTTATCATCGAGACCCTCACCCATCAAGGACAACGCCACATCATGGCCCAGCGTTTCCTGCCCGCGATCCGCGACGGCGACAAGCGCATCCTGCTGATAAACGGTGAGCCGGTCCCCTACGCCCTCGCACGCATCCCCGCTGCAGGCGAGACCCGCGGCAACCTGGCCGCCGGTGGCCATGGCGTCGGTGTCGGCCTGAGCGAGCGTGATCTGTGGATTTGTACCCAGGTCGGGCCGACGCTGCGCGAACGTGGACTCATGTTCGTCGGGCTCGACGTCATTGGTGACTACCTCACCGAGATCAATGTCACCAGCCCGACCTGTATCCGCGAACTCGACGCCCAGTACGGACTGAACATCAGCACCCGAGTGATGAACTGCATCGAGGCCACGCTCAACCAACCCCGCGCGGGGAAGCGCCCGTCATGAATACGACACGGCACCGGCACAAGACCATGGCGTTACTACTCGGCCTGCTCAACAGTATAATCCGCCGCAACAGGTTGAACCGATTCACTCCTTCTCACGCATCGCCTTGAGCACGCTCGTCATGCGCCGTCAAGCCACTCCCGTCAGTTCCACCGATCGCTTCGGCATGACGCTGTTTCTCGCCCTGGCCCTGCATGCCATCATCATCTTCGGTGTCAGTTTCAATTTCCTTGACACCTCGACGAACGCCTTGCCAACCATGGAGGTCACGCTGGTCCACAACCGCAGCAACAAGGCCCCGAAACATGCCGATTATCTGGCCCAGGTGAACCAGCGCGGCGGCGGCAATGTCACGTACAAGGTGCGCCCCGGTGCCCCCTTCTCCAACGCCAACCCGAACCCGACCCACGAACAGGGCATCGCCCCGAACAGCCGGCCGACCAGCGCCCCACCACCCCGCCCCCGACACCCACGGCGCCACGAGATACTGACCGCTCCCCGCTCGCCCCGCTCGGTCCAGGCCGAGAAACGCCCGACACCCATCACGCCGCGCGAGCGGGCATTCAGCGCCGCGCGACTCATCGAACGCAGCCAGCAGATCGCCCGTCTCAGTGCGGAGATCCGCCAACAGCAGGAGGCCTATGCACGGCGCCCGCGCGTGACCTACATTTCCAGCGCCAATGCCCGTGCGTACCGGTTCGCCGCCTATATGGACGCCTGGCGCGTCAAGGTGGAGCGCATCGGTAACCTCAACTACCCGAGTGCCGCGCGCCGGCGCCATCTCTCCGGCAGTCTGCTACTCGATGTCGCCATCAATACCGATGGCAGCCTGCGCAGCGTCAAGGTACTGCGCTCCTCCGGCTCACCCATCCTCGACCAGGGGGCCCTGCGTATCGTACACCTCGCTGCCCCCTTCGCCCCGCTGAGCGCAAATATCCGCAAGGACACCGATGTACTGCACATCATCCGCACCTGGCAATTCGAGAGCCAGGGCTTTTCCACTTCCGGACATTGAACATTGTCGCCTTGCCTGGCCCTGGTCTCTGCCCGATACTAGGGCTATGCCCGCGACCACTCCCGACACGCTGATCAACCACTTTCTCATCGCCATGCCCCGCCTGGCGGATCCGCATTTCTCGCGTACCGTCACCTACCTCTGCGATCACAGCGACGCGGGCACCATGGGGCTGGTGATCAACCGCCCGCTCACTATCCGTCTGGGTGAACTGCTGGGCCAACTCGAACTCACCAGTGATGACCCCGCGCTGAATGCCGTGCCTGTCTATCAGGGCGGACCGGTACAAAATGAACGCGGCTTTGTGCTGCACCAGCCGTTGGGCGAGTGGGAAGCGACACTGAGCGTCAGCGAGGACATCGGTGTAACCATGTCGCGCGACATCCTGGAGGCCATCGCCCAGGGCCACGGCCCACACCACTACCTGATCACTCTGGGCTATGCCGGCTGGGGGGCACGACAACTCGAAGGTGAGATGGCCGCCAACGCCTGGCTCAACGGTCCGGCCAACGCCTCAGTCCTCTTCGAGCATCCCGCAGAACAACGGTGGGACGCCGCCGCTGCCCTGCTTGGCGTGGACCTGGGCCTGCTCTCCAACGACATAGGCCACGCGTGAGTGGTGTCCCCGCCCCTCCCGCAGCGCCTACCAAGCCCCGTACCCTGCTTGGATTTGACTACGGCACGCGCCGCATCGGCGTGGCCGTGGGCCAGGATCTGACTGCGACGGCAACCGCCCTGGTCACCCTCACGGCCCAGGACGGGCGACCCGATTGGTCCCGGATCAGCACCTTGATCGAGACCTGGCAGCCGCAGGCGCTGGTCGTCGGCCTGCCCTATAACATGGATGGCAGCGACCAGGCCATGACCGTCGCCGCACGCCGTTTTGGGAATCAGCTTCGGGGACGGTACAATCTACCCGTCCATTTACACGACGAGCGCCTGAGTTCGGTGGATGCCGGACGCCACATCGAGGCCTCCACCTTGTCCCGGCGCAAGAAACAGGAACGTGGCAGGGTGGACCGGATCGCCGCGCAACTCATTTTGCAATCCTGGCTCGAGGCACAACAAACCGGGCGCACGACACCGCCCACGCACCCCAGAGTACCGTCCTGAGTATGTCCAGGCATGACGACATCGATGTCCCCACGCTACTTGGCGCCATGACCACCAGCTTGCGTGAGCACCTGTCTTCACAGCGGCGCAGCGATCCCCTGATGATCGGCATCCACACCGGTGGCGTGTGGGTCGCCGGACACCTGCACCGTGCCCTGGGACTGTCCTCGGCCCTGGGCCAGCTCGACATCAGTTTCTACCGCGATGACTTCACCCGCATCGGTATGCACCCGCAAGTCAAACCGTCCCACCTGCCATTCTCGGTCGATGATCACCATATCATCCTGGTCGACGATGTCCTGCATACCGGGCGTACCCTGCGCGCAGCACTCAATGAAATCTTCGACTATGGCCGCCCGGCCAGCGTCAGCCTCGCCGTACTGGTCGAGCGCAGCGGGCGCGAACTGCCAGTACAGGCCGACGTGGTGGGCACCCGGCTGCGTCTCGACGCCCACGAGCACGTCAAACTCAACGGTCCGGCACCGCTGACGCTCACAGTGCAGGAAAGCATATGAGTCAGGACTCCCTTCAGCTCGACACTCAGGGCCGACTGCGGCACTTCCTCACCATCGAGGGACTCAAACGCAGCCATCTGGCAGAGATACTCGACACCGCCGAGTCCTTCGCCAGCGTCGGCCAGCAGAGCGTAAAAAAGGTGCCGCTGCTGCGCGGCAAGACCATCATCAACCTGTTTTTTGAGGCCAGCACGCGCACGCGCACCACCTTCGAGCTGGCGGCCAAGCGGCTCTCGGCTGATGTACTCAACATCAATGTCAGCACCTCCTCGACTGTCAAGGGCGAGAGCCTGCTCGACATGCTGCGCAATCTCGAGGCCATGCACTGTGACATGTTCATCGTGCGCCATGGCGAGAGTGGTGCGGCCCATTTCATTGCCTGCCATGCGGCCCCGCACATCAGCGTGATCAACGCCGGTGACGGCAGCCACGCCCACCCCACCCAGGCCATGCTTGATATGTTTACCATCCGCCGTCACAAGGGGGAGTTCGGTGCACTGCGCGTGGCCATCGTCGGTGACATCATGCACTCACGGGTGGCGCGCGCGGAGATCCATGCCCTGACCACCCTGGGCGTGGCCGAGGTGCGCGTTATCGCCCCGCGCACCCTCATCCCGGCCGCAGTGGACACCCTGGGCGTACATGTCTACCACGATATGAACGCGGGCTTGCGCGACGTCGATGTGATCATCATGCTGCGCCTGCAACGCGAGCGCATGCAAGGGGCCCTGCTACCGAGCGAACACGAATACTTCACCTGCTATGGACTGACTGAGGACAAACTCGCCCTCGCCAGACCCGACGCTATCGTCATGCATCCGGGGCCTATCAACCGCGGGGTGGAAATGGCCTCCGAGGTGGCCGATGGCCCACATTCGGTGATCCTCGAACAGGTCACCCACGGTATCGCCGTGCGCATGGCGATCATCTCGCTGACCCTGGGCCGCGCACCGACCGGCGATGCCAGCGGACAGGAGACAGGTTGATGCGTATCACTATCCGTGGCGGGCGCCTCATCGACCCGGCCAGCCAGTACGATGCAACCTGTGACCTGCACATCGCCGCGGGCAAGATCGTGGCGCGCGGTGCGCCACCCGATGGCTTCAGCGCCGATCAGCACATCGATGCGACCCGCCAGTGGGTGCTACCCGGTCTGGTCGATCTGAGCGCCCGCCTGCGCGAACCGGGCCAGGAACACAAGGGCACCATCGCCAGCGAGACCCGTGCCGCAGCGGCGGGCGGCGTCACCACCCTGTGCTGCCCACCGGATACCCAGCCGGTCATCGACACCCCGGCAGTCATCGAGCTCATCCACCGCCAGGCCCAGGCCGCCGGCTTCGCCCGCGTCCTGCCCCTGGGGGCGCTGACCGCCGGTCTGGAAGGCAAACAGTTGTCGGAAATGTACGCCCTGAAACAGGCGGGCTGCATCGGTGTCAGCAATGCGCTGGTGCCGATCACCAACACCCTGGTGATGCGCCGTGCCATGGAATACGCTGCCAATCACGGCCTGAGCGTCTTTGTGCATGCCGAAGACCCCTGGCTGCGCAATCAGGGCTGTGTCCATGAGGGCATGATCAGCACCCGGCTTGGGCTACCCGGTATTCCGGAGGCCGCCGAAACCGTGGCCGTGGCACGCGAACTCATACTCATCGAGCAGACCGGTGTTCGCGCCCACTTCTGCCAGTTGTCATCGGCCCGGGCCGTACAGATGATCGCCCGCGCCCAGTATGACGGTCTGCCGATCACGGCGGATGTCACGGCCCACCACCTCCATCTGAGCGAAATGGACGTGGGCTACTTCAACAGCCAGTGCCATATCCGCCCACCCCTGCGCACGCAGCGCGATCGTGACGGCCTGCGCACCGGGCTGGCACAAGGCATCCTGGGCGCCCTGTGCTCGGATCACCAACCGCATGAACCGGACGCCAAACTGGTCCCATTTACCACCTCGGAACCGGGTGCCAGCGCACTGGAGACCTTGCTGCCGCTAGGCCTGCAGCTGGTGGAAGACGGGGTGTTGTCACTGTCCGCCCTCATCGAACGACTCACTCTGGGCCCTGCACGCATCCTCGGTATCGCGGCCGGCACCCTGGCCGTCGGCGTCGGCGCCGATGTCTGCATTCTCGACCCCGAATGCCACTGGCGTGTCGAGGCGGCAAACCTGCACAGCCATGGCCACAACAGCCCCTGCCTGGGCTGGGATATGCAAGGACGTGTCACCCACACGCTGCTCGACGGCAGGCTCGTCCATACCCTGGCCACAGCACCGATCTAAACCCACGATTTGGTGAGACCATGACCACAGCATCACGCCATGCAACGATGAAATCACACCGCAACACCCTCTATCTCGAAGACGCCGAAGTCTTGACCCACCAAGGCTATGCGGCAGACCAATACCTGCTCCGCGTCCAGGCACCGAAGACCGCTGCCCATGCCGAGCCGGGGAATTTCGTGCACCTGCAGGTCGATCCGCAACGCCCCCTGCGCCGACCACTGTCCCTCATGCGCGCCGACCCCGAGGCCGGCTGGGTGGAGTTTCTCTACAAGGTCTTTGGTGAGGGGACCCACCTGCTCGCGCAACGCCGGCCCGGCGAGCGGCTCTCCCTGCTCGGCCCCATCGGCGTCCCCTTCCAGGCACATCCCGAGCGCCCGCGCACCCTGCTCATCGGCGGTGGCGTCGGCATCCCGCCCATGGTGTTCCTGGCCGACCGGCTGCACCGCTCACCAATCTGGCAGCCCTTCGTCATCATGGGCTCCGAGGTCCCTTTCCCGTTTACCAGCCGGCCGTCACAGATTCTGGTGCCCGGCATGCCGCAAGGCGTGATTGGCGCCATGCCCCTGTTCGAGGACTGGGGCGTACCGAGCAGGCTGGCCAGCCTGCAGGGATATCCCGGATGTTTCGAGGGCTATGTCACCGATCTCGCCCATGCCTGGCTCGATGCCCTGGATGCCACTCAGCGCACCGAGGTGGCGGTCTTCGCCTGTGGCCCGCACCCCATGCTCGAGGCCGTCGCCCGTCTGGCGCAGGACTATGATCTGCCCTGTCAGGTCTCGCTGGAGGAGTTCATGGCCTGTGCCGTCGGTGGCTGCGCCGGCTGCGTGGTGGACGTCGTGACCGCAGCCGGAATCACCCCAAAGCGGGTCTGTGTCGACGGCCCGGTCTTCGAGGCGCGCACGGTCTTCCCTGCCACCGACCCACCGGCGCCTTAGCGCGTCCCGTCACGCAGACACACGCTACGGCTGCGCCTGAGACACCCAGGCAGTAGCGACAGGACAAGACGGTACGGTGGAGCGCCGGGAGAGACTCAATCAGTTTGCTGGATAGTTACACCGTCGAGCGAGGCAGACATACTGTCGACGTCACCACTGGTCGTTCCCAGCTTGATCATCAGGCGCAACTCATTGGCAGAATCGGCGTAGTTTATCGCGTCCTCATAGGCAATCTTACCCTGGGTATGCAGCGCATACAGCGCCTGATCGAAGGTCTGCATGCCCAGGTTACGCGACTTGGCCATGAGCTGCTTAAGGGTATGCACCTCACCCTTGCGGATCATGTCTGCGGCCAGGGGCGTATTGATGAGTATCTCAGCGGCCATCGCCCGACCTGTGCCATCAGGGATGGGGATCAACTGCTGAGCCACCATCGCCTTGAGATTGAGCGACAGGTCCATCAGTAGCTGGTTGCGTCGATCATCGGGGAAGAAGTTGATGATGCGATCCAGCGCCTGGTTGGCATTGTTGGCATGCAGCGTGGCCAGGCACAAGTGACCGGTCTCGGCAAAGGTAATGGCGTGATTCATGGTCTCGCGGGTGCGGATCTCACCGATGAGGATGACATCCGGCGCCTGGCGCAGGGTGTTCCTCAGCGCCGTTTCAAAGGACTCGGTATCGATGCCCACCTCACGCTGGGTCACCACACAGCCCTCATGCTGGTGGACGAACTCAATGGGATCCTCGATGGTGATGATGTGCCCGGTACTGTTGTGGTTGCGATAGCCCAACATCGCGGCCAGTGAGGTGGACTTACCCGAACCGGTGGCCCCCACGAAGAGCACCATGCCGCGCTTGGTCATGGCCAGGTCCTTGAGCACTGGTGGCAGGCCCAGTGCATCAATCCTGGGGATTTGTGTCTCAATCTTACGCAGCACCATGCCGGGATGGTTACGCTGATAGAAGGCGCTGACGCGGAAACGCCCGATGCCCGAGGCGGAGATGGCAAAGTTGCATTCGTGGTTATGCTCAAACTCCTCCTTCTGCGCCTGGGTCATGATTCCAAAAACCAGCTCCTGAGCCTGACCGGGTGTCAGCGTGGCCTGGGTGACGGGGGCGATCTTGCCGTTGACCTTCATACTGGGCGCGATGCCGGCAGTGATAAACATGTCCGAGGCGTTCTTGTGTACCATCAGCTTGAGCAATGACTGAAAATCCATACTGTGTTCCCTTACTGGTTTGGCCGTGACCCGACGGGCCCGGTGGTTCAGTTGAAGGCATCCTTGTTGGTCGCACGATGCCGGGCATCCTGCTTGCTGATCAAGCCCCGCGCGACCAGATCGTGCAGACACTGATCCAGGGTCTGCATACCCAGGGCCTGTCCGGTCTGGATGGCGGAATACATCTGCGCGACCTTGTCCTCGCGGATGAGGTTACGGATGGCCGGACTGCCAACCATGATCTCATGGGCCGCGATACGTCCACCACCAATCTTCTTGAGCAGGGTCTGAGCAATCACCGCGCGCAGCGATTCAGACAGCATCGAGCGCACCATATCCTTCTCTGCAGCAGGGAAGACGTCGATGATACGGTCGATGGTCTTGGCCGCTGAACTGGTGTGCAGGGTCCCAAAGACGAGGTGGCCGGTCTCCGCAGCGGTCAGGGCCAGGCGAATGGTCTCCAGGTCGCGCAACTCGCCGACCAAAATGATGTCCGGGTCCTCGCGTAGCGCCGAGCGCAGCGCCTCGCTGAATCCGTGCGTGTCGCGATGCACCTCGCGCTGGTTGACCAGGCACTTCTTGGATTCATGCACGAATTCGATGGGGTCCTCGATAGTGAGGATGTGGGCGTACTCGGTGTTGTTCTTGTAATCGACCATCGCCGCCAGGGTGGTCGATTTGCCCGAACCGGTTGGCCCCGTTACCAGCACGATGCCGCGGGGATTATCGGAGACCTCCTTGAACACGGGGGGACACCCCAGCTCCTCCAGACTCAGGATCTGCGAGGGAATGGTACGAAAAACCGCACAGGCACCACGATTCTGGTTGAAGGCGTTGACGCGAAAACGCGCCATGCCCTGGATCTCGAACGAAAAGTCGGTCTCAAGGAACTCCTCATAGTCCTTGCGCTGCTTATCATTCATAATGTCGTAGATGAGGCCGATCACGGTCTTGTGATCCAACGCCGGTATATTGATACGCCGGATATCGCCATCGACGCGGATCATTGGCGGCAGGCCGGCCGAGACATGCAGGTCCGAGGCACGGTTTTTCACGCTAAACGCAAGCAACTCAGTGATATCCATGAGACTCCTTACACTAAAACTGAACTAGCTGTGTGGATGGTAACTTCTGTGTTTTCGGCCGTTTGATGATTTTCTTGATGCCCAATCGCTACCCCGTCGCGATAAACTAATGCCTCCCCTCAGCCAACGTCTGCACACCGTACGCGCGCGCATCCGTGGTGCCGAGCACGCGGCGGGCCGGCCCGAAGGCGCGGTCCGGCTACTCGCCGTGAGCAAGACACGCCCCGCCACTGAGCTGGCCAGCCTGTACGCACAGGGTCAGCACTGCTTCGGCGAGAGTTATCTGCAGGAGGCGCTGGTGAAGATCGACGCCCTGCATGCGCAGGCCATCGAATGGCACTTCATCGGCCCCATCCAGTCAAACAAAACAAAATCCATCGCCCAGTACTTTGACTGGGTTCACAGTATCGATCGTCTGAAGATCGCCCAGCGCCTCAGCGCGCAACGCCCCGCCGACCTGCCCGCACTCAATGTCTGTCTGCAGATCAACATCAGCGCCGAGGAAACCAAGGCCGGCACCACTCCCGCGCAGGCATTGGCCCTGTGCCAGGCGATTGCCGCCCTCCCCGGCTTGCGCCTGCGCGGACTCATGGCCCTGCCCGCACGCGACACGGGGGCAACGGGACGGGAGTGCCCGTTCCAGGCGATGCATACCCTGTTCGAACACCTGAATGGCGTCGGGCTGACGCTCGATACCCTGTCGATGGGCATGTCGGGAGACCTGGAGGCGGCCATCGCGGCAGGCTCGACCCTGGTGCGGATCGGCACGGACCTGTTTGGCCCACGCCCAGCGGTTGCGCCCGAGCATAACACGCCGCACACACCCTCACAGGGTTAGCCAGCACCCCGCCTTTTCATGTATCTTTATCCCCTCATTCCTCCTATCTGGAATCGGCATGCAAGACATTGACATCGGTTTTATCGGCGGCGGAAATATGGCCCGCAGTCTGATCGGCGGCCTGCTCAGCGGCGGGTATCCCGCAACTCGGCTCTATGTTGCCGATCCGCACACCTCGACCACCGACACCCTGGCTCACGAACACGGCATCCAGATCAGCCCGGACAACCAGACCCTGCTGGTGCACTGTAAGCTGATCGTGCTGGCGGTCAAACCCCAGGTCATCAAACCGGTCTGTAGCGCCCTGGACACCCGTCAGGGGCCTGATACCCTGTTCATCTCGATTGCCGCGGGCATCCGCAGCACTGATATCGATCGCTGGCTCGGGGGCGAGTGCGCCATCGTGCGGACCATGCCCAACACCCCCGCCCTCGTGCAAAGTGGTGCCACCGCCCTGTTCGCCAGCCCTCGCGTCAGTGCGGCGCAGCGGGATCGCGCTGAATCGCTCATGCGTGCCGTGGGCTTGGCGTTGTGGCTCGATGATGAGTCCCTGATGGACACCGTCACCGCCCTGTCCGGCAGCGGCCCCGCCTACTTCTTCCTGGTCATGGAGGCCATGGAGCAAGCGGGCCACACACTGGGCCTGCCACGCGAGGTGGCACATCTGCTCACCCTACAGACGGCCTTCGGTGCCGCCAAGATGGCACTGGAGAGTACGGAGCCGGCCACCGAACTGCGCCGCCGTGTCACCTCGCCGGGCGGGACCACAGAATGTGCCGTGCAGCGGCTACAGGCCGGTGGCCTCGAAACGGTATTTGCCGACGCACTGCGTGCGGCACGGGATCGCGCCGTGGAACTCGCCGACGCACTGGGGAAATAAGCATGGGAAATTATGTCAATAATGCCGGTGCCTTTTTGATCAGCACCCTGTTCAGCATGTATATCCTGGCGGTCATGCTGCGTTTTTTGCTGCAACTGGTGCGGGCTGACTTCTACAACCCACTCTCCCAGTTCCTGGTCAAGATCACCAACCCGCCGCTCAAACCACTGCGCCGCCTCATCCCCGGGCTGGGCGGCATTGATCTGGCCTCGATCGTGTTGCTGCTGGCACTGAAGTTGCTCGAGATCTGGCTGCTGGCGACACTATACCGTGCCGGTCTGCCCGGCCCCGCCGGGCTGGTCGTCCTGGCCCTCGCACAACTGCTGGATCTGCTGATCAACGTCTATTTTTTCTCGATCCTGATCCAGGCCATCCTGAGCTGGGTGAATCCGGGCCATCACAATCCAATCACCACCGTGCTCTATCAGCTCAACGCCCCCCTGCTCAACCCGGCCCAGCGGCTTATTCCCCCGATGGGCGGGCTAGACCTCTCGCCCGTCGTCGTGCTCATCGCTCTCCAGCTCGCGAGCATCCTGCTGGTGGCCCCGCTGATGGCGCTGGCCCAGCGCCTGGGTTGAGCGGAACGGGGGTTGGTGTCTGATCATCCCTGGTACCGCTGGGAGGGCGACACGCTCATCCTGCGCATCCTCGCCCAGCCTCGCGCCAGCCGTGACGCTATCAGCGCTCCACACGGTGATCGGCTCAAGATCCGCATCACCGCACCCCCGGTCGAAGGGGCGGCCAACCGGCACCTGCGCCGTTTTCTGGCCAAGACCTTTCGCGTCTGCGCCTCACGCGTCGAGCTCATCAGCGGTCACAACGCACGGCAGAAGTGCTTTGCCATTCACGCCCCCCGACAACTCCCGCAGGGCATAGAGGGTCCATGACGTGACGCAGATCACACAAAGAAACTGGCCTAAATCAGCAATTTCATTAAACTTTTAGTGTATTCTGCCGTTATCACGCTCAAGGGGATGCCCAGCCGGGTCGATGGCACGTGGGCGGACAACGGAAAATGACGCCCCGACAGGGACGCATCAGACCACCAAGCCCCCCCGAACCCGACTATATTAACTATATAAATTACCCAGTTAGTCAATGAGAACCCATCATGGCAAAAGACCGCTTTACTGACCAGATGCAGGCCTATGGCCGCTGGAAACACAAGCTGATCCAGACCATCGGCCAATATCAGAAGTGGCTGGAGGCCAATGGTCTCAGCGAGGCCGAGACCGAACTGCGCATCATCGAACTGCTGAACACACTGCGCGACGATCACCTCGCCATCGCCTTTGTCGCCGAGTTCGCACGCGGCAAGACCGAACTTATCAATGCCATCTTCTTCTCGGAATACGATCGCCGCCTGCTGCCTTCCGAGGCCGGTCGCACCACCATGTGTCCGACCGAATTGTTCTACGACGCCGGCACCGACCAGTCCTATATCCGCCTGTTGCCAATCGAGACCCGGCTGGAGGACATGAGTATCGCCGAACACAAACTCAACCCCATCGACTGGACCACCATCATTCTCAATACCAACTCAGCGGAAAGCATGGCCGATGCCTTTCGCGAAGTGATCCGGACCAAATCCGTCAGCCTCGAGGAGGCCCAACGGCTCGGACTCCACGAGGACATGTCCGGCGAGTCCACGCACATCGACATCCCCATGTGGCGCCATGCCCTGATCAGTTTCCCCCATCCCCTGCTCAAGGATGGCCTGAAGATCCTCGACACCCCGGGACTCAATGCCCTGGGCAGCGAACCCGAACTGACGCTGAACATGTTACCCAGCGCCCAGGCCGTGGTCTTCGTACTGGCTGCCGACACCGGGGTGACCCGCTCCGACCTCAGTATGTGGCAACACCACGTCAAGGTTCTGGGGCGCGACAACACGCATGGACGAATCGTCGTGCTGAACAAGATCGATACCCTGTGGGACGAACTCAAGGAACCTGCCGCGATTGACAACACCATCGCCGCCCAGTGCCGTACCACCGCCGAACTGCTGGGTGTCACTATCGACAGCGTGTTCCCGGTGTCGGCGCAAAAGGGGCTGTTGGCCAAGATCCGCCACGACCAGGGGTTACTTGAACGCAGCAACATCCTGTCTCTGGAAAGCATTTTCTCCAACGAGATACTGCCCAACCGGCAACTCATCGTTCGCGACAACGTGGTGTCTGAAATCGGCGCCATGGCCATGGATTCGCGCAATCTGGTGTCATCACGCCTGGAATCCGCACGCAAACAACTGCGCGAGCTGGAAGGACTCAGTGGCAAAAACGAGAATGTCATCCAGCATTTGATGAAAAAGACCCGCGATGAACAGGTGGCCTACCACAAGAGTGTGGAGAGCTTCCAGGGCAACAAACGTCTGTTCACCGAACAGCACAAAAACCTGCTCAACCTCCTCAGTGTCACAGAACTCGACAAGCATGTCACCCAGACCCGTCGATCCATGACCAACAGCTGGACCACCATGGGTATGAAACAAGGCATGAAGTCCTTTTTTGACGGGATAACCGCACGCATGAAGCAAGTCAGCCAACAGGTCAACCAGACCAACATGCTGGTGCAGACCATCTATCGCCAGTTCCAGAAAGACCACGGCATGAACGGCATCAAACCGCGACTGTTCAGCATCACCCGCTACAACCGTGATCTTGAGCGGCTTTATCATGAGGCCGAGGCCTACCGCACCAGCCCGGTTTCAACCATGACCGAGCAGGGTTTCGTGGTGAAAAAATTCTTTATCTCCATGGTCAGCCATGCGCGCAACATCTTTTTCAACGCCAACCATGATGTCGAGACCTGGGGAAAGGCGGCGCTCGCCGCACTGGTCGCACAGATACGAGAACATAAGGATCAGATCGAAAAGCGCCTGGAGAGCCTGCGCCGCATCAATGAGTCCCGCGACACCCTGAAAGACCGCATCGAGACGATTCAGGAGAACGCCGCGGCACTCGAACACCAACTCGCCGACATCGACAGTCTGCTCAAGACCATCAACAAGCCCCTGGACTCGTTCATCGAACCGCCGGCAACGGCTGCCACGGCTCGCGTCGCCATCTAAATACGTATTCCGCAGCAGTGATCCGCCTTCCCTGGCGTCGTCGGCAACTGCTCCTGCGTTGCTCTACCTCCGCCTTCCCTGGCGTCGTCGGCAACTGCTCCTGCGTTGCTCTACCTCCGCCTTCCCTGGCGTCGTCTTATGTTTTTCTGTTTATCACATCGCACCACATAAGCGTATCGCCCATTGAGGGTCTATAGTATTCAGTACAGTGACCTTGATACCACAAACCGGAGAAATGCGATGAACACAGTGCTGATACGCCAACTGACTTTGCTCACTCTCCTACTCTGTGCCCCGCTTGGCGCTCTGGCCTTGACCCAGAACAGTCAAAGCCACGGTGACTATGTGGTCTACTACAACGCCTTCACCACCAGCTTTCTCCAGCCTGCCGTTGCCAAGTCCTATGGCATCACCCGCAGCAAACATCGCGCCATGGTCGTCCTGTCTGTACAGAAAAAAGTCATGGGCACCACTGGCCAGCCGGTCACGGCACAAATCACGGGCACCGCGACCAATCTTAACGACCAGATCAGGGTCATGTCGCTGCGCAAGATTCGGGATGGCAACGCACTCTACTACATCGGCCTATCGCCGATCGCCGACATGGAGACCCTGAATTTTTCATTCCAGGTCAAACCGACGGGGTCCGGACAGAACTTCAGCGTCACGTTCCGCCATCAATTCTATACCCGATAGGCATTATGCGGTCGGCAAATGCAAGCGCTTGCGTTTGCCGACCCGGCCTGGCAGGCTAATCAACACTCATCCACGGACGACGTAGCGACCATCATGTCACGCTGGCTATTCCAGGCTCTGCTGCTGTTATTTCTGTGCCTGCCACGCCTGGCACCCGCCACGACGCCACCACCACCACAAACGCCGCTTATCCTGGGCGTCTTGCCCTTCGAGAGCGCGATTGCCCTGTTCAAACTCTTCGCGCCACTGCGCGAATATCTGAGCCAGCAGTTGAAACGCCCGGTGCTATTGCAAACAGCGCGGAATTTTTCCGAATTCATTCAGCGCACCCAGGCACGCAGTTACGATATGGTCATCACCGCACCACACTTCACCCTGCTCGCGCTCGACAGCGGCTACTACACGCTGTGCTGCACCTATACAGCCCCATTGGCCGCCGACATCGTGGTACGCGACGACAGCCCGGTGCATACTATCGAACAACTGGCCGGAAAACGCATCGCCACCCCTCCCAGAAGCGCCATCATCACGCTCATCGGCAAACACTATCTGAAGACCCACGGACTGTACGGACCGCGCGCGCCCCGCTACCTCACCTTTCGCACCCACAATGCCAGCGATCAGGCCGCACTCGGCAAACAGGTCGCTGCCGCCATCGTGTCCATCAATGTCTATCGCCGGGCCAGACAACAGGGTGCCGCCCTGCGCCTGATTGCCCGCACGCCCGACGTCCCGGGGATGGGGGTACTGATGGCCACCAATCTGCCCCGATCGGTGCGCAACGCGTTTCAATCCACCCTGGTCAACATGCTCAATACCCCCGCGGGACGCCATGTACTCAAGACCATGGCCTACCCAGGCTACAAGCCCGCCACGGCAAAAGACTTCGAAGCGGCCCGTCCCTATCTCAAGGCCTATCTGCAATTGCAATCCCCACCCTTGCCTGTTCATTGAATGCACCTCAGACTCTCCACCCGTCTCATACTCAGCGTTGTCCTGGTCGAGGTCCTCATGCTCTCGGTGCTGGTCTGGAACAGCGTACGCCTAATCAACTCCAGTAATGCCGAACTGCTGGTCCGCTATACCCATGAGGAAAGCAGGTTGCTCGCCTATTCGCTGGCCCCGGGTCTGGCGGCCAATGATCGGGCGATGCTCAAGGACGCCTTGTCCCTGCTCCAGGAAAAACACGACCTGGTCTACATCGGAGTCTATGATCGCAACAATCAACTCATGTCGCACCGAGGCACGATACCCACGTCCTTCAAGGCAGACCAGGACTATGCCGACGCTACCCGCGACGGCGTATTTGACCTGGCCCAGCCCATCGTCTTGTATGGCCAATACCTGGGACAGCTCCATGTCGGCTACTCGATCAAGGGCGTACAGGCCATTACAGCCAAGACCCGGCAACAGGACACCTTTATCGCCGTGCTGGGATTAACACTGTCCATTGGCATTACCGTATTGCTCGGACTGTTCCTGACCAAGACATTGCGCCAGCTCGAAGAAGGCGCCAAGGCCCTGAGCCGCGGCGATCATGCCTACCGCATCGCCATCAACTCCAGGGACGAAGTCGGCGATGTCGCCCGCGCCTTTAATCGACTGGCCGAGCACCTGGGCACGACCCGTGTTGCCCTGGAGCAGGAACACCAGGCACTGACACGCGAGACCGCACATCTGAGCAACATACTCAACAGCATCGACGCGGTGATCGTCGAGGCGGCCCCGGATAGCCAGCGCTTCACCTACGTCAGCCAGGAAGCGCAGAGTCTGCTGGGCTACCCGGTCGAAGATTGGCTCACCCCCGGATTCTGGGAGGCGCATATCCTTCCTGCCGACCTGCGTTGGCTCAAACCCCAGGTCGAAAAGTACCAGACCCGACCAGGCTCCTATACCCTCGACTATCGCATGGTGCACCGCGACAACCACCCGGTATGGGTGCGCAGCATCAATGCCTACGATATCGGGCAGGACGGTACTGCGTCCTACCACGGCATCCTGTTCGATATCACCGAACAAAAACAAAACGAGGAACGCATCATCTATCTGGCCAATCACGACTACCTGACCGGGCTGTTCAACCGCCGCCGCTTCCAGGAGGAACTGGAACACCGCATCAACGACGTCCAGCGCTTCGGTGACCAGGGTGCCCTGCTGTTCATCGACTTGGATCAATTCAAATACGTCAACGACACTCTGGGGCATCAGGCCGGTGACGAATACCTGTACAATGTCTCCTGCGCGCTGGTCAATGCCCTGCGTGAGACCGATATCATCGGCCGGCTCGGGGGCGATGAGTTTGGCGTCATCCTGCCACGCTCCCATCTGGATAATGCACAGCGTGTCGCTGCCAACCTGCTCACCACCCTGTCCAGTCTACCCGTCGAACTCGGACGCCATTTCACGTCGGTCAGCGCCAGTATCGGCATTGTCATGTTCCCCACACACGGCGACCTCTCCAGCGACCTGCTCGCCAAGGCCGATGCCGCGATGTACACCGCCAAGGACCGTGGCCGCAACCGTGCCCATACCTACAGCGAAGGCGACGAGGGCCTGCTGGCCATGCATGCCAAACTGAAGTGGGAGGACCGTATTCACCAGGCCCTGGAACAAGACCGTTTCATCCTCCACTATCAGCCAGTGGTTTACCTCGACACGCAGACCATTTCCCACTATGAAGTGCTGCTGCGCATGCTCGATGAAGACGACACGCTGATCCCGCCCAATGCCTTTCTTGACACCGCCGAGCGTTTCGGCCTGATCCGCGACATCGACCACTGGGTACTACGCCACAGCATCCAGGTGCAGGGAGAGAGCGAGCGCACTGACTCGCCGATAACACTGGCCATCAACATCTCCGGCCGGCACTTCGGCAACCCGGAGATTATGCAACTCATCAACGCCGCCATCGAGGAACACGGTGCCGAACCGCAACGACTCATTTTTGAGCTAACCGAAACCGCCGCCCTCGAGAACCTCGCCCAGGCACGGGCGTTCATCGACTTACTGCATGATTTGGGTTGCCATATCGCTCTGGACGACTTTGGTGTCGGCTTCTCCGACTTCCACTACCTCAAACACCTGCCGGTGGATATGCTCAAGATCGATGGCAGTTTCGTGCGCAATCTGGACAAAGACCACTTCGATCGCATCTTCATCCGGGCCATGGCCGACCTTGCCCAGGAGCTGAACATCATCACGGTTGCCGAATTTGTGGAAAACGCCGACATCGTCACGGCCCTGCGTGAACTGCATATCGAACTGGGCCAGGGTTTTCATCTGGGCCGACCCCAACCTTATTTTCTGGACGGGGTCATACCACAGACCTGATGATCATCCACACGCCGAAGGCACTCACCAGCAGACCAGCGACACGCCGCACCCAGGGCCGGCGCACCAACGCGGAAAGGGTCGCGGCGAACACCCCCATGGCCAGCAGATTGGGCAGAGTGCCCAGGCCGAAGCTGAGCATCAGCAGCCCGCCCTTGAGCGCCCCACCGGCACTCAGGGTCCAGATCAGGACGCTGTAAACCAACCCGCAGGGCAGCCAGCCCCAGATCAACCCAAGGACAAAGGCCTGCCACGGGCGTCGTACCGGCAAAAAGCGCCGACCCAACGGTTCCAGATGCCGCCACAGATGCGCCCCCACCCGTTCGAGTTGCATCACACCTCGCCACACCCCGGCGAGATACAGGCCCAACGCCAGCATGAACAGGCCGGCGATGACCTGTAACACAAGCTGCGCCTGATGCACCGCAAGCGTGTGCGCCGCCAACCAGCCGATGCCGCCCAGCAGACTGCCCGCCACGGTATAACTCGCAATCCGCCCGACATTGTAGGCCAGCAGATAGGGCAACAGGGTGCGCGTTCGTCCCCGTACCTGGTGCGGCAGGCCCAGGCCCAGCGCCCCGACAATCCCGCCGCACATCCCGACACAATGCACCCCGCCCAACAGGCCCACGATAAAGGCGGCCAGATAACCCGTGCTCATCGCGTCCATCAGACCTGGACACCGGCCATGCACCCGCCCACCACGGCAGTGCGACTCAGCACCATCGCATCATCCCCGCGCACCCTGCACGCCGGCCTGGCTGCGCCAGGGCGCGAGACGACGCAACAACCACAGGCCCGGCAGAGCCATCAGCGCGCACAGGAGGAAAAACCCGACCCAACCCAAGCCTTCGGCAAGGTAACCGGTCGGCGCCGAGGCCACGACCCGGGGCACCCCCATCAGACTGCTCAACAGAGCGTATTGGGTAGCGGTAAACTTCTTGTTGGTAAGCTGGGCCATATAGGCCATATAGGCCGCCGTGCCCATGCCCCCACTGAGATTCTCGAAGGCGATGACACCCGCCAGCCCGATCAGACTATGGCCCACCACCGCCAGCCAGGCAAACCCCGCAGTGGACACGGCCTGCAACGCACCAAACACCCACAGCGCGCGATTGATCCCCAGGCGCAGCATCGCCATGCCGCCGATCAACCCACCGGCAACTACCGCCCCGGTACCGAAGAATTTCACCACCGTACCGATCTCGGTAGTGGTAAAACCCAGCCCAAGATAAAACGGCGTGGTCATGGCGCTGGCCATGGTGTCACCGATCTTGTAGAGCAGGATAAAGAGCAGTATCCACAACGCCTCCGGGCGGTGGAAATAATCGGCAAAGGGGGCGATCACCGCCTCACGCAGGGTCCGTGGCACACCGTGTGCCGCTTCCGGCTCACGGGCAAACAGGGTGGTCAGCACCCCCACCAGCATGGCGGCCGCCATCAGCAGGTAGATCACCTTGAAACTGATGTGATCGGCCAGAATGAGGCCACCGCCACCCGCCAGCAACATGCCGGCACGGTAACCACCAATGTACAGCGAGGAACCCAGCCCCAGTTCCTCGTCGGTGAGATCCTCGCGCCGGTAGGCATCGACAACGATATCCTGCGAGGCGGAAAAGAACGTCACCAACGCGGCCACGGCGGCGACCAGCCAGGGTTGCGTGGACGGGTGACTGAAACCCAGCGCGGCAATGGCCATCATCAGCAGTAACTGGGCGGTGAGCAACCAGCCGCGCCGGCGTCCCAGCCAACGCAAGGTAAAGCGATCAACCAGTGGCGCCCACAGAAACTTCAGCGTGTAGGGCAGTCCGACCAGGGCATAGAGCCCGATGACCCCCAGGTTCACGCCCGCGCGGGTCATCCAGGCCTGTAACACCGAGCCGGTGAGCATCAGGGGCAAGCCACTGGAAAAACCCATCAATAATGCGACCAGCATGTGCGGACTCAGCGCACTGCGCCAGGACACGGGGCGAGGCGAACTAGAGCGGTTCATCGTAATCGAGGATCAGTGGTGCGTGGTCCGAGAAGCGTTCGTCCTTGTAGATCGCTGCGGCGCACACGTGTGCGCGCAGACCCGGCGTGATCACCTGATAGTCGATACGCCAACCGACATTCTTTGCCCAGGCCTGCCCCCGGTTGGACCACCACGTATACTGCTCGGGGCGCGGGTCCACCACCCGGAACGCATCCACCCATCCCCCTTGGGTGAACAAGACCTCCATCCAGGCCCGCTCCTCGGGCGTGCAACCCGAGTTCTTCTGATTGCCCTTGAAATTTTTGATGTCGATGGCCTGGTGTACCGTATTCCAGTCACCACAAATCACATAGTCACGGCGGCGACGCCGCATGTGCGCGAGTTCTTCACGCAACCGCACCATGAAATCCAGCTTGTGGGTGTGACGCTCGGGGCTGGAGGAACCCGAGGGGAGGTACAGGGAGGCCACACTGAGTGGGCCAAAGTCCGCCTGGATATAACGCCCCTCGTGATCGGCGTGATCCCAGCCCAGTCCCCGGCTGACCTTGTCGGGTTCACGGCGCGCATAAATGGCCACCCCGCTGTAGCCCTTCTTCTGCGCATCGAAGTAGTAACAGTGATAGCCTGAGGGATGAAAGACATCGGCGGCCAACTGGTGCTCCTGGGCCTTGGTTTCCTGAATACAGACGACATCGGCCTGCACCTTGTCCAGCCAGTCGAAAAAACCTTTTCTGGCGGCGGCGCGGATGCCGTTGACATTGGCGGAAATGATTCGCATGGGCAATGTAGTCGCGGGCACAAGGCCCCTAAGGATAAAGCATCTCCCCGGCCTTGGCACCCCGTGTCTCCGGGCCTTCGCTCATCACTGACCCGCCGGCGCCATCGATCCGCCCGGCACTGCAGAGAAGGGCGGCAAAATGGGGTACACTACCTTCCCCTCGATATGAACTGCCCATACAGTGACCCTGCACGACTATCAACGTGATTTTCTCGATTTCGCCATCACCACCGACGTACTGCGTTTTGGCGAATTCACCCTCAAATCCGGTCGCCTCAGTCCCTACTTCTTCAATGCAGGCCTGTTCAATACCGGTGGCGCCCTGGCACGGCTCGGCCAGTTCTATGCCGCCGCACTCCAACACAGCGGTATCGACTTCGACGTCCTGTTCGGCCCCGCCTACAAGGGCATTGCGCTGGCCGCCGCCTGTGCCATTGCGCTGGCCGAACACCATCAACGCGACATGCCCTACAGCTTTAATCGCAAGGAGGTCAAGGATCACGGCGAGGGAGGCAACATCGTCGGGGCGCCGCTGGTCGGGCGTATCCTGATCATCGATGACGTTATCACTGCGGGCACCGCCGTGAGCGAGACCATGCACCTCATCGCGGCCGCTGGCGCCCAACCAGCCGGTGTGCTCATTGCCCTGGATCGCCAGGAGCGCGGGCACGGTACACACTCGGCCATTCAGGAAGTCGAACAGCGCTACGGCATTCCGGTCGCCAGTATCGTCACCCTGGACCACCTGATCGCATACCTGGAGGCGCAGACCGGGCGGGATGCCGAACTGGACCGTATCCGTGCCTACCGGGACGAATATGGTCTCCAATAACCGCCGCCAGGAGAACCCTTGTCCCAGCACGTGACGGCGCCCAGGCCGTGCACTCGGGCATGGGTCTATGGTTTAATAATTCGAGGAACTGTCACCGGACGTCAGGGAGATCGCACGCAGATGTACTCATCTCATCCCACCCCGTTGAGCGCCGTACTGCTTGGCGCTGTGCTGCTGGCGCTGGTGACACTGTTCGCCCAGAGCGTCGCGCACGCCCGATCCATTGAGTGTTGGAAAAGCCACGAGGGCGTGCAGGAATGTGGCGACAGTGTGCCACCAGAGTACGCCCAGCAGCGCATCGAGGTCATCAACGACCAGGGCATCGTGATTCAGGTGCGCGAACCGGCCAAGACCAAGGCACAGCTTCGTGAAGCGGCACGACGCGCCGCCGCAGTGCGTGAGGCGAAGGCGCGCGCCGAAGAACAGGCCCGCCGTGATCGCAACCTGCTGGACACCTTTGGCAGCGTCAACGACATTACTTTGGTCCGGAAGCAGAAAATCGCGACTATCCAAAGCCTGATCAACGTCACCCGCAGCAATATCGCCCTCCTGGAACACAAGCTGGATCTGTATGTACGCCGGGCTGCCAATCGGCAACGCGCCGGCCGCCCCGTACCCCGGTCTCTGCTCAAGGACATGGCGATGATCAAACACCAGATTCAGGAAAAACGGGCCCACATCGCGAAACAACAGGCCGAGCAGACCGCCATCCGCACGGAATACGCAGGCTACATCAGGCGCTTCAAGACCCTCACCAGTCAACCACACTGAGCGTCGTCACGCCCCGCCCTGCGCCAGCAATCCATCACGCAGGGTCCACCACTGTGTCTCCCAGTGCTGCAGCGGGGAGTGTGTAAAACCACTGCGCACGAACTGGTGGATACGGCCAACGGCGACGGCCAGCAACAGACCGGCCAGGGGGGCGACCCGATCGCCCAGACGCAGCTCTCCCTTGAGCTCGCCTTCACGCAGCACCTGCTTGAGCTGCATCTCCAGGCGCTCATAGAGCTGGGCGATGCGCACGCGCAAGCGATCCTGTTCCCCAATCAGGGCATCCCCCATGAGGATACGGCTCATCCCGGCATTGCGATCAGCAAAGCCAAGCAACAACATCAGGATCTTCTCACAACGGCGCACCGCCTCACTTTCTTCGGCGAGGATCCGATTGATCAGGCCAAAGAGCGTCTCCTCGATAAACTCGATGAGTCCCTCGAACATCCGCGCCTTGCTGGGAAAATGCCGGTACAGGGCGGCCTCCGAGACCCCGACTGCACGTGCCAGCCCGGCCGTGGTGATGCGCTCACCGGGACTGGTTTCAAGCTCATGCGCGAGCGCCTCGAGGATCTGCTGGCGTCGCGAGGATTGGTGCTGTCGTGCGCTCATCGTGCCTCATCTAGCCGTGGATCAGGGTACCCACGCCCTGATCAGTGAATATTTCCAGTAACACCGCATGTTCGACACGGCCATCAATAATCTGGGCACTGCGTACCCCGCTTTTCACCGCCTCGATCGCACAGCGCACCTTCGGCAGCATGCCGCCATGGATGGTGCCGTCAACGATCAGCGCCTCGACCTGCCCGGCACTCAGACCCGTCAACAGCCGACCTGACGGGTCGAGGACACCGTGGGTATTGGTCAACAGGATCAGTTTCTCGGCAGACAGCGTCTCGGCCAGTCGGCCAGCGACCAGATCGGCGTTGATATTATAGGACTGGCCGTCATCGCCGATCCCGATGGGTGCAATCACCGGGATGAAATCACTTTGCATCAGCAGGTTGATGACTGCCGGATCGATACTCGCCACCTCGCCAACATGACCGATATCGAGGATCTCCGGGACCGCCATCTCCGGCGCGGTGCGCGTAAAGGTCAGTTTGCGGGCACGAACAACATTGCCGTCCTTGCCGGTCAACCCCACTGCCCGGCCGCCCTGGCTGTTGATGAGGCTGACGATCTCCTTGTTGACTAACCCGCCAAGCACCATCTCGACCACATCCATGGTCTCGCTGTCCGTGACCCGCATCCCTTCGACGAAGTGGCTTTCCTTGCCCAACTGCTTGAGCACACGCCCGATCTGCGGCCCGCCCCCATGTACTACCACCGGGTTCATCCCGACGAGTTTCATCAACACGATGTCGCGCGCGAAGCCCTGTTTGAGGGTCTCGTCAACCATGGCATTCCCCCCGTACTTGACGACCAGGGTCTTGCCTTGAAAGCGACGGATATAGGGCAGGGCCTCGCTGAGGACCCGTGCGACATTCATCGCAGAGGAGGAATCCAGGCTCATATGCAGCTCGTCAATATGCCAAAAAAATTCATGCGGAAAAAAATCGGGGGATCCCCGCCCGATCCATATACCCACAGAGGCACAGCACCGTGTCAGAAGGGCAGTTTCAGTCCCGGCTCCAGGGCCAGCATTTGAGTACGAAATACATCCTGAACCCGTTTCAGTGCGGCCTCATCGACCCCTTCGAAACGCAACACCAGACAGGGTGTCGTATTGGATGCACGTACCAACCCCCAGCCGTCCTCATAGTCCACCCGCAACCCGTCGATGGCATTGACCAGGCCCTGGCCAAAGTCCGCATTGAGCAGCATACGCTCCATGAAGGCATGGTGTTCACCCTCGACCATATCCAGGTGCAACTCGGGCGTGTTGAGCGCATCCGGCAGCGCGGCGAACACCGCCTGCGGGGAGCGTGTTTCGGCGGTCAGGATCTCCAGCAACCGCGCCGCGGTGTACAGAGCATCGTCAAAACCGTACCACCGCTCCTTGAAGAAGATGTGCCCGCTCATCTCTCCGCCCAGCGGCGCTCCGATCTCTTTCATCTTCGCCTTGACCAACGAGTGGCCCGTCTTCCACATCAGCGCTCGGCCACCGTGCTCGCTAATGACGCGGGCGAGATTGGTCGAACACTTCACATCGAAGAGGATCGTTGCACCCGGATTGCGCGCCAGCACATCAGTGGCGTAGAGCATCATCTGCCGATCCGGCCAGATGATGCTGCCATCGCTGCTGATCACACCCAGGCGATCACCATCACCATCGAAGGCGAGTCCGAGATCGGCCTGCCTGTCGCCCACCGTGCGGATCAGATCCCGCAGGTTTTGTGGCTGACTGGGATCAGGATGATGGTTGGGAAACCGGCCATCGACATCGCAGAACAGCTCAGTGACATCACACCCCAGCGCCTTGAGCAACCGGGGCGCCACCACACCGGCCACACCATTGCCGCAATCGACCACCACCTTCAGCGGTCGTTTCAGTTTCACATCGGTCACAACGCGTTTGATATAGGGTTCGATGACCTTCGCCGTCTGATACTCGCCCTTGCCGGTGGTGAACGTACGGGCCACGATCCGCTCGCGCAGGGCCTGGATGCGCTCACCGGCCAGGGTGTCCCCGGCCAGCATCATCTTCAATCCGTTGTAGTCGGGCGGATTGTGACTGCCGGTCAACATCACACCGCTCCCCCCAGCCAACTCCACTGCGGTGTAGTACAGCAGGGGCGTCGGCACCTGACCGACATCGATGACGCGCCGCCCGGAATCGCGCAAACCCCGCACCAGAGCCCCGCCCAACTCCGGCCCGGACAAACGCCCGTCACGCCCAAAGGCCAGGGTCTCGACACCGGCCTCTGCCGCCTGACTACCCAGGGCACGGCCAATGAGATAGATATTCTCGGTCGTCAAGCTTTGACCCACGATGCCCCGGATATCATAGGCCTTGAAGATCTCGGGCGGGGGAGGTGCGTCCGGATCGCCACCGGCCACGGACGCTGGCGCTGGTGCCGATGCGGACACCCTCGGCGCCGTGGTGCCCTTAGTGGGCGCATGCCCGGCCATCTGCTGGGCCGCTGCGGCCACACGAAATTCCTCACCATCGACTTCCTCAACGGACATCCCGGTACTGCTCAGGTAGAGCGAAGCGGGACCTGCCGACGATGCCCCCGGCCCTGTTGTAGCGCCGAGGCCGAGGGGGTCCATCATCGTCAGATCATCGCGTTCCCGATCCAGCGTGGTTGACTTCGGCATCCGTTTCACCATCAGGGCCGCGGAGCGGAATTCCTTGAGTCGCAGGGGTTGTTCATAGCGTTTGCTGTCCTGCAACACATCGCGGATCAGGCGCATCAGGCTCAGGGTATCGGCCTTGATCAGACGTGACACAGTGCGAAACAGCAAGAAGATCAGCACACCGGCCAGGGCCACGGCCACGATATAGACGATCCAGAAACGCAGATTGGGACTAAAGGCGCCCGGTGTTGGCAGATCCACCGCCAGTCTCCAGCGTGTACCCGGCACGGGTGTCGCAAACTTGTTGCCATCTTTGGGGCGTGTCCCTATCTCGGCAAGCAGCAGCGCCTTACTACCCGGGACCACCTGAGACAGGCCGTAATAGCCCTGATGTGACTGCACACCCTCCAGCCAGGTCCGCAACAGACGGTCATTCATGCTGACCAGTATTATCCCCAACACCTGTTTGCCGTCGGCACTACGCACGGCATGGGCAAGGTCAAAATGCTGATCGCTCGGCCCCATGACATGGGCCTCGGCAGGGGGTGGCTTCGACCCGGTCAGGGTCTGGCGGACCAGGTCCTGGCCAGCAAAACTCAGTGCTGGTTGCAGGGTGTCCAGCACATTATCCAGGTCAGCGGGCAACATCCGCACCTGGGCAACATCCGGAAACAGGTAGCGGTATTCGGCCGTCAGCGCCGTCAATCGCGTACGGTCTCCACTGCGCAGGGCCGCATGCACGGCCGGATTGCTGGCAAGGCTGCCAAGACTCTGCTGATAGGCCGACACCAGCGCGGCGATCCGTGCCGCCTCCTGTCGGGCGATGCTGCTGGCCACCAGGTGGCGCCGGGCATAGAACTGCTCATTGAGCTCGTATTGAATCATGTACAACGCACCGATCAACACGAGGGCAAAGACCAGGAAACTGGCCAGTCCGAAACGCCCGACACTGGTGCCTGACACGGCGCGGGGCGGCGGCGAGGGACCATCACCCCGGGGCGTCTGAGTGGTACCGGCGTTGTCCCGGCTGGACGAGAGCTTTTTCACGACGAGTACTTATCCTTGTTGTTGTGGCGTCGCAGTGATCCTGACGATGAGCGACTCGGGAGTCAACGCCTACCAGTGGAACCGAATCCTCCTGTGGACCGGGGACTCTCCTCGAATGCGTTGACCACCGTCAACGCGGCCTGGACCACCGGTACGAAGACCATCTGTGCAATACGCTCTCCAATCTGGATGGTAAAAGATTCATTACCTCGATTCCAGCAAGAGACAAACACCTGGCCCTGGTAGTCCGAGTCAATGAGCCCCACCAGATTGCCCAGAACGATACCATGTTTGTGCCCGAGCCCGGAACGCGGCAACAAGACAGCGGCCAGTCCCGCATCCGCGATATGCAGTGCCAGTCCCGTCGGAATAAGCGCGGTCTCGCCCGGCGCGAGCGCCAGCGGGGCATCCAGGCAGGCCCGCATGTCGAGGCCGGCCGACCCGGCCGTGGCATACTCCGGCAGGGGGATCTCGGTGCCCAGGCGGGCATCAAGAATCTTGATCTGTATCGGTGTCATGGGCGTTTTCATGTCCTCGCAAAGATGAACACACGGTGCACAGCCGATCCAGCCGGAGCCTGCACCCGGCATGGGTCGCGCCAGGCATCAGGAAGACGAACGGCGTGGGGTTATACTCCGGGTCAGGGCCTTGTGCCTATTGCTTCAGTTTAACCACCGTGTGGGCGACGCCAGTGCCGCGATCAGTGTACCGCCGGTAGCGCTGCGCGACGATGGCAATGAACTGCCGGGCCAGCCTGGCCTTATCGGTGGGGTCCAGGGCCAGACTGCCACCGGCCCAGACCAGTTGCAGGGCATTGGTCTCGCTGCCAAACCCGCCCTGCGTCTCCCCGGCGGCGGGGCCCACCCAGTTGGCGGCGATCATATCGGCACCCTTGTGATGCAGTTTGGCCAGCGCATTGATCTCCAGATCCTGGGTCTCGGCCGCGAAACCGACACAAAACGGTCGCAGTGGCGCCCCACAGACCGTGGCCAGGATGTCCGGGCAGGGCTCGAGTTCCAGTCTCAGGACCTCGTCGGCCTGTCCACGCTTTTTGATCTTCTCCGCGGCAACCTGTCGGGGACGATAGTCGGCCACGGCGGCACAAGCGATGAAGATATCACTGTCGGGGACCCGCGGGACCACCGCTTCAAGCATATCCTGGGCAGACATCACATCGATCCGGGCCACCCTTGGCGGGGTAATCAGGCTGACCGGGCCAGCCACCAGCGTGACCCGGGCACCGGCCTCGGCCGCCGCGGCGGCAATGGCAAAACCCATGCGCCCGGAACTGTGATTGCTCAGGTAACGCACCGGATCGAGCGCCTCGCGCGTCGGTCCGGCGGTCACCAGGACCGCGCACCCGGCCAGCGCGCCAGTCTCGAACAGTGCGGCCAGCTCGCTGGCCAGCAACGCGGGGGCCAGCAGGCGCCCTGGTCCCACATCGCCACAGGCCTGCCCCCCCGTTTCGGGACCACAAAAAAGCACGCCACGGCCACGCAGCAGGCGCACATTGTCCTGGGTCGCCGCATGCAGCCACATAGCGGTGTTCATCGCCGGCGCCAGGACCAGGGGGGCCGTGCTGGCCAGGCACACGGCCGAGAGCAAGTCATCGGCCCGTCCCTGTGCCAGGCGGGCCAGAAAATCCGCACTGGCCGGTGCAACGAGAAGGGCATCCGCCCAGCGGGCCAGTTCGATGTGACCCATCCCCGCCTCGGCACCGGTATCGAGCAAGTCCTGGTGCACCGGCCATCCAGACAGGGCCTGGAAGGTCAGCGGGGTGACGAACTCGACGGCTGCACGCGTCATCACCACACGCACCTCGGCGCCGGCTTCGCGCAACCTGCGCACCAGCTCCGCCGCCTTGTAGGCGGCAATACTGCCGCTCACCCCGAGCAGGATACGTTTGTTGGTCAGACTCAACAGCATGGTTTTAGTGTATCAGACGCGACCGCCACTGACCTGTACTGTATGGACCGTATTGCTATACCATGGCAACCGTGCACCCGGTACCCCGGATGAGGATCGCCGACGCGCACATACCATCCGACAAGGAGGTCGACATGTCCATCCGCGACTGGCCTGCGGCCGAGCGCCCGCGCGAGAAACTGCTGAACCGCGGCCCGGACACACTATCCGATGCTGAACTACTGGCCATTTTCCTGCGTACCGGGGTGCGCGGCAAAAGCGCCGTTGACCTGGCCCGCGAACTGCTCGTCGACTTCGGCGGCCTGCGCCCGTTGCTCGACGCCAACCAGGCCACCTTCTGCGCGCGCCCCGGGCTGGGTGCGGCCAAATTCGCCCAACTCCAGGCCACTCTGGAAATGGGACGACGTCATCTGCACGAGACCCTCCTGCGCGGCGAGCCTCTGTCCGATCCCAGCGCAACCCAGCGCTATCTCATGGCCCACCTGCGCGATCTCCCCCACGAGGTGTTTGCCTGCCTGTTCCTGGACAACCACCACCGGGTGATTGCCTACGAAACCCTGTTCACCGGCACCATCAACGGCGCCAGCGTCCACCCCCGCGAGGTCGTACGCCGCGTCCTGGTCCACAATGCCGCCGCCCTGATTCTGGCCCACAACCATCCCTCGGGCATCGCCGAACCCAGTCAGACCGATCGTCAGCTCACCCGGCGCCTGAGCGACGCCATGGCCCTGATTGACGTGCGCATACTGGACCACTTCGTCATCGGCGACGGCGAGGCTGTCTCCTTCGCGGAACGCGGCTGGCTGTAGCAACGGACTCGTCTCGTCCGCGATACCGGCCTACATTGACTGAAATTGGCTTGTAACTCGGGCAATGTTTGCGTAAAATCCCCGGCTCTTTGCTGCGTCCCGGGTGATCCGGGATCTCGCCAACGCCACTGGGTGCGGAACGCGCCGATGGTGATCGGGCAGGGAACGCATTCATATTTGGAGGCCAGTGCAATGTCCAAGGTGTGTCAGGTGACGGGGAAACGCCCGGTAAGCGGTAACAATGTTTCCCACGCCCACAACAAGACCAAGCGCCGTTTTCTGCCCAATCTCCACTCCCACCGTTTCTGGGTCGAAAGTGAGAACCGCTGGGTGCGCCTGCGCATCACGGCCAATGGCATGCGCACCATCGATAAGCTAGGAATCGAGAAGGTCCTGGCGGACATCCGCGCACGCGGTGAGAAGGTCTAAGGAGGCAGATCATGCGCGACAAGATCAAACTCGTCTCGTCGGCCAATACCGGTCACTACTACACCATCACCAAGAACAAGCGCCTGCATCCAGAGAAGATGGAAGTGCGCAAATTTGATCCGGTGGTCCGCAAACACGTGGTCTATAAAGAGGCCAAGATCAAGTAAATAAAGTGTCTGCAGACCTGGGCGATTGTTGCCCGCCGCACAGGCGGCGAGACCAACGGTTGTGCATGATACGCAACGCCTGGACTGCACTCACGAAGAACGGGGAAAAGCCAGGCCACGTGCCCTGCCGACACCGCAGTGCAACCTCAGGCCCACCCGGGCCTGAGGGCTTCTTCTCCTTCCGACGTACCTCGCTCCCAATTTTACCCACTCAAACCTATACACCGTTCCCAACAACGATGGGCCACCACCGGACTCCGGGGTAAGACGACCCTGTTTCCTCCCCGCACAGGAGACACGCAGCGAGGGAATGACCGCAACCATGGGTTTTCTGGTACAGTTCGATTTCCTGAGCAACCGGGAATCACAAACAGGCCCATGTGCTACCTTCCACTCACCCACCGTGCCGATGCACGCACCCCAGCATATCGACCGCGCACCAGTTACACGAGGTTCTTTCATGTCTGAACAGACACAAGCCGTTTTGCGTTGGTTAGGCTTCGATCATCGCCCTCCCCGGTATCTGCGCCCTGCGACCACGCCTGTACAGGCGCAACTGTTTCGTCTACTGCGTATCCTCTTTGGTCTTATCTGGTTGTACGACACCTGGACCGCCTCGTCAGGGGCCAACAAACTGGCCGTCGCCCATTTCCTCGGCCTGCCATTGTCTTCCTGGCTCGTACATCTCGCCGGCACCGGCATCGTCCTGGTGGATCTCTACATCGCACTGGTACTGCTGTCGGGGAAGGGCATGCGATCGGCCTGGTGGATCAGCATCGTGTATCTGCTGGGAATGTGGATCGTCGTCGAGCATGGTGGCGATTTCAATCCTGCCGCCGGTGGGACCGATGCCGGCATTGCACCACCCTACATCATCGCCATGATCCTCACCTATGCCTGCTGGCACATCAGCCAACCCCTCTCGACATCGTCGACACCCGTCACGCACGATCAGACGCTGCTCTGGATCCATGCCGCCCGCAATCTCTTCGGTTTCCTGTGGGCCTGGGATGCGCTGTTTAAGTGGCATCCCTATTTCCTGACGCACTTCGTCGGCTATCTGGTCGATGCCCAACAAGGCCAACCCGCCTGGCTGGTGCAGTATATTCAGGCCTTTATTGATGTCATCATGCACACCAACCCCTTGCTTTTCGGATTGCTTGCGGCCGCTACGGAGGCGATCGTTGCCTGGGGCCTGCTTTCCGGAAGACTCCTGCGTTACCTGTTACCGATCGGAATGGCCTTCTCATTCATGATCTGGTCAACGGCGGAGGGTTTCGGTGGGCCTTACAGCAATGGCCAGACCGGCATGCCCGGCAACATGTTCGGGACGGCGGTGATCTATATGCTGATTTTCGCCTACCTTATGGTCCTGTACCGTTGGCCGACACGCGACACGCCCTGATCAATGTACCTGCACAGCACATTTCTTAACCGATACTTGACCAGCAGAGCGCCAATAATGCGCCATACGCCCTTCACCGTATCACGGTGACAGCCCCCGGACCCGGGACCGGTACGCCAAGTACACTGGCGTACCCATACACGGACTAAACTGCACGCGTCAGGTGCCGATACAGACTCATGGACCCGGCACAGCCTTCGCACACGGAGCCCCCTGAGGATAGGGCCGCGACCAGCTACGAATACCCATGTCGTACGAATTAAAACTTAAAAGGACACGCGCATGCAGGATATCTTCATCGGGCGCCAACCCATCTATGACAAAAAACTGCAGCTCATGGCCTACGAACTCCTGTTCCGAGACAGCGAAAGCAACCGCGCCTCGTTTCATGATGGCGACCAGGCCACCTCCGCGGTCATTCTCAACACCTTCACGGAATTCGGTCTGGAGCGTATCGTCGGCCAGCACCGCGCCTTCATCAATCTGACTCGCGGCTTTCTGCTTGGCGAATACCCCCTGCCCCTGTCCAGTGAGCGCGTCGTCCTCGAGATCCTCGAAGATATCCGTATCGATGACGAGATCATCGCGGCGGTGCGCGGCCTGGCGAAGAACGGCTTTGCCATCGCTCTGGATGACTTCATCTACCACCCCGATCTGCAACCCTTAGTTGATGTGGCCGACTATATCAAACTCGATGTGCTGGACATGGATCGGCAAACCGTACGCGAACATGTCGAACTGCTGCGCCGACAACCGCTCAAACTGCTCGCAGAAAAAGTCGAGACCCAGGACGACTTCGCATTCTGCAAAGAACTCGGCTTCGACTATTTTCAGGGCTATTTCTTCTGTAAACCCAACATTATCAAGGGCCGCCGCACCCCCACCAATCAACTGGCCATGCTGCGACTGTTGAGCAAGCTCAACAACCCCGACATTCCCATCGAAGAACTCGAGGCCCTGATCATCCAGGATGTGGCCCTGACCTACCGTCTGCTGCGCTACATCAATTCCGCACAATTCACCACTAATCGCAACATCGACTCCGTTCGCAAGGCCCTGCTCATGCTTGGCCTCAAAACCCTGCGCAGCCTGGCCAGCCTGGTCGTCATGTCACGCGTCGACGACAAACCCTCGGAGCTGGTCACCACCGCGCTGGTACGGGCACGCCTGTGTGAACAACTGGCAAAACACCTCGGCGAGCCGCAACTCGATCGCTATTTCACTACCGGGTTGTTCTCGATCCTCGATGCCTTGCTCGACCTGAGCATGGACGACATCCTCGACGCCCTGCCGCTGGCCAATGAGATCAAGGCCGCGCTGTTGCACCATGAAGGCGAACTGGGCCGGGTACTGCGCTGTACGGTGGCCTGTGATCAGGGAGACTGGTCAAAGGTCGACTGTACGATCGATGCCGAGCGTTTGCGTGAGATCTATCTGGAGGCCATTGTCTGGGCGGACGAGATCGTCGCCCAGACACCGGGCGACTGAGCTGCAACGACAGGGGCGATCAGACAAGGTGGTGGTGCAACACATTGCCGTGCACCTCTTTCTCGGCTACCCAGTTCGGTGCGAGATTAGGTTGTCGCGTTGGTTTCACTCAGCAGAACCGGGCCGGTTATCCTCTGTCCGGATACCAATGCATTACGCGCATACACCGCCACTGGCCCCGCACACTACGGTCATTACCTGCATACTGTTATCATCACGCCCAATCTCCACCTTTGCAGCAGGTCCCTCCCTCAAGGTTATGCGCCTGATTATAGAACCAAACCCAGCGAAACAGGTCTCTAGGAGTGGAGTAACCCCCATGACGGACAGCAACGCACTGTGAGCGCACGCGCAACACCACAAGACCGGACGACGAGTACCCTCCCCCTCCCGCCTCAAGCAGCGCGGGACACGCTCCTTGAGGCCCGCCACCTGACACGCCACTACGGCGCCCTCCACGTCGTGGAGGACGTCAGCTTCGACCTCGCACGCGGCGAGGTCCTGGGCCTGCTCGGCCCCAACGGCGCCGGCAAGTCCACCACCTTGCAGATGATCACCGGCAATCTCGCCCCCAGTCGGGGTGAGGTGCGTATCGCCGGCGTTGACCTGCTCGATGATCCGCGCCACGCCAAGGCCTCCCTCGGTTATCTCCCCGAGTACCCACCGCTGTACCACGATCTGACGGTCAGTGAATACCTCCTCTACTGCGCCCACTTGCACGGCCTGCGCCGCGCCGTGGCCACCCGTGCTTGCGCGCGGGCACAGATGCGCTGCGGGCTGAAGGACGTCAGTCTTCGTCTCATCGGCAACCTGTCCAAAGGCTACCAGCAGCGTGTCGGTATCGCCCAGGCCATCCTGCACGAACCCGCGGTGGTCATCCTCGATGAACCTACGGTCGGTCTCGACCCGCTGCAGATCCGCGAAATCCGCACCCTGATCCGCGACCTCGCGCAGGACCATGGCGTGATCCTGTCCACCCACATTCTGCCCGAGGTACAGGAGATCTGCGACCGGGTGCAGATACTGCATCGCGGTCGTCTGGTCTTCAGCGAGTCCCTCGCAACATTAGGTCAGGCTCACGACGCGCCCTGCCTGATCGTCGGTCTGCACCACCCTCCCGGTGAGGCGGCATTGCGCGCCCTGCCCGGTGTCGACCGTATCGAGACCCTCCTTGATATTGCCACGACCCACCCCGCCACCGGCAACCAACCCTCTGGCGATACACTCCACGCCACCGCGACCCACTGGCGCGTGTACCCTGCCAGCGACACCGACCCAACCGACGTACTGCTCGAACAGGCCGTCGCGCAAGGCTGGGGGCTGTTTGAACTGCGCCCCGAACGGCGCTCACTGGAGCACATCTTTCTCACTATCATCAGCGCCGAACAGGCCGCCCCGGAGCAGGCCACATGATCGCCGTCATCGCCTGGCGCGAACTGCGCAGCCTGTTTCTCTCCCCCCTGGCCTGGGCCATCCTGGGCGTCGTGCAATTCATCTTCGCCTACTTCTTTCTCGTGCTGCTCGATCAGTACCTCAGCCTGCAACCCCAGCTCAGCCTGATCAACAACGCACCGGGCGTCACCGCCCTGGTGGTCGCCCCCCTGTTCACCAATCTGGCCACCTTTGTCTTCATGCTGGTGGTCCCGCTGCTGTCGATGCGTCTGATCAGCGAGGAACGCCGCAACCGCACCCTGCCCCTGCTATTCTGCGCACCAATATCGATGAGCGAGATCATCCTCGGCAAATACCTGGGTCTGCTCGGCTTTCTGGTGCTGATGGTATTGCTGCTCACCCTCATGCCACTGTCCCTGCTGCTCGGCGGCACACTCGACTATGGCCAGCTCGCCGCTATCCTTCTGGGTTTTCTGCTGTTGGTTGCCAGCTTCGCGGCCGTCGGCCTGTACATGTCCTCACTGACGGCCCACCCCGCCGTGGCGGCCATCAGCGCCATAGGAATACTGCTGTTTCTCTGGCTCATCGCCCTCGCCGCCCCCCAGGCGGCACACGCCGGTGCCAGTGGTTCACTACTGGGCTATCTGTCGATGCCAAGCCATTTCGCCACCTTGGCCCGTGGTGTATTTCGCACCAGTGACATTGCTTACTACCTGCTAAGCATCGTACTGTGCCTGACCCTGGCGGTGCGCCGCCTGGACAATGACCGCCTGATCCGTTGACCCCGTGCCCATTGATCCCTTGCCGGAACCACGCCTGCGAACAATGATATATGCCATGCCACTGACACCGTACCGGAATTCACATGAAGACCGATAACACGACCCGCCTGTTCCTGCGCGCACAACATACGGTCTTCGTGGTTCTGCTGCTGGCGGTGGTCGGACTGCTGGCCTGGCTATCGACACGCTATGACTACCGCGCCGATTGGACCGCCACCGGGCGCAACAGCCTCTCAGCGGCCAGCATCGTCCTGCTCAAACACATGCCCGGTCCGATCACCATCACTGCCGTGGCGCGCAAACACGGCTTGGCACCGCTGCGCCAGGCGATCCACACCCTGATCCGACGCTACCAGCGCCACAAGGCAGATATCCATTTGAGTTTTATCGACCCCGCCCGTCAGCCACAGGAAGTCCGCGCGCTCGGGGTGCGCAGTGAGGGTGAACTGGTGGTCGGCTACCAGGGGCGCAGTGAACATATCGTACGCCTTGACGAACAAAGTCTGACCAACACCCTGCAACGCCTGTTGCGCGGTGGCCAGCGCCATCTGGTCTTCACCACCGGCCATGGCGAGCGTGCCCCAGGGGGCAAGGCCAATTTCGACTATGGACTGTGGACCCACGACCTGGCACAACAGGGCATAACCGCAGACACGGTCAATCTTGCGAGACACCCTGTCATCCCAAGCGATACCAATGTATTGGTCATTGCCGGTCCCCAGGTGAGTTTTCTGCCCGGTGAAGCCATGCTGATCCGTGACTATGTGCGTCGTGGCGGCAACCTGCTCTGGCTGCACGACCCGGGGCCGCTGCACGGTCTCGGCCCACTGGCCACCGCACTGGGTATCACCTTCGTCCCCGGCGTCATTGTCGATCCGAGCGCGGAGCGCCTCGGTATCCCGCGCGCCGACTACGCGATCGTCACAGGCTACGATACTCAGGCCATCGTCAAGGGCTTTCGCTACATTACCCTGTTCCCCCAGGCCGACGGCCTGCGCGCCGCCCCCCCGAAGGGCTGGCAGGCCACCGCCTTCCTCCAGACCTCAGGCGATAGCTGGGCCGAGACCGGTGCGTTGACCGGCACCCTCCGATTTGACCCGGGCCATGACACCCGCGGCCCGCTCGACATCGGTATCGCCCTGACCCGCCCTCTGGACCTGCAAGGCCACGCTCAGACAACGGCGACAAAGAAGACAGCTAAAGATACGGGGGCACACACCGCCCTGCAGCGTGTAGTGGTCCTGGGTAATGGCACCTTTCTGTCCAATGCGATCCTCGGCAACCAGGGTAACCGTGCCCTGGGCGTGCGTATCGTCAACTGGCTGACACATGATGATCAGTTCATTGCCATTCCGACCCGGACCGCACCGGACATCAAGCTGACACTCAACCGGCGCACCTGGGCCGTGGTGGGCCTGTTTTTCCTGGTCGTACTACCACTGGTGTTGCTGGGGGCGGGCTTCACCGTGTGGACGCGACGACGCAAACGCTGACCGCAACTGACGTGCCTCCACAAGGCAGAGGCTATATCATGGGTACACGCACACGGCTCAATCTCGCTCTGCTGGTCCTGCTCGGCGTCCTGGTCATGCTGGCCGTCTACGAACCCGGCAAGACACCGCCGCCTGCGCCACATCTGCTGACCACGCTCGACCCGGCGACGGTGGACAGCATCCGCATCAGCCCACGACAGGGACCGGTCATTGATCTGTCCAGACAACACGGTCGCTGGTTACTCATCGCCCCATTGCATATCAGTGCTGATGCGGGGCGAATCAACGCCCTGTTGCGCCTGCTCACGACTCCCGTGCATGAGCAGTTCCCGCTGAACCGCCACAAGCTGGCGGCCTATGGACTCACCCCTCCGTTCGCCACCGTGCAGTTCAATCACACCACGCTGACCTTCGGGGGCGATGAGCCCATCAGTCATCAACGCTATGTCCGCCAGGGTAATACGGTGTCGCTGATCACCGACAGCATGAGCTATTATCTGCTCGCCCGCCCCGATGCCTTCATCGATCTGGCCCTGCTAACGCCGCAAGCTGATCCCGTGGCCTTCGATTTGCCCGGGTTGCGGCTGCGACAGGTCCACGGCCGCTGGCAGGCCACTCCTGCGGGGGCACTGCACTCAGCGGATGAGGTGACCACTCTGGTCAATGCCTGGCGCCATAGCCAAGCCCTGGAGGTCCGCCCCTACACCCCGGGGGCACAGATCACACAGCAGATCAGCATTACCCTGGCCGGGGTCAGTCAACCGTTGCGGTTCGATATCGTCCACAGCGCCGATGGCGTGCTCTTTGGTCGGCGTGATCTCGGCCTGGCCTGGCTGTTCCCCAAGGCCGCCGTGCGCCAATTGTTGCAACTGCGCACACCTGTGACCACCACCACGCCAGCAAGGCGTTCCTGATCCGGCAGCCGAAGTCCCGGCCTTCGGCCACTGACATTCACGGCTACCCGACACGACAAACAGGCACACACGATGCCCGAACTCCCCGAGGTCGAAACCACCCGGCGCGGTATCAGCGCCCACATCCGCGGACACACCGTCACGGCCGCCGTGGTGCGCGAACGCCACCTGCGCTGGCCCGTGCCCCGCAAGCTCAACGCCCTGCTGCACGGTCAGCGCCTCAGTGCAGTCAGCCGGCGCGCCAAATACCTCTTGCTGCACTTCCCCAACGGCACCCTGATCCTGCACCTGGGCATGTCCGGCAGTCTGCGCGTGCTCGCAGCCACCACCCCGCCGGAGAAACACGATCACCTCGATCTGGTCTTCGACGACGGACGTTGCCTGCGACTGCGTGATCCGCGCCGCTTCGGCGCCGTCCTGTGGACGCGCGAAGACCCCGCCCGCCACCCACTGCTCGCCAGACTCGGCCCCGAACCCCTGTCGGCAGCATTCGACGGTGCCCAGCTTCACCGCTGCGCCACCGGGCGCAAGCGTGCGATCAAGGCGCTGCTGATGGACAGTCATGTGGTCGTGGGCGTGGGCAACATCTACGCCAATGAGGCCCTGTTCATGGCCGGAGTCCATCCCATCCGTGCCGCCGGGTGCGTAAGCCGCGCCCGTTGCGACCACCTGGCCGATGCGATCAAGACCGTACTGAGCGCCGCCATCCGCGCCGGAGGAACCACCCTACGCGACTTCACCTCCACCGACGGCACACCGGGCCATTTTCGCGCCGCACTCCAGGTCTACGGTCGCGAAGGTCAGGCCTGCCCGCAGTGTGCCCAACCCATTCGTCAGCTCAGGCTGGCCCAGCGTTCGACCTTTTATTGCCCCCATTGCCAGCACTGAGTCTCCTGGCGGGGTGAGGGGTGAGAAACATCCTGCTATGATTCATCACCCTGTCATCTGCGGAGCGCAGTCTGTCGCCATGCACATCAACTTCATGACATTGTTCAATCGCGTCATCGGTGTGGTCTTCAGTGTGATGCTGCTCTTCATCACTCTGGGCATCATCATCGGTGTCGCCCACCTGTTCCTGAACGTGGGCAGTCTGATCGCCGACATCGGCAAGACCGCCAATTACCTACGTATCGTCTCTGACGTGCTGACACTGTTCATCCTCATCGAACTGTCGCGCTCACTGGTCGACTATTTCAGCACCCACCGCCTGCGCATGACCTTCATCGTCGATGCCGGCATCGTGTTTGTCCTGCGCGAGGTCATGATCAAGCTGTTCGAGGGCAAACTCGTCCCCGCAGATATCTACGCCCTCAGCGCCCTGCTGTTCGTCCTTGGTGCGCTGCGCATCGGCTCAATCCTGGTCTTCCAGCGCGAGAAGGGTATGCTCGACAGCCTGAATGACAGACACGGCGACCTATAAGCCTGAAGACCTTCTGAGCAGCCCCGGCGCGCACACCCTCGCCAGTCACATAGGAGCAGAGGCCGAGACCTACCCGCACCACGCGGTGAGCACTCAAATCCCGTGCGGGGTTCTATGACGGCGTATCGTTTGGTCTGACCGGGCACTCATCCGTGCGTGTCTGAGGTTCGGACTCAGGCCGACTTACTCATCAGACGGTGATATTTACCCAGCAACTGCGCCTCGGTCTCGACGTTGCCCACGTCCTTGATGATGCAGTCGACCGGGCACACCTCGACACACTGCTGCTCGTCATAGTGCCCCACGCACTCGGTGCACAGTATGGGGTCGATAACGTAGATCTCCTCGCCCTGCGTGATCGCGCCATTCGGACATTCGGGTTCGCACACATCGCAGTTGATGCATTCATCGTTGATCAATAGTGACATTGTTGAAAAATCCTCTGCGCCCGGCAACCATAATTCGTCATCGTTCAGACTATATTAGCGCAATCTATTATTCAGTGCAGCCTGGACCGACTCATGGACGAAGGGTGAAATATCACCACCAAATTGCGCAATTTCCCGCACCAGGCTGGAGGAAATATAGGCAAACTGTTCTGCCGGCGTCAAAAACAGGGTCTCAATCGCTGGGGCCAGCCGACGATTCATGCCGGCCAGCTGGAACTCGTATTCAAAGTCCGACACCGCGCGCAGGCCGCGCAAAATAATGCCCGCGCCCTGTGCGTGCACAAAGTCGATCAACAGACAATCGAAACCCTGCACCTCGACATTGGGCAGATCACGCAACACCTCCTCGGCCATGGCAACCCGCTCGGCAAGATCGAACACCGGGCGCTTGGTCGGGTTCGCCGCCACCCCCACGACTACCCGGTCGAACAGGCGGGTGGCACGCTGGATCAGGTCGCTGTGCCCATTGGTAATAGGGTCGAAGGTACCGGGATACACTGCGGTGGTGTGCATGCCTTGCCCTCATAAAACCGGTGATACTGTTCACGCGTGGTGCACATGATAGCCCGTCTCTACTGGCCAGGGAACTCTGAGCGATGGCGAGTGCCGCGGGATAATGAGGCGCCGCCCCTCTGCCCACGCCCACCCTGTACTAGACGCCGGTCGCGTGCCAAAGCGCCAGATGATAACCCACCTCGCCGGCCACCTTGTTATGGGTGAGTGTGAATCCAGCCGGCAGTTCAAGGGGATCCGCCTCCCGCTCGGCCTCCAGGTAGACTCGCGCACCAGCGCGCAACCAGCCCTGCGCCAGCCGCTCGCAACAGGGACGCAGCAAGCCCTGGCGAAACGGCGGGTCGAGAAACACGATGTCGAAAGGCGTCGGGTTGCGGGCGAGATAGGCCAGGGCATCGATCTGCTGGAGGGTGTCGGGCGCCACGGGCTCGCCCGCCGCTGCCATACCCAGGGTGATGAACTGGGCGCGCAACTGCGCCACGGCCTGTGGGTGCTGCTCGACAAAGACCACCCGCCGCGCGCCGCGCGAGAGCGCCTCCAGCCCAAGGGCACCGGTGCCGGCGAACAGGTCCAGGCAGTGTGCCCCCGCCAGCACGGGTGCCAACCAGTTAAAGACGGTCTCGCGCACGCGATCCGGCGTCGGGCGCAGACCGGGGACGCACGCTACCACCAGGCGCCGTCCGCGCCAACGCCCGGCGATGAGACGCACTTGCCCCGGCCGCTGACCGCCAGGGCGGCGACCACTCACGGCGTCGATTTCACATTGGCACCGACCACTACGGTCACCAATCGATCTGGATGGATCCGCTGTTTGAAGGCGCGCATGATCTGCGCCCGGGTCACAGCCGCGATGCGTTGGTTGAACTGCTGCAGGTAATCCAGCGGCAGACCATAGAACCCGATCATTGCGATATAGCCCACCAGTTTGCGGTTACTGTCGATACGCAGAGGGAACCCTCCGGTGATCCCCGCCTTGGCCTGGACCATCTCCGCCTTGCTCGGCCCCTGCTCGATAAACCGCACCAAGGTCTGGCGCAGCAGACGCCGTGACGCACCGGCCTTGTCGGTGCGCGTCTGCACCCCCATCAGGAAGGGACCGTCCTGGCGCATGGGTAGAAAGTAACTATAGGCACTGTAGGCCAACCCACGCTTCTCGCGGATGTTTTTCATGATACGCGAACCCAACCCGCTGCCACCCAGGATGTAGTTACCCAGATAGAGGGCAAAATAATCCGCGCTACCCCGGCGGACACCTGGCTGACCCATGAGGATATGAGTCTGGGTCGAGGGGTAGTGGCGCGCCACACTCACCGCCGCTTTGAGGGGGGGCACCGGCGGCAGGGCCGGGGCATGTGCGCCGCCCGGCAGTCCGCCGACCACCTGTTGCGCCAAGCGCTGCGCCCGGGCACGAGAGACATCACCGACAATAGCAACAATGGCGTTACGCCCGACATAGTAGCGGTGGTAGAAGGCCTCAAGCCGTGCCCGTGTCAGATGACGCACACTCGCCGCAGTCCCCAGCACCGGTGAGGCATAGGGATAGCGTCCATAGATCGCGCGATAGAAGGCCTTGATGGCAATCGCACCCGGCGACTGGCGTTGCTCGCGCAAGGCAATCAGGGCCTGGCGGCGTTCACGCGCCAGCGCCCTGGCGGGGAAATCCGGCCGTTGCAGGATGGCCGTCAACTGGGCGATAGCCGGCTTGAGTATTCTCACAGTGGTCAGGGTACGCAGGCTGAGCAGGGCCATGTCGCGCTCGGCACTGAGGCCGAATTCGGCCCCCAGACTGTCGAAACGGGCGGCGATGGCATCGGCATTCCTGCCGCCCGCGCCCTGCGCCAACAGGGTATTGGTCATGGCGGCCAGACCCGGCAACCTGCCATCGCGGGCGCTGCCCGCATCGAACACCACCCGCACATCGACCATGGGCAGGCCGGGTGAGGCGATGAACAACACCTTGGCACCGTTCGTTGTGGTCCAGGTCTGGATGTGGGGACCCGGGTTGACTCTCACCGGAGGCACGACAGGCGCACGGGTGATCTCGCCTCTCGCCACGGAAACAGGAACGCGGTCACCACTCAGCGTGCCGCACGCACTCAAACCCAACAGTAGCGCGGGCACGACCAGAGCGCGGACCCACCACAGGGGGAAACGGTGTGTAAAATAGCTTTTGAACATCCTCAGTCCTTCCTCTGCAAAATCGCACCACCGGCGCAGACCGCATCCAGTCTCGGCGCCGCTATAACCTGCCGCCACCGTAGGCCACAACGACCAGCATCAACGCATCATGGTGTAGCGACCGGATGACGGCGCCGCCCGCGCCCTGCCCAGGGGCAAGGGCTTGAGTATGGCCAGGGTCAATCCGTCATCCTTCAAATACGTGCGTGCCACCACACGTATCTGTTCCGGGGTAACAGCCTCGACGTGCTTGACGTACTCGTCCATACGCCGCCAGCTCAGGCCCACGGTTTCCAGCAGGCCTATCTGCATACCCTGATAAAACATGGAGTCGCGTTGGTAGACGTTACCGGCAACGACCTGCGCCTTCACCCGCTCCAGTTCAGCCTTGCTGACCAGTTGGGTCTTGAGCCGGTGGATCTCCCCGCGGATCGCCCGCTCCACCGCGGCCACACTGTGTCCTTGCGCCGGCGTGGCGTCGATGACAAAAAGATCGTTGTGCAGGGCATAAAGGTCATAGTCGGTATCCGCCTGCGCGGCGACCTGGCGACCCCGAACGAGGTCACGGGCAAAGCGGGCACTATCCCCACCGTCCAGAATCCCGCCCAGCACCGACAAGGCGTATGGTGTCCACGCCTGTGCGTGATCCTGGGCCACGGTCTTCAGTACCGGCACCTTGTAGCCCATCAGTAGGTACGGCAATTGCGCCGGCGCCCTCACAGTGACCCGCCGCAGCCCACTCTGGGCCGTCTCGCGCCGGGGCTTGGGCGCACTGATTCTTGCCGCCGGGATAGGGCCGAAATAGTGTTTGGCCAACCGGTACACCACTGCGGGATCGACATCGCCCACCACCACCAGGGTGGCATTGTTGGGCGCATACCAGCGCTGGTACCAGTGACGCACATCGGCATCGGTCATGTTCTCCAGATCAGTGTGCCAGCCGATGATCGGGTGATGATAGGGGTTGTTCATAAAGGCCGTGGCGTAGAGCGCCTCGCGGGTCAGCGCCCGCGGTTTGTCCTCGATACGCATGCGCCGCTCCTCCATCACCACCTGCAACTCCTTGCGAAACGCCTTGGGCGGCAGGGCCAGGTTATGCATGCGATCGGACTCCAGCGCCAGGCTGACCTCCAGCTTGGCCTTGGCCAGGGTCTGAAAATATGCCGTGTAATCGCGCCCGGTAAAGGCGTTTTCCTGGCCGCCGTTGCGGGCGATGATGCGCGAGAACGCACCGCCAGGATGCCTCGGCGTGCCCTCGAACATCATATGTTCTAGGACGTGTGAAATACCGGTCAGACCATCGTTTTCATAGCTGGCACCGACCTTGTACCACACCTGAGAGACCACCACAGGTGCCCTGTGATCGGGCTTGACGATGATTCTCATGCCATTGTCGAGGTGATATTCACTCACCCCGGCCCGGGCACCCACTGCGAACAGGGCCAGGACCAGCCAGGCCACCCACCGCCAACCCGGCCTCGCGCCGCGTGTCTGCATATCAACACCTCTCCTTACAATCCAGTCGATCCGCATTTGCTCACTTACCCGCCACGGGCGTGAATGGTAGGATAGCGCATCTGTGGCGGCGCTGTCCGGCGCCACGCCCACGCCAAGACACACACTCTTAACTGCGGTCACACTCACACAAGACGATGTTCGGTTTCCACAAACCCAAATCAGCCACCACAAAATCCGGGCCCGAATCCGACCCCACGGACACCGGTCCCGTGGGTGTGGAGGCAGACGTAGAGGCGTCGGCCGAGTCGCAGCAGGACGGCGCAACGGGTGGGCCACCGCACCCCGCTCCTGCCGCGACCCGGCCCGGGCTTTTCGTCCGGCTCAAACACGGCCTGGCACGCACGCGTGACACGTTCACCGGCGGCCTGGCCAACCTGATTCTCGGCAAAAAGGACATTGACGACGCGCTGCTCGAGGACCTCGAGACCCGATTGCTCACCGCCGATGTCGGGGTCGAGGTCACCACGCGCATCATTGCCGACCTCACCGCGCGCCTGTCCCGACACGAACTCGCTAATGCACAGGCTCTGCTGCAGGCCCTGCGCGAGGGCATGCAGGCCATTCTCGCCCCCTGCAACCAGCCATTGCACATCCCGGAGACCACACGCCCCTACGTCATCCTGGTGGTCGGCATCAACGGGGCCGGCAAGACCACCACCATCGGCAAACTGGCCAGGCGCCTGCACACGCAAGGACACTCCGTGATGCTCGCCGCGGGCGATACCTTTCGCGCTGCTGCTGTCGAGCAGCTCCAGATATGGGGCGAGCGCAACCAGATCACGGTCATCGCCCAGCATACCGGCGCCGACAGTGCCTCAGTCATCTACGACGGACTACAGGCGGCCCAGGCACGTGGCACGGACGTATTGATCGCCGACACGGCTGGGCGCCTGCATACCCAGGCCCATCTCATGGAGGAACTGAAGAAGGTCAAACGCGTGCTGGGTAAACTCGATGCGGGGGCCCCGCACGAGGTCATGCTGGTGGTCGATGCCGGCACCGGGCAAAACGCCCTGACCCAGGCTCAGCAGTTCCATCAGGCCGTGGGGTTGACAGGCATTACACTAACCAAGCTGGACGGCACGGCCAAGGGCGGTATCATCTTCGCCATTGCCGACAGCCTGCAACTGCCAATCCGGTTCGTCGGTGTCGGTGAAGGCATTGATGATTTACGCGAATTCAACGCTGCAGATTTTGTCTCGGCGCTGTTTGAAGACGAGGCGTAGCCATGAGACCGGTCTGGATACCGACAGGGCACAGGCCCACCAACGCCCTGGCTGCAAGGGTATGATCCGCTTTTCTGATGTCACCAAACGCTACCCCGGCGGGTACGAGGCACTCAGTCAGATCAACTTTCATCTCGCCCCTGGCGAGTTCGCATTTCTGACCGGCCACTCCGGTGCGGGCAAGAGTACTCTGCTCAAACTCATTGCCCTGCTCGAACGTAGCACCCGCGGCCAGGTGCTCATCAACGGCCAGAACCTCGCCAAGGTCGGACACCGCGGCATCCCTTACCTGCGCCGCCATATCGGCATCATCTTTCAGGACCACCGACTGCTGTTTGACCGCACCGTGTTCGACAATGTCGCACTGCCACTGGTCATCGCCGGCTATCGCCACCTGGACATCACCCGGCGCGTGCGCGCCGCCTTGGACAAGGTCGGCCTGCTGGACAAGGAAAAGCTCTATCCCATCACCCTCTCAGGTGGTGAGCAACAGCGTGTGGGCATCGCCCGCGCCGTGATCAACAAACCGCCCGTCCTGCTGGCCGATGAACCCACCGGAAACCTGGACCCGGACCTCTCGCGCGAGATCATGGCTCTGTTCGAACAATTCAATCAGGTTGGCGTCAGCGTACTCATCGCCAGCCACGACCTTGCGCTTATCGAGCGTCTGCAGCGCCGGACTCTGGTACTACGTGCGGGGCAACTCATTGCCGACGGCGTACCACGCACAGAGGGTCACTGAGCATGCCCCGTACCTCCGCCATCGCCCCCAAACCGACCTCGTCACGGCATCAGATACGTCCGCGCGGTCGCCTGACGGTCTACCTGCTGCGCCACATCCAGGTCTTCTTCTACAGCCTTGGACAACTTTGGCGCACGCCCCTCTCGACCCTGATGACCGCTGCCGTCATCGGCATTGCACTGTCCCTGCCGACCGGTCTGCAGGTGTTGCTGAACAATGCCCAACACCTCAGCCAGGGTTGGAACGGTGCCGCGCAGATATCCCTGTTCCTCAAGTCTGGGGTCAATGCCAGGCAGGCCCGCGCCCTCGCCCGCCAGCTACGCCAGCGCACCAACGTGACCAATGTCCAGTACATCTCCAAGGCCGAGGCACTGGCGGAATTCAAACGTCTGTCCGGCTTTGGCGCCGCCCTCACCGCCCTGGACAGCAATCCCCTGCCGGCCGTGCTGGTGATACATCCCACCCTGTCCTCCTCGCCATCGAGCACCACGGGTATCCACTCCACCCGGGCCCTGCTTGCGCGCCTGCGCCGCCTCCCCCAGGTCGATATCGCACAATTGGACATGCGATGGGTCAAGCGTCTCTACGCCATTCTCGACATCGTCCACCGCGGCGTGCTGTTGCTGGCCACTCTGCTCGCCCTGGCGGTCGTCCTGATCGTGGGCAATACCATTCGTCTCGCCATCCAGAGCCGACGTGAGGAGATCGTGGTGATTAAGCTCATCGGTGGCACCGATGCCTTTATCCGCAGGCCCTTCCTGTATACCGGTTTCTGGTACGGACTGTTTGGCGGTATGATCGCCTACGTGCTCATCGCCCTGGCCCTGCTGACACTCGATGAACCGGTTCGCCAGCTTGCCGGACTCTATGGCAGCGGTTTCCAGCTCCATGCCCTCGGTGCCGGGGCCAGCATGACACTGCTGAGCGGCAGTATCCTGCTTGGCCTGCTTGGCTCGTGGATCGCCGTGGGCCGCCACCTGCGCGCCATCGAGCCGTGCTGAGTATTTCGCAAAACACGCCCACGGGAGACGCTTCCCAGACGACATGACACCCACTCCACACTCATCAACTGCATTACACGATTCGCCCGCCCCCTGGACAGCACCGTACCACTGCGGCAAACCCGGCCTGAAACGCACCATGGAAAATAAAGATCCGGGCGGGCGTGCCGACACCCTCCTTGGAGATCCACTCCTTTGCGGCGCAATTGAGCACCATGGGAAATAAAACAACACGCATTATGGTCGTGGATGGTTCATCGGTATCGCGAGCCATTCTGACCCGCATTCTGACCGATGAAATCAACAATGCCATCATCCAACCCTGCGGTTCCGCTGCGGAGGCAATCGCGATGCTGGACAAGGACAAATACGATCTCGTCACCACCTCATTGTTGTTGCCTGATCGTGACGGGCTCGACCTGAGTCGCGAGATACGCCGCACCGGCACGCATCACTACACCCCCATCATTATCGTCTCCGGTGATGCCGATTCACGTCTGCTGCGCGAAGGCTTCGAGGCTGGCGTCACGGATTATTTCGACAAATCCCTCGGCTACAAGGCCTTCGGCGGTTTCATCAAGGCCTTTATCCAGCGCAACTCCGGCCTGGTCGGGCGGGTCCTGTATGTCGAAGACAGTCGCACCGATGCCGCCGTCACTCGCCGTATCCTGGAAAAGCACGGGCTGCACGTCACCCATACCGTCACCGCCGAACTCGCGCTTGAACTGCTTGAGGAAAGTCTGACGACAGGGGCGAAAGATCGTTTCGACATCCTCATCACCGACTTTTACCTCAAGGGCCGATTAACCGGTGGTGATCTGCTCCATGCCATTCGTGCCAAACTGCATTTGTCCCAACAGGAATTCCCCGTACTGGTCATGACCGGGACCGAGGAAATACGCAAACAGGTGGAGGTGTTTCATGCCGGTGCCAATGACTTCGTGAGCAAACCGCTGGTCGAGGAAATCATCATGGCGCGCGTGCATTCCCTGCTTCTGATCAAACACCAGTATGATGCCCTAAAGCACCAGGCTGAGGCCATGCGCTGGGTAGCGGCCACTGACAGCCTGACCGGGGTGCGCAGCAAACGCTACCTGGTGGACAACGGCGAGGCCTTCATCGGTGCGCTCGACAAGCAGCCGGTATGGGCCATGATCATCGATATCGATTTCTTCAAACACATCAATGATAACCTCGGCCACATTACCGGTGACCATGTGCTGGCCGCGCTGGGCGATCTCCTCAACCGCACCTTTCCCCACAGCATGGTGGTACGCTTTGGCGGCGAGGAATTCTGTGTACTCATCCCCCGGTGCACGAGCCAGCAGGCGCTGGAGCGCGCTGAGGCATTGCGCGGCGCGGTCGCCGACCTGCACCCGGTGGACACCACCATCACGATCAGTATTGGTCTGGCCTGTACCGAGGATCACCCTCAGATACGCCTCAACCCACTCATTTCACTCGCCGACAAGGCCCTGTACGGCGCAAAAGAAAATGGACGCAACCGGGTCTATATCAGCACACTGCTCGGCCTGCAGCCCTCTCCGCTCGCATCTTCATAGCCATATCATATCAACAGCTTATTGATATCTAACGCATTTATTCTTTCTGTCGGTAGGGAACCATGTATCCTTCTGGCACTCAAAGATAACGAGTGCTAAAATTTACCAACTGTTCTGCTCTGGGGGAATACTGACTATGCGACATGTATCTGAACTCCAACTGGCCGTCCCGACAGGCAGCCTGGATGCCTATACGCGTGCGGTCACTGCCATCCCCATGCTCAGCGCTGAGGAAGAACGCGCGCTCGCCGTACGCCTGCATGACGACAACGATTTGTCGGCGGCACGACGCCTGGTCCTCTCGCAATTGCGCTTTGTCGTGCATATCGCGCGTGGGTACAGTGGCTACGGTCTGGCCCAGGCCGATCTCATCCAGGAAGGCAACATCGGCTTAATGAAGGCGGTGAAGCGTTTCGACCCTGCGGTCGGTGTCCGCCTCGTTTCCTTCGCTGTGCACTGGATCCGCGCTGAGATCCATGAGTACATCCTGCGCAACTGGCGCATCGTCAAGGTTGCCACGACCAAGGCTCAACGTAAGCTGTTCTTCAATCTGCGTCGCTCCAAGAAGCGCCTGGGCTGGTTTAACAGCGCGGAGGTCGATGCGGTTGCGCGTGACCTGGGGGTTCCCCGCGAGACAGTGCTGGAAATGGAATCACGTCTCAGTGGTCGTGACGTGGCCTTTGATGGCCGCGACGATGCCGATGACGGCAACCACCACAGCCCACCGGCACCCGCCGCCTATCTCGAAGGCCTGCGCGCCGATCCGGCCAGTGAACTCGAACAGGCCGACTGGGCGGCCCATAATCAGGCCCGTCTGCATGCCGCACTGAGCGAGCTGGACGCACGGAGCCGTGACATCGTCTCACGGCGCTGGCTGAGCGAGTCCAAAACCACCTTGCAGGATCTGGCCGATCACTACCAAGTCTCGGCCGAGCGTATCCGGCAGGTTGAGAACAGCGCAATGAAAAAACTCAAGCTGGCCTTGCTCGAGGCCTGAATCGGCACCTCGCACCCGCGGTTGTCGAACCAGAGAGTGGGTAAAACAGCCAAGGGTGGCGGTGCGATGGTATCATTGTCCATCGGATGATCTGGCGATAGGCATCAACTTGTCACGCGACGCTCCAGAGCTGTTTTTTCTGACTGGCGAATATATCCGGCATCCGGTTTTGCGCAGCACATTGACACAGGATATCTAGCCAGCATCGGTTTTGGCCTCCAGCTCGGAGACACCCACTCGGCGAGCCATCTGGCGACGGCGCCACCAGATCCACGCGAATATCACCGCCAACACCGACAGATTGGCCCCCAACACCCACAACGTCGGCCCCAGCCAGTGTGCTCTATCACCACGCTGTGTCGCTGGCGGTGTGGCAGGTGCTGTCGCCTTAGGGACGCGTGGCGGACCCGGCACCTTTACTACCGCGGGCAAGACACGCTTGATCACGATATCCACAGGGGTGCCATTGGTCTGCATGCCTTGTAACCTCAGACTCATTGTCTGGCCAGCTAGGTCAGCGGGCAATTCCATGCCCCATGTCGGGGTATCAATGCTGATCATGCGCCCCGGACGATATGTCTTGCCCTCGACCTCGACCTTCAATTGCAAACCATCGAGGGCCACCAATGTCGGCTCGGGAATGATCTTTATCCGGTAACTCATTGGATGCACTGGCGTGGGCGCGTCGATATCCAGCTTGAACGGTGCGCTGTACACCTTTACCGTCTGGTGATAGGCGCGCTCAAAACTCGGCGCCAGAGCCTCTAGCGTGATCGACTTGTCGCCCGCCACCAACATCGCCAGTTCTGCACTGTAAATACCATCGCCAGCCTGGGCATCGCCGGCCTGACCATTGTCGTGCAAGACCAGCGTGCGTACCTGAGCATCACCCACCCCTATCTTCGCCACGAACCGGGTCAGGTTCAGCAACCGTGTGTCCACGACCGGTTTTCCCGCCTCCAGCAATCGACAGCGCAGCAACAGCTTATGGCTCACTAGAAGATGATTAGGTAAAGGAGTCGCAACCAATTTAAGATTGGTTGCCACCAGGACGCGGTTGTCCGGATCGATCGCCGCCTCCAGATTCCATTCGCCCGGTGCGGGATGATTCACGGTGACCATGTCGTAGTCCGCTTCATGGCGCCATGTCATACCGGCCACCGTGTGGCCGTACCCATACGTGCTCCCGTCCGGACCGTCCAGCCGTACCTGTCTGTCGACAGACTTGCGAAAGACCAGCACGGTCATGTCCTTGACCTGCGCATCCACCTTGAACCGGTTATTGTGCAATGGCAGAGTTTCGGCCGGCACAACCTGCTCGAACAAGTGCAAAAAGACCCGCTCCAGATCGCGGGCATTGTCCACCTGCACAAACCCGCCCCCCGTCTGTAGCGCCAGTGTCCGCAAGAACGCCCGGTCGGCGTTCGACGATAGAGCGATGGTATGCACCCGCGCACCCGCGCGCTTGAGACGGGGCACGATCTGGTGCAGTATGCGCGCCTGCTCCTCCCGGTTCTTCTGCGCGGACTTGGCAATGTCCACCATACCATCGGTCAGCAGTAACACCTGGCGCCGATAACGCGGGTCGGCTCGAGACCAGCCGACGGTCGCGCGGTCCAGCGCCCCGCCGATATTCGTGAACAACCCCCGGGAGTTGATCCTGGCCGCTGCGGCCAGGGCGCGGCGTTTCCAGGCCGGCGTCACCGTGCCCAACGGCACCAGCATGTTGACATACTGCCCGAAGGTCCAGACCCCAGCCCGCATGCCGTCGGGCATCAACCCGACCAGCAGGCGCAGGGCAGGGGCGCGCAGGTTGTGTGGATCGTTGTGCTTCATGCTGCCGGAGATATCGATCAATATCCGCAAATCCGTCACCGGGGCATTGGCGGGATTCGGCACGGCGGCCCATAGCGGTCCGAGCATCAGCACGCAGCACAAGAACAGCAGCCCCTGGCTACGCAGTCTGATAAAAGGCATATTTCCACTCTCCCTATTCGGACGCGAACGGCACCCTCTCAGGGTAACTAGCGGAAATGTTGCAGGAATACTTTAATCGGAAAAAGGGGGGTCAACCATGAAGTGAATACGATCCATGGACCGCGTCCATTCCACCGGAGCCAACTCAAGCGGCGATAATGACGCTCAGGAAGCTGAGCCAGGCCACAACGACCAGGGTGATCACGATGACCATCGGGAAATTCTCGAAAGTGAACATGTCTTTCATGAGCCTGCCGTCCTCTGAAGCCTAGCGCCTGAACCAATTCTAATATATTTACTCCCCACCCTTCAAGCCATCTTTGTCCCTGTGACCTGGAATGCGGGGGTCATCGTCATCCATCAGTATTCGGTGTGCGGGACCTTCCAGGTCATCGTACTGACCATTTCTGATGGCCCAGATCAGACCAATAATCGCTACGGCCAATATCGCCATGCCCAGCGGAATCAGTAGAAACAGAATCTTCATGGCGTACACTCAAGAAACAAAAATTTTATCCTAACATACTAATATACAAGCCATATAACAATACTACCTTGTCGGTTTTGAACCACCCATGCCGCTGTGCCTACCCTGGCAGCATAATGCCATAGAGATCGAATCATTGCCGATCCAGCGCCCATCAGGCGCAACGACACCTCTCACCGCGTCAAGCGCAACGCATTGAGTACCACCAGCAGTGAACTCAGAGACATACCGATCGCCGCCATCCACGGCGCCACATGACCCGTTGCCGCCAGAGGGATGGCCACCAGATTGTAGATGATCGCCCAGGCCAGATTCTGGCGGATAATCGCCAGTGTGCGCCTGGCCGTATGTACCGCCATCGGCAGGTGCGTGAGATCCCCCGACAGCAGGATCATATCGGCACTGGCCTGAGCCAATGGGGTACCGCTACCCATCGCCAGTGACACCTGGGCCCCGGCAAGCACCGGTGCGTCGTTGATCCCGTCACCCACCATGGCCACGACGGCACCTTCCTGTTGCAGTCGCCGGATTCTGGCAAGTTTCTCCTCCGGGCGCTGACCACCCCAACTCGTCTCCATACCGAGTTCGGTGGCCACTTTTTCCGCCACCCCCGGCGCGTCCCCACTGAGCAGTTCCAGCACCAGACCTTCCCGCCGCAAGGCATCCATGGCACTGGCAGCCTCCGGGCGCAGCGCATCGGCAAGCACGAACCGCGCAAGTCGACCCTGTGGATCGCCCAACCACACCTCGGTCTGTGTCCCATCACGCGTCACCGCCGGAAAACCAGTATGCCGGTCTGCAACAAAACGGGGGCTGCCAACGCGATAGGCCACGCCGTCTATTTCGCCACACACACCCAACCCCGGTATGGCCTGCACGGCCATCGCTTGCAGAGCGCTCGCACCTTCGCGCACCAACACCCGGCCCACCGGATGTTCTGATCCACGCTCAAGGGCCGCCGCCAGTTCCAGAGCTCGTTCGCGGCTCAGACCGCGTTCGGTCTCCACCTCAGCCAGTTGCAACCGGCCCAGTGTCAGAGTCCCGGTCTTGTCCAAAATCATGTGGGTGGCACGCGCCAGGGTCTCCAGCGCATGACCACGTGTCGTCAACACCCCCAGGCGTGTCAGTGCACCGGTCGCGGCCGTTACCGCAGCGGGCGTGGCGAGTGACAACGCACAGGGGCACGTCACCACCAGTACCGAGAGCGTCACCCGGAAGGCCGCATCCGGTTCATGCCGCCACCACCACCACGCAACTAACGCCGCGGTGATAAGCAGGGCCGCAACGAACCAGCCGGCGGCCCGATCGGCCAATCTAGCCAGGCTGGGTTTCTCCGATTGTGCCCGATCGAGTAGGCGCACAATCGCGGACAATACCGTCTCTGCACCGACCTTGCTGATATGCACGGTGAGTGGGCTCTCGACATTCACGCTGCCCCCCACGACCGCATCACCCACGTTCTTGTGCAACGCCTCGCTCTCACCGGTCAACAGTGACTCATCGATGCGGCTCATCCCCGCCTCGATATAGCCGTCACCGGGCAGGGTGTCACCGGGGCGCACCAACACCCGATCACCGGGCACCAGATCCGCAACTGCGATGACCTCTTCCTCCCCCTTTGCCAACAAGCGGGTCGCTACAGCGGGCAACAACTGCACCAATGTCTCAACGGCCTGTCCGGCACGGTGGCGGGCCATCATCTCCAGATAGCGACCACTCAGGAGAAAGAAGATGAACATGGTCACCGAGTCGTAGTACACCTCACCCCGATTGACCACGGTCGCCCATACGCTGGCCAGAAAGCCTGCCCCCATCGCCAAGGCCACCGGCACATCCATGCCCAGCTGTCGGCGGCGCAGATCGCGCCAGGCGGCGACAAAAAAGGGCTTACCCGCATAGAACAGGACCGGCGTGGCAATGATCAGACTGACCCAGCGCATGAAACTGCGGGTGTCCGCCGCCATGCCCTGATAAGCACCGGCATACATCGCCACGGCCAGCATCATGACCTGCATGGCACCGAGACCGGCCACGGCAATGCGGCGCAAGGCCTGTTTGCGCTCCCGTCGGGACACCTCTTCCTGACGGCCGGGATCGAAGGGGTGCGCCACATACCCAATGGCTCTAACGGCCTTGAGGATATCGCTGAGGTGGATGCGGCTATCGTCCCAAACGAGGCGTGCCCGATGGGTTGTATAGTTGATACGGAATTCCTCGACACCGGGCAGGTTGCCGATATGGCGCTCGTTGAGCCACACGCAGGCGGCACACACGATGCCTTCGAGGATCAGGGCGGCTTCGCGCAGGTGACCTTCTTCGGCGCGGACAAAACTGCGCTGTAACTCAGGCCGGTCATAGAGATCGAGTTCTTTGAGAACATCCGGCACCACAGTGGTCGGATTGCGCGGGTTGTCTGTGCGGAAGCGATAATAGTCCGTTAGACCGCTGCCGACGATGGCCTGCGCGACCGCACGGCAACCGGGGCAACACATCGCGCGGTCCTCGCCCTCGATATTGACAACATAGCTACTACCTGCCGGTACCGGCAGTCCGCAATGATAGCAACTGCGCGGCGTCTCCCCGGTCATCAGCTCTTGGTCGGCACATCTACCCGCGTTTTGCCGCGTAATTCCTCGATTTCCTTGCCCAGGCGCACTTCAAGATTGAGTTCCCACAGACCCGGTTCCGGCAATGCAATGTCGACCTGATAGACACCGTCTCCCTTTTCCTTCATGGCAAAGGCCTGGTCCTTGCGGCTATCCGCCATACGCATAAACACGCCCTTGACGTCGGCGCCCTCAATCGGGACACCGCGCTTGTCCTTCACCTCTATGCGAAATTGTGCAGGACGCCCGACCACGGGGGCATGTACCCAGCCATTACTCACCGTCCAACCACGCTGGCGTTGCCGTACCCCTTGTAGCTGATAGGCATTATATTTGTCCTCATCGTGCTGGTAGCTATGAACTACCGTGCCGGGGAAAAACGAATGCACACCAGCGAAATCTGCATTTTTTGGTTTTGGCAAAATTAACCTCGTCACCTTCGACCCCAGACCGTTTTGAGCAATGATGAGAAACACCGAATCGACGCTGACGACGACGACAAAGAACAGCACGATGACCGCCGGTCCCCACTGGAACCAGTGGCGCTGTTCCGTACCCTCCTTCTTGCGCTCCTCCCAGGCCGAGCCCATGATGCCCAGAATATAGGCGGTGACCAGATACAGCGCCAGGTGCATCGTCATGACGTCAGCGCCCGGCCAACGCCATAGTGCATAGGGCACGTACAATATCAATATGGCAATGGCTGTCACCATGGACCCCTCCTTCGCCGTCAGCGAAGTCCAGCGATACATAGCAAGGAACAACACCAGTATGATCCCAATACCGATAAACACGTCACTCAGTAATGTAATCATTTGTCAGCACCTCTCAATTGTACGTCAGGAACATAGAACATGGACTTGAACCTAATCTGCTCGGTTTGTTTGCCACTGATTGGTTTGGCCACAAAATAAAACGCCTGCTTCATGCGGTTCGCGTATTTCGGATACTGGCGTATCAGCGCGATGAAATGTGCACTGGATTCCGGTTGTAACTCGAACCGGGCAAAGTTACCCATATCGAGTTTGGCCATCTTCAGGCCGTGAATATCCAGCTCATAGTGCATGGGATATTCGGTTTTATTCGACACCTTGATTTCATAACGATTCTGTATTTCACCGTTGGAGAGCGTCACCGACAACGGGCTACGGATCTGCCTCACCGTCATCTCTACCGTTGAACGGTCCATAATGCTACTGATCAGCAGCCCTGTTGTAACCGCCAGAACCAACGCGTAGCCTATAGTCTTTGCTTTCAGCCACTGCGTCTTACCGGTTTCCTGACTGCGTTCGGATGAGTAACGGATCAGCCCTCGCGGATAGCCGATCGAGTCCATAATGGTGTTACAGGCATCAATACACAACGCGCAGGTAATACACTCAATCTGCAGGCCATTGCGTATATCAATACCCGTCGGACAAACCTGCACACAATAACCACAATCAATACAGTCTCCGTATCCCTGACTCTGTCGCTGTGCGTGCGTCTTCAAGGCCACTGTGGGCTTGTGCCGACCCTGCATACCCTCTCCACGGGCTGCATCATAGGCAACGATCAGTGTGTCCTTGTCAAACATCGTACTTTGAAAACGGGCATACGGACACATATAGGTACAGACCTGCTCACGTGCCATGCCGGCCATCACGTAGGTCGTGACCATGATGAACAGGGTCGTCGCATAGGCGGCGAACGGCGCCGTACCAGTAAAAAATTGTACCGTGAGCGTGGGTGCATTGTCCCAATACAGGGTAAAGCTCAGCCCCGTCAACAGGCCCAACAGCAGCCATAACACATGAGTCAGGCCGATCTTGGCCACCTTCTCGGCACCCCATGCCTGTTTGGCTAGACGCAGACGTTTGTTACGCTGTCCCTGAACCAAGTGTTCAATGAGCATGAATGCATCTGTCCACAAGGTCTGAAAACAGAAATACCCACAAAACACCCGGCCCGCCAGCCCGGTGACGAAAAACAACAACATGGCAGCGATAACCAGTATACCCGCCAGCCAGAATATGTCCTGCGGATAGACGACCAGGTTAAACAGGTAGAACTTGCGCGTGGTCAGATCAAACAACACCGCCTGATCAGAGCCGGTCGTGCGCGCCCAGCGCAACCAGGGCAGCAAAAAATAGATACCATAAGCCAACGCCAGAATGCCGTACTTGAGATTGCGGTAACGCCCCTTTACGGAGCGCGGATAGATGGCGATTCGTGCCTGAAAGAGAGGTTCGGGGGGTTGCGCCATGGTAGCTTGCATGGTTTCAGACTGGCCAGGGTCGGATTGTGCTGCGTCGGACATGGAAAACTACACCTCGAGCGGTTACGGCGCCCTCATTCCGCCGCTTCATTGTGTGGCGGTCATGTGTCAGATACGAATATCCTGCACCCTTGAATGCAGATCGGGAGGCACGCACATCCGAGATGCGGATGTACGTGCCTCCCGTGTGTGACAACTGAACCCGCTCGCCGCCGTTGGCAAGCAAGGCGCATCAGCAAATCCAGCACTTAGATCAGCCGAATTACTGACCACCACCTAACTCGTGGACATAGAAAGCCAGCACCTTGATGTCAGCCGGCGACAGGCGACGCTTCCATGCTGGCATGGTGCGCGACACGCCATTGATGATGACATGTTCCACCGCCGCCAGCTTGCCCTTGAGGGTCGGCTCACCGTTCACATTGGCGATAGTCCAGATATCATCGGTTAGATTGGCCGAACCTTGTGACCTCAACCCCGTACCCGCATGGGTATGACAGTAATAACAGCCGCCGGTCTGACCGTTGAATATCTTATCACCCTTTCTGACCTTGGCCTCATCGACCTTGTGACCGGACAGGCTGAGTACATAGTTGGCCACGTCACCAAGCTGTTCCTTGTTGAAGGTGGGGCGAAATGAGGGCATAAAGCCATGGCGGCCATAGGTGATGGTCTGCTGAATATACTTGTAGGTTCCACCCCACAACCAGCTATCATCCGCCAGATTCGGATACAGACCGACCTTGCCTGCCCCCCCCGCCTGGTGGCACACAGCACAGTTGTCCGCAAACAGAACCTTGGCCATCGAATAGGCAAAGGCACTGTCCGTCTGGCTGTGCGCAATCTGCTCGAAGCTGGCGTTCATCAACGCACCGAGATATTTCTTCTGCCGTGCATCGGCGGCCTGCATGTTCTTAATGAACAGGGCGCGGGTGTTCCAGTGCGTCGTCACCGCCTGCCCATTCGCACCCTTGTAGGTAATGGTATTGAACCAGCCCTTGGTGTAGGTCTTGCCGATCGGCCATGCGGGGTAGATGACCCAATAGATCAGCGCGAAAACGACCGTGGCATAGAATCCCCACAGCCACCAGCGTGGTAGCGGATTGTTGAGTTCCTGCAGATCACCGTCGTCCCAGGAGTGACCCGTCGTCTGGACGGTCTGTTTGGTCCTGTCTGTGTCTGTACTCATTTTTTCTGTTCCTTGCCGCTGGCGACACTATCGTCGTCCTTTAAAGGAATATATCGATATGATTCCAGTCTTTTGGCACGCCTTTTATCCGTAAATACGTAGGCGATTACCAATACAAACGCCACGAACAAAAATAACAGGATAAAAGCCTTCAGGTTACCTTCATTCGCGAACCAACTCAGCCACCCAAACATATCTGTTTACTCCACCAGCCTCAACGAAACTTCGCAAAGTAGCCTACGTTGTACTGGCTGAAATCAACCATTGTGCCTAACATCTGCAGATACGACACCAGCGCGTCCATCTCGGTCAGGCGGGACTTGTCATTATCGTAATTGTAGGCATCCGCCTGCGCGACCAGATTTTTACGAGCATGGTTGATATCCAGCATTTTTGCCACTTTTTCCCCGAAGCGTTTTACGTTGGCAGCATATTCCGATTGCGTTATGGAATACGGCACACCGACCCTCTTGAGCGCAATCATGCGTTCGGCGATGTCGGTATAATGCAACTTGTCTTTCAGCAGCCATGGGAAATTGGGCATAATGGATTCCGGCACTACCGAACGCGGTGCGATCGTGTGTTGCACCAACCAGGCATTGGAGTATTTTCCGCCGACACGGGCCAAATCCGGCCCGGTACGTTTTGAGCCCCACTGAAAGGGGTGATCGAACTGGGACTCGGCCGCCAACGAGTAGTGCCCGTAGCGCAGCATTTCATCACGGAAGGGACGAATCATCTGCGAATGACACAGGTAGCATCCCTCACGCTGGTAAATATCGCGGCCACGCAACTCCAGTGGAGTATAGGGGCGAACCGCATCATACCCATCCGCAGTCTTGACGGTTTCAACCGTCCCCTTGATGAAGTACATCGGAATAATTTCGACCAGACCACCGATACTGATCACCAGCAACGTGAAGATAATCAGCAATCCGGCGTTTGTTTCAATGCGTTCGTGTTTCATCTTGTTCGAATCCCCTGATTAAGCACGTACCAGCTTGGCATCGAGCACCGCCTTCTCACGACGTGACTGTATCACTGTCATAATGAAGTTATAGGCCAGCAGTATCATGCCGGACACGAAGAATATACCGCCGATGAGACGCACCACATACGGCTTGTGCAGGAAAGCGACCGTTTCGATGAAGCTGTAGGCCAGATTGCCGTACTCATCAAAGGCCCGTAGCATCAGGCCCTGACCAATGCCGGCCACCCACATGGCACTGATGTAGAGCACGATACCAATTGTCGCCAGGAAGAAATGTACATAGATCAAACGCACGCTATAGATCGTGGTATTCCACAGGCGTGGAATCATGTGGTAAAAGCTGCCAAAGGTCACCATCGCCACCCAGCCCAACGCACCGGAGTGAACATGACCGATCGTCCAATCTGTATAGTGGGACAGCGCATTGACACTCTTGAGTGCCATCAACGGTCCCTCGAAGGTGGACATGCCATAGAAAGATAGCGACGCGATCATAAACAACATGATCGGGTCGGTGCGCAGCTTCTCCCAGGCACCCGACAGGGTCATGATGCCGTTGATCATGCCGCCCCAGGATGGCAGTAACAGCATGATCGAGAAGGTCGCTGCCAGTGAAGAGGACCAATCCGGAATCGCCGTCCAGTGCAGGTGATGAGTACCCACCCACATGTAGAGGAAAATCAACGCCCAGAAGTGAATAATGGATAAACGATAAGAGTAAACCGGCCGCCCTGCCTGCTTGGGCACAAAGTAGTACATCATACCGAGGAAGGCTGCGGTCAGGAAGAAACCTACGGCATTGTGTCCATACCACCATTGCGTCATTGCATCCTGCACACCACCCTGCAGGCTGTAGGACTTCATACTGAACAGATCGATGGGCATTGCCAGGTTGTTAAAAATATGCAATATCGCTGTGGCCAGAATAAAGGCCATGTAAAACCAGTTGGCGACGTAGATGTGTGGTTGGCTGCGCCGGCGCAGTGTCTGCACGTAAACCCACAGGTAGGTCACCCATACGACGGCGATCAGGATATCGATGGGCCATTCCATCTCTGCATATTCGCGCGACTGCGTGTAACCCAGCATGTAGGAGATGGCCGACGAGGCGATGATTATCTGCCAGCCCCAGAAGGTGAAGGCGGCCAGCGTGGCGCTGTACAACCGGGTCTGGCAAGTGCGCTGGACCACGTAGTATGAGGTAGCAAACAAGGCGCTGCCGCCAAAACCAAAGATGACCAGCGTTGTATGCACTGGACGCAGACGCCCGAAGGTAATTTCGGGAATATTCCAGTTCATGATCGGGTAGGCCAGCTCAGAGGCGATATATACCCCCGTCAACATCCCCAATACGCCCCAAACGGCTGCCATAATCGCGAACTTGCGCACGATCTCGTAATTGTATTGTTCTGCGGTTTGTATCGTTGTGTGCGCCATTGCGTCGCCTCGCTCTGCACATTCAAGTCGCAACAAAATATATTTTGACTAAAGAAATTCAGACAAAACTAATCAAATTTTTACGTATGGTAATTTATAGACAATACGCAGTGCAAGCCTAAATGGCCACCCACTATCAGGCACGCATCCCTGTTCATCCCTGCAGGACGAGTAACTCATTATAAATACGGGATAAATTAAGACTTAATCTAAAAGAGGCCGGAGTAGACAACGGTCTGACTGAGAATCGAGTAATATCTGAAATACTAGGGATGACGGAGATGTTCAAGCAGTGGCAAGGCGAGCGGGACCACCGGAGGGACCGGTGTGCACACTCTGAGTTGGGCAGAGCGGCTGGCGCAAACGACATCGGTGGCTGGTCCATTCAGCGCGGTCATCGTAGCGCCGTAGATGGCCTAGATATCCCGGAAAGGAGGCGCAGATACGCCCGACCTGAACTGCGTTAGCCAGCGAACACCGGCAGCACGGACAATGCTGCGGCGCACACCTGTGCGTTTGCCTCCGGCGCGTAGGGCAGGACACCCAGGCATGTCGCCGGCAACGCCTCGCACAACGTGGCAATGTTGTCCTCTTCGTGAGCCAATCCAGGTTCCACGATATTCGCCACCCAACCCGTCAACACCCCAACGCTGCGCACAATGGACTCCGCCGTCAACAGGGCATGATTGATGCAGCCAAGTCGGATACCCACGACCAGAATCACCGGCAGTTCCAGATAGTTGACCAGCTCGGCCACCCCTCCCTCTTCACTCAGGGGGGCACGCCAGCCACCCACGCCTTCGACCACCACTGTATCGGCCAGGTCACATAACGCCGCATAGGCCGCACCGATGTGTGCAAAGCACACAGCGATCCCGGCTTCACGCGCGGCAATATGCGGTGCAATCGGGGGCATGAATAGATACGGATTAATCAATGCATAAGGCGCCCGCACACTGGCCTGCGCCATCAGTGCCAACGCATCCTCACTGCGCAGCCCCTGTGGTGTCTCGATCGCCCCCGTGGCCACTGGTTTCATGCCCACGCAGCGTTGTCCCGCATTGTGCAGGCCGGCCACCAGGGCCTGCGCAACGCGGGTCTTGCCAATACCCGTATCGGTGCCGGTCACAAACACACCGCGCATACTAGCGCCCTCTGACCTTCAGGCCTGCCTGCACGCTCTCCAGCGACACCGTTACCACCCTCGTCGGGGGTGGTGGGTGTGGCTGTTTGTGATGGGCGCGCCCCGCGGGCACCCAGGCATGTCCATAAATGATCTCATACGTCGCGGGCAACACTTCCTGGCATCGATGCCGCTCATAGGCCTGTTCCATTGCCTGCAGGTGGCGCGGTCCTGTCAATCCACGCCCACGTCCCAGCGTCACGTTGTGCGCACCGATGCGTTTCAGATCACGCATCAGGCCCCGCACATCGGCATAGGTCAGAGTCAGGTATTCCATGTCCATGACCGGATTCTCAAAACATCCGCGCAGCAAGGCATCGCCGATATCGTGCATGTCGATAAAGGCATTGACGTGGGTGTACCCATCCACCGCACGCCAACTTTCACGCAATTCTCTCAGTGTGTCGGGCCCAAAAGTAGTAAACAGCAACATCCCCCCCGGTGCCAACACCCGGCGAAACTCGGCAAAAACACGCTCGGGCTCACTGCACCACTGCAGGGCCAGGTTTGAAAACAGCATATCGACGCTGGCATCGGCCAGGGGCAATGCCTCGGCGTCGCCGCACACAAAACCTTGTCGAGCGCGCAGACGATTCAGCCAACGCTGCTTGCCACGCGCCACCTGCAACATGGCCTCGGCGATGTCCAGGGCCACCACCCGCGCCTTCGCATAGCGCTGCGCCAACGCGCGAGTACAATAGCCAGTCCCGGCACCGACATCGAGGATGCACCGCGGCAGCACTTTTATCAGATCAAGACGCGCCAGCACTCGCTCGGCCACCTCACGCTGCAGCACGGCCGCCTCATCATAGACTAATGCCGAGCGTTCGAAGGCCCGCCGTGTCTGGCGTTTATCGAGCTGATATTCCTGATTATCCGCCATGGAGCAACCGCTTCAGAGTGTCGATGAACGCATCCGGATGTGAGAGAAATGGTGCATGTCCCGCCCCGGCAATGACCGCCATCGCCATCCGTGGCACGGTTTCATCCGGTGACGGGCGTTGGCAATAATAGTGCATAATGGGTTCCAGTGCCGCAGCGGGCATGAGGGTGTCGCGTTCACCGGCCATCAGGCCGAGGGGACACCGCAATGCACCGAGCCGGGCACGCAGATCGGTGTGTGCCAGGATATGCAGCCCTGAGCGCAAGGCGTGTGGATCGGGCGCGCCATGTATCAGCAGGCGCGCGCGCAGGCGCCGGAGATCCGCCCGTGCGTGTTCGCTGCCCCTGATCTGCAGGGCCAGGAAACGCTGCAGGGTCGCCGGATAGTCCTCGTCCAGTGAACGGGCAAAATCGTCCAGCACTGCGGGCGCCAGGGCCACCGGCCAGTCCGGTGCGCGGACAAAGCGCGGTGAGGCGGCGACCATCACCAGGGCGGTGGACTGCAGTGGGGCGGCCAGCGCCAACTGCAAGGCCACCAACCCACCTAGCGACCAGCCTACCCAGGACGCGGTCTGAACCTCACCCGGTAAGGCCGCACGTACCGCATCGGCCATGCTCTCAAGCGTATAGTCCCCAGGACACGCCGCACTGCGTCCATGTCCAGGCAGGTCCACGCGCCAGACCCGGTATGTCTTTGCCAGGGGGGGCACAACCTCGTCCCACACCCCGCTGTGCAGACCCCAGCCGTGTAGCAAGACCAGATCGGGACCTCGACCCTGCACCTCGACATGCAGGCGACCCGTCCAGGCGTGATCGGGCAACGCCCGCAGGCCCTTCATGGCCCACGCACCTCCTGCGGCACGGCGCCATCCAGCGCGCCCAGAAGCTGATCGACCTGGCTCGTCGTATGGGCCGCGGTGAGGGTAATGCGCAAACGCGCCGTACCCTCAGGTACGGTGGGCGGGCGCATGGCGCTGACCAGCAAACCCGTCCGTGCCAGTGCCTCGCTGACGGCTAGGGCCGTACCGGCCTCACCCAGCAACAGGGGCTGGATCGGCGTGGTGCTGTCCAGCAGCGGCAGACCCAACCGCTGGGCCGCAGTGCGAAACCGCGTGATCAGGCCCTGCAAGTGCGTGCGTCGCCCTTCCTCAGCCACCAACTGCAGGCTGGCCTGGGTCGCCTCGGCCAAGGCCGGTGGCATGGCCGTGGTATAGATATAGCTGCGCGCCTGCTGGATGAGTGCCTCGATCACTAGTTCACTGCCCGCAACAAAGGCCCCGAAGCTCCCCAGGGCCTTGCCGAGTGTACCCATCAGGATCGGCACCTGCTCCACGCTCAGACCTGCTGCCACAACACTCCCACGCCCCCCCGGCCCCAGCACGCCCAGCCCGTGCGCATCATCCACCATCAACCAGGCGCCCTGCCGCTGGCAGACCGCGGACAGGGAGGCCAGTGGTGCCACATCACCGTCCATGCTGAACACCCCGTCGGTGACCACTAACTTACACTGTGATCGGGCGGCACTCAATCGTGCCTCCAGGGCGGGGGCGTCGGCATGAGCATAGCGCTGCAAACGTGCCCGGGAAAGCACCGCAGCATCGAGCAGCGAGGCATGATTGAGTCGATCCTCGAACACGCCATCCCCGGCCCTCATCAGGGCACTGATGGCACCCAGGTTGGCCATGTAGCCCGTAGAAAACAACAAGGCGCGCGGCCGACCAGTGAAGGCCGCCAACGCCTCCTCGAGCTGGTGATGTGCGCGATGGTGACCGCACACCAGATGGGCAGAGCCGCTGCCAACACCACTGTGTTTGCTGGCGGCCCGCAAGGCGGCCACCAGATCAGGGTGCGCGGCCAAGCCCAGATAATCATTGCTGCAAAAATTCAGGTAGCGGCGCCCATCGAGTTGCAATTCGGGACCTTGCGCCCCATCCACTACACGCCGGCGACGATACAATTGTGCCTGCCAACGCTCAGCCAGCAGATTGGCCAGGCGGGTATTCAGGTCCATGGATGACCTGCGAGTGCGATCGTAGTTACACTGAATTTCATCACTGTCGCACCGCGCCGTGGCTCAAACCGGCCGAATGCCCAACCGGGAAAACAATGCCCGGTCATGGTCGGTCGTGGGATTCTCGGTAGTCAACAGGCGTTCACCATAAAAAATAGAATTGGCGCCAGCGAGAAAACACAGGGCCTGAGTGACATCACTCATTTCCTCGCGCCCGGCCGAGAGTCGCACGTGGGAGGTCGGCATCAGGATCCGGGCACAGGCGATCGTGCGCACAAACTCCAGCGGGTCCAGTGCCTCACTGTCGGCCAGCGGCGTACCTTCGACGCGGACCAGCTGATTGATGGGTACACTCTCGGGATGTTGCGGCTGATTGGCCAGTTGCTGGAGCAGGCACGCACGATCGCGTGCCGACTCGCCCATCCCCAGGATACCGCCGCAACAGACATTGATACCCGCCTCGCGCACATGCTCCAGGGTATCCAGGCGGTCCTGATAGCTGCGCGTGGAAATGATCTCGCCATAGAACTCGGGTGAGGTATCAAGATTGTGGTTGTAGTAATCCAGCCCGGCCGCCTTGAGTCGATGTGCCTGCTCCTCACGCAACATCCCCAAGGTCACACAGGTCTCCAGCCCCATCGCCTTGACGGCCTCGACCATCTCGATGACGCGCTCGAGATCGCGCTCCTTCGGACTGCGCCAGGCCGCCCCCATGCAAAAGCGACTGGCCCCGTTTTCCTTGGCACGGCGCGCGGCAGCCACCACCGCATCGAGTGCCAGCAGAGGCGCATCCTCGATATCTGTGTCATGGCGCACGCTTTGCGGACAATACGCGCAGTCCTCCGGGCACTGGCCGGTCTTGATGCTGAGCAAGGTGCTGATCTGTACTGCATCGGGGTCAAAATGGGCGCGATGGAGGGTCTGTGCACGATACATCAGATCGCTGAACGGTAGGCCGAACAGGGATTCAATCTCCTCCAGACACCAGTCATGGCGTAGTGTTAGTGTGACCGGTGCCGCTTGCAGAAGTGCAGACATACTGTTATTCCTCCTCCCACTGGACATCTTGCCAGTCTTCTTTGTGGATACGCCACAGGTCGAGAATCGACCAGGGCACGAGAATCAATGCCGAGATGGCCCAGGTCGCCAACCAGTAGTTGACATTGGTGCCGAAGAAGACCGCAATGATGAGTGCAAACCCCATGATCCCGTAAAGGCGGTGCGCCGCCGCCTGGGTGTAGTCACCCACTCGCGAATTGGGATGGTGGCGATTCAGGGCATACACCAGCATCGAGGCACCCATCCAGAAGATACCCAGTGGCAGGGGCAACACCATGGCGATGATATTGCCGTAGTTGAACAACCGTGCCGCAAACCGCGCACTGCGTGCGCTGATCACGCGCGGACAGGGTGGCATTACGTCTGAGGAAGTGCTGTCGGGAGGGCTGGTTTCGGGCATGGGGCAGGGTAGAATTTCGGCCAAACTGCGTGCAGGCATAATAGCCCGTACCGACCTGTTGTCAATGGAAAAGGATTTCTATGGTTTACACGTGGATAAAATTCATACAATCAACCCTGGCTGCCGGCCTCTTCCCCGGTCGCTGCATCCTCTGTGGCCACGCGGCACCGTCGCGCACGATGCTCTGCCAGCCGTGTACGGATGAATTACCGCTCAACCGACCGGCCTGCCCCCGTTGTGCCCAGGTCATGCCGACCCATGACCCCGGCACCCATCCACCCCTGCTGTGTGGCACCTGTCTGCACCACCCGCCGCACTTCGACCGTGCCATCAGCGCCTGGCAGTACGCTGGCGCGGTGCCACATCTCGTGACCACACTCAAATTTCGGCGTGGCCTGCACCTGATCCACCCCTTGGTCGAAGGACTGTTGGCCACCCTGCGGGCCCAACCACGCACCGTGTGGCCCGAGGCCATCCTGCCGATCCCCTTGCACCCCGCACGGCTGCGCGAGCGCGGCTTCAACCAGGCACTGGAACTCGCCCGCCCACTGGGACAGCGCCTCAGTCTGGCGGTGGAGCGTACGCTGTGCAGGCGCACCCGCATGACCGCCGCCCAGAGCACGCTCACGTTACCGCAGCGCAAGGTCAACGTACGCGGTGCCTTTGAGGTCACGACACGCTGCCCCTGGCGCCATGTCGCTCTGCTCGATGACGTGCTCACCACCGGTCACACGGCCGATGAGTTGAGCCGGGTACTCAAACGCGCGGGCGCCGAGTATGTTGAGGTGTGGAGCGTGGCACGCGCAACGATCAGGCGCTAGGGTCCACAAGACCCCGGCGGCTTGGTCAGGACACAACGGGGCAGGAATCCGCGTCAGAAATGGTAGAAGAGATCCAGGAACGGACCCTTGAGATTGATATCGGAGTGTACGGAGGAGGTATTGTTCAACCTGTACTGCTGGTGGCGCCAGCCGCCCTCCATACCCAGGCCGCTGCCCCACTCATAGCGCAACTTGGCCTTGTAGTCGGATGCCAGGTTGTTGTCATACTGGAGGCGGCTACCCTCGAAGCCGATCGACAAACCGGTGAAAGGCAAATTAAACAGCGCCGAGGCATACAACATGGGCAGCGTCGCCGAAAACCGCTTGGATACCCGATTCCCGCTGTCAGTCAGTGTGACCGTGCCATCCAGGTAACGCAGGTTGATGCCAAGGTCAAGGTTGACCCAGTTGTCGAGTACCTGGTAGTACATGGTCGCGTCATACTGGTTGAGCGTGGTATCGCTGTTGACCTGACCGTTGAAGGGGGTGTTGCCAAAGGTCACGCTGGTATTGGCATTGCCAGACAGAGACAGCTTGTTGTATTGGAAGCGGAAATTGGGCAACAACGGGAGGGGATGTTCAATGCTGACCCAGACAAAGTCGTTGTTCTTGGTGCCCATGCCGAGGTCGCGGTTCAGGTCCATGGTGCTGCCCTGATAACGCAGTGAACCCTGCGCCTCATGGTGCCAGAATCCGGTACCGATATACGCACCAGCCGTGTCTGCCTGCACCAGGGGAGCGAGGCACAACACACCGGCGATGATGAGGGCTGTACGTTGCATGATGATAACTCCGTATGACTCCCGCGTCGTTGTTCTGCCAAGGCCTGTGGGTTGGGAATACGGGCCACCCTCGGCTGCTCTGCGCAAAGGTCCTGTCACTATAGCGACCTGCCTGCAGGATGTTATAGGGTGTATCGATACCCCTTACCGTGATCCGCGTCACTTTCGTGACACATATAAGTGTACACTGAAATTCTGACAAAAATAACAGCGGATGACCCGTGCGCTGCGGTACTCACGACGCACCCAGCACGCCAAGGCGGCGTTGTACATAGGCCCGCGAGGCCGCATCCAGTGTCCCTGTCCGGACCGCCTCGGTGTAGGCCTCCCTGGCCTGCGCTGGCTGACCTGTCCCTTCCAGGGCCAGCCCCAGCCCCAGCCACCAGGCCCCCCTGCGGGGTCGGGTTGCAACCAGCCTGCGGTAGAGGTCGACCGCCTGCTGATAGCGTCCGGTACGTTGATAGAGCGCGGCCAGCAGAGCATCATAATCCAGCGCCTGACCCGCAGACGGACGATGTTGTTCCAGCAACCGCACCGCCGCCGCTCCCTGCCCCTGGGCCAGCAGCACGCGGGCATAGAGCCGCACGAACAGGATATGATTGGGCGTGCGACGCAGCCCCTCACGCAGGACTTCGCCGGCCTCGACCAGTCGGCCTGCACGCAACAACATGCCCGCCAGCACGCCACGTGCCGCGACGTAATCCGGGTCCCGTTGCAAGGCCTGGCGCAACAGTGTTTCCCCGTGTGCTGTTCGCCCCTGCCCGAACTCGACGAGGGCGCGTCGGTAGTGTAGTGCCGCCTGTTGCGCCGGCGTCAACGGCCGCTGTCGCTTGTCCACCCCGCCCGCCACGACGCCACCATTCACCCCTCGCCCGGGCAAAGTGGGCATCACCGGGACACGGTGTGCGGGTCTCGACACCAGCGGGTGTGGCGGTGCGGTGCCCACCCGGCGCCGGGGTTGCACCCGGGTTCGATGCGTGCTCGAACTTGGCAATGCCGGCAAACGGGCATCCACTGCTACCCTGCGCTCTGCCATCGCCCGCCCGGTCGATGGTGCCGGGGGGGGCGCGGGGGGAGGCGCGGGTATCGGTACCACGGCGGGCGCCGGTGTGTGTCCAGGCGCGCTACGCCCCGGCGTCACCTGCCCGCTGCCGGCATCCGTCAATAGTGACGTCTCAGTCGACCCCGGATGCCGGGACATCCGCCGCGCGGAGGCCTGTGCAGTCCCGGCGACGGCCCTCCGTGTGCCGACCCGCGCAGCCCCCCCAGTCTGCCCCGCAGCTGCCACCGTGCCAAGCACTGGCAGACCAACTGGGCGCAACCACAACAGATACGCCACCAACCCGAGCAGCAACACAATCATCCCCGTGCTGGCCAGTAACCAGGACAGGCGTACACGCCCGACGTGCACAGCCCCCCGGCCCTGCGTCGACAAAGCATCCAGCAGGTGATCACCCGCGGCAATTCCGCGACGCGCCTCCAGGTCCTTGAGCATCTGGTTGATCAGACTCATGACACTGTTCCTTTCATCGTGTTGTGCGTCCCAATCCCACCCTCTCAATGCCATCCCGCATAGAGGGCAAACAGCGCCACCAACACGAGCACCACGCCACCAGAGGCCGCCCAGTACCGCGACCGTGCACACGGCGCCTGCTGGGCGTCCCGGGTATCGCGCACCGCCAGGCGTATATGCACCCGGGTGATCGCGGTATCCCCCCGACCATAGGCCACCATCAACGCCTTGTGGCAGAGGATGTTAATCAGCCGCGGAATGCCCCGACTGGCCTTGTGCAACAATCGCTGCACACCGGGCGGGAACAGTTCCGGGCCACGATAGCCGGCGACATGCAAACGGTGGTTCAGATAGGCCCGCAATCCGGCGCGGTCGATCGGTCTCAGGGTATAGGTAAAGGTGATGCGCTGGCGCAACTGGCGGGTCGAGGCACAGTCGAGACGCGCCTCCAGTTCGGGCTGACCGAACATCACGACTTGCAGGAGTTTGCGCTTTTCTGTTTCGATATTGGTCAACAGACGCAGCGCCTCCAGTGTCTCCAGCGGCATCGCCTGCGCCTCGTCGAGACACAACACGACACGGCGCCCGCTCTGGCTGATCGCGATCAATTGCGCAGCGACGCGCTTGAGCACATGGTGCTGACCCAGATTCCGCGCAACACGCACACCCAGCTCATCGGCCAGCGCCTGGCTCAGTGCACTCGGTGTCAACAGCGGGTTAGGCAGATAGGCTGTGACCGTGTCCTCACCCAGACTGTTGAGCAACTTGCGGCACAACAGGGTCTTGCCCGTGCCGACCTCGCCCGTGACCTTGATAAAGCCCTCACCGATACGCAGCGCAACCAGCAAGGTGTTCAAGGCATCGGCATAATGCCCGTAGGAGAAAAAAAATCCAGTGTCAGGCGTAAGATTAAATGGTAACTCCCGCAGGCCAAAGTGCGCCAGATACATCGCGCTCAGGTCCGGCGTGTCGGCTGGGCAGGCCTCACGGCGAACCACCCGCACCCTGTCCCACCGGGGTCTTCCACTGCGTAGGCATCAGAGTGTGAATACGGTCGCGCGCCTGACCAAGGGCATCCGACCAGGTATTGCTTCCCTCGACCACCACCGGGCGGAGCAGGATGACCAGTTCGCTCTTGCTGGTCACCTGCTTGGTGTGCCGGAACAAGCCCCCGATCAGCGGCAGATCGCCGAGCACCGGTACCGAGGCCACCTCGTCATGGGTGACATTTTGCATCAACCCGCCGATGACCACCACCTGGCCACTCTTTGCCCGGATAATGGTATCGGACTCACGAATCGTGCTATTCGCCAGCGGCACGGTAATCTGGTTGCTCGTCGACGTACTGATGTTCTTGATCTGTTGCGTAACATTGCTGACCGTCGGGTGGATATGCAAAATGACATCACCATGAGCATCGATCTGCGGGGTCACATCCAGCGCCACGCCCGAGAAAAACGGTGTGAGCGTAACATTGCTCTGGGTTGCCAACGCCCCGGAGGTCGCGCTGGTGTTACTGTTAACGCCGGTGACAAAGAACTCATCGGTACCGACCTTGATCACTGCCTTCTGATTGTTGATGGTGGCGATCCGCGGGCTGGACAAGACATGGACCTTGCCTTGTGTCTGCAGCAACTCCAGGAAGGCGGTGAAGTCGTGGAGATTCAGCGCCATGCTGAACATGCCACCGAAGGCCTGTACCGCCGTATTGTTGATTGGGCTGTAACTGGCGGGGTTCAGGTTGCCGCTGTTACCCTTGATCCCTGTCGGGTTGCCGCCACTGTTGTTGACGCCGTTACTGAAGATGCTGCCGCCACCGATCTGGCTCAACGTCACCGTCTTGTTCGCCCCCGGCTGACCCAGTGCCGCCCAGTTGATACCGGTCTGGAAGCCCTTGCTGAGTTCCACCTCAATGATCTTCGCCTCCAGGATGACCTCCCGATCGGCGATCGCCTGGGTGCTCCTCAGATAACGGGTCACCAGGCGCAATTCATCGGGCATCGCCCGTACCACCACCACGCCGGACTGCGGACTGACCACCACCTTGCGACCATCCTTGGTCCCCACGATACTGCTCAGCGACTGGCGCAGGCCTTTCCAGAAATCCGAGTCTGAATGGGTTACGATTTTGCTGCCTGCCATCGCCTCGCCAGAAGCGCTACCCGTCATTGTGGCGCCATTGCGTCCCCGGTATGCCGCCGGACTCTGCGTGACCTGACCGGAGCTGACCCGCACCTGGGACTCGCCCTTGCGGGTGATATCCAGGTAATTGATCTTGTAGATGCGCGTGCGCAGCGCATTGGGAAAGACCTCGTACACATTGCCCGTGCGCTCGATCGCGTAGCCGTAGACATTGCGCACCACCCGCAACACCTGCGGGATAGTTACATTCTTCAGGTCCAGGGTAATGTGCCCGCGCACACCCGCATGCACCACCATGTTATAGGGTGTGCCGGCCACCAGGCCCATGAAGAATTCGCGCGCCACGGCGCGGTTGACCTTGATATCGAAATGCGGCTCGATCCCGGCCTGGCTGCTGCCTGGCACCTGGATATTGATCGGCGGCAACAGCGCCGCATTGACCGCGGCAGGGGGTACCGGTGGCGAAGGCACCACGGCCGAGGCCTTGGCGGGCTGCGGACTCAGCGCCGCATCAATGGCCTGCTGGGTAGCCGTGTCGGGTGTCAGGGCACAGGCATTCAACCCGGCCAGCAGGATGAACAGGGGGATGAATTTGAGCATCGACACGGCTTTTCTCATGGTGTATTCCACTTCAATGTACTGGCCACTTCACACCGCCCGGTAGCAGTTTCACATAAAAATGCCGTGACCTGAGCCGGAGCCTGACTTGCGCGGGCTGAATCTCCTCGACCACGGCGCCGCCCACGACCCGTTGCCCGACCGCGACGATACGTCCATTGATGGTGGCTAGTCGCCGGTCCGGCGAGATCAGGGTCGAACTCAGCACCCAACGGGCTACCCCCCGCGCGCCTGTGCCATGCCCCGCCAGTGACTTGCCGGGCGGGCGTGTGGGGTCCGGCAATGCCGGGCCTGCCACCGGGCGATGCGCCTGGGCATGGACTGCGGGTGCCGCCCAGCCTCCCGCGCCTGACGCCCCTAGCGCCAACAGGATCACCACGCCGGCGAGCCCCAGCTTGCGCACGCGCCCATACCCTCCCTTTGTCCTAGACACCGATCCACCCCTTGTTCAGACTGAGGGTATGGACGGTGATCACCACCCGGGCCTGCGGGTAGTGCACCACATCGAGTTGCACGCTGTCCCAATAAAACGCCCAGGGCAGGGCCTGCAAGGCACGCAGGTAAGCCAATGTATCCAGGTAGCTGCCGCGAAATTCGATCACCAGCCCGTGACGATACACCCCGATCTCCTGGCCAGCCGGCACGCCCGTTGATGATGATGACGAGGCCGACCGACTGACCGGGTGGCTCACCGTTTCCGGCCGGGTCGCCACCCGTTGGGCCGGTGCCAGCAGCGGGCGTGCCGGCAGACTCTTGACCCGCACCAGTGTGAGGTGGGTGTCGTGCGCCAGCACCTGCTCCAACACCTGGGCCATCTGTGCCGGGGCAATCAATCCTTGCATCTTCTCGCGCAGTTGACGGTTCACCCGCGCGATCTGTGCCTCAAGCCGGAGCTGTTGTTCGCGCAGCGGCTTGTTCGGGTCCCGGCTCTGCCTGGCCAGTAATGCCTGAATCTGCAGGTTGAGGCCATTGAGTAACTTTTGCTGGTGATTGAGCGCGTCGTTGATATGCCGGCTGCGTACATCGAGCGGCGCAAGCAGCAGGGTTTGCCAGATCACCACAATCACTGCGAACACCACCAGACCAATCAACCCGCGCTCGCGCAGGGTCAAGGCATCGAAGCGGATCACCCATTTTTTCAACCACTCACTCATGGTGATGTCCCCCCTGCGCACCGGCCACATCAAGCGCTCTGGTATTGGCCGTTCGGAGCAGGAAATCGACCTGATGTCGATGTTTCTTGGGACGTGTCATCTCGAAGGTCTGAAAGACCATCCCCTTGAAGGGAGGCTCCTGAGCCAGGCGGCGCAGATAACGCGGCACCAATGCCGGTCGGAGTGTGCTGCCGCGCAGCTCAAGCTGCGCCCCGCCAGCGGCTACGGTCAGACCGGTGAGCCACAGTCCATTGATGTGCTGGCGGGCCAGACCGGCGAAATACGCCGCAAACCCTGCCGTATTGCCCAAGCGGCGATCCGCCAGCGTCGCCATGACCCGTTGTTTGAGATCGAGTTCTGCCTGCAACCGCCGATTGCGCGCAACCAGGCGTGGGTCTTTAGTACGCACCGGGGCGATCCGTTCTATTTCCACGACCCGTTGGCGCATCTGTTTCGCTTGTGCCCGCGTTTGATTGAGTTGCATGGCCAACTCATGCACCTGCCAGCGACCATAGCCGTAGATCAACCCCAGCCCCACGAGCAAAATCAGGCAGGCCTGAAACATCGTCCACGCGGAGAAAATTTTCTTCTCCTTGCGAAAGATCGGCTGGTAGAGGTTGACCTGCTGATTCATCCCCCCCCCCTCACAGCACCTTCTCCTCGTGGCGCAACGCGGCACCGATGGCCGGCAAACAACGTGCCTGCATGGCGCTATCCAGCACCTGTGCGGATTCCAGTACGGCATTGAGGTCGAGCATACGTACCGCCACACCCAGATTGGTCGCCAGGTATTCCACGATACCGGGCACCTCGCGTTCGAGTGGACTGATCACCAATGCGCTGATGGGCGGTTGAGAGAAATGGCTCTCGTAGTAGTCGAACGAGCGCTGGATCTCGAGCACGATACTGTCAAAGGCGCGCCGGTGCTCCAGCGTGATGTCCCCGAATGAGAGGCCCTCACTGGCTGGGGCAAAGGGAGTATCGAGGGTCAAACCTGCGGGGGTAGACACGACATCATTGTCGGCAGGCCCTGGTACCAGGGCGTCCAGACCCACATCGATGCCGCGCGCCAGATACAGGGTGGCGTGCTGGCTGAGCGTAATCAACCCGGCGCCATCACTGAACGACAGCAAGGCCACGCCAGCGCCATCTTCGGGCAACAGGGCGGCGACATTGCGCTGAGTCAATTCGGGAATATCGATCACGTCGAGCGCGAGGCTGCTTTGTTCCAGCAGATCAATGCGCGACTGCACGAGATTGGCCCGTGCCGCGACCACATACATCATGTGCGTCCGACCCCGTTCTTTCTGGCCGGGGATATCAAACACGTCAATCACCGCATCATCGATATGAAAATCCAGCATATCCTTGATACGCCAGCGCACAGCTGCCTTCAGCTCTGTCGGGTCCACCTCCGGGGCCTCGACCAGCAACAGGCTAAAGCTGCCGGGCGCCATGACCGTCACGGCACGCGCCTGTTGCAGGTGATGGTCCTTGAGCATGGCCTCCAATGCACTCCGCACGGACGCACTCTCAGCGCATATCTGGTGTTCGCACAGCAGCAGGCGTGGCGGTGAACCCGTGGTCCGCACCACTTGTGCCAAGCTGATCGCCGCATCCTGTATACCGACACCGATCAGGCCTTCCGTCTTTTGTGTACGCTTCAGGAAGGAAAACAGTGTTGCATCCCCCGTTATCAATGACAAGACTGTGCCGTTGTTACATCACCTGCAGTGGGCGACGCGACACCCTACATCGGTTCCTCATACGCAAGTGACAGGCCCATCCTAACAATCTATCTAAGGTTTTCACAGTAACATATTGTAGTCAATGGAAAATTGTCGTTAAACTTGTTATCGGTCCAGGGACCGTTTCCTTGAGACGAACTCTACAAAAAGATCGTCCATCGACAATGGCGGGCTGGTCTCCTCTCACCGCAGCAGGTAATGGATCACAATACCGGCAAACACCACCCCGCCCAGCCAGTTGTTATTGAGAAAGGCCCGGAAACAGGCGTCCCGATCGCGATGGCGTATCAGGAACTGCTGATAGAGCCCGAGGACACAGGCCCCGCCTAGGCCGAGATAGTAGCTCAACCCGAGTTGCGCCTGCTGGCCCAGCAACACCAGCCCCAGCAGCATCACCACCTGTAAAATAGCCAGAATGATCCGGTCCGCGTCTCCAAACAGGATGGCCGTGGATTTCACCCCTATCTTCAGATCATCCTCCCGATCCGCCATCGCATAAAAAGTGTCATAAATCACCGCCCACACCACCGTGATGACATAGATCAACCAGGCCGTATTGGACACACCACCAGTCTGCGCCGCATCAACCATAGGAACGGCCCAGCCAAAGGTCAAGCCCAGTCCGACCTGAGGCAGATAGGTATAGCGTTTGAGGAAAGGATAGATCGCCGCCAGTCCCACACCACCGAAGGACAGATAGACGGTCAGCCGGTTCATCGTCAGTACCAGCGCAAACGCGAGCAGACACAAGACAGCAAAAACGACCAGGGCCTCACGTGGGCGCACCCGACCCGCAGCGATGGGACGCTGGCACGTGCGCAGCACATGGGGGTCGTAGTCGCGATCGGCAAAATCATTGATCACACAACCCGCCGAGCGCATCAGCACCACGCCGAACAAAAAGACGAGCAGGACACCGATATCGGGTTTTCCGTCACTGACCACCCACAACGCCCACAACATCGGCCAGAGCAGGAGAAACATACCGATGGGACGGTTCAGACGGGTCAGACGATAGTACTGCGTGAGGCGATCTTTCAGGTAGACCCAGTTCATGACTCAATGTCCACACGGCAAATACCGGCATTGTAACAGCCACCGCCCCGGGCAAGTGACCGACCATGATGCCGACGGCGTCGTTACGCCTCGCGGGCGTGCGCCCAGAGGCCATCCACCGGCATGAACACCTCTCCGACCAGTAGCGGTTTGCCCCGGAGATAGAACACCGAGCGCCGTCCCCACAGGGTCTCGCACCGAGTCCCGCTCCGGCGGGTCGCCAGGTCGAACAGCGCCTGCCCACGGCGAATGCTGCACACCTCCATCTCATCGCGCTGCAGCCCCGGGTCGGCAAACAGGACCGCCCCCAGGGGCCGCGTCCCAAGCCGGGCCAGCACCCGACATCGACCGCGCAGCGTCGTGCGCGGGATCACCGTGCGGGCAAATACCCAGGGCTGCTCATCGCACAGCAGATAGACCTGGCGAACCAGCGCCAGGCGTGCGTGGCGCAGACCCAGTCGGCATGCCTCATTGTGCATCGGACGCTCCCAACTCTGGCTCAGGACCTCGACGCGAAACGGCCCCGGGCAGGCACGCTGCACCCGCCGAGTCAGTGAGCCCGCATAGAATAACCAGTCACGCAAGGGGGCGGGCAAACGACTCCGGTGCCACTGTCGACGCGGTCGCCAGACCGGCTCAAAACACTGTTGACAACCCTGCCTGTTCATCTCAGCCATGTCGCTCCTGATCGGTGCCCAATTTGTCCTCTCCTGCTCATACCTCACCGAAGCGCGTGGCCTCACCCACCCAGCGTCGTACCAGCCCGGTCGCCGCTTCGGGCACCGTGGCCAGTAGTGTGTCTGCGGCCGCAAAAACCGCAGGCAACAGCGCCTCGTCACGTTGCACATCGGCGATACGCAGGCTCTGCACCCCGGTCTGGCGTGTGCCCAACACCTCACCCGGACCACGCAACGCCAGGTCCCGGCGGGCGATCTCGAAACCGTCGGTGGTCTCGCGCATCGCGGCCAAACGCGCCTTTGCCTGGACGGAAAGCGGGCCATGATACATGAGCAGACAGACACTGGCCCGCGTCCCGCGCCCGACCCGCCCGCGTAACTGGTGCAACTGCGCCAGACCGAGCCGTTCCGCATTTTCAATGATCATCAACGAGGCGTTGGGGACATCCACCCCGACCTCGATAACCGTGGTGGCCACCAGCAGATCACACTCCCCGGCCTTGAAGCCGGCCATAATGCGCGCCTTCTCCTCGCCCTTCATGCGTCCATGCACCAAACCCACCCGGGTCTCCGGCAGGGCCTCAGCCAACAGTTGGGCCGTGTCCTGCGCGGCCTGGCACTGTAACACCTCGGACTCCTCGATCAGAGTGCACACCCAGTACACCTGCCGACCCTCCTCACAGGCATGGCGCACCCGTGCCACCACGGCCTCACGACGATTGTCGGGCAACACCACGGTCTCCACCGGCATGCGTCCGGGAGGCAATGCATCGATCACCGAACAGTCCAGATCGGCGTAGGCCGTCATGGCCAGGGTGCGCGGAATCGGTGTCGCGGTCATGATTAACTGGTGCGGATAGTCGCCGTCACGCCGGCCTTTCTCACGCAGTGCCAGGCGCTGATGCACACCGAAACGGTGCTGTTCATCGATGATCACCAGGCCCAGATCGTGGAAATCGATCCCGCTCTGGAACAGGGCGTGCGTGCCCACGACAATCCGCGTGTGTCCGCTGGCCAGTGCCTCCAGGACCGCGTTGCGCGTGCTCACCCGCACACGTCCCGCCAGCCAGGCGACGGGGATGCCCAGCGGCGCAAACCACTGCATGAAACTGCACCGGTGTTGCTCGGCCAGCAATTCGGTCGGCGCCATCACCGCCACCTGAAAACCGGCCTCAATGGCGTGCAGGGCCGCCAGGGCTGCCACCACAGTCTTGCCTGAGCCGACATCACCCTGAACCAACCGCTGCATCGGGTGGGACTGTGCCAGGTCCTGGCGAATATCTGCCAGCACACGACACTGCGCTGCGGTCAGGGCAAAGGGCAGGTCGACGAGAAAACGCTGCGCCAAGGTGCCTGACGGGCGCAGTGGGGGCGCGCTCAGGCGCTGTGCCCGCGTGCGCAGACGACGCAGGCTGAGATGATGCGCCAACAACTCCTCGAACGCCAGGCGCTGTTGCGCGGGGTGGCAACCCGCAGCAAGACGGATCAGATCGGCATCGGGCGGCGGACGGTGCACATAGCGCAGAGCCTCGACCAGCGACAACCCCGCGCCCGCGGCATCCTGTGGATAGAGTGCGGGCGGGAGGAAATCGGGCAGGGCCTGCGGGGCATCCAGTAGCGCCAGCGCCTGGTCGGTGAGCCTGCGCAGACGAGGCTGTTGCAGTCCCTCGGTCACGGGATAGATGGGCGTCAGATGATCCTCTACCTTCCCGGCACCGGTATCGGCGTCGATGCGCCGGTACTCCGGATGCACCATCTCCAGGGTGACGGCGCCGGCGCGCACTTCACCGAAACAGCGCAGCCGTATCCCTCGCGCCAACGTGGCCTGCTGAGCGGCAGAGAAATGGAAAAACCGCAGAGTCAGGCTGCCCGTACCGTCACTCAGACGCGACAGCAACATGCGGCGCCTGCCAAACCTGACCTCGGTGAGATCGATACTGCCCTCGACCACCACCTCCCTGCCCGGGCGCAGGGTGCCGATCGGTAAGACTCGGGTGCGATCCTGATAGCGCAACGGCAAGTGGAACAGGATATCGGCCACCGTCGACATACCCAGCCGGGCCAGACAGGTGGCCAGCCGGGGGCCGACGCCCTTGAGGGTGTCAACCGGCAAGGTATCGATGCGTGACGACGTCATAGCCTACGACCCGATCTGCCCGCTCAGTGTGCAAAGCACGGCGCCGTACCACAAACTCAAGGCCAACAACGCACCACCACCGGGTCGATGCAGGAGTGCGCTACCCGGGACCCGCCCATCGCGTTCAGTGATCGAGCACGAGTACGGCATCCATCTCGACCGCGGCCCCCTTGGGCAAAGAGGCCACCCCGATTGCCGCACGCGCTGGATAGGGCTCACTGAAATACTCGCTCATGATGGCGTTGACCTGCGGGAAGTGTGCCAGATCGGTGAGAAAGACAGTGAGCTTGACGGTGTCCCGGAGCGTGCCCCCGGCGGCGCGAGCCACCGCCACAAGGTTGTCAAATACGCACCGAATCTGCGCCTGCACATCGCCCGCAACCAGCGTCATCGTCGCCGGCACCAAGGCAATCTGCCCAGACAGATAGACTGTCTCGCCCACCTTGACCGCCTGCGAGTATGTCCCAATCGCCTGAGGGGCCTTATCGGTATGGATGATCTCTCTCGCCACCACTACTCTCCTTCGACAAACCAGTTGGAATTGGACCCGGTATGAAACCCGCAGCGACGCCCGCGTACCACACCCGTCGCGGTCACATCCCCGAATAACCGGATCAGCCTTTCATGCGGGTAATCCGCACCACCATCTTCAGGGTACGCAAGTGGCGCATGATGCGCGCCAGATGCCGACGATGCGTCACCATCACGGTAAAGGTCAAGGTCGTATACAAACCATCCCGCTCATCCATGTTGACGTTCTCGATGTTGGCTTCCATCTTGGCAATGGCCGCGGCCACGGTCGCCAACACCCCGCGCTGATTGGCGACCACCATACGCACATCAACCGGAAACTCGCCATCGACCTGCGGCCCCCACTGCACATCGATCCACTTCTCCGGCTTCTTGCGGTACTCACCGACATTCTTGCAGTCCTGTGCATGGATGACGATGCCACGCCCCGTGGTGACAAAACCCAGAATTGCATCACCCGGGATGGGACGACAACACTTGGCGAAGGTGACCACCGCGCCTTCCGTTCCCTTGATCGCCAGCGGCCGTTGCGAGATCGGCTCCGCAACAGGCGTCGCCCCGCTGTCCGCAGCAGGGTCTTCAACACGATGCATCAGTGCTCGCCCCACGACCAGGGGCATGCGGTTGCCCAGGCCAATTTCCTCGAGCAGGGCCTCCTTCGTCTCCAGGCTAAATGCCTTGAGCATGCATTTGAGATGCGCCGGCTCCAGTTGTTCAAACGCCGTGCCGTAGGAGGCCAGCACCTTGTCGAGCATGCGTGCGCCAAGGGCCACCGCCTCATCGTGCTTGAGGTTTTTCAGGTAGGCACGCAGATTTGATCGCGCCTTGGCCGTGTGCACGAAATTGAGCCAGGCCGGATTGGGACGGGCGCCGGGCGCGGAGATGATCTCCACGGTCTGGCCATTGTGCAACTCCGTGCGCAGCGGCATCAGACGCCGGTCGATCTTGACCGCCACACAGGCCTTGCCGACATCGGTATGCACGGCATAGGCGAAATCTACCGCCGTGGCGCCGCGCGGCAGGGCCATGATCTCGCCCTTGGGCGTAAAAACGTAGACCTCGTCCGGAAACAGGTCGATCTTGACGTTTTCGAGAAACTCCATGGAGTTGCCCGCGTTTTGCTGCATCTCCAGCAGACCGCTCAACCATTCACGGGCACGTGCCTGGGCACTGTTGCCACTGTCACTACCACTCTTGTACAGCCAGTGCGCGGCAATCCCCGCTGCCGCGACCTTATCCATGTCCTCGGTGCGTATCTGGACCTCAATAGGCACACCATAGGGCGCGAACAACACCGTGTGCAGAGACTGGTAGCCGTTGGCCTTGGGAATAGCAATGTAGTCCTTGAACCGCCCCGGCACAGGTTTGTAGAGGTTGTGCACCCCGCCCAGCACGCGGTAACAGGTATCGACCGAATCGACAATGATGCGAAAGGCGTAGATATCCATGACATCGAAGAACGACACCCCTTTGGTGCGCATCTTCTTGTAGATGCTGTAGAGGTGTTTTTCCCGCCCGATAACCCGCCCCACCAGCTCCTCCTGGCGCAAGCGTTCCATGAGTGCACTTTCGATGCGCTGGACGATCTCCTTGCGATTGCCACGTGCCTTGCGGATGGCCTCGTTAATCACCCGATAGCGCCCCGGATACAAGGTGGCGAAACCCAGGTCTTCCAGTTCCAAGCGTACACTGTTCATGCCCAGGCGATTGGCGATCGGGGCATAAATATCGAGTGTTTCCCGGGCAATACGTCGGCGCTTGTCCAGCGGCATGATGCCCAGGGTACGCATGTTGTGCAGACGATCGGCAAGTTTGACCAGGATGACGCGCAGATCCCGCACCATGGCCAACAGCATCTTGCGAAAGTTTTCTGCCTGGGCCTCGGCACGACTTTCGAACGTGATGTGGTTCAGTTTGCTGACCCCGTCGACCAGTTCGGCAATCTCCCCGCCGAATTGCACGACGAGCTGGTCCTTGGCGGTGGGGGTGTCCTCGATGACATCATGCAGGATGGCCGCCATGATGCTCTGGTAGTCCATGCGCATCCCGGCCAGGATGCGTGCCACTTCGAGAGGGTGAAAGATATAGGGCTCACCGCTCATCCGCTGCTGACCCTCGTGGGCCTCGGCGCTGAACAGATAAGCTCGATAGACCTCAGCGACCTGTGCTGGCTCAAGATACTGTTCGAGCATGGCGCACAGATCGCTGATCAGAAACGGCGACGGACGCCCTGTCGGGGCGTCCGTGAGCGGACGGGAGATTTACATCTCCTCCGCGTCATCGGCCACTTCAGGGGATGGCGCTGGCAACTCGGCAGTGGCGTCACTATCGGCCCTGGTATCGCTGCTGGCCTCGACATCACTGGCATCGCTACTGACCTCGGCATCGCTACTGACCTCGGCATCGCTACTGACCTCGGCATCGCTACTGACCTCGGTATCGCTGCCGACCTCGACATCACTGGCAGAGCGACCTGCCCCGGTCGCATTGGCAATCTCCTCGCGCAGGACCGCCTGCAGTTCAGCATTCTCATCGAAGGACACCCGGGGTTCGATGACCTCGTTGAGCACTTCACGCCCGACCAGGCCCTCGGCAATCTCGCGCAGAGCAACGACCGTCGGCTTGTCGTTTTCCCATTCGATCAGCGCATCCTTGCCACCCTCAAGTTGGCGCGAGCGTTTGGTGGCGACCAGCACCAGCTGGAAACGGTTGTCTACATTATCAAGACAGTCTTCGACAGTCACACGTGCCATGTTGAATGCTCCAGCAGAATTATTTCGGGAAATGACCCTGTATTGTACTGGATGATGAGCACCTACGCCACCAACCCGGCCAGCAGACCGGACAGGCGGGCGCTCTGCGCGCACTGGCGCAAGCGCCGGGCGGTCATCAGCGCACCCAGTTCACCCAGCGCAGTCTCGAACACGTCGTTGACCACCAGGTAGTCAAATTCGGCGTAGCGCGACATCTCGCTGACGGCCTCGCGCATGCGCCGTGCAATCACCGCATCGCTGTCCTGGCCCCGTGCGCGCAGGCGGGTCTCCAGGGCCGCACGCGAGGGCGGCACAATGAACACACTCAGTGCATCCGGCATCGCCGCACGCACCTGCCGCGCACCCTGCCAGTCGATCTCCAGAATAACATCCTCGCCAGCCGCCAACCGTGTCACCACACTGCTGCGCGCGGTGCCATAAAAATTGCCGAACACCTCGGCATACTCAAGAAAATCCCCACGCCGTACCTGTTCCTGAAAGGCCTCGGGGGTCACGAAATGGTAGGCCACGCCATCGCGTTCGCCGCTCCGGCGCGTCCGGGTCGTGTGCGAGACCGAAACGGCAATATCCGGCACGACCTCGACCAAGGCCTCGAGCAGGCTGGTCTTGCCCGCGCCGGAGGGGGCGGAAATGATATAAAGCGTGCCGATCGTCTCCCTGGTTCGATCGACGCCTGTGCTCTGTGCTGACAAGAGTGACTCCTTCGAGTGGTGCTGGACCCTATATTTTGCGGTTGTAGCGCGCCGGCCTACAAGGCCCGTATCACTCAATATTCTGGATCTGCTCACGCATCTGTTCGATGAACACCTTCATATCCACCGAGGCCCGCGTGGTCTCGGTATCTGCGGATTTCGATCCCAGGGTATTGGCCTCGCGGTTAAGCTCCTGCATGAGAAAGTCCATGCGCCGACCCACGGGCTTGTCCTGCCCGAGCACCCGGCGAATTTCGCCCAGATGCGCCTGCAGACGATCGAGTTCCTCGTCCACATCCAGGCGCTGGGCCAGGTAAACCAGCTCCTGCTCAAGGCGCTGAGTGTCGATGTCTGCCTTGAGCTCGGCAAGACGCGTGTGCAATTTCTCGTGCATCCGCTGTCGCACCGCCGGCAGGCGTTCTCGGACCCGGGCCACGATCTCGTCCATTCCCGCGCAGCGTTGCTCGACGAGTGCCTTGAGCTTCTCACCCTCACGCCCACGCACCGTAATGAGGTCATCGAGGCCCTGTTCAAGCAGGGCCAGCACTTGCTCCCCCACCTGCTTGATGTCGGCCTCACGTGCCTGCAGTACCCCCGGCCATTTCAACACCTCCAGCGAACTGATGGGCGCCGAGTTATACAACAGGCCATCGACCTCACGGCAGGCACGTGTCAGCCGGGTCGTAAACTCGGTGTTGATCACCATCTCGCCGCTCCGCAGGTCCGGGGCCTCATAGCGTAGCGTGCAATCAACCTTGCCACGCCCCAGTCGTTCACTGATGCGCTCGCGCAAGCGGGGCTCCAGCACGCGCAACCCCTCGGGCAGGCGCAGAGCCATGTCCAGAAAGCGGTGATTGACGGAGCGCAGCTCCAGTGCCACCGCCCCCCACTCACCCTCACGCTCCTGGTGGGTAAAGGCCGTCATACTGCGTATCATGTCGGTAGTTCCTTAGATCTCACGTACAAGGGGTTGAAGGCGCGCATCCCGCATCAGGCCGGAGCGACCAGTCATCAATCCGGCAACACCATGGTACTGGTTGTCGCCGCAGGACTAAACCCCATCTGTCCGCCTGCCGATAACGCTCATGCCGACATCCATACCGACGACAGGGTCATCATTTTTGTCTGAAAACCTGATAAATTATGCTAGTCTTGCCAGGAAATACATCCAATGTCGTCTTTTAACCTCATGAATTACAACAATAACACATTGCCACAGGGTACCCGCGTCGACGCCTACGAAATTGGCAGACCGTTGGGCGGCGGCGGCTTCAGTATCGTCTACCTGGCCCGCGAATACCGCACCGGGCAATCCGTCGTACTCAAGGAATACATGCCTATCCGACTCGCAACCCGCCCGGATGGCATGACGGTGTCCGCCACCGACGAAGGCCAGGCCGAGCATTTCGCCCATGGCCGACGTCTGTTCTTTCAGGAAGCCAGCACCCTCGCTACCCTCAAACATCCCAACATCGTCAACGTTATCAATTTTTTCCGTGCCAATGGCACGGTCTACATGGTAATGGAATACCACGAAGGGATAAACCTGCAGACCTATATCAAGCGCCACCGCGGCAATCTCAGCGAGGCCTTCCTGAGCGCGGTCTTCCTCGCCCTGCTCGACGGTCTGCATCTGATCCATTCGCGCGGCCTGCTGCACCTGGATATCAAACCCAGCAATATTCATCTGTGCCAAGGCGCTCATCCTCTGCTGCTCGACTTCGGGGCCGTGCATGAAATGATGCACACCCGCCAATTTCAACCCACCCAGGTGGTCACCCCCGGTTTCTCGCCCATCGAGCAGCTCGACCCCGGTGGCTATGTCGGACCCTGGACCGATATCTACGCCATCGGCGCAACCATGCGTACCTGCATCGATGGCAAGCCGCCCCCACCCTCCATACAGCGACGCGAGCAGGAGAGCCTGCGCCCAGCGTCCAGTGCCTACCGGCGACGGTATTCCGCCGCCCTGCTGGAGGCCATCGACTGGGCCATGGAGGTTGATCCCCTGCATCGCCCGCAAAACGTCGAGACCTTCCTCGAGGCCTTGGGAGGGAACCAATCCCCGGGGGCGGCACAAATATCCGCAAGCGCGCACAACCCATTGTCGTGGTCGAAATAGGGGGCGGATATGCAGTATGAAATCGGCCGCGCCAGTCGCATCGGTAACCGCAGCACCAACCAGGACCGTTTCGCGACCTTTGAGACCGAGGGGGGCGTCCTGCTCGTGCTCGCCGATGGCCTGGGTGGGCAAGAAGGGGGTGAGATCGCCGCCGATACCGTGGTCAACTACATCGGTCATGAACTCAACCACCACACCCTGCCGGCCCCCTACCCACAGAGTCTCCTCACCACACTGCTACAAGGAGCCCATGCCGCGGTGATGGAGACCGGACGCCACGTGGAACCGCCCGTCACTCCGGGCACCACCGTGGTGTTGTGTCTGATCCAGGGCAAACACACCTGGTGGGCCCATGTCGGTGACAGCCGGTTCTATCTGTTTCGCAACGGCGTGGCCCTGTATCGCACCCGCGACCATTCCTACGTTGAACACCTCTACCAGTCCGGCCAACTGAGCCACGAGAAGTGCCAAGGCCATCCCCTGCGCAACTACGTCACCCAGTGCCTCGGCCTCAAGGACGCCCAACCCAAGATCGCATTGAGCAAACGTACGCAATTGCAGACCGGTGACATTATCATGCTGTGTTCCGATGGTTTGTGGGAACCTCTGAGCGAGGCCCAGATGGGGGTGTTGCTTATGGAGCGCAAGCTCGACAACGCCCTCGACCGCATGGCTGAAATCGCGGAAGAGCAAAGCTATCCCCAGAGCGACAATATCAGCGCCCTGGCCCTGCGAGTGACCTCCCTGGAGGCGCACCGCAGCGGCACACTCCCGCAGTCCTCGGCCAACATACCCGCCCCCACCGACAGTTTGGCCTCTGCCATCGAGGAAATCGAAAAGGCGCTGGACCAATACCGCCACGAGATGGACGACTGAATCCCGCCACCACGCTCGCCGGACTGCCCCTCCCCCGCTGCGCGCGCTATACTCGCGCCTCATTGCATTCTCAACCACCACCTACAAGGAAATCCGCATGCGCCCCAGCGGCAGAGCCACCGATCAGTTGCGTCCCGTCCATATCACCCGCCGCTATACCAAACATGCCGAAGGCTCGGTACTGATCGAGTTTGGCGACACCAAGGTCATCTGCACGGCCTCGATTGAAGATCGCGTACCGGGCTGGCTGCGCGGCAAAGGTCGCGGCTGGGTCACCGCCGAATACGGCATGCTACCGCGCTCCACCGGTTCACGCATGGGCCGTGAGGCCGCCCGCGGCAAGCAGGGTGGGCGCACCATGGAAATCCAGCGACTCATCGGCCGTTCCCTGCGCGCCGCAGTCAATCTGGAGGCCCTGGGCGAGCGCGTCATCACCCTCGACTGCGACGTCATCCAGGCCGACGGTGGCACCCGCACCGCCTCTATCACTGGCGGCTATGTCGCCCTGGTCGATGCCACCCGTCACCTGCTCAAGCAAAAACAGATCAAACGCGACCCCATCCACGGCCAGGTCGCCTCGGTCTCGGTCGGGATATTCAAGGGCATAGCGGTACTCGATCTCGACTATGACGAGGATTGCAATGCCGAGACCGACATGAACGTGGTCATGAACGAGGCCGGGGCCTTTATCGAGGTACAAGGCACCGCCGAGGGTCATGCCTTTCGCCGTGAGGAGTTCGACCAGATGCTCGACCTCGCCGGCCACGGCATCAGCCAGATCATCGAGACACAACGTGGTGCGCTGGCGGACTGAAGCGATGCCCGCAACCGCCGGAGAGAATCGTATTGTGCTCGCCAGTGGCAACACCGGCAAGGTGCGCGAAATCAACCAGATCCTGAGCGACTGCGGGCTGCGCGTATACCCACAATCGGACTACGCCGTGCCGGAAGTCGATGAGACCGGTTTGAGTTTCGTCGAAAACGCCTTACTCAAGGCCCGTAATGCCGCACAGCACACCGGTCTACCCGCCATCGCCGATGACTCCGGACTGGAGGTCGACGCCCTCAACGGCGCACCCGGCATCTACTCCGCGCGCTACGCCGGACCCAACGCCACCGATGCCGACAACGTCACCACGTTGCTCGCTGCGCTCCAGGACGTCGCCGAAAACCGGCGCAGCGCCCGCTTTCGCTGCGCCATGGTCTACCTGCGCCATGGCGAAGACCCGACCCCGCTCATCTGTTTGGGTACCTGGGAAGGGCGTATTCTGATCACCCCATGTGGCGAGAACGGCTTTGGCTATGATCCGATCTTTTTCGTCCCCAGCCAGGCCTGCAGCGCCGCCGAACTCACCGCTGAGACCAAAAGCCGCCTCAGCCACCGCGCCCAGGCCCTGCGCTGTCTGCAGGTGACCCTGAGCGACTGATCACGCTGCACACGGTTTTATGCGTAGCGTGTCCAGATACCACCTGCGCTCTTCAGAGGGGTGGTGAAAAAAAGAGGGGCGTCATCGGCAAAGGTTTTCCCGGTATCGGTGACTGGCAGGTTTCTCTGACCGCAAACCTATCCCACAATGTGCAGGACGCGACCAATCAGTGTCACCACGACGCCTACCGCTACCAGGGCCACCATCCAGTACAGGGGGTTTCCTCGTACAACGATCGCAAGGCCCACGCCGAAGGCGCCCAGTGCCAGGAGGGCTATGGCAATCGGAAGCCACGTGGAATGAGGTATCATGACGCTGACAAGGAGTGGCAACAGGGCCCCGGCAAGGCCGGCGATCGTTCCGATTGCAGTCACCACAAGTGCCTCGCGGACGATGACACGCCCCAGATGGCTGTTTATCAAGTGCGCGGGAGAGCTTAGATTGAGTTCCCTCGATGCCTCTACCAGTTCACGACGAAGCCTGGCGTACTCGGCGACGTAGAAGGTAAACACGCTCGGCAGGGCCACGCCAACGGCGATGCGCATTGCCAGACCAGGACTGATATTCTCCCCGACATGGAGGATCTTTCCCGCAGTAAATATCAGCGCGGTAATAATGCCATCTGTGAGTCCCACCACTACAGGGAATAACAGGTTTCTTTTCATCTGCGGCGTCTGACAAATTCGACTATATGACTTCCAACGACCAGCTCATCAACTGAGTGTACTACTGCCCCCGTTGTCTCGATAGCCTTTACCAGAGCGCCGTAATCGATATTGTTTCCCTCGACCGTGGTGACGGTACCCACTGTTTCCATATCTATCTCTGTCACCGTGATATTAAAGGCCTCTACTCCAGCGACCTTATCTATACTCCCGGCGACCTCCAGAAGTGAGGGTAGGGAAAAACTTTTGTCCACATCGAGCACGATACGCCGTATATTCATTGAATCATGTCCGGTTATTTCAGGGTTGTCTTTTTGTTTCTCAAAACCATGTCGCATGGCCCCAGCCTCTTGCTAGAAAATATGTTTATTAGACAACATCATAAGCCTGATATTCTCCGAATATGCGTGTCTCTGCGCATTATTTGAATAAGATCATGTCTGCCACGCCTTCCCGCCCCCCGCAACGTCACCCCGTCTGGTCCACGGCACAAAAAGACTGCGTCGGCACGGCACTCGGTACCTCGCGACTCTGGTTCACCGTTGGCAAGGGCATCCTCACCGAGGTCTTCTACCCACGCATCGATATTCCCCAAATCCGTGATCTGGGCTTCATCATTGCTGATGACAAGGGTTTCTGGCAGACGCTCAAGACGCTGCCGGAATACACTATTGAACTGGCTGATGCCGACATTCCGTTACCCACCCTGCGCCACCGTCACGAACGCTTCAGTTTTACGCTGCATGTGTGTGTCGATCCACAACGCGATGTCCTGTTACTGGATTTCTCCCTGGAAGGCGATGACGGTCTGCGACCTTATCTAGGGTGCGCCGCACGCTTGGGCGGAGATGCCGAACGCAATCGGGCTTGGGTGGGACAATGGGAGGGGAGAACCATGCTGTGGGCGGAACAAGGCCCCTTTGGTCTCGCCCTCGCCTGCCGTGACCCGCAAGGATTCTCCGCACTGGGCCGGTGTTCAGTGGGCGAGGTCGATGCCGATGATCTCTGGCAGGATTTTCGCCAACATGACCGGATGTGCTGGACCCACCAGGAGGCCGGCCCCGGCGAAGTCGCGTTGAGCGCTCAGCTTCCCCGAAGCGGGACACTGGCCCTGGGGCTGGGCACCAGCAAGGAGACCGCGGCGACCCTCGCCTGGTCGTCCCTGGCCGAAGGCTTCGCCGCCGTAAGCACCGCCTATCACGACGGTTGGCAACAGTGGCACCACCAACATCCCCTGCCCGCATCCCTGCAACACCGCTTGCCGGCGCCGGCCAGAAGGTTGTATCAACGCTCCACCAGTGTTCTGCGCACTCATGAGGATCACACCTTTCCCGGTGCGCTGGTGGCAAGTCTCTCCGTACCCTGGGGCGAGACCAGTGACAGCCGCGGCGGCTACCACCTGGTCTGGTCACGGGATCTGGTCGAGAGCGCCGGTGCGCTCCTGGCCATGGGTGCCCACCGTGAAGCCCGCCACGTCCTGAGCTATCTCATCAGCACCCAGCGGGCAGATGGCCATTGGCTGCAAAACCAGTGGTTGGGCGGCAAACCCTTCTGGCAGGGTATCCAGCTCGATGAGACCGCCTTTCCCATCCTGCTCGCCGCCGCACTACGCGACCATCAGGCCCTGGACGCTATCGCCGTTGGCGATATGGTCTTGCGCGCCGCGCGTTTCATCGTCCAGGAGGGGCCGGTCACCGGCCAGGATCGATGGGAAGAGGACAGCGGCGTCAATCCCTTTACCCTGGCGGTGGCCATTGCCGCCCTGGTGGACGGTGCTGGGTTCCTGGAAGGCAAGGCCCGGGACTGCGCACTGATGGTAGCAGACTACTGGAACGCCCACCTGGAAGAGTGGACCTTCGTGCATGACACCCATCTGGCAAACCGATTCAAGGTACCCGGCTACTATCTGCGCATTGCCCCGGAAGACGTTCTGCTCCATGAGGGTGCCAAGGAAGAATGGCTGTTGATCAAGAACCGTGCCCATGATCCCCATCTACCGGCCAGCGAACAGGTGTCAACAGACTTTCTGCAACTCGTGCGCTACGGCCTGCGTGCGGCGCACGACCCGCACATCGTCGCCTCCGTCAAGGTCATAGATGGCCTGCTCAAGACCGACACACCAAGTGGCCCCGTCTGGCACCGCTACAATGGCGACGGCTACGGCGAACACGCCGATGGCGCCCCCTTCGACGGTGTAGGTCGGGGCCGCGGCTGGCCCTTGCTGGTTGGAGAACGGGGCCATTACGCCCTCCTGGCAGGCGAGGATGCCCTCCCCTATATCGAGACCATGAGCAACATGACGGGACGTAGCGGGCTCCTGCCCGAACAGGTCTGGGACAGTAATCCCATCGCCGCAAGGGGACTTTTCCCTGGCAAACCCAGTGGCTCGGCCATGCCGCTGGTCTGGGCCCATAGCGAATTCATCAAGCTCTGTCACAGCGATGTCCTGGGCTATCCCGTGGACCGGCCCACCGCCACCTGGAAACGCTATCAGGGCAAGCGCCCGCAGCTCGACTATCGCCTCTGGCGCCTGCACCAACGCCCCCGCACCATCGAAGTCGGCCAGGAATTGCGCGTGCTGCTCCCTGCCCCCTTCACTCTGCATTGGGGCCTCGACGGCTGGCAACAGGTGCGGGACAGCGTCTCCGAAGACTGGGGACTGGGCCACATGGCGATTATCCCCCGTCAACACCTGCAAACCAGTGCGAGCATCCAGTTCACCCTCTACTGGCACGACAGCGATCAGTGGCAGGGTAAAGACTTCCATGTGGAGATAACAGGCGCTACGGGGTGACTCCACAGCGCTCAAGGACCTGGATCAGAAGCGGGCCATGACCCCCCAATGGCGGGGAATCGCATTGACAATGGCGTACCAGTAAACGTACTATTCTTTCGCCAAACGCGAATAATTATCATTTATATGGGTATCCATAATGGATATACAGACCGACTCTGCATCTTCGATAATCCGCTGGAAGGTGTTTCTTTCTGTCATGGGGCCGGGATTGGTGGTCATGCTGGCCGATACCGATGTCGGCAGTATCATCACCGCCGCCCAGAGCGGGGCCCAATGGGGCTACAAACTGCTGCTTCTGCAAATTGTCCTCATTCCCATCCTTTATATTGTGCAGGAATTGACCGTGCGCCTGGGTATCTTTACCGGCAAGGGCCATGGTGAACTGATTCGGGAGACCTTCGGTGCCCATTGGGCCTGGCTATCCGTCACCGGGCTGGGTATCGCGACGGTAGGTGCCCTGCTGACCGAGTTTTCCGGCGTCGCTGGTATTTCTGAATTATTCGGTTTACCCAGATTCGTGGGGGTCGCCCTTGCCGCCATCTTCTTGTGGCTGGTGGTGATCACGGGATCCTACCGGCGGGTGGAACGAGTCGCCATTTTTCTGGGACTGTTCGAGCTGGTGTTCTTCGCCGTGGCCATCGTTGCGCGTCCCGATCCGAACGCGCTGCTTGACGGTTTGATGCACGCCCCGATCAACAATCCGCACTACCTGTTCCTGGTCGCTGCCAATATTGGTGCGGTCATCATGCCGTGGATGATTTTCTACCAACAATCCGCCGTTGCCGACAAGCACCTGCGCCCGGAACACTACCGTCATGCCCGCTGGGACACCGCCTTTGGCGCCCTGGTGACCCAAGCGATCATGGCCGCCGTTTTAATATCGGCTGCGGCGACGCTGGGGCAAACCCACCCCGATACCAGCCTGGACACGGTGGGACAAATCGCCCATGCGTTGACCCCCCTCATCGGCGAGACCTGGGGGGCCATCATTTTCAGTATCGGTATACTTGGCGCTGGGATGGTTGCCGCCATCGTCGTGTCTCTGGCGGCCGCCTGGGGGTTCGGCGAAGTGACCGGTTACCGGCATTCGCTGGCAGACCACCCCCGCGAGGCACCCTGGTTTTACGCCATCTATACGGTGGGACTGCTGGCGGGCGCTGTGGCGGTCATTTTTATCCCCGATCTGGTGACACTGAGCCTCGCAGTCGAAGTAATGAACGCCCTGCTCCTACCACTGGTACTCGGATTTCTGGTCATACTGGCCATCAAAGCACTGCCGAAAGATCATCGGCTGCGCGGCGGCTATATGTGGCTGGTTATCGGCGTCTGTCTTCTCACTTCAGCGCTGGGCGTCTATGGTGGCCTGGCATCTATTCCTGGGCTGTGAACCGGAACAGCCCACCAAGGCAGCGCCCGGCAAACCAGAACAAACCCGTCTGACAGAGGGGACAGGCTGCTTGACGACACCGACGCCAGCGAATGCCGTTCATTGGGCCACAGGGTATCAGCTATTCGGCCCCATCTTCAGCCACAACCCGATGGCATCACGCGTTGCATAAGTCACAAAGCCGCTCAGGTAACGCGCACCAAACAGATCCCGCTTATCTTTCGGCACCTTGATATTGATGAGGGTACCCGCAGGGATCACCCCGCCATTCGTACGGACCCGCATACCTTCCCGGCTGATATCCAGCACACGGGCGGCGATCTCCTCCCCCGTTTTACGGTGCAAAATAACCTCAAAGTCCATCATCGAGCGTGGGAAGTGGCGATGTTCCATGGTTCAATGTCCTCGCATGCGCAGTAACCGGTCGACCTGCGTTTCCGCAGTCAACCAGTCTTCCAACGGGGATCCCCCGGTAAACCCCCTGTCTTTCGCAATGAAATAGGCCACCTCGGCAATCATCTGGATACGGACAGGATCACCGCTCGGTGGGGCTGTCTGCTCACGGCGCACGCCTTTCCGGTTTGCCGTTCTTATGCCATCAGCATTCTTTGGAACGAATTTTTTCGACGCCCCGCCTCTCAAACCACCTGCACCACGTGTTGCTGTCATAGCGGACTCCCTTGCTCTCCGGCACATTCGCATAATGGTCCGGCCAGCTCATTACTATCATCCCTGTCGGACTCTCGCAGTCACCCAGGTTACAGTCAAGATCCATTACGGCGTGTATCGCGTTGTCGCCAGTGGAGTAGATGAAGACTTGGGACTTGGAACTGCGTATGCCAAATGCGGACGGCATAACCGCAAGGAGACCTTAGACAGAATCCATCGGCACCAGCGCCTGTTCGGCTTTGCATAACAATTTCTGTAAATCAAGGACATGCAATTCACCCACCCGATACTCGATAACGCCCTCCTTTTTCAGTTCCCTGAGCAGGCGATTGACCACGACCCTGACGGTGCCGATGAGATGGGCCAGTTCCTGATTGGACAGACCCTGCAACAGATCCCGTCGGGGATTCTCCTGACTGGCCTCGTAGTTTCGTAAAATGAGATGCGACAGACGTGCCATGGTGTCGTGCAGGGCAAGATCGGTGGCCAGTTCGCTCAACTGCCGCAACTGCTTGTCGATATAACAACGCAGGGTATGCTGTAAGGACGGGTAGCGATCCAGCCAGGCATACCAGAGTTTGATGGGCGCAGACACAGCAGTCACCGGGTCGAGGGTTTCAGCGGTCAATTCATGCTTGTTACCATCCAGCAGACTGATAACATTAAAGCCATCATCGGGACCCAGAAAAAAAACAGTGAGCTCACGACCGGTCTCCGGATTCTGACGACTGGCCGTGATCCGGCCCTGCAACAACAAATAGAACCGTTTGCAGGTCGCCTCGGGGGTCATGACAATCTGGCGTGCTGGCCAGTGCTCCACAGACAGTGCCGAGGCGATCTCTCGCAAGGCACGGTGATCGAGTCCGCGCAACAGGGAACTCCGTGTCAGTTGCCCGAATTCTTCATCAGTGAGTTTCTGCATTCTCTCCCCTATCTTTTTATCGGATCTCGTCGGATCTCTTCATATCTCAAAGGTAAATCGGATGAATCTTCAAAAATAAAAAGACGATCAAAGGCAGCGTTTTCTGTTATAGCCTTTATGTTTAACCCGCATTGTGCCTCCCGTCTCACACCCGGCGCAACCGGCGGTCCATCGACGCGGGGAGGGGTCAACCATGATGGAACCGTCCATCCGCCTGCTTGGGCTGAGCAGGTGGCGAGATGTCGAGTTCGCCAACGACATGAGCCAGATCGGCCATGAGCAGATCGGCCATATCGCGAGAGAAACCTTCGCGCACCACAACACGCAGCACCGCGATACTTTCGGCTTTTGGCGGCAAGGTGTAGGCGGGCACCTGCCAACCGCAAATGCGCAGGCGCTCGGAGACGTCGTACACGGAGTAACGCGAGGCGTCCTTGAGGCGGAAGGCAAACACAGGGATGGTGCTGCCATCGCTCAGGAGCGCAAAAGGACCGAGTGCGGCAATGCGCGCGGCGAGTTCGGTAGCGATGTTGCGCAGTACACTCATGATGCGGGTATACCCCGCACGACCGAGGCGCAAAAAGTTGTAGTACTGGCCGACGATCTGGTTGCCGGGGCGGGAGAAGTTCAGCGTGAAGGTGGGCATGTCACCGCCCAGGTAGTTGACGTGAAAGACGAGATCTTCGGGCAGGTGCTCCTTGTCGCGCCACACGGCCCAGCCGACACCCGGATAGACCAGACCGTATTTGTGCCCCGAAGCATTGATGGAGACGACGTTGGGCAGGCGAAAGTCCCAGCGCAACCCAGGATGAATAAAGGGGGCGACGAAGCCACCGCTGGCGGCGTCGATGTGCAACGCCACCGCAAGGTTGTGCGCAGCGTTGTGCGCAACCACCGCATCGTGGATGGCCTCGATGGGCTCGAATTCGCCGGTGAAGGTGGTACCGAGGATAGCGACCACACCGATGGTGTTCTCGTCGATGCGACCCACGACCTCCTCGGGGGTGATAACGTAACGGCCCTCGCGCAGGGGGATGTAGCGTGGTTCGACTTCCCAGTAGCGACAGAACTTCTCCCACACGACCTGCACGTTGGCACCGAGAATCAGATTGGGCCGGGTCGTGGGCAGACCAGCGGCCTCACGGCGTGCCCGCCAGCGCCACTTGAGTGCCATGCCGGCGAGCATCACGGCCTCACTGGAACCGATCGCGGACACGCCCACGGGGTCGGCATCATCCGGGGCGTTAAACAGGCGTGCAATCATATTCACACAACGCGCCTCAATCTCCGCAGTCTGCGGGTACTCGTCCTTGTCGATCATGTTCTTATCGAAGGTCTCGGCCATCAATTTTTCGGCCTCGGGCTCCATCCAGGTGGTGACGAAGGTGGCCAGGTTCAGGCGTGCGTTGCCGTCGAGCATGAGTTCATCATGGATCAACTGGTAGGCCATCTGCGGGTTCATTTCACCGTCGGGAAGACGGTATTTCGGCACCGGCTCGGACATGACACGGGAACCGTAGGTGGGGGCAAGTTCAGCATCAGAACACAGTTTATTGACCATAATTCACTCCAGCGGGATAGTAACCCGCGCGCAGGTAACAATAGGTTAAAAAAATCCGAACGCAACGCCATGCCGCCGGAGATGTGGCCGCACCCTATCCCCTTTCGGCACAGGCCCTGATCACACACGTCGCAGCCACCCGGGCATCTCTGACAGAAAATGTCCGTTATGAGTTTAAACCGATCCTAAATTCCGGGATCCCAGGACGCCGGAATCCTATCCGCGCCGCGACGATTGCGTGAACCTCACGGCCTCATTTTAATCCGTTTTCGGTTTGGCGACGGGGACCCAGGTGCCTCGACGCCAACGGTAAAGTAACAGCGGCAGAACAATCATCAGCGCCAGGGTAGCGAGCATGCTCGGGGCATACACGCGCTCATCCACACCATCACCCGGTGGCAGAAGACCGATACACAGACAGGCAAGGGTCGTAAGAAAACCCGTGCCGGCGACCAGCCACAGGCCCCACACCCGCCCGCCAGGCACGCGGTAGGGCCGCGGCGTGTCAGGTTCACTGTAGCGCAAGCGGATGGCAGCGGCGAACAGCAGGAGATACATCGCACTATAGAGTATCACCGCTGCCGAGGTGAGCAGCAAAAAGGCGGTATTCACCGAGGGCACGATGAGAAACACCAGCGCGACGGTGCTCATCGCCAGGGCCTGCACAATCAGCAGATTACGCGGGACGCCTTGCGCGTTTACCTCCTGTAACGCCGGCGGCAAATTACCCGTACACCCCGCCGCCCACAGACCCTTGACCGGACCGACAACCCAGGTACTCACCTGACCGGCCGCACCCAGCGCGACAAGCAGGGCCGCGATCGGGACAAGCGCGGAGAGATGCCAGACACCGAACAGTGTCTGCAGGGCCTGCACACTGCCGGAAACGAGACTGAGCTGGCTTTGGGGCACCACCACGGCGACCGCGAGCCCGCCCAGCAAGGTGACCACAAAACCGAGCACAGCGGCGGCGAATACGGCAATAGGGTAATTGCGGCGTACGTTTTTTACCTCACGTGCATGGCTGGCAGAGACCTCGATGCCGACCACACCAAAGATGAAGCTGAGAAACAACACCAGGCTCTGCTGCGGATGGGAAAGCGGCAACCAGTTGGCCAGCGTGGGCGCGAGGTCGAGATGCACCGCTCGACCCTGTACCACGTACAGCGCGGCCAGCGCGATCAACACCAGGCTCGGCAGCAACACGCCGGCGCCAAGACAGACGCTGGAGATCAAACCAGAGGCGCGGGTGCCGCGCAGATTCGCATAGGTTGCCGCCCAATACACGGCAAGAATCACGGCAACGATAAAGTAACGATCGCTGGCCAGCCGCGGGGCAAAGGCGTAGGCCAGGCTGGCGGCGACATAGGACAAAATGGAGGTAATGCCGAACAGGCTCTGTACCCATTGCAGCCATACGGCGGTCAATCCCCAAGGCGTGCCGAAGGCCTCCTCGACCCAATGAAACACGCCGTTCTTGGGCCACGCGGTCGCTAGTTCCGCCGAAACCAAAGCGATGGGTATGAGAAAGGCAAACACCGTAATCAGATTGAAAAACACCATCTGCAACCCGGTCGCAGCCATCATCGGCATATTGCGCAGGGTCAAAAAAAGGGCCGCAGTCATCAACGTGAGGGTGACGACGCCGAGGTGTCGGGGTTGTCGGGTGGGTGTGGTGGCCGTGGACATGGCCGAAGCGGTAGACGATGGCGTCATGGGTTCCTTTCGTTGCCTTGACTGTAGCCAGCAGAGGACGGGCACACAGGGTATGTCGAGAATCGACGGCACACTCCGTTTGCTGCACCGGGTAGCGCTCCTCACCTATCTTATCTGATCTGTCCCGATCACCGTAATCTATTTGCCCCGGATCCGAAAAGTTGAATCCATAGTCTGGCGCACCGTGCGCCTCGGCAACGATCCGTTCACGGGTGATACAGCGACCCTATTTGCATCTTTTTAATCATTGTATGTACCTGGTTAGAACGCATATCCTAACCAGGGTGACACCCGGCATGGCGCATTATCCAATGCCGTTCGCTGCCGCCCGGCATCGGCTACGCACTGACTGTGTGCCGGGTCCTACAGCGAATCAGTCAGAGGTTCTCCGGAGGTCTTCCAGTGCCGGGCGCAGGGCAGCAAAGGCCTCCAGCGACTGCGGATTCGCCAGGGCATCGGTGTTCGTGACCGGGCGACCATGCATGACCTCGCGAACGGCCACCTCGGTGATCTTGCCAGAGAGGGTGCGCGGCACATCGGGCACCTGTTCGATGCGCGCAGGGACATGCCGGGGCGTGGCGTTGGTCCGAATGATCGCCCTGATGCGTTGTCGCAGGTCTTCATTCAATTGCAGACCCTGGCGCAGGCGAACGAACAACACGATACGCTCATCACCACGCCACTGCTGACCAATGGCGATCGACTCGAGGACATCCGGAATCTGTTCGACCTGGCGGTAGATCTCTGCGGTACCGATACGCACACCGCCCGGATTGAGTGTCGTATCTGAACGGCCGTGGATGATCACACCGTTGTGTTCTGTTATCTGAATAAAATCGCCATGGGCCCAGACACCAGGGAAGCGCTGAAAATAGGCACTGCGGTAACGTCGACCGCCGGGATCACCCCAGAAGGCAACCGGCATGGAGGGAAAGGCGGCTTCACAAACCAGTTCTCCCGGTTGTCCGCGTACCGGCCGGCCCGCGTCGTCGTAAGCCTCGACTTTCATCCCCAGCCCGCGGCATTGCAGCTCACCACGGTAGACAGGCAGCAGGGGGTTACCCAGCGCAAAACACGAAATGATATCGGTACCCCCCGATATCGACGCCAGCAACACGTTCGCTTTCACATCACGATAGACGTAGTCGAAGCTCTCTGGCGGCAGGGGCGAGCCGGTCGAGAGGATCGTGCGCAGGGGACCCAGCACATGTGTTACGCGCGGCTTCACAGCGGATTTTTCACCGGCTGCCAGCCATTTGGCACTGGTGCCGAAAATACTGATCCCCAGTTCATCGGCCAGGTCCCACAGGATATTGCCGTTCGGGTACGCGGGCGAGCCGTCATAGAGCACCACGCAGGCACCCACGGCCAGGCTGGATACCAACCAGTTCCACATCATCCAACCACAGGTGGTGTAATAAAAGATGCGATCGTTGCGGCTCAGATCGGTATGCAGCACCAGTTCCTTGAGATGCTGCAACAAGGTGCCACCGGCACCATGCACGATGCACTTGGGTACACCGGTCGTACCCGAGGAGTACAGGATGTACAGGGGATGTGCAAAAGGCATCGCTACGCAGGGGACGGTATCGCAAGGCGCATCACCGAGAAAATCCGCCCAGCTTTGCGCGGCACGCTGATTCGCTAGATTCAATGCGCGCCCGGAGTACGGGATGACGACAGTATGTTCGATTTTCGGGATCGCGTCCAGCACACCACGCAGTTTTTCGAGGCAATCGTGCGTTTTACCCCCGTAAGGATACGCATCCACCGCAATCAACACCTTGGGCGTGATCTGTCCAAAACGGTCGACCACGCCCTTGATGCCGAAATCGGGTGACGTGGACGACCAGATGGCACCCAGGGCCGTCGTGGCCAGCATAGCGATCACCGTCTCGGGCAGGTTCGGCAGGTAACCGACCACACGGTCGCCGGGGCGCACGCCGACCCGACGCAATGCCTGCGCGCAACGTGCCACCTCGGCGTACAGTTGGGCATGACTGAGCGCACGCGCATGGCCCCATTCGTTGCGAAACAGCAATGCCGGTCGGTCATCCCGGTGGCGCAGGAGATTTTCGGCAAAGTTGAGACATACCCCCGGAAACCACTGCGCACCGGGCATCTTTTCGCCTTCGAGCAACACCGGTTCAAACGAGCCCGACGCCTGAATAGCACAAAATTCCCACACCAGCGGCCAGAACTTCTGCGGCTGGTGTACCGAGAACGCCCACAACGGCGCATAGCACCGGATGTCATCGTTGCCGGTGGTCTCGCGCACGAAACGTATGAATCGCGCCATATTGGAGCCCTCGGCGCGTTCCTGACTCGGTACCCAGATTGGCGCGCTCATCGGATTAGCCCGTCCTCATGGAATATTCTGATTATGCCGCGTAGCATACCCCGACCTTAAGCGAACACGATACCAGCAAGCGACACGCCAGACATCCTCCGGGACAGGATTGATACCGGCTCAGTACCCTCCCCGGTGTAGACTAATCACTGCAAATCTGCGAACGTATTGGCTGTAAACGGGAGGGGCTGGACTGAAGGATATCCACCAGGGCCTGCGGCACTGGCGCCATATCCTCTCCCCGGGCACCGGCAGCCGATCTGCCTGTTCTGGACGTGATCCCGGATGAGCGCACCCTCACCAATCGGACCCTGGGCATCGACCCGCATGGAGCACACCCTTTTCACCGCCTGACGGCCTGGACGGTGTTGACAGCAGTGACATCCATGAGGAGATGTGATGAGTGAGAATATGAAGCTCCGCCTGATCGGCAAAACCGCGATCATCACTGGCGCCGCCAGCGGCATCGGTCGGGCAATCGCTGAGGCTTATGCCCGGGCCGGTGCCCGCGTGGCCGTTGCCGATCTGGACCCGGAAGGGGCACAAGCCACCGCCGAGGCCATTCAGGCTGCGGGGGGGCAGGCCATGGGGGTGTGCATGGATGTCACCGACGAAGCGGGGGTCAATGCCGCCATGGATGTCGTGATCAAGACCTTTGGTCCGATCGATGTGCTGGTGTCCAATGCCGGTATCCAGATCGTCAACCCGATTGACCGTTTCCCCTTTGACGACTGGAAGAAGCTGCTCGCGATCCACCTGGACGGCGCATTCCTCACGACCAAGGCCGCACTGCGCAGCATGTATGCGGACCAGCGCGGCGGCGTCATCATCTATATGGGCTCGGTGCACTCACATGAGGCCTCCAGGCTGAAAAGCGCCTATGTCACGGCCAAGCACGGCCTGCTTGGCCTGGCGCGGGTGTTGGCCAAAGAGGGTGGACCGAAGGGGGTACGCGCGCATGTCATCTGTCCCGGATTCGTGCGCACACCCCTGGTGGAAAAACAGATCCCCGAGCAGGCCGCGGCGCTGAATATCAGCGAGGAGGAGGTCATCCGCGACGTGATGCTCAAGGACACCGTAGACGCACAGTTCACCACCGTCGAGGACGTCGCCAACCTGGCACTGTTCCTGGCGGCATTTCCCAGTGCGGCGCTGACCGGACAGTCGCTCCTGGTCAGTCATGGGTGGTCCATGGGCTGAGTCGGATTACAACGACTAATGACAACGATAACTGCAGATTTTTAACGCCCTGACAAGCAGGGATATCCAGGGTGTGGCACCCGGCACCGCATCCTGGAGGCCATTCAAACAGCGTGATGCGTCATCTAAATACGCGCTCCAAATACCCGCCCACGTAGAACCGGCGGCATCGAATTACGGTTTTTATTGCGGGAAGGAATGAGGTGGCCGTGCGTCAAGACACGCCGTAAATACATCCCTGTAAGCTTGAGGGTCGCGTCCATGCGGCGCGCGGTCGCCTCATCCCTGCCTGATAGTCTGTTTTTTGCAAAATGATCGGGTATTTGGAACCACTATTTTAGGGTTGATCATCGATGCGCGGTTGTTCCTCTGCGGACGCGTCGAGCGCAGAGGCCGTGTCGATGATTGCATGTGCACGCGGATTGTTCAGTAGCCACGCCTCGAACGCCGCGACCTCAAGCGGCCGGTTGATGAAATAGCCCTGAGCCGCATCACAACCCAGTGCCCTCAACGCCTCAAACTGTGCCTCGGTCTCCACACCTTCTGCGATCACCTGGAGTCCAAGCCCATGTCCGAGGGCGATCGAGGCCTCGATCACACCGCGCGCCGCGGTCTTCTCGAACATCGTCTGGACGAAGCTGAGGTCTATCTTGATCGCATTCAGCGGCAGGTCCACCAGATGGCTCATGGTGGCAAACCCGGTGCCGAAGTCATCGAGGTAGAGCGAAAATCCGAGTGACTTGAGCGCCTTCAATACGCCCACAGTGTTTTCCAGATCCGTGACTGCATCCGTTTCTGTGAGTTCCACGGCAATGCCGGTCCGCTGCGGGTCGAGCCCGAATTGCCCCAGTTGTGTGCGTATCAAGTCCACCAATTTGGCATCGGCACAATCCTGGGCAGACAAATTAATCGAGATGACGCCGGGCTCGACCCGCGCCACCTGCCAGGCATGTAACTGCGCAAACGCCGTTCCCAGGACCCATTGGCTGATGCGCCGGATCTGCCCGGACTGCTCGGCCGCCGGAATGAACTCCCCCGGCGGCACGTCACCGAGCGTTGGACTGCGCCAGCGCAGCAGGGCCTCTGCCCCAAGTACCCGCCCACTCACTAGTTCGACATGCGGTTGGTACACTAAACGCAATTCCTCATCGAGATTCGCCCGTTCCAGGGCCCGCAAGAGTTCAAAACGATATTTTTCCTGTGCCTCGAGCGTGGCGGAATAAAAGGCCAGCCGGCGTTCATCCGCCGATGTCAGCGAACACACGGCAAGGGTGGCGCGCCGGATCAAGGTGTTGACATCAAGCCCGAGGCTCAAAGGCTCGATACCCAGGCGCATAGTCAGGCGAATGGACTCGCCCGCGATCGACAATTCGAGGGGAAACACCGAGAGCAGTTCCAAGGCGGCGGCGGTAACATCCCGCCCCGAGTGGAGATACCAGGCAATGAGAAAATCATCCTCGCTCAACACGCCAAGCAGATCATCGGCGTCCAGTCGTGCAACAAAACGCGCGCCAACCCTCCGCCGCAGGGCATCAACGGCCTCACGCCCATGGCGCGTGCGCAACTCGGCTAACTGGTCCACCTGGAGCACACCCACCGCGAGGTTCTCGCCCGCATCGAGGGTGGCGCTCATATCGGTGAACCATTGGAGAAACCGGCGATGATTCGCCAGATTTGTGGCGGCATCGTGGTCCAGTAGCCAGTTGCGCTGGCCCTCGATCAGCAGGAAACGCATCCCAAAGGCAATATCACCGGCCAGTTCCTGGTACACGACAATCGATGCCTCGTCGAAGGCCTTTGTCGTCGTTGCATACAAGGTCAGATTGCCGAAAACCTGCTCGCCGTAGGTCAGCGGAAAAGTCAGCACCGCGCCATAGCCCAGGCCAAGGAGCGCCTCGCGCCAGGGCACCATCCGCGGGTCGGTCGCAATATCCTGCACCACTTGCGGGGTCCCCGAGCGCAGTGCCGGACCAACGGTGCCGCAACCCTCGGGGAGGGTGTCAACGGCCGAGACGTTCAGGCCCTCGATCATCTCGCGACCTGGGCCCGCCTGGCCCACGACCCGCACCCGCCCGGTAGCGGGTTCCACCTCGCCAATCCAGGCCATACACAACCCACCCTGCTCGACGGCAATGCGGCAGGCCATCTGCAAAAATTCGGCCCGGTCACGCATCCGCAAGAGTACCTGATTGATGCCGCTCAATGTGTGGTAGGCACGGTTCAGCCGCTCGGTGTGTTCGAGCTGTTCGCTCAACACCTGGTGACTGTGGTTGATACGTTCTGCCAGCCGGTTGAAGCCACGGGCAAGCGCGCCAAATTCGTCACGACGGGTGCTGAGTGTGCTGCGCGCCGCTTCATCACCGGAACCGAATCGCTCGATGCAATCGAGCAGTTCCCGCACCGGACGCCCCACCCAGAGGTGCCCCACCAGGACAAAAACCGCCAGCAATGCCATCACGATCGCCAAGCCCAGGCCCAGGGTTTCAAGCAGGATATGGCGTACCGGTGCGAGCAGATGCGCCTCGGGGATCCCCACGAGCAGGTAGTCGCTCGATCCCGTATCGCGCCGCAGGGCATTGCTCACATACAGACGGCGTACGCCGTCCACACCCGCAGCAGCGAGCATGTGAAGTCCGGGGGCGCGTCGCCGTGCCCAGACCACACTCAACGAAGGGGGCAACGGCCTGCCCAGCACCTGTTGTGCCTTCGGCCAGCGGGCGTGAATACGCCCCTTCGGCCCCACTACGACGAGGCTCGAGCCGCGCGGCAGGAGATCCCGGGCGACCCGCCAAGCCGATCGCCCGGGACGCCCATCAAGGAGAAGACGTCCCCCGTCCGGCAGGGGTGTATTTAGCAACCAGGGGGGGAGCGCGTTGTGCTCGCGTCGCAGCAGGGGCAATGACGCGGCCCCGGTGATCTGTGCGAGCGAGCCGGCACCACAGCGCTCGTGTCCGTGTGGCCCCATCACCGCAATCCCGACCACTAGCGGATTGGCCTCCACCACACGAGCAAGAATAGCGGTGCAACGCCCAGGGGAGGGCGCGTACACAACGGGCATTGTGGCGAGGTGTGTGGCCCAAAGCCGGAGCCGGCGCAGATCCCTGGTGTAATTCAGGCCCACCGCGTGGGCAGCACGCAGGGCCGTTTTCTCGGCACCCGCGCGTAGCGCAACGTACTCGCGCCATGCAGAAAAACCCACCGTAACCGCGGCAATCAACGCCACAGCGACGATCATCCAGGTGAGTTGGCGGCGAATGTTCATCCCTCACTCAGTCTCTTGCGGGGGGCAATACCCCATATAATGTGCTGCAAACACCGACAACGAAACACATGAACGACTTTAACAGCCTGTTTTCTTTGTTCCAACCACCATTATAGCCCCTGTCCGGGGCAAGGTATTTTGCACCCGGGGGACAGGCGCGCAGCGCATACTCGTTTACCGGTGCGCCGACCGCCAGGGAGGGGGGCAGGTGGATTGAAGCGCACTTCGGACAGAAATCCACGCGACGTAACCACACAGACAGGGGCCACGAAAATCCACTTTGCATACTTCTAAATTCAACGTAGGCGAAGCCTATTTCGCCCGAACGCAGCTCATTGAGCTGCGGTCCATTATCGCCTTTGATTTTTTCATAGTCACAGACTTCGTCATCCCCACCATCGCTTTATTTTCCCCGTCGCCCTGCAGCAACAGACACCGATGCAGTCGAGCTGACGGCCAACTATACTGCCCTCGCAGTAAACATCCGCTTCACCATAGTCAACGTGTCCTGACGCACGACCGCCGCAATCAAAACCGCAATTCGATTCTACGTGGACGGGTATTTGGAGCACATATTTAAAACGGCCCCTTTCCCGGCAAGTTCTTCTTCGGCACACCCTTTGTGAATACGACCCTAACGCGCAGATTGAACCACGGGTTTCGAGTATCTGCGAAACTTCTGCGTTAGTATAGTGTCTTGTACACTATCCAGCGCAGCATTCACACCCACCACAGATTTCAAGTCCGCCTGGAGCGGGACTAGAACACCATCAGCCAGGAGTCCAACATGCAGCAAAGCACCTTATCACCAGAGGATACCGGATGGGACACCATGACGCGGGTTCTCCACTGGGTGCTCGCCATCACGGTGACCTTTCAGTTATTTAGCAGCCTGATTATGGCTGATACGCCAACACAGTTTTTGTATCCTGTTCATACGGTGGTCGGTCTGATCGCCGGAACATTCACTCTCATCTTCTGGATCCATGCCTTTGCGAACGGTGATCTCGGTATCCTGCTCCCCTGGAACCGGGCTGGCCATACTGCCATCATGCGCGATCTGCGGGGCCTGTTGCGGGGCCGGCTACCGATGATGGGGGACAAAGTAGGATTATCCAGTTTCGTTCACGGCCTTGGATTGCTCGCATTGACGGGGAGCAGCGCCAGCGGTCTTATCCTCTTCACCCTCACACCACTTGGTTCACACGCGATTCCCGCAAACGCAATCGAATTTACCAACATGTCGTTGTACCACAAATTTCTTGGGGAACTGTTCTGGGCCTATTTCATCGGCCATATCACTTTTGCAGTATTACACCAATTGAAAGGCGCAAACATCCTGGGCGGTATTTTCGGTTCCGCAAACGCCGCGGCGTCTAATGACCCTACAGACGATACGCCAGAGAAGTAGCAGACACGGCGCAACAAGAATGAGTCTATAACGAACCAACCTGCAAATTTCTCTATTGACTTGAAAGCGCGCAGAGAGTCTTGCAGAATCGAACCTATCGGCGACAAAACGATCGCGTATTTCATTAGGAGCGCATCATGACCCAAGAATTTCTACCCATGCCCGATGAGAACGGTTATTTCGGCGAATATGGCGGCCAGATTATTCCTCCCGAGCTCAAGGCGGTGATGGACGACATTAATGATGCCTATGAAGAAATCCGTGGCACCGAAGCGTTCACAAATGAACTCAATGATCTCTACACTCATTACGTCGGTCGCCCCAGCCCTATTTTTCACGCCAGGCGACTGAGCGACAAGATAGGCGGTGCCCAGATTTTTCTCAAACGTGAGGATTTAAATCACACTGGCGCCCATAAAATAAATCACTGTCTGGGTGAAGCGCTGCTTGCAAAACACATGGGAAAATCCAAGGTACTGGCAGAAACAGGGGCGGGTCAACACGGTGTGGCTCTGGCGACGGCCTGTGCGTTGATTGGTATCGAGTGTGAAATCCATATGGGCGAAATCGATATCGTCAAAGAACACCCCAATGTCACCAAAATGAAAATCCTGGGATGCAAGCTGGTACCGGTAGACCGGGGCACGCGCACGTTAAAAGATGCGGTGGATAGCGCCTTCGAAAAATATCTGCAAGACCCGAAAAATTATTTCTACGCCATAGGTTCTGTCGTGGGACCACATCCATTTCCGAAAATGGTTCGGGACTTTCAATGCGTCGTAGGCAACGAGGCGCGCCAACAGTTCATGGACATGCAGGGCAGACTGCCGGACATCGCCATGGCCTGCGTCGGCGGCGGTTCAAATGCCATTGGATTGTTCACGGCCTTTATTGCTGATGCATCAGTAGAGCTCATCGGTGTAGAACCGGCCGGAAAGGGTCTGGACACCACTGAACATGCAGCGACCCTGACCCTGGGTACTAAAGGCGCAATTCATGGCTTTGAGTGTTACAACCTACAGGATGAAAAAGGCAATCCCCTGCCAGTGTATTCGATCGCCTCCGGCCTCGATTATCCTGGTGTTGGTCCACAACATTGTTACCTGAAAGACATCAAACGGGTACGCTATGAGACCATCGATGACAAGGAATGCCTGGAGGCGTTTATGATCTTGTCGCGCACTGAAGGCATCATACCCGCGCTGGAGAGCGCCCATGCTGTCGCCTATGCCATGAAGATCGCCAAGGATATGCCGACAGACAAAAGTATATTGATCAACCTGTCCGGGCGTGGCGACAAGGATGCGGATTTTGTCGCAGAGGTACTATCACTGTAGTGATCACAGCCTGGAAACAGTCCCTTGAGCGCATGACCATGGGCAATTCGCCTCCAGTCGGTGAATGGCGGTTTGTGGTGCCCAGCAGATGATTTTTTATCATCCGCTGGGCACCTCCGATTCCGGGGTTTCCCCGATCAGCAAAACGGCCGCGCCTTCGAAACGCCCGGTACGCAGATCATTCAGGGCCTGATTGGCCTCGCGCAACGGATAACGGTGAACGGTTGTTTTTACCGGCACTTGTGGGGCGATTTGAAAGAAGGCTTCTCCATCTTGTCGGGTCAAATTGGCGACCGAGCGAATAACGCGCTCTTCCCACAGGAGTCGATAGGGAAAGTCCGTGATAGCACTCATGTGGATACCACCACTGACAACGGTGGCACCTTTGTTCGTATGCCGTAGCGCTTCCGGAATGAGTGCCCCAATGGGAGCAAAGATCAGGGCGGCATCCAGCTTCTCGGGCGGCGCGACGCAGGAATCTCCCGCCCAGTACGCCCCCCACTTTCGAGCGAACGCCTGGGCCGCCACGTCACCCGGTCGGGTAAAGGCAAAGACCCGCTTGCGCTGATGCACGGCAATCTGGGCAAGGATGTGGGCCGCCGCCCCAAACCCATAGATCCCCAGATTCTGCACGTCGTCACCTGCCATGCGGTAGGTGCGATAGCCAATGAGCCCCGCACACAATAACGGTGCCGCCTCGGCGCTGTCGTAGACGTCGGGAATGGGAAAACAGTACCGGGCATCGGCAACGGTGTATTGCGCATAGCCCCCGTCGAGGGTGTAACCGGTAAACAGGGGTTGATCACACAAATTCTCCCGCCCGCTGCGACAATACCGACACCAACCGCAGGTATAGCCTAACCAGGGCACCCCAACACGCTCGCCCCACTTGAATTGGCTGACCTCACTGCCAGACTGCACCACGGTTCCGACGATCTCATGGCCCAGAATCAAGGGTAATTTCGGGTGGGATAGTTCATTGTCCACGATGTGCAGATCGGTATGACACACCCCACAGGCATGGACCTTGATGAGCACCTGTTGCGGTGCCGGCGCGGGCACATGAACCCGTTTTAACTGTAAGGGCTGGCCCGGTTTTTCAAACACCATCGCCCACATGGTCTCAGGATGCGCCATGAGACTTCTCCTCATCTGAACCAGGGCCCCGGAACCTGATCAAATCAGGTGCCGGCATAATGGCCGGTCTAAATAGCGGTTCCAAATACCCGACTATCAGGCAGGCATGTGGCCACCGTGCGCCGCATGGACGCGGCCCTCGAGCCTACAGGGACGTATTTACGGTGTGTCTTGACGCACGACCGCCGCATTCCTTTCCGCAATTAAAACTGACATTCGATGCCGCCGGTTCTACGTGGACGGGTATTTGGAGCGCATATTTAGCGGTCGAAAACACTGGGGATCATGCCATGCGCCTGCCTCATTGAGTAAGCGCCGTTTGCATTCAGTGCCCTTTATCTTGAACTCGTATCAACTCGGCGCCTGCACCCGCAATGTCCAGCGCCCGAAACCTGCGCCGCAATACGCCTGGCGCATCCGCGCAAATGCGGCATCCAGTTCCGACAATGGCCGTGCCATGCCATCCTGCCATACCGCCGGATCGAGCGTGCGCCGCTTGCTGCTCACACACAAGTCGGGGGCCTGCGGGTCTTCAATAAACTGTGTGGTGGATGACACCTGTGCCAGGGGTGTGCGTACCGCAGGATGCACGCAAGCCTGCAAACAGTGCCACAGGGCCATGTCCTCACCCCACAGTTGCGCCTCACTGATCCAGCCAAGTTCCAGCGCGGCACGGATGGCCTGCGCCGCCAGCTCATAGAGCCCGACTTCACGCGGATTGGCCCAGCTCTCGCGATCGGCGGCCATATAGGTCTGTGCCAGCCAACAGGCAAGGACCTGACCTTCGATGACAATACGCCCTTCACACACGCGCAGTGCCTCTAACACCGCGCTCACATCCTGCGCCGTGCCCAATCCCATGGGCACGATATCGCGCAAGAAATAATCCAACCGATCGGCACACAGGGCGGGGGCGGGCTGTTCGAGCAGCGGGAACGCCTCCTCGCGCATATAGGCATGCCAGTCACGTCGGTGCGCTGCCAGGATCGCCGGGATGTCGGTCGTGGCCACATAGTCGAGTTTGTTGCGTTCGTGGTAGCCCTGTTCATGGTGATCGTGAACGACATAGTCGATGACGTGACTGAAGGCGGTGTGGCTGACATCGTGCAACAGGGCGCCAATCTGTTCGTCCAACCCGCCACCGAGTCGGCGCACCAGCAACATCGTCCCCACGCTATGCGCATAGCGGGTGAACGGCGGGGTCAGACCGATGATAGCGGTCACACCATGCTGGTGAATACCCTTGAGGCGTTGCAGTGCGGTGCTGCGCACCAACGCGCACAATACCGGCTCGACAAGGTGTACCGTACCGTAGAGCACATCCCGGTAATCTATCGCTTCATGCCCCACCGACTGTTATCCGCCTCACCAATGTCGACCGAAGGTCACCAGATAGCTGATCTGGCTGGACGGGGAAAACGGGAAAAATCAGGCTGATAGCCAATAACAGCGTACAACTGTGCGTGTTCACTATGCGCATCTTCAACTCCTTCGTGATGAATGACGACACCTGGTGCACAGTGGCCCATTGCCCACAAGAGGCCAGACATCCGACTCACACCGTATCCAGGTTACCGCACCACTGGCGCGGTCCACAGTAAGACAGGATTGCCCGCCGTGCAAATCACCGCACGGCACGAAAACACCAGGGATGCCACCCACACCTGGGCACGGTATAGTAAACGCCGCTCTGCATCTTGCGCTCCATAATCCACCGTCGCACCTCCGATCACACTCCCACAGACACCACCGCGTCGTATTCAAGGAGAAAGGAGAAACACATGTTCTACCACCGCCTCGCAAATACCGACATCGACGTCAGCATCATCTGTCTAGGCACGATGACCTTCGGCGAACAAAACACCGAGACCGAGGCACATGCACAACTCGACTATGCCCTCACTCAAGGGGTGAATTTCATTGATACCGCGGAACTCTATGCCATCCCACCCAAGGCACAGACCTATGGCCGCACCGAGGAGTACATCGGCAACTGGCTACACCAGCGCGGTCAGCGCGATGCCCTCATCCTCGCCAGCAAGGTCATCGGCCCCTCCAGCGACTGGGTTGATCACATTCGCAATGGCGAGGCCCGCCTGAATCGCACGCACATCACTCGCGCACTGGAAGGCAGTCTGCGCCGCTTGCGCACTGACTACCTCGACCTCTATCAGCTGCACTGGCCCGATCGTGCAACCAACTTCTTTGGCAAACTCGGATATGAACACGATCCTCAGGACAAACCGGTCCCCATCGAGGAGACGCTGGCGGTCCTCGGTGAACTGGTCACGGCCGGCAAGATTCGTCACATCGGACTGTCCAACGAGACCCCCTGGGGGGTGATGCGTTTTCTCGCTGCCGCTGACCACCTGGGTCTGCCTCGCGTGATCAGCGTACAAAACCCCTACAACCTGCTCAACCGCAGCTATGAGATCGGCCTGGCTGAGATATCCATGCGCGAACAGGCGGGGCTTTTAGCCTACTCACCCCTGGCTTTCGGCGCGTTGTCAGGCAAATACCTTGAAGGCCGGCAACCGGCCGATGCCCGGCTCACCCTGTTCCCTGACTACCAACGCTATAGCAGCGCGGAGGCAGGCGAGGCCACACGACACTATACCGCCCTGGCACATGAACACGGCCTCGACCCAGCACAGATGGCACTGGCCTACGTCAACACCCGGCCATTTCTGACCAGCACTATTATCGGTGCGACTAACATGGAACAATTACAGGCCAATATCGCCAGTATCGACCTCACGCTGCCCACTGCCGTGATCGAAGGCATCGAGGCCATTCACCTCGCGATACCCAACCCCAGTCCCTAGGGACCATCCGACACAGCAACTCAAGGAGGCAAATACATGGACTGCATTTTTTGCAAAATAGTGCAGGGAGAGATCAACGCGGATATCGTCTATCAGGATGACGCTATCCTGGCCTTTCGTGACCTCAACCCACAGGCGCCGCAACACATCCTGATCATCCCCCGGCGCCACATCGCCACCACCAACGACCTGGAGACCGGGGATGGCGAACTGGTAGGCGGATTGTTCCTGGCCGCCCGGCACATCGCGCAGGAACTCGGGGTGGCGCATGACGGCTACCGTCTGGTGATGAACTGTAACCACCTGGCCGGGCAGACCGTGTTTCACATTCATCTGCATCTGCTCGCCGGACGCGCGATGCAGTGGCCACCAGGCTAGTCCACCCGGGGATTGAGCGGCAGAACCTGCAGGCCGCCGCGCAGCACGCTCGCACGAAAACCCCGCTGGGAAAGCAGGAAGGCCGCCGCTGAACTGCGTCGGCCGGTCTGACAGTAACAGATATAGTGTCGGGTCTTGTCGAGTTCACCGATGTGCGCCCGCAGTTCGTGCAGCGGCAGATTGTGCGCACCGGACAGATGCTGATGCGTGTGCTCATTGGCATGGCGCACATCAAGCCATGCCGCCCCCTGCTTGATACGCGTGCGCGCCTCGTCCGGTGACAACCAATGGATAAGCGGCTCGCGCATCAAGGCATTGAAATCCACCTTGGACAAGCGCATAAGCGTCCCGTCGGTGATCATGGTCACGGTGGCATTGCGCAAGGCATCGGAAATCAAAGCCTCTTCACCAAAGGTGGCGCCTGCATTGAGTACGGCCAGCTCCACTGTATGCGTCACCCGGGCCTTGCCCTCGGTCAGGACATAGTAATAATCACCCGCTTCCCCCTGGCGCACCACGACCTCGCCGGCCCTGAGCCGAATCTTCTCCATGTGCGCCAATAACGCCTTGACGTTGGCCGGCGGCAGGTTCTTCAGCGCCATGATATGGCGCATGCGCGCCGCCCAGTCACGCCGTGGCGGACTGGACGAAGTAGATGCATGCGCCGTTTCACCAGCCACCGCCACGCCGGACCCGGACTCCGTGTCCAGCAGGTGGCGTTGTGGCTCCCCTCTCACCACTGGCGTTGTCGGCAACGTCGAAGGTGTCGCTGTCGATAAAACCTCAGGTACAATGGCGCTCGCCGGGTCCGGCGCAGCGCCACCTGCAGTCTCTCGACCAGGCGAGGAGGCAGGGTGCGCCCGCGCCGGGGGTAGCGGCGCGGCGTCATCGGGCCTGAGCGCCTCCTGCCCATCAGCGGTCGCTGCAGGGGTATCGAGCACCGTCAGCTGATCCCAGGTCACCATGTAGTCAAGCACGCTGTTGTCCACGCGCAGGACCTCAACCTGACTGAGCGTTACCACCGTCCGCTGGCGCGGCTGCTTGTCATCAAGGGAAAACCGTGCCACATCACTGCCGCTGGTAATCACCCGTTCATCACCCTCGGCGGTGGTGAGTTGCACATCGCCTTGCAGCAGATAAATACTCTGGTTATCGACATCGCCGACGCGAAACAGACACACTCCTACACCGAGTTTTTCGATGTATGACAATGAAGCCAGTTCGGCGAGCCGGGGCGGTGAGAGTGACGCCATGGGTTCCAGTGGGCGCAACTTGTCTATAACCCTATCCGTATCCTGTCCTATTTTCGTGGTCATGTCTTTGGCTGTTTGTCGTTGGTGGTTGCAACATAGCCCGTCTTGCCCGTTGTGGGCATGCCGTCAGGCACTGTCGCAGTGCGATCAGCATGCAACTACTATAATGCCGTTGCTGAAAAAAACCGCCCTGAAACAGTGACACAGCCCGCACTTTGGGCGCGTCAATATCGTTACACACCCAATACGCGATCGATCTCCGCGCGGATGGCCTGACCGGCACCGGGTCCGAAACGGGTAGTATCGGGGTCAAACTGATCCGTGAAGGCATACTCGTATTTCACATCCTGCAAACCCAGCGCTCCAAACACGCGCGATTCGAAACTGTGATCGTCTGCATGGGGCAACAATGTGGGCCAGCCCTGGTCGCCAGGGGCAAGAATGGGGCCGAAAAACACCACGCCAGGCTTATTCTTCAGGCGTAGCGCACAACTGCCCTCGGTGCGCCCTGCCATGGGCAGAAAATCAATGGTACGGGTCAGTTTAACTTTGTTGTCAAGAGGGATGTCCACCGTGCCGATGATAGCCTCACACTCCATGTCATAGGCCAACACCTCGGCACCGCTCGCCGCACGCCAAGCATCCACCGCCCGCGCACCCAGGCGACTGGGCAGAAAAATATAGCTCACGCCACCACACGCATCAAGCACCGCCTCGAGGCCGGCATCATATTCCGGCGTATTAACCAGTATCCCACCCACTTCGCGGTCAACAATGTAGTACACCGCCGGGGTGCCCGTCGGGGTGGGTAACCGATAGATAGTGCGCCCCGGCACCTGGAGCAATACATGCATCATTCAATCTCCGCTTCTAGTGTCGTACCGACCCACCATTGCGGGCCACCGCGCCTGACTGCTGGTCAACCGGCCACCAGCGCGCATAGGGGCCCGACAGGTGCCCCGTGGTCTGACAATCACCAGTCTATTCTGCCTGGGTTGCCGGGCATGTTCCCGCTTTTTCCGACAAACCTGCTAAAGTTTCTTTCATGTGCGCCGCACATACTGTGAATACGGAAACATAAAACGCGCACAGCAGATGATACTGATGGGCATTTCACGACTCATACGCAGCTTGTTGGACAAGCAAGCCATCGATTACAAGGTCCTTGATGCGCAGGACACGATAGCCCCCGCATTGAAAAACCAGGCGAAATGCGCCATCTTCAAGGAAGACCACGGATTACTGCTCGCCATCTACCCCGCCACACACCGCATTAATCTCACGGCACTGCAATCGATCAAACGCCATCATCTGCGCCTGCTCCACCGTGACGAAATTGCCCTGTTACTGCAACAGGTCGACCCTCCGCCCGCTCAGCGCGCATCTGCTTTGCCGGACATACAATTGATTCTCGATGCCGAACTGAGCAGCGAAGATACCTTGTACCTCGAGGATAACGAACACGCGGTCTTTATCCGCATCAATGCGCAGGATCTGCCACTCATGAGTGACACGACCCTTATTGGCAGTGCCTTTTGTGACGCGCGCCGACCACCCAGCGATGCGGATGCTCAGCAACAACCCCGGCTCGACCTGCGCGAGCGGATTCGCCATATCGACACCCTGCCCGCCTTGCCCGACATGGCCCATCGCCTGCTCATCATGCGCAATGACCCGAAGACGACGATCGACGCTCTGGCCCGCGTGGTGGATCAGGATATGGCGCTGACAGCGCAGATTATGCGCCACGCCAACTCGGCCCTGTTCGGTCAGAAAGGCAAGGTGGCAACGGTTGAGGATGCGATCTTTCGTGTACTCGGCTTCGACAATGTGCTCAACCTGGCGCTGGGTGTGGCCACCGCCCGTGCCTTTCACCTCCCGCATGACGGGCCGCTCGGGCTGCGCCAGCAATGGCAGCATGCGCTACACACGGCCAGCCTGGCACAGATGCTGGCCACCCGGGTTGCGCGACACGAGGATCATCCCCAACCCGCTACCGCCCATCTGGCCGGGCTGTTGCACGACATCGGTTTTCTGGCCATGGGACAACTGTTTGCACCAGAGTACTTCTGGCTGGGCAAGCTGCTCGCCGCGCGCCAGGATACCTCGGTGGTACACCTGGAGCGCCAGTTGCTGGGTACCGGTCACACCGAGTTGGGGCGCATGCTCATGCAAGGCTGGCAAATGCCGGAGCCCATCACTGTAGCGGCGGCCGAACACCATAATGAGGCCTACGAGGGTGAATTTGCGGTCTACCCGCGTCTTGTCGATCTCAGCGAACGCCTGCTCGCGCGGGAAGGCTATTCCGATGCCAACAGCGAGGACCTCCCTCCCCGGCTACTCTCCCAGCTCGGTCTGAGCGAAAAGCAGGCCCTGGCTACGCTCGCGTCACTGGACGAGGACCGTGACATCCTCGAAGCCATGGCCACTCAGCTTATCGCCTGAGCGCACACTCACCTTACCCCGATCGATACCGCCTACGCACCTCTGTCCTGCACCTCCTCATCCTCGATGACGGGCCATGGCCGGTCACTGTATTGAGGAGATACCGGGCGCACCAACGGCTACAAACGCAGACCACCCAGGCGCCGGGCGACACGCCCACGGTGCCACAGCGCACCGACAGCGAAACAGCCCCCCGCCACCGCCAGAATCACCAACAACCAGTACAACCACACGGGTGTCGCCATCTGGCGCTGCAGTACGACAAGTTGTGCCTGCAAGCGGCGCTGTGCCACCCGTAGCCGTAAGCGAGCCTGTTCCAGGTGCTGCCTGGCCTGCTGCGAACGGACCAATGCCGCCCGCAGGGCCTGGCGTTGCGCCCGCAAGGCGGCATTGCGCTGGCGCACCCGGGGTAACACGCTGGCCGCTGGTCGCGCCGCGCTGAGATAGGCCGCATTCACCCATCCCACCCGGCCTGCTGGCGTACGTATGCGCACATAGCGTCCCTGGCGCGCCATAACCTCCAGTGCGGTGCCAGTGAGCACAACCGCCAACGGTGGCCCCTCAGAGCCCGGAGTGGCGCGCACACCCACACGCAGGGTGTCGCCGACATAGAGGATGTCGTGCCCTTTGTTAGGTTTCACTGCGCCACCGTTGCCGGCGGCGGGTGCCGCCACACCGGATACCGGCAACAGACAAAGTGCCAGGAGAAGCAACAGGAGAGGGTGCACCCGAGCGTGCAATTGGACTGACATGCGTCGTTGACTTGAGCCTGTAAATGGGTAGCGTGCCACCATGGCGTTACAAAATCCGCGTTTACCCGGTCTGGTGGGCTGTCTCGTTAGTATCGGCACCCAAGGCATAATGCTTTAGCAATCAGGGCGTTCCTGTTCACTTCACTGAGTCCACCCGGTGCGATTCAGTACGGCACCCGTCCTCCCGCTGGGGCTGTACGCCGGTCCCACACTTCACACCCTCGTACACGGCCACCTCACGTCGGATCAGTGCACGCAATAGCCATCTTCGGTGCGAAACAGGGCCACCATGCATTCCACATTGCAGAAAGGTCGCGCCACCGTCAAAGAACGGGTCCTTCAACCAGTTCAGTTCCACGCCGGTATGGGGGCAGGCGTTGAGATAGCCGGTGAGTGGTCCACAGCAATGATCGCCATCTCGCACCCGTCGACCGGTATCCCGAGTCCGCGTGTGCCCGGGGCTGGCGACGACACAGACTATACGCCTTCATCGGCGACTCTGTCCCCGTGGTGCTGCCTGCACTGACCGGTGTGGCGTATACTGACGACCTGATACCGTTCCACACTTTATCCCCACGGGTGGTCCACTATGGCACACACCGTCTACGCCACACCGGAAGAGGCCGAAGCCGCCTTCTACGCCGCCTTTGAGGCGGCTGATCTGGAGACCATGCGCCACGTGTGGCTCGAAGACGATGGCGTGATCTGCATCCATCCGCTGGGGGCACGCCTCCAGGGCTATGCGACCGTACTGGACAGCTGGCGCCAGATACTCGACCAAGTCGCCGGTTTGCACATCCGCATCGGTGAACAACACTATACCCGCGACACCCAGACCTCCATCCATACAGTAAACGAATACCTCAGCCTGCGCGAGCATGACCACGCTCATGAAAACCGCATCCTGAGCACCAACATCTATCAACTTACCCCACACGGCTGGCACCTTGCCCTGCACCACGCATCACCCGCCCCCAGAGCGCAGCCGGACCCACGTAGACCTACCGCACATCCCCCGGAGGCCACACCCCGGCGTGGGGGAAAAATCCTGCATTAGCCAGAGGTCGATAACCCCCCCGGGTGAATACCTGACAAGACACCAAGGCCATGCGGTGGACTGCACATCACTGCACAGCGTGTGCCCCGAGGATTCGCGGTTGTCCGCCAACAGTCGGCCCGCCCGGGCGACAGCGCGAGCAAACCTGATTTATTGATCCACCACCAGACACTGCGCGCATCGGCAAGCAGACTGCCTGACGGCATGTGTCGTCCGGTGTTATTTGCCTTAAAAACAGCCATGCTGGACTCCACAATTCGCTATATTATGCTATTTTATTAGCAACTTGTTTCCCCGACCCTACACTATTCAGGAGCACACGCATGGCGACGAAGAAAAAGACGGCGAAGAAAACCACGGCCAGAAAGAAAGTGACGGTGAGGAAAAAGACTGCGGCCACTACCCCCACCATCCGGGCCATCAAAGAGGCTTACACCAAAGCCACTCTGTACAGCACCATCGCCGAGCGTACCGGCCTAAAGAGAAAAGAGGTTGATGCAGTGTTTGGTGAACTGGCCAGCATCATCAACGGTCACGTCAAACGCAATGGCATCGGTGTATTTACCGTACCCGGCATGATGAAACTCAAGGTCGTGCGCAAACCCGCGACCCGGGCCCGCAAGGGCATCAACCCCTTCACCGGTGAACCCACCGTGTTCAAGGCCAAGCCCGCACGTAATGTGGTCAAGGTGCTACCTCTCAAGGCACTCAAGGAAATGGTCAAGTAGGCAAGGCCGCTTGCCATACCACCGGGGGAACAATGCCCCGGTGGTTTTATCCCTCCCCCTCTGGCTTCGGCATGATCGCCCTCTACACGGCCAGCCACTACACCCCGTCTTGGCATTCACCACGCGCGACGACCATCGAAGCGCAAAGCAGACAAGTCCCGGCCGACACACTGCATCGTGTGAGTACCTGCCGATCGACTGCCGGCATCACTGCCAAAGGGCCAGTCGCATCGACGTTATAACCGCTCTCTGCATCGCTTGTCCGGATCCTCCCATCCGGGTGCGGCACGTGTTAAGTGTAAGGAAAACCTCATTTCTATGGCGCTAAAGAATTTGCTAATTGGAAAAAAATCATGCCATAGGCTATCTAATGAGTAATCGCTCATCCGCACACGCCTGACGGCGCATCACTCGAGGAGAACATATCTGATGACCAGCGCCTATCATGCCCTGCCGGCAACCACGCTCGCCACCCAGAGTCATTATCACAAACCGCCACAAACCCTGCATGAACGGGTGACACTGGATGATCCCGCCATCAGCGTCATGACTGACTTGACCAGAGTCAGCGCCATCACCATCACGCCTGACGTCCCCATCAAGGAGGCAAACAGGAAAATGATCAGCAACAAAGTGCGCATGCTGCTGGTCACCGATACTCACGATTTCGTCATCGGTCTGATTACCGCCACCGATCTGTTGGGTGAGAAACCCCTGCTGTACATGCAGCAGGTGGGTGAGAAAAATCTGAACGAGGTATTGGTGCGCGACATCATGACCCCACAGGCCCGACTCGAGGTACTGCAGGTGGTCGATGTCGACAAGGCGCAGGTCGGTGATATTGTCGCCACACTGCAACGCGAAGGCCGCCAGCACGCTCTCGTCGTAGATATCGACGAAGAATGCATGCATGAGAAAATCCGTGGCATCTTCTCTGCTTCACAACTGAGCCGCCAACTCGGCACCGGGATCACAACGGCGAGAATCGCCAAGACCTTCGCCGAACTGGAAGCGGCACTGGTCGCCTAAATACGCGTTCCAAATACCAATCCACTTAGAATCGGCGGAATCGAATTCCGGTTTTGATTGGAGGCAGGATGTGTACCGTACCGGTGGGAGAGCGCCCCGATCAGAGGCGATCTGGGCGCATCGATTTTTCCTCTGTCGGCTTCGCGCCGGCACTCATGCTATCCACCCGGGAACCAGCGCAGGGTTCAAAACCGCATCTGCACACCCACGTAGGTACTCTTGTCGACAACAAGGTGACCGCGATTCTTGATATCTGCCTTCACGTTACGATAGGCCAGGTAGACGGTGGCCTGCGGCATGAGCTGATAGTCGACGCCGAAGCCGTACTCGGTAAACCCGTTCGCGTCGTTGAACGACACCACCTTCGGTGCATAGTAGAAATCGCCACGCAGACCAAACCCGTGCAGGGGCTGCGGCGCGTAACGGAACGTGCCACCCAATGCCAGTGCCAGCGCCGTGGAATGCGCGACATAGGCATAGTACAATCGTGCACCGACGCCCAGTTCCAGCGGACTTTCATAGGAATTATTGTAGACACGCAAGCCAACATGTGCCGCGTAATTATTAGTCGTGTTCTTATCATTGTACAGCGCACCCGCCTCTAATTCGGCACGCCCGTATTGTTTACCCCAGATTGCGGTTGCATAGTTGAAACGTGCACTCTGGTTGCTCAACTGAATATCGATATTCTGGGCGAACAAGTTGTTACTGGCCAATAGCAGCGCGCCCGCGATCAGAGTTCTTGAATACATGCCCGTCCTCCTGATGAGAGATTATGTGCGGGGAGCCCCGCAACCGATGTGCGGATAGTTTACGCAGATTGGCGAACGTTTACGAGAGCAAAGCGCAGGACACCGGGCGTACCCCTCAGTGCATGCCGGGCATAGTCCAGAGCCACCGGGCAGCCGTCCCATATCAGCCAGCGTCTGTACCAGGTTGCTCAGTGCAGGCGCAGTCGGGGTGCGCTAGCGCAAACCGATATAAGCAACCGGTTCAGACCCTCTGGAAACATTACCGTGGGGGTTTGACAGGCGGTGCGGCCAACCCCGTCTCATGGCGGGAAATCCCCCGCAGTTCGGACAAAACCGGGGGCCGCTGCACGGCAGCACCAGGGGCACTCTGGTCCTGGGCACGCCGATTATGTGCCACCTGATCGAGTCGGTCGCGCACCTGTGGATAGTTCTGAATGAATGCCAGAAAGGGCTGGACATCGATCGACAGCACCTGCACCGACGTCAGGGCGAGTACCGTGGCGCCGCGTGGGGCACCGGTCAGCAGGGACCATTCCCCAAAGTAATCGCCTTTTCGCAGCACCGCCAGGTTGCGCACACGACCTGCTTCACGCTGCTGTACCCGTGCCATGCCCTGCACCATGACAAACAGGGCCCGCCCCGGCTCACCCTCCTCGACGATCACCTGCCCGGACGGGATACTAAGCAACGTGGACTGTTCCTCCAGTTCGGCAAACGCGCTCGCATCGAGGTGGGCAAACAAAGACACCGCATGCAAGGCGCAGGCCGTCATCCGCTGGCGGTAGCGCGCCATCACCGCATGGCATACGGCGGGTTGTGAGTCGATAAGGTGTTGCAGCAAGGCGCTGGAGAGCTCCAGCACCACGGCGGGCTTGCTGACCGTGACATTCGACACACGCGGACTGTGTGACAGGGCCGCGATCTCACCGAACAGCTCACCCTGGCGCAGGGTCGCCAGATGCACTTCCACGTTATCGACATATTCGCTGACCTCGACCTCGCCCAGTACGAGGATAAAGCTGCGCTCATCACGCTGGTGCTGGCGGCACAACACCTCGCCCGGCTGGACATGGTGCACCTGGGCGTGATCGACCAGATACTGGCGCTGCGCCGATGAGAGGAGACGGCCAAAGGCCGTCTTCGCCACTCGACGAAGCGCATCCGTCATGTCTGTTTGCTGTTCCATATCGCCTCTCCTGGACCCCTCCCGCCAACGCACTCTGCCCCGGGCACACACGTAAATGTGGCTGTCTCTGATTCAACGCTCAGAGTCTTTCAGTACACCGGGGGAAATAAAGGGCATGCTTCACAGTTTGCGCTCTCCTCACTGGCCCGCCAGTGATCGCGATGGGGCAATGAACGGTCCTTACAGAGAGGAAACAGGCCGCAGAGAAGACTTCCACGACGTCCGTCCGATAAGGTACAAGCGGAAATAACTGCGCGCTTTACCGTGAGAATGCGCACACCGCAGACTGTTCTGCAATGCCCTATACTGCATCCCAGGGGGGGCTCACCGGCCGGTTACATTTCCTCCCGCCCGCGCTCCATGCAGACGGTATGCGAACGTATGACTTTATCCTGTCGCGCCACCGAGCTACCATCGGTACACACCCGGCAGTCTGGCGGCGACCATACCCAGACGTTCCACACACAGCAGGACAAGGCAGGTCATGTTCATTCCTCTGGACAGAAAACCGGATTGGAAAAATCCGCCCTACCTGACCCTGCTGCTGATCTTCATCAACCTCTTTGTCTACTTCGCCCTGCAATCCCACGACAATGATTACATGGCGTCGGCCTTCGACTACTATCTGCAATCGAGTCTGCCGGCACAAGAATTCCCGCGCTATGTCCACTACCTGCGTGAGCAGGGGCAGGCGGTGCATGCCAGGCGCATCACCCTACTGCTGGACAGGCACACGGCACAGGCCCGCGGGGATATCCTCCTCAACATGCTCAAACAGGGCCGTTTCATCGATGCCCTGGAACAAAACCGCATCATCCGCCCCGACAACCCCGTGTTTCGCAGATGGCGCCTGCAACGCGACATGTTCGATGAGCGCCTCAACCGCTCGGTCAGCTACCACTTCGGGCTCAAAGCCGGTGCACCCACCACCCTGACCCTGCTGACCAACCTGTTTCTGCATGCCGACTTGGGACACCTGTTCGGTAACATGGTGTTTCTGTTCCTGTTCGGCTTTGTCGTTGAAATTGCCATCGGTCGCCCCCTGTACCTGTTCGCCTATCTGCTGGCCGGGCTGAGTTCCGATATGCTCTATATCGCCTTTTACCCCAACAGTCTGATACCCGCCATCGGCGCCTCCGGTGCAATCGCCGGGCTGGTCGGCATGTATACCGTCCTGTTTGGTCTGCGCCGCATCCGTTTCTTTTACTGGGTGGTGTTTTATTTCGACTATGTACGTGCACCCGCTATCATCCTGCTGCCACTGTGGCTGGGCTACCAGTTGTACTACCAGCTCTTCGACCCGAGCAACATCAACCGTATGGCCCACATCGGCGGTCTGCTCGGCGGCGCTCTGATCGCGCTGGTCGCCAAACGCTACTCACCGACGGTCAACCACGCCTATATCGACGAAACCGATCGCCAGCAACGCCAGCAGGACATGTATAAAAAAGGGATGCAACACCTCGGCGCCATGGAACTGGATGCGGCAAGCGCCGCATTTGGACAACTGCACACACAATACCCGCAGGACCGTGCCCCACTCATTCAGCTGTATCACATCGCCCGGCTCGATCCGGGCGGTACGGCCTACCATGCCCGCGCCCACGAGTTGATGACGTTGTCGGGCACGGACGCGGACACCCTGAACCTGGTGCATACCACCTACCATGAATACACACAGCAGGCTCGCCCCACACCGCGCTTCCAGTCCGAGCTGCTGATGACCCTGGCCATTCGTTTCGCCTCGGCTGGCTGGCTGGAGGATGCCGAGAAGATGGTGATGCATATGGTGCATCACAAACCGGACTTCCCGCGCAATCCGGAGGGCGTGATGGCACTGGCCAATGGCCTGCGCCGCCACGGCCAGACCGACGCCAGCCGCAAGTACCTCGCACTGCTGCTCACGCATTACCCGAGCAGCACACAGGCGCAGCACCTACGCCGCCACGCGGCGGCGAGCGATGGCCCACCCGATGCACCACCGGGTTCCCCGGTAACAGACCCTTCGGCTTAGGTGGCGGTCGAGCCTACAGGGACATATTTACGGCGTGTCTTGACGCACGGTAGCCTCATTTCTTCCCGCAATCAAAACCGGCATTCGATGCCGCCGGTTCTACGTGGACGGGTATTTGGATCGCATATTTAGACCCGAGCCGTGTCGAGCACGGCCAGATAGGCCTGGATCTCACCGGCCAATGCATGCTGCGGATACTGCTTGAGCAGGTAACGCAACAATTTGCGCGCGTTGTCATCCTGGTTGAGCTTCTCGGCCATGATGCGTGCGGCGAGAAAATAGTTGGCCACCACATCGCGGTGGGTGGGAAACAGGGTGTGAAAATTGTTTAGCACCGCCAGTGCCAGCTTCGCCTGACCACTGGCGATGAAAGCATGGGCGAGCAGACTGACATAGCCCGGATCACGCGGCTTACAATCCGGCACCAAGGTCACGAGTTCACGGTATAGCGCCATGGCCTCGGGCATGCGTCGCGCACGCACCAGCCGGGCGAGATACTCCTCGCCGTGGCATAACAATGCCTCGATGTCCCGGCTGCCCATCAACAAGCGGTGATAACGCTGGCGCAGGCCAAGATCGGCGGGGCTGGCCTTGATCTGTTGGCGCAACAGGTCAACAGCCTGTTCGAAGCGGCCTTCTTGAATGAGAATTTTGCTTTCCTGCAAGGCTGGGTGTAGCACCACAGTCTCTTCCGCCTCGACCTCGGCCTGTGTCTCCGGCTCGACGGCGATGCCAAAGCCCAACACCTCATGATACTGGTAGATCACATAGCCCATCATCGTAAACATGATGAGCCCGAAGTACATGGCGATAAAGTTCAACGTCGGTAAAAAGGCCCACTCCGGGATCACGCCGTAGAGCATACCCATGGCGATCTCGGCGCCCTTGGACAGGGCGAATAAAAAAGCAAACAAAATAAAATAAGGCAACCCGATGCGACGAATCATGCTACCGAGCATGAGCGGGTTGAGCGCACTGAAAAAACTGCGATTGACTGCCAGCACCATTGTGCTGGCTGGCAAGGCCAGGGTCGTCAGCAGATAGGCCAGGTTGTAGGCAAATCGCCCGAACAGATTAAAGACGGCGAAATTCGCCACCGCAAAACAAAACAGCAGCAATACCTGTTTGAAGGGCACCACCAGATCGTCGCCTGCGCCAATCGCGGGCGGGTCGAGATAGCCGAGCGCGGTCTGCTCCAGTGCGCGGTAGGCGTATTTCATAAACACGATACCGACCAGGATCTGGACAATGATGCCAATGAAGACGAACACGCCGAACGCGCTGAACAGACTCAGCAACAGCAGGAATGCCAAGGCGCCCGGATGCGCTGGATAGGCGAAGAACCGTGACAGGCGCTGCCAGAATGGCGTGATGACATTACCCACACCGAGGCTCTCGACCTGCGTCTTGCAAATCGGACACTGCGGGGCGGCACGCGGATGTGTCCGCGTCACGCATGCGGCACAAAAATCGATCTGACACTGACGACAGATCCAACGTGCAGGTACGCCAGGATGGTATTTACAGCTAATCTGTGCCATGTTTGGTGGTGTCGCGTCGCTCGTGTGTTGTTGTAAAACATCCCTGAATCTGGACGTGGGCCCTGGCTCTGTAGCTGCCCCCATCAGCGGCCAGCGGCCGAGGTTATCCCCTCACCAAACCCCACGCAAGCCGACCTGGATAATAGTGATACAGAATGGAACAGGACATCCCCGGGTCCAGCGTGCATTCATACGCCTCCCCGCCCGAGGGCATCCGTATTCATCGAGACTGTCCCCCCCCAGGGCCATACACTTAGCCCTTGAGCAGACGCTCCAGTCGGCGCACACCCTTCACACCCAACAACACCTGGGCGATGCGCCCGTCATTTACCAGCAAGCTGGTAGGCGTGACCATCACACCAAAGGCGCGGGCCAGTTCGGAACTCTGTTGCACATCGACCTTGAGCACCTGACCGGGGAAACGCGCGGCCAAGGCTTCGATGTTGGGGTACATCGAGCGACACGGACCACAATATTCATTGTAGAAATACAACAGATATCGCGCGTGGCCCGCCTGCCCGGCTTCGAGCAGGAGGCTAAAGTCCGCGGCCAGCTTGCCTCGCATACGCCGACCCGCCAACACCGGCCGCATCTGCATCAACACCCACAACACCGCGATGGCGCCAAGCACATAGGGCAACCACGCCATACCATCTCCTCCTCGATTCCACCCATTTCGCTACATCAGGCACACACTATATAACGCCCCCATAATGAAGCCCAAACGCCATCTCTCGACGCCGAACCTCAGCGCAGACAACACCCCGCGTGCCCCCCAGGACGAAAGACCCCACCTTCCGGCAACTGACAGGCCGGGGGGCGATAGCGGGCATCCAGCGTGCCCCCCACGCAGTCCCAGTCCAGACCACGCTGATCGTGCGCCATGGCGTGCGGCGTGAACACCAGCGTCTGCCCTGCCAATGAGGCCGCACGGTCATTAAACACCATCTCCAGGCGGCCCATAGGCAAGACCGCCAGGCTGCCGAGATAGGCATTGTCACCGGGCAGCACCTCGCCCAGTGCGGACAACCCCGGGGGATAGACGCCATGGCGCTGCCGATAGGTGACGATGGCGTGGCGCACTGGCGCCAACGCGGTGATCACCGTACCCACCCGTGCCCGATCCAGGGCCATGCGGTAGGCCGGCAGACCGATACCCACCAGCACCGCCCCCAACGCAAAGGCCGGCAACAACCCAGCAGCCTGCACCAGGCACAGTTTCCCCCCACCCAGCCGCTCCCGGTAGTGGCGCTGCAATGCTATCTCGCTGTGTCGTGCGTAGCGCAACGCATCGCCCCAACCCAGCAACCACGGCAGCGGAGTCCAGAACAGCAGGCTATAACACAGTCCAGACAGATACCGGCGCAGGTAGTAGCGATGCGCTCCCAGCCCGCCCAGACACAGGGCCAGCACCAGCAGCACGGGCTTGCTAACCAGGCGCCGCTGTGGACCCGGGTGGGTAGAAACCAAGTGTGAATGCGCTGGCATGGCAAACTGTCTGAATCAGGTGGCTCCGGCAAAGGCACGGCGGCAATCACAGCGCCCTGGGGTGTCGGCGGACCGACCTGACTATCCTGCCACATCGGCTTGCCGGATGCGTGGCCGTGCGGGCGACCCTATGACTATGACCGATTCCGCACCGAAAAGTCCCATCCAAATCAGGATAATGGCACTCACCCCCCGGACCACGTTAACCTCATCCCGCCGGCACTCGGCCGCGGAGCAATACAGCCACAGTAGTTATCCCGGCAGCGGGCAGGTGTAGAATGATCGTTTTGCTTCCATCCGGTTAAGGCAATCGCCCCATGAGCACAGATTTGCGTCTCTTCGTCACCACGCCCAAGGGTATGGAACCCCTGCTCGCCAAGGAACTGCGCACGTTCGGCGCCACGGCCCTGAAACCGGCCCGAGCGGGCATCGGCCTCGATGCGCCGCTGGCGCTTGCCTACCGCATCTGTCTCTGGTCCCGGCTGGCCAATCGCGTGCTACTGACCCTGGCCCATTTTCCGGCACCCGACCCGGAGGCGCTCTACGACCACATCCACGCACTGGAATGGGAGGACCACCTCTCCCCCGATGCCACCTTGGCGGTAGACTGCCACGTTGCCGACTCGGCGATCACCCACAATCAGTATGCCGCACAAAAGGCGAAGGACGCCATCGTCGACCGCCTGCGTACGCGCTTCGGCCGGCGCCCCTCGGTCGAGCGCTACCACCCCGATGTGCGCATCAATATCTACATCCAGTCCAACCGCGCTACGCTCAGCCTCGACCTCTCCGGCGAGAGCCTGCACCGACGCGGTTACCGCACCCAGGACACGGGGGCACCACTGAAAGAAAACCTCGCCGCCGCCCTCCTCATCGCCGCCGGCTGGCCCACACTGGCCACCGAGGACGGCGCCTTGATCGATCCCCTGTGCGGCTCCGGCACCTTGCCCATCGAGGCCGCCCTGATCGCCGCCGACTGGGCCCCTGGTCTGAACCGGTCGTATTTCGGCTTTACCGGCTGGCTGGGCCATGTTCCGGCACACTGGCACAGGCTGCGCGAGGAGGCACAGGCACGGCGTAGCGCAGGTCTCGCCCACCTGCCACCCATTGCCGGGCGGGATCACGACCCGCATGCGGTGGACATCGCCCGTGCCAATGCCGCCCGCGCCGGGCTTGCCGAACACCTGCACTTTGAGGTCGGCGACCTGAGTGAGGCGCGTCCAATCGCTGCACGGGGTCTGCTCATCGTCAATCCGCCTTACGGCGAACGCATGGGCGAGGCCGCCCGTCTCACTCCCCTCTACGCCCTGCTCGGACAGGTTCTGCACACACATTTCGGTGGCTGGCGCGCGGCCGTGTTCACCGCCAATCCCGAGGCCACTCGCGGCCTCGGGATGCCCGTCAAACGCCAGTTCACGCTCTACAACGGTACCCTGGCCTGCCGCCTCTCCACGCACGCAGTGCCAACGGACATCCCCTCCCGGCTGGACACCACCGTGGCACACACTGCGAAACGCACGGCCATGCCCAGCACGTCGGACGAGTACAAGGCCATCGCCCTGGAGACCACCTACGCACCACCACCTGCGCCCCCCTCTCCCTGGCCGACCACTGTAGTACCCACACAGCCAAGCGGCATGGCCCCCAACCCGTCCCCAGCCGCTCCCGCAGGCACCAGAGCATCGAGTCCTCCGCCAGCGGCTCACCGCAGTGAAGGCGCGGCCATGTTCGCCAACCGCCTGCGCAAGAACCTGCGCCACCTCGGCCGCTGGGCACGCCGCCAGGGCGTGACATGCTACCGGGTCTATGACGCCGATCTGCCCGACTACGCCCTGGCCGTCGATCTGTATCAGGGTGAGCCGCCCCGTCAGAGTGCCCCGGACACCGCCCCCGGGCGCTGGCTGCATGTACAGGAATACCAGGCCCCCGCCAGCATCGATCCCGCCCGTGCCGAGGCCCGACTGAGCGAGGCTCTGGCCATCCTGGCCGAGGAACTGGCGATCCCCCTGGCGCAGATCTATTTCAAGGTCCGCAAACGCCAGAAGGGCGCGGCCCAATACACCCGTCAGGGCACGCAGCGCGTCTTTCACATTGTGCACGAGGGCGCGCTGCGCTTCCTGGTGAACTTCGGTGATTATCTCGACACCGGCCTGTTCCTTGACCATCGCCCGACCCGGGTGCTCATCGGTGAACTCGCACCCGGGCACGACGTACTCAATCTGTTCTGCTACACCGGCTCGGCCACGGTCCATGCCGCTGCTGGCGGCGCGCGTTCCACCACCAGCATCGATCTGTCACGGACCTATCTCGATTGGACCCAGCGCAACCTTCTGCTCAACCATTTCACCGGCCCCGAACACCGACGTATCCAGACCGACTGCCTGCAATGGCTCGAACAGGCGCACACACAGCCGCAGCGCTACGGTCTGATCTTCCTCGACCCACCGAGCTTCTCCAATTCCAAGCGCATGGAGACCAGCTTCGACATCCAGCGCGATCAGGCCACGGTGCTCGACCAGGCCCTGCGGCTGCTCACCCCAGACGGGGTGTTGATCTTCTCGACCAACCGGCGCCAGTTCAAACTCGACCCGGCCATGACTGCAAGACTGGGACAGACCGATCTGCACATCGAGGATCTGACCCGGGCCACCCTGCCCAGGGACTTCGAACGGGGCACACCCATCCACCGCTGCTGGAGGATCCACCGGGCAACGCCGCCACCTTGACCCAAAACATGCCATCCCGCAGCCAGTAGTTCCATGGCTCCACCCGAGGCAGGTCGAGGCCATCCTGCCTCGGTGGTGCCCGGCACGGTTGCCGCCCGCACCCACTTTGGTCATGATAGAGGGACATTGGCACTACCACGCGGGCGGCCATGCACAGCAGCACTCTCTTCTTCGCCATTTTCCTGATCTTCACCGGTGCCGCCGCACTGGCCACCGTGGCCTTGTATGCCCGCCAGGCTCTGCTGGTTGCCTACATCGGCCTGGGGATCCTGCTCGGGCCATCCGCGCTGGGACTGATCGCCGATCCCGGCGTGGTCAAACACATCGCCAACATCGGCATTATCTTTCTGCTGTTTCTGCTCGGTATGAGCCTGGCGCCGCAAAAGCTGCTGCAACTGGTGCGCAAGACCACGGTAGTCACTGGTCTGAGTGCATTGGTCTTCGCCCTGGTGGGCATCGGCGCCGGCTGGCTACTCGGGCTGAACCTCGTCGAACAATTGCTGGTAGGCGCCTCAATGATGTTCTCCAGCACCATCATCGGCCTGAAGCTGTTGCCCACCACCGTGTTGCATCACCAGCGTACCGGCGAGATCATTATCAGTATCCTGCTGTTGCAGGACCTGATTGCCATCGTGGTCCTGTTGCTGCTACAGGGTCTCGGGCGCGCCCAGCTACCCTTCGGCGAGATCGGGTTACTGATACTGAGCCTGCCGGGACTGATTCTGTTTGCCTGGCTGTTCGACCGCTTCATCCTGTTCAAACTCATTCGCCGCTTCGGCAAGATTCAGGAATACATCTTTCTGATGGCCATCGGTTGGTGCCTGGGCATGGCCCAGCTTGCGGCCTGGCTGGGTCTGTCCCATGAAATCGGCGCCTTCATCGCCGGCGTCATGTTCGCCACCAGCCCCATTGCGCTGTTCGTCACCGAAAGTCTAAAACCGCTACGCGATTTTTTTCTGGTGTTGTTCTTCTTCTCGCTCGGCGCCGGCTTCAATCTCGGCATGCTACGCGAGGTATTGCTTCCCGCAAGCCTCCTGGCCGCCGCGATCATGAGTATCAAACCACAGGTGTTCAAGTGGCTGCTCAGCCACTCCGGTGAAACCCCGGAACGGGCCGGGGAGATCGGGATGCGCCTGGGTCAGACCAGCGAATTCTCCTTCCTCATCGCCGTACTGGCGATGGATCTCGGCGTCATCGGTCACAAGAGCGCCTATCTTATCGAGGTCACCACCCTGCTGACTTTCATCGCCTCGTCCTATCTCGTGGTGCTGCGCTACCCGACACCCATTGCCGTCTCCGACAAACTGCGCCGCGACTGAGCCCACAGCACGGTCGCACGGTACGGAGATCACTCGAGTGAGGCCGGGGTTGCTGTCTCGTGCTGGACGGGTAGTGTCAGCCGATGCGGTTTCCCGTGCGCGCTCAGGCCAGCAGTGGCCCAAAGAATGCCGCGCCCAGACTCACGGCCGCGTCCAGCGACAACACCTCATGTGTCGCCCGATCGTGGCGCCAGTCCCGCGCCGCCACGGCATCGGCGAGGAAAACCATGTCCCGACACAGGCTATGCGCCGCACACCCCCCGGTCGCCTGCCACGCAATCCCGACCCGCAGCGTCGCGGGGACCACCTTGAGCAGCGTCTCGCCCACCTGGTGCACCCTCACGGGCTGAGCACTTTGCGCGCAGTGGGACACAAGCTCGGTCTCGGCCCCGCACAGGGGGGCTACCGCCAGGGCATCAACAGCACACATTGCCTGCACCTGTCGTCCACCCAGCCGGACACGGTGGGGAGTCATCTCCAGGGTAAACGGATAGGCACCGCGTATCGTTACCGCCGTGGCCTGTCCGGCGCGCTCACACACGATGAGATCCTCTGCGACCAGACGCGCAAGTACGGCTGTGATGTCGAGTGAGGGGAAGTGCTGCCGGAGTTCATCGTGGCACGGTGGCTGCGCCTGCAGGATAAAACCCCGCAGGATCGCCCGATGTACCGCTCGCCAGTCCGCGGGCAAGACCACCTGACGGGCCACCAGCGGCAACAGGGTCTGGAGCCTTTCCAGCGCCGCCGATATCTCGCTCGACAGTCCGTCGGATGTCGTACCGTGCACCCCGTTCATGGCCGGTGCAGACTCAATCGCCGAGCCCACGCTGCATACGCTGGTGGCCAATCAACACCAGCAAGGGCTGCAAGGCCTGCTTCTCCTGAGCCGTGACCCGGGGGTCCCGCTCGATGGCATGACGCCCAAGGCGCTCCAGAGTAAGGAGTGCATCATCACTCAAGACGTCGAAGGAAAAACCCTCACCATGTTGGTGTTCGAGCAGATCGAAATAATCTGCCAGTTCAGGGCGATAAACCTTGCCCATGTTTCACCTCTCAATATAGGACTTGGAACTTGGCCCTCAGTCCTCCACCCCCAGCATGCCGACCTTGAGGTCCGCATCGGCGGGGTACCTGCCCAGCCAGACACTGAGCACAGCAGCGCCCAGCCCGCTGCCTGACACCGTGCCGCGCAGTGTGCCATTGACGCTCACGCGCATACTTCCATCGGGCATAAAGTCCACCGTCGTCACATCACCTTTCCTGAGCGTGGGAAACAAGGCCTCGAAGGCTGACAGTTGTGGTGCCATCGCCTGGCGTCGGACCAGGCTGAGATTGTCCGCGAACCCCTCCTCCCAGGCCGAGCGCATCTCCTGTTGCGAGACTTCATGATAGAGCATGTACATCAACCACACGCTTGGGCCCGGGCATGGCCAGAACGGCCTGCGCCGTGCGCGCCAGCCTGGGCAGATATAGCGCGCCGACATAGATATCAAAAATAAACTTACTGCGGATACCCGCACCATTGAGTACCAGTGTCGTCTCTGCAGGCAAGCGCGCCGCGGACTGCGTCGTACCGCTACCCGCTGGCGCGGGTGTATGCATCATAAAGTGCACCGTCTGCGGCAATGCGATGCCTGATATCTCCAGTGCCATCGCCGGGGCGCTGCACAACAAGAGCCCCACGGCCCAGCCACTACCCAACCATGCACCTATCCGCATCCCATTCGCCTCCTGTGCAAGCACCCGGGTCTGGTCACATCTGGACCCACGCGATTATCTGCACCCTATCCAATGTCGGCACCGCGACACTCAGTCACGAAAATTATCGAACTGCAACGGCATATCCAGTTCCGCCCCACGCAACCGGGCCATGACCTGCTGCAGGTCGTCGCGTTTCTTGCCCGTCACCCTGATCTTCTCGCCCTGGATCGCCACCTGTACCTTGAGTTTGCTCTCCTTAACAAGTTTGACAATCTGCCTGGCCAACGGGGGCTCCAGTCCCTGGCGCAGGGTCACGGTCTGGCGCGCGCGCTGCCCGGTTGTCTCGGGGTCGTCAACCTTGAGACAAGCAATGTCCACGCCGCGTTTGATCAGTTTGCTCTCCAGGATGTCGCGCATCTGCTGGAGTTGAAACTCCGAACCGCTGTGCAGGGTAATCACCGCTTCTTCCTGTGCATAATTCGAATCGCTGCCCTTGAAGTCAAAACGGGTTTTCACTTCACGGTTGGCCTGATCAACCGCATTGCCCACCTCATGCATCTCGACCTCCGAGATAATGTCAAACGATGGCATCAGTCTTCTCCTTTTAGAATGGGTAGCGGATGGGCGGCTGCGCCACCCAGCGCACGCCGCACCCAGTTACGCACGGGCAACAAGGCATGGGTGATGAGTGCACGCTGGGTGGGCAGCCTCCCCCGTCAGGAAGACGATGGACGGAGGCGACAGCAACGCCACCCGCGCTTCGGCCCGGGCTGGGAGCACGGTGAGCAGAGACACGCTGCACAGCCACCCGGCCCACACCCGCCGGGCCGGAGACCAAAGGCAACCAGGTCCCCGTCGAACATACTGGTGCGCACCTGACGGGCTCACCGCGCCGCGGCCTCCGGCCAGGCCACAATGTGCTCGAACAGCTCCTCGGGATGTATGGCCTGTTCCGGAAACACCTGATCACGCACCGACATGCCGGCCCGATGTACGCTCTGTGCACTGCCCGACACCAGCGGGTGCCACTGCGCCAGTCCGCGTCCCTCGCTCAATCGACGGTAGGCGCAGCTCGCTGGCAGGACAGGCAGCACCGTCGCGAGACTCGCGGCATCAAACACTACGCAGTCGCCCACGCGCGCGCTGCGCTGCGCATACGTCCGGCAACGACACGTGCGTGTATCCAGCAAACGACAGGCGACATCCGTATAGCATACCTGCGCACTGTCCACGTCCTGATATTTAACTAGACAACAGCGCCCGCAGCCATCACACAGCGCCTCCCACTGCGCGTGGCTCAACTGCGCCAAAGCGGTAGTCTCCCAGAACGGCGCCGAGATGTCCGCCATCGCCTAGTCCTGCACCCAGACTTGCAAGGCCGTGATGATCTTCTGGGCCTGCTCACGGCTGGAGATATTGAATTTGGACTTCTGCTTGTACTCACCATAGCGCTTCTGATAGCGACGAATGGTGTACTTGTCCGGACCGTATTGCTCCTTCTGCCGGTCCCAGTCCTGGTAGCGGAACAGCAACGTCGACCAGGCACCCTTCGTCAGGATCACCTTGTCCAGTTCCTTGGTGACCACCACACCGTCTTCTTCAAAATTGACCGTCAGGTCATCCACTGTCTCACTCATCAAATACCCCTAGATATATAGACACAAAAATTGATGGACCGGGTTCATTACCTCGATACGCACGCCGACACGGCCAGCGCCAGACAGAACCATCCCCTCTGCCTGCCTCATCGGTATCTTCGACGACCTGTGCAGGATAGGGCCATTACCCAGGAGGGCCATGGCGCACATCACGGCCCACATAGCGGTAGCTGAGCAAGGCAGACCATATCACGACCACCACCGACAGCCAGATGAAACCGGTCCAGAATGCCGTATCCGCCCGCGCCAGCGGTGCATAGCCCAAGTCCTGCGGTGGCAGCCCAAACACCCGCGGTGCCACCTGCAGGTTCAGCCAGATGAGGCAAAAATGCGCTGCAAGAAACAAGGGCACCAACCAGCCGGCGCTCAGCCCGGCAGCCAACACGATCTTAACCCATTTCATGCCCGACGCCCCCCTTTCAGTACATGTTGCCCAACGCATGAGCGGCGACAACAGGCCGATGCCCCGTACGAAGCATAGCAACAATGCCACTGGTGAGACAAAACGGAAGGGGACCGCCGGACATCACTGGAGACACCCGACAATCAAAGCGGGGAGGGGAGGACCCGCGGGGAATATCGTCCAGAAGGTTGTCGGGTCAAGAGATGCGGGGCAAATATGAAAAAGCCCCCCCAGCAACACCGGGCTGGGGGGGCGTAACACTCTCCGCTTCAGCGCGTCCGCATATGCCGACGTTGCGCATGGCGCCGATTTTGGTATCGATCATGGCGCAGATCACGTGCATCATAACGACGCTCATGCCGGTCGCGGCGCAGATCACGACGATCATAGCGCATATCGTGTGCGCCCTGGCGCAGGTTACGCCGCGCCTCATGCATCCCCGAGCGATTGCCCTCACGACGTGCCCCACGGTACTGGTGTACCTGCTGGCGCTGCTCGCGGCGATCAGTGCGCATCCCGCGCCGATCCTGGCGGATATCACGGGTATCATGGCGCATCTCGTGGCGGTCCCCGCGCATATCTCTGCGGGTACTATCGGCATGGGCGGCGGGCAGTACTACCGCACCACTAAGGACAAGGACGGTGGCAAGGGTCAACGTGCCGGGTAATTTCATCTGGGCTCTCCTCAGTATTATTTGGGGTCTACATCCTCTTTAACGCGCCTCTGCCTCAACGGTTGACACCCCAGGCTGTAAAATTACTGCCCCTGTCCCCCGATCACTGCCTTGCGCGCCTTTTCGTAGTCCCGATACGACAGCGTACGGGGCGGCGTCTCACCGGGCGGTGCCGGATGCAACAGCCGCTCGCGGGCGTGCAGACCATGGTAGGCATTTTCATACACCTGTTGTGTGCTGCACCCCCCCAGCAGGACAAGTGGCACCCACAGGCCCAGCGCCGATATCAGCGTTAAAACTCGCACCACGGACTCCTTGATATAATCGCGTCCCGCCAGCGGGGTAAGCAACGCAATGTGTTGACCACACAATCCACTAATGGTGCAAGGCATAGACGGCGAGGGCCAGCAGGCCCAGCAGATACGTGCCCCAGACGAGCACCACGCTGGTCATGAACACGCGCTCCGGCCACCCACGCACCTCTTTTCCTTTGGCTACCCACTGCTCATCCACCATATGCAAATCAGTATCGCGCATCATAGCTCTCCTGTGCCACGAGAGAAACGGGGCCAATGACCCGAACGAAACGTAAACCACACCATCTTGATAAAGCGCCTACAACACCCTGCTAGAACAAGCCCCCGCACTGAACTGTCGAACCGACAGTAACGCCCTCAACCAGCCCGCCAGACCGCCAACACAAACAGCAGCCAGGCCACAATGAACGCCAGCCCCCCGATCGGCGTGACGGCACCCAGCCAGCGCAGGCCGGATAAACTCAGTGCATACAGACTGCCGGAAAAAACCACGATGCCAAAAAACATCAACCAACCGGACCATTTGAGCAGAACCGACCCTGGCAGGTGCAAGGCAGTCACCCCAACGATCAGCAGACCCAGTGCATGATAAAAATGGTACTGGTTGCCGGTATGGTAAACCAACATCATCTGCGCCGACAGATGCGACCGGACGGCATGTGCACCAAACGCCCCGAACATCACCGCCAGCATGACATTGATTCCGCCCAACCCTAAAAACACACGTGCGCTGTTCATTAGCATAGTTCTACCCACTCATCTCATGAATCGACATGACCGCTGTCACAAAGCCATCCATCCCTGCCCGTCCCGCACTCAATTCGTGAACCGGTGCCACTTTCTTTGCTACGCGTTGTCAGTCCTGATCTTACAAGTTCCAGGCCCTGGCCCCGAGCCGGCAAATTACATTCCGTCCACTTTTCGGCATGGACTTAGCAAATCGCGAAGAAACAAGATAGGATTGTGTCTCTGTTCCGGCGTAGAATATACCCGTGGTATAACCTCATAGCCACAGACGGCACAGATATCGACTACCGTAGAGGCCAGGACAGACAACCGGACCGCAGGTTTATTCGCATGTTGTGTTTCGTCAAAGAATTCGTCCGCGCCCCAAAATCCACCGGCGCCCTGATCGCGTCGTCTCGCGAACTGGCCCAGAGCATGACGGCCGCCGCCGATCTGACCTGCGCGAAAATGATCGTCGAGTTTGGCACCGGCACAGGGGTCTTCACCGAGCAAATACTGCGATCAAAGCGCGTCGACTCAGAGTTCTTCGGCCTGGAAATCAACCCCATTTTTGTCAAGAAAACCCAGGAACGCTGCCCGGATGCCCGTGTCTACCAGGACTCCGCCACCAACGTGCATCGCTATCTCGCCGAGCACGGCCACAGTGGCTGCGACTGCATTATTTCTGGGCTGCCCTGGAGTGTCTTTGACAAGGCGCTACAGGAAGAACTCCTGCAGGTCATCTTCGATGCGCTGAATCCCGGCGGGATCTTCGTCACGTTCAGCTACATCAGTGGCGCTCTGCTTCCTGCGGGGCGCCATTACAACCGGCTGCTACCCAGCACCTTCGCATCGGTCTCACGTTCGAGAATCATCTGGCACAACCTGCCACCGGCCTTTATCTACGCCTGCCGGAAATAGGCCCCGACACAGGCATGCACCGGTCTGAATGTCTCACAACAAAACTGACTAAAAAAAAGCGGTGATGCACGATAGCATCACCGCCAAAACTTAACGCCTTGGCACGTAGACCGCGGTTACCACCAGAGTCGTACACCAACCATGTACTGCGTATCACTGACAGCCACCCCAGCCTGACGGGCATAGTCTGCGGTGGTACCGTATTTTCGCACCCACTGCACGCCGATATAGGGTGCAAACTCACGCCGTATCTCATAGCGCAGGCGTATCGTCAGGCTGGAACTCGACAGCCCCGAACCCAGCGCCCGTTGCGGATCGTCCTTGCCATAGAGGTTGAGCTCCGCTTCCGGCCAGAAGACGAGACGCTGGGTCAGGTAGATATCATACTCACCCCGCAGGCGAGCTGCGGTACGCCCCCGCGAACCGACATAGATCGTGGCATCGGTTTCGAACTTATAGGGTGCGAGACCCTCGAAGCCGAAACCCAACCAGTCGCGTGTCGGACCGCCATCGGTGGAAAAGTCATGGCGCAAGCCAATCTGTGCATCCCAGTACGCGGCCAACGCACGGCTGTAGTAGACCTCCAGACTGGCATCCTCGGTGCTACCGTTTGCACGTGCCCCTTCGCCCTTTATCCAGAGCTTGTTGAGGTCGGTGCCGACCCAGGCCTGCCCTTCCAGATAGGTCAACGACCCAGTGCCGGTATCGACACGCTCCAGACGATCCAGCATGAGTTTGCTCTGCACGCTGTTGTCATGAATGGCCAGAGGCCAGGTCTTTTTCTCCTTGAGCACCTTCTCCAGTGCCTGTTTTTGTCCCTGGACATAGGCCGGGCTCATGTTCGGCGTCTCGGCCAGTGCCAACGACGCGTATCCCAACCCCAGTGCTGCAACGCTCAGGGTTATCAGTTGTTTCTTCATTACATATTCTCCTCGATCCGTAACCTGCCTCAAGACACCCGTACCTCGCGGAACATACCCGCCTTCATGTGGTACAACAGGTGACAGTGATAGGCCCAACGGCCTATTGCATCGGCATAGACGCGATAACGCACCGCATGCCCGGGGGCGACACTCACCGTGTGCTTGCGCACTTGGAAACCGCCGTCAGGGCTTTCTATCTCGCTCCACAAACCATGGAGATGGATCGGATGGTTCATCATCGTGTCATTGACCAGAAGAATGCGCACATGCTCGCCGTACTTGAGATTGATAGGACCGGCATCGGAGAACTTCACGCCGTCAAACGACCACATGTAGCGATCCATATTGCCGGTCAGGTGCATCTCAATAGTGCGACTCGGTTCACCCCGGCTCAGGGGAGCGCCAATAGTCCGCAGGTCAGCATAGGTCAGCACACGACGGCCGTTGTTGCGCAGACCTGCCCCCGGATCGTCGAGTCGCGTGGAGACCTCCTCGACATGCATGCCCGTGCCAGGACCGTATTCGCTTGCCGGGTGGTGCGTCACTTTCATCATGCCACCGCCAGCCGATTTTGCTTTCATAGCCGACATGTCCATACCATCCTTGCCATGGTTCATGGCCGACATGCCCATACCGCCCATTTTCATGCCGGCCATCGACATGCCCATGTCGGCCATGGTCAGGGTGGGCACCGGGTCCATCGCCGGCACCTCGGCCGACATCCCCAGGCGCGGCACCAGGGTACCGCGAGCAAAACCAGAACGGTCGATGGACTGCGCAAAGATCGTGTAGGCACGATCGTCCCTGGGTTCGACGATCACGTCATAGGTCTCGGCCACACCGATACGAAACTCATCAATAGGCACTGGATGCACATTCTGACCATCTGCGGCGACCACCGTCATCTTCATGCCGGGGATGCGCACGTCGAAATAGGTCATGGCTGAGCCATTGATGAAGCGCAGGCGCACCTTCTCGCCCCGGCGAAACATCCCGTTCCAGTTGCCATTGGGTGTCGTCCCGTTCATCAGGTAGGTATAGGTCGCACCGCTGACATCGGACAGATCGCGCGGGCTCATGCGCATCTTGTCCCACATGAGACGGAAATCCACTGCGTTGCCCAGACCTTCCTTTTTCGCCCGGGCGATGAAATCATCCAGCGTCAATCGGGAATAGTTGTAGTAACCATCCATCTCCTTGAGCCGCGAGAAGACGAACGCGGGATCGGAGTCGGTCCAGTCGGAGAACAGCACGACATGGTCGCGGTCATAGTGAAAGGGCTCTGGCCCACGGGGTTCGATGACCAGGGCCCCGTAGTGGCCCTCCTGCTCCTGAAAACCGGAGTGACTGTGGTACCAGTAGGTCCCGCTCTGACCGACCTTGAAGCGGTAGGTAAAGGTCTCGCCCGGGGCGATACCCGGATAGGAAAACCCGGGCACGCCATCCATCAGAAAGGGCAGGATGATCCCATGCCAGTGTATGGAACTCCATGTCTTGAGACGATTGGTGACCCGCAGAGTCACGGTATCGCCTTCACGCCAGCGCAACACCGGGGCAGGCACGGAACCGTTGATCGAGATACCCACAGCGGTACGGCCGGTGAAATTGACCGGTGTGCGGTCAATGACAAGATCAAACTCCGTACCCCGCAGTTCAGGCACCTTGCCGGGGGCATTCATGGCCCACAGCGGTTTTTCCATAAAGCCGAAACTGGCCAGCGCGCCACCGGCAGCCAACCCTTGTACAAACCGGCGACGCGCCGGATTGACAGGGTTTGTCAGAGTCGTGATGTGACGGGTTTTCTTCATAACGCTATCTCTCCCCGGAACACGGATCACCCGGCCATGGTCTCGCGATACCTGACGGACATCGTTGCCACAGCGGATAACCGGTCCCGCAATGAATGCAGTAATACAAAAAGACGGGCGAATCGATACACACCGGCACGGGTGCCGGTTGTGTACGCAGAGGAGATTTCAGATCCGGGGAGGACGCCGCGGCGGTTCGATGACACGCAACGCGGGGGTAATCAGAGTAGGGAGGGCAAGTCTGACAAGGAGAGGTAAAACCCGACCGACAGGCGGCGAATGCGCAAGCAGAGGCGTGCAATGCGCATCGCACACATCACCGTTACCACCGCAACAGGTGGGGGTATTGAAGTCCGCGGGCGCACCCTGCGCCGCAGCCGATGACATACCCGCATGCACGGCCATCGACAGACAGGGTGAACTCCCATCGGCCACCACCACACCGGCCATAGCTGCACTGGCCACTGGCAAGGCCATGAGCGGTGCCGCCTTGCCGAGTACGAACAACACCACGACGAGGAACACCAGCGCACGCCGGTACACCCTGTTCACTCGTAGTCCGTGGATGGATAACGCCATTGTGTCTCGCCGCTGACGATTAGAGATTGCCGGACCATGCCGGGACGAGTGAGGATAACCGCACACACGCCTTACAGCAAGGGCGGTGTGACAGCGTGGGTGTATCCACGATGGCCCGCCGGAGAAAGCGCTACCCGCACATAATCCCTTATATTTATGCGGTCATTCCCTGCGCTGGCTGGCCGATACAAAACGACCGCGCCACCGAACGCCACCCAAGTCGTGTACTCACAATCCGATTACATCGGTTCATGGTTTAGGCCTGCGCGCCGGATCATGGCCGCGAAACAGCCGCTGGTAGAGATACAGATTAACCCCCTGCAAACCAGCGGCTAGCAAAAACGGCGCCAGCAATAAACCGGCCTGAAATAATAGGCCGGCCACCAACGGACCAAACGCAAGCGGCAGCAGCAGCGAGACATTATTCAGACTCACCGCCAGTCCACGACGACGCGCGCGTACCAGGCTCACGCCCAACGCCTGACGCGCACCGATGGTGCCGCGGTTGAGTGCCGAGCGGATCACATACAACACCGCCGCCCAGATAAAACTCGGTGCCAGCGCCATCGGTACCAGCAACAACAAGGCGATCACCCGCAACCAGACCACGACGCCCACGACACCCAGATGACGGGTCAACCGCGCAGAGACCAGGGAGGCCACGCCGGTGGCGACAAACGCCAGGCTCATCATCGGCGCGATGGCCGCAGGCCCGACACCGAAACGCCGCAAAAACCAGTAGGCCAGCATCGGCCCGATCAGTCCGATGGCCAGGCCACTGAGTGCGTTGATCCCCATCAGCCGCAGCAACAGCGCATTTTCCCGGGCCTGCACCTGCAACGTGCGCACCGCCTGCCCCGGCGGGACCGACACCGCCTCCGACGCGCTGTCCGTGTCGGGACCCGGCACAGTATCCCGCGCACGGCGCAGCAGTGCCATGCTCACCAGGGAACCGAGTAGCACAATCCCGAACAACAGGCGATACGCATCGCCCGGCACGGGGGTGCCACCAAAGACCTCCGGCAGCATCGCCAGCAACGCACCACCCGCCATGCCGAAAAAACCCAGACCCGCATTGAGACTAAACACCGCGCCGCGCTGTTGTGGCGCCACCTCACCCGCAAGCCAGGCCTGCTCGACCGGTGCAAAGGGTCCGGGACTGCCCTGTGCTCCGCGACCAAAGCCACCCAATACCGTTGCCGCCACCAGCACGGCACCATTGGCCGTGAGCAATGCCGCCAATGCGGCAATCACCTGCGAGACCTCGTAGCCGAGCAGAAAACTACGCCGCCCAAAGCGATCCGACAAGGGTCCAAGCAACAGGGTAAACACCGAGCTGGTCAGTAAACCCGCCATGAACACACCCCCAATGGCCACGGCCGACCAACCCAGGGCATGGAGGTACAGAGCAAAATCCGCCACCAGCGCCCCCTGGCCCACACTGCGAGCCGTGCGGGCCCCAATGAGACAACGTGCCGTGGGGGTCAATGCCGACATTCTGAGTGTCCTGTCAGGTCATGGCACCCCGGCGCTGGCGCAGGGTGTCGAAGCTGAAGATCGCAAGACTTGCCCAGATACACGCAAAGGTGATGCCATCGATGTGCGTGAACGGTTCCCCGAACAGATACACGCCGGTAAAAAACTGCATCGTGGGCGTAATGTATTGCAACAGACCCACCGTGCCCAGACGCAACCGTCGTGCGCCAACGGCAAACAGCAGCAGCGGGATGACGGTCACGATACCCGCGCCGATGAGCAGCAGATCCATGCGCACCGACGTATGCAGGAACACCGCCTCGTGGTGGAGGTACAACCAGCCCATCAGCAACAAGGCGCCCGGCATCAGCAACACGGTCTCCACCAACAGCCCGGTGGGGCTATCGACCGGAACCTGCTTGCGGATGAGCCCGTAGAGGGCGAAGGCCATCGCCAGTGTCAATGCCACCCAGGGTATCTTGCCGTAGGCGATGACCACGACCAGCACGCCCACGACGGCCACACCCACGGCCAACGCCTGCAGGCGGCGCAAACGCTCGCCCAGAAACACCCTCCCCATAAAGACGTTCAGCAGCGGCGTAATGTAGTAACCCAGGCTGCTGTCGAGCACATGATTGTGCGTCACCGCCCAAATGAAGATCACCCAGTTCAGGGCAATGCAGGCCGCGCTGGCCATGAGCGCCCACAGTATGCGCGGGCGGGCAAATACCGCGAACACGCGTGACCAGCGCCCCGTCAACAGGGCAAAGCCACCGAGGAGTACGGCGGCCCAGATGATACGGTGCGCGACGACCTCCCACACGCTTACCTGTGGACCGATGGCGTAAAAATACAGGGGCATGAACCCCCAGAGTCCAAATGCACTCAGCGCGGCCGCCAGGCCCATAGTCTGTTCTGACAGTGATTTCATTGCGTCTCGGCAACGGTGAAAGAGCGGTACCTGGGCCGGGCTCGTTAGTTTGTGTATATCTGTCGGTAGCCAACAAAGCTCATGTAGCAGATAAATTCGATGTGAGCGGTCTGGCGCCGAAGTTTATCCGGAAATGGTGCGAAGGGGGCAGACTCACGTGCGATACGTTGTGCGGTCTGGTCAAGGCGGGGATCCCCGGAAGAACGCAACAGTTTCAGCCCGATAAGCCGTCCATCGGCACCTATCACCAGTTTCAGTACGGGTGTGCCTGTCAGATTGGTCGGGTAATTCATGTCCCCGATGCGTTGCAGCTTCTCCAGGACGGAGGCGATGTAATAACGCGCGACCAGGGTGTGCGGATCGCGTTTATGCGCCAGCGCCGCCTCCTCGGCCACGCTCAGGCGCAGCGTCTCCTGGCGGGTTTCCTGATTGACGGCCGCCTTGATCTGATTATTCAATGCCGACCAGTCGAGCTGGCGCGGGGGGGGAGCGATACCCGGCCTGTTGGGCGTTTTCTGCATCTGCAAGGGCGGGCGCCGGGGTGCGGGAGGCAGGCGCGGCGGCGGCGTAGCACGGCGGGCCGGTTGTGCCGCGAAACGCGCAGGCCGCGACGGCGTTGCACCCCGTGAGGAGGGTAACTCGTAGATCTGTGCGGACAAGGGTTTGGGTGGTATCGGGGGACGAGGCGAGCGGGCGACGATCTGACCAAGCGTCACAACACCCAGCAGCACCAGCGCCACAGCAAGAGGCAAGGTCCAGGACAAACGCCATACCGACAGGTCCCGGTAAAGGTGCCCTGACGCCGCAGGGTGGATCATTCGTGCTTGACGGCAATCAACAGACGCGTGGCTCCGGCCTGACTCGCCGCCAGCATTGCGCGCACCACTACGCCATTGCGCACCGCCCGGTCCGCCGCTACCACCACCACGCTACCATGAGTCTTGAGCATGGGCTTGAGAGTCGCGGCCAGGGTGGCCAGGGTCACCGGCGTGCTGTCCAGTAACAAATGTCCCTGGCGCGTAACGCTCAGGGTCACCGGTTTTTGCGGATGCGCCGCAACCGCCTGGCCCTTGGGCAGATTGATACCCAGGGCGTGCAGATTCTGCATCGACAACGACGCCAGCATAAAGGTAGCCAGCAGGAAAAACATCACATCAATCATCGGAATGATCTCGATGCGTCCGCGGCGATAGGCGCGCGCCCTACGCAGCTTCATGGTCTGCCTCTGCAACCGGGTCGGTGGCGACACCATCGAGACGCACCTGATCCACCAGCCGGGTACCGATACGCTCCATCTCATCGAGCACCCGCGACTGCAACCGGGAAAAGAAATTATAACCAAACAGTGCGATCAGGGCGATAAACAGACCCAGGGCCGTCGCAATCAACGCCTCGGCGACGCCCGCGGTAACCCCCTGCGGATCCACGAGCCCCTTGCTGCCGATCAGATTGAAGGCGCGCATCATGCCGGTAATGGTGCCCAACAGGCCCAGCAGGGGTGCCGCGGTCACGATCGTCTCCAGTACCCAGAGCCCACGTCCAAGGTCTTTCTCGATGATCTGCGCCTCATCGCCCGCCCGCGACTCCACCCACCACGGTGGTGACTGGTGATGTTCCAGGATGACCGCCAGGAAACGGGCGATATGGTGGTGTGGATTGAGCAGAGTACGCTGGCGTTCGATGTCCGCCCAGCGGACACTATAACCATGTACCAGGAGCAGCAGTCCTTTTGGCATGCGTGCATAGCGCCAATAGACGTAACTCTTGTCGAGTAAAATAGCGACCATGATGATGGCCAGGAATAACAACGGATAGACCATCGGTCCGCCGAACTGCAGCGCGCGCCAGGCAACGACAAAATCTTGCATAGTGGATATCTTCCGGATTGGTCCGCAGGGCACTCTCAGTGCTGTGTTGAGTCAACGCCGGGACAACGGTGCCACAAAACGGGCATGGACGTGGTCTGTGCCAACCATCCGACACCCCGACCGCTTTGGCGAAATTAGGACCCTATATAAGGGGGATAAGATTCTGCCACTTTAGTGGAAATTTATCACCGTTTTCCGTGCCAGAACGCCGTGCTCTGGCCCTGGCCGTCGTTTTTGGCCTACATCTGGGTAGATACATCCGGGTGGGTGCCTATTCCAGGCCACAACGTCTCAGAACGGGGCAATGGGTCCCGCCTGGTCCTGCACGCGGCGCGGCTGCGCCCGGGCAATCGCCGCTATGGCGTCGCCCCAGCCCTCGCAGGCGTTGCGCCCGGGCCGGTGGCGTAGAAAATTCAATAACCCCTTGCAGCGCGCATAAAAGCTGAAAAAGGCAAGGACCTGGCGGCGCTGTTGCGGCCCCAACGGATACGGACTACAAATCAGTTTATCGTCATACAGGCCCCGATCGGTCAGCCCGACCGCACCAAAGACCTGCACGCTGACACGGGTGCCATGGCGCAAGCGCGGGCCGAGCACCACCGCATCGAGCAGGTCACCTTCCAGGCCTACATAGGACTCGACGGCGCCGTAGTTGAAGGGGCAGGGCAGGGGTGAGACAAAGTCAATATGCCCGTTGAGGCCGCGTTTGAGAAAACTCCCACGCGGCACCTCGATGGTCACCTCCAGTGTGGGCAGCGCACAACGCGACGGTGACCGCCTGGATAGCTCGGGCAACGAACTGGACATGGTCCATAGCATAACCTCCACGTGCTGCCGTGTCGCCATCGCATCAGCGTCCTCATTGAGTTATCCAGACGGCGGCGGCCTCCTCGTTCTGTCTGAGGGTCTCCCTGTACCGGCTAACGCTTCCGCTTTCGCTGCAGATGCCTTACAGTAATCATCGTACCTTGAGGGCAACGGCCCGTCAGGCCACCACTCAGCGCACCGGCTTGACCTGATGTACCCACCACGCAGCCGAAGATCCCGCCTGGGACGGTGCTCCCGGCATCAACTGTCTACACCGTTTGGCGGAGTCTCCGTGAACAAACATCTCTCGCGCATCATTGTCATCGTCTTACTGGTCGGCATCGCCGCCTTCTTCTACCATCGCCGACTCGGTGAGAGCCCGCCACACACGGCCACACCGGCCACGGCCTCTGCACCGCAGGCCGAGGCATCCAAAGCCCACGCACCGCCACCAGTCCGCTATCCGCTCAACGTCCCGCCGCGGGCGAGCATCCGCACCCCTGCCTCGTCAAGCGCATCGGCGCCAGCCGCAGCCCCCGCCCTGCCGACCCTTGACCACAGCGACGCGGCGATGAGTGAGGTCCTCGGCCTGCTGGTCGGCCAGCCCACCCTCGATACCCTGTTCAGAACGAAATCCTTCGTTCGCCACGTGGTCGTCATCGTCGATAACCTGCCACGGACCCAGTTGCCGCAACGCGATATGCCCACACAACCAGTGGCCGGACAATTCCTCGTCACCGGCCCCGATGACCACCCCCACATCAGCCCCGCGAACTATGCGCGCTACGCCCCCTACATCCACCTGCTGGAGGTCGTCAATCTCAAGGATCTGGTCACCGCCTACGTCCACTACTATCCCTTGTTTCAGCAGGCCTACGTGGAACTCGGCTACCCCAAACGCTACTTTAATGACCGGCTGATCGCGGCCATCGACAATCTGCTCGCCACACCCGAGGTCAAGCAACCGGTCCCGCTGGTGCGCCCCAATGTCGTGTACAAATTTGCCGATCCCGCTCTGGAGGCCCTCTCCGCCGGGCAAAAGATCCTCATCCGTATGGGTCCCGACAACGCCGCACGGGTCAAACTCCGGCTCACGGCCCTGCGCAAAGCCCTGTTGGCACAGGTCTCAAAAACCGCGCAGCGGATGGGCAAGGGGCAATGATTGTGTTCAACTTAACCGGGACGTCCATCGACGCGTGGGCGCACCAGCATGGGGGCGTATATCCAGATGAACATGCTAAAGGCGATCACCCAGAGTATCTGGGAAACAACGATCCACCACCCGTAGAGCGCCGGCGCCACTAAGGGCATAAACACCCGCACAATTGCACCGACCATCAGCACACCCAGCATCCAGGGAACCTGCTTGGGCGGGCTGAACACGCTACGCCCCGTATGCCCTAGCGAGACCCGTGCCATCATGCCCAACGTCATCATGCCAACCCCCCCATAGGCAAAAGCGTGAACCGACAGCATCGGGTCGATACCAAACCACTGTGCCGCGGCAAACAGGGCAAAACCCAACACCAGCCAGCCGTAGGCGAGGTACAAACTCCATAACAACGGTACCCGCCAGATACCCGGCGTATACCAACCAGCCAGCCGCCAGGCATGCACACCACACAGGGCCGCCGCCGCCCAGGCCGCCAACGCCGGCATAGGCCACCATACTGCCAGCACGGTGAACAGCAGCATCAGCACCAGACTGGCGCCATCCAGCCAGCGCCGATTCACTAACCTGACGGGATAACCCACGCCTTTCTCGATAAAAAAGGGCAACACTCGTCGGGCCATCATCAGGAGCATCGATACCACGACATACAGTCCCGTGAATATACCCAGGCGCACGCCCTCCTTCAGCACGCCGAATAGTCCAAGATAAAAAAACGTATTACCCGCAAACAACAATACTATCTTTACCCAGACGCCCAATTGTATCCATTGCCGCGCCTTGATAATCGGCTGCAGGATCACCACACAGGCCATGGCGGCGAACAGCAGATCAAATAGGGCCATCGCCTTCAACGCCCCCGGCTGTGGAAAAAAGGGCATGATCCGTGCCAGCAGCCAGAAGCCTGCCAACCACATCAGTCCAGGGCCATGCAATGTCCTGAGTCCAGTCCAGTTACCCACGGCGGCCAGCAGGAAGCCAACGATAATCGCCATGGCATAACCGTAGATCATGGCATGAGCATGCCAGAGGATCGCTGGCACATGACTCCCACCCACCGCTGGCAGGGCGTCCTGATACAGAGCGAACCAAATCAGCACCGCAACGACGGAAAACACGGTACCGAACAGAAAAAATGGGCGTAAACCGATACGAAACAAAGCGATAGACTGCATACTCTCAGAACCTGCCATAAAGTTGATAGTCATCTTGACCGCCGCTGCGCGCCCATCGGGCGCAGCCCCGCTGACATCAGGATCGTGGTGTACTCTGTGTATCAGAGATGGAGTGTACACGACCCTGCCGGGCTTATTTTGTACCCAAGCACACCACGATTACCACCTCCGTTGACACCGGCAACCCGGGATACATCGACCCGCTTAACACATCCGGTGTCACCGCGCCGACCATAACCACACGCGTACCGAGTATTTATACTTGTTGCGCGGATAGCGTATCATTCGGGGTTCGGATCGCGGGCGCTGCGGCGCGCAATAGTGCGCTATACCCCGCGACCTGAACCTTTCCGACAACGGGCAATCCAATCACGGCGTGAATAGCGTAACCCCCAAGACCAAAATGCGGACCCTACATCGGTGTCCTCGTCGCTGCCACACCTATGCGCTCGGGTGGGTGCTGTTTTTGAGCCTGCCTGGGCTGGCGCTGGCCGGTATGCGCTATGGTGGCGATCCGTTCGCCACGCACGCACTGACAAGCGCCGATCAAGCCAGCGCATGGCATACGCCGGCGGGCCACTCACCCTGCGCGGCACAACCGCGCCCAGGTACACGCTGGACCTTGACGGCGGTGGTCAATCGGGCGCTGTGCGCCAATCCTCAAACGCGTGCGGCCTGGGCCACTGCCCGGGCGCAGGCCGCACGATGGGGCATGAGCAGATCCGCCTACTTGCCCACCCTCAGCATTACTGGCACTGTCTCACGCAGCCACAGCACCTCATCGATCAGCGGTTTTCAGGCACCGATACAAAACCAGTTCAATCCCGGGCTCAGCCTTAACTATTTGTTGTTCGACTTCGGCGCGCGCAGCGCCGCCGTCGCCAGTGCACGCGACAGTCTGCTGGCGGCGGACTGGACGCAAAACGCTACACTGCAGGGCGTTATGTTGAATGCCCTGCAGGCGTATTACCAGACCTTCGCCACGCGGCAGGCGGCGCAAGCCACGGTCACCTCGGAGAAATCCGCGTACGCCGCCTACCAAGCAGCCCGATATCGCCGCCAGATCGGGGCCAGTGCGCTGGCCGACGTGCTGCAGGCCCGCACCGCATGGTCGCAGGCACAGCTAAACCGACAAAAGGCCGAAGGGCAGGCAAAGATCGCCCAGGGCAATCTGGCCAATGCACTGGGTCTGGAGGCCGACACACCCATCACGCTGGCGCCACCGGCCGTGAGTGCGCCCAATGCGACGCAGACCCGCAATGTGCGCACCCTGATTGCGGCGGCAAAGGCGGCGCGACCGGATCTTGCCGCCGCCAAGGCACAGGTCAACGCGGCACAGCAAAACCTGCGCCGCGCGCGCACAGCCGGTCTGCCGACGTTCAACCTGTTCGCCAATACCGCCTACACCCATTCCAGCGTATTTCCCAATAGCCGCAACTGGTCCCTCGGCGTGTCATTCAGCCTGCCCCTGTTCACTGGCTACAACGATACCTACAAGGTGCATGTGGCCCAGGCGCAACTTGAATCCCGGCAGGCGCAACGGGAGAAGCTCACCCAACAAGTGGCGCTCGATGTCTGGACCGCTTACCAGCATCTGCAGACCGCACGCGACACCTACCGCAGCAGCGCGGACGTGCTCGCCAGTGCCACGGAAGCGGAGAAAGTGGCGCTAGGCAGTTACAAGGCAGGCGCCAACACCATGCTGAACCTGCTCAGCGCACAAGCCAGTCTTGCCAACGCGCGCCGGCAACGAATCCAGGCCCAATATGACTGGTACACCAGCCGCGCAGCACTGGCACAGGCCGTCGGCCGGCTGCGACCCGGCAGCGACGACACCGCTAATGCGGGACAACCATGAGAGGACACACCGGGTTATGACATTTCGGCCGCACATCGGGCGCACGATCGCCCTCTGGCTGGTGGTGATCGGCGTAGGCGCAGGGAGCGTGCATTACTGGCGCTCCGATTCGGCCCAACCGTTCAGCGCACGGTTTCGCACGGTGGTGCTAAACCACGGCGATATTGCCAAGACCGTGTCTGCCAACGGAACCTTGAATCCGGTCACGTTGGTCAATGTCGGCACACAAGTCTCAGGCACAGTCATAAAACTGTACGCCGATTTCAACGACCATGTCGAAGCCCATCAGATCCTCGCCAAACTGGACCCCTCGCTCTACCAGGCACAGCTACAACAGGACCAGGCGGCACTGGCCAGCGGCGAGGCAAGTCTCACGCTGGCACGGGCCAATGCCTCGCGCGCACGCGCACTGTTCGCCAAGGGCTATGTGGCGCAATCCAGTCTGGATACCGCCAACCAGGCCCTGGCCAGCGCGCAGGCCACCGTGGATGGCGCACGGGCGCAAATCGAGCGCATTCGGACCACCCTTGGCTACACGGTGATTCGCTCACCTGTTTCCGGCGTCGTGGTGTCACGCAACATCAATGTCGGCCAAACCGTAGCCGCAAGCTTTCAGACACCGACCTTGTTCCGGATCGCAAAAGATCTCACGCGCATGCAAATCGATACCTCCATGGCCGAGGCCAATGTCGGTGGCATCAGGGTCGGACAGAAAGTCAGTTTCACGGTAGACGCTTTTCCTGATCGGACCTTTCACGGTGTCGTTCGCCAGATCCGCCTCAATCCGACCATCCGGCAAAATGTTGTGACCTATGATGTCGTCGTCAACGTCGCCAATCCCGAACGCCTATTGCTGCCGGGAATGACCGCCTATGTCAACGTGTTGATAGCAAAACGCGACAACGTGCTGCGGGTGCCCAATGCCGCCTTGCGGTTCCGGCCTGCGGGTGCCGCCGAGCCCCTGCCCACCGCAAAGGCACCGCACGCACGCACACTGTATCGTATCCAGGGTGAAAAACTGGTGCCCGTGCCAGTGACCATCGGTCTCGCCAACAACCGCTATACGGCAATCCGCCACGGTGCCCTCAAGGCCGGCGATCACGTGGTGGTGGAAGACCTCGCGCCACCGGGCAGCGGCAAGGCGCCCGGTCACCTGCAGTTTCGTGCATTCTGATGAGCGTCGCACTGATTCGTATCGAGAATTTCTATAAGAACTACCAGACCGGTGCCGGTCCGGTACCGGTTCTCAAGGGTATCGACCTGAGCGTGGAACGCGGTGAATTCCTGGCGATCATGGGGCCGTCCGGCTCCGGAAAATCCACTTTCATGAACATCGTCGGTTGCCTGGACAGTCCAACATCGGGACACTACTGGCTCGATGGCCAGGACGTTGCCGGGCTCGATGTCAACCGTCTGGCCGAGGTGCGTAACCGCGCCATCGGCTTTGTCTTCCAGGGTTTTAATCTCCTGGCACGTGCAAGCGCGGAGGACAATGTGGCGCTGCCGCTGTTATATGCGGGCGTGCGTCACGCCGAGAGGCGCCAACGCGCGCTGGCACTGTTAGAACAGGTCGGACTGGCCCAATTCTCACACCATATGCCCAACCAGCTCTCGGGCGGCCAGCAGCAGCGCATCGCAATTGCGCGCGCCATGATCAACGAGCCACGATTGATTCTGGCCGACGAGCCCACCGGCAACCTCGATACCCACACCAGCAGCGAAATCATGGATTTGTTCACGGCATTGAACCGCACGCGCGGCATTACAATCGTGCTGGTAACCCATGAGGCGAATGTGGCGCGCTATACGCATCGCCTGGTGCGCTTTCTCGATGGCACCATAGAGGACGATGGCCCCACCGAGACCCTGCTCGCAGGCACACCGATATGATCCTGACTGATCTCATCCTCGAGGCCTGGCGGGCGATGGGGGCCAACCGCATGCGCAGCGCGCTGACCATGCTGGGCATGATCATCGGCGTGGGCGCCGTGGTGCTGATGATGGCCATCGGTCGGGGCGCGCAGTTCATGATCAACCAGTCCATCGCCTCCATGGGCAGCAACCTCTTTATCGTGCTCTCCGGCGCAACCACCTCGGGGGGGCTGCGATTTGGTGCTGGCAGCATGCCAACGTTGACATTGAACGATGCCAAGGCCATTGCCAGGCTGCCTGCTGTGGCGGCCGTAGCGCCGATTGTACTGGGCACCACTCAGGTCGTGTACGGTCCCAACAACTGGAGCACCATGGCCAAGGGCACCACACCCAGCTATTTCCGGATCCGCAATTGGCGCGTGGCCAAGGGCCGGCCTCTCACCAACGAGGACGTGCGCAGCGCGGCGCGGGTAGCGGTACTCGGTCAGACGGTAGTACAGAACCTGTTCGGCGCGGGGGTCAATCCAGTGGGCAAAACCATCCGTATCGCCCAATCGCCTTTTCTGGTAATCGGTGTGCTTACCCCCAAGGGTCAGAGTCTGGATGGACGCGATCAGGATGATACCTTGCTGGTACCGGTGACCACAGCGCAGCGCAAATTGTTTGGTGACCGCTTTCCAGGCACTGTGCGCTTCATGATGGCCCAGGGACGCGGTCCTGCACAGATGAAGCGCGCCCAACAGGAGATGACGGCATTGCTGCGCCAACGCCATCACATCGGTGGCGGACAGAACAATGATTTCTCCATTCGCAACCTCACCGCCCTGGCAAAGACCGCAGCGCGCGCGGCCAGTGCGCTGTCATTTACCCTAGGGGCGATCGCCTCCATCTCATTGCTGGTGGGAGGTATCGGCATCATGAACATCATGCTGGTGTCGGTGACCGAGCGCACCCGCGAGATTGGCATCCGCATGGCGATCGGTGCACGCCCGCGCGACGTGTTGCTGCAATTCCTGCTCGAGGCACTGAGCCTTTCGATTCTAGGCAGTGTCGTGGGCGTCCTGCTCGGCGTCGGTTTTGCCTGGCTGGTAACACGCTTCGTACCCATGACGGTGGTTGTCACGTTGTGGTCAATCGGCCTCGCCTTTTTCGTCGCGGCCGGCATCGGCATCTTTTTCGGTCTGTATCCTGCACGCAAGGCATCCCGGCTCAAACCCATCGATGCACTGCGCTACGAGTAGACCATCATCATCGGGCCACCAATGCGTTATTTGTTGTTGACTAACGCCCCGCGCCCTACCACCCACTTTGACTTCGGTTACAATGACCCCACTGGGGCAACGCCCCCCTATTTTCATCGACATCACCGATCTCCGCATACTACAAGACGGGGGGATGTAACAAAATTTACCGGGACCTGGCTTTGCGGGCATGACGAGGGAGGATGGACGAATGCGGGTGCTTGTTGTAGAGGATGATGTGCAGACGGCTGCGTTTATTACGAAGGGATTAAAACAGGAGGGCTTCGCTGTAGGCCATGCCGCAAACGGCGAGGAGGGACTGCAGTTGGCAACGAGTGAACCCTATGATGTCGCCGTGGTGGATATCATGTTGCCAAGACTGGACGGACTGAGCCTGATTGAGAATCTGCGCCGCAAAAGGATCTTGATCCCCGTTATCGTGCTGAGCGCCAAGAATTCCGTCAGCGACCGCGTCAAGGGGCTTCATGCAGGCGGCGACGATTACCTCGTCAAACCGTTCGCCTTCTCAGAACTGATCGCGAGGATACAGGCGCTGATTCGCCGGGCGACCTCCATAGCGGAGGCCAGCACTCTCACCGTCAGCGATCTCAGGATGGACCTGATCAAAAAAAATGTCTTTCGAGCTGGCAGGCAAATAGAGCTGCAACCCAAGGAGCTCGCACTGCTTGAATACCTGATGCGCAACCAGGGAAGAGTGGTCTCCAAGACGATGATTATGGAACATGTATGGGATTATAACTTCGACCCTCAGACCAATGTCGTCGAGGCGCGGATTTGCCGCCTGCGAGACAAGATAGACCGCGCATTCAACGCCAAGCTTATTCACACCATAAGGGGCGTGGGCTATGTTCTTGAAGAAAAACCCTAGGCTGTTCCGCTCGGTAACGTTTCGCCTGACCTTCTTGTATGCCGCCCTGTTCGGTGCATTGTCGATCGCCCTTTTTGCAGTCGTCTATATTTCATTGGCTTCCAATCTCGAAAAACAAATGGACAATGGCCTGTCGGGCAAGGCCAGGGAGTTCGAGTTGCTTTACGCCAGCCGCGGCATCAAGGCACTTCGCCCCGAGTTTCAACGAGAAACCGAGGCGCGGGGTACCCGGCGCGAGTTTATCCGGTTTTTATCCACGTCAGGCAAGGTCCTCGCCGCATCTAATATGCGGGCATGGCGCGGGCTGAGGAGACTGCATCTGCGCACCCAGGCGCCAAGCAAGGGGGCAGTGAGTATCTCCACGATATCGGTACCTGGCCACAGACACCGGGTGCGGCTCATCCGCAGGCGAACCGGCGATGGTCACATTATACAAATGGGTGTCACGCTCATGGAGAGCGAGGGCGTGATGGAAAAGTATCGGGAAACCTTCGGCACCACCCTGGTGGTGCTGCTCCTCAGCGGTGGTTTGGTGGGATGGCTTATAGCCAGACGGGCCATGTCAGGGGTGGAAAGGGTAACCCAGGCGGCATCCCGGATTGGCAAGGGCGACCTTACCCAACGGGTTGCACCCGGCAACGAAGGCCAGGAGATCGATGCCCTGGCAAGGGCCTTCAACGCCATGCTGGAGCGCATTCAGGCACTGGTGAATGAACTGCGAGAGGTCACCGACAATGTGGCCCATGATCTGCGCAGCCCCATTACCCGCATTCGGGGCATTGCCGAAATCACCTTGACCGGCGAACAGGATGCCGAGGCATACCGGGAGATGGCAGCGACCGTTGTTGAGGAAAGCGACCGACTTGTCGGGATGATAAATACGATGCTGGACATCGCCAGGACGGACTCGGGCGTGGCAGAAATGTCCATGAAACGCCTGGATATGCGCGACATAATTGATGAGGCCAAAGAATTATTCCAGCCCGTAGGCGACGATCGCGACGTGCATATCGAGCTGCATCTTCCCCCTGAGCCGCTTTTCGTCATGGGTGATAAGGCCATGCTCCAAAGGATGGTGGCAAACCTCCTGGATAACGCCATTAAATACACCCCCTCCAATGGCAATGTCGCTATTTCTGCGCGCGCGAATACGCTTGGCGTCAGAATTGAAATTACCGATACCGGTTTTGGTATCGACGAAAAAGAACTCTCCCACATCTTCGCCCGTTTCCACCGCGGTGATAAAAGCCGTTCGACGCCCGGCAGTGGCCTAGGCTTGAGCCTTGCCCTCGCCATCGCCCGCGCTCACGGCGGCGACATCCGCGCCACGAGTACGCCTGGAAAGGGCAGTGCGTTTAATATCTCTATCCCACTCACCAGCCCGCATGTCGCAACGCAGTAAACCTGTGGCTGCCCCCTCATAGCGCAACAGTCTCCTAGATTACCAAAAAGCAATGTAAGGATAAGCCTCCCGTCATCCTGGTTTTATATACTCGCCAAACGACGGGTGACGGCCGAGGACAAGCATTGATAGCACACAAAGACACACACAATCGGGTCATGCGCATGCGCCCTGGCTGGCTTGGCGTAGTGGGAGGGGCACTCCTGGGATTGTCTGTGGCCAGCTACGGGGCTACACCCACACCGCCCGGCGCTCTGAGTTTCACCCGGGCGCTGGCGCTGGCGCTGGCCCACCAACCGGGGCTGGCCGCCCGGCGCGACGAGGCGAGCGCAGCATTACGTCTGGCACAGGCCAGCAAGGCCGTATTCTTTCCTCATCTGGGGCTGCATGCAGGCGTGATGGTGAGCGGTATGAAGAACGACATTCCTGATTTTACGACCGCCAACGGGCGGCGGGAAATCACCGCACAAGTAGTACTGGACCAGGCGCTTTTCGATCCCCGGGCAACGGCCGCCATTGCGGCGGCACAGGCCGGGGCCGAATTCGCCCATTACCGGGTGTTGCACGATCGCTTTGCCGTGGCCGCTATGGTGGCCAGAACCTACTACACACTGCAGCGCCAACACGCGGCAATCGCCATCTGGAAGCTGGCCACGACGCAGAGTCGGGCAGATCTGGACGCCGCGCGACAGGGGCTGCGGGCCGGGGTCCGCACCCGCTTGGATCTGTTACGCCTCCAAACCGCCTTGCGCCAGGCACGGCAGGAATTGACCCAGGTCCGGCTGCAACACTCGACCTCTGCACGCCTCCTGATGCTGATGACCGGACTGTCTACCTTGCCAGCGTTGGCCACCCCGCTACCGATCCGCACCACCTTTACGCTGCCCTCGTTGACACGCATCCAGAGGGCGGCATTACACAGACAACCCGCGCTGGCCATGGCCCGGAGCCAGCGGCGGCGCGCCGCCGCCTTGCTGGCCGGCGCACGCGCGGCGCGCTGGCCTCGCGCGCAACTGCAAGCGGCCTATGGCTGGGATACCCTCAACGCGCCAGGCGCCATCCCGGCCGGATGGAGCGCGGGCGTCAGCGTATCCATGCCCCTGTTCAACGCCGGCGAGCTGCGCGACCGGGCAGGTGCCGCCCGGCTGAGGCTAAGCGCGGCCAGGGCACACGCGCTGCAAATCCGTCTCGATCTGCGGGCGTCCATCAATACGGTTTGGGGGAATGCCAGAGCGGCGCTCGATGCCTATCGGACCAGCAGGGGGCTTGCACAGACAAAGCAGCAGATTTGGCAAATCAGCCGAGAAGGGTATCGCGCCGGGCGCCTCTCCAGCCTGGATCTACTTCTGGCGCAACGGGACTGGGTCCACGGTCAACAGGCGGAACTGGCGAACGCGGCACGTTTGCGTCTCGCACTGGTCCGATTGCGACTCCTAACGGGACAACTGCCCACGGACAATACACAATGAAGGCCTTTATCTTTGCCTGTCTCTTTTTCCTGGCACTACCGGTCAATGCGGCTGGCGGATTGGCGACAGTGGAAACGCGCACTCTGGCAAGCCCATTGACCGCCTACGCGCACGTCGAGGCAATCCATACCCTCACGCTCCATGCCATGGTAGCTGGCACGGTCACGGGGCTTCGAGTAGTACCGGGCATGGCGGTGCACAAGGGGCAGGTGCTCGTCAAACTGGCCGGAGCGGAATATACGGCAGCGTTCCAGAGTGCGCGCTCTAAGCGGATGCGCGCCCAAACGGCCTTCAAACTGGCACAAAAAACCGCCCTTGGCGTGGCGCGCACCTATCCCGATCTGAGTACGCACCAGCAGCTGGATCAGGCGCACGCTGCTGTGGCCGATGCCCGCGCCCACCTGCAAGCCACCCGTGCCCAGCTCGACTACCTGCGCGCGGGACACCAGGTAAGAGCGCCCACCGAGGCCTCCGTGCTGGCGATATTCGTGAACAACGGCGAACGGGTCGCAACCGGCGCTCCACTGGTGCGCATGCTGCCGCGCCACGCACTGTGGTTGCGGGCAGTATTTTACGGGAAAGACATCGGGCGCCTGCACCCCGGCATGCACGGCGTGTTTCAACCCGCTGCGGGTGGTAAACCGATTCCCATAAGGGTGCGCAGCGTGATCGACCCGTTGCGCCCGGATGGTGGGCGGGGCATCGCCTGTGTTCCGACGAAGAACGCGCCAGCCTGGTACAGCGGCGAGGCGGGCACGTTGCACCTGGATGGCCCCAAACGCACGTGGACGACGGTGCCAACACGCGCCTTGATTCTGGATGAAGGACGCTGGTGGGTCCTGATACACACCACCATGGGCACGCATCGACAAGTCGTGCAGCCAGGTCCGACCATCGGCCCTGTCACCTTGATCGCGAAGGGCCTCAAGGCAGGCCAGCAGGTGATCGTAACCGACGCGTACCTGCGTTTTCACCGTGAGTTCGCTCACCACTATCAGCCACCGGATTAACGTGATGCGCGAACCAGGCATCGCCAGGATTCTTTCCCGGCCCGTAGTGTGGCTGCTGATTTACGGCGCCCTGCTCACCTATGGTGTTTATGCGCTGATGCGCATTCCGGTGGAGATCCTGCCACGCTTCAATTACCCGCAGATCAGCATCGTGGCCCATTATCCTGGGGCAACACCCGAGGAAATGGAAAACCTGATTGCCCGACCGATTGAAGGACGGATTCTGGGAACCCGAAATCTGCTCAGCCTGCATACGGTGATAGGGCAAGGCGGCGTCCAGATCACCGCACGCTTTCGCAACACCAGCAGCGCGCAACAAGACCTCCAGATTATCTACAGCGCCATCGCACGCGCGCGCAACCAACTTCCCCCAGAGGTTCAGCCCTACGCGGAAATCATGGGCAGCGCCATTAACGAGGTGGCGGACTATGCCGTCACCATTCCGCCCGGGATCGCACCGATGCGGGTACAAAAGGTCATTAAGACGCGTATCCTGCCCGCGCTGCGGGCGCTACCCGGTGTGCAACGGGTAGACGTCTTCGGTAGTGGTAACGAGTCTCTGTGGGTGCAACCGAATACGCAGGCACTGCACCACTACGGCGTGTCACTGGCAACCATCGCCAACGTGCTGCGCCAACAAGTCGTACTGGGGCCCGCAGGCCATCTGGTTTTGGGTCACCAGGACGTGTTGCTGGAAGCGCGCTATCTACCGCAGCAGGTGGATACATTGCGCGGGATATTGATTCCGACTGCGGGCGGACACGTACCTCTCGGCGAGCTTGCACGCATCGTGCGGGCACCACTGCCCATCCATTACGCCGTCGCCCTGGATGGACGGCCCACCATCGCACTCCTGGTGTTCAAGCAACCCGGCGCCTCCACCATCCCGGTGACTCAGGCCGTAAGCCAAACCCTTCATCAGTTGGCCAACCAGTTGCCGCCAGGAGCGAAATGGGTGCGCATTTACAACCAGGGGCATCTCGTCGGACTCATCGGCAGCGACCTTGGGCGCAATCTGATCGTCGGCGGCCTGCTGGCAGTGATTATGTTATTCCTGATTATGGGCGTGCATCGCGGTGTGTGGGTTCTCGCGTTGAGTGTGCCCATGGCCTTGCTCATGGGCATAGCGGGCCTTTACTCCACTGGCCAATCCCTCAATCTCCTGACGCTCGGTGCCCTATCCGTCGCAGTGGGGCTACTGGCCGACGACGGCATTATCGTTCTCGAAAGCATCTACCATCGATGGGAACAAGGCGACACCGGTAGCCAGGGCGTTTGGGCCGGAGTCAAGGACATCGCCGCACCGGACATCACCGGGACCCTGACCACGGTATCGGTGTATGTGCCGCTGCTCCTGGTGGGTGGGCTGGCGGGCCTGTTCTTCCTGCCCTTCGCGCTCGCCATGAGTCTTTCACTCCTGGCCTCACTGGCCATTTCGCTCAGTGTCATCCCGCTCCTCCTCGCCCGTATGTCGTCCTCCGCCCGTCATCAGCCGGCACCCGGTGCGCGTTTCGTTACCTGGCTCCAACACCGCAACGAACGGGTACTCAATGTCACCCTGCACCACCCGCGGGCCGCGCTGGCGACAAGTGCATTGCTGTTGGCACTGAGCATCGCCGTGTTGTCCCTGGTGCCGGTAAATTTTCTGCCGCTACCCAACGAAGGGGCGCTACTGGACGGTTTCACCTTGTCGCCCGGCACCTCACTGGCACAAACGCGCAAGACTGTCGCCCGCATTACCGCGAAGATCAGATCGGACCCCGCCGTGGCTCATACCTTTGCCCGCATCGGCTCGGCACAGGACACCGCGTATACCGAGCACAGTTTTGCGGGAGAAATCCAGGTGGTCCTGAAACCAGGCGTCGCCGTACAAAACCTGGACCGTCTTTCCAAACATCTCCTCCGCATGGCCACCCTGGAGGGGGTGCAGCAGAGTTATGACACCCCGACCATCGAGCGACTGGGTGAGAGTCTCTCCGGCCTGCCCCAACCATTCGTGATCACCGTATTCGGCAACCGTCTCGATACCCTGCGCAAGATCTCCGAACAAATGGTCAGTCGGCTGCGCCATGTCCCCGCCTTGGCCGACATCTTCAACAACGATGCCTACCCGGTCACCCAGTTGCGTATCCAACCACGCGCACCGGCCATGGCACTCTACGGCATTACCCCTAAAGCCCTCTATGCTCAAATCAAACCCGCGCTGGACGGCGTTGTTCTGGCACGGATTCCGCAGGGAAATTATCATCTGGCACTTTACCTGCGACTGGCGCATGCGCCCAATTTGAGCCTGGAGCAGGTGCGCCGCTTACTGATCCGCACCACCCAGGGATGGAGCCCACTGGGGCAACTGGCACAGGTACGTCTGGTGACCGGCCCAAACCAGATCCGCCATATCGAGGGGGGGCGTGCGCTGGATATTCTCGCCACCCCTCAAGGCCCCTTGGGCAGCACGATTGCCGCAGCCAAGGCTGCGCTCCATGGCCTGCACCTGCCACCAGGGTACCGTTTTGTGTTCGGCGGTCTTTACCCTCGCCTGGAACACGCAGCCATCACCCTGGGTATCGCCACCCTTGGTGCGCTATTGCTGTTGTTGGGCATCCTGGTATTGCAATTCGACGGCCTGCTGATCCCAGGCATCCTGATCCTGGAAATTCCTCTGGCCTTCACCGGCGGTGCGCTGGCGCTGGGCGTGAGTGGGGTTGGGCTCAATGCCACCGGGCTGGTGGGATTCCTCACCATTATCGGCATCAGTCTGAATCACGGCATCGTCCTCCTGCACCGGGCACGCCTGCACGAGAAAGAAGGCATGGCCCCCGAGGCGGCAATACGCGAGGCCGTACAGGTCCGCTTCCGGCCCATCCTGCTTACTACCCTGACCGCCGTGCTTGGCATGCTGCCCACCGCCCTCGGTTGGGGCCTGGGCGCTGCACCGGAACAAGGGTTGGCGGTTGTCGTTCTCGGCGGCATCGTCTGGAGTTCGATGCTGAGTACCAACCTGATTCCCGCGATGTACCTGCACTGGCAGCGGACACCACCACCCTCAGCCGATGACACAGCATAGTGTCAGTCTTGCATTAACACATTAGCGAATGCCGGGCTTGTCCAATGTGTCGATGCAAGACCTAATAACCCCATTTATCTTTACTTATAACCATCTAACTTATAGATATTTTCAATAACTCTTACTGACGTACGGTATGCCGTGTGTCATGCTCTGTCATGTTGGAGATGACATGACAAATGGCTGTTCCCTTTCGTACACCCAATTTTTCTTTCTTAAAAACAACGAATTTATATTTGGTATGATATTTGCAAACATCCTAACGGTGTTCCGTTCCGCGATAACTTAAGGTCCTCAAGGTAGCAGGAAAGAACGCACTTATCGATGTACGGTGCGCATAACCAAAGTCAATCGGTTGGATACCCTCATTCGGGGCCACTGTGTCCAGCAATAGCAACGGTTACTCGGCGAACTTCGCTGGATGGTCCGTCACCGCCAACATTTTAAAGATAACGAGAAGGGGGAAACCCGTTAGATCGGGGTTTTTCCATTGTGATAGTTCCCGCGAACCAGAGTCAGTCAATTGAGTGAACTTGAAAAACTCAGGATTACACCCATTCCCTTCCTGCAGACCTTCGTCACGCAGAGCGTGCAAATCGCCACACACCTCAGCGGCGTGTCCGCCAGTGGCAAGGGGGCGTATATCGAACACCTCGGACTCGCAGCCAGCAGTTGTCTGGAGGAAATCTACCGACACCAGATGGAGATCTTCAGCCCCATCGACCGGGATCTGTATGCGGAAATGATTGTCCGGATCAAGAACCAGATCGGCGGTAATTTCTCACGTGCTACCAGCGATGCCGGTGTAGTACGGGTAATCAATACCCGCTGCCCCTTTGGTGACGCGGTGAAGGAAGCGCCGGAACTGTGCGGGATAACCTCAAGCGTGTTCGGGGGCATCGCCGCGCGCAACTTCGGCTATGCGAAGGTCGAACTGTGCAAGCGCATCGCCAACCATGATCGCATCTGCGAGGTATGCGTCTATACGGACGAGGAACAAGCGATAGATCGACCCGGAGATGAGTATCGCAGCAAAGGAGACGTGATCACATCGAAATCGGCAACAACGGATATCGTGGTGCGAGTCGAGAAGCATATGCGCAAGGCTTGGTGCCGCGCGGCACGCAAGGAACGCCCGCCGTTCAGCGCGCAGCACCTGATTGTGGTCGCCTCCAACGCCATGCGCGAGATCCTGCAACGGATCGAAATCGTAGCACCGACACCCGCGACCGTACTGGTAACCGGCGAGACTGGAGTGGGAAAAGAGGTGGTAGCCCGTGCCGTGCATGCGCTCAGCGACCGCTGGGATCGACCGTTCGTGGTGGTTAATTGCGGTGCGATTCCAGAGAACCTGATCGAGAGCATGCTCTTCGGCCATGATCGTGGCGCTTTCACCGGTGCCTACGAGGCGCATCATGGAGTCTTCGAACGCGCCGATCGCGGAACCCTGTTTCTGGATGAGATCGATTCGCTCCCGGCGCTTGCCCAGCCGCGCTTGCTGCGAGTCCTCCAGGACGGCGAGTTCGAACGAGTGGGTGGGCAGCAAATGCTCAAGGCCGACGTGCGCATCATCGCCGCCTGCAATCACGATATCGAGAAACTCACTGCAACCGGAGGCTTCCGGCGAGATCTATTCTACCGACTGAATGTTGTGCCGATCCATATCCCACCGCTGCGTGTGCAAAAGGAAGCGCTTCCTGCACTGGTGCAGCATTTTCTTGAACTGCTATCGGAAAAGTACGGTGGGCGCAGGAAGATGTTGAGCGAACGAGCTTGGGGACAGGTGATCGGCCATTCTTGGCCTGGGAACGTACGGGAGCTGGAGAACGTCCTCGAACGCACGTTCCTGTTCGCACAGGGCGCAGTGATCGATGACATCGGTGTGGACGGTGCGGTGTCCGACGACCCGGGAGAGGCACGGCGTGGACTCAGACAGTTAAAGCGTTCCGCAGCACTGGAATTGGAAGAGCAGTTGCTCCACGATGCTCTGCGATCTCTTTCCGGTAATGTCAGTGCTGTGGCCCGGCTGATGAAAATTACGCCGCGTGCGGTCCATCAGAAGCTCAATATTCATGGAATCGATCCCGCACTTTACCGAACGCACCACATGCAGCATACAACACATCGAAAATAATCCCTGCCCTCTGCCTCGATAATACGCCGCATGCCCTGCTCACACGGTTTATCAGGATAGGCGCGTGGGGAATGGTCACGGAACGTGTCAACCTCATATAGACAGTTACTTTTTAGATAATATCGATTGGCCTTTATCGCTCACGTACCCGGCTGCGGTAAGCGTTGGGAAGTTCACGT